>Ga0268256_1000033_pt1 | contig 420973 bp, 400 predicted proteins | sample AgamicAtAmrz_FD_200247 | JGI IMG/M metagenome (GOLD analysis project Ga0268256, IMG submission 200247) | Agave microbial communities from Guanajuato, Mexico - At.Am.rz (v2) (version 3) | ecosystem: Host-associated > Plants > Roots > Rhizosphere | place: Guanajato, Mexico | collected 2012-06-07 | reverse complement strand
AAAAGGCTCTTAAAGGCGAGGTGTTGAGCGCCATCCGGAGCGCCGAATGGAGCGTGACGGCCAGGACGAAGCGGCAGGGATGCCGCTGAGAGAGCGGAATGAGCCAGGGATGGCGAATCCGCGCGGTCCGTGAGGCTGGCGCGGCGGAGTGAGGGAACAGCGGAGGCTGGCGCAAGGGCGCGGATTGCAAAGGGCCGCGCCCATCGGCCCTTTGCCCGTACGCCGCAGCGGGGCGGCTGCAACTGCCGCATGGGTAGCGGGCGGAACCCGCTCATAGCCATGCCGGCATAGCGGGCCGGGCCCCGCTCAGAACCGGCCCTTTGCCCGTACGCCGCAGCGGGGCGGCTGCAACTGCCGTGCGGTTAGCGGGCGGAACCCGCTCAGGGTTCAGTAAAAACCGGCATAGCGGCCGGACCTCGCTCAGGGTCCAGTAAACGGCATAGCGGGCCGAAACCCGCTCATCATCACAGGCATGGCGGGCCTGAACCCGCCTAACATCTTATTGCTTAGCTCTTTCTTCCTGCACTTTCTGGGCAATCCGGTCGCCCACGACCTGATCGATCTTGCGCCAATACTCAAATGCCCGCGACAGCACCGGCTCTTCCACGCCTTTCAGCAGATGGCCGGTGACGTTTTCAACCAAGCGATCGCGCGCGGCCTGATCCATCACCTTATTGACCAGCGTGTTAGCCTGGCCAAAATCATCGTCATCTTTGCGCAGGGTGTAGGGTGCATGCACCATCTCGCCGTGGGCTTCCCAAGTTGAATCGGTGGGATAGCGATCGCCATCGGCTTTGGGGCCGCCTTTGGAATTGGGCGCATAGACCGGATCGGTTACCGGGTTAATGCGCATCGCGCCATCTTTGCTGTAGCTGTTAACCGGTGCCTGTGGGGCATTCACCGGGATCTGTTTATAGTTAACACCCAAGCGCGCGCGGTGTGCATCGGCGTAGGCAAAGACGCGGCCGAGCAACATTTTATCCGGGCTCAGGCCGATCCCAGGTACCAGATTGTTAGGCTCAAATGCCGCCTGTTCAATCTGCGCATGGTTATCGGTGGGGTTTCGATCCAGCTGTAGCTTGCCCACTTTGATCAGCGGGTAATCGCTGTGCGGCCACACTTTGGTGAGATCAAACGGGTTAAAACGGTAAGTTTCGGCATCGGCAAACGGCATGATTTGCATGTAGAGCGTCCAGCTGGGGAAATGGCCGTTTTTGATCGACATGAACAGGTCGCGCATATGGTAATCGCTGTCTTCCCCGGCGAGTTTATCGGCTTCCTGTTGCGTTAAGAATTCAATCCCCTGGTCGGTTTTGAAGTGGTATTTCACCCAAAACTTCTCACCCTGCGCGTTCACCCACATATACGTGTGGCTGGAGTAACCGTTCATATGACGCCAGCTTTTGGGGATGCCGCGATCGCCCATGAGCCATGTCACCTGGTGCGCGGATTCCGGCGACAGCGACCAGAAATCCCACTGCATATCATTGTCGCGCAGATTGTTGTCGGCACGACGCTTCTGTGAGCGAATGAAGTGCTGGAACTTCATCGGATCGCGAATAAAGAACACCGGCGTATTGTTGCCTACCATGTCGTAGTTGCCTTCGCTGGTGTAGAACTTGATGGAGAAACCGCGCGGATCGCGCCAGGTGTCCGGGCTGCCGCGCTCACCGGCGACGGTAGAAAAGCGCATCACCACATCGGTTTTGGTGCCTGGCTGAAACACCGCCGCCTTGGTGTAGCGACTCACATCTTCTGTCACTTCAAAATGCCCAAATGCACCGCTGCCTTTCGCGTGTGGTTGACGCTCCGGAATACGTTCCCGGTTAAAATTGGCCATCTGCTCAATCAAATAGTGGTCATGTAGCACCAGTGGGCCGTCGGCGCCCACGGAGAGGGAGTGTTCATCACTGGCAACCGGAATGCCAGCGTCCGTGGTGGTCGGTTTGCGATCGTCACTGCTCATAATATCTCCAGCGTTTATAGGGGTAATGCGAACAGTAAGCGTAGCAGCAGACGCGGAGCTTGCTGATAAAGTCAGGATGAGCGTCAGGCAGACTTGTGTAAAGATGGGGGCGTAACCTTAAAACCCTGAACACACAAGGAATGCTGATGCTCGTTGCCTGCCTACACACCGCCGCCAGTAATATTGCGCTGTTCGATGCTGCCGCCCATGAGTGGGTGGGAAGCCCGATGACATTAAATCATATGGTGATGCCCCAGTTGCTGATGGAGGCAGAAGCGAGCGGTGGCATGACGCAGGCGCAGCAGCAGCATATTGCGCGGCTGTTGCATAGCCTGACGCCGTGGTTTGACGTCATTCTGATTACCTGTTCGACGATCGGAGCGGTGGCCGATACATTTCCAATGCAAGAAACAGGCTGTCGCGTCTATCGCACCGATCGCATGCTGGCGGATCGGCTGCACCAGCTCAGCGGACCGTCGCGGGTGCTGTGTGCCGCGCCGTCAACGCTCACGGCCACGCGCGCGCTGTTTTGTCCGGCGTCTCTGCCTGCGGAGCGTCAGCCTACTGTGCACCTGGTGCCGGACGCCTGGGACGCCTTTAAAGCAGGCGAGGTGGCGCGCTATTACGCACTGATTCGTGATGCCGTGCAGCAAAGTCGGCAGCAGGGCGCGAAGCAAGTCGCACTGGCGCAGGTCTCTATGGCGGCGGCGATCGCAGAGAAAGATAGCGCTTTCCCTGTACTGACTATTCCAGCGTTAGCGCTGCAGGCCCTTCTTGGTCGTTAGCGAGTCGCACCCCTGCGCGCGCGGGCACGGTGGTGCAATGTGTGCGGCATACGAAACCTTTTCGCTTTCCTGACACTCCGTTTTTTACCGCTTTGATAAAGTACTTATCCTGAGAATGAACGTTCACTACAGGATAATCCATGAAGCTTTTTCAACGCAGTGTGATGGCGGGGCTGGTGTTATTGCTGGCGGCCTGCGATCAAAAGAGCGCGCAGCAAATGCCCTCAGGCACGCCGGAAGTCGGCGTAATGACGTTGCACAGTCAATCCGTCACGCTGGAGAGCACGCTATCGGGACGCGTGACGGGCAGCATGACTGCAGATGTACGGCCGCAGGTTGATGGCATCATAAAGCAGCGGTTATTTACCGAAGGTGAAGAGGTCAAGGCGGGTCAGGTACTCTATCAAATCGATCCGGCGAGCTACCAGGCCAGCTACGATCAAGCGTTAGCCCAGCTTAAAAACGCGCAGGCGCTGGTGAAAAGCAGCCAGTTAAAAGCACAGCGCTATGCGGCCCTGGTGAAGGAGAGTGGCGTATCGCGCCAGGACGCCGATGATGCCTTGGCCACCTATCAGCAAAATGTGGCCTCGGTGGAGCAATACCGTGCCGCCGTGGAAAGTGCGCGCATTAATCTTAATTATACCCGCATCACCGCGCCGATCGCTGGCCGCATCGGTATCTCTACCGTCACGCCGGGGGCGCTGGTCACGGCCAGCCAGACCACGGCGCTGGCAACTATCCGCCAGTTGGATCCCATCTACGTCGATCTCACGCAGTCGAGCGTGCAATTACTCAAGCTGAAGCGTCAGCAAGCCTCCTTGCAAAAGGGCGACGCAGTGCCAGTGACCGTCACGCTGGAGGATGGCTCGTCTTATGCCCACGCCGGTAAGTTGGAACTCACCGAAGTGGCCGTGGATGAATCCACCGGTACCGTGACGCTGCGTGCGCTGTTCCCCAACCCCGAGCACACGCTGCTACCGGGCATGTACGTGCGTGCCAAGGTCACTAATGGCGTGAAAAGCGATGCGATCCTGGCCCCGCAGCAGGGTATCACCCGCGATGCCAAGGGCAACGCCACTGCGCTGGTGGTCAATCAGCAAAACACTGTCGAAAGCCGCGAGGTGGAAACGCTTCAGGTCATGGGGGATAAGTGGCTGATCGGTTCCGGGCTGAACAACGGCGACCGGGTCATTGTTGAAGGCACGGGCAAAGTTCAGGCGGGCATGAAGGTCAATGCAGTGGACGTCACCGCCGACAAAACCGCCACAAGCGGCGAGGGACACTGATTATGCTGGCCCAATTTTTTATTCGCCGCCCGGTTTTCGCGTGGGTGATTGCCATCTGCATCATGTTGTTTGGCGCGATCAGCATTCGCAGTTTGCCAATCGCGCAATATCCCGATGTGGCCCCGCCACAAATCAGTATTAAGGCGACCTACACCGGCGCCTCGGCGGAAACGCTGGAAAGCAGCGTCACGCAGGTGATTGAACAACAGCTCACCGGGCTGGATGGGCTGCTCTACTTTAGCGCCACCAGTACCGCGTCCACGGGGCAGGTGAAAATCAATGTCACGTTCAAGCAGGGCACCGATCCTGATATCGCGCAGGTGCAGGTGCAAAACAAGGTGCAACAGGCAGAAAGCCGCTTGCCCTCAGCGGTGACGTCACAGGGCGTGACGGTGGAAAAAGCGCAGAGCGACTTCCTCCTGATTTTGGCCCTTTACGACAAAACCAACAAAAGCACCTCCGCTGATGTGGCGGACTATATGGTCAGTAATATGGAAGACACGCTGGCGCGCGTGCCGGGTGTCGGCAGCGTGCAGGTGTTTGGGGCTGAATATGCGATGCGCATTTGGCTGGACCCGGCCAAGCTGGCCTCCTATTCCCTGATGCCATCGGATATCACCAGCGCGTTAGAGAGCCAAAACACCCAAGTTTCATCGGGACAGTTAGGCGCGCAGCCCGCCAGCGCAACACAGCAGCTTGTGGCGACCGTGCGATCCCGATCGCGACTGCAAACACCGGAGCAGTTCCGCGCGATTGTGCTGAAAAGCCAAAGCGACGGTTCGGTGGTTCGGCTTGAAGATGTCGCCCGCGTTGAAATGGGGGCCGAGGACTATAGCGCGAATGTGTTGGCCAACGGCCATCCTGCCTCCGGTATCGCCATCCAGCTGGCCTCGGGCGCGAACGCGCTCTCCACCGCTGAGCAGGTTAAAGCGACCATTGAGACCTTCCGCAGCAGCATGCCCGCAGGTTATGACATTGCTTACCCGCTTGATAGCACCGATTTTGTGAAAATTTCCATCGAGGAGGTGATTAAAACCCTGGTGGAAGCCATGGTGTTAGTGGTGATCGTGATGTTTATTTTCCTGCAAAACATCCGTACCACGCTGATACCCACCATTGCCGTGCCGGTGGTGCTGCTGGGCACCTTTGGCGTGTTGGCCCTGTTTGGTTACTCCATTAATACCTTAACGCTGTTCGGTATGGTGCTCGCCATCGGCTTGCTGGTGGACGATGCGATTGTCGTGGTGGAAAACGTAGAGCGCGTCATGCGTGAGGAGGGGTTACCGCCGCGCCAGGCCACTGAAAAATCGATGCGTGAGATCACCGGCGCGCTGATCGGCATTGCGCTGGTGCTCTCCGCCGTGTTTCTACCGATGACGTTTTTCAGTGGCTCAACCGGCGTGATTTATCGGCAGTTTGCCATCACGATTGTATCGTCAATGGTGCTGTCGGTGCTGGTTGCGCTGACGCTTACGCCCGCGCTCTGCGCCACCCTGTTAAAACCGCACGGCGAACAGCACGGCACGACGGGCTTTTTCGGCTGGTTTAACCGTCACTATTCCCGCATTGAGCGACGCTATGAAAACGGCGTCGGGCATGTGGTCCATCGTTCCGTGCGCTATTTGCTGGTGTATGGCGTGCTGCTGGCGGGGTGCGCGCTGCTCTATATGCGTTTGCCCACCGGCTTTCTGCCGACCGAAGATCAAGGCTACATCATGGTGCAGTATCAATTAGCGCCCGGTGCGACGGAGAATCGGACGGATGAGGTGCGTCGTCAGGTGCAGGCGTACTTCGCCACGAAGGAGAAGCACAACGTTAACGTCAGCATGCTGGTAAACGGCTTTAGCTTTGCCGGCAGCGGACAAAACGCCGGGGTAGGGTTTATCGCCTTGAAGAACTGGCGCGATCGTGAAGGCGCGGAGAACAGCGCGGACGCCATCGCCGGACGCGCTATGGCCGCGCTGTCGCACGTACGTGACGCGCAAATTTTTGTGCTGTCGCCGCCCGCGGTATCCGGGCTTGGGCAATCCAACGGCTTCACCTTTGAGTTACAGGGCAAGGGCGCCACCACGCGTGATGAACTGCTCAAAATGCGGGATACGTTGATTGCCAAGGCCAATCACGATCCGGCGATGAGCGCGGTGCGCGCCAATACGCTGCCGGATTTGCCTCAGCTGCAAGTGACGATTGACGACGCCAAGGCACAGTCGCTGGGCCTCACCCTGAGCGATATCAATACCACGCTGAGCGCAGCGCTGGGTGGCAGTTACGTCAATGACTTTACCGATCGTGGCCGCGTGAAAAAAGTCTATATCCAGGGCGATGAAGCGTTTCGCAGTAAGCCGGAAGATATCGACCAATGGTATGTGCGCGGCAGTGACAGTAGCAGCAATACCACCATGGTGCCGTTCTCTTCCTTTGCCGCGTCGAACTGGATGTACGGCCCTGATGTGCTGTCGCGCTACAACGGCCTTGCTGCCTATGAGATACAGGGCTCGGCGGCCGCTGGCAAAAGCTCCGGCGATGCCATGGCCGCGATGGAGCGGCTGGCGGCGGACTTGCCCGCCGGCTCGACGTTTGCCTGGAGCGGCCTCTCTTATCAAGAAAAGCTAGCCGGTAATCAAGCTATGTCGCTGTATGCCATATCGCTGCTGGTGGTCTTCTTGTGTTTGGCCGCGCTGTATGAGAGTTGGTCAGTGCCGTTTTCGGTGATGATGGTGGTGCCGTTGGGCGTGATTGGGGCGCTGCTGGCCGTCACCTTGCGCGGGCTGGAGAATGATGTCTATTTCCAGGTGGCACTGCTCACCATCATTGGCCTCTCGGCGAAAAACGCCATTCTGATCGTCGAGTTTGCCGAGGAGCGCTACCGCAGTGGCGAGAGCCTGGTGAAAGCGGCGATCCATGCGGCCACAATGCGTTTGCGCCCGATTATCATGACGTCATTAGCCTTTACCGCCGGGGTGTTGCCGTTGGCGATTGCTACCGGCGCCGGTGCCAATAGCCGTATTGCCATTGGCACCGGTATCATTGGCGGCACGCTCTCGGCCACGTTACTGGCCATCTTCCTGGTGCCGCTGTTCTTTATTTTGGTCCGTCGCGTCTTTCCGGCAAAGCCCCATGACGCTGCCTCAACCACCCACTCTGCAGCGAACCCGGAGGCGTAACGATGTCTAAACCTATTCTGTTGTGGTTACCTTTGCTACTGACGGGCTGCGTCTCGCTGGACCCACACTATGATCGACCTGAAGGGGCGGTGAGCAGCCAGGCGCCCCGCGGCGAGGCGTATCGCGATTTGCCCGCCTCTACGTCGGACTATCGCACTATCCGCTGGCAAGACTACGTGCTTGATGCGCAGTTGCGTCAGGTGGTGGCGATGGCGCTGGATAGCAGCCGCGACCTGCGCGAGGCGGTGGCGAATGTTAAATCGGCGCATGCGCAGTATGGCGAGCAGCGGGCCGATCTCTTCCCCTCGCTGAGTGCGGGCCTCAGCGGCACGCGCGCCCGTACCTTAAGCGGCGAGGGCAATCAAACCGCGCTAAGCAGTAGCTATTCGGCAGAAGGCAGCGTCAGCGCTTTTGAGCTCGATCTGTTTGGCAAAAATCAAAGCTTAACCCGCCAGCAGTATGAGACCTATCTGGGCACGCTGGAGGGCGCGCGCAGTACGCGTCTGACGGTGCTCTATAACACGGTAAGCTATTGGCTACAGCTTGCGGCCGATCGCAGCAATCTGACCATCGCGAAAGAGACCGCGAAGAGTGCAGAGCAGTCTCTGGCGGTCACGCGTAAGCGGATGGAAAGCGGGGTGGCGTCAATGGTGGATGTCTCCTCGGCGGAGACCACCTGGCAATCGGCGCAGGCCGATGTTGCCAGCTATACCACCAGCGTGGCTCAGGATAAAAACGCGTTGGATTTGGTGGTGGGAAAAAGCGTGCCGGATACGCTCCTGCCTGCGGATATTGACTCGCTGGGGCAGGCTTTGCGTGATGTGCCCGCCGGCGTTTCCTCTGCGGTGTTGCAGAATCGCCCGGATGTGCTGCAAGCGGAGCACAACCTCAAGGCGGCAAATGCCAATATCGGCGCGGCGCGGGCTAACTTCTTTCCCAGCATCACGCTTACCGCCAGCGGTGGCGTAGGCAGCAGCGACCTCTCTGCGCTGTTCAAAAACGGTGCGGGTATCTGGTCCTTTGCACCGTCTATTTCGCTGCCCATCTTCAAGGGGGGTTACAATGTGGCTTACCTGAATTACACCAAGGCGCAAAAAGAGTACTACGTCGCCGCCTATGAGAAAGCGGTGCAGACCGCTTTCCAGGAGGTGGCGGATGCGCTGGCGCGGCGAGGTACTCTCAATAGCCAACTCAGCAGCCAGCGTAATAATGTGGCGGCCGCGCAGACCTATTGGCATTTAGCCGATCTGCGCTACCAGAACGGCGTGGATACGTGGCTGAATGCCTTAACCGCGCAGCGCACGCTCTACAGCGCGCGGACGAGCTTAGTCACCGTCCAGCAGGCGTATTACCAAAACCTGATCACCTTTTATAAGGTTATGGGGGGGGGAATGGCCTTAGATGCCGGAGACCGTGCGATGTAGTGCTCGGGTTAATATGAAAGGTCGGCCAGCACGGCGACCTTTTCGGCATGCGTGTGACATTTTTTCCCTGTCTCCCGTATTATCCGCCTGCAAAAAAGTACACTATCCGGCGCAGACGGTTCCAGGAGGGATTTTGAGTAAATCTGATCATGACGCGTTTACTGAGCAGCGCCAGCAGTGGATTATTTCAGCCGCAGAGGCCTGCTTTAGCCGGGCGGGGTTTCACGGTACCAGCATGGCGGATATCTGTCGTGAATCAGGCTTAGGCGCGGGGCAAATCTATCGTCATTTCAGCAGTAAGGAGAGCATTGTCTGGGCGGCCATCAACGCGATCGCCGTGCGCTGGCGCCTTTTTTTGCAGCATACGCTGCCGCAGCAAAACAGCGTCGAGCACCTTGTGGATCCGCATTCGACGTTTTGGCACGGCTGGCCCCAGCAAGATCGCTGTTTGTTACTTGAGATGTATTCAGAAGCCTCACGCAATGAAGCGGTGCGCGAGGTGTTAGCACAGCAGGAGCAGCAACTGGTACGCGAACTGTCGCACGCGTTTGCCCTTACGTATCCTGTAATGAGTGCCGAACAACGTCATCAGCGCATTCAATTTTTATTGGTGCTCGTGGATGGTGTGGCGTGCCGGGCCGTTGACGACGGTGACAAGGACGCGCAGGAGCGACGGCGCATCAATGCGATACTGGATCGCCATCTGTTTACCTGACGTCATGCCCCGTCGGGCCGATGCACTTCGCGGTTAATCTCAGCAAAGAAGGGGAGAAATCCCTCAGGAATGGCCTGCTGTTTCATGCAGCGACGAATAATCAAGCCATCAATGATCAGCGACATGGTAGAGAGCCGCGAACGAATAACCCGCGCCTCCAGGGTGGGATTCAGCGCTTGTTCCTGACGGATAAAGTTATTGCCCAGCTCTTGCCAGGCCTCCTGCATGATGTGATGAATGCGGGCATTGCGCGTGGCTTCCGCAGACACTTCCATCAGTAATACGATGCTTTGTTCCACTGCGGGCGGCACAATATCCTGCGCCGAGTGGGTGGCAGCGTGCGCGGCGTGCTTAAAATCAGCGTTGAGCAGGGTAATCATCCGTTGCACCACGCGCGTCACCAGCGCTTCGATGATGGCTTCTTTGTTTTTGTAATATTTATAAATCAGCCCAATGCTCACCCCGGATTCACGGGCAATCTGTTGCACCGAGGTTTGATAAAATCCGTGCTGACGCATGCAGCGCTCGGCTGCGTCAAGAATGTTTTCGCTGCGGCTCATGGTGGGTTCTCACAAGGGCGGAAGCGCTAGTTTACGCATAATTTCCCGCAGCGTCATGGGGGGCGTTAGCCACTTGCAGTAGCTGGTGGCTTGCGCCGCAGGCAGCGGCGGGGTGCTTTAGCCACTTGCAGTGGCGGGGCTTGTGCCGCAGGCAGCGGCACGGTGCCTTTGCCACAGGCCGTGGCGGCGCTTATGCCGCAGGCAGCGGCAAGTGCTTTTCCGCTGGCGCGGTGCTGGCGTTAGCACGGAGCGTCTTTCGTTCGCCATGGCACTGGCAGGTGCCTTTGCCACTTGCCGTGGCGGAGCTTTTGCCGCAGGCAGCGGCACGGCGCAAATTTCGTTCGCCATGGCACCGGCAGGTGCCTTTGCCGCGTTGCGGCGACCGAGCAGAGGGCGCCAGGCCGCGCCCTCTGCACTCCCCGGCCCTGCGCCAGCCCCGCTCGCCGCTGCGCGGTGCCTTCACTCCCTCAGCCTTCCTGACGGACCGGCGTCGATTCGCTCCTGCTCAACGCCGCCTCTCGCGGCATCCATGCCGCTCGCCCTGGAAGGCCTCCTTCGTTCAGCGAGTGGGGATGGCGCTTCACACCCCCCGCTGCACGCCATGATTTTTTTCGCAGCCACCGCGCGGCGGGAAGATTTTTAAGGTGCATCCGCACCGCGCGGCATTAAGCAAAACCCTTCTTTCGTGTTTGTTCGCCTTTTAAGGTCACTGCGTAGCTGTAAGACTTTTAAGTACCATCCCGCCCGCGCGGTGTTCACCAGAAACCTCCTGTCTTTCCCAGCCAGCCACTGTCTTCGCAGACCCGTTTACGGCCCCCCATACAGCACCACACAGAAAAAAGGAAAAAGCTCCTACAGGCGGCGGTATTGAGCGCCATCCGGAGCGCCGAACGGAGCGTGACGGCCAGGACGAAGCGGCAGGGATGCCGCTGAGAGGGCGGAATGAGCCAGGGATGGCGAATCCGCGCGGTCCGTGAGGCCGTTGCGGCGGAGTGAGGGAACAGCGGAGGCTGGCGCAGGGCGCGGATTGCAAAGGGCCGCGCCCATCGGCCCTTTGCCCGTACGCCGCAGCGGGGCGAATGAAACTGCCGTGCGGTTAGCGGGCGGAACCTGCTCAGGGTTCAGTGGAGACCGGCTGAGCGGTCGGACCCCGCTCAGGGTTCAGTGGAGACCGGCTGAGCGGTCGGACCCCGCTCAGGGTTCAGTGGAGACCGGCTGAGCGGTCGGACCCCGCTCAGGGTTCAGTGAAGACCGGCTGAGCGGTCGGAACCCGCTCAGGGTTCAGTGAAGACCGGCTGAGCGGTCGGACCCCGCTCTCCATTTACCGGCTCGAGCGGTCGGAACCCGCTCACCCTCCACCGGCAGTTGAGCGGGCCGGAACCCGCTCACGCATTCCCGGCTTTGCGGGCCGGACTCCCGCAGCGCTCCACCAACGCCTTGGTCACCGTCCCGTCATCTTGCTGCCATAAAACCTTCATTCCGCTGCGCTAGCTTACCGCCATTCTGATTTCAGGACCTTGGCTGCATGAGCGCGCTTACGCTTCATCACATTAAAAAAAACTGGGGCGATCACCTTGCCCTGAACGACATCAGCTTCACCGTTGAACCAGGCAGCTTTGTGGCACTGCTGGGGCCATCGGGATGCGGCAAAACTACGCTGTTGCGCACCATTGCCGGATTGGAAAGTGCTGATGAAGGAGAGATCCAGCTGCAACAGCAGGACGTCACGCATCTGCCGCCGTCACAGCGCAGGCTTTCGATGGTGTTTCAATCTTACGCGCTGTTTCCCCATCTCAACGTGCGGGAAAATCTGCTGTTTGGCCTGAAAGCGCGCGGTGAAGACAAGCAGACCTTTGGGGCACGCCTGCACGATGTCAGCAGCTTGCTGGAGTTAGACAACTTGCTTGATCGTTTACCGTCTCAACTGTCGGGCGGGCAGCAGCAGCGCGTGGCGCTGGGAAGGGCGGTGATTGCTAACCATAGGCTGTGTCTGATGGATGAGCCGCTGTCGAATCTTGATGCGCGCCTGCGCCAGAGTATGCGCCGTGAAATTCGCGCGTTGCAAAAGAAACTGGGCCTCACCTTAATCTACGTGACGCACGATCAAACCGAAGCCATGAGTATGGCGGACAGTATCATTCTGCTGAACGCTGGCAAGATAGAGCAAATCGGCACGCCAGAGGCGCTCTATCACCAGCCGGCCAGCCTTTTCGCCGCCCAATTCATCGGTGCGCCGCCGATGAACATCCTGCCGCTACAGGCACGCGGCGAGAACCATTATCTCAGTACGCTTGCGGCACCGGTGGTGACGCACCCGTCTGCCGAATCACTCAGCCTCGGCCTGCGCGCAGAAGATATCGACGTGACCGCGCCCAACTCATCGGCGCTGATCGCGCGGGCGCTCAGTTATGAATATATGGGGGCGGACACGCTGCTGGCCTGCCAGCTTCCGGCAATCAAGGCTTCCCTGATTGTAAAAGTCCCTGGGCTGCAACGTTTTAACGAAGGGGACTCGCTCGGCCTGCAATGGTCCGCTGCGCGCCAATACCTGTTCTCCAGCCGCACGGGACAACGCTGCGCGGCGGCGGAACAGAGACTCACCGGTAACGAAAAAAAATACGCTGTTTAACTGTTGTTTTTGCCCAAGGAAAACGCATGTCTGCAACTCGTTATTCACGCCTGGCTTGTGCATGGTTGTTGTCAGCAACGGCTACCTGTGCCGCTGAGCCGGTCACGCTTCAGATGTACTACCCGATTGCGGTCGGCGGTAAAGTCAGTCACACCGTGGAATCGCTGGTCTCCGACTTTGAACGTACCCATGCTGATGTGCACATCCAGCCGGTTTATACCGGTGATTACGCCACCACCGTCACCAAGGCGTTAACCGCCTTTCGCGGTGGCAATGCGCCGCAGATGGCCGTAATGGGGGATATCGAAGCCTATTCGCTGATGGATGCTGGCGCGATTGTTGCTGCCAGCGATTTGGCGAACGATGACGCGGGCAAGGCGTGGCTTACGGGATTCTATCCGGCGTTTCTGCGTCCTATCGACGGCAAAATATGGGGCGTCCCGTTTCAGCGCTCGACGGTGGTGCTGTATTGGAACAAACAGGCCTTTGAAAAAGCCGGGTTAAACGGGGAGACGCCACCTGCCACGTGGCAGCAAGTGGTGGATTTCGGGAAAAAGTTAACGCTGAAGGACGCCAGCGGCGTGACGCAGTGGGGGATTGAGATTCCGTCAACGCCAAATGGCTACTGGAATTTTCAAGGGCTGGCGGCGACCAACGGCGGTCATCTCGATAACGGCAAAGGCACAGCGGTCACGTTCAATACGCCAGCCAATGTAGAAACGCTGCAGTGGCTGACCGATCTGGGGCAAAAAGAGCAGGTCTCACCGAAAGGCACGGTGGCATGGGGTACCACGCCGCAGGACTTTATTAGCGGTAAAACCGCGATGATGGTCACTACCACCGGTAATTTGGCTAACGTGCGCGAGAATGCAAAATTCCCGTTTGGTGTTGCGATGCTGCCGGAGAAAACCCAGCGCGGCAGTCCCACCGGCGGTGGTAACCTGTATGTGTTCAGCAGCGCCTCGCCGGCGCAGCAGAAAGCGGCCATGACGTTTATCCGCTGGGTCACCTCACCCGAACAGGCTGCGCGCTGGAGTATTGCCACGGGCTATGTGGCAACGTCGCCCGGCGCGTGGGACACCCCCGCGATGAAAGCCTATGTCAAAGAGGTCCCGCAAGCGTTGGTGGCGCGCGAACAGCTGAAATATGCGCAACCCGAACTCTCCACCTATAACAGCGTGCAGATTCAGGAGACGTTGAATCACGCCATTGAAGCCGCCGTCACCCAAGCTAAAACTCCGGCAGAGGCGTTGGAGAGCGCGCAGAAACAAGCCGACCGCCTGTTGAAACCCTATCAGTGATGCGCGCGCTGGCTTTGCGTACCGCGCGGACGCGCTTACTGTCCGCGCAGATCTACGGGTATCTGCTGTTACTGCCAGCGATGAGTTTCTTGCTGCTGTTCACGCACTATCCGGCGATCGCCACCCTGTGGGAGAGCGTGTTCAGCGCGTCGCGAGCCAACCATCCAGCCCATTTTGTCGGGCTGGATAACTACGCGGCCCTGCTGGACGACGATATCTTCATTCAGTCGCTGTGGAATACGCTGCGCTATGCGCTGATTACGGTGCCGCTGGCCGTCATGCTGGCGCTCCTGATGGCGCTGGCGGTTAATCAACGCCTGCGCGGCACGTCGCTGTTGCGCGCCGCGTTTTTTATTCCCTCACTGCTGCCGATGATCGCCATCGCCAATCTTTGGCTGTTTTTCTATACGCCGCAGCTCGGGCTATTAAACAAGTGCCTTGCGCTGTTTTCGCTGCCTGCGGTGAATTGGCTGGGCGAGCCGGATACGGCGCTCTACAGCCTGATGGCGATATCAATTTGGCGGGAAGCGGGCTTTTTTATGATTTTCTATCTCGCCGCACTGCAGCAAATCGATCCGCGCTTAGGCGAGGCGGCGCAAATCGAGGGGGCCTCGCGGCTGTACTTTTTCCGCCGCGTGCAGTGGCCGCTGCTGATGCCGACCACGCTGTTTGTCCTGATTAATGCCGCCATGAACGCTTTTCGTATTGTCGATCAGGTCATCGCGCTTACCAACGGCGGGCCCGATAACAGCACCAGCCTTTTACTGTTTTATATCTATCGCACCGCGTTTAGCTACTGGAACCTTCCCGCGGCGGCGGCCATGACGGTGGTGCTGCTGGTGATCCTCGCTGCCGTTGCCTTGCTGAAATTCAAACTGCTGGATAAGCGAGCACACTATCAATGAAAACGCCGTTTTCGCTGGGTCGCCTGGCGCTGAATATCACCCTCTGGCTGGCGGCACTGCTGTGGTGTTTGCCGATTCTCACTGCCATCTGGGTCGCCATTCATCCCACCGCGCAGCAGGGCCGCTTCGAACTGTTCTCACCGCTGACGCTGGAGAATTTTGTTGCAGCCTGGCACGCCGCGCCGTTTGCGCGCTACTTCATCAACACCACGCTGCTGGTGCTGATGATTGTGGGGGTGCAGTTGGTTCTCGCGACGTTGGCGGCCTATGCGCTGGTGCGGTATAAGTTGAAATTTGGCGGTGTGCTGTTTGCGTTGATTCTGCTGCAGCTGATGATCAGTCCAGACGTGCTGATCCTCAACAACTATAAAACCATCAGCGCGCTGGGACTGCGTGACACGCTGACCGGTATAGCCCTGCCGTACTTTGCCTCCGCCTTTGCCATTTTCCTGCTCAGGCAAACCTTCAAGGGGATACCGCGCGTGCTGGAGGAGGCGGCAATTATGGAAGGGGCCAGTCGCCTGTATATCTTACGTAAGCTGTACGTGCCGCTGGCGAAACCCACCTACATGGCCTTTGCGCTGGTCTCGATCAGCTTTCACTGGAACGATTTTCTTTGGCCGCTGGTGATTGCTGATTCAGTCAATGTGCGGCCGCTGACCGTTGGCCTACAGCTGTTTTCCGCGCCGGAGCAAGGCGTGCAGTGGGCATTGATAGGTGCAGGAACGCTGATGACCACGCTGCCGCTGCTGGTGCTGTTTCTGTTGTTCCAGCGTCAGTTTGTGCAGTCTTTTATGCGAGCGGGTATTCGTTAAGGAGAAAAGGGGATGGATTGTCCGTGTCCATTGACCGCCACCCAGCGCGCGCTGCTGGGCAACGTCGCCGCGCTATTCACGCCGCCAGCGGTGGGGCAGACGCTACGCGATAGCACGACCTTGCGTTTTGGTCTGATGACCGATCCGCAATATGCCGATGTGGATGCCGACGTCGCGCAGCACCTCTATTACCGCCATGCGCTGCAAAAGCTGCCGCAGGCTATCGCGGCCTTTAACCAGCTGCCGCTGGATTTTGTGGTGACGTTAGGGGACATCGTTGATCGCCAGGCCGACGATTATGCTGCCGTGCTGCCGCTCTATACGCGGCTCATTCATCCCCATGCGGTGGTGTTGGGCAACCATGACGCGCTCGCGCTCACCACACTGCTGGCCGATCGCGCCGCATTGCCTAAGCACTATTACGCCTTTCGTCTGCCGGGCTGGCGTTTTGTGGTTTACGATGGCAATGACGTCAGCCTCTACTGCAACGCCCTTAACGGCGATGATCGCTATCAGGCCGAAACGCTGCTGAACGCGCTGCGCGCGCAGGGGCAGCCGCAGGCCGAGCCGTGGAATGGGGCGGTCGGGCAGCAGCAGCTGGCGTGGATTGAACAGCAGCTTCAACAGGCGCAGCGCTGCGGCGAACGCGTTATCATCTTCGGGCATTATCCGCTCGCGCCACTGACGCGGCATAACTTAATGAACAGCAACGTGTTAGTCGATCTCGTTACTAGTTACAACATACCTTGCTGTTTTGCAGGACACGATCACAAAGGCAATCGTGCCATTATCAGTCAAACAGGGTTCGTGACCCTTAAAGGCATGCTGAACGGCCCTGATGCGGTACCTTTTGCCGTCGTCGAAATCACCAAGGACCGGGTCGCTATTCAGGGATTTGGCGGCGAAGCCAGCACCTGCTTCGCCATCCAGGCGCGTTAGCGGGCGCGGGTTAACGTCGGTGTTGCCTGCTGACGGCGCAGGGCGATCGCCTCGGCGCGCTGCAACAGCAGCTGCACATCCGCTTCATCAATGTCCAACAGTTCGCCGCTTTCCAGCGCCTGATGGAGATCATCGCGTGTAATGGGCACCGCAAGGGCGATATGTTGTGGCTGACTCTCAGTTGCAACAGAGTGAGGGTAACGGCGACCCGCGATAGCATTAAACAGCAGCGCCAGCAGGGCCAGGCACAGTGAATTGAGCAAGACCGGCGTCACAACGAAGTGATAACCCAACTGCTGCACGCCGTCACCGCCTAACACCGCCGTGAGCGCAATGGCACCGCTGGGCGGATGCAAACAGCGCAGTTGATACATCGCTAAAAGAGTCAAACCCGCGGCGACCCCACACGCTACAGCCGGATCGGATACCCACTGCGCAACAGTGACGCCAATCGCTGCGGCAAGCCCATTACCGCCAACAATTGACCACGGCTGGGCCAGCGGGCTGCTGGGCAAACCAAACAGCAGTACCGCTGAGGCGCCCATCGGCGCAACAAACCACAAATTCACTTCGCCCAGCAGCGCATGGCTTACCAAACTGGTGAGCAGTAATCCCAACCCGGCACCCACGCTGGCAGTCACCCGCTGCCTTTTGGCAACGGGCAGGGGATGCGGCCATAAGCGTGCGCAGAAGGTGCGCGCGACAGTGAAAAGCGATGTAAACATGCAGGAACCACGTGATAGCCAAAAACAGGGGCGCAGATTGTCGCTGATCGTCCGTCACGCCACAAGCTCAAGCTTGGCTCGCTATCTGTACAGGTAGCGCACGGCGGCTTACCAATCCTTTTGGCATGTTGTATAGTCCGTTTTTTTTCGGAGGAACCATGCTGCCAAACTCATCTACGCGCCTGAACAAATACATCAGCGAGAGCGGAATCTGCTCGCGCCGTGATGCCGATCGCTATATCGAACAGGGCAATGTTTTTATTAATGGAAAACGGGCCAGCGTCGGTGCGCAGGTGTTCGCCGGGGATGAGGTCAAAGTTAACGGCCAGCTGATTGAACCGCGTAACGAAGAAGACCTGGTGCTGATTGCGCTGAATAAACCGGTGGGAATTGTTACCACCATGGAAGAGGGCGAGCGCGACAACATCGGTGATTTCGTGAATCACAGCAAACGCGTGTTCCCGATTGGGCGTCTGGATAAAGATTCGCAGGGGCTGATTTTCCTCACTAATCACGGCGATCTGGTGAATAAAATCCTGCGCGCGGGTAACAACCATGAAAAAGAGTATGTGGTCACGGTCGATAAACCGATCACGGACGAGTTTATCGCGGGCATGGCAGGCGGGGTGCCGATGCTGGGCACCGTCACAAAAAAATGCAAAGTGAAAAAAGAGTCTACCTTTGTGTTTCGCATTATCCTGGTGCAGGGCCTGAACCGCCAAATTCGCCGTATGACCAAGCATTTCGGCTATGAAGTCACCAAGCTGGAACGCACACGCATCATGAACGTTAGCCTCAAAGGCATTCCGCTGGGTGAGTGGCGCGATCTAACCGATGATGAGCTCATCGAACTGTTTAACCTGATCGAAGACTCGTCGTCCGAAGATCAAAAAACGCAGAAAGCGCAGGCGAAAAAGAAACCGGCCAGCGCTGCGAAAAAAACCGCGGGCGCGGCGCCACGCGGCGGGGAAAAACCCGCCGGAAAACCGGCGGGACGCCAGCGCTTTACGCAGCCAGGCCGCAAGAAAAAAGGGCGCTAGCGGGCAACGCCCCGCGCGGGCAGACGCGGGAACGCCTTATTTGTCGTTGCCAAAACCCTGTTTTTTCAGCGCGGGCAGCACGTCTGGGAAGTAGATTTTGCTGTAATAGCCGCTGACGCTCTCGCTCCAGCTCTCGCCATCGCTGCGTCCGATGGTTTTCCAGTGCTGTACCATCTCGGCATTGTAATCCGCGATGTGCTGCGTCAGGCCATCTTGTTGATAACGCTCTTCATGACGGAAGGTCGGCATTGGCAGACGCGGCTTTTGCGCCGCCGGTTGGTCAACGTGACCAATCACCACGCCCGCGACCGGGAAGGTGTATTCTGGCAGATCCAACAAGGCGATCATTGCCTGCGGATCGCGGCGAATACCGCCAATAGGCACGATCCCCAAACCTTCTGAGCGGGCCACGGCCATAATGCTGCCCAGCGCGATCCCCACGTCTGTGGCACCCGACACAATGCTCTCAATGCTCTGCTGCGCGACCTGCTGTTGATCGATCGCGTCCATTGCCAGGCGAGATTTGTGCATATCCAGGACCAGCGTAATAAACACCGCACCTTTGGCAATCCACGGTTGTCCACCGGCAATCTGCGCAATCTCAGCGCGCTTGGCGGCGTCACGTGTGACCACAAGAGACACCTGCTGTGAGTTCACCGAGGTGGGCGCGCGGTAAGCGGCCTCAATAATGCGGTCCAGCGCCGCGTCATCAACGGGCTGGTCGGTAAAGCTGCGCTCGCTTTTGTGCGAGGTAAAAATATCGATGAATGATTGCATGGAACCTCCTGATTGGGAGGCAAAGGTTAGCAGAGAGCGGACGCGGATGACTTAACCGTTATTGCCATCCGCAACTGATTATTTTGTATGAATTTTCCACACAGGCATGTGCCCGCGTAGTCGGGAAGGCCGCAGGCCTTCCCGCACCGTTAATCGCTGACTTTCACGACCGTTTTGCCAAAGTTTTTGCCTTTTAGCATGTCGAAAAACGCCTGCGGCGCGTTCTCCAGTCCTTCGATCATGTGTTCGCGGTAGTGGATTTTCTCTTGCTCCACCAGCGGCGTCATGGCCTTGAGGAATTCTGGATAGCGATCGCCATAATCCTGGAAAATAATGAACCCTTGCATCCGAATGCGGCGTTTCAGCAAGCCGCCCAGCAGCCACGGCGTGCGATCCGGGCCGTCTGGCAAACTGTCACCGCTGTTGTACGAGGAGACAAGGCCACAAATCGGGACGCGCGCAGCGGTATTGAGCAGCGGAAAGACCGCATCAAACACCTTGCCACCCACGTTTTCATAGTAGATATCGATGCCGTCCGGGCACGCTGCCGCTAGCTGCTCGGCAAAATCATCACGGTGGTGATCAAGACACGCAGAGAATCCTAGCTTCTCAATGGCATAGCGGCACTTCTCTTCGCCGCCTGCCACGCCCACGACGCGGCAGCCATGTAGCTTGCCCAACTGACCAACGGTTGCGCCCACCGGTCCGGTCGCCGCTGCAACGACCAAGGTTTCTCCCTGTTTCGGCTGGCCGATATCCATCAGACCCATATAGGCGGTAAAGCCTGGCATGCCTAAAATGCCCAACGCCCATGAGGGATGCGCAAGGTTGCCAAGTTTACTGACCTCTTTGCCATCCGAAAGGGCATAGCTCTGCCAGCCGCTGGCCGACAGCACCCAATCGCCGGTTTTGAAGTCCGGATGCTTCGACTCTTCCACCTGACACACCGTGCCGCCCACCATGGGTTTATCGAGCTCAGCGGGCGCGGCGTAGGATTTGCTGTCATCCATGCGTCCGCGCATGTAAGGATCGAGCGACAAATACACGGTACGCAGCAGCATTTCGCCGTCTTTCACCTCGGGGATAGGCTGTTCCACCAGGCGAAAATTCTCTTTAACCGGCTCGCCTTTCGGGCGTGAAGCCAGCAGCCAGGCTTTATTTGTCTTGGGTGATTGCGTCATCGTGTGACCTCCATACATCGAGTAAAGAGGCAAGTGTAGTCAACTTCGCGTCGTGTGGTTTTGTTACACGGGCAGCGCCAGGGGAATTCGGACAAGCCCGAAATGCGGTCGCCTGGGCTGAAGACATCGTGGCAAGGCCGAGGGCGTCAGGTAAAATTCGCAGCCATCCCTGCACGAAATCTTTTTATGGAGCAGGAGATGCCACGGCCTCGCCCGGATAAAATGTGATCTGCGACACATTTATCCAGCTGATGTACGTGAGGCCTCAGGCAGGGGGCAACAATCAACGACCGCGCCATTTTTAGCGGCACAGGCCAGCAACCTTGATTAGCACGGCTAAACAATTCTCGCTTGCGCAATCGCGCGGCTAAATCATTATTTTTGATGCTGAAACAATTTGACGCAGTTGTCAGCGTGAGGCGGTGACGTATTCTGGCAGGATACGCGGCACTTACCGCTTTGCGATTGTGTCCGCATCATGCCGTGGTTTTCAAAAAACGCCGTTGTTTTTGCTGTAAAAACCTGTTTGGCCGCCTTTCTGGCACTCTACTTTGCTTTAGAACTTAATTTGGATAAACCCGCTTGGGCGATCACCACGGTGTTCATCGCCTCGCAGCTCTATTCGGCTTCCACCATCTCGAAATCGCTTTTTCGCCTGATGGGGACACTGCTGGGCGGCGTTTTTATTTTTCTCCTTTTCCCGCTCACGGTGGCGCATCCTCTGCTGTTTAGCCTGCTCATTTCTGGCTGGGTGAGCCTGTGTCTTTATCTGTCCCTGCATGACCGCACGCCAAAGAGTTACGTATTTATGCTGGCAGGCTACAGCGCGGCGATCATGGGCTTTCCCGACGTCACCACGCCTCTGAACATCACCAGCACCGTGCTCTCGCGCATCGAAGAGATCGCCGTGGGCACGATATGCAGCAGCCTGGTGCATGCGCTGTTGTTTCCGGTTTCGATGCGCCGCTTACTCGAACAGAGCGTTAGCCAGTGGTATCAGAACGCGCGTCTGATGATGAACGATCTGTTGTCCAGCGCGCCGTTACCGCAGCGCGACGCGATTTTGACGCACATGGCCACCAATCCACAGCAGGTCGAAACGCTCATTACCCACTGCGTATATGAAGGCGATGCGGCACGTCGCCTGATCCGTTTGGTGAGCGTACAGTATCAGCATCTGTCTTATCTGATTCCGACGCTGACGGCGATTGAGATGCGGTTACAGCGCCTGGCGGTGCGACAGATCGCCTTTCCCGACAGCGTGGCCGTGACTTTCCGTCTGTTTCTTCACTGGCTGAACGAAGGCGAGGCGCCGGGCGACGTCAGCGGCATTCAGCTCGAACTGCGTCGCTGCCAGCAGACGCTGCGCACCGCGTGGCGCAGCGATGAAATCGACAGCGAACGCTGTTTGCTTTTTACCGGATTGCTGGAGCGCATGGCGGATTTTGTGCGTATTGCCAATGCGTATCAAAGCGTCGGCGCGTTAGTCAGCGATCTCTCTGGCGACACCACGCCCGCACGCGGCAACCGCACACACCGCTTTTATGACAAAGGGCTGATCCGACTCTCGGCGCTGACGGCTTTTGCGGCGGTGTTTGGCAGCTGCCTGTTGTGGATGCTTACCGGCTGGCGCGATGGGGCAGCGGCACCGGTGATGGCGGCGATCCTGAGCTCGCTGTTTGCCAGTCTGGATACGCCGCTGACTTCCATGAAACTGTTTGTGCGCGGCGTCCTGGTTGCCATTGCGATAAGCGTTGTTTACGTGGCGCTCCTGCTGCCGCAGGCGACCTCGTTTGAGGCGCTCATCCTCTGTCTTCTGCCCGGTTTGTTTGTGCTTGCGCTAATGATTGCGCGTCCGACCACCAACATGATCGGCATTAGCGTCGCGATCCAAATTCCGGGATTAATTGGACTGGGACATCACTTCACGCCCGACTTAGTGCTGCTGGTCAATAACGCGTTTGCTTCGCTGGCAGGGGTGATGGTCGCCGTAACGGTCACCGTACTGCTGCGTAATAAACGTCCCTCCTGGACGGCGCGGCGCGCGGTGCGGCAGGGCATTCGGGTGCTGCTACGCTTCATCAAAGAGACCGAGCGACATCGGGTGACGCTGTCAGGACGTCAGCGTTTTATTGGCTTGATGTTGGACAAAATCAATGTGGTGCTGCCGCGCCTGCATCTCGATCCACAATCGGATATGCGCTCCGCCAGTCTGCTGTTGACGGAGGTCTGGCTTGGTGTAAACAGTTTTGATTATTACGCACGCCATCACGCATTGTTAGCGCAGTATCAGGTGGACAGCGGACAGATGTATCACGAACTGGCACTGTTTCTAAAACGTCGCCTAAAGCTGCTGGACGCGCCGCCGCACGCCGACCTGTTGGACGAGATCAATTCGTTGATGCTGTTGCTGGAATACGTGGCGCGTCGCGATGAGCGTCTGCTGCCAGCGCTGTTGTACCTCTATAATATGCGGCTGTATCTCTTTCCGGAACAAGGCTGGCCGCAGCCCACGGCGCGCCAGCGCGAGCATCTCCAGTACCAGGATTATCGGCAGCGCGCCTGGCAGCCGTACTCACTCTAGCCGCTGCGCAAGCGAATCAGGCTCTATACTGAACGCTCTGACGACACGCTGTGAGCGAGGAAAAACCACAATGATGAACCTTAAACGCGCGCTGCTGCTGGCAATGCTGCCGGGGAGCGTGCTGGCCGCGCCGCCTTTTACACTCCACTCCTCCGATTTCAAGGACGGCGGCCTGCTCGAGGCGCGCTTTGCCGGCAATAAAGCGGGCAATCCAGCGTGCAGCGGTGAGAACGTCTCGCCCGCACTAAGCTGGTCCAACGTGCCTGCCGGCACGCAGAGTTTCGCACTGCTCATGACCGACCCGGTCGGCGCAAAGGGGCTCGGCGTCACCCACATGGTGGCGTATAACATCGCCGCTACTCGCAGCCACTTTGCGCAGGGGGAGCTTACGCAGGGCGCTGGCTATACGGGCGGCAAAAACAGCCCCGGCACCACGCACTATTACGGGCCTTGCCCACCCCTGGGCAGCGGCATGCACCACTATAATTTTGTGCTCATCGCTACCGATCTGCCGATGAACCAGCTGCCGGCAGGCCTGACGCACGATGATCTGATTGCGCGTTTAAAAGGACACGCGTTGGCCGGTGCCACGATCGTGGGCCGCTTTACCAACGACAAATAGCGGCACGCGTGACAACGTCACTCAACCGGAAAGCGCGAGCGCGCCAGCGTGCCGCGCTTATCTAGCGGGCGTACCGCCAGCCAAAGCAGCGCGGTCGCCACCCAGCCCACCAACCACGAAACATCGTTGCCAGCAAACAGCCAGGTCAGAGAACCGTGGTGCAACGGGTTATCAATGAACGGCAGCTGAATCAACACGCCGAGCAGGTAAACGCCGATGCCCAGCTTATTCCAGCGGCCGTAGCGCCCATCAGGCTGCGACAGGGCAGGCACATCCACGTGACCGTGCGTCACGCAATAAAAATCCGTAAGGCTAATGGCACTCCACGGCACGAAAAACGCCAATAAGAACAGCAAAAAATGGGTAAACGACTTGAGAAAAGCCGGCTCGCTCAACAGCGCGATGATGCAGGAGATCGCCACCATCAGCACCACAAAGCCGAGTCGGCTGGCGCGCCCGATGGCGGTTTGCTGGCGAAAACCTGAAACAATCGTGGAGAGCGACATAAAGCTGCCGTAGGCGTTAAGGGTGGTAAAGGTAATTTTTCCAAAGCAGATAGCGAAATAGATCACCATGGCCAGCGCGGGCGTGCTGCCGAGCCCAACAATATAGCCCACCTCGTTACCGGCAAACGCGCTGCCTGCCAGCGCAGCGGCGATCACGCCCAGCGTCATGGAGGCTTGGGTGCCTAGCACCGTCCCCAAAAATACCGCGCTAAAAACCTTTTTCGCCGGGATATCGGCGGGCAAGTAGCGGGAGTAGTCTGAGACGTAAGGGCAGAAGGCGATTTGCCATGAGGAGGAGAGCGACACCGCCAGCAGGAAATTGGCCACGCTGAAATGCTGATTCTGCCAGACGGCCGAGAGATCGTGGGTGATCAGCAGGGTTGAAAACAGGTAGGCAAACGCCAGAATGCCAATAACGCTCGCGATCTTACCCAGTTGATGGATCACCCGGTATCCCAGCGCAGCCACGATCACGATAATGGCGCTAAACGCGATCATGCCCACCGCGTTGCTGACCTGCAGCAGTTTGGCCAGTGCCTGGCCTGCGAGTACCGTGCCGCTGGCGGAAAAGCCTACATACATCAGGCATACCAGTACCAGCGGGATCACCGCGCCAAACACGCCAAACTGCATACGGCTTGTGATCATCTGCGGCAGGCCGAGTCGCGGCCCCTGGACCGCGTGCAGCGCCATGATCGCGGCGCCCAAAATCTGCCCCACGAGCAGCCCTACCAGCGACCAGACGACATCGCCGCCCAGCACCACCGCCAGCGCGCCGGTTACGATCGCGGTGATTTGCAAATTGCCGCCTAGCCAGAGCGTGAACTGGCTAAATACCCGACCGTGACGCTCGGCTGGCGGGATGTAATCAATGGAACGCGTTTCTATCAGGCGGCGTTTTTTTGCCCCCGCTTCCTCGGCAATCGGTGCTTCCACGGTCATGGTGTCCTCGCTGATACATCACAGGCCAAAGAGAAAAGGTGCAGAAAAGCGGCAGGCTGCTGTTGTCGCTACCTGTATAGACAGGTAGCGATGGTGTCACGTGAGGATCAAACTGACAAGCAGGGCAGCCATCGGAAATTGTGATGGCCTCGGCAATGTTGGCGATAATCTGGCGCGGTTAGTGGCGCCCTTGCGTCCACGGATTTAAGGCGTCAGACGAGGGCGCGTCGTGCAGGGACGCCAGATAGAGCGCCTCTACCTCAGCGCGCGCCCAAGGGGTACGGCGTAAAAATTTCAGGCTGGATTTAACGCTCGGATCGCTTTTGAAGCAGTTGATGTTTACGCGTCGGGCCATCCCCGCCCAGCCGTAATGTGCTACCAGCGCGTTGATCATCATTTCCAGCGTCACGCCGTGCAGGGGATCGTTTGCATGCATGTGGGTTGCGTCTCACTTATCAAGAAGGCGGGCAGCGTACAAGAACGCTGCCGTCGCAGCAAATTTCAGTTCAGCAGACCCGCCGCCACGTTGACCGACAGGCCGAGGATCGCCAGATTAAACAGAAATGAAATCACCGATTGTAACAGCACCAGCCGGCGCATTTCCGTGGTGCCGGTTGCCACGTCGGCGGTCTGCGACGCCACGGCGAGGGTAAAAGAGAAATAGAGAAAATCCCAGTAGCCGGGGTTGGGGCAGGTTTCCGGGAAAATGAGCGGTGTGACATCAGGCCCGCGCTGCAAGTAGTGCTGATGCGCATAGTGCAGCGCAAAGGTGCTGGGCAGTAGCGCCCATGAGACCACGAGCGTACTGGCGGTGAGCAATACATGCACCAGGCGAGGCGTCCCGGATAGCTGCTTGAGCGTGGAGAGTTCACTTAAAATAGCCGCAATACTGATCAAACAGGCGACAATGACCATGCTCAATACCAGGGTGGCGCTCTGATCCTGCTGCCGGGCAATAGTGACAATGTCACCGCTAGCGGTGCGCAGCATGCGATACCAAATCAGCGCTAAATAGAGCCACGCCAGCACGTTCCAGCCAATCAATAGCCGCTGAAGCTGCCCCATGGAAGCGGGCAGCAAGAGGTAGCAGAGGAGGCCCACGCACGTCGCGCTCACCAGCCGCAAGCGGGCGCGCAAAGGGAGGGAAAGCGCATCACGCATCAAGGTTTCACCGTTAACGCAAAGGGTGCGTTAACTGTAGTCGATGGCGGCGCAGCCGACACCAGCACTGTCTTACGCCAGAGAAACCCTTCTCATCAGAGAGCCACGTCTAACGTCCAGTGATTTTCAGCGAGTGTGACGTTATCTTTAACAATCTTAGCCTCCGCACGGAGGGCCGTGTCGTCAGCGGGCGTGACGCCAACATCGATGATTTTACTTCCTGAATCCGCAGCGATGTCCAGGGAACGCTCGCCCTGTGCCAGCACCCGGTTGTGCTGACGCACCGTCCATTTTAATGTGCTGTGTGAAAACGCCTGCGGTAGATCGTTAACCACCCAAAACGACAGCGTGCCCGGCTGATGGGCTTTCCAATTTAGCGTGTGCGGATCCAGTGAGGGCAGCAGCGGCTGATAGGCGCGCTGCAGCGCATAGTAACCCGCTTTAGGGTGGCGCAGGTAATCCACCACGCCCCAGTTGATCGAGGGCCAGGTTTCCACAAACATAAACTGAAACAGCGCCGTGACCGGCTGATAACGCTGGCGTCGGTAACTCTCTGCTGCGAGCGAAACCAGCTGCGCCTGATAGCGTTGCGTGTTGGCAATAAACGTGTGAATACTGTCTCCGCGGTCAATGCCGGCATTTTTAAACGTCTGAATCGGCTGGAAATTATGATATTTCCACCGCGTCCATTTCTCGTCGCCTGGCGCGGTGCTGGCAGGCCACCATAAACCACGGGGAATAATGGTTTTCAGCGTCGCGAGTCGCGGCAGCGCCTGCGCGCCAAATTCGGTGACGGTGGGCGTTTTTGCCGGTTCCAGCAGCGAATTGAGTGAGCCAAAATACCAGCCTGCCCAATAGTGCTCTTCCACCGCCGAGAACGGATGGACAAGGCGGCTCTGGTCTTCAGCCAGGGTGTCGGCGACGCGCTGCATCAGCCGCCGATTAAGATCTTTGTGCCAGTCGGGAAAGCGCTTGGCCATCCACGGCGAATTAAACGGTGGCTCATTTTGCCCGCCCCAAATCACCACGGAAGGGGCATTGCCTATCTGTTCAACCATGTCGCGCGTTTGCTGCGCGGCATTCTCGGCGAAGGCGGCGGAGTCATTGTAGCCCCACTGTAAAGGCACATCCTGCCAGATCAGCAGACCGCGCTCGTCAGCCACGTCATACAGCGCGCGGCCCGCCACATGCCCATGCACGCGGATGGCGTTGGCGTGCATGTTTTCCACCAACTTTATGTCGCGCGCGTAGTGCTGCCGGGTTAGGGTGCTCAGCCACGGCGAGCCGATGTAGTTAGTGCCGCGTATAAACAGGCGCTGGCCGTTAATCTGCCATCCCTGATTGTCAGCGCGCGCGACGATCTGACGCAATCCGGTTCGACTGCTGCGGCGATCCATCACGCCTTGCGCGTCTTGTAGGGTGGCGCGAACCGTATAGAGGTGCGGCTGACCGTAGCCCGCTGGCCACCACAGCCGCGCTTCCGGCATCGGCAGTGTCAGGCTGAGGCGACGCGGCTGATTATCGGTAGCCTGCAGCGAAACCCGCTGGTTGATGGCATACGTCCTGCCCGAAAAGTTATCTGGCGCGACCTTGAGTGCCAGCGTAGCCTGTGCGGCCTCGGGTGCCCGATACACCACCTCAATATGCAGCTGGGGTTGCGCCAGGCCATGAGACCAGTCGGGTCGCAAAATCAGTCGATCGATCGTTGCTCCTCGACTCATGCGCAACCGCACCGGGGCCCAAATGCCGCCGGAGTTAGCGTCTTGCCCCTGCGGGGACCAGGCGCCGCCGGGGCGCGAATCATGCTGATTAAGAATGCCCTTCATCAGGTTTTTGCGCAGCGGCCAGTTGCGGTTGATATCTTCCAGCGGACTGTCGACCCGCACCACCAGACGATTGTGGCGGCGCACGCTTTCGGTCAGATCCACGGCAAAACGCTGGAAATAGCCTTCATGATGCGCCAGCCGCACGCCGTTCAGCCAGACGTCGGCAAAATAGTCCACGCCGTCGAACTCCAGCGTGACGCGCTCTCGCGCCGCCAGCGGCGGCAGGGTAAATTCACGCTGATACCACAGCGCGCCCTGATGATCTTTGCCCGCGACGTACCAGTTCGCCGGCACGCGCAGCGGCTGCCAGACACCGCTGCGCGGCGGTACCCGATCCGCGGGCTGGGCGTTGGCGTCCTGGACTGACCACTGACTTGCCAGCGAGACGCTGTACGGTGCGGCGGCAGCAGCGGCGGCGCAACCAGCCAGCCACAGTAAACACGCGACTTTGATCATGTTTCCTCCTGCCAGCGCAGCAGCTGCTGCTGCACTTGGGCAATGTAGTCTGTGAGCTGTTGCACAGCATCAGGCTGCGGCATAACGCTGTGCCTTGCGTCCGCTTCCAGCTGTTGCAGAAACCCGGTCAGGGCATCGAAGCCAAAGATCGACGCTTCACCGCGCAGTTTGTGGCTCAGTCGGTCGATCTGCGCCAGATCGCCCGCGCGCAGGGCCGCGCTGAGCTGGTTATGGAGTTCGGGTAGCAGCGAAGCGAACAACGCGATCAGCTCCTGCAGCAGCGGGACTTCCAGCCCGCGCTGCTGCGCAAGGTCGCTAATTTTCACCGCCGGGCTCTCCGCTGTGGCTGTCGGGAGCGGCAGCGCCATGACGCGCTGGATTTCCTGATGCAGTGCGTCTTGACTCACGGGCTTGGCGATATAGCCATCACAGCCAATCTGCAAGCAGTACTCTTTGTCGCCTTTCATGGCATGTGCGGTCATGGCGATGATGCGCTGATGAGTGGGCACGGGCGCAATCGATTCCCGCTCGCGGATCAGACGCGTGGCCTGCTCGCCATCCAGTTCGGGCATCTGTAAATCCATCAGCACCAAATCCCAGCGGTGTGAGTCCATGAGCGTCAGCGCTTCCAGCCCATTGTTGGCAATGGCGAAGGTGTGACCGAGACGCGTCAGAAAATGTGCGGCAAGTTTTTGGTTCACCGCGTTGTCCTCCACCAGCAAAATGTGCAGCGCGGGCGTGGCGCTAATGTCAGCCTGCGGAGCCGCGTGCGGTTCAGGCTGGGCGGCGCGTGCCGCAGGCTGCAGCGCGGCGAGAATAACGTCATAGAGCGCGCGCTGCTCTACCGGCTTGCCGAGGAAATGATTGACGCCTATGCGGTTTAGCGCTTCTGCGTCCATGTCGCGGCTCATGGAGCTGAGCATGATGATTTGGCTTTGCTGTAAGCTGGGATCGGCGCGGATCTCGCGCGCCAGCGCCAAACCGTCTTTGTCTGGCATCTGCGCATCCAGCAGGATCAGCGGGAAAGGGGCCTGAGACTGCAGCAGCGCCAGCGCATCCGCCGCGCTGGCAGCCAATCGTGGCACCAGCCCCATGTTTCGCAGCATATCCCCCAGTAAATGGCGATTGGTGGCGTTGTCATCCACCACCAGAATGGGCAGCGCCGCGAGGCGCGGGGAGATTTTCAGGACCTCGGGCTCGACCTGCGTCGGCAATGGCAGGCTAAAGCTAAACAGACTGCCGCGCGCCGGCTCACTTTCAACCGTTAACTCACCGCCCAGCCGTTCAACCAGTCGCGATGAAATAGTCAGCCCTAAACCGGTACCGCCGTATTTTCGGGTGGTGGAGGTATCCGCCTGGCTGAATGACTCAAATATCAGCTGTTGTTTCTCTGCGGGGATACCAATGCCGGTATCGCGTACCTGAAAACGCAGACGGGGCGCCGCAGGGTCGCGCTTCACGGTCAACTCCACTTCTCCCTGATGCGTAAATTTCAGGGCATTGCTGGTGAGGTTGGTCAAAATCTGCCGCAGCCGCACCGTGTCGGTGGTGAACGTTGTTGGCACGTCCGGCGCCACGTTGATCAGTAGCTCGATCTGTTTCTCAGAGGCGGCGGGCATCAGCGGGCGTACCACCGCATGCAGGAAGGGGCGGATCGCAAACGACTCTTCGTCCAACTCAATCTTTCCCGCCTCGATTTTCGAGTAGTCAAGAATATCGTTGATAATGTGCAGCAGGGTATGCGCGGAGTGATAAACCAGCGTCATATATTCACGCTGTTCATCGGTGAGGCGGGTATCGAGGCACAGCTGCGTCATGCCGAGGATGCCATTCATCGGCGTCCGAATTTCATGACTCATGTTCGCCAGAAAGGCGCTTTTCGCCTCATTGGCCGCGCGCGCGGCCGCCACCGCTTGCAGCGAGAGCTGCTCTGCCTCTTTACGCTTGGTAATGTCCTGGAGCGTACCTATAACCCGCTCGGTTTCGCCCGCGACGGTGACGCTCGCCACCTGACCAGAGAGCAGCATCCAGCGGTAGTTGCCGCTGCGGTGCAGCAGCCGAATTTCCCGCTCAAAGATCGGCAGCTGCTGATTGCTGGCCGAATTAAACAGCGCCAGCAGCGGTTCGCGATCGTCCGGGTGCAGTAAGGTGTCCAGGAAGCTGGCGCTGTAGTGCCAGGTTTCGCGCGGGTAGCCCAATAGCGTGAGCAATGCATCGTTAACCTGCAGCAGATCTTGCTGCTGCTGCCAATCCCAAATGCCAATCTGCGTGGACTCGGCGGCCAGCAAAAAATCTGCGTGCAGCTGCTGGCGCGACGCGTTGATCAGCGCATACCCCGACATATCAATGTGTAGGCTTACAATGCCGCCCTCGGGCGTGCGGTTGTGCTGCACAAACACCTGGCGGTTCGCAATGCGCCGCATTTCACTGTGATTATCCAGGCGACAGTGGCTAACAATATTTTCCACCATGGCCTCACGGCTTTGCGCGTTTTCGGTCATGTAGACCGAAGCGATGAAGTCCTCGGCCAGCTGCGTGAGCGTCATACCCAGACGGAGACGGTGCGTCATACCAGGGTAGAAGTGCACTACCTGGCGATTGTAAGCCACTAATCGCTCCTGCTCGTCATACATCAAGACGGCGGCGCGCAGTGAATCGAGCGCTTTGGGAAGCAAACTGTCGGACATCGCGATCTCCTTAATCAACGGTCTGCGGAACGCGTGGCGTTACGGGATAGCAGCGCGAGGGCGCCGTAAAGGGGTCATCAATTCGACGGCGGAAGTAGCGGTCAGCGGGTAAGGCGTCGGGCGTCAGCAGGGGACCCATGCGTGTTTTGAACAGCAGCGCTTCCAGCACCATGGCGTTAGTGCTGAGAGTAATGGCGCGATTGAACTCGCCGGTGGCTTCAACCCGCCCTTCAAACCAGCCGCGATCGGCGTTGTACTGGCGACGCGTCATGGTCATCAGCGCCTCGGTAAACGGCGTATCCCACAGCGCCCACAGGCCAAACACGGCGCGGGTAGAGACCTGCGCCAGCGTCGGCACCCATTTGCCATCATCCGTCAGGGTGTTCCACGCGTAACCGTTGGCGAACACCGTGTCTTGAACGTGCCAGGGCGCAGCATTCAGCGCAAAATCGCTGCGCGCGGTGAGCACACCTTCGCGCTGCCAGCGCATCTCCTGCACGCGGTAGACGTTGCTGGCGCGCTGACGCTGCTGCCGAATTTGTGTACGATCGGCGCCAGGGAGTTCCCAGCCGTATTCGAGGCCGCTTAGCACGTAGGGCAGTGTGGTAAGCGCGTTGGTTTTCCATGTGGTGCGCGGATCGCGGCTGTCAACGTCCAGCGCCAGCCCATCAATAATCACATGCTGAGCCGGGGGATTGAGGGCCTGCGGCAGGATGAAACCCCAGAGGCCAAAGGCCGCGGCGCTGTACTCACTCTCACCCAGCCGCCCCTCGGGCTGACGCTGTAACGTTTGCTGTTGCAGACGACCACTGAACAACTGGCCGCTGTCGTCTACCACCGAACAGAAGTTCCAGCGCAGCACTACGCGCGCCAGATATTCCCCATACTGCGGATGAAAGCGGGCCACCATGCGCAACGCCATCAACAGACGGGCCATATCCTGCGACGACCAGCCCAGCACCTGTGGCGTATTGGCATAGTCCACCATGGCCAGACTTTGCGTGTTATACAGCAGATTAGGGACGCCGCCTGGCGTGAGCGGCAGCCGGTTTAAAGCGCCCAGCAGGGGCGTTAAGCGGCGATCCAATTCCGCCTCATCAATCAGGTTAAGCTGACGCGCTGCGGTCAGGGCGATCAGCGTGTCGCCGATTTGCCAGAGTGTGGTAACCGGACGTTTGTCACTGCCGTTCACCAGTCCGCTGGGCTGCAGGTTGTTGTCAAAGTAGCGCCAGGCGACTGCGGCCCAGCGCTGCTCTTCCTGATCGAGCGCGCCGGTGCGTGCGGTGGTGTGCCACGCACCGTTGACCAACCAGCGCCAGCCCGCGTAGTCGTGACGCAGCAGCAGCCAGCCTGCGATGCCCAGCGCCAGCAGCACCAGTCCAACCCTGCGCATTACGGTTTTAGACATGAGGTGGCGACCGGCGGTAATTTAACAGGGGTGGTGCTGTCGCAGCGCGCGCACTTACAGGCGGTGCACTTTGGCGCGGTGCGCAGCGCGGTGCCGGTCTGATCGCACCAGGTTTTGATGCCCGGCGTTTCACTCAGGAATGGGCGGTTGCGCTGCCCATTGTTCTGCTCAAACACGTCAATCAGCCGCTTTTCCCACAGCGAGGGCGCATAGTTTTTATTGCGCGGGTCGTTGGTGTTATAGCGCAGCAGCTTGCCCTGTTTTTTAAACAGCAGCGCCTCCAGCATGATGCCGTTGTTGTTGGCGGTAAACTCTTTTATCGGGCCGTCGCCGTTTTCATACAGTCCTTCGTAGTAGCCCTTGTCCTGCTCATCGGCATTTTCTATGGCATCAAAGAGGCGGTCTGTATAGGGCGAGTCCCATAGCACCCACATCCCCAACGCCGCTTTCAGCGACACCGCCGCCACATTGGGCACGTACTGGCCTTTGTCGGTGATGGTGTTCCAGTTAAAGCCGTCGCTGAACACGGTGTCATAAACAAAATAGGGCGCTTTATCCAACTGGTGCTCCGAACGCGCGGTGAGCGTGCCGGTGATCAGATAGCGGTTCTCCTGCGCCTGGTAAACGCGGTCAGCAAAGTTTTTCATCCACGGGTGGGAGTAGTTACGGGGGCGGCTTTCGCGATCGTCCGCGTTATCCCAGCCCATTTCGAGCCCGTGCAGCAGGTAGGATTCGGTGACCACATAGTTATGCTGATTGGTTAAACGCGGATCGCGCGAATCGTAGGGCACCAGCACGCAGTAAATATCCGCCAGCGCGTAAGGCTCCGGCTTGCTGGCCTGACAGGTAGTAAAGCCCCAGAGCTGGTAGCCTGCAGCGGCATACTCTTCGTATCCCAACCGACCTTCCTGCACGTACTGCGGCTGTTTATCTTTATTTAAGTAGGCGCCGTACAGCGTGCCGCAATCGTCCACCACATGGGTAAAATCCCATCCGAGTACAACGTTATCAATGCTGTTGCCGTGTTCCGGATACCGTTCTTTGATTATTTTCAGCCACAGCAGCATGCGACCAATATCAATCGCAGAAAAGCCGATTTCCCCGGGCTTGTTGAGGTAGTCCACCTTTTGCCCGGTAATGGTGTTATAGGCTTTGTTTGGCACCTGATTTTGAAACAGCACCAGCTTGTTGAGCGTGGCCATGAACTGCAAAAAGCGGCGGTCAAACTCAGCCTTGTCAATTAAGCCCAGCTCGCGCGCAGCGGTGAGTGCGGCCAGATAAGAGGCGCTATCCCACATCGTGGTGGAGGGGTATTTATTCACAGCGTTCACCAAGCCGGTCGTCGGCTGGTAGTTAGCCACAAAATAGGACCACGCCTTTTGCGCCACGCGCATTTCGCGCGGCGTGAGATCGCCATGTCGGGCGGTATACGACGAGGCGGGCAGACTCACAGCAGCCTGCAGGGGCAACGCTGTCATTGCCAGTGCCAGAATCGCCATACGCCAGGCAGACAGGAATTGGGGTAGCACTCTCATGGGGGTCTCACTCCTTGTTGCGTTCGGGGGCCGGCGCGGGGGCGAGGCAACCCAGACAAAGTAACGGGCCGTGAACAAGGTACGAGAGGCTCTCCAGTACCATCGCATTGGTGTCGGCGTTGATGACGTCAGACACGCTGCCGTCCTGATTGAAGCCGGCGCGCCAACCTTTGCCCGGCGCGATCATCGGCAGCATTTTCTGGCGCAGCGCGTCACTCCAGCCAGTGCGGAACAGGGCATACCAGGCGAAAGCGCTGCGCGTGGAGATCAGGGCTTGCGTCGGCAACGCCGCACTTCCCGAGCCCATTTGCATCGGTTCGGTCAGCGGCTGATTGCCGGGCTGGGCGGCGACAAAGTCCGGCGCCTGCTCGGCGTAGTCGGTTTGAATGTCGTCGCGGGCGTCAGGCGTACCGGTGCGCTGCTGCAAAATCTGCATGATGCGCCAGGCGATTTCACCGCTGCGCGCATCCCATCCCTGCTCAAGTCCGGTTAGCAGATAAGGCAGACTCACCAGCGCGGGCTGTTGTCCCCACGGCGTACGCAAGCCCTCATCAGGCACGGTATACCCGTCAATCTCGATCATTTTTAAGCCGTCGGGCGGCTGGGTAACGGCAAGAGATGCCGCGCTGTTGATCAGGCGCAGCGTATTGGCAGCGTACAGACGATAGCCATAGCTGCTGCGGGGATCGTTGGTGCGCAGCACCCAACGGTTCACCGGCAAGCTGGCGCTCTGCTGACCGCTGCTGCGCAGCAGGGCCGCCAGTGGCCATTTGGCCAGCAGCGTGTTAACTGCCGCCGCGTGCTGCGGGTAGCGCCACAGCAAAATCTGCAGCGGCATCAGCAAACGCCCCATGTCCACCGCCGAGACGCTCTCTGAGGTGGCTTGTGCAATCGGCAGCAGGGAATCAGCATGATAGAACGCGGCGGGCAGGCCATCTGCCTGAACGGGAAGTGCCGTCAGGGCCGTTAGCGCGGCAGCGATGCGGCGATCAAATTCTGCATCTTCTATGACGTGAAGCTGACGGGCGCTGATCACCGCCAACAGGTAGCTGCCGGTGTGCCACAGGCTGAGCCACGGACGCCCGTTTTCGGCGTTCACCAGCCCGCCAGGCTGCGTGTTATCCACGAAATATTGCCAGGCGATGCGCGCCCAAACCGCCTCATCAAAGGTGAGATCGCGGGAGTCCGGTAGCGGGGGGAAGTGCGCGTTCAGCACAATGCTGTCGGTGGTTTCAACCCGCTTCGGCATCTTGTGTTCAACCCACAGTACGATGGCAAAGCCGATGAGAAAGCCAATTAAAATAGTGAGATAGCTGCGTGCGCTCTGTATTCCGGCTTTTAGGCTCATTCGGCTTCGCTCTCCTGCGCCGCGGGGGGCGTCCACATCGCCGCCATGATCATCGGTAGCATGGCGGCGATGTTCACCGCGCCCCAAAATATATTGATTACATAACCTGAGGGATCATCGACCTGACCGCGCGCCACCTGAATGCCTCCCCAAATCAGCCCCAGTACCGTCAGCGCAACAATCGCCAGCTGCGGCTTGACCAAATACAGAAACCGGCCAGACTGCCGCTCTTTGGGCGTCACGTGGAATTTGATTTTTTCACCGCGCAGCACCGTACCCAGCGCGCGCAGATTGACGGAAAAGAAGGCCAGGTAAGACGAGCGCCCATCCCACGCCGAAATGCCCCAAGTGCCAAACATAAAGGCCAGTTCAGAAACAATAAAAAACGGCAGAAAATGCAGGTAAAAGGGCGTTGAGTAGGCAGAAACGGGCGGAATGCCGGTAAATAAATAGATCAGCGGTGATATCAGAAACACGCTGTTCCAGATACAGGCAAGATACGACCAGAAGGTGGTGCCGTACATCAGCGTCTGCGGCAGGCTCAATGCGAAGCGGCGGCGGCTAAAAATCTTGTCGTGGAACAGAATATCCAGCGAACCGGCCGCGTATTTAAAACGTTGGATCATCCAGGTCAGCAGATCCTGGGGTGACAGCATTTTCGACTCGATGCCGGGATGCATCACCGAACGCCAGCGGCGTCCGGCATCGCCATGCAGCACAATAGAGGTGTAGATATCTTCCGAAACGTGAAACTTGTAGGGCGTCAGTTCGGTGTCGGCGATAACGTGCGGCCGCATCGCCAGGCTTAGCGCGTCACGCGTCTCTTCATCGCCAATGTCGCGCGTGTAGCGGGCAATCTCTTCTTCAACGTTGAAAACGTAGCTACGCAGCGCGGCCTGCATGACCGCTTCGCGACGATGAACCGACGCCGCGCCGCAGCAAAACGCCGCGTTGGCCCAGTTGCGGCGCCGTAAAATGACGTCGTAAAACATGCGCGGATCGTTAAAGAACGGGTCAGCACCGAGGGTGAGCGGGCCCAGCACTTTCTCGCCAATTCGCCCCATCATATATCCCGGCCAACCGGCTTTGCGGCGTAGCCAGTCAGGCAGACGCTCGCCTTCGGGCAAGTCGTAAAACCACTGCGGCGTTTGCACCCACGCCACGTCCGGATCGCGGAAATAGCCCAGGGTATGGGTCAGCAGCGTGGGAAAAACCCGGGTGTCTGCGTCGCAGATCACCAAAAAATCCCCGTCGGTATGCTCCATCCCGTTACGGATATTGCCGGCTTTGAATCCCACGTTGTTATCACGCGAAATGTAATTCACCCCCTCCTGTTCGCACACGGCGCGCATCTCTGGGCGGCGGCCATCGTCCAGCACGTGCACCTTAAAGGTCAGCGGTGCGGGATAGGCAATTTTGCAGGCATCCTGTATCGACAGTCGCACCAGTTCGGGATCTTCGGAGTAAGTGGCAATAAACAGGTCCACTTTAAGCGGGCGCGGTGCCTCGTGATCGCCGGGCAGCAGGCACTGGTTAATGTCGTGCGGCGCGGCCGGACAGGCGGGATCGCGCACCTGCCAAATATTGATGGTAAACAACAGCGTGCCGACCCAGGCCAGCGTTTCCGCCAGCGCCAGCGGCACCGCGTACCACAGCGCGTCCATGTTCAGGGACGCGGTCCAGCGCCAGCGAATGTAGTTTGCGCCCAAAATCAGTCCGGCCACCGCCAGGGTTTGCCAAAGCACGGTAACCCAGCCCGGCGTGTGAAGCGGTGCAGGGGGACGACGCGATTCAAAGCGAGAAAAATAGTGATCCATAACGTGGTATCTCAGTTCCTTGTAGCCGATTGTCGCGCCTGGCTTACCGAACATAACGCAAATTAAGTAAGTGAAACTTATACAATAAATGCAGAAATATTTATGTTTTCACATGTTTTCATTTCGCTTAAATGAAATCACCGTTATGCGCTCTTGTTTTTATAGTAAGTAATTACAGCTATTTACAGCATAGCTCGTAAATTTTTATTGATGGCGTGACTTAACCCTTAACATAGCTACACTTCTTCTTACAGATAACATGATCACTTTGCTAATGTATATAAGGTGATGGATATCAACAGGATTAATGCGTAATGGCCGATCAGGTCGTGAATGTTACCCCCGCACAGCTGGACAGCGGCACGTGGCGCTATGCCGTGCCGGGCAGGCGCGATCTGCGCGTTGATATGCTGCGCGGTATTGCGTTAGTGATGATGGTGGTGGCGCACACGGAACTGCTCTCAGTCATCAATATCTTCACTTGGGAGCGATTTGGACTCACGACGGGCGCAGAGGGATTTGTGATTTTGTCAGGGTTTATGCTGGGTATGCTTAACCGGCAGCGGCTGCACAAGGAGGTCCTGCTTACGTTGGGCTGGGCGCTCTGGCGGCGAGCCGGAAAAATTTACCTGGTCAATATCGCCATTGTATTAGTCATGCTGCTGTTGAGGCATCTGCCCGGCGTTAACACCTTTGAAGTGACCCATTTTGTTGACCGCTATTCCGGCTCGGTTTGGGCACTGTTTCCCGACACGCCGCAGATCAAAGAGACGTGGTTCAATATCATTCTTTATCTGCAAATTGGCCCGCACCAGACGCAAATTCTGGGGCTCTATATCTGTCTGTTGATGATAAGCCCGCTGTTTTTATGGCTCCTGCAGACCCGGCGCGTGGGTATGCTGATTATCGGTTCTCTGGCGACGTATACCCTCTATCAGTTCTGGCCGCTAAGGCTCACCGTAGCGGAGTTCGAATTCGCGTTTCCCTTGCTGGCGTGGCAGTTGATTTACGTGCTTGGCATGTGCTGCGGCTGGTACAAAGAGGAGCTGATGTCGCTGGCGCGCACGCCAGGCGGAAAAACCGCGATCGGCGTGCTGGTGATCTATGCACTGGTGATGATGTTTGTTGCGCAGAATCATACCAATCCCTTTATGCCTCCAGCGCTATTGATGCAGGTTATCCCGCCTGCGGATTTCAACTGGTTCTATCATCACCTGGCCGCGAAAAATGCGCTTGGGCCGTGTCGGGTAGTGAACGATTTCAGTTTGATTTTGTTGGTTTATCTCGTACTCACGTTTTGCTGGCGTCCCATTGAGCGCGCCGTAGGGTGGTTTCTGATTCCGCTCGGTCAGCATTCACTCTACACGTTTATTTTGCATGTTTTCGTGGTGCTCGCCGTCAGTCAATTTGTGCAGTTCGATTTATGGCATCACGCCTGGATCCGCAACACGCTGATTCACCTGGCGGCGCTGGGCATATTGTGGTGGATGGCCAAAAAAGAGATCGGCGGTCGTTTTATTCCGAATTAAATGAGGAAGAACCATGGGATATTGCGGGCGCAGAACGCCAGGCTACGTCGTCTTCGCGAGCGTGATACTCGCAGGCGCTCATCAAGGGGCTAAGGCTGCAGACACGCAGGATCGCGACGCCGCCGCGCAGGAAGAGCCGATCCAGGCGGGGGTTTTCGTGAGCCGCTGGGGCCGCTTGTTTGCCGGAAACAAAGATACATTCTCCGGGGCGCTGAGCTTTTCCAGCGGGCTGAAAGAGCAGTGGTTGACCATCCCCAATGGCGCCACATCAGCGAAACAAAAGAAGAAAATTAATCAGCTGGTGAACTTGAGCATGCAGTACTCGCCTTACAGCTTTTGGTTCGCCAACGTTACGCTACGGGCACCGGTGACAGACTACGACAAATACGCCACCGACTTCCGCTACAGCTTCGGTTATGACGACTGGCACCCGAACACCGTGAGTCTGGTCTATAGCAACTACGGCGATAATCGCTTATTTCCCGGGAGAAATGCCCGCTATACCCATTTTGAGCAGGGCGCATTTACCCTGGCGTATAAGTTTTCGCTGCCCAAGGCCATAGAGCGCCATTTACTCCTTAATAAAGAGGACGCGTTGACCTGTCAGGTCGGTTATAGCTGGGTGCCACGCTATTACTCTCTGGCTGATAACGATCTTCGTGCGAATAAGCAGGTGGCATTAGGCGGCTGTGGCTACACCTTTAAACAGCATTTCTTTGTGCGTGCCACGGCATTTTGGTTCCCGAAAGCCGAGCAGCAGCAGCCCTGGAACGGGGATTACAGCTACAGCTTTGGCTACGCAGGCTATACGCCCGGCTCTTTTTCACTGCAGTACAGCAATTACAGCGGAACGCGTTTTCCCGGCAGAAGCCATGGCAATGCAAAATTTCGCGAGGGCACTATTGCCCTGATTTGGTTTTTACCGTTTTGAGGGGGCGTCATGATCGGTTCTCCCGTGCAGACCGTCCTGATCGTGGACGATGCACAGCTCTATCGGAAGCTGCTCGCCAGCCTGCTGAAACAGTGGGGCTATGCGGTATTGGAAGCAGAGAATGGCGAGCAGGCGCTTGCGCTATTGGCCCAGTATCCGGTTAACCTGCTAATCAGCGACTGGGAAATGCCGGTCATGGATGGGCTGACGCTGTGTCAAACCGTGCGCAAACAGGTCAAGCAGCGCTATGTGTATGTGATTTTATTAACCGCAAGAGAAAGCGTAGAGGATTTGCGCGCCGGTTTTGCGGCAGGCGCCGACGATTTTTTGCGCAAGCCGGTGAATCAGGTGGAGCTGCAGGCCAGGCTGCACGCAGGCGAGCGCATTTTACGGCTGGAAGAAAACCTCGAACACCGCAATCGACGCTTGAGCCTCGCGCTACAGCAAATTGAGCTGGATCTCCAGGCGGCGGCGGCCTTACAGCAAAGCATTTTGCCGCCGCGAGCCATTCGCCACGGCGCGTACGCGGCCGACTGGCTTTTCATTCCTTCCGCTTGGGTCTCCGGTGACATTTTCCATTTTTTCCCGCTCGAGAACCAGACGGTGGGATTTTACAGTGTCGATGTTGCCGGTCACGGCGTGTCGGCCGCCATGATGTCGGTTGCCGTGGCCCGTCAATTTCTTCATGGGCGCACGGTTGAACGCTTTCTCTTTAACCGGAATGGCATCACGCCACCTGCGGAGGTGGTGAGCATGCTCAACCAGCGCTTTGTCGCGCAGAGCAGCGACGTGACCAGCTACTTCACCATGGTATACGGCGTCATTGATATGGCCAGCGGAGCGGGAAGCCTGTGCCAGGCGGGTCATCCGACGCCCTTTATTGCTTCCCCGAGCGGTGAGATTCGACACGTGGGCGAGGGCGGTCCACCGGTGGGCTTACTGCAGGATATGGAATGGGAGACGGTGCCGTTTAGCCTTGGGCCTGGAGAACGGCTTTGTCTCTACAGCGATGGCATCAGCGAGTGCGAAAACCTGGCGCAGGAGATGTTTGGCGCAACCCGCTTTGAAGCACTGTTGAGCAGCCTGGCTATATTACCGATCAAAGCGCTTCTGACTGAGGTTCAGGCCAATCTGAATCGCTGGCGCGACCTGGCCGCAGATAGCGCAGCCGCGGGCGGCGATGACATTTCGCTGCTGATTATTGAGCGTGAAAACGCTAAAAATGAGGAAGATGATAATGAAAATTGAGACCGAAGCGGTGGAGGATGTCATGCTGTTAACACCGGTAGTCAGACGCCTGGATGCCTCTGTGGCGCTGCGTTTTAAAGAAGCGGTATTAAACACGGTACAGCAAGGCCATCGCCAGCTGGTGCTGGATTTTTCCCAGGTGGATTTTATCGACAGCAGCTGTTTGGGCGCGCTGATCTCCATCCTGAAATCCCTCAGCCAGGGGGGACAACTGATCCTGTGCGCACTCAACGACAATATCAAAAACATGTTTACGCTGACGCGAATGGATCGCGTTTTTACGCTGTGCGCCGACCGCCAGGACGCGCTAAGAAAAATGCACTGAAGGAGCACGGCATGCGCCATGTCCTGCAGGAAAAACAACTGATGCTGCCGGCCACGCTTAACAGTCTGACGACGCTCAGCCATGCGCTGCGGCAGTTTCTGGCGCCGCTGCAGCTGAGTGAGGGCTGGATTTATCCGCTCGATTTAGCGCTGTGTGAGGCGGCAAGCAATATCATTTTGCACGGCTATGGCGAAAACGCGTCGCAAACGTATCGCGTCCAATTTCATCATGAAGGCGGTGATATCCGTGTGACGCTGTGCGACACCGGGACAGCGGTGCCCAGTGACAAGCTGGATGCCAGTGCATATCGGGAGCAGCATGAAGACCTCACGCTGGAGACGCTGAGCGAAGGCGGGCGAGGTTGGGCGCTGATTTTCGAAAGCGTTGACCGAGTAGACTATCAACGTGACGGAAAAGAAAACCGGCTGACGCTGTGGCGTGCCTTGCCGCCGGAGTTGAAGGGAAATTAAAATCTCAGCAGATCCGGCAATGCAGGGGAAAGAGGCGAGTCGCTGATGCGTTAACGGGACACGCCGCACTACCTAATTTAACATAATATACATTATGCGCATTTTTAACGACGGTGGCGGCAGCGACCGTTACTGGCATCTTAACCTTGGCCGTCCTTATCCGGCTCACCGCTGCTGGCGCATTTCATCTCGCGCTATTTTTATGTTATCGGCGTTTTTCGGCATCATACCTTCATCCACCTAACACCCGCGTTTATTGCTCCGCTTGTCGCTGATCTTTCAGGGTATCGATCACCACTGCGTTGACGGGAATGCGTAAGACGCTGCTGCTGTGTTCATCACCCACGCTGAGCGTAACCGAATTGCCAAACGATGAAAGCGCCACCGTCACATCGTTGAAGCGCATATGGCCAGGCACACTGTCGTCGGGTGAACTTTTAACACCGTGTTTTTGCAGAATGTGGTTCCACGGCGCTTGCACAAAGACCGTGGCATGTTCGTGGCGGATACCCAGTATCTCCATCGTCCGATTGGCCGTGGCGTTGAAAAGACCATAAATTGCGGTTACATAGATAATGATAACCCCAGGGAAAACAATTTTTATCAATCGGATTTCCGCTCTTTTCTTCATGAGTTTTTCTACGTCCGGTATCACCAAATTCATCTGGGCATCTATCTGACGAATCCAATTCACAAGGATATAAGCTAGTCCGAGCATTAGCGATGCACAGAAATACTGAAGGTATTTTATGTGATTGTGTGGAAGTATCTCCGGTATGAGAAACACACTCAGAAAAGCTATTGCGTAAAAACAAGGCGTAAGCTTGGAAAAACGAAGATGGTATGGAGTTAAAGATTGACGCTTATAATTACGGGAAAAATGAGATCGATGACGGCGCCAAGCTATTTTTCCGCGTATCCAAGTCTTAAGTGAATGAATACCCCGCGTAATCCACGTCATGCGAGCCAAGAGAATAATCGGATGCAAGATTGAGAATCCGAGACACATCATAAAAAAGTAAACGGCCAGCGTCCCCATGGAAAACACGGTAACCACTAAAAAGATCCGCAGCGTATCGCTTAGCGACAGGCCATCGGGAAAGCCACCGTAGCGCCCGCAATAGACAAGCAAGATCGCCCCGCCCAACACAAAAGAAATTTTAGTGAGTACCGCAAGCCCTTTTTCCGTGAGTTCAAAAAACTTTTTTAACGCATCCATCCCTGGCCTTTATACGCGCATTCAAAAGCGAGCAGCCTAGCGAGGCGCGAGATAAAGTCAAGCATGGCTTATCTATTAAGCCGTCCCGATGACTATCACTTGCAAGTGTTACGGTACCGAGACCGTTAACACGCCGGCGTTTTCGCGGCGGTTGGTCCATTTGAGCGAAAGCGCACCGGCTCGGCTTGAGAACGTCCGGTTACCGGACTGCGTAACGGACACAATATCTTGTTTACTGGGCAATGCCTGTAAACAGCTTGAGATCAGGTTCTGATGATCTACGCGCATCGGGCAAGGTGCGTTGAGGATTTCACCGCGAAATATCAACAGGCCACCCTGTGGTGCGGCGTATGCTGCGGCGTGATACAGAACGAAAACAGACAGAATGCCTGCTGCAATGAAATGTGATTGAGTCATGACATTTCTCCTGACATTCACTTAGGATCATATCGACCAAAAGCGAAGCGACTTTAGAAAAGCATGACGCAGAAAGCCTGTTGCAGCACAGTTTATCTGTGACGCATAAATCAAAAAATGAATTAAAGCGCTCCCAGATTCGTCTCGAATAAAACTGAAAGCGCCCTCACCTTAATCACCGCGTTCGAGAATAGCTCAGGCAAGCGGCGTCGGTTTGGCGTCCGCAGCGGAGAACTTACCGTCTGCCAGCGCGTAAATGGCGTCGAGCTTGCGGGCAAACTGCACCGGATCGTGCTCGTGCTTGATTCTCTCCAACGCGTGCGCCGAGCATGCACGAATAACGTCGGTATCCTGCAGCACATGGCGTATATGCTGTTTCAATCCATCGATAATGCTTCTGCGCAGCGTCTCTTTGTCGGCGGCTGTTTTGACATCGAGTTCAAACATGGCATTGAGTGGACAGGCAATTGTCCAGCCCGCCGCCGCGGGATTGATCTCTGGCAGTGCGCGTACGTTGGTCGTGATCACCGGACAGCCACAGGCTTGCATCTCCAGCAGCGAAAAACCGTAGGTATCTTGCCAGGTCGGTAACAGCCCTACGTGGGTCTGCTTGAACAAGGCGATGACCTCCTCATTCGGCAGCGATGATGAATGACGAAACATCCCGTCTGCCTTAATCAATGATTCAATCTGCTGGCAAAAAGCCGCGTCATCTTGATGATCTTTAAGCGCAATGTTCTTTCGATTCGCCAGGTTGCCGACCAAATTGACCTGCACGCGGTTTTCAGGCAATCCCCCCTCTTCTTTCAGCTCGTGAAACGCCAGTACCACTTCCGCGCCGCCTTTGCGATAAAACTCATTGCCTACAAAGGTAAATATCACGCGTTCGCCCTGCACCTTACGGACGTTATCGTGCAGCACGCGCTGAGGGGGATGCAGCACGTGCAGCTTCGGCTGAATCCGGTTTTTTTCATTGGGGAAAGCCGCCAGCAGTTTGAGCTGTATCTGGCGGGTGGCCTCAGAGATCGCAATGATGGCTTTGCATTCCGGCGCGGCGACATACTGCAGCTGGCGATAGAGCTCTTTGTTAGCCAGTTTTGGCACACCCGCTTCGGGTAAGACGCGCGGCAATTCTGTTTCAAACGTTGAAAACCACGGGCGCTGCGTAGAGGCGACCTCGTTGAATAAATGGATAACCACCCCTTTTTTTGGAATCAACACATCGGGAGGGCTAAAAATAAATTTTTTATTTTTCTTGTAAAATTTCTGCCTGACTGCGTTAAGCCAGGTCCACGTATTTGCATAGCGAAAATTACGGTAGCTGTGGTTATTATTTACCGTGATATTTCTTTTTTCCGGGTAACTCTTACCGCTAATAATTACCTTCATAGTCTCTCCTGGCCATAAAATGCACGGGCAGTTAAAGCAGTAATGTTTGGAAATGCCAATGAATACTCAAGCGTTTATCCATGCCGCGCTAGGAACATCAATGTGCGCGATTATTGGCAACAATGCCATTAGGAGGTATCTTAATATTATCTTTACATATGAAGTGACATTAGATGCATTGATAACACACTGTTGCGTAAATATTAAAAATTGCACATCAATGTAATATTTAGGCACACTTTTAGCCGAATTTAACCACTACCCACCCCTCCATCTAACAGGTTGAGCGGCGCAATCCGCCAAGGGAAATGAATTCAATATTCTGATTTTAAAAGAAATACATTCCCGACACCCTTAATGCACTATCTTGCACGGTATTGAAGCGCAGCGGCAAGCTGGACTTTTTTCTTGGTTATATTTGCTTACCACTTTCTCTCCTTGCACTTGCTTTACAACCTCCACTTTTGCCTGACGGTTAAAATAATTAATCATTGTTGCGCAACGCGTGTAGCGCATGGCAAGAATAAACAGTGGAGATAATCACAGAAACACGAAATGCACTGGGGGAATGAGACGTAATAAAAGAGAAATGCGGCGAGAAAACGTCGCGCAGTGACTGCGCGACGGGAGCGAAATTAACGGCTTACCTCATGACCAATTAAACCACCGATTGCCGCTCCGCCGAGCGTGCCAAAGGTGCTTCCACCGGTAAGCACAGCGCCGCCCACGGCACCTACCCCGGCGCCAATGGCGGTATTGCGGCCACGGTGGGACATGCCGCATGCGGTTACGGACAAACAAATCAGGGTGACAATGGCGATACTGCAGCTGCGTTTTAAAAGCATCGAAATCCTCATTACCATTAAAAAATGGAATGTTATTATTTAATTTGATTGTTATTACGCCAGCATGACCTGCTGCGCGTTGGCGCTAATTTAAAGTGAAAGAAAATAAAGCGTAAGGTAAATATTCCTATTTTACAACGGACCTGGCATGCGCTCTGCTTGCCCCTGTGTTGCCCTGCTCATCGCAGCGCCGAAGAATTTCTCATGTTGTCTGCGCTTTCTGAGTGAAGCCCCTATTTTACGGCCATACTGTAGCTGTTCACGCTGCACGACGTGCACTGCGCAACGGCCAGCCGCGCGGCGACCTGGCCCCCGCTTATAACCTTGTTTGGAGATTGCTGTGGAAAGTTCTGCGACCCGCGAACACCGACTTAACGCTCTGCGTCAGCGCACAACGATTCCTGTGCTGATCGTTGGCGGCGGCATTAATGGCATTAGCACCTTTCGGGAACTGGCTTTACAGGGCATCCCGGCGATCATTGTAGATAAAGGTGACTGGTGCAGCGCCGCGAGCGGAGCGCTATCGCGCATGATCCACGGCGGGTTGCGCTATCTGGAAACTGGTGAGTTTGGCCTGGTGAAGGAAGCGGTTATCGAACGCGACCGTTTACTAAAAAACGCTCCGCACTGTGTCTTTCCGCTGCGTACCACCGTGCCCATTGATAACGTGGGCGGCGGACTGATCAACACCACGCGTAAGATGCTGCGCTTGGGTGATAAGCCTTCCCGACGCGGCGTCCTGCTGATTAAAACCGGGTTAAGCCTTTACGACGCTTATACCCGCCAGTATGGCTCGCTGCCCAAACATCAGGTACGTAATGAAGCCGAAACGCGCGAGCGCTGGCCGGGCTTTGCGCCATGGGTAAAATACAGCGCCAGCTATTATGACGCCTGGATCAGCGCGCCTGAGCGTCTGGGCGTTGAGTTGATTGACGACGCTGAGCGCGCCTGCGCCACGGCGCTGGCGCTCAACTATATGCAGGTCGCGCATGCAGACGGTGAAAACATGGTGCTGCGCGATTCGCTGAGCGGCGAGCAGTTCATTGTGCAGCCACACGTAGTGGTCAACGCCAGTGGCGCATGGATCGATCGCGTCAACCAGCAGGTGTCACGCGAGAGCGAAAGCGCGAAATTGATTGGCGGCACCAAAGGCTCGCATCTGATTCTCGATCTCCCTGAGCTGGTGAGCCAGCTTGCGGGCGAGATGGTCTATTTTGAAAATCAAGAAGGCCGTGTCTGTATCATGTACCCATGGTTTGGCAAGGTGCTGGTCGGCACCACGGATATTCGCGTGGACGACCCTGACGCGGTGGTCTGTGAAGAGGCGGAAAAGCAGTACATCATTGACGCCCTGCGCTTTGTTTTCCCGCACATTGAGGTGCCCGCGTCTGCCGTGGTGTACACCTTCTGCGGCGTGCGCCCCCTGCCCGCCAGCGAGGCTAAACTCAGCGGACAGATTTCGCGCAACCATTCGCTGGTGCTGCTGCCGCCGAATCGCACCCGCGCCTGGAGTACGCTCTGCCTGGTGGGCGGCAAATGGACCACCTTTCGCCAGTTCGGTGAAGAGGCGGCTGACCGCGTACTGCGTCTGCTGGGAGAGAAACGGCGGGTTTTCAGCCGCGACCTACCCATTGGCGGCGGTCGCGATTTCCCGCGCCCTTCCGCGCAACCCAGCTGGCAAGCGCAGCTCTCTCTGCAGTTTGGCGTGCCGCTTCCACGCGTAACGCAGTTGGTCAAACGCTACGGCAGCCGCGCGTTGCCTTTGCTGAGTTTGATTCAGCAGCACGGCGAACAGCCATTGACGCATCATCCTGATTACAGCGCGCTGGAGTTGCGCTATGTGATGCAGCATGAACAAGTTTGCCACCTGGCTGATTTGCTGGTTCGCCGCACCGGTCTGGCCATGTGCGGCGAACTGACGTCCGCGCTGATGCATGAACTGGCGCAACTTTTCGCCGAGGAACAAGGCTGGGACAGCGCGCGCGCGCAACAGCATCTGCAAGAAACCTGTGCCGAGCTGGCGCGACAGCATGGGTTATCGCAGCTCAACCCGGATCTCGCGGCGCGTTAGCGGCACTGGCTGGCGCAGTTTTGCACGCAGATCTGTGCCAGCCCGCCGCAGCCCGCCCCCTGACGGTTTTGACACTGCGATTGTTCAACATAGCAATTTTGCTGGCAGGCGTTGACATCGCACCGGGCGGCAATCGGGGTGAGCTGCGCCACGGGCGGTTTATCGGCGGGCCGCCACGGAACCTGTGCCTGCACGCAAAAACTGAACAGCAGGCCGAAGGCCATTATCCACTTCATCAGTGCTCTCCTCATCACTCTCTCGCCATGAGTATGACGGCTCCCTGAACGATTGCCATGCCGCACCGCACATTCAGCGTGATTAACTGACGCGCACCGGTTGCTTCCTGAGCGGCGCGCTGACCGATTGGTACAAAACTTGCAGCCTTTTAATAAGAACAAAGGAGACGGCAATGAAAGCAATCATTATTGGCGCGGGAATGGGCGGCATGAGCGCGGCGATTGCGCTGCGCCAAGCCGGTGTGGAAACAACGGTGTATGAGTCCGTAAAAGCGATGAAGCCGGTGGGTGCGGCCATCTCCATCTGGCCCAACGGGGTAAAATGCCTCAACGCGCTGGGTCTGAAAGCGCCACTGCGCGCGCTGGGCGGGGATATGGCGTGGGTGGCCTATCGCGATGCGTTCAGCGGCAGTACGCTGACCCGCTTTAGCCTGGCACCGCTGGTGCAACAGGTGGGCGAACGGCCCTGCCCGGTGGCGCGCGCCGATCTGCAGGCGCTGCTCATTGACCATTACGGCCGTGAAGCGATCCAATTTGGCCATCGCGTCGCGGGGGTGGAACAGCACGCGCACGGCGTGACCGCCTGGTTTGAAAATGGCACTCACGCCAGCGCGGATTTTCTGGTGGCGGCAGACGGAACACACTCGGTCATTCGCGAGGCGGTATTGGGTGAGCGCGTGACGCGCCGCTATGCCGGTTACGTTAACTGGAACGGTCTGGTCACGCTGGATACGCGTATCGCGCCCGCCGACCAGTGGACCACCTTTGTGGGTGACGGCAAGCGCGTCTCGCTGATGCCGGTGGGCGGCAATCGCTTTTACTTTTTCTTCGATGTGCCGCTACCGCAGGGGTTAGATCAAGATCGCCGCACAATAAAAAGCGATCTGGGACGCTATTTCAGCGGTTGGGCACCCAAGGTGCAGCAGCTGATTGCCGCACTGGATGTCGAGACCACCAATCGGGTCGAAATTCATGATATCGAGCCCTTTAGCCGGTTTGTTAATGGGCGTATCGCGCTGTTGGGTGATGCCGCGCACAGTACCACCCCCGACATCGGTCAAGGCGGCTGCGCGGCGATGGAAGATGCGATCGTGCTGGCACAGATGCTCAGCACACACTCGCTGGGGATTGAGGATGCGTTGCGCCGCTATGAAACGCGTCGCGTCGCGCGGACCCGCGATCTGGTATTGAAGGCCCGAAAGCGCTGCGACGTCACGCATGGTAAAGATGCGGCGATTACGGCGGCATGGTATGCGGAATTGAAACAGGAGAGCGGCGAACGCGTACTGGCTGGACTGTGCGAAACCATTGAAGGTGGGCCGTTAGGCTAAATCACGGCAGGCGACACCGCTGTCGCCTGCCTCACCCCCGTTAGGCGTCATCAAGGCCGCGGTGTTTTAACATCGGGCCGATTTCCGGCGCTTTTCCCCGCCACGCCAGCCATAAATGCTGCAAGTCACTGCTGTTGCCGCGGGACAGGATCTGCTCGCGGAACTGTTGGCCGTTTTCACGCGTGAGTCCGCCGCGTTCCATAAAGGCCTGAAAGCCGTCGTCTGCCAACATTTGCGTCCAGATGTAGGCGTAATAGCCTGCGGCATAGCCGCCGCCCCAGATATGGCGAAAATAGCTTGAGCGATAGCGCGGTGGAATCGCCTCAAGGGCGAGATTTTCCGCCGCCAGCGCCTGCAGCTCAAAGTGGCTGACATCCTGCGGGTTGTCTTCGGAGGTGAGTGAGTGCCACTGCAAGTCGAGCAGCGCCGCAGCCAGCAGTTCCGTCATGTCATACCCTTTGTTGAAGGTTGACGCACGCACCATCTTTTCACGCAGCTCGGCAGGCATGGGCTCATCGGTCTGGTAGTGGCGCGCAAAGTGGGCAAACACCGCCTCATGGCTGGCCCAGTGCTCATTGAGCTGGGACGGGAACTCCACGAAGTCGCGCGGTGTGGCGGTGCCCGACAGCGAAGGATAGCGCTGTGTGGCAAACAGGCCGTGCAGCGTATGGCCAAACTCGTGGAACAGCGTGATCACCTCATCCCAACTCAACAATGCAGGCTGACCGGGCTGTGGCTGGGTATAATTGCACACGTTGTAGATCACCGGTTTGGTGCCGAGCAGCGTGCTTTGACCGACAAAGTTACTCATCCACGCGCCACCGCTTTTGTTGTCGCGCTTGAAGAAATCGCCATAAAACAGCGCCAGCGGCGTATTGTCTGCGTCAAAAATTTCATATACCTGCACATCCGGGTGATAAACCGGCACGTCCGGGCGCGGCGTAAATCGAATGCCGAAAAGCTGGCTGGCAGCCCAGAAGACGCCCTTCTCCAGCACATTTTGCAGCGCAAAATAGGGCCGTATTTGACGCTCATCCAGCGCATATTTTTCGCGTCTCACCTCTTCGGCATAATAAGGCCAGTCCCAGGCACGCAGGGGAAACGCATGTTCGCGGGCGATCACCGCTTGAATATCGCTGGCTTCACGCTCAGCGCGTGCCCGCGCAGCGGGAACAATGTCGCGCATAAACGTCCGCGCCGCCGTAGGCGTCTTGGCCATCTGATCCTGCAGGCTCCATTCGGCATAGGTGTTGAAACCCAGCAGTCGCGCTCGCTCCGCGCGTAACGTTGCCATATGCAGCACGGTTTCCCGCGTGTCGTTCTCATCGCCCTGCTCACTGCGCGTCAATGCTTTTTGCAGCAGTGCCTCGCGCGTGGCGCGCACGGCCAGCGACTGCAGCGCCGGTTGTTGCGTGGTGTTCTGCAGCGGGAGTGACCAGGCATCCGGCTGACCACGCGCGACGGCGGCAGCTTTGGCCTGCGTTAACGCCTCTTCACTCAGCCCTTCTAGCGCCGCGGCGCTGCTCACGGTGTACGCGCCGGCTTGGGTGGCAGCCAGAAGCTTGTTCGCAAAGCGGGTACCCAGCGTGGACAGCGTCTGGTTACAGACGCGCAGCTGCTGCTTTTCCGCTTCCGACAGGCTGGCACCATGCAGCGTGAAGCGTTGCCAGGTCACTTCCACCAGCCGCATGGCTTCTGCATCTGGACACTGGCTGCTTCGCTGCTGATAGACGCTATCAAGGCGTGCAAACAGCTGGCTGTTAAGCACTATTTCGTCCTCCAGCGCGGTCAGCTTTGGCGCGATAATCTCATCGATCTCTTGCAGGCGCGCGCTGGTATTGGCTGCCGTCATGGCCGAAAACACGTGCTGAACGCGCGACAGCAGTTGTCCGCTGCGCTCAAGGGCCTCATACGTATTGGCAAACGTTGGCGGTTCGGGATGTTGCGCAATGGCGATCGCTTCGCGGCGCTTCTCTTCAATACCGGCTTCCAGCGCGGGAAGGAAATCCGCCTCTTCAATCAGATTAAACGGCGGCGCTTGATAAGGTAAGTCGCTGACGGTGAAAAACGGGTTAACGCGTGCGTTCATTCTCGCTCCTGCTACTCAGTCACGCCGCAGACGATGCAGCGCAGTGGTCTTTATCCTGGCAGTTTCGCCGCCGTGCAACAAGCCGCTGCCGCCTGGGGCTCCGCGTGTGGCCACACCCGCTGGCCGTTGACCCAGGTCTGAAAAATGTTGCGGTCATCGCCCAGCGTCATCAAGACAAACAGACGCTCCCAGACATCTTGACTGTTGCGGTGACGCAGCTGTTGCAGCGGCGAGACGGCGGGATCGAGTACCACGAAATCCGCCTCTTTGCCCGGATTGAAGTTGCCGATTTTGTCAGCCAGATCCAGCGCGTGCGCGCCGCCCAGCGTCGCATGGTAGAACGCCTCACAGGCGCTGAGTTTGTATTGCTGCAGCTGTGCCACTTTGTAGGCTTCACCCAGCGTTTCCAGCAGATTAAAGCTGGTGCCCGCGCCCACGTCAGTACCCATGCCAACGCGCACCCGCTGCTGCCAGCAGCGTTGCAGATCGAATAATCCGCTGCCGAGGAACAGGTTCGACGTGGGACAAAAGGCGATAGCAGAGTCGGTCTCGTGCAGGCACTGCCACTCGTTCTCTTCGAGGTGCAGGCAGTGCGCGAACACGCTGCGTTTTCCGGTGAGCCGGTAGTGATGGTAGACATCAAGATAGCCGTCGTGCGTGGGAAAGAGCGCTTTGACCCATGCCACCTCTTGCTGGTTTTCACTCAAATGGGTTTGCAGCCACACATCCGGGAACTCCTCGCGCAGTCGTTGGACGTTGGCCAGCAGCGCGGGCGATGACGTGGGCGCAAAGCGCGGCGTGAGCGCGTACCCTAAACGGCCGTGATGATGCCATCGCGCGATCAGCTCGCGACTGTGCTGGTAACTCTCTTCAGCGGTTTCCAGCAGTGCGGCCGGTGCGTTTTGATCCATCATGACCTTGCCGGCAATCAGGCGCATATTGAGCGCCGACGCGGCGTTGAACAGCGCATCCACCGATTGCTTATGCACGGTGCCAAACACCAGCGCCGTTGTGGTGCCATTGGCAAGAAGTTGGTCCAGGAAAAAGTCAGACATCGCCGCCGCGTGCGTGGCGCAGTGATACTGGCTTTCCACCGGAAAGGTGTAGCGGTCAAGCCATTCCAGCAACTGTTCGCCGAACGCACCAATCATTTCGGTTTGCGGATAGTGAATATGGGTATCGACAAAGCCCGGCACAATCAGTTTGCCGCGCAGATCGACCACCTTCTCGATTTCAACGGCATCTTGCACCGCGTGCCACGGCGTGAGGCTAACAATTTTCCCTTCGCGCACGCGAAGCACACCGTCTTCCAAAAAGCGCGCCCGCGCGAGGGTATCCGCAGGCGTCTCAGCGATAGCGGAAATATCAAAAAAGCTGGCGCGAAGCAGCGTATCTGAAGCGTGAGGCATAACAAATCCTTGAGTAAACATACCGGCGAAAGCGCAAAAAGGTGAGCGACTCGGTGCAAGCTATATGCCAGATGATGGCGGTAAAAATGGCTTTTTTTTAAATCTGATGGATAAAAAAATCCGGATTTTTACGCGCCGAAAACGAGGTAATCGTGTGCGCAACCGCTTGCGTTTATCAGGTGTTTGGCGTCCGCCAACTGTCGTTGTGCCCGGCCCCGTGCTGCACCGTTAGGGGGCACAGCTGCACCTTAATGGTGAGCGCCTGGATCGCTGCGCTGAAGCCAGGCGCGATTGCGTCCCGCCTGTTTCGCGTGATAAAGCGCCGCGTCCGCCTGCTGAATCAACGTTTGTGCATCGCCACCGTACTGCGGCGTGAGGCTGGCGCAGCCCGCGCTCAGCGTGACGTGCGCTTCTGGAGCCTGTGGATGATGAATGGCGGCCGCCGCGACGTGTTTTACCATGAGGGTGGCGATATTAAGCACGTCGGCGTCTTTTGCGTCAGGCAGGATCAGCGCAAATTCCTCACCGCCGTAGCGTGCCACCAGATCGCTTTTTCGCAGCGACAGCTGATTTAACTGTTCCGCCAACTGCTTTAAGCACCGATCGCCCGCCAGATGACCATGCGTATCGTTAAACCGCTTGAAGTGATCGACGTCGGCCATAATCAGCCCCACGCTGCCGCCCTGCTCGCGGGCGCGATCCAGGCATTCACTCAGGTAGCGATCAAATTCGCGGCGATTGGCCAATCCGGTGAGCGCATCCGCGTGGGCCATGCGGGTCAGCGCGCGGTTAGCCTGACGCAATTCATCGCGCAGTGCAGTAAGGTCGTACTGGTATTTAAGCGTGCGCCTGGCCTGACGCAGCACAAAGCCACCCAGCAGTACGGTGGCCAACATCAGCGCGCCGCTCATGGCGACATCTTGAATGCGGGTTTTGCGCCATTTGGTAAAGAGATCGCGCGTGTCGTAACCCGCGGCCACAATAAGGGGGTAACGCTCAAGACGCACAAAACCAAAAATGCGCGGTTTGCCGTCCATCGCCGACGTCCACTGCCCGCCTCCGCGATTGTTCTCCTGCAGCAGCTTTTGAAACAGGTGACTGGCAGAAAGGTTGGTGCCAATGAAACTGTCCGGCATTGGACGGGCATAAAGGACGGTACTGTCGGCCAGCATCAGTACCATTACGTCCTGTTTGCCCATTTCAAAGTACGTGTAATAACGGCGAAAATAATCCACGTTGATTGTCGCCAGCAGCACGCCGCGAAACCCTTTCATGCTATCGCTGACGCGCAGCGAGACCGGAATCACTAAATCACCGGTGCTGCGGCTGCGGATCACCGGCCCCATATGCACGCTGTCACGCAAATTAGTGCGCTGAAACACGAAGTACTCGCGATCGGAATTGTTGATGTTAGTGGGAATGGACGCGGCAGAGGTGGCAATCCATTTGCCTTGCGCATCGTAATAAAACAGGCCGTGCAATTGCGGCAGTCTGCGCTGTAAATCGCGCATGGTGGCGCTCAGTTCAGCGCTATTGAGTCCACTGTCCAGATGCGCGACAACATCGCGCTGCAGTTCGCGCAGCGAAAGCTCGGTTTGAATAAAGGTATCTTCCGCCTGCCGGGCCTGAGCCAGCGACAGGTTGATGGCCGTTTCCTGCGTCTCTCTGACGGTGTTCTCCCAGTCCTGGTGCAGCGTCCAGAAACTCACGGCGGTCACGCCGCCCACCAGCAAAACGCCAGACAAGATAATGGTTTTTAACAGGGAGCCAAAAGGCTTGAGTGACGGGTCTGGTTTTCTGCGTGAAATCATAGGGTCTCTCTTTATCTGCTCTTGTTGAGTTAAGCAGATGAAGAGAGATACGCGAGGTCACCCCCGCGTATTCGCGCGTTTAATGCGTTTTAAACACCACGACCATATCGCGCAGCTGGGCGGCGCGTCCGGCCAAATCACCGGCGGACGTCGCAGACTCTTCCACCAGCGCAGCGTTTTGCTGGGTGACCTGATCCATCTGATTGACCGCAATGTTGATCTGCGCAATACCACTGCTCTGCTCTTTAGACGACGAGGAGATGTCGCGAATCAACTGGGTGGTCTGCTCAATCGCTTCGACGCTCTGCTTGACGCGATCGCCGGCGTTTTTCGCCAGCGCCAGCCCCTCTTCGGCATGGTTCACCGACTGGGCGATCAGCTCTTTGATTTCCCGCGCGGCGGTGGCGGAACGCTGTGCCAGCGAGCGTACTTCAGAAGCCACCACGGCAAAGCCTTTACCGGATTCGCCCGCCCGTGCCGCTTCAACGGCGGCGTTAAGCGCCAGGATATTGGTCTGGAAAGCGATGCTGTCGATGACGCTGGTGATCTCTTCGATCTTCGCCGAACTGCCGCGAATCTTACTCATGGTCTCCATCACGGAGTCCATGGCCTTGCCGCTCAGCAGAGAGGCGTCTGTCGCCGCTTCCGCCATGGTGGTGGCATGCTGCGTATTCTCCGCATTCTGACCGATGATTGACGCCATCTGTTCCATGCTGGCGGCCGTTTCTGCCAGCGAGGCGGCCTGCTCTTCGGTACGGGCGGAGAGATGGCCGTTGCCCTTGGCAATCTGCTCGGATGAAGACGCGATGGTCAGCGCATTGTCTTTGATATTCGCCACCAGCTGCGAGAGACGATCTTGCATCTGCTTGAGCGAACCCAGCAGCTTGGCGGTCTCATTGGAGCCCTGCACGCTGATCTCGGTGGTGAGATCGCCTGCGGCAACGCTGCCCGCCGTGCGCACTGCATTTTCAATTGGCCCGGTCACCGAGCGGGAAATCATCACGGCAAACACAATCGCAAGCGCGGCAATGGCGAACAGCGCGGCCAGCAGCCAGTATTGCGCATGACGACGATCCTGAATTTGCGTGTCCAGCAGCTGCGTCAGGTGATCGGCGTATTTGGTGCCCAACGCGCCGTAGTTGTTGATCGCCTCGGTGAACACACGCACGTATTCCGTTGGGGCAACGGTGGCCGTTTTGTTCACGAACACGTTCTCAGCCAGCCCCAGCGCCTTGAGCGCCTGCTGGTTGGCATCGTCATTTTGCAGAGCAAACTGCGTTTTCAGCGCGGGTGAAATGGAGAACACTTTGTCCATATTGCCGCTGAACTGATCCAGCGCCACTTTGCCGTTCTCAATACGGAACGCCATATTGCTCATGCCGGCCGTCATGGCGCTATCACCTTGCGCAATCAGCGAGGTGCCGTGCGCGCGGATCTGCCCCAGCGTTTCTGTCAGCAGCGGCAGGCGGCTAAAGATACTGATGATTAACTGGTAGGAGTCGAGATCGCTGTCCAGTGACAATCCGTAGAAGTCCAGCACATCCTGATTGGCCATCAGCAGGCTCTGAATCAGCGCGGCATGACGATTAAGGCTATCGCTCAGCGACAGTTTCTTGTCATTCAGGTCAGCCTGTAAGGCATTCCACCCTTGGCTGACTTTATCCATGCGCGCCAGCGGTTGGGCATTGGGATCGGTCTGACGCAGCTCGGCGTTGATCTCTGTCTCCAGTTTGGCAACTTGATCAACCAGTTCAAGACGCGGCGCATTATCCGGCTTGCCCAGCGAGATGGCGATGGCGCTTTCCGCACGGTGACGCTGAATCTTGTTCAGCAGCAGCAGCATCTTTTTCTCAACCGGGATGCCTTCCAGCTCAACCACTTTGGCGTTAATAATCTGGTTGCCGGTATTGATGAACAAATAGGTTGGAAACACAAAAAGGATTAGAGCAAAAACGCCAAGCAGAATGAATTTTGCTGGCAGATTTATTTTATTAAGCATTTTTTTCATGGAAAATTTCCCTGGTGTGGAAACAAGCTCACTTTTATTTTTTAAAAATTACCGCGTAGATAAGCTGATAATCAGGATGCAAACAGCGGACGACAAAACACCCTGACCGGGTGTCATTACGTCCGTGTGATTGAGCGCGCTATTGGCATGGAGTGAATTATAGATAACGTCAGGCGATTTAACAGGACGTAAATATACGATATTTTCTTTCCAAACAAATAAAGTCAAATTATAAATATCACTTTATAATCAATTAATTGAAATTAATTAATCATTCTCATTATCGTTACTGACAGGGATTGTTGAGCGGTTATTACCGAATAATTAACGATTAAAGTTTTAAGGTAATGTGCCGATAAGCGCGCTTTTTTGTTTTTTATTTTGCCCCGAATAACCCTTAAGAGTTATTTTCCGAGAAATACGCGCATTTATTATCTTTATGAAAGAAACATGCAAATCGATATCCTATTAGCGATTATTTGCGCATAAAAAACCATGTAAACGATTTCTTTTTTCCTTCCCCTAAAAATAGCTGCCCTCCCGCTTTTCAAACCACGCCCGTCAACAAGCTTCGCGCCAGGGGCCTTTCAGTGCTAGTTTACTGCACAAGGTGAACAACACGGACAAGCGAATGAGGAGCAGTGAAATGATTATTTTTGTGACCGGCGCAACCGCAGGCTTTGGCGAAAGCATCACGCGCCGCTTTATCGCCGAAGGCCACAAGGTTATCGCCAGTGGACGCCGCACCGAGCGCCTGCAAGCCTTGAAGCAAGCGCTTGGCGACAATCTCTATACCGTTCAGCTGGATGTGCGCAACCGGGCCTCCATTGATGAGGCGCTCGCGGCGCTGCCCGCCGAATGGCGCGATATTGATGTGCTGGTAAACAATGCCGGGTTGGCGCTGGGCATTGAACCCGCCCATAAAGCCAGCCTGGAAGATTGGGATGCCATGATCGACACCAATAATAAAGGGTTGGTGTACATGACCCGCGCGGTACTCCCCGGTATGGTGGCGCGCAACGTCGGCCACATTGTTAACATGGGCTCCATTGCGGGAAACTGGCCGTATCAGGGCGGCAATGTCTACGGTGCCACCAAAGCGTTTGTGCGCCAGTTCAGCCTTAATCTGCGTACCGATCTGCACGGCACGGCGCTGCGCGTCACCGACATTGAACCCGGTCTGGTTGGCGGCACGGAGTTTTCTAATGTGCGCTTCAAAGGCGATGACAGCCGCGCCGAGGCGGTGTACGAAGGCACCACGGCGCTGACCGCTGAAGACATTACCGAAGCCGTTTACTGGGTCACCACCCTGCCTAAGCACGTCAACATCAATACGCTGGAAATCATGCCGGTGGCACAAACCACCGCAGGCTTGAAAGTCCACAAAGGCTAACCGCCACTATCCCGCCGCGTGCGGGATAGTGTTTATCCTCGCCCCCAGCCGATGACCATGACGCCCATGCCGCAGAGCGCGATCAGCGCGCCCGCCCAATCCCACGCTGTAAGCTTGATGCCCTCCACCACGCGTAACCACAGCAGCGCTGTCATCACATACACGCCGCCGTATGCCGCATAGACGCGTCCGCTGGCCGCGGGGTGCAAGGTTAATAGCCAGACAAACAGCGTCAGGCTCAGCGCGGCAGGAAGCAATAACCAGGCGCTCATCCCCTTTTTCAACCACAGCCACGGCAGAAAGCAGCCAACGATTTCGGCGAGCGCCGTGAGAAAAAACAGCAAGGCGGTTTTCAACAGCATCATTACCCTCTCGCAAACGTAAACAAACTGCCCACGGCTAGTGAGCAGAGAAACGGCGATGATATACTGCTGCCCGTTGCAGTGACAGCCGGGTCACGGCTGCGCTGGCGTTAATCTGAGGAGATGACAATGCATAAACTCTGTTCCGCCCTGCTGGCGGCAAGTGTAATTCTGGCCGCGCCTTTGGTCTCAGCGCAGACCGACCGGTTAATCATCGAAAACGGCAATAACGCGACCAGCAACGAGGCCGCGCGTCAGGGCAAAGAGCAGTGGAATGACACGCGCATGCTGCGCGGCAAGGTCAACACGCGCGTTGAGAAAGAGTTTGATAAAGCAGACCGCGCGTTTGATACCCGTGACGCCTGTGAGGCCAGCTATAACCTCAACGCTTACTGGGAACCCAACACGCTGCGCTGTCTCGATCGCCGTACCGGCCGCCCGGTCACGCCGTAAACAGCAGAGGCTGCTATAGTTCAAAGGGATTCTGAACCAAGGAGAGTGTGATGAAAAAATGTGGTGCAGTGATGATCGCGGCCTTGCTGGCCCTGCCGGTGATGGCACAAGCGTCGTGCGACAGCGTTAAAGCCGACATTAGCCAAAAAATCGTCAGCAATGGCGTGCCTGAGTCGGATTTTACGCTGGATGTCGTGCCTAACGATCAGGCAGATCAGGCTGGCGGCCAAGTGGTCGGGCATTGTGAAAACGACACGCAGAAAATCGTTTATAAGAAAAACGGCCGTGACAGCGACAGCACTGTCCCCGCCAGCGCGGGCAGCTCACAGGATGCCCCCGCGCAGTAACGCGCTTCGGGCGGCGACCTTGCCGCCCTTTTTCTACTGTTCTTCAGGCCGTTGACGCGGCATCCGCCAGGCAACTACCGCCGCCATCAGCGCAATCAGCAGCGCAACCCCAAACACCCAGTGCAGTGACGCCGCCATTTGCGTGGTCCAGTGGTGTAGCGTCTCCGTAGACAAGCTCTGGCGGCTCTCCGGCGTCATCAGCTTTTGCATAGGATCGACAACCTGCGGCAGCCGCTGCGCCAGATTCAGATTCAACACTGCGCCCATCACGGCCGTACCCAGTGCCGAACCCAGCATCCGGCTAAACATAATGGAGGCGGTGCAGATACCGCGAATCTCATAATGGGCGTGATTCTGCACTGACACCAGAAAGGTGGTGCTGGTCATTCCCATGCCGGTGCCAATCAGAAACGCGGTGAAGCCCGCCTGCACCATGCCGCTTTCAGGACGCAGCATCAGCAGTAGCGCACTGCCGACGATCAACAGTGCGGCACCCAGCTGCGCGGTGAATCGATAAGAGCTTTTTACCATCAGGCGTCCGCTAAGCGTGCTGGCCAGCGGCCAGCCGATTGACATCATCGCCAGCGCACTGCCCGCCTGCAGCGGCGAACCGCCGTTTATGCCCTGAATCCACGTAGGCAAAAACGCGCTGATCCCCATCATAGTGGCGCCGATAATCAGGTTGCCCACATTGCCCGCCACAATCGGCTGGCTGCGCCAAATCGCCAGGGGAAACAGTGGGGATGCGGCCTGGCGTTCATGCACGCTGAGTCGCCAGCCGGCCAGCAGCGCAAAAAGCAGAAACAGCAGTAGCCAATACCCCAGCGCTTCCGCCTGGAGCAACGCAACCAACAGCGCCGTGACGCTGATCATTAACCAACCGCTTCCGATGACATTTAAGCGGACATCAGTGTGACGCGGCGGATCGGGCAGAAAACGCGCCAGCAGCAGCATGGCGAGCAGACCAATCGGGACATTGACCCAGAAAATCAGCGACCAACCCGCGTGCTGGACCAGCCATGCGCCGCTGAGCGGACCAATAATGGCGGCGATGCCCCAGACGCTGGAGAGCCAGCCCTGCACGCTGGCGCGCTCGCGCGGCGAGTAGATGTCCGCCACGATGGTGCTGGTCAACGGCATAATCGCGCCGGCCCCCAAGCCTTGGAAGGCACGGAAAAGAATCAGCCACGTCATGGTGTGCGCCAACCCGCACAGCACTGACCCCAGCAAAAACAGCGACACGCCGATAAAGAGCAGACGCTTGCGCCCCCAGAGGTCCGCGAGGCGACCATACAGCGGCACGCTAACGGCCTGGGTGAGGAGATAGATTGAAAATACCCAGCCAAACTGTGAGAAGCCGCCAAGATCCGCAATGATGGTCGGCATCGCCGTGGCCACGATAGTGACCTCAATTGCTGCCATAAACATCGCCAACATGCAGCCCGCCAGGATCCAGTGGCGATGTACGCCAGGTAACGCAGCCGTTTCAGTCATAGTGCTCCCTTTTCTTATTGCAGTAAGACTAGCGCAAAGAAAGCATGCCACGTTTCCCCGCGTGCGCTTCATAAGTGACATAGTCACGTTTTTCAATGAAAATTTTTTATTGAGCGACCAGCCCTTGTCTCATGCGGCCTGGGCGCTCATTTCGTCAACTTCTATCTACCTGATTTTGCCGTAAAAAGCTGGCGCTCCGCTTCACCCATTGCTATAGCTTTGGCAGCGCGTTTTCTGCCTGTATGCAGGAAACCCGCCAATTTGTGGCCGGTAAACGGTCATTTCGCAGTGTCGTGGACTTTCGTCTGCAAGGCTTACGCCGTTCCAGCGCCACCGCACTGATAACTCCATAACCACACCAAATGCACTATCGCATCAGGGAGACATTCGCATGCAAAATGCTTCGCTCGCCCGTCGGGTCGCGCTGGCGCTGCTCGCTATTGTCGGCGTGCTCGCCCTTCTGGTTTGGGGACTAGGGCTGGATACGCTGCGCGCACGCAAAGTGGATCTGCTCTATCTCGGGCAACAACATCTCTATCTGGTTTTCTGGTCCATGCTGTTTGCGCTGCTGGTCGGTATCCCAAGCGGGATCCTGCTCAGCCGTCCGTTTGCCCGCCGCTGGGCCGAATATGTGATGCAAATCTTCAACGTCGGCAATACGCTGCCGCCGCTCGCCGTGCTCGCGCTGGCTATGGTGGTGGTGGGCATCGGCGATCGTCCGGCGCTGATCGCGCTCTTTCTGGCCTCGCTGCTGCCGATTGTGCGCAATACCTACTCCGGGCTGCGCGCCGTGCCCCCGTCGCTGTTGGAAGCGGCCAACGGCATCGGTATGACCAAGCTGCAGCGCCTACGGCAGGTAGAAATCCCTAATGCGCTGCCGGTGATGCTGGCCGGTATCCGCATCGCCACCGCCATCAACGTCGGCACCGCACCGCTCGCCTTCCTGATTGGCGCCAGCAGCTTTGGCGAACTGATTTTTCCTGGCATTTACCTGAATGATTTCCCAACCCTGATTCTGGGCGCCGTGGCCACCGCGCTGTTCGCGCTGATTCTGGACATGCTGCTGGCAGCACTGGGACGTTTTCTTAGCCCGCACTCTGCGGCATAAATACGAGGAGTACGCGTTTTGGGCAACCTGCACTGGATAAAGCGCACCGCGCTGGCGCTGACGGCGGCGATGGCTTTGAGTCAAAGCGCCACGGCCGCCGAACCCATTGTGATGGCGACAAAGAGCTTTACGGAACAGCACATTCTTTCGGCTATGACGGTGCTCTGGCTCAACAAAAAAGGCTTTGAGGTCATCCCGAAAACCAACATCGCCACCACCATTAGCCGCAACGCCATGATCAACAAACAAATTGGCATGACCTGGGAATATACCGGCACCTCGCTGATTATCTTTAACCACATTAAAAAGCCGATGTCCTCGCAGCAAGCGTGGGAAACCGTGCGCGATCTCGACGGTAAGCTCGGACTGGTGTGGCTGAACCCCGCCCCCATGAACAACACCTATGCGTTTGGTATGCAGCGCGCACGCGCCGATAAAGAAGGTATCAATACGCTGTCGCAGCTGGTGGCTAAGCTGGAGGAGGTGCGCAAGCGCGATCCGGATCACAACTGGAAGCTGGGTCTCGACCTGGAGTTTGCCGGTCGCTCCGACGGGTTAAAACCGCTGCAGCAGGCTTACAACATGCCGCTCGATCGGCCGCAGATCCGCCAAATGGACCCCGGCCTGGTGTATAACGCCGTGCGCGATGGTTTTGTGGATGCGGGCCTGATTTACACGACCGACGGTCGCGTCAAGGGCTTCGACATCAAAGTGCTGGAAGATGATAAGCACTTTTTCCCAAGTTACAACGTCACGCCTGTGGTGCGTAAGGACGTGTTAGCCAGCCATCCTGGACTGGAAGAGGCGCTCAACCAACTCAGTCCGCTCATCACCGATGAAGCCATCACCGAGATGAACAAGCGTGTAGATATCGATCACCAGTCACCTGAACAGGTGGCGCGTGATTTCCTGCAATCGAAACATATGCTGTAAGGAGGCGCCATGGATACCCTGCATTACATGATGAGTAACTGGCCCACTCTGATGGCGCTCACCTGGCAGCACACCTGGCTGGTGCTGGTTGCCGTTGGCTGCGCCATTGTCGCGGGCGTCCCGCTCGGTATTCTGATCGTGCGATTCAAGTGGCTGGCCGGCCCGGTACTGGGGATCGCCACCGTGGTTTTAACCATTCCAACTATTGCGCTGTTTGGCCTGATGATTCCGGTGTTTTCGCTGATCGGTCAGGGTATTGGCGCCCTGCCCGCGATTTGCGCCGTGTTTCTCTATTCGCTGCTGCCCATTGTGCGCAACACCCACACGGCCCTGGAAAACCTGCCGGGCGGGTTACGTGAAGCAGGCCGCGGGATCGGCATGACGTTCTGGCAGCGTCTGCGCTGGGTGGAAATTCCGATGGCGCTGCCGGTGATTTTTGGCGGCATCCGCACCGCAGTGGTGATGAACGTGGGCGTGATGGCCATTGCCGCCGTGATTGGCGCGGGCGGGTTGGGCCTTCAATTACTGGACGGCATCAGCGGCAGCGATGTGCGTATGCTGATTGCCGGCGCGTTAATGATCTGTTTATTGGCTATTGTGCTTGACTGGCTGCTGCACCGCCTGCAGCTAGCGCTGACTCCAAAGGGGATTCGATAATGATAAAGCTGGAAAACCTGACGAAAACCTTTACGCAGAAAAACGGCACTGCGTTCAATGCGGTGGACAACGTCAGCCTGCACGTTCCCGCTGGGGAAATGTGTGTGCTGCTCGGCCCTTCGGGCTGCGGGAAAACCACCACGCTGAAAATGATCAATCGCCTGATCCCGGCCAGCAGCGGTAAAATCCTGATCAACGGCGAAGACACCAGCGGCCTGGATACCGTTACTTTACGCCGCAACATTGGCTATGTGATCCAGCAGATTGGTCTATTTCCTAATATGACCATCGAAGAAAACATCACCGTGGTGCCGCGTATGCTGGGCTGGGATAAAAAGCGCTGCCGCGAGCGCGCCACCGAGCTCATGAGCATGGTGGCGCTGGACCCCACCAAATTTCTGCATCGCTATCCGCGTGAAATGTCCGGCGGTCAACAGCAGCGCATCGGCGTGATCCGTGCGCTGGCCGCGGATCCACCGGTGCTGCTGATGGACGAACCCTTTGGTGCCGTTGACCCGATCAACCGCGAAGTGATTCAGAATGAGTTTCTCGACATGCAGCGCCAGCTGAAAAAGACCGTGATGCTGGTGAGCCATGATATTGACGAGGCGCTGAAGCTGGGCGATCGCATTGCGGTATTTGGCCAGGGGAAAATCGTGCAGTGCGCCAGCCCGGACGAACTGCTGGCGCAGCCCGCCAACGACTTTGTCGGCTCGTTTGTCGGCCAGGACCGCACGCTAAAACGTCTGCTGTTAGTTCAGGCGGGAGACGTGACCGACCAGCAGCCTACCATCACCGTGCAGCGCAGCACGCCGCTACCCGAGGCGTTTGCCACCATGGATGACAACGACATGCGTTCAATTACCGTGGTGGACGAAGCGGGCAAACCGCTGGGCTTTGTCAAACGGCGCGAAGCGCGTAACGCCGCCGGATGCTGCGAGGAGATCCTGCACACCTTCAAAGTCACCGGTAAAGCGGAAGAGAACCTGCGCGTGGTGCTGTCAAAGCTGTATGAACACAACACCGTGTGGATGCCGATTGTCGATGAGGAGGGCCGCTACAGCGGCGAAATCTCGCAGGATTACATAGCGGACTACCTCAGTTCAGGCCGGACGCGCCGCAGGCTGAATCCGTAAATCCCGCCGCGGTAGCCGAGCGGCTGCCGCGGCGTTATAACCCATGCTGTGTGTTACGCCGCGGGGGCAGACGGCATACCCGATGACGGCGCATCTCCTAGCCTCGATAGATCGATATAGTGCGTTAAGTCACGCTGCTCTGCCCGCGGCAAATAGGGCAATTCGCCCAATAGCGGGCCAGGCAGACGCTGCGTTAATCGCGCGATGATATCCGCATAGTGCGCCAGGCCGGGATTAATCCGGTTCGCCACCCAGCCGGCAAACGGTAACCCGTCCGAGACAATGGCTTCCGCCGTGAGTAACGCATGGCTGATGCACCCTTCTTTAATGCCCACGACCAGCACCACCGGCAGCTGCGCCTGCTTTACCCAGCTTGAGAGCGGCTGACTGTCGTTCATCAGGCAGCGCCAGCCGCCGGTGCCCTCTACAATCACCCACTCGGCGCGGTGCTGCAGCGCCGCCAATCCCTGATTAAGCAGTGCGTAATCCAGCGGCGGCGCGCGGTCCATTTCGCCGTCGAGCAGCGCGACAGGATTCACCGCGGGATAAGCAAGACTCAGCGTAGAGGACTGCTGCAGCAGCAGGGCATCTTTACTGCGTGGCCCTTCCGCGCCTGGCTGGGCATCGCGCGCCACGGGTTTATAGCCTACCGCACTGAACCCCGCCTGCGCGCAGCACTGTAACAGGGCGCGTGACACCACGGTCTTTCCCACCGCCGTGTCGGTACCGGTGACAAAAAGTGTTTTCACCTGACTCCTCCTTCTGTGAAGCGATCGGTAACTCGCTGAGAAGGCAGTGTAAGGAATGGCAGAGAGACAGAGCTTGCGTTAGCGCAAATTAAAGGGAGATGCCGCTTATCCCTGCAGCAGTTTCACCAGCAGCGTGCCGCCATACAGCGCGTCTTTAATCAGCGCCGCCGCCCCCAGCGTGCCGGGATCGGCAAAGGCCGTGGGTGTGAGCTGAAGTGTCTGGCTGTATGCCGGCAGCGCCTGCTGGCGAATGGTGTTGATCACCGCAGGAAACAGCACGTCTCCCGCAAGATTCAGCGGTGATCCAATCAGGATGCGCTGCGGATTAAAAATGTTCACCATCATGGCCAGCATACGGCCAATGTGATGCCCCACGCCGGCAATCACGTCGCGGGCAAGGCGATCGCCCTGCTGCGCCGCGTCACACAAACTTTGTACAGTGAGCGGCGCGTGGTTCAGTACGCTCTCGGGCTGGGACGGTAAGCGCTGCGCGGCAAGCTGCAACAAGCTGCCCATGCTGGCCACGGTTTCAAGACAGCCGTGATTGCCGCAGTAGCACTGTTCACCGTAGGGATCAATCTGCGTGTGGCCAATCTCCACCAAGGCACGGCCGCTTTTATGCAGCAGGTGGCCGGCGCTGATCACGCCCGCGCCCACCGTTTCGCCAATCACGATCTGTATGACATCCTGCGCCCCGCGCGAGGCGCCAAAGAGCGCTTCGGCCAGCGTCCAGGCGGAAATGTCGTGCTGCACAAATACCGGCAGCCCGGTTCGCGCTGCGAGCGTCTCACCGAGCGGCATATCCTGCACGTCATAGCCCGGCATGCGGTGCACCACGCCCGACGGCGCGTGCAATAGGCCAGGCAGCGTGATGGCAATGGCGGTAAGACGCTCCAGCTTATGCTGATGACGCACAAAAAACGCATTGACCTGCTCCTGCAGCGTTTGCAGCAGCGGCTGCGCGCTGTCATGCGGCAGCGGCAGACGATCTTCTTGCAGCGCGCGGCTACTGAGATCGCGTAGCGTCAGGGTTAATTGACCGGGCTGAATGCGCATGGCGAGATAGTGCCAGGCGTCGGTATCCAGCACCAGCCCAATGGCTGGACGGCCGCGACTGCCCGGCTCCTGAAACTCCGTCTCCTGCACCAAATGCGCATCCAGCATCTCACGCACGATTTTGGTAATGCTGGCGGGCGCCAGCTGTGCGCGTTTGGAAAGCTCAATACGCGAAATCGGGCCATGCTGGTCAATCAGCCGGTAAACCACGCCTGCGTTGGTCTGTTTAATCTGGTCAATATGCCCAGGCTGACTCTCCTGATTCACGCCCTGCTCCCGGATATTTTCGCGCTTCTAAATAAAGATCCGCTATGGTGGGGCAGATTTCCTGGCAGCGTCAAATATTTGATTAGAAATGTGATTTGTCGCACATATTCCTGCCCGCTCAGCGCAGGTCGCGCGGCTGCAATAGCGCCATCATGTTCTGCATCTGCGCACTCGGTTCCCGCACCGCCGACCATACCAGCCACACTTCCGAGATCGCGTCTTGCTCCTCGAGCGGGATCCACACCACTTCCGGCAGGCGCGCGCGCGCAAAAGAGGCCGGTAAAATTGAGACCCCCAATCCGGTCGCCACTAACCCGAGGATGGTCATGGCTTCCCCCACTTCTTGCGTAATAAACGGTGCGATCTGGTAGCGATGCAGCAGCGCGAGGATCTCGCCATGCAGCGCCGTCCCCCCTTGTGGATCAAAGAACACAAACGGCTCAGCTGCGAGCGCCTGTATCGCTAGCGTGGTGGCACCCGCTAGCGCATGAGCCCGGTGCACGACCGCACACAGCGGCTCGCGCAGCAGTACACGATGCTGAAGATCGGGGGGGAGCGCCGTATTGCGCATCACCCCCAAGTCGAGACGCCCTTCGTGCAGCGGGATGAGCTGCTGGCGCGTATTGTTTTCCTGCATATGAATATGCACCTCTGGCCAGCGCTGACGAAACTGGTAGAGCGCATCAGAGACCAGGCCAGTAAAAGGCGCAGACGACGTAAAACCGATGCGCAGTTCGCCCTGCTGTCCGCCGTGAATGCGCGCGGCACGGTGAGCGGCTTGCTCAACCTGCAGCAGCACCGCGCGCGCATCGTCCAGAAATACAGCACCTGCGGGCGTCAGCTGGACGCTGCGGTTGGTGCGCGTGAACAGCTGCGCCGAAAGGATCTGCTCCAACTGCTGGATCTGCTGGCTGAGCGGGGGCTGGGAAATGCGCAGGCGTTCGGCGGCACGGCCGAAATGCAGCTCTTCCGCAACAGCAATGAAATAACGCAAGTGACGCAACTCAATATTCATACTTTAAACGTCTTAATTGAGATTATTAATATATTGTACAACTTATTTATGCTCTTCTACAGTAAGCGCATTGTGTCTCAACGATGGAGGTTCTGTGAGCCGCCTTTCCCGCACGGTGCCCCTTGAAGAACAGGCGGTCACCGAGATCGCTGCCCCCGCATCCGCATGGATCGAGCGCGGATCCCCGCAGTTTATGCGCGTCACGCTGGCTTTGTTTTTCGCCGGGCTTGCCACCTTTGCGCTGCTGTACTGTGTGCAGCCCATCTTGCCCGTGCTCTCGGCGCAGTTTGCTCTCTCTCCGGCGGCCAGCAGCGTCTCGCTGTCGCTCTCTACCGGCCTGATGGCGCTGGCGCTGCTGATTACCGGACCGGTGTCGGACGCGGTAGGCCGCAAATCGGTGATGGTAACTGGACTCACGCTCGCCGCACTCTGCACGCTGGTTGCGGCCACCATGCAGAGCTGGCACGGTATTCTACTAATGCGCGCGCTCACGGGCCTTGCGCTGAGCGGCGTGGCGGCGGTGGGCATGACCTACCTGAGCGAAGAGATGCATCCGCGCGTGATCGCCTTCTCCATGGGGCTCTATATCAGCGGCAACTCGATTGGCGGCATGAGCGGCCGCTTGATCAGCGGCGTGCTCACCGACTTCTTCTCGTGGCGCGTGGCGATTGGCGCCATCGGCTGCTTTGCCCTGGCCGGTGCGGTGATGTTCTGGAGAATTTTACCGCCCTCGCGTCATTTCCGCCCTGCCTCGCTGCGTCCGCGCAGCCTGCTGATCCACTTCCGCCTTCACTGGCGGGATCAGGGCCTGCCGCTGCTGTTTGCCGAGGGCTTTTTACTGATGGGCGCGTTTGTCACGCTGTTCAACTACATTGGCTATCGTCTGCTGGCGGCGCCCTGGTCGCTGAGCCAGGCCTTAGTGGGTCTGTTATCGGTGGTGTATCTAACCGGGTCGTGGAGTTCTCCCCGAGCGGGTGCCCTCACCGGCCGCTGGGGACGCGGTCCGGTGCTGCTCAGCGCCACCGCAGTCATGCTGTGTGGCTTACTGCTCACCGCGTTCACCTCACTGTGGATCATTTTACCCGGCATGATGCTGTTTACCGCCGGCTTCTTCGCGGCCCACTCGGTTGCCAGCGGCTGGATAGGGCCGCGCGCGCGACGCGCCAAAGGCCAGGCGTCTTCGCTCTATCTGTTTAGCTACTATGCCGGCTCCAGCGTGGCCGGTACCCTCGGCGGCGTGTTCTGGCATCGCTATGGCTGGTCCGGCGTAACAGTATTCATTGGCCTGCTGCTGCTGATGGCATTACTGGTGGGCTGGCACCTTCAGCGACGTCACCTCTAGCCGCCGCTTCGTCGGCGCGGAACGCATCTTCCCCGCCGCCCCGATCTTTACGCCTGCCGCAACAACCTTTAGTACCAATTAAAACAAACCGCCGTGAGCTCGCTATAATTCCCGCTATTCCAACAATAATCAGACTTTGTTTTTTTACAGCAATGAGGAAGCACCATGGAACTCTATTATTACGTCGATAAAAATGCGGGCTATAACGATAACCACGTTGTGCATGCCACCGGGTGTCCTTTTCTGCCATCCGATCGCGCGCGGCGCTTTCTGGGGACCTTTTACTCGCCTGCCGCCGCCATCCAGCAGGCGCGAAAATTCTATCCCGGCGCAATGGGCTGTGAGCACTGCTGTCCGGTAACCATGAAAAAAAACCTGCCGCTCCAGCACAGCGTGGCACTAAAGCACATGGTGCAACTCTGATATTACTGGTCTGACGGCGGCCTGCGTGCTGCCGTCAACGGCACCCAAAAAAGTCCGCTCGCCGCTTCCCCGCGCTGCGGCTTTTTTACCTCCGCACCCGCAACGTTGCCGTTCCTCGGTGGCGCACCCGCACTCTCGGTGACGCGGCAGAATAAATCCGCCGCTGACGGTTTCCATTCGCCTATTCTTGCGCCACAATAGAGAGGATTTGTGATCTAAGTCACTTAACCGGGGCGTTTTTTTGCCCGCTTATCCTCTGACCGATTTGAACTGCATGCAATCAATCACTGTTTCACGTAAAACTGCCTGGCTACGCGTACTGCTGCTGGCTATCGCCGCGTTTGTGTTCAATACCACCGAGTTTGTGCCGGTGGGTCTGCTCTCCGACATCGCTGCCAGCTTTTCCATGAAGACCGCCGACGTTGGCATCATGCTGACCATTTATGCGTGGGTGGTGGCCCTGCTGTCGCTGCCGCTGATGCTGTTAACGCGCAACGTTGAGCGCCGCCTGCTGCTCGGCGTGCTGTTTCTGGTGTTTGTTGCCAGCCATGTGCTTTCTGCTTTTGCCTGGGACTTTACCTCGCTGGTGCTCTCGCGCATCGGCATTGCGCTGGCGCACGCCGTGTTCTGGTCCATCACTGCCTCGCTGGCAATCCGCGTTGCCCCGGCGGGCAAAAAAACGCAGGCGCTCAGTATGCTGGCAACCGGTACGGCGCTGGCGATGGTCTTGGGCGTCCCCATTGGGCGCATCGTGGGCCAGTATCTGGGATGGCGCACCACCTTTGGCATGATTGGCGTGTCGGCGCTGGTGCTGCTGATTTTGCTGCTGCGCGTGCTGCCGCGTCTGCCCAGCGAGCATACCGGTTCCCTTAGCAGCGTACCGATGCTGTTTCGGCGCCCGGCGCTGGTCGCCATGTACATTTTAGTCACGCTCGTGGTGACCGCGCACTATACCGCCTACAGCTATATCGAGCCCTTTATGGCGCTAGTCGCGAACGCGGATCAGAACTTCACTACCCTGCTGCTGCTGCTGTTTGGGTCGGCGGGTATCATTGGCAGCCTGCTGTTCAGCACGTTGGGCAATAAATTCCCGTCTGCGATGCTCCTGGCCGCCATCGCGCTGATTACGCTGAGCATGGGCCTGCTGCTGTTTGCCGCCGTGCGCCCCACGGCGATTGTGGTGCTGTGCATTGTCTGGGGGTTGGCGATGATGATGATCGGGCTAGCGATGCAGGTACGCGTGTTGTCGCTGGCCCCCGATGCCACCGACGTCGCCATGTCACTGTTTTCGGGCATTTACAATATCGGCATCGGCGCAGGCGCGCTGCTCGGTAACCAGGTGAGTGAGCACCTGAGCATGTCAGACGTAGGAAATGTGGGTGGCCTTATCGGCCTCAGCGCGCTGTTTTGGTGTGTCGCGATTTTCCGCCGCTACCCGCAGCTGCGGTCCAATGGATAAAGGGGGCGCCGCAGGCAGGGGCGAGGTGCCTTTTCGCTGGCACGGAGCGATTTTGTACGCCATGGCACTGGCAGGTGCTTTTGCCGCAGGCAGCGGCTCGATGCTTTTCCGCTGGCGCGGTGCAATTTTGGTTCGCCATAGCAATGGCAGGTGCCTTTCCGTTAGCGCGGTGCAATTTTTGTTCGCCATAGCACCGGCAGGTGCCTTTCCGTTAGCACGGTGCAATTTTCGTTCGCCATCGCAATGGCAGGTGCCTTTCCGTTAGCGCGGTGCAATTTTCGTTCGCCATAGCAATGGCAGATGCTTTTGCCGCGCTGCGGCGACCGAGCAGAGGGCGCCGGGCCGCGCCCTCTGCACTCCCCGGCCCTGCGCCAGCCCCGCTCGCCGCTGCGCGGTGCCTTCACTCCCTCAGCCTTCCTGACGGACCGGCGTCGATTCGCTCCTGCTCAACGCCGCCTCTCGCGGCATCCATGCCGCTCGCCCTGGAAGGCCTCACTCGTTCAGCGAGTGGGGATGGCGCTACCAAACCTCGCTGTGGGTCTTTATATTTTTCGCAGCCGCCGCGCGGCGGGAAGATTTTTAAGGTGCATCCGCACCGCGCGGCGTTAAGCACACCTCTTTCATGTTTTTTATCTCCTGGTGCCAGTGCGTGGCTGAAAGACTTTTAAGGTACATCCAGACCGCACGGCTTCAACCAAGACCCTTTTTGTCTTCTGTTTTTTCAGCCAGCCATTGTCTTCGCAGACCCGTTTACGGCCACCCAGACAACACCACACAGAAAAAAGAAAAAGGCTCTTAAAGGCGGCGGTGTTGAGCGCCATCCGGAGCGCCGAACGGAGCGTGACGGCCAGGACGAAGCGGCATGGATGCCGCTGAGAGGGCGGAATGAGCCAGGGATGGCGAATCCGCGCGGTCCGTGAGGCCGTTGCGGCGGAGTGAGGGAACAGCGGAGGCTGGCGCAGGGCGCGGATTGCAAAGGGCCGCGCCCATCGGCCCTTTGCCCGTACGCCGCAGCGGGGCGGATGAAACTGCCGTGCGGTTAGCGGGCGGAACCCGCTCAGGGTTCAGTAAAGACCGGCATAGCGGGCCGGAACCCGCTCAGAATCAGACCAGCGCAGCGGTCAACGCGCGAGCCCGCGCAACTAAAAACCGGCATAGCGGGCCGGACCCCGCGCAGAAACGGCCCTTTGCCCGTACGCCGCAGCGGGGCGGCTGCAACTCCCGCAGGGTTAGCGGGCGGAACCCGCTCATAGCCATACCGGCTGAGCGGCCGAAACCCGCGCAGAGTCAGACCAGCGCAGCGGTCAACGCGCGAGCCCGCGCAACCAAAACCGGCCTGGCGGGCCGGACTCCCGCCGCGCCCCGCCATCGCCATGGCCCCCCTATGGCAAATAAAACATCGGCGTCAGCGGGGAACTCACCGGGCTGTTGTCCGGATTAGACGGCATCAAATCCCGCATTGACGCCCACCAGCGTTGGCACACCTCGGTTTGCGCTACAGCTTGCCAGCGCGCTTCGGATTCAATCTCTACGCTGGCAAACAGCAAATTGCGCTCGGCATCCAACCAAATCGCGTAGTGATGGGCGCCGTGCTGCTTAAGCGTCGCCGCCAGTTCAGGCCAGATAGGCGAATGGCGGCGCAGATACTCATCGTGGCAGTGCGCATACACCTGCATCACAAAGGCTTTACGCAACATTGCTGCGCTCCGCCTGCAGGGCCGCCTGCCAGGGATGCACGCCGAAACGCTCGCCCAGCGCGATCAGCTGCTCAGTGGAAATGCTCTGGCGTATTCCTCCCATCGACAGCGCTTTCACCACCACTTCCGACGATTTTTCGGCGGTATCGATCAGGCCAAAGGTGTGGTCAAGATCGGGCCCGGTGCCGAAGATGCCGTGAAATGGCCACATCACCAGACTGTGGCTTGCCATCGCGTCGGCAGTGGCCCGACCGATGTCGTCCGTGCCGGGCACCATCCACGGCAGGATCCCCACGCCATCAGGAAACACCACCAGGCACTCCGTGCTGCCTTCCCACAGCAGCCGGGTGAAGCGCGCCGGATCGAGATCCACCACGTAGCTGAGCGCCATGAAATTCGTCGCGTGGCAGTGCATAATCACGCGATCTGCTCCCTGCGAGACCTGTTTACGCACGGCATGCGACTGGAAATGCGCCGCCAGCTCCGACGTCGGAAAACCGCCGTTGCACAATCCCCAGTGAAGGGTGTAAGACAGGCCCTGCGCGTCCACCTCCAGCAGCGCCAGGCAGTCGGCGGGATCCAGCGGCACGTTACGAAAGAACTTGCCGGAACCGGTCACGAGGAACCAGTCACCGGCTAGCGCAGGCGCCGGTTGCGTCAGCGCGATCACGCGCGGCTCGGCATAAAAGTCAGCGGCAAAGGCGCGGGCCTCCTCCGGTAAGAGACGCAGCGTAACGTTTCCGCCGTTGCGCTCATCCCATCCCTTGAGCCACATGTCGCCAGTGGCTTTCACCATGCTCTGTACAAACCACGAGGTCAGAATCGATTGCATAGCGCGTTCCTTAGCGTTGACGCAGTGAATGGTGTTCATAGTGGCGGACCTCGCTGAGCCAGCTGGCATCGGCGGGCACATCATGGCGCAGACACCACGCCTCCCACACCGCTTGCCACGGCAGGGACTTTTGCTCTTCCAGCAGCGCGAGTCGCGCGGTGTAATCCCCCTGCTGTTCCAGCTTGCGCAGCTCCGCGCTCGGTTCCAGCAAGGCGCGCAGCAGCGCTTTTTTAACATTGCGCGTGCCGATAACCCAGGCGGCGATACGGTTGATGGAGGCATCGAAGAAATCCAGGCCGATATGCACCCGGTCAAACAGGTTGTTGCGCGCAATCTCACAGGCAATGGCCTGGGTTTCGTCATCCAGTAGCACCACGTGATCGCTATCCCAGCGCACCGGACGACTCACGTGCAGCAGCAGCCGCGGCACATAGAGCATGGCGGCGGAGATTTTGTCAGAGATCACTTCGGTGGGATGAAAGTGTCCGGCGTCCAGCGTGAGCGCGATTTGACGGCTGGCGGCGTAGCCGAGGCAGAATTCGCTGGAGCCGACGGTGTAACTCTCTGCGCCAATGCCGAACAGTTTGCTCTCAATGGCGTCAATGTGCTGCGTCGCGGGCAGTGTTTCGCTCAACACCTCATCCAGCGCGCTGGCCAGACGCTGACGCGGTGCCAGCCGATCCACCGTGAGATCTTTCATGCCATCCGGCACCCAAATGTTCATCACCGACGCACTGCCCTGCTGTTCGCCAAACCAGGCGGAGATGCGGCGACTGGCTTTGCAGTGATCAATCCAGAACTGACGCACGCCGGCGTCAGCGTGCGCCAGGGTAAAACCGTCGGCGCTAAGCGCATGGGAAAAGCAGCTCGGATTAAAATCCAGCGCCAGCTGATGGCTTTTGGCCCACGCCATCCAGGCGCTAAAATGGGCGGGCTCAATGGCGTCACGCGCCACGGGTGTGTCGCTCTCAAGGTATATCGCATGCAAATTAAGGCGCTTGGCGCCGGGGATCAGCGACAGCGCTTTTTCCAGATCCGCCCGCAGTTCTTGGGCGTTACGTGCGCGCCCCGGATAGTTGCCGGTGGCCTGAATGCCGCCCGTCAGCTGACCATGGGGATCTTCAAATCCTCGTACGTCATCGCCTTGCCAACAATGCATCGACACGGGGATGCGATCCAGCTGCGCCATAACCTGTTCCACGTCCACGCCAAGTGCGGCATAGCGTTGTTTAGCAATGTCGTAAGCCTGTTCAATCAGCTTTGTCATACGCAAGTTCCTTAAAGGGTTGGCTCAGCGCGGCAAAGCGGGCGTGATGGGCCGCAAAAACGCTGCTGTGCTGAGGGGTGAAAATCGTGGTAGCACTAGTGAGACGGATACAGTGACGTAGCGCAGCGACATCGGCGATCTCGCCCAGCGCAATCAGTTGGCAGCCCACGTTACCGAGCGTGGAGGCTTCTACCGGCCCTGCCATCACCGGCAGCTGGCAGGCATCAGCGCACAGTTGATTCAGCAACGGATTTTGGCTGCCGCCGCCAACAATATGCAGCTGGCGCAGCGGCGCGCCGCGCAGCGCGGTCAACTCAAGCAGCACTTCGCGATAAAGCAGTGCCAGACTGTCAAAGATGGTGCGCGCCAGCGCCGCCGGCGTATGCGGGATCGGCATCTGCTGCTCCGCGCAGGCGCGCTGAATCTCCTGCACCATGCTGTCAGGACGGATAAAACGACGGTGGTTGGGATAGATCAGCGCGTGGCACGCCGGCGCCTGCGCCGCCTGCGCAATCAGCGAGGCCAGATCGGTGATCTGCAGTTCACTGCACACCTGCTGCAATAGCCACAGGCCCATGATGTTTTTGAGCACGCGGTACCCTTCAGCGCCGCCTTCATTGGTGAAGTTGGCGCGTTGCGCCGCGGGTGTCACACAGGGTTGCAGGCGCTCAATGCCCATTAGCGACCACGTGCCTGAACTGATCCAGGCCGCATCCTCGTGTAACAGCGGCGTCGCCAGCACGGCACTTGCCGTGTCGTGCGTGGCCACGGCAATCACCGGAACCGGTCTGCCCTGCGCCGAGTGCCACTCGCCGACGCGGTTGCCCGGCGCGTGCGGTGTACCGAACCAGCGGGCATCAACGCCCGCCCACGCCAGCAGCTCGCGATCCCATGCTCCCGTGGTGATATTGAGGCACTGGGTGGTGGTGGCGTTGGTGTACTCCCAGTTCATCTGTCCGGTGAGACGGTAATGGAAATAGTCCGGGATCATTAACGCGTGCGCGACCCGCGCCTGCCAGTCAGGCTGCTGATCATGTAGCGCACGCAGTTGATACAGCGTGTTAAACGGCAAAAACTGGATGCCGGTACGCTGATAAATGGCCGCTTTACCAAGCGCCTCAATGGCCTGCTCCATGAGGCCATCCGTGCGCGTGTCACGATAGCTCACGGCCTCGCCGACGCGCTCACCCTGCGCATCCAGCAGCACCAGATCGACCCCCCAGGTATCAATGCCGATGCTGTCCAACACGATACCTTCAGCATCAAGCTGCGCCAAACCCGCGCGGATCGCCTGCTCCAGCGCATCCAAATCCCAGCAGTCATACCCCTGGCGCTGCACGCGCGTGTTGGCGAAGCGCCGCACTTCGCGCAGTGTGATCTGCTGACGGCTGCGCTGCCATTGCGCCAGCATGACCCGACCGCTGGAGGCGCCTAAATCAATGGCAACGATGTTACGCATACTCATTGGCGTGCTCTTCCTGTTGTGAGAAGGCTTCAGCGTATACCGCGCGGTCAGTGCCCACCTTCCCGCAGGTGCCAGCCTCGAGAGGACGCTGGCAGATGAGCAAAGATGCCCGTGAGAGAGGTCACAGAATGCGCCGCCGCAGAGATGTGAGCTTTCCCGCATTTCCGCCAATCCGCTGACAAATCTTAAAAAAAGCGCCACTTTCCTGCGCAGCACGGTTTAAATTTCAAGGTAAGGTCGGGGCCGCCTGCGTAGACTCGGTTACGGATTTGTTAACGACGAGGCGAATCATGACGGTACTGCACAGTGCGGATTTTTTCCCTGAAGGCGGCTATGCCATTACCGTGGAACCCCGCGTACCCCAGCAGGCGTTTCCGGAGCATCACCACGACTTTCACGAGATCGTGCTGGTGGAACAGGGCTCGGGCATTCACGTGTTTAACGGTCAGCCGCAGACCCTTAGCGCGGGCTGCGTCTGTTTTGTCCGCGATCGCGATCGCCATCTGTATGAACAAACGGAGAACCTCTGCCTGACCAACGTGCTGTACCGCAGCCCCGGCGCATTCCGTTTTCTTTCAGGCTTGCAGGCGCTGCTGCCGGAAGACCAGGCAGGCGAGTATGCGCCCCACTGGCGCATCAATCAGAAAATCATGGCGCAGGCGCTGCAGATCGTGGCGCAAATGCAGCCCGCTTCGGGTTGGTCGCTGGAGCATCAGGCGCACCAGGAGCAGCTGTTTCTGCAGCTATTACTTTTGTTGCGCAAGGCGGCGCAAAACGCCAGCGGTGACGATCCCGACGCGCGCCTGCATCGCCTGCTGGCGTGGTTGAACGATCACTACAGCGAGGAAATTGCGTGGGGGGCGTTGGCTGACCGTTTTTCGCTGTCGCTGCGTACGCTGCATCGGCAGATGAAACAGCAGACGGGCAGCACACCGCAGCGCTATTTGAGTCGGCTGCGGTTGCTGCAGGCGCGGCATTTGCTGCGCCACAGCGATACGCGCATTACGGATATCGCCTATCAGTGTGGCTTTGGTGACAGTAATCACTTTTCCACGCTGTTCAGGCGCGAATTTGGCTGCGCGCCCCGTGCGGAGCGGCAGCAGCAGCTTTAAGTGGAGCGTTCTATGGCACTGATACTGACGCGTGACGACTATTTTCCGGCCAGCAATTTACCGATTGCCGTAGCCGAACGCATGCCACAACCCTCTTTTCCGCCGCACCGCCACGAATTCAGTGAAATCGTCATCGTCTGGCGCGGTAACGGCCTGCACGTGCTGAATGATCGCCCCTGGCTTATCACCTGCGGCGACGTCTTTTACCTGCACGACAGTGATTGCCACAGCTATGACAGCGTGCACGATCTGGCGCTCGACAATATCCTTTACTGCCAGGATCGCTTCCGCCTGGCGCTTGACTGGACGCAGCTGCTGCCCGCACCGCAGACAGATGCCTCGGGCGGCTGGCGCTTAACCACGCGCGGTATGACGCAGGCGCGTGCGGTGATTTCACAGCTGGAGCGTGAAAGTCGCAAAACCGACGCGTTGTCCATCCAACTTTCGGAAGCGCTATTTTTACAGCTGGCGCTGATTCTGCGCCGTCACGGCTATGCCACGGACAAACCCTGGGCGCTACCGGAAGGGGAACAGCTTGATTTGCTGATGTCGGCGCTGCAGGGCGGACTGGGTAAACCGTTCGATCTGCCGACGTTCTGCGCCCAACATCAGCTTAACGAGCGCGCGCTCAAGCAGCTGTTCCGCCAGCAAACCGGCATGACCATCGGGCACTATGTGCGCCAGCTGCAGCTGTGCCAGGCGCGCTATCTTTTGCGGACGCAGGATTGGCTCATCAGTGAGGTTGCCGCGCGCTGCGGCTTTGATGACAGTAACTATTTTTCCGTGGTGTTTACGCGAGAAACCGGCCTCACGCCCAGCGCCTGGCGCCAGCAATTTATGCCGCAGCGCCCCGCGCTGGCGGCTAAAGCAGACGCCTGACGCTGGACGTCAGGCGTGACGTCAGGCTGCCATGCCCAATCCCACAATGTTGGCCGCGATGATGATCACCACGCAGCCCAGCGACAGCACCCGCACCGGACGGGTGCCCACCGCCTTCCACTCCTTGAGCACCAGGCCCACCAGGCCGCCACACAGCACATACAGGCTCATGTGCAGCATCCAACTGACGAAGTCATACTGCGCCGGAATTTTGGCATGTCCCCACGCGTAGAAGAAGAACTGCAGATACCACATGGTGCCGCCGAGTACCGCAAACGCGATATTGGCCAGCAGCAGCGGTTTCGCCACCGAAAAATCGGCCCGCAGTGAAAGCGACGGCTTCATCGCCAGACGGATAAAGCAGTAGCCGAGGTTCACCAGCGCTCCGCCGCCCATGATCACCACATAGCTCGGCAGTGCCACGTACAGCGGATTAATGCCCAGCTGCGCCGCCGCGGCGTGCATGGGTTTTGCCGCGTCCATGGCAAATGACATGCCCGCCGAAAAGATGCCGCACAGCACCGCCAGGATCAGCCCTTTCTTCAAGTTAAACTCTTCTGCATTGATCCCCAGCGCGCGCTCTTTCAACAGCCCCGCGCGCGATACGATCGCCACGCCCACCAGAGCGACCAGCACGCCGAGTAACGTCATCCGCCCACCCGCCGAACTGAACAGTGTGACAAAGCGGCCCTGCAGCAGCGGTGTCATCAGCGTGCCCACCACCAGGGTAATGCCAATGGCGATGCCAATGCCCATCGACATGCCTAAATAGCGCATGGTTAACCCGTAATTGATGTTGCCGATGCCCCACATCGCGCCGAAGAGAAACACCGGCAGCAGCTGTGAAGTGCTAAAACTGGCGTAATAGTCCCAGAAGTGCGGCAGCAGCGCGGCGCTGACCGCCCAAGGTAGGATCAGCCACGACATCAGGCCGCCCACTGACCACATGGTTTCCCACGACCATTTTTTCACCTGTTTAAACGGCGCATAAAAACACGCGGCACTGGCGGCACCCACCAGATGCCAGAAAATACCGGCAATAATGGCACTGTTCATTGTTGTTCCTTTATAAGGTTGAGGCCTGCGTTGCCGCAGAGGGTGAAAACCGTTGAGGTTCCGATCAGGGGCAGTCTACGGTTTGTCACCGGCACTCAGCCTTTGAGTGGCTGCCGATATCGCGGCGCGGCTGGCAATATTAGGTGGATAGTCATCGTTGGGATCACAAAATCACTTTTCGCGCGAATGCGCCCGCTCGGGGCAGTAAGTGGCTTATTATTGTGATTTTTTTACTGAATGCTGTGCCGCCTCGCGCAACCTGGGATAAAACGGCTTGCGCGGATGGACTTCCCCCGCGCGGGCGAAATCCGTATAACGTGTGCACGCAGGCGGACGTAAGGACAATCATGGAAAGCAAGAAAGTGAGACTGGTGCTGACGCAGGCGGTCAGCAAGGTCATGCTGGCGGACATTCGCGCCCTTGTGCCACCGCAGGCGCTAAATGTCTTTGTTAACGCGCTGGATGCGCACCATTACGCCACGCTGGATTGTTCACAAAGTCCTGATACCTGTGCGCTGCTGGCTTCCGCCATTGTGGTATGGCGACAGCTTGGGCACGTGCACCACATCGATTATCAAAAAGGCGATGTGGTGCGTGACGTCAGTGATGCCACTCAGTTTCAGCTGTTTACCTTATTAAAAACCCATCGCGCCGTGCTGCAGCTGGCGTGACACAGAGGACGCGCATGAAAATCGGTCTGCTTTTTCCCATCGCCATCATTGTTGCGGGCGTCAGTTTTCTCATCTGGTTTATCGCCAGCGGCGCGATGATGCCAGGATCATAACACCGCGCTGATGCGGGGCGGCGCGCGTATTGTTACGAATGCGGCGAGCGTCGTGCGGTTCTTCTTTACGCTGCCATACCGCTCGCGCGGCTGGCAAAGAGAAAAAGGTGCCCGCCCGCAATCTGTTTCACTCTGCGTGCATTACCCCAACATCAGCGCGGAGACCTATCCTTATGACCCCCCATCATCAGCACTACATCAACGGCACCTTTGTGTCCGATCGTCACGACAAATGGATTGACGTGATCAATCCGGCCACCGAAGCGCTGCTGTCGCGCATCCCGCAGGGCAGCCGTCAGGACGCAGCCCAGGCCATTGCCGCCGCCGAAGCGGCGCAGCCAGGCTGGGAGGCGCTGCCCGCTGTCGTGCGCGGCAACTGGCTGCGCAAACTGGCCGCAGCCATTCGCCAGCGCGAAGCCGACATCACGGCGGCGATTGTCGCCGAAGGCGGGAAAACCCACTCGCTGGCGCAAACGGAAGTGCTGTTTACCGCCGACTACTTCGACTATATGGCGGAGTGGGCGCGCCGCTATGAAGGCGAGATTGTGAACAGCGATCGCCCAAACGAACATATCTTTGTTTTCAAAAAGGCCATTGGTGTCACCACCGGCATTCTGCCATGGAACTTTCCGTTCTTTTTGATAGCACGTAAAGCCGCTCCGGCGCTGGTCACGGGCAACACCATTGTGCTGAAACCCAGCGAGCTCACGCCGAACAATGCCGCACTGTTTGCCGAGATCGTCGATACCGTCGGCCTGCCCGCAGGCGTGCTGAACATTGTCTACGGCTATGGCCCGGAAGTGGGTCAAGAGCTGGCCGCCAATCCGCGTGTTGGACTGGTGAGCCTTACGGGGAGCGTCAATGCCGGGATTGCCACCATGGAAGCGGCAGCGAAGAATGTGACCAACGTTTCGCTGGAGCTGGGCGGCAAGGCCCCCGCCATTGTCATGGACGACGCCGATTTGGCGCTAGCGGTCAAAGCCATCGTCAGTTCGCGTGTGATCAATACCGGACAAGTGTGCAACTGTGCGGAGCGCGTTTATGTCCAGGCGGGCATCTATGACCGCTTCCTCGCCGCGCTGATAGAGGCGATGTCACAGGTGAAATTCGGCGATCCGGCCCAGCACACCGATATTGATATGGGGCCATTAATTACCCACGCCGCGCTGACGCGGGTGGAACAGAAAGTGGCCCGCGCCGTTGCCGACGGCGCGCAGGTGGCGCTGGGCGGCACGCGCGCGGGCGAAAAAGGCTTTTGGTTTACGCCCACCATCCTGACGCATGTGCGTCAGGAGATGGAGATCATGCGTGAGGAGATTTTCGGCCCGGTGCTGCCCGTGATGCGCTTCACCACACTTGAGCAGGCGATTGCGCTGGCCAATGACTGCGACTATGGCCTCACGTCCTCGATCTACACGCAGAACCTCAATACCGCGATGCAGGCGCTGCGCCAGCTGAAGTTTGGCGAGACCTATATCAACCGCGAGAACTTTGAAGCCATGCAGGGATTCCACGCGGGCTGGCGTAAATCCGGCATTGGCGGCGCAGATGGACGCCACGGATTAGAAGAATATCTGCAAACTCACGTTGCCTATCTGCAGTTTTAACCGAACGGCGGCAGTCGCAAAACGCGACTGCCGCGCGTGCTCAGCGCAGCCGCCGCTGGCTGTACAACAGCGCCACACCGCTGAATAGCGACATTGCCATCAGATAATAGCCCGGCGCCAGACGCGTGCCGGTCCAGTCGATCAGCAGCGTACAAATCAGTGGCGCGAAGCCACCAAATACCGTCACCGCAACGTTGTAGCTGATGGCCATGCCGCTGGCGCGCGTGCCAATCGGAAACAGATCTGCCATCACCGACGGCACGGTAGAGAAGTAGATTGATTTCAGTAGCGCCATCCATCCTACCAGCAGCATCAAGGTCACGGGCGTGGGGTTTTCCACCACGGCGTAAAAAGCCGGATAGATGGTGACAATCAGCAACAACAGCGATCCCCACATCAGCGGCACCCGGCCGATGCGCTCGGCCCACCAGCCCATGAGCGGCGTCACCACGGTTAAAATCACCCCCGCCAGCAGCGTGGCGCTAAAGGCCACCGATCCGGAGAGGTGCAGATTCTGCGTGGCGTACGTCGGCACATAGTTGAGCATGTAGTTCACCGCCGTGGAGATGACCATCAGGCCAATCGCCAGGGTGATAAGCGATTTTTGGCGGCCCAGCAGGCGCTTAAGCGGCGCGGCATCCGGCGTCTGGGCGACAAAGCTGGCTGACTCGTGCACGTGCCGGCGAATGTAGATCCCCAGCGGTCCAATCAACAGGCCAAAGGCAAAGGGAATGCGCCAGCCCCACGCCTGAATCTCGCTTTCACTCAACAGCTGCGTTAAGCCCAGACCAAACGCGGAAGCCAGTAAGGTGCTGGCACCCTGGGTGGCAAACTGCCAGCTGGCGATAAACGCTTTTCGCTCTGGGAAATGCTCCACCAAAAACGCCGTGGAGCTGCCAAATTCGCCGCCCGCTGAAAATCCCTGCACCAGTCGCGCCAGCAGAATCAGCAGCGGCGCCGCCAGGCCTAGCGTGGCGTACGTCGGCATAAAAGTGATCACCGCGCCGCCCAGCATCATGAGATTAATCGAGAGCAGCAGCGCTTTTTTGCGACCGTGCCGGTCGGCGTAGTTGCCCAGTACAATCGCGCCGAGCGGTCGAATGAGAAACGAGACGCCAAAGCTGCCAAAGGTCAGCAGCAGCGACACTGACGCATCGCTGGTGGGGAAAAACGCATGGGCGATATAGCGGGCAAAGAAGCCGTACACCGCGATATCAAACCACTCAAGCGCGTTACCGATACAGGTGGCGAACAGGGTTTTATGCAGGTGCGGCTTGCCGGGATTCAGCGGCGCGGCGGCGTGAAGATGGCTCATGGTTGCTCTCCAGCATGGGCGCGGTGACGCGCGATCAGATCCGGGCCTTTCTCTCCCAGCTCCCACAGCAGCTGCGTCATGATATGCAGTCCTTCGCGCGCAATGGATTTCAGCATGTGCTCATTGACGCCGTGTTGACCGCAGGCGGGATACGAGTGCGGTACCCACAGCGTGGGCAGGCCGAGGATCTCGGCAAACACCTCATTGGGCAGCGATCCGCCCAGGTTAGGCAAAAGCGCCGGCTTTTTGCCGCTGGCGACCTGCATGCTCTCCAGCACCCACGCCACCAGCGGATCGGTGGGATCGAGGCGCGTGGCGGGCGATCCGCGCATAAACGTCACCTCCACGTGCCCCAGACCACGCTGCGCCAGATGTTCGCGCACGTGCTCAACCAGATGTTCCCAGTCGGTGCCCACCACAAATCGCAGCTGGCACACCGCCGTGGCCTCACCGGGTATGGCGTTCATTGGCCGCGCCGGGTTACCGGTGGTGTACGCCAGCACCTCCAACGTATTCCAGCCATACAGGCGCTCGGCGGGAGTAAGGCCCGGTTCGCCCCAGTTCACCGCGATTTGCGGATCGCCGGGCATTCCGCCCACGTCGATATCGCGCAGAATGGCGCGCACTGCCGGGGTAAGCGAGTCGGGCTTGAGCGCGGCGACTTGCAGCACGCCGTTGGCGTCAACCAGCGCGGCAATGGCGTGCGCCAGCTGCGTGCCGGGGTTCGTCAGCAATCCGCCCCAGTTACCCGAGTGATAAGCGTTGTCGCGCGCGTTGACCGTGAGGCGGAAGTTCGCCGCACCGCGCGAGCCAAGAAACAGCGTGGGGCGTACGGCGTTGACGCGCGGACCGTCTGAGGCGATGAACAGATCGGCACGCAACAAATCCTGATGCTGCTGGCACAGCTGCGCCAGGCCCGGCGAGCTGATCTCCTCGCCCATTTCAAACAAGATTTTGCAGTTAAAGCCCAGCCGCCCGCCGCGTGCGGCGAACACCTGCTCAAGCGCCGCCAGGTTTATGCTGTGTTGGCCTTTATTGTCGGCGCTGCCGCGCGCGTACCAGCGATCGCCCTCTTCCGTGAGCTGCCAAGGGGTTAAGCCCTGCCGCCAGTTTTCATCATCGCCGAAGACCACGTCGCCGTGGCCGTAGCTCAACAGCGTCGGCAGCGCCGGATCTTCCATGCGCACCGCCACCATAAAGGGCCGGTTAGGCTGCTCAGCGTTCGGCAGGCTGTGAAGCGTAAAGCCCAGCGCGCTTAGCTGCGGGCCAATGTCATGGTGAAGATAGTGCGACAGGGCCTCATCGCGATCCGGCCGTTGACTTTCGGTTGGCTGCGCCACCCGGCGCGCCAGCTGCTGTTGAAACGCCCCGCTATCGAAGTACGCCAGCGCCTGTTTTACCGCCTGTTCTGCTGTCATGTTTGCGTGTCTTTTTATCGTCATTTTCGTTCAGCCATCTTTTCGCACTCCTTGCTTTGCCACAATTATTAATTTATCGAGTAAGATTTGCTTTTTAGGCAAAGAGAGGCTGCCCGCTAACGAGGCATGCACCATGAAGAGGCATCGGCATGATCAGTACTGAAGTGCGCTATTTTCTTGCCGTCGTCGAGGCCGGATCGCTGAGCGCCGCCAGCGACACCCTGTTTGTCGCCGTGTCGGCCATCAGTCGACAGATTAAGCGGCTGGAGCAGCAGATTGGCGTGCCGCTGTTTGCACGCCAGGCGCGCGGCATGGTGCTCACCGAGGCGGGGGAGATTTTCGCCCAACACGTGCGCAAAAATTTGCTGGATATGGAGTATGCGCTGGCGGAAATCAAAGGGTTAAAGGCCGTGCGCCGCACGCTGATCCGCGTGGCCTGTACGGACGGTCTGGCGTTTAGTCTGCTGCCGCGCCTGATCGCGGCGTTCCGCGACGCACATCCGGGCGTCCTGTTTGACGTGAAGGTTGCCAGCCCGCAAGGGGTGGCAGCGCTGTTGCGCAGTGGAGAGTGTGATGTGGCGCTGCAGTTCAGCCTGCATGCTGAACGCGGCGTAGAAGTCCAGGCATCATGGCCCGCGCCTGTGCGGCTGGTGATGCATCAACAGCATCCTTTAGCGCCAGTGCCGCAGATTGATTTCGCGGCATTGGGCCACTATCCGCTGGCGCTGCCTCAGCAGAACACCACGGTACGCCAGCTGTTTGAGTTGGCCTGCCACATGCGCGGCCAGCTGATTGAACCGGTCATGACCTGTGATAATTTCTCGACGCTGTTTCATTTTCTGCTGCGCACGCCGCTGGCGGTGACTATCTGCAGCGCCTTTACCGTGATGCACGAGGTGGAGACGCACGGCCTGGTGCTGCGCGCCGTGGCGGTCGATCAGCTTAATCAGCGTCAGTTGCAGCTGCAGACGCCATCAGGGCGGCCACCCAGCGCCGCCCTGCAGCTGTTTTTGCACTTCCTCGACGCGCAGCTTGATGCGCTGGCGCGCGGGGTTACTCCTTGATATCCACCGGATAGAAGATGTGCTTGCCGAACGGGTCAACCTGATAATTGACCACCGATTTACGCACCGGTTCGAAAATCGTCGAGTGTGCGATCATCACCGCCGGCATTTGGTCGTGCATGATCTGCTGCGCTTCACGGTAGAGCGCGATACGCTTGTCGTGATCCTGTTCGGCGCGCGCGTCAGTGATGATCTTTTCAAACGGCGCGTAGCACCACTTGGAGGAGTTTGAGCCGCCGTTGGCCGAGGTACAGCTGTAGAGCGGGCCAAAGAAGTTGTCCGGATCGCCGGTGGCGGTGGTCCAGCCCATCAGCGCGGCCTGATGCTCGCCCGCTTTCACGCGTTTGAGATATTCCCCCCACTCGTAGCTGACGATGTTGGCTTTAATGCCCACCTTGGCCCAGTCGGCCTGAATCATCTCCGCCATGCGGCGCGCGTTAGGGTTATAGGGGCGCTGCACCGGCATCGCCCAGAGGGCAATCTCGGTACCGGGTTTGATGCCCGCCTCGTTCAACAGCGCCTGCGCTTTCTGCGGATCGTAGGCGTAATCGATTAACTTGTTGTCCGCACTCCAGACGTCCGGCGGCAGAATATTTTTTGCCACCGTGCCAGTACCTTTGAAGATGGCATCCACAATCGCCGCTTTGTTGATGGCGAGCGCCAAGGCCTGGCGCACTTTCACGTTATCCAGCGGCGGTTTGGTGGTGTTGAACGCCAGGAAGCCGGTATTCAGGCCCGATTTTTGTGCCAGCGTGATATCGGGGTTTTTGCGCATGCGATCCAGGTCGGCGGGGTTGGGGAACGGCATTACCTGACACTCGTTCTTTTCTAGCTTGGCATAGCGCACCGACGCATCCGGCGTAATCGAGAAAATCAGCCGGTCCAGTTTTGCTTTGCCCTGCCAGTAGTCAGGGAAGGCTTTGTAGAGAATGCGTGAATCTTTTTGGTATTGCACCAGCTCAAACGGGCCGGTGCCGATGGGCACCATATCCACCTTCTCTGGCGTACCGGCTTTGAGCATCTTATCGGCGTACTCGGCTGAATGAATCGAGGCAAAATACCAGGCAAGATCCGCAAGGAACGGCGCTTCAGGATGGGCCAGCGTAAAACGCACCGTGTGATCGTCAACTTTCTCAATGTGCGTAATCAGCTTACTCAGTTCCAGACTTTCGAAATTGCTGTAATTACCCCCGGAGACGTTGTGGTAGGGATTTTTGGCATCCATCTGGCGCATGAAGGAGAAAATCACGTCGTCCGCGTTGAAATCGCGTGTGGGCGTGAACAGCTTGTTATGCTGAAATTTTACCCCTTTACGCAGGTAAAAAGTGTACACCTTGCCATCCGGACTGATCGTCCAGCGTTCGGCGAGGCTGGGCTCCAGCTCGGTGGTACCGGGTTTGAAATCCACCAGACGATTGAACACCGGCACGGCGCTGGCGTCCACGCTGGTGCCGGACGTGTAAAGCTGCGGATTGAAGTTTTCCGGCGATCCTTCCGAGCAATACACCAGCGTTTTTGCCGAGACGCTGCCTGCCAGCGCCAGCCCCAGTGCGGTTAACGCAAATGTTGTCATGCTGCTTTTCATCATTTTCCTCGTTTTTATTGACTTACTTACCCCACTCTCAGTATCTAATGATTAATAACACGAATTATTCGCCACGTATCATGCGCCAGCCGCAACCTTAATAAGGAATTGTGATGACAGACCCGTTAGCCCGTCAGCTTACCCAGCGTTTTTATCGTTACCTTGCGGTTTCCAGCCAAAGCGACGCCAAATCCAGCACCTTGCCCAGTACCCCTTCCCAACATGCTATGGCGCAGATGCTGGCGCAGGAGCTACGTACACTGGGCCTGGACGAGATCGTCATTGACGAAAGCGCCACCGTCACGGCGGTGAAGCGCGGTAACTGTCCGCAGGCGCCGCGCATCGGTTTTATCACCCATATCGATACCGTGGACGTCGGCCTGTCGCCGGACATTCATCCGCAGACCCTGACCTTTACCGGTGACGATCTGTGCCTCAACGCGCAACACGACATTTGGCTGCGCGTGGCGGAACACCCGGAAATCCTGCCTTACGTTGGACAAGAGATTGTGTTCAGCGACGGCACCAGCGTGCTGGGTGCGGATAACAAAGCGGCGGTAACGGTGGTCATGACGCTGCTGGAAAATCTGCGCGGTGAACACGGCGATATTCTGGTGGCCTTTGTGCCGGATGAAGAGATCGGCCTGCGCGGGGCGAAAGCGCTGGATCTTGACACGCGCTTTAACGTGGATTTTGCCTGGACTATCGACTGCTGTGAATTAGGCGAAGTGGTGTACGAGAATTTCAACGGCGCCAGCGCTGAAATCCTGTTTACCGGCGTGCCTGCGCACCCGATGTCGGGTAAAGGGGTTTTGGTCAATCCACTGCTGATGGCGCACGATTTTATTGCCCGTTTCGATCGTCTGCAAACGCCGGAGCACACCGAAGGACGCGAAGGCTATATCTGGTTCAACGATATGCAGGCCAATGCCAGCCAGGCGGTGCTGAAAGCCTCGGTGCGGGATTTTGATCTCGCCCAGTATGAAGCGAAAAAAGCGCAGCTCCATGCGGCTGCAGAGGCGGTGGCGGCGCAGTATCCTACCGGTAAGGTGTCTATTAAGATTACCGATGTCTACAGCAATATCAGTAACGCAATCGGCGACGATCGGCGCGCGATCGATCTGATTTTTAGCGCCATGGCGCAGGTTGGCGTGACGCCAAAGGTGATTCCGATGCGCGGCGGCACGGATGGCGCGGCGCTGTCGGCGAAAGGCGTGCTGACGCCGAACTTTTTTACCGGCGCGCACAACTTCCATTCGCGCTTTGAATTTCTTCCGGTCCCGTCGTTCGTGAAGTCGTATCAGGTGGCGGAAGCGCTGTGCTATCTGGCGGCCAGATCCGCGCGCGATTAAGCGTTGCGGGCGCAAAAAAAAGCGGCCAATAACGGCCGCTGTTTTTTTATTTGCTGGCGGACACGTCAATGCCCGGGAAGTAGCGCGCGGCCAGTTTGGTGATGGTGCCATCCTGCTGCACCTTGGCGATGGCCGCATCCAACTTGGCTTTCAGGGCGCTGTCCCCTTTACGCAGGCCGAAACCGATGCCGGTGCCGAGAATGGTATCGTCTTCCACCGGTTTACCCGCAAACGCGAAGCCTTTGCCTTGCGGCTTGTCCAGGAAACCGGACTGACCGGCGGCCGACATGACCAGCGTGCCGTCGAGACGACCCGCGACCATGTCGTTATACACCTGATTCTGATCCTGATAAGACGTCACGGTCACGCCCTGCGTTTCCCAGTGTTGCTTGGCGTAGGTTTCCTGGATCGAGCCCTGTAAAACGCCGATGTTTTTCCCTTTCAGCGCCTCTGCGGTCGGCAGCAGCTTTTCGCCCTGTTTGGCGATCAGCATGCTGGGAATGCGGTAAATCGGCTGCGTGAAATCAATGCTTTTGGCGCGCGCTTCGGTGATGTTCATCGCCGAGTTGATGGCGTCGAATTTCTTCGCCTGGAGCGCCGGGATCAGCGCATCAAAACTGCTCTCAACCCATTTGCAGTCAAACTTACCGGCCTGACAAATCGCCTTACCGAGGTCGATATCGAAGCCTTCCAGCTCACCCTTGGCGTTACGGCTCTCAAACGGCGGATATTGCGATTCCAGCCCATAGCGCAGCGTGTCGGCCAGCGCGTGTGCGGAGGTCAACATGCCCAGCGCAATAAACAGTGCGGTGCGTTTTTTCATTCTTTTCCCCTTATTACCCTTTCATCCGGCATAGCGCTGCTGCGCCAGCCTCAAGCGTTGCGTCGTCTTTGGCAAAGGACAGGCGAATTAATTTGTTATCGGTGCCGTCCATATAAAACGCTGACAGCGGAATCGTGGCGACGCCGTAGTCAACGATCAAACGTTTTACCATTTCACTGTCGGGTTCGTCACTGAAATGTCCGTAGCTGGCTAACATAAAAAAGGATCCCGCGCTCGGCAGCAGTTTAAACGGTGCGTCTTGCAGCAGATGCGCGAGGCGATCGCGCTTTTCCTGATAGAACGGTGCCAGCTGCAAATAGTGTTCCGGCGTCTGCAAATAACGCGCAAAGGCCACCTGCATTGGCGTATCGGCGGCGTACATCATAAATTGATGGACTTTAACTATCTCATTCATCAGCGCAGCGGGCGCCAGCGCATAGCCGACGCGCCAGCCGGTGACGTGAAAGGTTTTGCCGAACGAGGAGACAATCACGCTGCGCTCCGCCAGCTCGGGATGAGTGGCCATGCCGCAGTGCGCGCGCCCGTCAAACAGAATGTGCTCGTAGACTTCGTCCGACAGCACCACGATGTCGGTATTGCGCGTGAGCTGCGCCAGCGCATCGAGGTCGGACGGGGACAGCACCTGCGCGCTGGGATTGTGCGGGGTATTAATAATGATCATGCGCGTGCGCGGCGTGATCGCGGCGCGCAGGGCCTCCCAGTTAATGGCGAAGTCGGGCACCTGCAACTTCAGGCCAATCGGCGTGGCACCTTGCAGGCGCACCACCGGTGCATAGCTGTCAAACGCAGGCTCAAAAAAAATCACCTCGTCGCCGGGATGCACCAACGCTGAAATCGCCATGTAAAGTCCCTGGCTGGCGCTGCCGGTGATCAGCACTTCGTCGGCCGGATCGTATGCTTGGCCATAAAGCTGCTGCACCTTGTGCGCCAGCGCCTCCCGCAGCGCGGGCAGGCCCAGCATGGATGCGTACTGGTTGTGGCCCGCGCGCATCGCCTCGCTCACCAGGTCGACCAGCTGCGGATCGCAGGGGAAATTGGGCGCGCCCTGCGACAGGTTAATGGCTTGATGCTGCGCGGAGAGCTGGCCGATAACGCTAAAGATGGTGGTGCCGACATCGGGCAGCTTGGAGGAGTGAGAAACGGCACTGTTTAGCGTCATAAGGGCCTCGCCTGGGAACAATCAGGAATGAAAAAGAGATCGCTATTCAAGTCGGTGCGACTTGAGGCAACAAGCGAAATATCGTCATAATAGCCATGATAAAATCTCATAGCTTGAGGCTGTTATGTCCCGCGCGCTGCCCCTGAATGCCCTACATGCGTTTGTTGTCACCGCTCGTCATCTTAATCTGACCCACGCGGCCAGCGAATTGTGTATTACCCAAGGGGCGGTAAGCCGCAAAATCGCCGCGCTGGAGCAGTGGCTCGGCTTCGCGGTGTTTGAGCGTCACGCGCGCGGTCTGCGCCTCACCGAGCGCGGAGCCGCCCTGCTGCCTGGGTTGCAGCAGGGATTCAATACGTTGAGCAACGCCACAGAGCATGCGCGCGGCAGCCAACTGTCCCTGCGTCTGAAAGCCCCGACCTGCGCCATGCGTTGGCTTGTGCCGCGTCTTGTCGCACTGGAGCAGCAGCATCCTGAACTGCACGTGGCGCTAACCACCACGCTTGAGCACCAGACTCAGCTGGAGAATTTTGACGCCGCCATTATTTACGGCCCGCCGCCTGCCGGTGCCATTCGGCTGTTCGAGGAGCGCTTAACGCCGGTGCTAAGCAGCCGTATGCCGGCACCGCACACGCCAGACGACCTGGTGAAGTACACCTTTTTGCATCCCACGCAGGATAAACATGATTGGCAGCGCTGGCTCGCGCAGCAGCGCATCACGGTGGCGATGGCGCGTAATCAGCATTTTTCTACCATGGACTTAGCCATTAGCGCGGCCATTCAGGGATTTGGGATAACGGTCGCCGATGTGACGCTGGTGCAGCACGATATCGCCAGCGGGCATTTGGTGGCCCCGTTTGCCGCAACTGTGACAACCGGGGCGGGCTACAGTTTATTGCGGCGCGAGGGAGAGGATGCGCCACCGTTCCTGGCGGAACTGGTGGCGTGGCTCAGTCAGCCTTAGAAAGAAACCCAGTCGTCCGGGCTGCGGGGTTTAGCCTGGCCGCCTGCCGCGCCTGACAGCGCGGGACGCAGCAGCGGCTGTGCGCTGGCGACAGGAGCAGTTTGGGCAACCGCTGGCGCACTGTCGGACAGGCGGAACTTCGACACTGATGCCTGCAGCGCCTCGGTCTGGCGCTCCAGCGCACTGGCCGCCGCCGACACCTGCTCCACCAGCGAGGCGTTCTGCTGCGTGACGCTGTCCATTTCGGTAACGGCAGTGCCAACCTGAGAAATCCCTTTGCTCTGCTCCTCTGACGCGGCGGCGATCTGCTTCATGATCTCATTCACATCCCCCACCGATTTCAGAATGTTTTGCATGGTATCGCCCGCACTGCTTACCAGCGCCGAGCCTTTGTCCACGCGCTGCACCGAGTCATTGATCAGCGTGGCGATCTCTTTCGCCGCCCCGGCGCTGCGCTGCGCCAGGTTGCGCACTTCGCTTGCCACCACGGCAAAGCCGCGGCCCTGCTCACCGGCGCGTGCCGCTTCCACGGCGGCGTTGAGCGCGAGGATGTTGGTCTGGAAGGCGATGCTGTTGATGACGTTGGTGATTTCAGCAATTTTCTTGGAGCTGCCGGCGATGCCTTCCATGGTGGTCACCACTTCTCCCACCAGGTGGCCGCCCTGCTGAGCGGTGCCGGTGGCGGTTTCCGCCAGCTGGCTCGCCTGACGGGCGTTATCGGCGTTGAATTTCACCGTGGCGGTGAGTTGCTCCATGCTGGCGGCGGTTTGCTCCAGCGCGGCGGCCTGCTCTTCGGTGCGGGACGAAAGATCGTTATTGCCCGCAGAGATCTCTGCCGCACCGCGATAAATATTTTCTGTTCCGCTGCGAATGGCGCTCACCGCCTCGCGCAGGCTGTCCTGCATGGCGCGCAGCAGCGGCACCAGCTTGCCGACGCAGTTACGGCCCATGTCATCCACCGGCTGACTGAGATCGCCCTGTGCAATGATCGCGAAGTGGTTACGGATACGCTCCAGCGGTTTCACCAGCAGCGACACCAGGTAGCGATCGGTAAACAGCAGGATCAACAGCCCCATCACCACCGCCGCCACGATAATCACTTTGGTGACGCGCGTGAGCTTATCGACGCTGACGCGGGTCTCATCCAGCTTGATGGCTGCGGTCTTGTTGAAGGCTTCGGCGCTGGCACCAAAGGTGCGGCTTAGCGCGGGAGTGACATTGTTGGCTTGGGCGCGATAGGCGTCAAGCGTGCCCTGCTGCGCCAGGGACACCTGCGGCGCGATGCCTTCATCCAACAGTTTCTGCCAGTTGCTGATGACGCTGTTGACGGTCTCCGCGTCCATGGGGCCCGGTGCCACCGCCTTAAACTTTTCCAGCTGGGTTTTCATGCCTTCCAGCGCCTGCTGCACCGGTGCGAACGCGTCGGCACTGACATTGCCGCCTGCGGCGCGGCTTTCCATTACGCGAGACAGCCGCGTGACCACACGAAAATATTGGTCATTACCTTTACTGAGAATCGTCATCTGATTAACCAGCTGCCGATCCACTTCATTACCCTCACCCAACGCATTGAGCGAATGCACGCTATAGAGGCCGACACATGACCACAGCATGCAAAACAGCCCAAGAATGGTCAGCAGCACAGCGCGGATTGTAAAATTCTTTAAAATACCCATACATGATCCCTTGGTGTTGAACGCGAAGGAAGCCCAATACGGTACTGGGCTTCCTTCTTTTATCGGCATACCACCAGGAAAATGTAATCGATTTGTGAACTGAAAAATTGCTTTCTTAGGGCCGCAGCATTCCGACATAATTTATATTTATCAACTAATTAATTGATAATTTGCTTTACGGAATCGTTCAGGCCGCTTAATCATTAGCAGGCTTAGGAAAGTTTCACATGATGGCGCATCATTAAGCGGAACAACCGCAGCCGTCGGCGCATCAACCGCACGCGCAGCACCGGTTGCGCGCCCAGCGCCAAGGTCAAATCCGTTTGGGGTCGCCAGATAGGCCAGGCGATCTCGCCGCGCAGCTGATAGCTAAATTCGCTGGCCTGTTGCGCAAAGGCCACCCACCAGGCACTGACGCCCTGCGCGACCTGGCGATCCTGTTCGGTGTAAATGAAATCAGGCTGCGGTTTCATGCTATCCAGCGTAGTGAATACATAGGGAATTTCATTGCCGTGGCAGGCGCCGTGGGGAAAGAGATCGCGCGCCTGTTCTGAGACATAGTCAAACCAGTAACGCCATGCCGGCATCCCCACATCATGCTGGGCCTGCGCGATGATAAACGGCACCACGGTAAATGCCATATCGCGCGCTACGCGTCGCCCGAGCAGTGCGTCATCGTGAATGTCATAGATCCATTTGATCAGCTGATAGCTAAAGCGGTTTTTGCGGCGCATTTGCCGCAGTATGGCGGCGGCGTCCAGCCCGAAATAGGTTAATACGCTGGCTTCATCACTGTTACTGCCGACCATAAGCGGAACGCGATGCTGCTGGCCAGCCATGAAACGGTCAAGCATCGGCTCGGGTAGGACGGCGTCGCCGCTGATTGGCACCGGGCCGGCGTATAACTCGCGCGGTAGCGACAGGAATGCCTCGGCAGGCAGCGCGCGCAGCGCCTCAGCACTGGCGTTCTTCGACAGACCCAAGTGCGCGGCCACCTGCTCCCCGGCGTGACGCGCGTCGTCACGCAGTGTGTCCGGCAGACTGTACGCGCTCTGCACAATGCCCTTATGAAACAAGCCTTCCGCCAGCGGCGAACAGCACAGCGACAGCACGCTGCGCGCACCCGATGATTCACCAAATAGCGTGATGTTATGGCGATCGCCGCCGAATGCCAGGATATTTCGCTGCACCCACTGCAGCGCGGCGATCTGGTCCAACAAGGCAAAATTATTCACCGCTTTGCCGTCGGCGTATTGTGCGTCGAGCGCGGGATGCGCAAAAAATCCCATATGACCAAGGCGGTAGTTGAGTGTGACCACCACCACGCCCTGTGCCGCCAGCGCATGACCGCGATAAGGCGCGAGGCTGCCGGCACCCAGCGTGAATCCACCGCCGTGCAGCCACACCATCACCGGAAGCGGTCGGCTGGGCGCGTGGTCCGGCGTCCAGACGTTGAGGTACAAACAATCTTCACTGCACGAGCCGGGATCGCCGCCGCCCGCGGCAATGCACGCTTCACGCGATTGCACGCTCGCGTTGCCCCACCGGGTGGCATCCCGCACGCTGTGCCACGGCGTTATCGCCTGCGGTGGGCGCCAGCGCAGCGCGCCGATGGGCGGCGCGGCGTAAGGGATGCCTTTGAATACCCAGGTTGCGGCTTCGCGCTGCCCGCTGAGTTCACCTTCCGCGGTGACAATACGCAGACGTTGTTCATTTTTCATGTCAGGTTCCCTGCGACTTTCTGCATTTATTATTCACGGGCCTGCGGTGAAAAGTCCACGTTACGCCCGCATTTGCAGATTAAGCCGAAAGGTGTTGGGCGGATTTAATCATGATCCTTCGCCAGCTTGTGTAATAACGTTTTCAGCCAGTCGGTCGCCTCTCTTTTACCGCTGCGGCTATGTGAATAAATCCTTACGTCAAAGGTCGGGATCGCGAACGGGAGCGCAAAGATCTGGATATTCATGGCGGGCAGCAGTTTCTCGGCGGCAAGGCGGGGGATCGCCATGAGCAGATCGCTTTCCGCCACGATAAACGGAGCACTGAGCATGGACGGCGTTTTGAGCGCGATTTGCCGAGTATGTCCCATTCGTTCAAGCTGTTGATCCAGCACGCTTTGCTTTTCATTCCAGGGCGTGACCACCACATGCCGGGCGGCGAGATAATCGTCCAGCGTAAGCTGTGTGCGGCTTTGGTTGCTGATCACAATGTATTCATCCTGAAGCCAGGTAATTTCTTCCAGTTCGGGATGCGGGGTCTCATCGGGGGTACTGAACCCAAGCGCCAGATCGACCTCACCGGCCAGCAATTCCGTCAGCGCCGGACTGTGGGGTAAATACAGCAACTCGAAGCGCAAACCGGGCGCTTGCTGTTGGAGTTTATGCATCAGAGCAGGGAAAACACATAACGCAGTGAAATCGGTTATCGCGATTTGAAAACGCTCCGTGCTGGTAGCGGCTTCAAATTTTTTTGGCGGCGTCAGTTCCTGATTGAGGTATTTCAGCGCTGAAGCAATCGAAGGGGCCAGTTGAGTTGCATACACGCTGGGACACATGCGATGGCCTTCCCGAAAAAATAAGGGATCGTTAAGCGCGATACGCAGCCGTGACAGTGCATGGCTCATCGCCGATGTGCTCATGATCAGTTCATCCGCCGCCAAACGGACAGAGCGGTGGCGATAAATCGCGTCAAATATGGGCAGGAGGTTTAAATCGAGACGCCTTAGCGCTGGATGCATAATATTCATCATTCCCTGATTTCATTGCACTTAATTCCTCTCAACGTAACGCTTATGCTAAGCAGCATCAATCGCAATCCGCTACACAACACAGGAAAACTGATGAATATCACCCTCCGCCCCGCGCGTCCGGAAGACGCCACGGCCATTTACGCGATGATCTACGAGCTGGCTGTCTATGAAAAGGCGCCAGAAGCCGTGGTCACCACGCCCGATGAGATCCGGGAAACGCTGTTTAATCCTGGCAGTAAAACCGAAGCGTTGATCTGTGAAAGTGAAGGGAAGCCTATTGGCTATGCCGTATTCTTTACCAGCTATTCCACCTGGCTTGGACGTAACGGTATTTACATGGAGGATTTGTACATCACGCCGGATTATCGTGGCAATGGCGCGGGCAAGGCACTGTTGAAGCATATCGCGCAGTGTGCCGTTGAACGACAGTGTGGTCGTCTGGAATGGAGCGTGCTCGACTGGAACCAGCCGGCGATTGATTTATACCGGAGTATCGGCGCATTACCGCAATCGGAATGGGTGCGCTATCGTCTTGACGGTGAAGCCCTGCTGAAATTCGCTGAGTAAATCAGTGCCGTTTTTACTGATAAAAGGCTTCTGGGTGCCGCCTTGCTCAGCGCACGCTAAGCGCACTAGGTGATCTGACCCTTTGGGTAAAAATCGCATTCTCTTTTACCCCGCGCGGTTAAGCCGTTTAACCGCGCACGCTTATGAATTCAGAAAACTCTTGCGCTGCTTCATCGTGCAAGTGTGCGCGCGGACGGACTATAATTTCCGTTGCATTTTATTCACTAAAAGGAAGAATTCATGAAAACGGGACTGATTTCACTGGGCCTGCTGGGGACCTTACTGCTTACCGGTTGCGATGCGGGTGCAAAAAGCGTTGAATGGTATAAAGCGCATGAAAAAGAGCGCGACGCGAAAGTGGCGGAGTGCAGCAAAGACACCAAAGCGAATGACACCGATGACTGCCGCAACGCGCGATACGCGCAGCCCAATAAGAAGTGGTAAAACAGACAAGCCGCCGCAAGGCGGTTTTTTTATGCACTTAACGCCTTGTTGGATAAAGCGCCGGGCTTATTAATACGCATCAATCCCCAGCCGGAATGGGAATGACGCGTTTTTAAGTAGCCTTAAAAACGACAGCCTTCCCGCCTCCTGTATTCACTCTGACTCCGCTGACTGAACGTTTTTTTATCAACGGAAGTCTATGATCGTTAACATTACACTGCCATTAGCGCCCTCTCATTCAAAACGTCATATTTCAGCACAGCACCCTTCATTAAGGGTTGCCATCGCGCAATAAATGCCAATGTGTCGGGCGCGTCCAGATGGGTACTCAACGCGACCTGATCTTCCCAACGTTCTGCTATCACAATTTTTCCTGTCAGAGGCTCCTGTACGGCGGCGTCATACGACAGGTTTCCTGCGCGCTGCCGGACGCTTTTGGCCAGCGCATTTATTTCATCCATAAATAGCGTTAACAGAGGAGGAGGGATTTGCATATAACCCAGGATAATCAGCATTTTTTACCTTATTCTTCGTCCATCTCCGCGACGCGCCTGAATGGCGTACCGCTGGCGCTCGCGTCAAAAGTTCGTGAGTACGATTTTGCCCTGAATACTCCCCGCTTCAGCGCGCTTATGCGCCTCTGACGCCTCGGCTAGCGGAAAAGTACTGTCAACAACCACGCGAATAACCCCTTTTTCCAGAAGATCACCGGCCTCAATAAGTTGCGCACCGCTTGAGCGCACCTGTGTTGAGGAGACGGTAATGTTCTTTTTAGCGGCCTCGCGTTGGCCGTCAAAGCCTAACGGATTAACCAGGAATAATGCCCCACCCTGTTTCAGACAATCCAGAAAGCGCGCCATATTGGGGCCACCTGCGGCATCCACAACCAGATCGATATTTTTTACGGCGCGTTCAGCGGCGGTACGGGTGTAATCAATGAACGCATCCGCACCCAAGTGACGCAGAAATTTTTCATGGCGAGATGATGCCACCGCAATAACATGCGCCCCCTTCCATTTGGCTATTTGCACGGCAAGGTGTCCCACGCCTCCGCTCGCGCCATTAATTAATACGGTCTGACCTTGCAGTGAAACCGGCGCGTGCTGAAATGCCTGAAAGGGGTTGGGGGCATCGCTAACTGACTCGACAAGAAACTGCCAGGCCGTGAGAAGCGACATCGGCGCGGCTGCCGCCTGAATATGTGTGATGCCTTTAGGTTTAAATGCCACCTGTGATGCAGGAATGCTCACATAGTCTGCATAGGCACCGCTGCCACGCATTATCGCTTCGGGGAAACGCGCCATTGAATAGACCTCATCGCCGGGGCGGAATGCAGAAACATTGGCGCCAACCGCGGCAACGACGCCTGATACGTCTGTTCCTAAGATAAGCGGGAAGGTAGGGCGAGGCCACCATTCGGGCGGTAGCGCCCGATAGCCATCACGTAAATAGAGATCAGGGGGATTAAGCCCGACAGCATGTACCTTAACCGCTACCTCATCCCTTCCCACCACCGGCCGTGGTGCGTCCTCATACACAAGATTTTCTGGTCCACCAAAAGTATGGAGCTGTACGGCTTTCATCACGTTTGTCACCCTCATTTCACGCTAAAAGATTCCACGTAACGAACCTTACAACTTCTTGCCGAGATTGATAATGAGGCTGAGTTTCGCTTTAATTGTGCCATGAAGGAACAAATCAGTTTTGAAAGGCTCACCGGCCTTATTGCATTTGCACGCGCGGGCTCGCTCGGCAGCTACACTGCCGCCGCCCGCTCTCTCTCCCTTTCCCCTTCAGCGGTAAGTAAGAGCATACAGCGACTGGAACAGGCCCTTGGTGTGACGTTATTTACGCGCACCACGCGCTCGTTGGTTTTGACAGCGGAAGGGCGTGCCTTACACGAGCGCACACTAACGTTGTTGCGTGATGCGGATGAGATTGCGCAGTTGGCAAAGCGCGCACGTGCCGAGCCTGCCGGAACGTTGCGTATTGCGGCATCATTGCCGATAGGTATTCATCTTATCGCCCCTGTTATTCCGCAGTTCTGCGAAATGTACCCAAAAGTCGCGATTGATTTACGGTTGAACGATCGCGTCATCAGCATCGTTGACGAGAATGTTGATATCGCAATCCGCCTGGGCGACCTGGCAGACTCGACCCTTCTTTCCCGACGCCTTTCTGCTTATAAAATGGGCTGTTATGCGTCGCCAGAATATTTGGCGAGGTATCCCGCCCCCGACCATCCGCAGGATTTAATGGCGCATAAAACCGTCAATTTGCGTTACCAAAATACAGGGCAAACTTTTCGCTGGCCATTCCGCATTGGAGAGCAGGAAATTGAAATTTTGCCTTCATCGACGCTCACTGTTGATGCCAGTGACGCCGTTATCGCGGCCATTGCTTCCGGTGCAGGAATAGGCATGGCGGCAAGCTTTATGACGGAATCATGGGTAAGGGATAACAGATTAGTGCCTCTGCTGACCGCTTTTACCGTAGAACGGCATAATATTTGGGTCGTGTGGCATGAAAGCCGCCGTTCTAATCCTGCCGTGCGCGCATTTCTGGATTATCTTTTTGCCTGTCATTAACCCCCCATCCCAAATGCCTTTACCCGCCAGAGTGCGTCATCGTTAAATGAAATCCCTTACCGCCTTGTCTTCCAGGTGCGCGAGCATGGAAGCCTTTAATTCTGGCTTGGCGGCAAGATAGTTAGCCACCGCGTTAAACCCCGCACTGTACCCCAGCCAGCGCGGTAGATGAGATGTGCCAAAGAACCACGCCGGATGATCGTAATCGGTTTGCTGCCAGCGCTCGGCGAGCGGCTGCAGATGGGGAGAGACAATTTCAGGCGCAAGGCTTTCCCACGGCTCCGGCTCGCCGGCAAACAGCTCCAGCGAGAAATGTCCGGCCAGACCTTCAGACACAACGGCTTCACCCAGCGTCACGCCGTAGCCTGGTCCGGTCCACCTGGCAGCATGGTGCAGTTCATGCGCAAACATGCGCTCAAGCGAGTGGGACTGATTCTGAGCGAAGGCGGGATTGGCCGGATCGACGGTGATGTACACCACGCCGGATTCCGGACAGTACCCGGCATGCCCTTTCTCGGGAAGCGTATAGCCGCCCGCTTTCACCACGACATCCAGGCAAGGCAGCGGCATTACGTTTTGCGCCTGTTGGTAAGTTTGGGTCAGGCAATCGGTGAGCCATTCGGCGTGGGCGGCTAACGTACCTTGCGCATTCAAGAGGTGTAGCGTCATCTGTGACATATGATATTGAATCCTATAGGCGCTGGCGCAAGCGTCACGCCGTTTATCAGGCTTAGGCTATAAAGCGTGCGCCGGCCTCCCGTCACACCGGCTTAGCGCGCTGCTTACTGCACGCCGCAGCGCGCCAGACTACGCTGCTGGATCGCTGCGTAAAGCGCCATTTCGTCCAGCACCGGCGCGCCCAGCGCGGCTTCAAAATCAGCACGCCGTGCATTGCCTGCGCTGCGGGCTTGGCCTGTATTGCCTAAATTTGACTGGAAAATGCCCGCGGCGCTCACCGGCAAAAAATCTTCATAGGTGATGGGTTCGGCCAGCAGACGGACTTCGGCCAGCAACTGTTCAACGGATTCGCCGGGCCGCGGCGGGTGAGCGAGGCCTTTTTCCGTCAGGCGGTAGCGAAACCAAGCCAACCCCTGCTCACGCAACTGCTGCTCATCATCGGGAAAGTCGCGGAAGATCTCGCTCAGGTGCTGCTGGTGTTGCTGATTATCCTGACCGGTTCCCGCCTCGGCGAGCAGACGATCGTACAGCGCACGCCCTTTTGGCGTCAGGGCCGCACCGCGCTGCTCAATTTCGCCAAAGCGCGCGGTGTGCGTGCCGGGTTTACCGTCGTTGAAATGCACGGCTTCTTCCAGTGCCTTAAAGCTGGTTTGGCGTAATAAAATCGGCACGCGGCGCTGCGGCGGTCCCTCAATCAGCATTTTGGGCTCAATGCCTCGAGTTGGCATCAGCGCCTGTACGCGGTCAATGTCCAGCGTGCGCGGCGTCAGGTGATTAATATGACAGCCGCGGAAGCAGACGACATCCGCGATGAGCCGATGCTGTTGGTTGAGGGCGTGATAGGTGCCGCTGTCCACGGTAGTGTGTGCGTGCCAGCGGAACGTTTCCAGCGCCTCCTCGACAAATCGCGCGGCATCGGTAGCGTTCAAACCGCCCTGCTGCTGATGTTTAGCCATCAGCGCGCGACAATCCGAAGTGAAGATATCTCGCGCGGCAAGAATTGCACGGGCTTTCTCGCGCAGCGCCGCATCTTCAATTAACTCCAGGCGCAGGAGCGAAGTAAACACGCGAAACGGATTACGGCTTAAATCACGGTCAGTGACGGGGCGAAATGCGGTGGAGTGCACGGGCACGCCGGCTTGAGAAAGGTCGTAGTATCCCACGGGCACCATGCCCATTACGGCGAACATTTCCCGCAGCGTACGCAGCTCTTCCGACGTGCCGACGCGGATGGCACCGTGCCGCTCAACGTGAAGACGCGTTAGCTCATTCGCGGCGGCGAGGCGCTCTTGCAGCGCCAAATCGCTTTCAAGGGTGCGTTCATTGACGTCATTGACCAGCTGCGTCAGCGTACCGTACTGCGGCACTTCTTGCTGGTACATGGCAGACATTGCCTGCGAGAACAGCGTGCGGATGGCATCGCTGGTGAGAAAGTTATCCATGGTTATCACCTCGGGCTAGCGGTTGCTGCTACTGTAGATCAACCGGTTAGCCGCGGGTGAGAATTTCGTGGAACTGTGATCGGCCTGTCAATCAGCAGCGGACGGCGGCGCAGCGAAGCGCCACTTAAGCAGCAGCATTAGCGTAGTCAGCGCCGCAGGCAGCGCCAAGAGCAGAAAAATTTCACTGAATGCCCAGCCGAGCGACAGCAATTCCGCCCCGACGAAGGCGCTGAGGATGGCGCCGACCCGCCCGACACCGTGCATCCAGCTCGATCCTGTCGCTCGCGCGTGCGTTGGGTAAAAACTGGCGGACAAGGCATTCATCCCGGTGTTAGCGCCGTTGAAGCAGAAACCACTGAGGAAAGCGATGCCGCTCATTAAGCCCACTTCCGCCGGCGAATAGCCCAGCGCGACAATGGCAATACCGCCACAAAAATAGATGATGCCCAAGGCAATATTGGCGTTAATGCGATCCATCAACCAGCCAGCAAACAGCGACCCTAACGTGCCGCCAGCCTGATACATGGCGGTAACAATGGCGGCTTGCGTGACGGACATGCCCAGGGTGCTGATCAACGAAGGCATCCAGCTGCCAATCAAATAGACTAAAAACAGCCCCATAAAGTAGCTGCCCCACAGCATCACGCTGCCAAACAGGTAACGGCGAGACATCACGGTCGCGACCGCCCCGCTGCGCGTGCCTGGTGGCTCGGTTGAGGTGTAGTGACTGTCAGGCTGAATCAGCCCGGGATGCATGCGTTCGAGCAGGGTATGGATGCGGGCAGCCGGTGCGCGGCGGCTGATGAGGAAGCGCACCGATTCAGGCAAGCCACGCAGCAATAAAGGCAGTACCAGCAGCGGCAGCACGCCGCCCATCAACATCACGGCGTGCCAGCCATAGCGGGGCAGCAACCACGAGGCGGCGAACCCGCCTGACGCCGCACCAAAGGTAAAGCCGCAAAAAACCACGGTGATCAGAAAGGAACGCCGCCGTTCAGGCGCATATTCCGCTACCAGCGTGCCAACGTTAGGCATCGCCGCACCCAGCCCAAGGCCGGTGAGAAAGCGAAACAGCATCATCTGCTCAATGTTCTGCGCCGAGGCCGTCGCCAGGGTCCAGACGCCAAAAAAGGCCACGCTCAGTAGAATCATAACGCGTCGACCATAACGGTCCGCCAACGGCCCCGCCACCATCGCGCCCAGTGCCAAACCGATCAAGGCTGCGCTTATCACCACGCCCAGCTCGTGATTGCTGACGCCCCAACTCGCTTTCAATGCAGGCGCGATAAACCCCATCAGGGCGATGTCCATGCCGTCCAGCGCAACCACAATAAAGCACAGTGCAATCAGCCGCTTTTGCCAGCCGGTAAGTGCACTCCTGTTGATGAGCTGGCGAACGTCTACGGCTTCAACGCGGGTCACAGATTAACTCCTGGAGGTTCATCGTGGTCATCAATTTTGGTAAAAAAAACGGCGCTTATGATAGCGCATCGTTAACATTAACCGGCAGCCTTTTTACGGCTAAGTGAGAATTATTCAAATTTATCCATGCTAAGCATATGATATTAAAAAGGCTTATTGACTCAAGACTCGGCTCAATTCTATAACATTTGGTTATTCAACACGTTAGCTTTTGGGACAAGACCGCCTAATTTTGTTAATATTATTTTGCAGATAAGTTAACAGACGCCTTTTTGGTTGATTGCCGCAGCGCGGTCATTTTCACGACGATGGACGCATGGATAAAAACGCCCTTTTCAATCAGCGCATTCGCCTGCGCCACTTACATACTTTTGTTGCGGTTGCGCAGCAAGGCACATTAGGCCGTGCCGCCGAAACCCTGAACCTCAGTCAGCCCGCGCTCTCCAAAACCCTCAATGAACTTGAGGAGCTGGCAGGCGCACGGCTGTTTGAACGTGGCCGACTCGGCGCCCAGCTCACGACGTTGGGCGAGCAATTTTTGGTGCACGCAGTGAAGGTCCTGGATGCGCTCAATCACGCCGGACAGAGCTTTCAGGCACCTGCCACCGGCAGGCCGGTAGTGATTCGACTTGGCGCGTTAACCACGGCCGCGATGGGCATGCTGCCACAAATTCTCGATCGCTTTCATGAGGAGCAGCCCAATACCACGGTGCAGGTCGCCACCTTGCACAACAACGTGCTGCTGGCGGGGTTGCGCGCCGGTGAGTTTGACATCGGTATTGGGCGTATGGCGGGCAGCGAGATGATGGCGGGCCTCACCTACGAGCTGCTGTTTTTGGAATCGTTAAAGTTGGTGGTGCGGCCTGAGCACCCGCTCCTGTGTGACAATGTGACATTGTCACGCGCCATGCAGTGGCCTGTGGTGATTTCGCCCGAGGGCACCGCGCCGCGCCGACTGGCGCAGCATATGCTGGATGAACAAGGCTGCGCGCTGCCCGCCAACTGCGTGGAAACCTCATCCACCTCGCTGGCACGCCAGCTGGCGCTGCGTTATGACTATGTGTGGTTTGTGCCTTCAGGTGCAATCAAGGAAGATTTGAGCCATAACGCCGTGATTGCCCTGCCCATTCATTCCCCGGGCCCAGGCGAGCCAGTGGGTATCATTACCCGCAGCGGTCATGCGTTGAGCCTGAGTGCGGAAGTGCTGATCGCCACTATCCGTAAATTTCACACTTAACGGCTGCGTTTCGCATGGCGCTCACGGTTATCGCTGCGCGCCTGCTCCGTTTTCCGTAAGCCGACATAGAGCGCTCCCGCACCACCGTGCTGCGGTTGCGCACTGCAAAAGGTTTGCACCTCGTCAAATTGTTGCAGCCAGCGCGCCAAATAGCTGCGCACGATGTTAGCGTGTGCGTCATCAGTACGGCCCTTTCCGTGGATAATCAGCACATTGCGTAATCCCTGCTTACGCGCTTCGAGCATAAAGTTAAACAGCGATTGACGGCAGGTCTCTACTGGCTGACGCAGCAGATTCAAACTGGCGTCTAGCGGATACTTCCCTAAACGCAGTTTATCCAGCACGCCCTGCTGAATGCCCTCCGCTTTAAATTCCAGCGGCGTTGTCAGGGGAATCACCTCAAGAAAGCCACGGGTGAGAAAATTCTCGGGCAGGTCGGCATGTGGCTGTGCACGCGGTGGCTTGGTAGAGGGTGAGCGTAACCATTGGGTATTGGCGCAATCTTTGAGTGGCGTCACGTCGCCCATGGCCTCCCGGAAAAGATCGTCATCATCAAGGTTCATGGTGTTCTCTCACGCCAGGGGCGTGAAGCGAGGGCGGCTTCACGCTTAAAAGCAAAATAGTAGCAAAGGATAGGCGCGATCACATGCTGGTATTCACCCAGCCTTGCTGTATGAAAAAAGCAGCATGAAATTGTTGTCGATCAATAAAACCGCATTGATTAACGGCGATGAACGTTTTAATACCTGCCATTTGTGGGGTTTTTGTGGGATTTCTGCTGCGTAACACTACCTTAAAGGACAAAAAATGATAAAATTAGCGGCAGTTAATCATTCATGAGGGAACCTCTATGATCCCGGAAAAACGCAGCATTCGCCGCATCCAATCGGGTGGTTGTGCTATCCACTGCCAAGATTGCAGTATCAGCCAGCTCTGCATCCCCTTCACTCTGAACGAGCACGAGTTAGATCAATTAGATAACATTATTGAACGTAAAAAGCCGATTCAGAAAGGACAAACGCTGTTCAAGGCGGGCGACGAATTGAAATCGCTGTACGCCATCCGCGCGGGTACGCTCAAAAGCTACACCATCACCGAACAGGGCGACGAGCAGATCACCGGATTTCATCTCGCGGGCGATTTGGTGGGATTTGACGCGATTATGAGCGCACATCACCCCAGCTTTGCCCAAGCGCTGGAAACGGCCATGGTTTGCGAGATCCCTTTTGAGACGCTGGACGATCTCTCCGGGAAAATGCCCGCGCTGCGCCAGCAGATGATGCGGCTGATGAGCGGTGAAATCAAAGGCGATCAGGATATGATTCTACTGCTGTCGAAGAAAAATGCCGAAGAGCGGCTGGCGGCCTTTATTTGGAATCTTTCGCGGCGTTTTGGTCAGCGCGGTTTTTCCCAACGCGAATTTCGCCTCACCATGACCCGCGGTGATATCGGTAATTATCTCGGCCTGACCGTTGAAACCATCAGCCGCCTGCTGGGCCGGTTCCAGAAAAGCGGCATGCTCGCGGTTAAAGGAAAATACATTACCATTGAAAACCACGCGCTGCTGGCTGAGCTGGCCGGGCAAAGCGAACAAGCCGCGTAATCCTCTGCCGGATCGTCAAGAATGAATTTGTTGATCCGGCAATAGTTTTCCCCCTTCTGCGCTGCGATAACTTAGGCTATCTTTACTCTCACCGCCTTCGGTTTGAGGAGAGTGCCCTATGTCCAGGTACCAAAATATCCTTGTGGCTATTGATGCCCAGCAGGACGATCAGCCCGCGCTACGCCGCGCCGTGTATTTAAATCAGCGTATCGGCGGAAAAATCAAAGCGTTCCTGCCCATCTATGACTTCTCCTATGAGATGACCACGCTGCTTTCCCCCGATGAGCGCGCTAATATGCGCAAGGGCGTCATCAGCCAGCGCACCGAATGGATCCGCGAACAAGCGCACGCCTATCTGGAGGCCGGCGTCGAGATCGAGATTAAAGTGGTTTGGCATAATCGCCCCTACGAGGCAATTATTCAGGAAGTGATGACCCATCAGCACGACCTGGTGCTAAAAATGGCGCATCAGCACGATCGCCTGGAAGCCGTGATTTTCACCCCGACCGATTGGCATTTGCTGCGCAAGTGCCCTTGCCCGGTATGGATGGTGAAAGACCAGCCGTGGCCGGAAGGCGGGAGAGCCGTGGTGGCCGTTAACCTGGCCAGCGAAGAGCCGCACCATGATGAGCTGAACCAGAAGCTGATCCGCGAAACCACGCAGCTGGCGGAGATGGTTAACCATACCGAGGTGCATTTAGTGGGCGCCTACCCGGTGACGCCCATCAACATCGCCATTGAGCTGCCTGATTTCGACCCCAGCGTCTATAACGATGCTATTCGCGGCCAACACCTGGTGGCAATGAAAGCGCTGCGGCAGAAGTTTTCCATTGGCGAAGAGTTCACGCACGTGGCAAAAGGCTTGCCCGAGGAAGTGATCCCCGACATCGCGGCCCAATTAGACGCGGGTATCGTTGTGCTAGGAACCATTGGGCGCACCGGGCTCTCTGCCGCATTTTTAGGCAATACCGCCGAGCAGGTGATTGATCACCTGCGTTGCGATCTGCTCGCCATCAAGCCCGATGATTTCAAGTCGCCCATCGTGCTTGACGACGAAGAGGATGACGACGACTAAGGCGCCAGGGGCGACGCGATGGTCGCCCTTCTCCCTTCACGTCCGTGCGCTCACGCCTTCCGCCTCGCTCCCTTTAAACGCTAAGCCCAACTCTCTACAGCCGGTATTCTTAACACAGCCGGCTACGCCACGCGATCCCGTCTGCCGCGCCCAAAACGATGCTGACATCAACGCGCAGCAAAACCATGCTTTAACAATATGTTAACGTTTATTGCGCTTGACGCCCGCGTCGCGGGGCTTGAGCCAACCGGCAAATCCCTCTCTCCCCCGCATACACATTCAGCACGGTGAAAGTCAACGCAAGGCACATAAATAGGCTGAGACAGCTGGATTATTACATGCAATAATCAGCCGCTAATCTGTTTTACATCAAGAGTCCAGCACGTTTTCGTACTCATTTTGCGCAAGGCGAAGGATCATTTTTATGAAGCTGAAGAACACCATTCTGGCGTCAACCCTCTTATCCCTGCTGGCGGCCAATGCCTTTGCTGCACGGGAGCTGACGCCAGAACAAGCGGCTGCGTTGAAACCATTCGAACGTATTAATATCAGCGGCCGTTTTAACGCTATCGGTGATGCCACCGATGCCATCTCTAAAGCCGCAGACGCCAAAGGCGCCGATGCGTTTTATGTCCAGGGCATCAACGACACCAACGGCAACGGCGGCAACTGGCGCGTTACCGCCGATCTCTATAAAGCCAATGCGCCAAAAGCCAGCGATGAAACGCAGTATCGCTTGTTCCGTGGCGTCAAAGAGCTGCCTAAATCAGAGGCTTACCGTTTAGAGCCGTTTGATACCGTTACCGTCAGCGGCCACTTCGCCAGCCAGCCAGACGTCAATGACGCCATTGCGAAGCAAGCGCAAGGCAAAGGCGCCGCGGCGTTCTTTATTGTGCGTCAGGTGGATGCCAATAATGGCGGCAACCAATACATCACGGCGTATGTATACAAAGCCGATGCGCCACAGCGTAAGGTGCAGGACGTTTCTGACACCCTGCCAGCAGATTCCGAAGCCGGTAAAGCGGCGCTGGCGGCGGGCGGCGCTGAAGCGAAAAAAGTGGCCATTCCGGGCGTGGCGTCCTCAGACTCCCCAAGCCGCAGCGTGGGCCGTTTCTTTGAAACGCAAAGCTCAACCGGACAGCGCTATACCGTTACCATGGCCGATGGCCGCAGCGTGCAGGAAGTGAACGCCGTCACCGCCGCGCAGATGCAGCCGTTTGATACCATCACCTTCTCGGATCACTTTGGCACCCCGACCGAAGTGTCTGAAGCCACGGCCAAACGCGCCGCAGACAAAGGCGCTAAGTTCTACCATATTACGCGCCAGTGGCAGAACCAAAGCGGTGGCAACCTTACCGTGACCGCCGATCTGTTCAAGTAACGTCACTACAGGGTGGCCTTAGCCACCCTGCTTTTCCGCCTGCATAATCGCTGCGCAATTTTGCATATTCTTGCATTGCTATCCCTGTTGTCACTCCGTAAAATCTGCCGCCTGTTTATAGGGCATTCCGTTTCCGTTTGTTGAATTCACCACGCGACACGCTAACGGTATGGTTAATTCCAGCACAATTCGCTGTTCGGGAAGGTTTTTTTGGATAAAAAATTAGGCCTCGGCGCGCTGACCGCGCTGGTTCTCAGCTCTATGCTGGGCGCGGGCGTGTTCAGTCTGCCGCAAAATATGGCCGCGGTCGCCGGTCCGGCCGCGCTGCTGATTGGCTGGCTGATCACTGGCGTTGGCATCCTTTTTCTCTCGCTGGCGATGCTGCTGCTGTCGCGCTTAAAACCAGACCTGGACGGCGGCATTTTCACTTACGCCCGCGCGGGTTTTGGCGAGCTAATGGGCTTTTGCTCCGCCTGGGGCTACTGGCTGTGCGCGGTGATCGCCAACGTCTCTTATCTGGTGATCGTGTTCTCCGCCCTGAGTTTTTTCACCGATAAACCCGGTCACGTCGTATTCGGCGATGGCAACACCTGGCAGGCGATGGTGGGTGCCTCGGTGCTGCTGTGGCTGGTGCACTGGCTGGTGCTGCGCGGTGTACAAACGGCGGCAAGTATCAATATTCTCGCCACCTTGGGCAAACTGGTGCCGCTGCTGCTGTTTGTGGTGCTGGCGGCACTTGCCTTTAACTACGATCGCTTCCATTTCGATTTCAACGGCCTGCAACTAGGCCGTCCGCTGTGGCAGCAGATTAAAGAAACCATGCTGATCACCCTCTGGGTGTTTATTGGCGTAGAGGGTGCCGTGGTGGTCTCTGCCCGCGCGCGCAATAAACGCGACGTGGGTCGCGCCACGCTGCTGGCGGTGCTGGCCGCGCTGCTGGTGTATTTACTGGTCACGCTGCTCTCGTTGGGCGTGGTGCCGCGCGCCGAGTTGGCGCAGATGCGCAATCCCTCGATGGCCGGCCTGATGACCTTGCTGTTGGGAAATTGGGGTGACGCGGTGATCGCCGGCGGCCTGATCGTTTCGGTGTGCGGCGCTTACCTGAGCTGGACGATCATGGCCGCAGAAGTGCCGTTTCTGGCTGCACAGCAGGGCGCGTTTCCGCGCAGCATCGCACGGCAAAATCGGCATAATTCTCCTGCGGCATCGCTGTGGCTGACCAACGGCAGCGTCCAGATCTGCCTGATTCTCATCGCCGTGACCGGCGCGGATTACAACACGCTGCTGACCATCGCATCCGAGATGATCCTGGTGCCCTATTTACTGGTGGGATTGTATCTGGTCAAAGTGGCGCGTGAGCAGCAGCAACCCGTGGCACTGTTTACTGGCGTGGGGGCCAGCGTTTATGGCATCTGGCTGCTGTATGCCTCTGGTCCGCTGCATCTGCTGCTGTCGGTGGTCTTGTACGCGCCGGGCCTGCTGCTGTTCCTTTATGCGCGGCGCGGCAATCGTGCTGACCGCGCGCTAAACCCGCTGGAACGCATAGCGATTGTGCTGCTGATTGCCGCGTCGCTGCCCGCGCTGTGGCAGCTGACACAGTGATTAATGGGGTTTGACCGGAATGGACACGCACAGCAGGTCTTCCTGCTGTGTTAAATTCAGCGGCTTACGGTATTCCTGATGAATAGCGTCAAGCTGTTCGGGAGAAAGAGGATAAGGCAGCTGAATATCGAAGCGGCTGATATGCTGCTGCTCCGCCAGCGTAATCAAACGCGCAATGTTGATTTCATCGCTGACCTGCGTTGAAATGATTTGCAACGCTAAATCTTTTAAGTGATCGTCGCTGGCGGGTAAGTTGTGCGTTGACTTACGCGTCACCATGCCGAAAATGGGCATGACCCCATAAATGGCGTCAACGAAGCTCCAGCGTTTTTTGCATGAGGCAGAGAGAAAATCACTGTAATTGAAGCAGATGCGATCACTGTATCCGGCTGAAGCCAGCTCTTTATCAGACACCCTCGCACTCCTCCTGTTTTTCGTTACGGTTCCGAACCTTGCGCGATAGCGCGCCGCTAATAATGGCACATTTATTATGGGACATACCAGTCAGGCACGGATATTTCGTGCGATAGCATAGAGCTTAGGACCGGGAAAAGCTATGCTGCTCCCTTCCCCACACGCAGCGACAAACTATGAGCAAAATTGTCTATGTGGAAGATGAGCCAGAGGTTGGCGAACTGATCGCCGCCTATCTTGGCCGCCACGATATCGAAGTGATTGTAGAAACGCGCGGCGATCGCGCAGAAGCCACCATTCTTAACAACGATCCTGACCTGGTGCTGCTGGATATCATGTTGCCAGGTAAAGATGGCATGACGCTGTGCCGCGATCTCCGTGCGCACTGGCAAGGCCCCATCGTGTTACTCACCTCGCTCGACAGTGATATGAACCACATTCTGTCGCTGGAGATGGGCGCCAACGACTACATTCTCAAAACCACGCCGCCTGCCGTGCTGTTGGCGCGCTTGCGTCTGCATCTGCGCCAGGCGCAAGGTGTTCAACCCGAGGTCACGCCGGCGCAGCAAAGCTCGCAGCGCGTGTTGCGCTTTGGCTCGCTGACCATTGACTCCCTTAATCGTCAGGTGACGCTGTTTGACGAAAATATTCTGCTCTCCACGGCGGACTTCGATCTACTTTGGGAGTTAGCCAGCCATGCCGGACAAATCCTTAATCGCGACGCGCTGTTGAAGACACTGCGCGGCGTGAGCTATGACGGCATGGACCGCAGCATTGATGTGGCCATTTCGCGTCTGCGTAAGAAACTTTACGACAGCGCGACGGAACCGTTCCGCATCAAAACCATTCGCAACAAAGGCTATCTGTTTGCGCCACAGGCTTGGGATACCCCTTCCGCATGAGAAAGCTGTTTATCCAATTCTATCTGCTGCTGTTTGTCTGCTTTCTGGTGATGACGCTGCTGGTCGGTCTGGTCTATAAATTCACCGCTGAACGCGCGGGTCGTCAGTCCATGAACGATCTCATGGCCAGCTCGCTGTTTTTGATGCGCAGCGAACTGCGCGAAATTCCGCCGCGCGACTGGAGCAAAACCATCCGCAGCCTCGATCTTGACCTGTCGTTTGCGCTCAACATCGAGCCCATGAGCAAATACCAGCTGGGTGATGCGGATATGAAACGGCTGCGCGCCGGTGAAATTGTGGCGCTTGATGACCAGTACACCTTTCTCCAGCACATTCCGCGCAGCCACTATGTCCTTTCGGTTGGTCCCATTCCCTATCTGTTTTATCTGCACCAGATGCGCCTGCTGGACATTGCGCTGATGGCGTTTATCGCTATCTCCCTCGCGCTGCCGGTATTTATCTGGCTGCGACCGCATTGGCAAGAGATGCAGCGGCTGGAAAAAGCCGCCCAGCGTTTTGGACGCGGTGAGCTTGACGTGCGCACCCATTTCGAGAATACCTCCAGCCTTTACAGCCTGGGCGTAGCGTTTAACCAAATGGCAGAGAATATCAATACGCTGGTGGCCAGCAAAAAACAGCTGATCGACGGCATTGCTCACGAATTGCGTACGCCGCTGGTACGCCTGCGCTACCGCCTTGAAATGAGTGAAAATCTCACCGCGACGGAATCCGCTGCGTTAAACCGTGACATTGGACAGCTGGAGAGCCTGATCGAGGAGCTGCTCACCTATGCGCGCCTTGACCGTCCGCGCGTCGACCTCAACCTGCAAACGTTTGATCTCGCTCAGTGGCTGCGCTTGCACATTGAAGACGTGCAGGCGATGAACCCACAGACGCACATCGCGCTGGATATTCCGCAGCGGGAGAATGTCGGCTCTGCCGATACGCGCTTGATGGAGCGGGTGCTGGATAACCTGGTCAATAACGCACTGCGCTATGCGCAACAGCGTTTGCGCATCAGTCTGTGGTTCGACAGCGGCACCGGCTTTTTGCAAGTTGAGGATGACGGCCCCGGTATTCCCCCCGCTGAGCGCGAGCGCGTGTTTGAGCCGTTTGTGCGCCTTGACCCAAGCCGCGATCGCGCGACCGGCGGTTGCGGGCTCGGTTTAGCCATTGTGCATTCTATCGCGCTGGCGCTGCAGGGCAGCGTCAGCATTGAGAGCAGTCCGCTTGGCGGCGCCAGTATTCGTTTTTGCTGGCCGGTTGATCTCCCCTTGCGTGACATGACGCCTCGTCTTCCGTCATAAGGAGCTTTTTACGTGACATCCGCTTATCAGGAATTGTGCCGCACCTTTCAACGCCTCTCGCGCTTTGGTCATTTAGGGGCGATTGTCGGTGTTGACATGCAAACCACCATGCCGCCGGGCGGCAGCCAGGCACGCGGCGAAGCGCTGGCCGAACTCAGCGTATTCATGCATGAGGTGCTGACCGATCCGCGACTGGGCGCCCTGTTTGACGCGGCCCAACAGGATTCGCTGAATGACGTCGAGCAGGCCAATTTGTATGAGATGCAGCGCGCCTGGCAGCAAGCCAGTCTGCTGCCAGCCTCACTGGTTGAGGCTAAATCACTGGCAGGCTCACGCTGCGAACACGCCTGGCGCCAGCAGCGTCCGGCCAATGATTGGCAAGGGTTTGCAGCCAACCTCAAAGAAGTGGTCAAACTCAGCCGAGAGGAAGCCCAGCTGCGCGCCGACGCGCTGGGCGTCTCCCGCTACGATGCGCTGTTGGATCTTTATGAGCCAGGCATGACCAGCGCGCAGCTGGACCGCACCTTTGGCGATCTGAAAAGCTGGCTGCCCGATCTGCTGCGACAGGCCGTCGCCAAACAGCAGAACCGCACAATTCTGCCGCCGGTAGGGCCTTTTGCCACGGAAGGGCAAAAGCAGCTCGGACTGCGCCTGATGGCAACGCTGGGGTTTGATTTCAACCACGGGCGTTTAGATGTCAGCGCACACCCTTTCTGCGGCGGCGTGCCGGAAGATGTGCGCATCACGACGCGCTACAGCGAAAACGATTTTCTTAGCGCGATGATGGGTGTTATCCACGAAACCGGGCATGCGCGTTACGAACAGAACCTGCCGCAGCAGTGGCGCGGTCTGCCGGTGGCTCAGGCGCGCTCCACGGCGATACATGAATCGCAAAGCTTGTTCATGGAGATGCAGCTTGGCCGCAGCACGGCCTTTTTGCAGCGCATCCATCCGCAGGTGGTGGCATTGATGGGCGAGCAGCCGGCGCTAGACGTGCAGAACTTTATCCATCTCACCCAGCGCGTGCAGCCGGGCTTTATCCGCGTTGATGCCGACGAACTGAGTTATCCCGCACACGTGATCCTGCGCTATGAGATTGAGCGTGCGCTGATTGAAGGTGAGATCGACGTCGACGATATTCCGGCGCTGTGGGATAAGAAGATGCAGCAAAGTTTAGGATTAGATACGCGCGGTAACTACCGTGACGGCTGCATGCAGGATATTCACTGGACCGATGGCGCATTCGGCTACTTCCCCACCTATACGCTCGGCGCGATGTACGCCGCACAGCTGTTCCATGCGGTGAAGCAAGCGATTCCACAGGTCGACGACCTCATTCAGCATGGCGATTTACAGCCGCTGTTTGACTGGCTCAAACAGAATATCTGGCAGCACGGCAGCCGCTTCTCAACGGCGCAGCTGCTGATTAATGCCACGGGCGAGACGTTAAATCCCGCCTACTTCCGCCAGCATCTTGAACAGCGCTATCTCTCCGAGTAAACTGCGCGGCGGCCATCTCAGGCCGCCTTTTCCCCACTTTTCGCCCTTTGTACAATCCGTTACACGCCGATACCAATCCCTCACGGAAAGCGCAAACTGTTTGCCATATAGTTCTTTCACCGGCCCCGCAGTGGGCTACTCATGAAAAAATAGTTCGAGGGTTTTGCAATGAAAAAATTATTTGCACTGGTAATCGCCGCTGCTATGGGTCTGTCTTCTGTTGCTTTCGCAGCTGAGACAACAACTGCTGCTCCTGCTGCTGCCGCACCAACCGCTGCTGCGCCTGCTACAGCCAAAACAGCTGCACCTGCTAAACACAAAATGGTTCACCATAAGAAAGCTGCACAGAAAGCGCAGGCGGCTAAGAAGCACAAGAAAGTAGAGAAAAAAGCAGCCGCGCAGAAAGCGCAGGCAGCTAAAAAGCATCACAAGAAAGCCACCAAACCTGCTGCTCAGAAAGCGCAGGCTGCTAAAAAACACCACAAGAAAGTAACCAAACCTGCTGCTCAGAAAGCGCAGGCTGCTAAAAAGCACCACAAAAAAGCCACCAAACCTGCTGCACAGAAAGCGCAGGCTGCTAAAAAGCACCACAAAAAAGTGACCAAACCTGCCGCTCAGAAAGCGCAGGCTGCTAAAAAGCACCACAAAGTGAAAAAAGCCGCTAAATAAGGTCGCCCTTCTGCGCCCACCAGGCATTCATAATTAAAACACCCGGTTATGCCGGGTGTTTATTTACTGGAGTAGCGAAAAATGGTGCATCGCTATCGCTTCGAAATCATCCTGGTTGTGATGATCCTGTGTGGTGTCATTGCTGCAAGCTTTTTCCTGTAGTCGTTGTAGCGCGCTGATTACTCCATTATTTCTCCCTTTTTTACCGCTCACCGACTATAGTTATCGCTCTTGCGTGATGACAATACCCTCTACTTATTCTCGCCATTGAGAGAACTATGCGCCTGGCTATTCTGTTTTTCGTTGGTATTTTTAGCGTTACCCTCACAGCTCATGCCGATGACGAAGACGGGCTTAGCCCGCAAGACATTAAAACGCTGTTTTTTGGGAAAGATCATCGCGTTGCCATCACGGATGTTAGCGCGGCTCCTTGGGATGCCATTGGTCAACTGGAAACCGAAAGCGGGAATCTCTGTACCGCCACGCTGATTTCCGCCCATTTGGCACTCACCGCCGGTCACTGCCTGCTGGCACCGCCAGGAAAATTTGATAAGCCGGTGGCGCTCCGCTTTATGGCGGCGGACAAAGGCTGGCGTTATGAAATTCATGATATCGATGCACGCGTTGAACCGTCGCTGGCGCGCAAGCTGCAGGCGGATGGCGAGGGCTGGATTGTGCCGCCGGGTGCCGCGCCCTACGATTATGGGCTGATTATTCTGCATAATCCCCCTTCCGGCATCGTGCCGATTCCACTGTTTGACGGCTCGCGCAGCGATCTGACTGCTGCCCTCAAAACCACCAATCGTCAGGTGACGCAGGCGGGTTATCCCGCAGACCATCTGGATACGCTCTATTCGCACAGTGACTGCGTGGTAACCGGCTGGGCACAGCGTGCCGTGCTGTCACACCAGTGCGACACGCTGCCCGGCGACAGTGGTTCACCGCTGCTGCTGAAAACCGACACCGGTTGGCAATTAATTGCCGTACAGAGTTCGGCCCCTGCGCCCGCCGATCGCTATCGCGCTGATAACCGCGCGATTGCCGTGACGTCTTTTAAAGACCGACTGGAAGAGTTGGCGAAATAATCGGGTGGGAAGCCGCCTTCCCACCGTTGCCCTAGTTAAGTTGCTCCATCGCCTGCAAAATACGCTTGTCGGAAATGGGATACGGCGTGCCCAGCTGCTGTGCAAAGTAGCTGATGCGTAACTCTTCTAACATCCAGCGAATCGCCTGCACGTCAGCATCGTCGCGTCGCTGCGGCGGCAATTTGTTGCGCCACGTCTGCCACGCCTGTTCAACCGCCTGCACTTTTAACATACGGGCGCGATCGCTGTGCGGGTCCACCGGCAGCTTCTCCAGGCGGCGCTCAATACCCTGCAGATAACGCAGCGTATCGCCCAGCCGCTGATAGCCATTGCCGGTGACAAATCCCCGGTATACCAGCCCGGACAGTTGCGCTTTGATATCCGCCAGCGCCAGCGCCAGGCTCATGTCGACGCGCCCTTTCAAAAACTTATTGATGTTAAACACGCTGGTCAGGATCTGCTCAACCTGCTTGGCAATGGTCACAACGGTATCATTCAACTCGGCGCGTACCTTGTCGCGCAGCTGCTCAAACCCCTCTTGCTCCCAAGCTGGACCGCCCGCTTCCGCCATCAATTTATCAATGCCGCAGGCGATGCAGTCATCGATCAGCTCCAGCACTTTTCCGTAAGGGTTAAAGTACAAGCCGAGCTTGGCTTTGTTTGGCAGCTTTTCATGCAGATATTTAATCGGTGACGGAATGTTCAGCAGCAGCAGGCGACGCTGGCCGCGCCACATCATTTTTTGCTGTTCCTGCTCACTGTCAAACAGGCGGATCGCCACGCTGTCTTTTTCATCCACCAGCGCAGGCCAGGCTTTTACCCGATAGCTGCCGCGTTTCTGTTCGTAGCTTTGCGGCAGTGCGCCGAAGCTCCAGATATGCAAGCCGCTCTGCTCAAGCCCATCGTCTGCCACTTGCGACAAAGTTTCTTGCACTTTGCCTTTTAGACGCTGCTTGAGCAGATGAAGATCTTTGCCTTCTTCCAGCTTCCGGTTATGTTCATCCACAATGCGGAACGTGATTTTTAGGTGATCGGGCACCTGATCCCACTGCCAGGCGTCGCGGTCAATGGTGACGCCGGTCATGCGACGAAATTCACGCTCCAGCGCATCAAGCAGCGGCAGCGCCATGGCCTCCACGCGCCCAAGAAACGCCTCGGCGTAATTGGGGGCCGGCACCAGATTGCGGCGAAGGGGTTTTGGCAGCGATTTGATGAGCGCAATCACCAGCTCACGCCGCACGCCGGGGATTTGCCACTCAAAGCCCTGTTCCTCCACCTGATTAAGCAACGGCAGCGGAATGTGTACCGTGACGCCGTCGGCATCCGTGCCGGGCTCAAACTGATAGCTCAGCTTGAGCTTGAGATTTCCCTGATGCCAAAAGTTAGGGTAATCCAGCTGGCTGACCTGCTGCGCGCCGTCTTTGATCAGCATTTGCTTATCAAAGCTCAGCAAATCGGGATTGGCCTTGCTGGCCTGCTTCCACCAGCTATCGAAATGCGGGGCTGACACCACCTCACTGCCAATACGCCGATCGTAGAAGGCGAACAGCGTTTCATCGTCCACCAGGATGTCGCGACGACGGGATTTGTGTTCTAAGTCTTCGACTTCGCTGCGTAACTTAAGGTTATTGCGGAAGAAAGCGTGACGCGTCTGCCAGTCGCCTTCCACCAGCGCATGCCGGATAAACAGTTCGCGGCTCAGCGTGGGATCGATTTTGCCGTAGTTAACCTTGCGCGCCTGAACAATCGGTAAGCCGTAAAGCGTCACCTTCTCACTGGCCATCACCGCGCCCTGCGCTTTTTCCCAGTGCGGTTCGCTGTAGCTGCGTTTTATCAGGTGCTGCGCCAGCGGCTCAATCCATTCTGGTTCGATGCGCGCGGCCACGCGCCCCCACAGGCGACTGGTTTCGACCAGCTCCGCCACCATGGTCCACTTGGGCGGTTTTTTAAACAGCCCCGACCCTGGGAAAATGGCGAAGCGCGTGTTGCGGGCGCCGGTGTACTCCTGCTTTTCAGCATCTTTCTGACCAATGTGCGACAGCAGGCCGGTGAGCAGCGCACAGTGCACTTCGCGATAAGGCGCCGGCTCGCTGTTGACCGGCATGCCCAGTTCGCGGACGACCTGACGCAGCTGGGTATAAATATCCTGCCACTCGCGCACGCGCAAATAGTTGAGATAGTCGGTTTTACACTGGCGGCGGAACTGGTTGCCCGATAGCGCTTTTTGCTGCTCCTGCAGGTAGTGCCAAAGGTTCACAAAGGCAAGGAAATCCGAGTCTTTGTCGGCAAAGCGCCGGTGCTTCTCATCCGAGGCTTGCTGCTTTTCAACCGGACGCTCACGCGGATCCTGAATGGAGAGCGCGGCGGTAATGATCATTGCCTCACGCACGCAGCCAAATCGCTGTGCTTCCAGCACCATTCGGGCAAGGCGCGGATCCACCGGTAGCTGTGCCAGCTGGCGTCCCGAAGGCGTCAGCGCATATTTACCGCTGTCGCTGAGCGTAATCGCGCCTAGCTCCTCCAGCAGGCGTACGCCATCCTGAATGTTGCGCTTGTCGGGCGCCTCAACAAAGGGAAATGCGCCGATGTCGCCCAATCCCAGTGCCGTCATCTGCAAGATCACCGACGCGAGGTTGGTACGCAAAATCTCCGGATCGGTAAACGCCGGCCGGCTCAGGAAATCCTCTTCAGAGTAGAGGCGGATACAGATGCCTTCCGACACGCGGCCGCAGCGGCCTTTACGCTGATTCGCAGACGCCTGAGAAATCGGCTCGATCGGCAAGCGCTGCACCTTGGTGCGATAGCTATAGCGGCTGATACGCGCCGTGCCGGGATCGATCACATACTTAATGCCCGGCACGGTGAGCGAGGTTTCGGCCACGTTGGTTGCCAGCACAATTCGGCGACCGCTGTGCGACTGAAACACGCGATTCTGCTCGGCGTTCGACAAACGGGCATACAGCGGCAGAATTTCCGTGTGCGGCAGATCGCGGCGGTTAAGTGCATCGGCGGTATCGCGAATTTCTCGCTCACCGCTCATAAAAATCAGTATATCGCCGCGGCTCTCGCGGCCGAGCTCATCCACCGCGTCAAAAATCGCCTGCAGCTGGTCGCGGTCCGTATCTTCCGCGTTCTCTACCACGGGGCGATAGCGCACTTCCACGGGATAGGTACGTCCCGACACCTCGATCACCGGCGCATGATTAAAGTGGCGGGAAAAACGCTGCGGATCGATGGTCGCCGAGGTGATGATCACTTTTAAATCCGGGCGGCGTGGCAGCAGCTCGCGCAAATAGCCCAGCAGGAAGTCAATATTGAGGCTGCGTTCGTGCGCCTCATCAATGATCAACGTGTCATATTGCAGCAGCTGGCGATCTTGCTGAATTTCCGCCAGCAGAATGCCGTCTGTCATCAGCTTCACCTGCGTGGTATCGCTGACCTGGTCGTTGAAGCGCACCTTGTAGCCGACCGTGCCGCCAAGTGAGGTCTCCAACTCATCAGCAATGCGGTTGGCGACGGTGCGTGCCGCCAAACGGCGCGGTTGAGTATGACCGATCAGCCCTTTTACACCGCGTCCCAGCGCCAGACAAATTTTGGGCAGCTGCGTGGTTTTTCCCGACCCCGTTTCGCCCGCCACGATCACCACTTGGTTATCGCGAATGGCATCGGCGATGCTCTGCTGTTTTTGGCTGACCGGCAGATTATCGGGAAACGTGATGCGCGGCGTTGCGGCCGTGCGCAGCGCGATGCGCTGCTCGGCGGCGCTAAACTCGGATTCAAGCTCAGCAACAATGCCTCGCTGCGCGTCTGGGTTTTTCACTTTCGTGGCGCCCTGCAAGCGACGCTGCAAACGCTGGCGATCGCGCAGCGTAAGGTGATCAAGCCGCGCCCAAAGCGGGGCAAAAGGCGAAGAAGCAGATGATGACATAGTGACGAATTACCTGTTGTCGCGGCAAGCCCGGCATGCGTTCGCAGCCCGGCTGACAGAGTCTGGCGGAAAAATAACTATCGGGCATGATAGCACATTCTCTACCAGGCTTCGCGCGCAGGTGGCTGTGCTTATTCAATAAATTCGAACATAGCTCTCGAAATATTGCGCTTTTCGCGGCGCGGTTAACGCCGTAGAGTGAGACCCATTCAGCGGTAAACACCGCGTAACGCACAGGAAGATAACATGAGCAAAGTCTTAGTTCTGAAATCAAGCATTCTGGCCGATTACTCACAGTCCAGCCAACTCGCCGATTTTTACGCCGATGAAGCACGCGCCAAGGGCGACAGTGTAACCGTGCGCGACCTGGCGGCGCAGCCGGTGCCGGTGCTTGATGGCGAACTGGTCGGCGCACTGCGTCCTTCCGATGCCCCTCTCTCTCCGCGTCAGCAAGAAGCGCTGGATCTGTCGAATGCGTTGATCGCGGAACTGCAGGCCCACGACACTGTGGTGATCGCCGCGCCGATGTACAACTTCAACATCCCGACGCAGCTGAAAAACTACTTCGATCTGATTGCGCGCGCAGGCGTGACGTTCCGTTACACCGAAGCGGGTCCAGAAGGGTTGGTGAAAGGTAAGCGTGCGGTGATCCTGTCGAGCCGCGGCGGTATTCATAAAGATACGCCAAGCGATCTGCTGACCCCTTACGTGAAACTGTTCCTGGGCTTTATCGGCATCACCGACGTCGAGTTCGTGCTGGCCGAAGGCATTGCCTATGGTCCAGAAGTGGCAACCAAAGCCACCAGCGACGCGAAAGACGCCATCAAGCAGATTGTCGCCGCATAAATGCTGCATTGAATAACTGCCCTGCGATAAAAGGGCAGAATGCCGTCATTGCCGGGCCTGAGCGCCCGGCTTTTTTATGGCGCACAAATTACTTTTGCAGCCACTGCCCGTTGATACCCCGCACATATTCCCCCGCCGATGCGCGCGCAACCAGTTTTTCACCGGCAATACGTCCAACCTCTTGCGTCGTCAGGCGATTTTGCTGCGCCACACGCTGATACTGTTCGGCACGGCCCGCATTGATGCGTGCCACCAGGGCCAGCGTTTCCTTATCCTGCTGACGGGCGGCAATATAGCCGCTAAGGGTTTCCCCTACGCGTCCCTGCTGACGCGCCTCGTCAAGGGTTAGCGCCCAAGCCGAAGGGGCGAGCAACAGGGCAACAACCAGCGCCATTACGCTGCGTTTCATCGTTCCGCTCCTCAAAACAGGCCGCTCTGCTCTTTTAACAGCGCTTCGACATCTTTATCCACCTTAATGTGGATTTCGTGTTCGATTTTTACGTTCATGTTAATGGTAATGGGCTCTTTTGGCGCCGCCACTTCAATGCGCGGCACGCAGCCCAGCAGCGGCAGGACGGCTGCCAGCAACGCGAATGCCCTCAGGCTCATGGTTGGGGATCCTTTCTGGATGGCAGGGTAGCGTGTTGCTCTACCCAAGATTGCAAGTTATCGCCAAAGCGCAGGCTGCGCCACAGCTGAAAAAGATTTTCCTGATGACGGTAGTTCAAGTTGACCTGCTGACGGCGATTGCTGAACTGGCTGGTGCCTTTAACTTCCGCTTGCAGAGACAGGTTACCGACATTGTCCAGATCCAGCGTGGCCCAGGCACGCGACATTTCCATGTAACGCAGCCAGTCCAGTGCCGCACCGGCCGCCACGTTGTTTTTGACGATGGCATCCGCCATGTCTTTATCAAGGCGGAACGTTAGCGGCCCGCTGTTGGCAATCCACCCTTTTTCGATTAACCAGCGCGGGTTATTTACCCACAGCGGTAACTCGCCGTTGACCTCGCCCGACATCGCAAATTGCTTAGGTTTCAGCGCGGTCACCAGCCGGCTCAGATTGATGCTGCGCAGCGTAATGCGCGCCGGCTGCCGCTGAGGCAGCGACAGCCACGGCATGCTAACGTGTCCACCCAACAGGTCAAAATTCACATTGCTCAGCGTGAGCGGCTGACGCGGCTGCCACGGATAGTGGCCTTGCAGATCGGCGGTGATGTTTTGCAGCGCAAACTGGTTTTTGACTTCGGCAATGCGCAGTGACACCGGGCCGCGGCGGCCGAGCTGCCACTGGTGTGCTTTCAGGCGGAACGGCAACGTAAAGTCAATGCCATTGATTTCACTGTCCGGCATCCAGACGCTGCCCTGCTTCACGGCCCAGAAACCGCCTGCCTCAAACCCTTGCGCTGGCGCGGCGGAAAAGGCCACTTGCGCGCGGAGCTGACCCGACTGAATCCGCATTTTCATTTCGCTGCTCAGCAGCGGTTGAAACACCGCCAGCGACTGTGAAGGCCACCACGCCTGTCCGCGCAGTCGCGTTCCGTCCCAGCGGCCGTGCACGCGCAGGGGGCCGATCTCGGCGGCGGTTAACTGGCCGCGCCACTGGAAATGGCCGGGATCATTCCCCACCGCCTGGAAATCCAGCTGCGACGGCGGCAGCCTGCCACCGTAGTCAAACTGCGTTTGTCCGGCGCGCAGCGTAAAGCCGCCGGCGAATGAGGCGCGTGCCGGATCGCGCGCCCAGCGCACCGGCGCAGTCAGGCGCAGGCGCGGCTTGGCCACGGTCACGCCGCCATAGGCGAGTTGGTCGAACCCGGTATCGAGGGTATCCAGCGTGATTTGCGTTCCCTGCCAGCTGCCGGTGCCTTTCACATCCCAGCGCGCCTGCAGCGGCACCATTTCGCCCTTGCCCCAATAGCGCCAGTTCCAGCGCCCGCTGTCTGGCCAGAAGTGATTGGCGTGACCATCCAGATGCAGTGTAAAGCGCCCGAATCCGCTGTCGTGCGCGCGAAGAATCGCCTGCAGGCGGCCATCAATGCCGCCGGCGCCCAGCCTCACCCCCGCCAGCGGCCAGCGCGCCTCATCAACGTCCAGCGTTGAAAGCAGGCGACCGCGCAAGCGCAGCAGCGCACCGGGTTTCAGCGTGAGTTGGGGGGAGAGAATGCTGCCGTGCAGAAGGCCAGGCAGGCTGCCAAAGAGTTGCAGATCGGCGAGTTTGCTCTCGCCGGTCAGCTGGAAAGGTAACGCGCTATCGGTGAAGCGCAACGCGCCCGGCCCAACGCTGAGCACCAGGTTACCCTTGCCGCCGCGGCCGCGCGTTAAAAGGTTGGCGCGGCCGCGAATTTCGGTCTGCGCGAGCCCTTGCTGCCAGTTTTGCAGCGTTAGCGCTACGCCGCCCGAAAGAGGCTGATCGGCCTGAGGCCAGCGCCACTCACCATCGTGGATACGAATTTGCTGGCTATCCGCCTGCCACGGCAGACGCAGCAGCGGTCGATCGATGCCCTGTTGCGTCACCTGTAATTCACCCCGCTGGTGCTGCCAGTTTAGCGTCACGGCAAGCGGCTGCGGCCACTGCGCGAGATGGAGGCCGCCGTGCAGTTCGCCCGCCACCGGTACCCCTTGCGCCAGCGTGGATAAGGTGAAATCACCCGAGAGCGTCAGCGGTGACGTCAGCGCGGGATACGCCAGCTCAAGGCGCGTAAGATGCAGCTGCTGCCCTTTCAACTGAGCATTCAGTTGCAGATTCTCGCCCTGAAAGCGCACGCGCTGGTCGCGTTTATCCAGTGTCAAATCGAGGCGCCCAGCATACTGCGGCCAGGGGAGAAGCGTCAGACGATCAATCCGCACGTCCGCGCCCGGCAGACGCTGCTGCCACTCAGCCAACGAGCGCGGTGCCGCGCTGCTGCTGTGCGGTAGCGATGCCAGACAATCAGTGTCCAGCTGAACGCGGCCCGCTTGCAGGTGCCAACGGTGCTGATGCCAGCCGAGCTGTGCCGCCTGCACCTGCGCCAGCGCGCACTCTCCCGCGTAATAGCGCATCGCAGGAAAGCGCAGGTTGCCTGCGTGCCAACCCGGCGCGCCGTCAAGTGCAATGCGGGTATCTTCGGGCAACCACAGCCCGACAACGCGCGGCAGCCACTGCGTGACGGTCAGCAGCAATCCCACTATCAGCACGGTCAGCGCCAGTAGCGCAGCAAGAGTTCGACGAAGGCCACGCCTCATGGCAGCTAACGTTCCTGTTGATATGATCCTGCCCAAGATGATGGCATGTTATCTGCGTTTTATGAAGGCGTTACGCCTTAGTCTGCCTTAAGCGCAGCAAAACCGGATGGAAGACGTTATTCTGTAACGATAACGTCGTGGCATTTTTCAGGAGTGAAACAATGAAAGTTGCGGTTTACAGCACCAAACACTATGACCAAAAGTACCTCGATCAGGTCAATGCGCGCTTTGGCTTTGATCTCACCTATTTTGATTTTCTACTGAGTGAAACCACTGCAAAAAATGCCGCAGGGTGCGATGCGGTGTGCATTTTTGTTAACGATGACGCCAGCAAAGCGGTATTGGAAGAGCTGGCTGCCGTGGGCGTGAAATACATCGCGCTGCGCTGCGCGGGTTTCAACAACGTCGATCTGCAGGCCGCCGCCGCGCTTAACCTCAAAGTGGTGCGCGTGCCCGCTTACTCGCCCGAAGCGGTGGCCGAGCATGCGGTGGGCTTGATGATGGCGTTGAACCGCCGCATCCATCGCGCCTACCAGCGCACGCGCGACGCCAACTTTTCGCTGGATGGCCTGACCGGCTTCAACATGTACAACAAAACGGCGGGCATTATTGGCACGGGGAAAATCGGGTTGGCCGCCCTGCGCATTCTCAAGGGATTTGGCATGCGCCTGCTGGCGTACGATCCTTATCCGGCGGAAGCCGCCCGCGCATTGGGTGCGGAATACGTCGATTTGCACACCCTGTTCGCGCAATCTGACGTGATCACGCTGCACTGCCCGATGACGCCGGAAAACCATCATCTGCTCAATGCAGAAGCGTTTAGCCAGATGAAAGATGGCGTGATGATCATCAACACCAGCCGCGGCGGCTTAATTGACTCACAAGCGGCGATTGACGCGCTGAAACAGCAGAAAATTGGCTCACTCGGTATGGATGTTTATGAGAATGAGCGCGATCTCTTTTTTGAAGATAAATCTAACGATGTGATTCAGGATGACGTTTTCCGCCGCCTGTCTGCCTGCCATAACGTGCTCTTTACTGGGCATCAGGCGTTTCTGACGGCCGAAGCCCTGACCGCTATCTCAGAAACCACGCTCGACAATCTTCAGCGTATCGAACGCGGCGAACAGAGTAAAAATGAGGTCACCGCATAGCAAAGTTGCGCCTGCGTTAGCGGGCGCAGCGTCCGCCCATCAGCGCCTGTTCATCGCAGCGGCGGCCATTGCCTAGCTGACACATGCCAATGCGCGATCCATCAAGCTGACGCGAAAACGCCAGCGTTCCCCCGGCGTTGCTGCAATTGACTTCCGCCAAGGATGACATCACCACATGCGGTGAAACGTGGGCGGCGGTGGCCTGTTGCGGCGGTTCGTCGCTGTTGCTGCTGCAGCCAGCAAGTAACAGCGCTGCGCCAGCCAGCAATAATGTAGCGGCTTTCATCAGTCGGGCTCCGGGGGTGTCGGGTACAAAAGAGGACTCAGCATATGTCAGCAGCTGCGCGGGGTCGAGGGGCGACACAGCTTTTTACAAAATTTAAGAATAAGCATTGCAAGCAGAATTATCCTGTTTGCAGTCTCGGCAGCGGTATTACCCCGCTTTATTCCACTGACAGGAGGAAAAATGTTAACTGACATGCTCATTCGCATTGCCCTTGCCGGTATTTTGGGCGGCCTGATTGGCCTGGAGCGACAAATGCGCGCCAAAGAGGCGGGACTGCGCACCCATATTCTCGTCGGCATCGGCAGCGCGATGTTTATGCTGGTATCAAAGTATGGCTTTGCCGACATGCTGACTAATGACCATGTGGCGCTGGATCCCAGCCGAATCGCGGCGCAGGTGGTCAGCGGCATGGGCTTTCTCGGCGCGGGTACCATTATCATTCAAAAGCAGATTGTCAAAGGCCTCACCACCGCCGCTGGGCTGTGGGTTACCGCGGCAATTGGGTTGGTGATTGGTAGCGGCATGTACGAAATTGGTATTTACGGCACCGTGCTGGCGCTGGTGGTGCTGGAAACGTTTCGGCGCATTAGCCACTGGTTGATTGGGCGCCACCACACGCTGCTGGTGCAGCTGAAGCCGAAAAGCGTGCCATTGGTGCTTCTGGTCTTACAACGGGAGCATTTGCGCTACGGCCGCATCGCCGTAGTGAACCGCGATGAAGAGAGTGGCCTGTGTGAGTTAAGCGTAGAAGTGACATTGTCACGCAGCGCCCCGCTGCACGCCATCTATGACAAGGTGATGGAAGTCAAAGGGGTGCATTCCCTGGAGATGATGTGATCGGCGCGGTAAAAACGCCTCATTCATGAAAAGCATGAAAAGAGTGCAGCTGACGCTGGCATTCGCGGCAGCAATCCGTACCATACGCACTCATGTTAAAGAGGGTTGAGCGCCGCGTAGGTTCCTCTCTGCCGCTAACGATCCTGGTCTTCACTGTTAAGCGTGAAAATAATGTCAGAAAATCAAGAAGTAAGTAAAAAAGAACAGTACAACCTGAATAAGCTGCAAAAGCGTCTGCGCCGCAATGTCGGCGAAGCCATTGCCGACTTCAACATGATTGAAGAAGGCGATCGCATCATGGTGTGCCTGTCCGGAGGCAAAGACAGCTACACCATGCTGGAAATACTGCGCAGCTTACAAAAGAGCGCACCGGTGAACTTTTCGCTGGTGGCAGTGAACCTCGACCAGAAACAGCCCGGCTTCCCGGCGCATATTCTACCCGCATGGCTGGAAGAACTTGGCATTGAGTACAAAATTGTCACCGAAGACACCTACTCAATCGTTAAAGAAAAAATCCCGGAAGGCAAAACGACCTGCTCACTGTGCTCCCGCTTGCGTCGCGGCATTCTCTACCGCACCGCGAGCGAATTAGGCTGCACCAAGATTGCGCTCGGTCATCATCGCGACGATATTTTACAGACGCTGTTCCTGAACATGTTCTATGGCGGCAAGATGAAAGGCATGCCGCCCAAGCTGATGAGCGATGACGGAAAACATATCGTCATCCGCCCGCTGGCTTACTGCCGCGAAAAGGATATTATCCGCTTTGCCGAAGCGCGTCAGTTCCCCATTATTCCCTGCAACCTGTGCGGTTCACAGCCGAATCTTCAACGTCAGGTGGTGGGCGATATGCTGCGTGACTGGGACAAGCGTTATCCGGGACGTTTGGAAACCATGTTCAGCGCGATGCAGGATATTGTGCCCTCACACATGGCCGATACTGCGCTGTTTGATTTTAAAGGGCTGCGTCACGGCGACGCGGTGGTCGACGGCGGCGACATCGGCTTTGATCGTGAAACGCTGCCGCTCAAGCCCGCGGGCTGGCAGCCTGAAGAAGACGACGACCTCGCTGAAAAACAGATTCGGCTCGACGTACTCGAAATCAAGTAACGGTGCAGACAAAAAAGGCGCGTTGATCACAACGCGCCTTTTTTATTACCCATGTGGCGGCGGGTCCGAGATGGGCGGATAAGCCGGATCGTGCGGCGGATCCGGCTCCGGTATCGGTTGAGGTTGCGGTATCGGTTCGGGAATCGGTGGCGGATCGGTTGGAATGGGTTCACTGGCAGTGAATGGTTGCATGCCCTTCTCCTTTTCGCTGGATGTCTTGTAAGCGTAGGAAAAGAAACGCACTCAGGCCAGGCGGGCAAAAAAAAGCCGGCAGTGATGCCGGCGTGTGCGCATTAATGCGGTTAAACATTCGTGCGAAATCAAGAAGTAAGACAATGTGGAGCACAACGCCCATCGCTTGACGTTGCATTCACCTGCAAGAGAGAGTGTGCCGCGCTGCGCCCAGAAGCGTTTTGATTTCGATCAGGTTTATGCGTTTTTTCGCCTCAGCGTAAGCGCGCATCCCACGCAACGCCATGTTGATCAGAACGTCATAGCCACTTGCGCCGCTTAAGCCACAGCGCCACGCCGCCCACCATCAGCAACAGCAGAACGCAAAACGCCGTAAAACCCATCGGCCAACTCCCGCCGGGAATGCCGCCAAGATTGACGCCAAACAGCCCGGTTAAAAAGGTCGCTGGCAGGAAAATCATCGCCATCAGCGACATAGTGTAGGTGCGACGGTTCATGGACTCCGCCAACAGCGAGGCCACTTCGTCAGCGAGAATGCCGGTTCGCGCCACACCCGCGTTAAGATCGTCCAACCCTCGACCCAGCCGGTCGGCAACGTCCTGCATGCGGCGGCGATCGTCATCGTTCATCCAGGTGAGTTTTTCACTGGCGAGGCGCGCATACACATCGCGCTGCGGTGCCATGTAGCGTCGCATCACAATCAATTGTTTACGTAACAGCGCCAGCTCACCGCGGGCGGGCACTTGCTGGTCCATCAGTGCATCTTCCAACTCGATGATTTTGTCGTGCATCTCTTCGATAAACTCGCTGGCGTGATCGGTCAGCGCATCACACACCTCCACCAGCCAGCTGCCGCCGTCAATCGGGCCATTGCCCGCTTGCAGCTCGTTCAGTACGTCATCAATGGCGTTGACCTTACGCCGCCGGGTAGAGACGATGAGCTTATCGTTGATGAACACCCGCATCGCCACCAGCTGATCCGGACGCGCGTCGGCGTTGTGATTCACGCTGCGCAGCACGATCATAAAGCCGTCGCCAAGGCGCGTTACGCGCGGACGCATACTGTCACCGGCCAGCGCGTCGCGCACCGAATCGGGAATAAGCGGCGTTTTTTGTAGCCAGTCGGCGCTCTGCCGTTGGGTGTAATTGAGATGCAGCCAGCACGGACGCTCGCAGTGGATCACATCTTTGTCTTCAATAGCGATCATGCCGCCCTGTCCGTCCAGCTGACAGGCAATGATCGCATCAGATACTTTTAGCGCGCTTCCTTCAATGACGTTCACATCCTCGCCTCACTCCGCTTTCAATGCGCTACAGTCTAGCGTGGCGACGATGAGTTGCAATCACCGGGCTGTGAACAAACGTGAGCAAGAACGGGCGTTCCGTCGCCCCGTTCTGCGAGGATTAATGCTGCGCGATCCACAGCTCACGGCTGTAGGCCACATCTTCGGGGTTGGTAATGGGATAGCCCTTGACGTACGGCTTGATCAATCGACCGTTCGTGTATTGATAAATCGGCGCGATGGGCGCCTGTTCGGCGATGATCTGTTCCGCTTTGTTGTAATCCGCATTGCGCGCCGCCGCATTGGTATCAGTGCTCGCTTTCGCCAGCACGGCGTCATATTCCGCACTGTGGAAGCGCGGAATATTGCTGCTGTTACCCGAGGTCAACAGGCTCAGGAACGTTGAAGGCTCATTGTAGTCGCCGACCCAAGAGGCGCGAATCACATCGAAATTGCCACTGTTGCGGCTATCGATATAGCTTTTCCACTCCTGATTCTGCAGCGTCACGTCCACGCCCAGATTTTTTTTCCACATGGAGGCGACCGCAATCGCGATCTTCTGATGGCTCTCCGACGTGTTATACAGCAGGGTAAGATGCAGCGGCTTACCCGGCCCATAGCCTGCAGCGCTTAACAACGCTTTTGCCTGAGCATTGAGTTCCTGCTGACTGTGCTGCTGTAAAATACTTTGCTGCGGGGTAAAGCCGGCGGTCACGTCTGGCGTGAAGTGCCAGGCCGGTTTTTCCCCGGTGCCCAACACTTTTTCCGCGATGATACGGCGATCGATGCTCCATGACAGCGCTCTGCGAACCCGTGCGTCTGCGGTTGGCCCTTTTTGCGTGTTAAACGCATAGTAGTAGGTGCCGAGTTGATCGGGCGTATACACCTCGCCCGGCAACGTTTTCTTTAGCATGGCATACAGGTTTTTAGGAAAAGATTCGGTGATATCGATGTCGCCGGCGCGGTAGCGTTTGGTGGCGCTCGACTCTTCGTTGATCGGCACAAATGTCACTTTATTCAGCACGGAGTGCGCGTTGTCCCAGTAATGCGGATTACGCGCCAGGACGATTTTTTCATTCACCACGCGCGACGTCAGCTGATAGGCGCCGTTGCCAACCAGCTTGCCCGGCGCAGTCCAGTCGTTGCCGTACTGTGCAATCACGCTTTTCGGTACGGGGTAAAGCGCAACATTGGCTACCATTGCGGGGAACCACGGCACAGGTCGTGACAACGTCACCTTAAGGTGCTGTGCGTCAGTGGCGACCACGCCTAAGGTGTCGGGCGACATTTTACCTTGGGTTATGGCTTCAGCGTGGGTAATGCCGCTTAGGGCGGCGAACCACGCGAAGGGCGAACTGCTTTTGGGATCGACCAGGCGCTGCCAGCTGTAGACAAAATCTTGCGCGGTCACCGGCTCGCCGTTTGACCAGCGGGCGTCATTACGCAGCGTAAACAGCCAGGTTTTGTTGTCATGGGTACTCCATTCAGACGCCACGCCCGGCACGATCTGCCCGTGTGCATCCTGATTGGTTAGCCCTTCAAAGAGATCGCGCATTACCTGAATTTCAGGCAACCCGACCGCTTTTAGTGGGTCTAACGAAGCGGGCTCATCTTTGATGTGACGAACAATTTCCTGTTTGGCCGCCAACTGTGCGCCAGCCGGCACCTCCGCCGCCCATGCCGGTGCCAACGCACTGGCAATCCATGCCGCCGCCCATGTTTTACGCCACGTTACCTTCATCATCCCTCCTTTCCCGCAATAATGACGGCGACAGAAGCGCTGCGCCGCCAGAGACGCTTGGCACTTTATCGCATATTGCTAATCAATAAATAGCTATTTCCCGAGGCGCGGTTTACCGCTATGTTGAGCCTGAACTCCCCGTCACACTTTTGCTCACCGCGTCGGCGCTCGCCCGCCATGAGACGCCCAAAGAGGAACGTTATGTCTGCACATCATCCCCGGCCGCTGCGCGGCAGACTCAGTGCGGTTCGGCAGCAATACGGCAGCTCCGCGCTGGGCGCCCCGCTTTTATGGTTTCCCGCGCCTGCGGCGGATGCCGAAACTGGCCTGATTATTGCGGGCACCCACGGTGACGAAAATGCGGCCGTTGCGACCTTGTCTGGCGCGATGCGCACCCTGCCGGACACACTGCGCCGCCACCATGTGATTCTGGCGGTCAACCCTGACGGCTGTCAGCTTGGTTTACGTGCCAATGCAAATGGCGTGGATCTCAACCGCAATTTTCCCGCAGCAAACTGGCAGCACGGCGACACGGTATACCGCTGGAATAGCGCGGCAGACGCGCGCGATGTGGTGCTGTCCACCGGCAATGCGCCTTCCTCGGAACCTGAAACGCAGGCGCTGTGCCAGCTGATTCACCGGATAAAACCGCACTGGGTGGTGTCGTGGCATGAGCCCTTAGCGTGTATTGACGATCCGCACCACAGCGCGCTTGGGCAATGGCTGGCAGCGCAAACCGACTTACCGCTGGTGAGCAGCGTCGGTTACGCTACGCCGGGCTCATTTGGCAGTTGGTGCGACAATCTCGGCCTGCTGTGCATTACCGCCGAAATGCCGCCTATTTCGGTCGATGAAGCGACGGAGGTGTATCTGGACGCCATGATCAACCTGCTGCGCTGGCAGCCCGCAGATTAAGGACACCGTGCGCGAAGTGCAGCGCGGGCTCAACGTCTACTGCCAGCCACGTTGGGCCATCCAGATCGGCAAAAGTGGCTACGGCGGTAAGCGGCAGCGCAGCGCGTATCGCACGCGATGTGCACAGCATACAACCGAGCATGATCTTAAACCCCTGCGCCTCTGCCGCGCTAGCCAGTGCCAGCGCCTCGGTGAATCCGCCGGTTTTATCGAGCTTGATGTTGATCATGTCGTAGCGCCCTTGCAGCGGCGGCAGGTTCTCCCGCGTGTGACAGCTCTCGTCGGCGCAGATAGGCAGCGGATGAATAAAATTCTCTAGCGCCGCGTCCTCTCCGGCGGGCAGCGGCTGCTCCAGCATGGCAACCTGCAAATCCGCCAGCAGCTGGCAGCGCGCCGCCAAACCCTCTGCGGGCCAAGATTCGTTGGCATCAACAATCAGCGTGGCCTCCGGTACGGCGCTGCGAATGGCCACCAGCCGTTCACTGATCAGGTGATTATCCATTTTGATTTTAAGTAGGCGTGCCCCATGCTGCCAGAGCGCTGAGGCGCTGCTCGCCATGGCATCGGGCGTATCAATGCTCACCGTGTGCGCCGTCACGATCGCGTCCGGCGTCTGCAGGTTGCTCAGTGACGCCAGGGATTGCCCCTGTTGTTGACAGGCCAAATCCCACAGCGCGCAGTCGATGGCGTTGCGCGCCGCGCCTGCGGGCATCGCCTGCTGCAGCTCGGCGCGCGTCATGCCGTGCTGAATGGCCGCCAGCTGATCGGCGATTTGCTGTAGCACCGACGCTTCGCTTTCACCATAGCGCGCATACGGCGTGGCTTCGCCGACGCCTTTGTAGCCGTCCTGTTCGATCTCCACCACCACCACGTGCGCTTCGGTGCGGCTGCCGCGCGAAATAACAAACGGCGAATGCAGCGGCCAGGCTTCCGGGTAACTTTTCACTGTTCTCATTATTTCTCCTTAAGGTTGCGGTGATTCACACAACGGCACGGTTTACACTCGAAAACCCTTAAAATTTATGTCATAAACAGGCGCTATACCTGTCCAGATGGCAAAGTTGTCTGGTTTTTATTGTTAATAAGGAAATCCTATGTCGCAGAAAGTGCATTTTCAGGGCAATGACGTCCCCGTAGCGGGACACTTCCCTCAGGCCGGTGAAAAGGCGAAGCCTTTCACGCTGGTTGCCAAAGATCTGAATGATGTTTCGCTGGCAACCTTCGCAGGCAAACGCAAAGTGCTGAACATTTTCCCGAGCATTGATACCGGCGTCTGTGCGGCCTCGGTGCGTAAGTTCAACGAGCGCTCTGGTGATGCCGACAACACGGTCGTGCTGTGTATCTCTGCTGACCTGCCGTTTGCGCAATCACGCTTTTGCGGCGCTGAGGGCGTCAATAACGTTGTCACGCTGTCGGCGATGCGCGGATCGGAATTTAAAGAAGATTACGGCGTTGCCATTGCGGATGGCCCGTTGAAAGGGTTAACCGCGCGTGCCGTGGTAGTACTGGACGAAAATGACACGGTGATTTACAGCGAGTTGGTCGATGAAATCACCCACGAGCCAGACTACGATGCGGCTCTTGCTGCGTTGAAATAACGCTTCTGCCTGTAGCGGGCGTCGCTACAGGCATCCCTTACCGGTGATTACTCGCCTTCTCCCCGCTTTTGGCCCAAACCATATTCACGCAGTTTATTCGCAATCGCCGTGTGCGATACGCCCAGCCGCTTGGCTAATTTACGCGTACTCGGGTAGGAGATGTAGAGCCGCGTCAGTACCGAGCGTTCAAACCGGCTCGTAATGTCATCCAGCGATCCTTCCATCGCTTCGTCCCCCAGCGAGACGTTAAGCGCCTGTTCCGGCAGCACAATATCCTGCGGGCGCAGCTCGTACCCTTCCAGCTGCGTCAGCGCCCGGTACAGGGCGTTTTTGAGCTGCCGCACATTACCCGGCCAGCTGTAGCGCATAAGAAACGGCGCGAGCTGAGGCGAGAGACGCGGCCGCGGTAGCCCCTGCTCGTCGGCAAAGCGCGCCACAAACATCTCGCTTAGCGGCAGAATATCCTGCGGGCGATCGCGCAGCGGCGGCAAATTTAAGGTGAGCACATTGAGACGGTAGAACAGATCCTCTCGAAATTCGCCGCGCTGCACCAGTTCAAAGAGATTTTTTTGCGTAGCGCAAATCACGCGCACATCAACGTGCACCTCATGCTCCTCACCAACGCGACGGAAGGTGCCATCGTTGAGAAAACGCAGCAGTTTGGTTTGCATCCGTGGCGACATTTCACCGATTTCATCCAGCAGCACGGACCCGCCGTTTGCCTGCTCAAAAAATCCTTTTTTCCCCTCTAACGCATTGGGGTACGCCCCAGGCGCATGACCAAAAAGTTCACTTTCAGCCACGTCGTCGGGCAGTGAAGCGCAATTGAGCGCCAAAAACGGTTTTTTGCCGCGCGCGCTGCGCAGGTGGCAGGCGCGGGCCAGCATGTCTTTGCCGGTGCCGGTGTCGCCCACAATCAGCAGCGGCGCGCTATGCATTGCCAGCTTGCGGGCCTGATCGACAACCTGACGCATCTTTGGCGTCACGGCCACGATGTGCTCAAACTCGGACTCGTCCGTCACCTGGAGGTTTTGCAGCTGGCGCCCCATTCGCGCGGTGGATTTCAGCGTCACCATCGCGCCCACCGGCTGATCGTCCTGGCTCTCTTCGCCGGCCAGATAAATGGGCCGCGCTTCCATCAGGAAATCCCGCCCGTGAATCACCACCTGCTGCGCCTGCGCATCGACGCGTTCGTGCTCCAGCCAACGCTGAAAGTTGAACCCGGTAATCAGCGCACCGGCATTTTGATTACGCAGCTTCAGCTCGTCGAGCTGGAACAGGTTTTGCGCCGCCGGGTTAGACAATTCCACTTTGCCTTTTAAATCAATGGAAAATACCGGCTCCGGCATCGCCACCAGCAGCGCACTCAGCGCGCGATGCTCACGCTCTGAAGGCATATAGGCCACGGTGCGCACGTCAGTCACGCCCGGTGTACGGCGAATTTCCGCCATCAGGCTGCTGAAGGGCTCAAAGGCCAGCGCCGAAAAGTTGAGATAAATGCGGCCGAGCGGCGCAATTTCGATGCCGCGCAGATCGATATTGCGCGCCACCAGCAGGTCGAGTAGCTCGCGCGCCAGTCCGATGCGATCCTGGCAAAACACTTCCAAACGCATTGCGATGAGCCTTATTTTGTCTGAGATTTTACAGATAATACGCTAACTTGCAGCGCCTCAGAAGAGTGTTGTCATGAAAAGTTGACAGTTTGCGAGCAACGCCGCACTGCGCGTCATCTTCGGCGCAGGAACGCGTAGTCGAGGGGGAGACAATTGGAGGTTCGTGCCGCCCTTCCGTTCCCGTTCAGAAGGAAAGGCGAGCAAACGTGCATTATTTGGTGGTGTCTGCTTTATTATTGCTTTTCGCCAAAGCCGCTTTCAGCTGGGACACTAATTCACGGCGAAAGTCGCCTAAGCGCGGTTTATCCGTTTCGAGCCACGGCAGAGGACGACACAGCTCCATCGCTTTAATGCCCAAGCGGGCGGTGAGCAGCCCTGCGCCAATACCTTGCGCCGCTCTGGCGGAAAGACGCGCCGCAACGTCCTGGGAAACCCAGTCCATGCCAACTTCACGCACCAGCTCCGACGCCCCGGCAAACGCCATATTTAGCAGCACAAGGCGAAACAGACGCAGGCGGCTGAAGTAGCCCAGTTCAATACCGTAAATGGCCGCGATGCGGTTTACCAGACGCAGATTGCGCCAGGCCATGAAAGCCATGTCGACCAGCGCCAGTGGACTCACGGCAATCATGAGCGTGGATTCGGCCGCGTGGCGGCTGATTTCACGACGTGCCTGACGATCAAGCACCGGCTGTACAAATTGGGCATACAGCGTCACGATCTCCCGGTCGTTTTGCGTGTCGTGCAGCGCGGCGTGCCAGCGCTGCAGTGCCGGATGACCATGATCAAGCTGCGCCTGACGCGCCAGACGTTCGCAAAAGTCGCGTCCTTTACCCACACCGTGACTGTTCAGCAAGGTGCGCGCGGTGTCACGCGTTTCAGCGCGGGCGCGCAGCTTGTACAGCCGGCGCCACTCGCTCACCAGCGCCCCTGTGCCCGCCGCCACAATCAGGCCGCCGGCCACACCGCTGCCCAGCGCGAACCCGTCGCGCGTCAGCCAGGCATCATGCAGCCACTCAACGCCCTGCGCCACGACGCTCAAGGCAAACACCGCCAGGCCTGCGCCCACCATCCTGCGCCAGACGCTGCGCTTGGGCTGCAGCGCCGCTTCAACGACTTTTTCGCCCGCGCTCTCTTCCAGCGGTTCGGCTTCAGTGCTGGGCATAAACGCTTCTTCAGCCTGCGGTGAAAAGGTCTGAGCCGCGCGCAGCGGCGTCACCGGATCCTGCTCCAGCGGACGCGCAAAATCGATGCGCGGTTTTAACGGCGTATCGTCGCTCATCGCAATTTATCTCCCAGTAAAAATTCCAGCGCCGCATCCATACGAATGTGCGGCAGTGGACGATCGACGTCCAGCTGCCGGGGGCGGAACTGTTCAAATTGAAAACCTTGCTGCTGCCAAAAGTTGTTTCCCGGCAGGCGCGGCGGCACTTCACCGGGATACACGGTAAGAGCTTCATTGTCACTGAGTCGGTGACCGCGTAACGCCGGAATTTTCTCACCGCGGTGATCCACCAGGCCGCTCTCTGTCGCCTGCACCGAAGCCAGTCCCATGCAGTCCATACTGATGCCTTCAAAGGCGGCGTTTTGCCAGGCGTCCTGCACCAGCTGCTGCAGCAGCGACACCATGTTGGCGTGCTGATCGGCGGTGATGTGATCGGCTTTAGTGGCCGCGAACAGGAGTTTATCAATCACCGGCGAGAACAGACGGCGAAATAGCGTGCGCTGACCATAGTGGAAGCTCTGCATCAGCTGGGTTAACGCAAGGCGCATATCATTAAACGCCTGCGGACCACTGTTGAGCGGCTGAAGGCAATCCACCAAGACAATCTGGCGGTCAAAGCGTAGAAAGTGATTTTTATAGAACCCTTTCACGATGTGCTGACAGTAATAGGCGAAGCGTTGCTGCAGCACAGCGAAGTTACTGCCCGCCGGCGCCTGCAACAGCGCGCTGGCGCGCGTTTCATCATCCTGCGGCCACGGGAAAAATTGCAGCGCCGGTGCCCCCGCCATCTCGCCCGGCAGCACAAAGCGACCCGGTTGGATAAAGTGCAATCCCTGATCTTTACACTGATGTAAATAAGCGGTCCAGGCGGCGGCGATCTCGGCCAGACGATTCTCATCCGCCGGGGCGAAGGGATCGAGATCCGCACAGCGTTGCTGCCATGTCGCCGCCCACTGCTGACGCGGGCCGCTGAGTAAGCCGCGCATTTGCCGCGACCAGCTCAGGTAATCTTGCCCCAGCATCGGCAAATCAAGCAGCCACTCGCCGGGATAATCCACAATTTCAAGATAGAGCGTGGCGGTATCTTTGACGTGGCGCAGCAGCGAGCGATCCGGCCGATAGCGCAGCGCGAGGCACATCTCACTGACGCCGCGCGTGGGCGTTGGCCAAACGGGCGGCGTGCTATAAAGCTGCGCCAATCCCTCATCGTAAGTAAAGCGAGGCGTACCGAGTTCGCGCTGTGGCACACGCTTAACGCCAAGCAGCCGCGCTTCGCGTACCGCAGAAAACAGCGGCAAACGTGCGCCGCTGTGAACATTCAACAGTTGATTAACCAGCGAGGTGATAAACGCGGTTTTGCCGCTGCGGCTCAAGCCGGTAACGGCGAGGCGCAGGTGGCGGTCAACGCCGCGATTAACCCACGCCGCCAATTCATTTTGCAGTCTTTTCATCGTTATCCCTGATGAAGCGTGCCGCAAGGCGCTTGAGCGTCTTGCTAAGCACCGGCTCCAGGGCTGCCGCCAGCAACAGGCGAAGCGGGCGGCGCGCCACCGATTTTACTGCCCAGCCAGCCAGCCCGCCGGGCGCATAGGTTACGGCGTTGATAATGATAAATTTTCCTGCCGACTTCAATGCAGGCGTGGCGCGGCGACGTAACGCAGTAAAACGTTGTGAATGCATGACCACCTCTCAACGGCATAGAACGCGGACCCGCTGTCGGGCCCGCAAATAGTGATTAGAGCTGGCGGAAACGACTGCGCACGCTGAACGTTTCCGAGGTGACGTAACGTTCAATTTCTCGCACGTTACGTTCATCGCTGCTCAAGGCGCTTTCCAGCTCATCAAGCAGATCGCGAGCGCTGGGTGTACGTTGTTCAGGGGCGTCTTCAGGCTTCTCGTCTAACACAAAGCCGAGAATAAAGTACGCCACGATCGTGAACATAAACAGGCCAAAAAACAGCGATAACACCACGATAATGCGCAGCAGGCGCACCGGAATATCGAGGTACTCCGCGAATCCCGCGCAAACGCCGCGGATTTTGCCCTGCTGCGGGATGCGCCACAGTTTGCGGCCCTTCATCATGGCTGCCTCCAGTTAGGGTGCTCGGCATCTAAAATCGCCTCCAGCGCCTCAACGCGCTCCCGCATGCGACGGGCCTCCAGCGTCAGCTGCTGTAAACGCTGCATCTCGCTGGAAGAGAGCTCCGCGCCGCCGCCGCGCTTATTACTGTAATGCAGCCATAGCCAGATCGGGGCGACGAACAGCACGAAAATCGTCAGCGGTATGGCCAGAAATAATGCGCTCATTGACTCTCCTTAATCATTAAACCGTCACGTCATGTCCGTTTGCTGGACACGCGCCTTCACTCGCTACGCTGGCTCATTTTGGCTTTCAGCGCCGCCAGCTGCTGGCTGATTTCATCGTCTGCTTTGAGGTCAGCAAATTCCTGATCCAGCGTTTTGGCTTTTCCGAAGCGCTGACTTTCCGCCTCAGCTTCCATGTGGTCAATGCGGCGCTCAAATGACTCAAAGCGTGCCATCGCTTCATCAATTTTGCCGCTGTCCAGCTGGCGACGCACATCACGTGACGATGAAGCAGCTTGGTGGCGCAGCGTCAGAGCTTGCTGACGGGCGCGCGTTTCGCTGAGTTTTTTCTCCAGCTCGGCGATTTCGCCTTTCATGCGTGCAAGCGTCTCTTCAACCTGCACCGCCTCCTGCTGCAACGCGGCAATCAGATCGGTCAGTTTCTGCTTTTCGATCAGGGCCGCACGTGCCAAATCTTCTTTTTCTCTACTGATGGCCAGCTCGGCTTTCTGCTGCCATTCCGCCTGCTGCGTTTCCGCCTGGTCGATACGACGCTGCAGCTGCTTTTTCTCCGCCAGGGCACGAGCCGAGGTCGAGCGCACTTCCACCAGCGTATCTTCCATTTCTTGAATCATGAGACGCACCAACTTCTGTGGATCCTCTGCGCGCTCAAGCAGCGAATTAATGTTGGCGTTGACGATATCGGCAAAGCGAGAAAAGATACCCATAGTTGTATTCCTCAATGTGTACGGTAATCGGTTGTCCTGTCTGCTTAATACAAATTGCGTGCCAATTTCATAACGCATTGATTGTAAATGTTTTTGCTTTTTTTGTGCCGCGCAGCCATGCTTGGCGTTAGTGAAATTAATCAAGCTGTGGCGAAATTCATTATGATGACTAGTAAAGAGACCCTGCTCGGTGAATCAAACAACTTTTTAGAGGTGCTGGAGCACGTTTCTCGTCTTGCGCCGCTGGAAAAACCGGTGCTGGTGGTGGGCGAACGGGGTACGGGTAAAGAGCTGATCGCCAGCCGTCTGCACTATCTTTCTGAACGCTGGCAAGGGCCGTTTATCTCACTCAACTGCGCGGCACTCAACGAAAACCTGCTGGATTCTGAACTGTTTGGCCATGAGGCTGGCGCCTTTACCGGTGCGCAAAAACGCCATTTGGGGCGCTTTGAACGTGCCGACGGCGGCACGCTTTTTCTCGATGAACTGGCTACTGCACCGATGCTGGTGCAAGAGAAGCTTCTGCGGGTCATTGAGTATGGGCAACTGGAGCGCGTGGGCGGTAATCATGCGCTGCAGGTCAACGTGCGTTTGGTGTGTGCCACCAATGAAGATTTACCCGCGCTGGCCGCCGCAGGAAAATTCCGCGCAGATTTACTGGACCGCCTCGCGTTTGATGTGGTGCAACTGCCGCCGCTGCGCGCGCGACGCAGTGACATTCTGGTGATGGCGGAGCATTTTGCTATCCAAATGTGCCGTGAGCTGGGCATGCCGCTGTTTCCTGGCTTCACGGAGCAGGCCCAGCAGGTACTGCTGAACCACGGCTGGCCAGGAAATGTGCGCGAACTGAAAAATGTGGTGGAGCGTTCAGTTTACCGCCATCACAGCAGCGACCGACCGCTGGATAACATCATTATCAATCCTTTCGCGCCGCCCAATTACGACCTCCCTGTGCAACCTGAAGCCGAGCGGGCGAGTTTGCCCGCCCTGCCGCTGGATTTACGGGAATGGCAAAACCAGCAGGAACGGGCGCTGGTGGAAGCCAGTTTGCAGCAGGCGCGATACAACCAACGCCGCGCGGCCGCGTTACTGCAGGTCACATACCACCAGCTGCGCGCGATGATGAAAAAACACGACGTTAAAATTGATGCCCCCTCATCGGCTGCAATAAATGATAAGTAAATAAAGCGGTGACAGGTGACTCGCGCGCAATAGGCTTATTGCCAAATTAAACTTATCTGATTGCCGCTTTTATTAACGACGCGTCAGATATATTTGGGTAGCGCCTTCGTTTATTGATTAATTCTGCTGCACTGAGCAAAGGTTTTCATAAGCACGTGTACGTGCGGATCCCCCGCACGCAAGGCTGAGGGCCGCCGGGAGACCGGCTGAGGTAAAATGTAAGCGTATTTTAAACCTGTTTTAAATCATTCATTTCAAGCTCTCATACTTTTTCTGCAAATATAAATATCGTCATCCCGCTGCGCTATATTCATTATTCCATTGGATAACGCCCACCTAAAAAATAAGGAATGCGCATGACAATGACGCGTGAAGAGTTTGATGCCAGCCTGGCAGAAATACGTGCGGAAATAGGCCAAAAATTTGCTGACGCAGAGCAGACGCTACGCGAACAGCACGAAGAACATAACGCCCAGCTGGCACAGCGCATTGCGACGCTAGATACACTGACGCGTGGCCTTGAGGAAAAATTGCAGGCCCTGGAAGCGGCACAGCAACAGCGGGACCGCCAGCGTGCTATGTGGCAGGAAAACGCTGACCCTCAGTCAGCAGAAGGCGGCCGATCTTTTGCCGGTCTTCACGCGGGTCTCTTCAGCACCCTTATCGTGTTTGGCATCATTTTGGCAGTGATCACCGGGCTCATCGTTTTGGGTGCCGCCTTTATGGTGCGATCCTCAGTAAACACTGCCCCGCCTCAGCCGTTAGTGGTTGTGGTTCCGGCATCCTCCGGGCCAGCTGCGGTTCCGCCACCACCGCCTGCACCGGGTGCCGCTCCACCGCCACCGCCTGCGCCGGGTGCCGTTCCGCCGCCACCGCCTGCGCCGGGCGCCGTTCCGCCGCCACCGCCTGCACCGGGTGCCGTTCCATCGCCACCGCCACCGCCTGCACCGGGTGCCGCTCCGCCACCGCGCTGATGCCCTGCATGGGGGTTACCGACAAAAAAAAGCCCGCACATAAGGCGGGCAACGTCATACTGGAAGCAATGTGAGCAATGTCGTGCACTTTATCGGTAGAGACACCGCTGAAGCGCACGCTAATAATAATCATTACCATTATCATCTGTAAAGCAATGGATGCGATTTTTTCGCTCCATCCTTGCGCGTCTGATGACGTGACGCCCCTTCGCAGCAGACGTCGAGCATTTGGGATGTTCCCCGCTTTACGTTACACTCACGCCACTGCCTGAAATTCGTTGAGCTCTATGTCAAAACTACGCCTTATGCTGCTGCTTAGCCTCAGTGCCTTTATGCTGCCTGCGCTTGCCGCCCCTGTGGAATCGATCCGTAATAGCGGCTTTGTCTACTGTGTAAACGGCACCGTAAACACCTTTAATCCGCAAATGGTGAGCAGCGGCCTGGTTGTGGATACGCTGGCGGCGCAGCTTTACGATCGCCTGGTCGATGTCGATCCCTACACTTACCGATTGATGCCCGATCTGGCGCAAAGCTGGGAAGTACGCGATAACGGCGCCACCTACCGCTTCCATCTGCGCAAAAATGTTCAGTTTCAGCACACTAATCAGTTTACCCCCTCGCGCAACATGAATGCCGACGATGTGGTATTTAGCTTTGCGCGCATGTTTGACAGACAGCATCCCTGGCACAACGTTAACGGCGGCAGCTATCCCTATTTTGACAGCCTGCAGTTCGCCGACTCGGTGCAAAGCGTCAAGAAACTGGACAACAGCACCGTCGAAATTCGCCTGAACAGCCCGGATGCCTCATTTCTCTGGCACATCGCGACCCATTACGCGCCGATCCTGTCACAAGAGTATGCCACTCAGCTTACCGCTAAAGGCCAGCAAGAGCGCTTGGATCGCGAGCCCGTGGGTACCGGCCCGTATCAGCTTAGCGAGTACCGTACCGGACAATATTTACGCCTGGCGCGCAATCCGCACTATTGGCGCGGCGTACCGCGATTACAGCAGGTGGTGATCGATTTGGGCGTAGGCGGCACCGGACGTCTTTCTAAATTACTCACCGGCGAATGTGACGTCCTTGCGTATCCCGCCGCCAGCCAGCTCTCGATTTTACGCGACGATCCCCGGCTGCGCATGACGTTACGCCCGGGGATGAACATCGCTTACTTAGCCTTCAATACCCGCAAACCGCCGTTGGATCGGCCCGAAGTGCGTCATGCACTGGCGCTGGCGATCAACAACGAGCGGCTCATGGAGTCAATTTACTACGGCACGGCAGAAACGGCGGCGTCGATTTTGCCGCGTGCATCTTGGGCGTATGACAACAGCGCGCGCGTAACGGAATACAATCCGGATAAAGCGCGTGAGGCGCTGCGCGCGCTCGGTATTGAAAATTTGCATCTTCGTCTTGTGGTACCAACCACCTCGCAGTCCTGGAATCCCAGCCCGCTCAAAACGGCCGAGCTGCTGCAGGCCGATTTAGCGCAGGTGGGCGTTGAAGTGACCATTGCCCCGGTCGAAGGGCGGTTTCAGGAAGCCCAGCTGATGGCCATGAATCACGACCTCACGCTTACCGGTTGGTCAACTGACAGCAACGATCCTGACAGCTTTTTTCGGCCACTCCTGAGCTGCGCCGCCATTCGTTCGCAAACCAATTATGCACACTGGTGTTCGCCCGAGTTTGACGCGTTGCTGCAGCGCGCCCTGCTCTCTCAGCAACTTTCGGCGCGCATCGACAACTACAGTCACGCACAGCAGCTCCTGGCACAATCGCTGCCGGTGCTGCCGCTGGCCTCGTCGCTACGACTGCAGGCCTATCGACACGACATCAAAGGCCTGGTACTCAGCCCCTTTGGCAACGCCTCGTTTGCTGGGGTTTACCGCGACAGTAGCCAGGAAGAATAAGCATGATCATCTATCTCATACGCCGTTTGCTGCTGCTGCTGATTACGCTGTTTTTGCTCTCGTTGGTGAGCTTCAGCCTGAGTTATTTCACGCCCAACGCGCCGCTCGAGGGTGCCTCATTGTTGGATGCCTGGTGGTTCTGGTTTCAGGGGCTGCTGCAGTTTGATTTTGGCGTGTCCAGCACCAACGGTCAGTTAATTGGCCTGCAATTGCGTGAGGTGTTTCCCGCCACGCTGGAGCTGTGCGTGCTGGCGTTTTTGCTGGCACTGCTGACGGGGATCCCACTGGGCATTTGCGCGGGTGTGATGCGCAAGAAGTGGCAGGACAAGCTGATTAGCGCGTTGGCACTGCTGGGCTTTTCGCTGCCGGTGTTCTGGCTGGCGCTGCTGTTTACGCTGTTCTTCTCACTAACGCTGGGCTGGCTACCGGTGTCGGGCCGTTTTGACCTGCTCTATCCGGTACAAAAGATCACCGGCTTTGCCTTGATAGACGCCTGGCTGAGTCCGTCACGTTGGCGTCATGAAATGCTGATCAGCGCGCTCACCCACATGATTCTGCCGGTGATCGTGTTGGCCGTGGCACCCACCACCGAAGTGATTCGTCTATTACGCAGCAGTACCCGTGAGGTGATGGAGAAAAACTATGTGAAGGCCGCGGCGACGCGCGGTTTATCGCGTTTTACCGTGATTCGCCGTCACGTATTGCACAATGCGCTACCGCCGGTCATTCCCCGCCTGGGGCTGCAGTTCTCCACCATGCTCACGCTGGCGATGATCACCGAAGTGGTCTTTAACTGGCCGGGGATAGGACGTTGGCTGATTAACGCGATTCGCCAACAGGATTATGCCGCGATTTCAGCGGGCGTGATGGTGATTGGCGGGTTGGTGATGGTGGTGAGCGTGCTGTCTGATATTGTCGGTGCCGCTTTGAATCCACTCAAACATAAAGAGTGGTATGCCCTGCGTTAATCCCGCTAATGTTTACTGCACGCTGAATATTCGCAATAAAAAAGGCCACCCAACGGTGGCCTTTTCTGATGCTTTTTTTACCGCCCAACAATGCATTCGGCATTATCAGGCTTGGAAAGCGCTGACTTACGCCGCCAGGGGCACTGCCGTATGGCGCATCATTGCCGCTTTACAAAAAATGCATTTTGCGCCCATCGGATTTTTGCTGCTGATGTCAAAAATCGATTGACGATATTGCGAGCCCTGACATGCGGGGCAGCGCATACTCGTAATGGTGTTAATCGTTATACACCCGTTACGTTGGCAGCTGACGGGCCTTTAGGGCCGTCCTGCACGGAGAATTCTACTTTCTGGCCTTCTTCGAGGGTGCGGAACGCATCGCCCTGAATCGCAGAGTAGTGAACGAACACATCTTTGCTGCCGTTTTCAGGAGAAATGAAGCCGAAGCCCTTTTCAGAGTTGAACCATTTTACGGTGCCGAGAATTTTATTAGACATAATTTTACCTTAACTTTGAGCCATATGGCATTGATGGGCTGAACGCAGAGACACATCAGAACTGGAGATAACACTCAAAGGAAAAGGCTTGAGAACGGCACTTAAACGGATGAGGGATAAAATAGGAACCAACTATGAGACTGTCTGCTTATCAGACCGGAAAGCTATTTACGCACACTTAAATGCAGAATGCAAACATTAACGCGATTTATCTTTGGTGCCCGCGAGAGCAACCGCCTGCGGGCACAGCGCGTAAGGCATGCGTCGCTACTCGGCCACGGGACGTTGTTTCTGTTCAACCAAAATCAACGGACATTTTCGCACCTTGCACGCTTGCGAATAAGCAAGATGGCAGACTTCACACAGATCCCTTACCTCTGACTCATATTCATACTCCGTGTAATAACGGAACTTACCGTCACCGGTGGATTTGCGCCAGAATCGTTGCGGCTCCAGCAGCTCGTCTAGTTGCCTGAAGGTCAGGCCGGTTGGGTTATGAAACCCAATTCTTACGCGATATATAGTCATGACAGAATAGTGACGCAGCCTTGGCGCGCGAGCCAGTTGATCTTATTTCTCACTGAGATAGGAAAAACCTACGCTGTACGTTCGCTGACCATTTGTTCTGCTTTGCTGAAATTGCCCGCCGTGCTGGCTTGCCTGAAAGCGGAAGATAGACGGATAATCCCCTCTAATGCGCTGCGCCTTGCAAAAGTGCCAGCATAAAAAGTATGAGCGCTATCTCAACAATGACAAACGGTGTGAACGCCGCCCGCGCCCCCTTAACCCCACGACAAGCGATTGACTATGCCTTTTGATACTGTCTACGCAGAAAAAAAACTGCCCTCGCCTTTTCGCCTGTTTTGGCAGCGGTTTTATCGCGATACCAGCGGAATGATTGGCCTGTACAGCTTTGGCCTGCTGCTGTTTTTGTGCCTGTTTGGCGGCCTGCTGGCGCCCTACGGTATCGATCAGCAGTTTCTTGGCTACCAGCTGCTCCCCCCTTCCTGGTCACGCTATGGCGACGTGTCGTTCTTCCTGGGCACGGACGATTTGGGGCGCGATGTATTGAGCCGCCTGCTCAACGGCGTGGCGCCAACCGTGGGGTCGGCGCTGCTGGTGACGCTGCTTGCCGCGCTGTGCGCCCTGATCCTGGGCGTGCTAGCCGGCATTACGCAAGGGATACGCTCAGCGGTGATGAACCACATTCTTGATACCCTGCTTTCGCTGCCTTCTCTGCTGCTGGCCATTATCGTGGTGGCATTTCTGGGGCCGCGTCTGGAGCATGCCATGTTAGCGGTATTTTTGGCCCTCATCCCGCGCCTGGTGCGTGAGATTTACACCGCCGTGCATGACGAAATGGAAAAAGAGTACGTGGTTGCGCTGCGCCTTGATGGCGCGCGTAACTTCAATATTCTGTGGAACGCGGTGCTGCCCAACGTGCTGCCGCTGCTGGTCAGTGAGCTCACGCGCTCGCTCTCTATGGCGATTCTGGATATCGCTGCGCTGGGTTTTCTCGACCTGGGCGCGCAGCTCCCCTCGCCGGAATGGGGCGCGATGCTAGGAGACGCGCTGGAGCTGATTTATGTTGCGCCCTGGACGGTGATGCTGCCAGGCGCCGCCCTGATGATCAGCGTGCTGGTGGTCAATTTACTCGGCGACGGTGTCCGTCGCGCGGTTGAAGCGGGGATTGAATAATGCCGCTGCTTGATATCCGCAATTTGACCATTGAGTTCATGACCAGCGACGGGCCGGTCAAGGCCGTTGATCGCATCAACCTGACGCTGAGCGAAGGCGAAGTGCGCGGTTTGGTGGGCGAATCCGGTTCGGGTAAAAGCCTGGTGGCCAAAGCCATTTGTGGCGTGACTAAAGACAACTGGCGCATCACCGCTGACCGCATGGTGTTTGACGATATTGATTTGCTACGCCTCTCGCCGCGCGAGCGCCGTCGCATCATCGGCCACAATGTCTCAATGATCTTTCAGGAGCCGCAATCCTGCCTGGATCCCTCCGAGCGCGTGGGGCGTCAACTGATGCAGGCGATCCCGGGTTGGACATTTAAAGGGCGCTGGTATCAACGTTTTTGGTTCTGGCGCAAAGCGCGGGCGATAGAGCTGCTGCACCGGGTGGGAATCAAGGACCACAAAGATATCATGCGCAGCTTTCCCTACGAGTTAACCGAGGGCGAGTGTCAAAAAGTGATGATTGCCATTGCGCTGGCCAATCAGCCGCGGCTGTTGATCGCCGATGAACCCACGAACGCGATGGAACCGACCACCCAGGCGCAAATCTTCCGCTTGCTCAGCCGCCTGAATCAAAACAACAACACGACGATTTTGTTGATCAGTCACGATCTGCGCACCATGAGCCGCTGGGCGAACCGGATTAACGTGATGTACTGCGGACAAACTGTGGAGAGCGCTAACAGCGAGGTGTTGATGGAGCAGCCGCACCACCCTTACACGCAGGCGCTTATTCGGGCGATGCCCGATTTTGGCAGCGCGCTGCCGCATAAAAGTCGTTTGAACACGCTTTCCGGCGCCATTCCCACGCTTGAGCACCTGCCGATTGGCTGTCGACTCGGCCCGCGCTGTCCTTACGCGCAGCGTAAATGCGTGGAAACGCCCCGCCTCAGCGGCAGTAAATCGCATCTGTTCGCCTGCCATTTCCCGCTTAATATGGAGGAGCAGTAACCGTGGAAACGCTGCTCGAAGTGCGCAATTTGAGTAAAACGTATCGCTACCGCACCGGCCTGTTCCGTCGCCAGCACGTGGAAGCGGTCAAGCACGTCAGCTTTACCCTGCGCGAGCGGCAAACGCTGGCGATTATTGGCGAAAACGGCTCTGGCAAATCCACGCTGGCCAAAATGCTTAGCGGCATGGTCGCGCCGAGCGAGGGCGAGATCGTCATCGATGACCATCCTCTCGCCTACGGGGATTATGGCTATCGCAGCCAGCGCATTCGCATGATTTTTCAGGATCCTTCCACCTCGCTTAATCCGCGCCAGCGCGTCAGTCAGATCCTGGATTTCCCGCTGCGCCTGAATACCGACCTTGATAACGAGGCGCGGGAAAAACGCATTATTGCGACGCTGCGGCAGGTCGGCCTGCTGCGCGATCACGCCGGCTACTATCCGCATATGCTGGCACCGGGACAAAAGCAGCGCCTGGCGCTAGCGCGCGCGCTGATCCTGCAACCGAAAGTGATTGTCGCCGATGAAGCGCTGGCGTCGCTGGATATGACCATGCGATCGCAGCTGGTTAACTTGATGCTGGAGCTGCAGGAGAAGCACGGCATTGCCTATATTTATGTCACGCAGCATCTTGGCATCATGAAGCACATCAGCGATCAAGTGCTGGTGATGCATCAGGGCGAAGTGGTTGAGCGCGGCGGCACTGCCGATGTGCTGGCGTCGCCGCTGCACGACCTCACCCGCCGCCTGATCGCCAGCCATTTCGGTGAAGCCCTGACGGCAGAAGCCTGGCGAAAGTCGCTTTAACGCGGCGGTTTACCGTATTTGTCTTAGACGTGCTAGAATCCGCACGTCGATTAACGTCGGTCGCCTACTTTTTAATCATCGCGACCGCCAACAACAATGACCATAAGGATTACAGCTATGGGTTTTCTTTCCGGTAAGCGCATTCTGATTACTGGCGTTGCCAGTAAACTCTCCATTGCCTACGGTATTGCACAGGCAATGCACAAACAGGGCGCAGAGCTGGCTTTCACCTACCAAAACGACAAACTGAAAGGTCGTGTGGAAGAGTTTGCTAAAGAATTGGGTTCAGACATTGTTCTGCCGTGCGACGTTGCGGAAGACGAGAGCATTACTGCGCTGTTCACCGAGCTGGCAAAAACCTGGCCAAAATTTGACGGTTTCGTTCACTCTATCGGTTTCGCGCCTGGCGATCAGCTGGACGGGGATTATGTGAACGCGGTGACCCGTGAAGGCTTTAAAATTGCCCATGACATCAGCGCATACAGCTTCGTCGCGATGGCCAAAGAGTGCCGGGCGATGCTGAACCCTAACGCCGCGCTGCTGACCCTCTCTTATCTGGGTGCAGAACGTGCGATCCCGAACTACAACGTTATGGGTCTGGCGAAAGCATCACTGGAAGCCAACGTGCGCTATATGGCGAATGCAATGGGCCCGGAAGGCGTACGCGTTAACGCCGTGTCTGCCGGTCCAATTCGTACTCTGGCTGCATCAGGCATTAAAGACTTCCGTAAAATGCTGGCGCATTGCGAAGCAGTCACCCCCATTCGTCGCACCGTGACCATCGAAGACGTAGGCAACTCAGCGGCCTTCCTGTGTTCCGACCTGGCGGGCGGCATCACCGGTGAAGTGGTTCACGTTGATGGCGGCTTTAGCATCGCCGCGATGAACGAGCTGGAACTGAAATAAGTGATGAAGGCGAGCCGCGCGCTCGCCTTTTTCTTTTGCCGTCTTATATCCCCACGCTATTAATTATTCCCCTTCATTCTTTTGCCACAGCCCGTGGTTCAGCGACGATAAGCCAGCCCACGCCTGGTAATGTCTCTTTTCAGCGTTAACCGCCGCTTGCCAGGTCCGTTTATTGTGCAAGGAATGACCATGGAACCACGCCGTTCTGCCGGCCACGATCACTGGTTTTATGAAAGCCAGACTCGCCCCGACACCCTCGCCTGTGCGCCATTGGTGCCTGAAGCCGCACATATTGACGATCGTTTTTTATTAGGTTTACAGCAGGAAGCCTGCACCCTCGCCTCACTTTTTGTATCGTTTGAACCGGTCCTGCACGCTGCCCGCACGCTCAGTCAGCTTCTGTTTCCCGATACGCTCAACGCCTCATTGACGCACACGCTAACGCTTTACGATCGCTTAAGTACCGCGCTGACGGTTGCGCAGGTGGCAGGCGTGCAGCGCTTGTGCAACCACTATTCGGCGCGCCTTAATCCCTTACCCGGCCCGGACTCTTCGCGCGAGAGCAACAATCGCCTGACGCAAATTACGCAGTATGCCCGTCAGCTTGCGATGCAGCCGGCATTGATTACCGGCCACAGCGTCGCGGCGCTGGATGCCGTCGGGTTAACCGAACCGGACATCGTTACCCTTAATCACGTGGTGGGGTTTGTCAGCTATCAGGCGCGAGTCGTTGCCGCGCTGCAGGCGATGATCGCGCTACCGGTGCGCTGGATCCCTGGCGTTATGCCCGCACCGGATGCCCAGCCTGCGCGGTTTACACCGGACCATTATGGGCAAGCCGTTATCCAGGCGGTAGAACCGCGCTATGCCAGCAGCGCACAGCACGCCGCTGCAACGCGGTGCCTCAACCATGCCGATGTGGCGCCTGCGCTGGGGATCTTGTTGCACGACGCCGCGGTGTTGAGCACATGGGTCGCGCTCATGGAGCAGGCCCCTCAAGGAGACGACGCTATCCTGGCGCAGGCCGTGAGCGCGCGCATATTGGGCTGCCACGGTAACTTTACCCGCCGAGCCGGTGGCTGGCGTGAAGCGTTGCTGGAAGACGTCGACCTGGCGGCGCAGACGCAGCCAGTCATTGCGGTAAGCGCGCAGCTCACGCGACTGCCTGAGCGATTTAGCGCCGCGCATCTCCAGCCGCTGCACAACGCAGGCTGGGAGAATGAACGTCTCTTTGGGTTATTGCACGCGATCGCGCTGGCGAACTGGCAAGATCGTCTTTTGATGGCGCTGACGGAAACGCCTTAGTCAGGCAGGTGCGCGCGCGCTTCATCAAAGAAATGCTGCGCCAGCGGAGACGCGCGGCCCGGCTCGGCGATCACCAACGCGGCCTGTCGTCCCATGGGCGCCATCTCAATGGGGCGGCGCACCAGGTGCTGTAGCATTTCCGGCAGAAGATGGCCGCAGGGTGAAACCATAACGCCCAGCCCCACGTGCGCACTTTGCAGTAGCTGGGTAATCGAGGCACTCTCTACGATAATTCGCGGTGTCGTGCCCGTTTCGCGCAGCTGGCTATCAAGATAGCGGCGAAAATAGCGCGTCTGCTCCGCGAGGCAGAGCGGATACGCTGCCAGTGCGCTGAGCGTCAGAGTGGACTGTGCAGCGAGCGCCGGGAAAACGTCAGGATGAAAGATGGCCTCAACGCCGCGATCGTTGAGCAGCGCGGTCTGGAAGTGCAGCTCCCGCAGTGAGGTGAGTTCAAAGAAACCGATCCCCCCATCCACCGTATGGCTGTTTAACGCCTCGAGTAACCGATCGGCGCTCATGGCGGTGATGCGATAATCAAGTTGCGGATAGCGCCCTTCCACGGCTTTTAGCAGCGCAGGCAGCGCAACGCTGCACTGCGGCATGACACCTAATCGTAACGTCCCGTTGACGCCATGCTTCAGCGACTCGACTTCCAGCTTTAGCCCCTGGTACACCGAAACAATTTCGCGCGCCCACGTCAGTACGCGTTCGCCTTCAGGCGTAAAACCGTCAAAGTTGTTGCTGCGGTTGATCAGCGAAAGGCCCAGCTCACGCTCCAGGTTTTTAAGGCGCATGGAGAGGGTTGGCTGACTGACAAAACTGGCCTCTGCCGCGCGGCCAAAGTGGCGTTCGCGCTCCAAATTGCAGAGGTAAATAAGCTGCTTGATATCGATTTTTGCATCCACCGTGACGTGAGGAACGCGCCATGTTAACAAACAGCACGCGCCTTCGTGGACCTTTTTAAGGGCTTTGGCTGGCGCGATTAAGGCGGAATCGCGCGGCCATCAATAAGATATCGCCCCACCCGGCGCTTATCTCCGGCACTCGCAATGGCTTAGCTCTTGAAGGGGCACTTTAGATAATCGGCCGAGCTGCACCGGATCTTAAATTCACCTTAAAAAAGTGTGCGCTATATCATCAAGCCACGCCCAGCGTCTGTTTTACCTCGCTGGCGATCTTTTCTACCTGCGGGCCGTAAATCACCTGCACATCGTGGTCGCTGACGCGATTAACCCCCTGTGCGCCCGTGCTGAGTAAGGTTTGATCCACGACCTCTTTCATCACTTTCACCCGCACCCGCAGGCGGGTAAAACAGCAATCAACGTCTTCGATATTACTTGCGCCGCCTAGCCCGCTGATAATCACCTGCGTGCGCTCATCGGCAGAAACCACTGCGGCTTGGGTGGGCTCTTCGGATTCGCGTCCCGGTGTTTCCACTTGCATGCGCGTGATGATGAAGCGAAAGGCAAAGTAGTAAAGGGGGGCGTAAACCACACCCAGCGCAATCGTCCACCACCAGTGCGTTTTACTGCCGCCCAGGATGCCAAACACCACCAGATCGATAGCGCCGCCCTGCACATTGCCAATCATCAGATGCAGCATCGACATCAGCATAAACGACAGCCCGGTCAGCAGCGCGTGCAGCAGATACAGCAGCGGTGAAACAAAGATAAAACAAAACTCCAGGGGCTCTGTGATCCCCGTGGTAAATGAGGTCAAGGCACCGGCCAGCACTAAAGCCTTAACGCGCGCCTTATGCTCCGGCCGCGCGGTGTGGTAGATGGCCAGCGCAGCGGCGGGCAAGCCAAACATCATCACCGGAATTTTCCCCTGCGCCAGAAACTGCGTGGCATTACGCACCGTGCCATCGGGTATGGCGCCGGGGTGCGTCAGCGACGTGTTGAAAATATTGAGTGCGCCCACGATGGTTTGCCCGTCTACCGTGGCCATGCCGCCAATAGGGGTGAAACGCACGGTTTCATTGAGAATATGGTGCAGTCCGGTGGGGATCAGCAGGCGTTCGCCGCTGCCGAGTAAGAACGCACCATACTGGCCGCTTTTGCCGATCATTTGCCCGACCCACGCAATGCCAGCCCCCACCGTGGGCCAGATCAGCGCTAATAGCACGCCCACCAGCGGCAGCACGACCACGGTGACGATGGGCACAAAGCGGCGCCCGCCAAAAAAGCCGATTGCCGCGGGCAGCTGCTGGGTATAGAACCGATTATGCAATGCCACGGTGATCAGACCGGCAATGACCCCACCGAGCACGCTCATGTTGTAAGTAAAGACGCCGAGCATATTAATGTACTCCGCTGACGTCATCATCGCGGTGGTTTGGTCCATGCCGGCCTGCTGTAGCGCGGCCGGTGTGGTGGTGGCTGCGGTTAAGCCTTTGGCCGCCAGTGTTGCGCTGATCCCGACGTTCATGGCGAGATAGCCAATCACGGCGGCAAAGGCCGCGGTAGGCTTTTCCGCCTTCGCCAGCCCGATGGCGCTGGCCACGGCGAAAAACAGCGGTAAGTTGGCAAACAGCGCACCCGCCACCTTGCGAATAAACCCAATGATCAGCTGCGGCACCTGCATGTTGGCAAAAGCATCACCGGTGACGGCGGGGTTTTGCATCGCGGCGGCAAGACCGAGAAAAATACCGGCAGCGGCAATAACAGAAATGGGCATCATTAACGCTTTACCGAAGGCGTGGACTTGGCTGGCAAGGTGCTTCATGCGGCGCTCCTCTCAAGGTCTGAAAGAGCAATTATTAGCCAGTTATCGCCGCAGCATATCAAGGTGCGCCGCAATGTGCCGAAAACTAAGAGGTGGGTCACGCTTTAGCGGCGGCGAGCGATAAACGCCAGCTATCGCACCATTAAGTCAATCAATTAGACAACGTTTGCACGCAGTCGCACACTCCTTACCCATTAGCGTCATACTCTGATAACAATTCATAAACAATAAGCCTGCACTCACTATGAAATTTAAACGTAAGATTCAACCTTATCGCGCCGCCGCCGGCGGTTGGGGCTCGCTGGAAGCGACGACCCGTTTCGTGTTTGACAGCAAAGCCGCTCTGAAAAATATGCGTAACCTGATGCGCATGAATAAAGCGCGAGGTTTCGACTGCCCGGGCTGTGCCTGGGGCGATGACAACAAAAGCACGTTCAGCTTCTGCGAAAATGGCGCCAAAGCGGTGACGTGGGAAGCTACCCGCCGCGTGGTGGAACCCGAATTTTTTGCTAAACACAGCGTGAGTACGCTGTATCAGCAGAGCGATTATTTCCTCGAATATCAAGGCCGTTTAACGCATCCGATGCGCTATAACAGCGAAACCGATCACTACGAGCCGATAAGCTGGGATGATGCGTTTGCGCTGATTGCTCAACACCTGAACGCCATGACCCACCCGGATCAGCTGGAGCTTTACACCTCTGGCCGCGCCAGCAACGAAGCCTCATGGCTTTATCAGCTGTTTGGTCGCGTCATGGGCACCAACAACTTCCCTGACTGTTCAAATATGTGCCATGAAGCGAGCGGCGCTGGCCTCAAACGCAGTATTGGCGTTGGGAAGGGCACCATTCGCCTGGATGATTTTGACCACGCAGATGCCATCTTCGTGCTGGGGCAGAATCCCGGCACCAACCATCCGCGCATGCTGCACAGCCTGCGCCACGCCGCCGATCACGGTGCCAAAATCGTCACGTTCAACACGCTGCGCGAACGTGGCCTGGAGCGCTTTGCCGATCCGCAGAAACCGCTGGAAGTAGTGACGTCCAAAGCGGGCACCATCAGCTCTGCCTATTACCAACCCAACTTAGGGGGGGATATGGCGGCGGTGCGCGGCATGGTCAAAGCGTTGCTGGAGATCCAGCGTGCGCGCCTCGCTGCGGGAGAAGCGGGCATCTTTGATCAAGCCTTTATTGACGCCAATACGCAAGGCGTCGAAGCCTACCTGACGGCGGTGGACAACACCTCGTGGGCACACATTGTGCAGCAATCCGGATTAAGCGAAGCGCAGATCCGCGAAGCAGCCACAATTTATCAACATTCGGAGCGCGTGATTGTGACGTGGGCGATGGGCATTACCCAGCACAAGCACTCGGTAGATACCGTTCGCGAGATTGTTAACCTGCAACTGCTGTTTGGTCAGCTGGGTAAAAAAGGCGCGGGCCTGTGCCCGGTACGCGGTCACAGTAACGTGCAGGGCAACCGCACCATGGGCATCGATGAGAAACCGAGCAAGCCTTTCCTGGATGCGCTGGGCGCCCGCTTCAACTTCGAACCGCCACGTAACGTGGGTCATAACACCGTTGAGGCGCTGGGCGCCATGCTGCGTGACGAGGTGAAAGTGTTGATTGCGCTGGGCGGCAACCTCGCCGCGGCGGCGCCAGATTCCCCCATTACCGAAGCGGCGCTTCAGCATTGCGGCTTGACCGTGCACATCAGCACCAAGCTGAACCGTAGCCATTTGGTTCCGGGGCACGAAGGCCTGATTTTACCTACGCTCGGGCGTACCGAGCGCGATCGTCAGGCGAGCGGCAACCAGTTTGTCACGGTCGAGGACTCCTTCAGCATGGTGCACGCTTCAGAAGGCGTTGGCATTCCCCTGGCCGACACCCAGCGCTCTGAAACGGCAATTGTGGCGGGCATTGCGCATGCCACGCTGGGTAGCGATAGCATTGATTGGCTTGGCATGGCGGCGGACTATAACGTCATCCGCGATCACATCGCTGCGACCCTTCCCGGCTTTGCCGATTTCAACGTCAAATGTGATATTCCCGGCGGATTCTATTTGGGAAATGCCGCCGCTGAGCTGCGGTTCAATACGCCTTCTCAGCGCGCCGAGTTCAGTGCCGCCGCCCTGCCGGATTCGCTGTTCCCTCAATTGGGTCAAGATGTTGACGTGCCGTTCACGTTGCAAACGCTGCGCTCTCACGATCAGTACAACACCACCATTTATGGTCTCGACGATCGCTACCGCGGCGTGTATGGCCAGCGTGAAGTGGTGTTTATTCATCCCGAGGATATGGCGGCACTCGGCTTTAGTGAAGGCCAGCTGGTTGACATCGAAACGCTGTGGAACGACGGGCTAACGCGTCGCGTCAGCGGCTTTAAGCTTGTGCCGTATGATATCCCGCGCGGCAACCTTGCCGCCTATTACCCTGAGACGAATCCGCTGGTTCCCCTGTCGAGCTACGGTGATGTCAGCGGCACACCGACCTCCAAATCGGTGCCGGTGAAACTGGCGCTTTCTGCCGCTGCGCCTGCGCAACGCATCGCCTAAGCCCAGCTGTTAACCCGGGGTAAAAAGCCGTTTAAAGCGGCCTTTTACCCCGTTTTGGCCTTGCCGCGCGCGGCCGATTCGCGTAAAACTGTCCACCGCTCTTAGGCCACGAAACGAAATTTATTATGTTCCAGGATAATCCGCTGCTCGCGCAGCTTAAAGAGAAACTTCACGCGCAGACGCCGCGCGCGGAAGGCGTAGTGAAAGGCACGGAAAAAGGGTTTGGCTTCCTTGAAGTGGATGCACAGAAGAGTTATTTCATTCCGCCGCCGCAGATGAAAAAAGTCATGCACGGCGATCGCATCACCGCGGTGATCCATACCGATAAAGATCGCGAAAGTGCCGAGCCGGAAGCCCTGATTGAGCCGTTCCTTGCCCGTTTTGTTGGCCGCGTACAGAAAAAAGATGACCGTCTGTCAATCGTTCCCGATCACCCTCTGCTGAAAGACGCCATTCCCTGCCGCGCGGCGCGTGGCGTCACGCACGATTTCCAGAACGGAGATTGGGCAGTGGCAGAGATGCGCCGTCATCCGCTCAAGGGTGACCGTGGTTTTTATGCCGAACTCACCGAATTCATCGTCACTGCAGACGACCCTTTGGCACCGTGGTGGGTCACGCTGTCCCGCCATAATCTGGAGCGTGAAGCACCGAACGTCGCCTTCACTGACATGCTGGATGAAAATCTGCAGCGTGAAGACCTGACGGCGCTGAATTTTGTGACCATCGACAGTGCCAGCACGGAAGACATGGACGATGCGCTCTATGTTGAGCAGACCGCCGAAGGCAACCTGCTGCTGACCATCGCTATCGCCGATCCTACTGCCTACGTGGCCGCAGGCAGTGAGCTGGATAAGGTGGCGGCCAAACGCGCCTTCACCAACTATCTGCCCGGTTTCAATATTCCGATGCTGCCACGCGAACTGTCTGACGACGTCTGTTCGCTGCGCCCGCTGGTGCGACGCCCTGCGCTGGTGTGTCGCGTCACGGTCATGCCCGACGGCAGCGTCGCTGACGACGTGCATTTCTTTGCCGCCTGGATCGAATCCAAGGCCAAATTGGTGTACGACGAGGTCTCAGACTGGCTGGAAAACAGCGGCAGCTGGGAACCGCAGAGTCCGGCTATCGCCGAGCAGATTCGCCTGCTGCATCGTCTGTGCCTGGCGCGCAGCGAATGGCGTCAGACGCATGCGCTGGTGTTCAAAGATCGCCCCGACTATCGCTTTGTCCTGGGTGAAAAAGGCGAAGTGTTGGATATCCTTGCTGAGCCCCGCCGTATCGCTAACCGCATTGTCGAAGAAGCCATGATTCTGGCAAACGTCTGTGCGGCAACCGTGCTGCAGGAGAAGCTGGGCTTCGGCATTTACAACCTGCACAGCGGCTTTGATTTAGCCAACGCTGAACAGGCCGCAGGGGTGCTGGCAGGACACGGGATTACCGTGGATGCGCAGGCGATCACGACGCTGGAAGGGTTCCGTCAACTGCGCCGTGCGCTAGACGCGCAGCCTACGCAATATCTCGACAGCCGTATTCGTCGCTTCCAAAGTTTCGCCGAAGTCGGCACCGAACCTGGCCCACACTTTGGCCTTGGTCTGGAAGCCTATGCGACCTGGACCTCACCGATCCGTAAGTTTGGCGACATGATTAACCATCGCCTGCTGAAGGCCATTGTACGCGGCGACACCATTGCGCGCCCGGCTGACGAACTGACCACCATTATGAGTGAGCGTCGTCGCCTCAACCGCATGGCTGAACGCGATGTGGGTGACTGGCTCTATGCCCGCTTCCTCGCACCGTTTGCTGGCACCGATCGCACCTTCAGCGCGGAGATCATTGACGTTTCGCGCGGCGGCATGCGCGTCCGCCTGCTGGAAAACGGTGCGGTGGCGTTTATTCCGGCGCCGTTTATCCATGCGGTGCGTGACGAGCTGGTGTGCTCGCAGGAAAGCGGCACCGTGCAGATCAAAGGTGACGTGGTGTATCGCGTCACGGATACAATAAACGTCACCATTGCCGAAGTGCGTATGGAAACCCGCAGCGTGGTCGCCCGTCCCGCTGCCTAAGCGTAAAAAAGGCAAGGTAACTGCGGTTATCTTGCCCTCTTCTTCTCCCTTCTTTCCCCGCGTCATTAAATTTGCTTTCTGCTTCACACTTCTGACCCGATTCGCTGTTGTTAACAATTCATTACATTACTTTTAACTTGTTGTATTCGATCGCCTTTTTCCGGTCCCTACAAGGAGTTATCTCATGAACAACGTCAAAACCAGGATTCTCTGGTTAGCGGTGGCGTTAATTGGTGCGGGTGCGTTTGCCATGCTGGCCCTCAACCGCGGCGAGCACGTCAATGCGGTGTGGCTGGTGATTGCGTCCGTGGCTTGCTACAGCATCGCCTATCGCTTTTACAGCTTCTTTATTGCTCACCGTATTTTTGAACTGGACGATCGCCGGCTCACCCCGGCGGAGCGTCTCAATGATGGGCTGGATTATGTGCCCACCAATAAATGGGTGCTGTTTGGCCATCACTTTGCTGCCATTGCTGGGGCGGGCCCGCTTGTCGGCCCGATTCTCGCCGCGCAGATGGGCTTTCTGCCCGGCACGCTGTGGATTCTGATTGGCGTAATGCTGGCGGGTGCGGTGCAGGATTTCTTAGTGCTCTTTATCTCTACCCGCCGTGATGGACGCTCACTCGGTGAGATGGCGCGGCAGGAGCTGGGATCGTTCGCGGGCGTCGTGACCATGCTGGGCGCGCTCGGCGTAATGATCATCATCCTGTCGGCGTTGGCCTTGGTGGTGGTGAAGGCGCTGGCAAACAGTCCGTGGGGCCTGTTCACCATTGCGGCAACCATTCCGATTGCGCTTTTTATGGGCGTGTACATGCGCTTTTTGCGTCCGGGAAAAATCGCAGAAGTGTCGCTTATTGGCTTTGTGCTCATGATGGCCGCGATTATCTACGGCGGTAATGTGGCCGCCGATCCTTATTGGGGCCCGCTGTTCACGCTGAAAGGCACTGAGCTCACATGGGTGCTGGTGATTTACGGCTTTGTGGCCTCGTCGCTGCCGGTCTGGCTGCTGCTGGCGCCGCGCGATTATCTGTCAACGTTTCTCAAAATTGGCGTGATTATTGGCCTGGCAATCGGCATCGTCTTTGCCATGCCTGAATTGAAAATGCCGGCCGTCACCAAGTTTATTGATGGCACCGGTCCGGTATTTGCGGGCTCGCTGTTTCCCTTCCTGTTTATTACGATTGCCTGCGGCGCGATCTCGGGCTTCCATGCGCTGGTTTCCAGCGGCACCACGCCCAAATTGATCGAGCGTGAAAGCCATATCCGCGTGATTGGTTATGGCGCGATGCTGATGGAATCCTTTGTCGCCATCATGGCGCTGATCTGCGCCTCGGTGCTCGACCCCGGCGTGTACTTTGCGATGAACGCGCCTGCCGCGCTGATTGGCACCACGGTTGAGAGCGCCTCACAGGCCATAAACAGTTGGGGCTTCGTGGTCACGCCGGAAATGCTGAGCGGGATTGCTGGCGAAGTGGGTGAAAGTACCATTCTTTCGCGGGCGGGCGGCGCGCCGACGTTTGCAGTGGGCATGGCACATATCATTACCGACGTGTTTAACAGTCGCGCCATGATGGCTTTTTGGTATCACTTCGCCATTCTGTTTGAGGCCCTGTTTATCCTGACGGCGGTTGACGCCGGTACCCGCGCCTGCCGTTTTATGGTGCAGGATTTGGTCGGTACCGTTGTGCCTTCGTTGGCTAACAACCGTTCCTGGCTGGGCAACATGGCCGGTACCACCGTCGCGGTGGCGGGCTGGGGCTTTTTTGTCTACCAGGGCGTGGTTGATCCCTTGGGCGGGATTAATACGCTCTGGCCGCTGTTTGGCATCGGCAACCAAATGCTGGCGTCAATGGCGCTGATCCTCGGCACCGTTGTGCTGTTCAAGATGAAAAAACAGCGCTATGCCTGGGTGACCATCCTACCGACCGCGTGGCTGTTTATTACCTCGATGACGGCCGGCTGGCAGAAAATTTTCCACGAGAAGCCGGCGATTGGCTTCCTTGCGCAGGCCAACAAGTTCCGCAAAGGCATTGAGGACGGCGTGGTCATTGCCCCGGCTAAATCTGTGGCTGACATGCAAACCATTGTGTTCAGCAATCAGATCAACGCTGCGCTGTGTGCATTCTTTATGCTGGTGGCGGTAACGATGCTGGTCGCGGCCTTCTTCGTGATCCGACGCGCGCTGCGTAGCACACAGCCCACCACGCACGAATCGGAAATTGCGCTACGCAAGGAGGTGCGACGTGTCTGAGACAATATTTCGCGCGCCGCGCCCGCAGGGCCCCTGGCAAATCTACGCCTGCACCCTGCTGCGGAAAGCAATCGATGCACCTGCGCGTCCACGCTGGTGGAGACTGTGGCAGGGCCTGCAACAGAGCTTCCGTTTAATGGTAGGTGTAGGCGATTATCAAACCTACCTTAAGCATATGCGTGAACAGCATCCGGAACATCCGCCGATGGACGAACGCGCCTATCACCGTTATTGCCTTGAGGCACGCTTTCCGAGCCAGCCAGGCAAGCTCGGTAAATGCCCTTGTTAGGTCCAGCTAGCGCCCCGGTTTTCCGGGGCTTTTTCGTGCCATTCTTTAATGAAAACAAAAATATATTCTTTTTGTACCTTGTGCTAATGCAGGAGGTTGAATACTGTTGCTAAAATAATGAGATCCCGCACGTTGAGCACTCCCCGGAGGAGATTTAGATGACCGATGAACAAGGGCAAACGTTGCTATATGCGCTGTTTGGCACCACTAGCCCTCATTGGCGATTAACCTCGGATAGCGATGCGCTGCATTTTGCCGAAGATGAAAGCGCTAATACCAATCTCGCGGTTCCCCTCACCCCCGCACAAGCCAGTATGCTGCGCGCCATGACCGTCATTACATCAAGTATCAACCTGACGCTTTCCTTGCGTGGCACGCCAGTGGCGATGCATTTTGTCGGCCGTAAGGTGAATCAAGCAACCTGGGCCGGCACCGCGTCGGCGTGGGGAGACACCGCCTCAGTGGCGCGCGATCTGACGCTGGGATTATCGTTTGCGGAACAGGTGGTCTCCGAAGCCAACTCGGTCATTGTGATTCTCGATCAGCGCGGCAACATCCAGCGCTTTAATCGCCTCAGTGAAGAGTATACCGGGCTAAAAGAGCAAGAAGTTATCGGTCGCAATGTCTTTCAGTTATTTATGACGCGCCAGGAAGCGCAAGCGTCGCGCCGTAACGTCACCGGTTTTTTTCGTGACGGTAACGCCTATGAAGTTGAGCGCTGGGTTAAAACCCAAAAGGGGCAGCGACTGTTTCTGTTTCGTAATAAGTTTGTCCACAGCGGCAGTGGGAAAAATGAAATTTTCCTCATCTGTTCCGGTACCGACATTACCGAGGAGCGACGCGCTCAAGAGCGTCTCCGGGTGCTTGCCAATACCGATACTGTGACCGGTTTGCCTAATCGTAACGCAATTCATCAACAGATAGGTCTGGCACTGCAACAGGCCAACGGCGATCACACCGGCATTGTTTACCTGGATCTGGATAACTTCAAGAAGGTGAATGACGCCTATGGTCACATGTTTGGCGATCAGCTGTTGCAGGCGGTTTCACTGGCCATTCTCAGCTGCCTCGACAAAAATCAAACGCTGGCCCGCTTAGGCGGCGACGAGTTTTTAGTGCTGGCAGAACACACTAGCCAGGCGGCGCTGGAAGCCATGGCTTCACGCATCCTGGAGCGGCTTCGCCAGCCTTTCCGCATTGGTTTGATCGAAGTTTACAGCGGTTGCTCGCTGGGTATCGCGATCGCCCCGCTCCACGGCGACGATCGTGAAAGCCTGATTCGCAATGCGGACACGGCGATGTACCACGCCAAGGAAAATGGTCGCGGCAAATTTTGCGTGTTTGCCAGCGAAATGAATCAGCGGGTGTTCGAGTATTTATGGCTGGATACCAATTTGCGCAAAGCGCTGGAGCTCGATCACCTGATTGTGCACTATCAGCCAAAACTGGATAGCGATGGCCGCGTTCGCAGTGCAGAGGCCCTGGTGCGTTGGAACTCTCCCGAGCGCGGATTAATCCCTCCCGGTGACTTTATCGCCTATGCAGAAGAGTCGGGGTTGATCGTGCCTCTCGGACGTTGGGTAATGCTTAGCGTGCTTAAGCAGATCATACAGTGGCGAAGCGAAGGCATTTTCCTGCGCGTGGCAGTCAATGTGTCCGCCAGGCAGCTCATCGACCAGAGCATCTTCAGCGACTTAAAGCAGGCCCTGATGGATGCGGGCCTGTCCGATTGTCCGATTGATGTTGAACTCACAGAAAGCTGCCTGATTGAGAATGAAGCGGGTGCGCTCACGCTGATGAAACAGTTTCGTGAGTTGGGTGCGCAAGTGCACCTCGATGATTTTGGCACGGGTTACTCCTCGCTCTCACAGCTCACGCGCGTCCCGCTGGATGCCATTAAGCTGGATCAAAGTTTTATCCGCAATGTTAATGAGCAACCGGTGTCGCAATCGCTGGTACGGGCTATTGTGGCGGTGGCGAAAGCCCTGGAGTTGCAGGTGATCGCCGAAGGTATTGAAACCGAAGCGGAAGAAGCCTTTGTGATCGCAAACGGCGTAGATGAACGTCAGGGTTATTATTACGCAAGGCCAATGCCCGCGGAACAGCTCGGGCATTGGCTAAAGCATCCTGCCCGCGTTTAACTGCGCGCGTGATTACCCGGCTTTACGCAACGCGGCACTGTGCCGATTTTGCAATTGGACCAGGCGCTCCATGTACGCAATGTCTTTGGGTTCGAGCGTGAAGGCGTAATCTACCCAATCCTCCGTAATATCCATGAGCTCAGCACGCGACAGCTGCAGGACGCGCTGTCGCGCTTTAAGCATGGCGCGCACGCCATTTAGCTTGGGACGCAGTGTATCGATAAAGGTCCGCGTAGTACGATAGGCTTCTCCCGGTTGAAACACCTTGTCCACCAAACCCCGGGTCTCAAACCACTCTGCGCTGTGGGACTCACCTTCACAGATCAGCTCTTCCGCCAGCTTCATGCCCGAACGACGCGCCACCAGAGAGTAGCCCCCCATACCGGGAAACAGGTTGAACGCAATTTCCGGGAATCCCATACGCGCGCTGTTCTGCGCCAAAATAAAATGGTGCGCCAGCGCCGCTTCAAAGCCTCCGCCCAGTGCACTGCCCTCTATCATCGCCAGCGTGACCGCGCCGGTATCAAACCCGCGTGCGGCGGCGTGAATGCAGTCAACGCACGCCCGGGCATAGGCACGCAGAGCTTCACGCCGATTATTGCGTATGCACTCGACGAAAAATCGCAGATCGCCGCCGGCATTGAACATTTGCGGTACCAGCGAGCCCGTGACCCAGAAATCAATGGGCAGGCCGGAGCGCTGAGCGGCGTAGCTCAGATTCATGATCTCCTCGATTAATTCGTGGTTGAAACTGGGCCGGGGTTGCGCGCGCAGCATCATCCACATGGTGCGGCGTCCTTCTTCATAATAGGCGGCCAACTGCGTCGTCTGGCCAGCTTCGGTGAATAATCTGCAAGTGGGTTGGTTAATAACTGTCATGGTCTCATCCTCTGTTTATGTGATGCGTTATACGCCCTACCAGCGTAATCCAGAGAGAGGCCAGACCAAATGAGAGATTGATTTATAAAGCAAAATCCAGAGAGATCCCCGACCCGACCGTCGAGGATCGATTAGCGGGCTTACTTAATGGCAGCGCGTTGTGCCAGCGCCACTTGAGATTGCTTAACGCGTCGTAAATAGCAAGGCAGTGAGGATGAGTACGCGCACCCACGTGACAATGACAGAGCGCCCTGGCGGTCGCGGGCATGGGTTAAACGGTGGCCTCTTTCGGCAACCATCCGCACTCTCGGCAGCGCTTGAAAGGTGCCAGCTAGCGGCTCACCCAACGATCGGCAACCGTGGCATAAAAAAAGCGCCTCGCGGGCGCTTCGTGAGCGAATGAGGATCAATTCTGCCCATACCAGGCATTTTTGCCATGCTTACGCAGGTAGTGAAGATCGAGCAAGGATTGAGAAATAGGTTTTAGCTCCGCGTGCAGCTGCGCGGTATGGAGCGCCATATACGCGACTTCCTCGAGGACCACCGCACTGTGGACAGCGGCGTCAGCATCTTTACCCCAGGCAAAAGGCCCATGTGAATGCACCAGCGCCGCAGGGACAGCGGAAGGCTGGATGCCACGATGAGCAAAGGTTTCAATAATCACTTGCCCGGTATTCCATTCGTACTGTTGCTCAATTTCGTCTTGCTGCATGCTGCGCGTGCAGGGGATCGTACCGTAAAAGTCGTCAGCGTGGGTGGTCCCCAACGCGATGAGGTCTCGCGCCGCCTGCGCCCAAATAGTGGCATGACGTGAGTGCGTATGAACGATCCCGCCAACCTCAGGCCAGGCGAGATAGAGCGCCCGGTGCGTGGCCGTGTCAGATGAGGGTTTTAGCCCGCCTTCAACAACCTTGCCGCTCTCCACCTCTACAACCACCATGTCATCCCGTTGCATTTTCTCGTATTTTACGCCTGAGGGTTTAATCACCAGAAGCCCGCGCTCGCGATCGATAGCGCTCACGTTACCCCAAGTAAAAGTCACAAGATTATAACGAGGCAGATCGAGATTGGCCTCCAGCACCTGCTGCTTAAGCTGCTCCAGCATGATTTTTCTCCTGAACGTAAGAGTCTAAATTGTGCGGAGCAGGCGTAAAAAACGTTATGGAGGGAATGGCTGTAAAGGCAGCGGAAAGTGGCTAATGAATGAGAATTGCGCTGTGAATTCAGAGTTTTCTATCTTCGGATAACCGCGACAGCGTTTAGACTGAGCTCAACGTTGGCTTGGTACGCCCGGTGCATATCAGACGTTGTGCAATACGGTAAAGATATGTGCGTTTTGGCGAGCCGACGGCGTAATTCAGAGCTTTGCATCTATACTTGTAGCGTTGCCTCTGAAAGAACAATCAAGGAGAAAGTGTATGACAACAACAATGAAGCGTTTGACTGCCGCAGTGTTAGCGACCACTTTGGTTGTGGCGTTAAGTGGATGTTCTAACTGGTCGAAGCGGGATCGCAATACTGCGATTGGCGCGGGCGCAGGCGCAATTGGTGGCTCCGTGCTGACCAACGGCAGCGCACTCGGCACCGTGGGTGGCGCAGCAGTCGGTGGCATCATCGGCCATCAGGTCCATTAAAATAATGATTCGACTACGCAGCGTAGGGTATTGTTAATAACGGGCCGCAGATTTTGCGGCCCGCACTGTCTCATCCACCGGCAAGTTTGACTTTCATACCGTGCGCTTCCAACAGCGTCTTAAGCAAATCTCGCTTATCACCCTGAATTTCTATAACGCCCTCTTTTACCGCACCGCCGCAGCCACATTTTTTCTTCAATTCAGCTGCCAGTTTGTTCAGCGCGGTGTCATCAAGATCGAGACCCGTTATCAGGCATACCCCCTTCCCCTTACGTCCACTGGTTTGGCGCTGAATACGCACGATGCCATCTCCTTTTGGACGGGGCGCCTGTACCTCTTTTTCCGTAATCCGCCCGCTTTCGGTGGAGTACACTAACCGATTGTCCTGCCCCATCACACCTCCTCAAGACTGGACAAAATTGTTTGCAGCGCAGCGGCGGGGTCGGGCGATTGCGTAATCGGACGGCCAATCACCATGTAATCGACCCCAGCACGTCGAGCCTGTTCCGGCGTCATGATACGACGCTGGTCGCCGGCATCACTGCCGGTTGGGCGAATACCTGGCGTAACAAGGGCAAAATCCTGACCAAACACGCTTTTGAAATGTGCGGCTTCTTGAGCAGAACATACAACACCATCTAATCCGCACTGCTGAGTGAGACGCGCCAACTTTTCGGCTTGTTGCGCAGGCGTCAGCGTAATGCCCAGCCCTGTTAAGTCTTCCTGATCCATGCTGGTGAGCACGGTAACGGCGATCAGCAAGGGGGCATCTTTGCCATAGGGTTGCAACGCTTCTTTTGCTGCACGCATCATGCGTGCACCACCGCTGGCATGTACGTTCACCATCCAGACGCCTAAGTCCGCCGCTGCCGCGACGGCATGCGCGCAGGTGTTAGGGATATCGTGGAATTTCAAATCGAGGAAAACGTCAAAACCCCGCTCATGCAGTGCTTTTACGGCCGCTGGTCCAAAAAGCGTGAACAACTCTTTGCCAACTTTCAGGCGACACTGGCGTGGGTCGATGCGTTCCACAAAGCGCAGCGCGTCGTTGAGATCGTGGTAATCGAGTGCCACTAAAATGGGCGAAGTGGTTACAGGCATGACGTTTCCTCAAAGCGGGCACCCGCAGGCGCAATGGACAAGCGGCATGCATTCTACCTGCACCGCCGCTCAACAACAATCTGCGCGCCTGCTTTGCTGTTAAGCGCTATCTACACAGTTGCTTTACTCTGCGTGATATTTCCAGCCCTTTAGTATGTTGTAACTACAAAGGGCGCAAACGCGTCGCTGATTCAGCGTTGCGAGGCGTTATTGGCCGTCCAGGCCGCGAATAGGCTTGACCGACGACCACGTACGGCAGGATGGGCAATGCCAGTAAAGCGCATGCGCCGTGAACCCGCATTTTTGGCAGCGGTAGCGCGGCTTGGTGCGAATTTGCTCGCCGACCATATCGCGCAACACCATGAGACTCTCTTTGGCGCGGCCATCTTCGGCTTCATGCAGGTGGAAATCCATCAGGCGATGGAACACACGCATGGTAGGATGCCGCTGCAGCTGCCGATTGATGTAAAGTTGAGCGGCCTCTGGCCCTTGCTGCTGCTCAAGAATATCCGCAAGATAGAGTTCGGCTGCCGCACCGGTGTTTTCATCTACGCAGCGCTCAAGAAACCGCGCCCATTCTTCCGGTTGTTCAAGACGCTGATAGCAGGTTTCAAGCATCGCTAGCGTTTCGCTGACGAGCTCTTTATCCTGCTCCAGCACCTTTTTAAGGCGGTCAGCGGCCTTAGCATACTCGCCCTGCTCCATCAAAATGCGTCCCATCATGATGGATACGCGCGCACTTTGTGGTTGTGCTGATTCACCTTTTTTTAGCAGCTGCATTGCACGATCCAAGGCATCACTGCTTAATGCCTGCAGCGCGAGCTCACAGTAGAAGTGCGCAATTTCCCCTTTCTGCTTGTCTTTGCCAAGTTTGACTAATTTCTCAGCGACTTCAATCGCCTTCTGCCACTCACTGGTGGCTTGATGAATCAGCAGCAGCTGTTGCAGCGCTCCCACCCGAAAATCCGTTTCTTCAATCAATTGGACAAACATATCCTCGGCGCGATCGTAAAGGCCCGCGGCCATATAATCCCGTCCAAGCTGCTGGATCGCGAGCAGCCGTTGCTCATAGCTCAGGGAAGCACTTTCCATAAGGGATTGGTGGATGCGAATCGCGCGATCGACTTCTCCGCGAGAACGGAAAAGATTGCCCAAGGTAAGGTGCGCTTCTACTGTCCCGCTGTCTTCCTTGAGCATATCAAGGAAGAGCTCTACGGCTTTGTCTTGCTGATTGGAAAGAAGGAAGTTGACGCCATCAACGTATTCACGTGACAGCCTGTTCGCTTCCTGTTGCTTATCCTGTTGCGCACTACGACGCCCCATGTACCAACCATAGGCTGCAGCAACAGGCAGAAGCAGAAACAACAATTCAAGCATTAGCGCTTAGTCCTGACGACCGACAGTCACAGTGGAAGCGGTACTCGCCTGTTCATTTTGGGCCTGCATACGTTTTAGTTTGCGTTGGGCGTTAGCAAGCGACACGCGCACTTTTAACCAAAAGAGTCCGCAGATAGCCCATCCCAGCAGGAAGCCGACGCCAAACAGGCTTGCCAGCAGCGTAGAGATGCGAAATTCGCCCTGAGCCAAGAGATAGTTGAAAGTGACGATTTGATCATTGTGCGCGCCGAGCGTCACGGAGATGATAAAAATGACCAAAACCACCAGAAAAATCAGCAAATATTTCACAATGCGTCCTGTCGTGAGGTTGTCCAGAATAAGTATGCCAAAAAAGTGACGCCGATGCTGGAGATCTACGCGTTAACCCTCCTGACGAAGGCTAGCCCAATACCCATATTGGGGCGCCATAAAAAATTACAATACGTCATCCCGCTGCGCGATCTCTTGCTGCTCCTCACGCGGTATGGAGAGCGGCCCGCAGAACCGCTGCGCCAGCCACGTAGCCAGCGTGACCAAGAGCCAAGAAATCAATGTGGCTACCACTAAGTCGCGCGGCCAGTGCATCCCCAGTAACAAGCGACTTCCCATTACCGCCGTTGCCCAGCAAAACAGCACGGCTACGGTAACAAGATGGCGCCTCGGCCAGAGCAGTCCAATCGCTAATAGCGCCCAGCTGGCGGCGAACATGGTATGTCCCGAAGGAAAGGCAAAACCGGTTTCAAACGCCCAGTGTCGCTTTAGCCAGCCCGGTAGCTGGGTGTCATTTTCCAGCAAGCTGGAGACCAGTTCGCCCCGATGTTTACGCTTGAGTTGGTAAAATGCCTCTTCTTTGAGACCGTAGCTTTTTTCAAGCCATAACACATACGGACGCGGCTCCTGGACCTGTTCCTTAATAAACGATTTGGTGTACTGACCAGCAAGGATTGCCCCGTTCATAATAATGAGCAATAAAATGGCGGGTTTCAGACGGAAGCGTAAACACCACAGCACCCACACGCTCAGCAATGCGCTGGTCAACATTCCCCACGGGCTGGTGACCGTTTCCGTCATCCAGAACATCACGCGCAGGAGAGTGTCGCTCTCGCCCGGCTGCCACTGCCAACCGGATACCCACACGCCAAGCGGCATTAATAACAGTAAAAACGTACCAAGACTGGTACGCTGGATAATTTTTAACATCCGACTTCCTTGCGCTGCGTTTAAAGCAAAAGGTGCATAACTTTAGCTGAAAAAAGAATAACATACCTATAGATACTTAGATAATTGTGCTTTATCACAGTAATCGCGCTGAGCGATTAGCGGCCCGGCTATCGGTTGTGGCACAATATCTCAAGTTAACGAGGTCCTACGGGTCCTTAGCGTTATCATGATGATAGCGCATCTTCTGAAGGTTCTGGAGAGTCACATGCAGCTAAAACGGGTAGCAGAAGCCAAACTGCCCACGCCATGGGGAGATTTCCTGATGGTCGGTTTTGAGGAACTGGCAATGGGCCAGGATCACGTTGCGTTGGTCTATGGTGATATTAGCGATCAGAGTCCGGTGTTGGCGCGCGTCCATTCCGAATGCCTTACCGGTGACGCCCTGTTCAGCTTGCGCTGCGACTGCGGTTTCCAGCTTGAAGCAGCGCTTACGGCTATTGCTGAAGAAGGACGGGGCGTGCTGCTTTACCACCGTCAGGAAGGCCGTAACATTGGGCTGCTCAACAAAATTCGCGCCTATGCCTTGCAGGACAAGGGATACGACACGGTTGAAGCCAATCATCAGTTGGGCTTTGCTGCTGATGAGCGAGATTTCACGCTGTGCGCCGACATGTTCAAGTTACTTAGCATTGATGAAGTGCGTCTGTTGACGAACAACCCGCGCAAGGTGGAAATTCTCAGCGAGGCGGGAATCAACATCGTTGAACGTGTGCCGTTGGTGGTAGGACGTAACCCAAAAAATGCTCACTACCTAGATACGAAAGCTGAAAAAATGGGGCATCTGCTGCCAAAAGCATAAGTTCAATGTAAAAAGCCGGGACACGTATCTGCCCCGGCTTTTTTGTTAGTTCAACATATTACGTATCACGTAGTGCAAAATACCGTCGTTTTGGTAATAGGTTAACTCATTGCTGGTATCAATACGGCAACGTGTAGCCAGCGAGACTTCTCTGCCATCCGCATAGTGAAGGGTTACTGTCACCTCACCGCCGGGTTTAAGTTGTGTCAGCTCGGTGACATCAATGCGCTCTTCGCCTGTGAGCCCCAATGTCTTACGCGTAACGCCTGTAGGGAACTCAAGCGGCAAAATGCCCATGCCAATGAGATTGGAGCGATGAATACGCTCAAACGACTCGGCGATAACGACACGCACCCCTTGCAGACGAGGCCCCTTCGCTGCCCAGTCGCGGCTAGAGCCTGACCCGTATTCTTTCCCTGCGATAACCGCCAGCGGAATCCCCTCAGCCTGGTATTTCATTGCGGCATCGTAAATGGCCAACTGCTCCTGGCTGGGATAATGTTTGGTATACCCACCTTCAACGCCGGGCACCATTTCGTTGCGTATCCGAATATTGGCGAAGGTACCACGCATCATAACTTCATGGTTTCCGCGACGAGAGCCATAGGAGTTAAAGTCTTTCTTATCGACACCGTGCGCCAGTAGATACCGCCCTGCTGGGCTATCCGCTTTGATGCTGCCCGCAGGCGAAATATGGTCGGTTGTCACGGAATCGCCCAAGATGGCCAAGACGCGTGCCCCTTTAATATCCTCGACCGGTTTTGGCGCTTTTTCCATGTCGTCAAAGAAAGGAGAAAGGCGAATGTAGGTGGACCCTTCATCCCAATCATAGGTCGCCGCCTCGCTAACTTTAATCTGCTGCCATTCGGGCGTGCCGTAAAAGACCTCAGCGTACTCCTTATGGAACATATCACTGGTCACTTTCTGCACCGATGCCGCAATTTCTTCTGGTGAAGGCCATATATCTTTTAGGTAAACATCATTACCCTCTTTGTCTTGACCAAGAGGATCGGTGTGCAGATTTACTTTCATGTTACCGGCCAAAGCATAAGCCACCACCAGCGGCGGCGATGCCAGCCAGTTGGTTTTGATCAACGGGTGAATACGACCTTCAAAATTGCGGTTGCCAGACAGTACGGCGCCAACGGTTAAATCGCCCTCTTTGATGGCGCTTTCTATGTTGTCAGGTAACGGACCTGAGTTACCGATACACGTCGTACAGCCATATCCCACCAAATTAAAGCCCAAGCGATCAAGGTAGGACGTCAACTGCGCTGCGGCGAGGTAATCTGACACCACTTTCGACCCCGGCGCGAGCGACGCCTTGACCCACGGCTTACGCTGCAATCCGCGTTCAACGGCATTTTTGGCTAACAGGCCAGCCGCCATAAGTACGCTGGGGTTTGATGTATTGGTGCAAGACGTAATCGCAGAGATGACAACTGCCCCTTCATCCAGCTCGTAGCTATCGCCAGATTGCTCATCAAGATAGCTCACGCTTTTGCTGGCAGGCCGTGAATGGTTTACTTCCAATTCGTTGCTTGCCGCAAACGCCGCGGGCACATCAGGTAGAGAAACGCGATCCTGTGGGCGTTTAGGGCCCGCCAAGCTTGATTCTACGTCGGCCATATCCAGCGCTAACGTACTGGTGAAAATAGGTTCATCACCTGCATTTCGCCACATGCCTTGCTCTTTGGCGTAAGCCTCCACCAAATCAATTTGTGCCTGCTCCCGGCCGGTTAATGCCATGTAACTCAGCGTGACTTCATCTATAGGGAAAAAGCCGCAGGTGGCACCATACTCAGGAGCCATGTTAGCGATGGTCGCGCGATCGGCCAGGGGGAGATCCACGAGACCGTCACCGTAAAACTCGACAAATTTACCAACCACGCCGTGTTTGCGTAGCATTTGTGTCACCGTAAGCACTAAGTCGGTGGCCGTAATCCCCGGACGAAGCTTGCCGGTTAGTTTAAAGCCGACAACATCGGGTATGAGCATGGAAACCGGCTGCCCCAGCATCGCGGCTTCCGCTTCAATTCCGCCAACGCCCCAACCCAACACGCCTAACGCATTGATCATCGTCGTATGCGAATCGGTTCCCACCAGCGTGTCAGGATAGGCAACGGCCTTACCATCCTGTTCCTCGCACCAAATGGATTTACCGAGATATTCCAGATTAACCTGATGGCAGATACCGGTACCAGGCGGCACTACGCGGAAGCGATTAAACGCTTTTTGCCCCCAGCGGAGAAACACATAACGCTCGTGGTTACGCGCCATTTCGAGTTTAACGTTTTCACCAAACGCATCGTCATCACCGAAATGATCGACGGTAACAGAGTGGTCAATAACCAGATCAACCGGAGAAAGCGGGTTGACTTTTGCCACGTCGCCACCCAACCGGTTCACCGCTTCACGCATAGCAGCAAGATCCACAACGGCGGGCACCCCGGTAAAGTCCTGCATGAGCACTCGCGCGGGTCGGTAGGCAATCTCCCGGTCAGCATGCGCATTTTTTTGCCAGCTTACCAGCGCTTGAATATCTTCTGCAGTAACTGAGTCCTCGTCCTGCCAGCGTAAGAGATTCTCTAACAGAACTTTCATGGATTTAGGGAGACGCGCAATGTCTCCTAACTGCTGGGCCGCTTTGGGTAGGCTGTAGTAATGGTATTTTTTCGCCCCCACGTCCAACGTTTCCTGACTGTGCTCACGTAAAGTAAACGACATAGCTCCTCCTTTGATAGACTTTCTTTAAACCTCAGTAAGCGCAAGGTTTAGCATAAAGATAGACCACCTGACCGTTAACGTTTTGATAACAACACAAATCGTCACACTGATGCTGGAAACAAAAATGCCCTGATAAAGATCAGGGCATTAATCAAGAGGAAAGTTTTACGGTGCAGCGTTACATAAGCGCCCAAATGGCGGTCGCCCAAAAAGTAAACGAAAAGGCATAAACGCCAAACCAGGAAAAAGTTGTTGTGTTCATAGCATCACTCCTCTCCCGTTTATCGGGCAAAAATTCACCGTCTTCAGCTTAATACTGATGACATCGTTTTTAGTGCTGAGTGTTTATTGACAGGCTTTTAAAATGCCTACCGGATAAGCCGGTAAAAAAGGACAGATATGTTTTGACGAAATGAGAGTGCGAACAACGTTATTTTGATGCAGGTTCCATCAACGACTCAATAAAACTGCGCTGATTGTCACTCAGTTCCCAAGATGCCGGGATGGCAACAGGTTTTTCAGCGCTGCTCTTTTCTTTGGCTTTGCACGAAGCGGAACCGGGCTTACGCGCAGAGACAGGATGCTTACGGCTGAGTGTGTTTGCCCACATGGGTTAGCTCCAAAGACGCCAAATCATTAATGCTACCACGATCCAGAACAGAGCAGAGGCAGCGAATACGGTCAACCAGGCTTTACGACGCATGTTTGCTGGACGCTCAACCTTGGTGCTCTTGGTATGAAAATCGGGTTGTACAGTCAGTCTAGTGTTCATAGTTTTTGATAATCACTCTCAATAAAACGATTGTTGACAACGATTAAGATTTAGGAGGAATCCTAAACTTGTTAAGGCCGAAAATCCAGTTATTTTTATTGAGTACAACGATTAATGCTATTAATCAAAGAGGCTATAAATGGTCAAATAAATTTAAGTTAGCGCCTCTACGTAAAATTAAAACCAACATTGTAAATTTGGGTTATTTCCAAATTAGATCCACTTTAAATTTGAGTTTAATTTATCAGGCCAACGAAAAAGGCCTTCTTCATCAACTCTTAACTGGAGTATGGGAATAATCCTGGCGGTCCGCAAAGTCGTGAGGTTAATTTTGTGTTCTGATTCTCATTTAAGAAGTAACAATGAAAAAACCTGTGATCGATGTTTCATTTACAAAAAAAGAATGGAATCTTTTACAAACGCGTGGCGCTAACAGAGGAAGAATTGGAAGACGCCAGGGAGGCGCCTTCCAAATTAGAGGGTTACGTTATTTGAAGGGTAACTTGATGTCGCGGAACATGGCTTCAATGTCTTCATTTGAACGCAACGCCACAGCGGCATCCACCACATCACGTGTAAGATGAGGCGCGAACCGCTGAATGAAATCATACATATAGCTACGAAGGAAGGTGCTACGCCTAAAGCCAATTTTTGTGGTGCTATTGGTGAAAATTTCGGACGCTTCAATGCGCACTAAATCGGGGTCAGAGAGCGGATCAACCGCCATGCTCGCAATCACTCCCACGCCTAAACCAAGCCTGACGTAGGTTTTAATCACGTCCGCATCGGTCGCGGTAAACACGATGCGTGGCGTTAGGCCAGCGCGGTTGAACGCCGTATCAAGCTCTGAGCGTCCGGTAAAGCCAAAGGTATAGGTAACAAGCGGAAAGTCGGCGAGCTCTTCGATAGTGACGTTAGTCTTGCCTGCCAGCGGATGGTCTGGCGTCACCACAATTGCCCTATTCCAGTGATAGCACGGCAGCATGATCAAGTCGTCGTAGAGATGAAGTGCTTCCGTTGCAATGGCAAAATCCGCGTTACCTTTGGACACCGCTTCTGCAATCTGCGTGGGCGACCCTTGGTGCATGTGCAGTGATACGCGCGGATAGCGCTCAATGAAACCTTTGATTACGCCCGGCAGCGCGTAACGCGCCTGCGTATGTGTCGTTGCCACATAGAGAGAGCCTTTATCCGGCCAGGTATGCTCACCCGCTACCGATTTAATAGCGTCCACTTTTGATAAGACTTCACGGGCAATGCGGATGATCTCCTCACCCGCTGGCGTTACCTGGGTCAGGTGCTTTCCGCTTCGCGCAAAGATCTGCACCCCAAGCTCATCTTCCAGCATACGCACCTGTTTGCTGATGCCGGGTTGAGACGTGTACAAACCTTCTGCGGTTGAAGAAACGTTGAGGTTGTGGTTTACCACTTCAACGATGTAACGCAACTGCTGCAATTTCATAATTATATCTTCCCGGTTAAAACAGATGAGCATTCCCTGCAGGCGTCTAAAGGCCATATCCGGAATTCATTGGGGAAAGCGTGTCAGCGACATGAATAGCTATAACAACTATATCAGTTAAAGGAAGATTGTAGAACGATTAGCTATAAGGATGGGAAAAAGGCCAGCAATCTATGCTGGCCTTGAGGACGGTTATTTTTTTGCTTCCTGCCATTTACCGTCAATATAGAACATTGACCAGCCGGTGGCTTTCCCGTCTTTTTCTGACGAGACGTACTGCTGCTTGGTTTTACGGCTAAAGCGCACGAGCGTCTTGTTGCCGTCTGGATCGGACGCTGGCGCTTCAGCAAGGTATTTCAGCTTTTCAGGCAGCCGATCGGCAAAGCGCTGCAGCTCTTCCACCAGTGGCGCGCGCGTTTCACGTGATTTTGGAAACGTATTGGCTGCGAGGAACACGCCTGCAGCGCCATCACGCAGCACGAAATAGGCATCAGACTTCTCGCATGGCAACTCTGGCAGCGGGACAGGATCCTCTTTTGGCGGAGCGACTTCACCATTGCGCAGAATTTTACGGGTATTTTTACACTCGTCGTTGGTGCAAGCCATGTACTTACCAAAACGCCCCATTTTCAGGTGCATTTCTGAGCCACATTTTTCACACTCCACGATGGGGCCATCATACCCCTTGATGCGAAATTCACCTTGCTCGATCTCGTAACCATCACATTCAGGATTATTACCGCAAACGTGCAGCTTACGCTGATTATCGATCAGATAGCTGTCCATAGCCGTGCCACACTTCTGGCAGCGACGGCGCGCACGGAGTGCATTGGTCTCCGCGTCGTCTCCCTCCAGCACGTTGAGCACTTCGTTTTCTGGGATCAGATTGATGGTTTGCTTACAACGTTCTTTTGGCGGCAGCGCGTAGCCAGAGCATCCCAGGAAGACGCCCGTGCTGGCAGTACGAATGCCCATTTTACGGCCACAGGTTGGGCAATCGATGGAGGTAAGCACCATCTGGTTGGGCTGCATTCCGCCCTCTTCGGGATCTTTTTCTGCCTGACTCAGCTGATTGCTGAAATCACTGAAAAAGGAGTCCAGAACCGCTTTCCACTGCGCTTCATTATTGGCAACCTGATCGAGGCTGTTTTCCATATGCGCGGTGAAATCGTAATTCATTAACTCGCGGAAATTCTCCTCAAGCCGATCGGTGACGATCTCGCCCATTTTCTCCGCATAGAAACGGCGGTTTTCAACGCGTACGTAGCCGCGATCCTGAATCGTGGAGATGATTGATGCATACGTTGAGGGACGACCAATGCCGCGCTTTTCCAGCTCGCGTACCAGCGAAGCTTCACTGAACCGCGCAGGCGGTTTAGTGAAATGCTGGCTGGGCATGAGTTCTTCGAGATCGAGCATGTCACCCACATCAACGGGCGGCAGCGTTAAATCTTCGTCATTCTTGCGCAGCGCCGGCATCACTCGCGTCCAGCCGTCAAAGCGTAGCGTGCGGCCTTTTGCTTTGAGCTTGAAATCTGCGGCACTGACGGTGAGCGTGGTGGAATCATACTGCGCAGGCACCATCTGGCATGCCACAAACTGACGCCAAATAAGCTGATACAGCTTTTGCGCATCAGCTTCCATGTCTTTCAAGTCGTCAGCGGAAACGTTGACATCCGAAGGGCGGATAGCTTCGTGTGCTTCCTGAGAGTTCTCTTTACTGGCATAGGTGTTGGCGCTGTCAGGCAGATATTTTTTTCCAAAGCTGCTTTCAACATAGCTGCGCGCCATCGCTACCGCGTCCTGGCTCAGATTCGTCGAGTCGGTACGCATATAAGTGATGTGCCCCGCTTCATACAAGCGCTGCGCCATCATCATGGTTTTTTTCACGCCGAAGCCCAGACGCGTACTGGCCGCCTGTTGCAGCGTTGAGGTAATAAAGGGCGCGGAAGGTTTACTGCTGGTCGGCTTGTCTTCACGATCCAGCACTTGGTAGCGCGCCTTCTCCAGCACCGCTACTGCAGCATAAGACTGTTCACGGTTTGTGGGTCGAAACGGTTTATCGTTCTGGTGCGTCACCTGCATTGCCAAACTGTCGCTCTTGGGCGTTAACAGCGCGGCATTGATTTCCCAGTACTCTTCCGGCACAAACGCTTTGATTTCACGCTCACGCTCTACCACCAGACGTACCGCAACGGATTGAACTCGGCCGGCACTCAAGCCGCGTGCAATCTTCTTCCATAGCAGTGGGGAAACCATGTAACCCACTACGCGGTCCATAAAGCGACGCGCCTGTTGCGCATTCACTCGCTGAATGTTTAGCTCGCCCGGCTTTTCAAACGCCTGGCGAATCGCATTTTTCGTAATTTCATTAAACACTACGCGGCTAAAACGTTTCTCGTCGCCGCCAATCACTTCTCGCAGGTGCCAGGCAATCGCCTCCCCTTCGCGGTCGAGATCCGTCGCGAGATAAATATGATCGGCGTCAGCCGCAAGGGATTTGAGTTCTGAGACGACTTTTTCTTTACCCGGCAGAATTTGATAGTCTGCCTGCCAGCCATGCCAGGGATCAACGCCCATGCGGTTCACCAGCGCGGCTTTCTCATCTTTCTTGACCTTTTTACCGGGTTTAGCCTTCTCCCCGTCAGCACTTTTACGGACTGTTGAACCGCTGGTCGGCAGATCGCGGATATGACCAACGCTGGATTTAACCACGTAATCATTACCGAGGTATTTATTGATTGTTTTGGCCTTTGCCGGGGACTCAACGATGACGAGTGCTTTACCCATATGTACCTTTACCTAATTAAAACATCCTGATAAACGGGAGAGGATTGAAAGCCCCAAACCTGGTGGGTTCACTGTTGCTGCCAGCATTTCACTTTACAAGGCAGCGGGGACAATCTCAGGTCAGATTGCATTGACTATTGCAACGTTATGATTAGAAGCGAGTTTTCCATCTGACTGCATCACACATCCGGGTGTAATCTCCCTGAAAGCTGAATCGCCCACACTCTACCTGATAAAATCTGTTACGCAACTTAATTAGCATTTCGCTGGTTTCAGCGCCAGGTCACGCACCTTAAAGGCTGCGCAACGTCGGTGGGCTGACACGTAATATAGAAGGCGTCACGGGGCTGTCAAAAAAAAGTGAATGGTGTAAAGCGCGATTTGTCTCATCACAAGGCTTTCCAAGCGCCGCCCCTCAGGCAAAAAAAAGCCCGGCATCTGCCGGGCTACTATTAAAGCAGCGGTTTATTACCGCGCTGCCAGAGCTTGAGTATGACGCGCTCAAGGGCCACGCTGGCGCTCTGGGTGAAGCGATCCATCATTTTCTTTTTCCGCGCGAAATGCACGCCCAACACGTTGAATTTATTCATCTGTTTGATGATAAACGCATCACTGGTGCCGATTTCATCCACCAGCCCTAATTCAATAGCTTGACGGCCATACCAGTGTTCTCCGGTCGCCACCTTATTGAGATCCAATGTAGGACGCATCTGCTGCACAAAATCTTTGAAAAGCTGGTGAGTCTCGTTGAGATCTTCCTGGAATTTTTCACGTCCCTCTTCGGTGTTTTCACCAAACAGCGTCAAGGTGCGCTTGTATTGACCTGCGGTATGCAGTTCGACATCAATATCATTGCGCTTTAACAGACGATTGAAGTTAGGAATCTGAGCCACCACGCCAATAGAACCAATAATAGAAAACGGCGCCGCAACAATGCGGTCAGCGACGCACGCCATCATATAGCCTCCACTGGCCGCGACTTTATCGACCACTGCCGTAAGCGTTAAGCCCGCCTCTTTCAAGCGCTGAAGCTGAGATGCCGCCAGCCCATACCCATGAACGACGCCGCCCGGACTCTCAAGACGCAAAAGCACCTCATCGCCCGGCTGCGCCACTGCCAGCACAGCAGAAATTTCTTCCCGCAGCGAACTCACTTCGCTGGCATCCATGCTGCCCTTAAATTCCAGTACATAAAGCGTTGGCTTGGCTGTTTCACTCACGCCAGCTTTCGCATTACGCTTCTCATCTTTGGCTTTTTGCTTTTCTTCCTTTTTATGCTGCTTAAGCCAGATTTTCTGCACATGGGGCTTCATTTTCGCCAGCGCCAGATTGTCTTTCATCTCGCGATAGTCATCATCAAGGTGAGTGACGCGCAGCTGACCACTACTATGGCGTTTGCGAAGTGTGGCGTTGAGCACAATCACAGCAATCGCTGCCACTGCCACCACCACGGTGACAGCCTTCGCCAAAAATAATCCGTAGTTTGAAAGTAAATCCATTCTCCCGCCTTAATAAACAGTGAATTACATATAGAAGCGAAGTTTACCCGCTTTGCGGTATCTCGTCGCCTTAATTGGCTGCGGGCGGCACAGAATGCGTCCCAATACGATTGCGCAGCGCCCCATTTTAAGGCATAAAGCCAACATGTTTGAGCTGCCACAGGACACTGCTGTGCATTACCAACCCAAAAGCGATTTGCTCAAGAATCGCATCATTCTGGTCACCGGCGCTTCCGACGGGATTGGCCGCGAAGCGGCGTTGACCTATGCGCGCTATGGCGCACGCGTTATCTTACTGGGTCGCAACGCCGATACGCTGCGCCAAACCGAACATGCCATCAATCAGCTGAACAAACAATCTGCCTTCTCCGTGATTCTGGATCTCGCACAGGCCACACCCGCGCGCTGCCAGCAACTTGCGGAAGAGCTTGCGGCACAGGTTCCACATCTTGACGGTGTTCTTCACAACGCCGGTATATTAGGCGAGATTGTGCCGCTGGCTGAGCTTGACCCCGCTGTTTGGCGCGACGTCATGCAAATCAATCTGGATGCGACATTTTATCTGACACAGGCGCTGCTTCCTCTGCTTCTGAAGTCGGATTCCGGCTCGCTGGTCTTTACGACATCAAGCGTGGGCCGAACCGGTCGTGCAGGCTGGGGAGCGTATGCGGTCTCGAAATTCGCTACTGAAGGCATGATGCAGGTGTTAGCCGATGAGTATAAAAACCATCCTTTGCGCGTGAATTGCATCAATCCCGGCGGCACGCGCACGAAGATGCGCGCCAGCGCTTTCCCCAACGAAGATGCGGCGCTGTTGAAAACCCCGGCCGACCTCATGCCGCTCTATCTTTATCTGATGGGCGATGACAGCCGCAGAAAAACCGGCATGAGCTTCGATGCGCAGCCCGGTCGTAAACCCGGTCCCGCCAGCGCATGAACGATCGCCATCAGCAACGGCAGCAGCGATTAAAAGCGCAGGTCGATGCGCGTATTGCTGCTGCAAATGAGACCCGCGGTATTCTGATGGTGTTTACCGGCAACGGCAAAGGTAAAACCACGGCAGCCTTTGGTACCGCGCTGCGCGCTTGCGGCCACGGTCACAAGGCCGCAGCCGTGCAGTTCATCAAAGGTGAATGGCCAAACGGTGAGCGCAATCTTCTGGCTCAGCATGGGGTTGAATTTCACGTGATGGCGACCGGTTTTACATGGGAAACTCAGAATCGTGAAACAGATACCCTTGCCTGTCAGCGCGTCTGGCAAGAAGCCAAGCGGCTGCTTGCCGATGTGACACTGGATCTGGTGATTCTGGATGAGATCACTTATATGGTGACGATGAATTATCTGGATCTCGATGAGCTAGTGCAGGTACTGCAGCACCGCCCCGTGCATCAGAGCGTGATTATCACCGGACGCGGCTGTCATCGTCGTTTGGTAGACATCGCAGATACGGTGACAGAAATGCGCCCGGTAAAGCATGCGTTTGATGCCGGTATTCAGGCGCAACAGGGGATTGACTGGTAATGCCTGATGCCGTATCCGGCATCAGACCGACACCTATGCGCCGCGTTTGTTACTGCTGCGACGTGGCGATGCGCTAACGGCACTGTGACGCTTAACGGCACGGCGGATCTGGTTCGCTTTGGTGCGACGGCGATCTTTTTCCAGCGCGACTTTGGTCACTGTCTCTTCCGGCAGTTCCACCAGCTTGCGCAAATAGTTAACTGCCGGCAACTCCATCTCCATCCAACCGCCGCGCGGCAAGCCTTTGGGTAATTGAATATCACCGTAACGTACGCGCATCAAACGGCTCACCTGAACGCCTACCGCTTCCCAAAGGCGACGCACCTCACGGTTACGTCCTTCAGTGAGCGTGACGTTGTACCACTGGTTGATGCCTTCCCCGCCAGCAAACTTGATGGTTTTAAATGCCGCAGGACCATCCTCAAGCTGCACGCCCTTGCTCAGCTGACGCACCTTTTCATCATTGACTTCACCAAACACGCGAACAGCGTATTCACGCTCAACTTCACGGCTTGGATGCATAAGGCGATTTGCCAACTCACCGTCTGTGGTAAAAAGCATTAAGCCGCAGGTGTTAACGTCCAGACGACCAACGGCAATCCAGCGTGAACCGCGCAGGCGCGGTAGGCGATCGAAAACGGTAGGACGCCCTTCGGGATCATTTCGTGTGCAGAGCTCACCTTCAGGTTTGTAGTACGCCAGCACGCGACACACTTCGGTGGTGGATTCGGCAATGGAAACCAAGTGACCGTCAATGCGGATTTTCAGGGATTTGTCATTCTCTATGCGATCGCCCAGCGTCGCCACTTTGCCATCCACGCTGACGCGTCCGGCTGAAATCATCGTTTCGATTTCACGGCGCGAGCCGTGACCGGCGCGCGCTAAAACTTTCTGTAATTTTTCGCTCATGGAGCAACCTCGTTGTCGCCTTCCCAGGCGTCGTGGTAAGAAGAGGTACGATACGGGGATTACCAATTCCCGTATCAGAATCTGTTGCCGCCGTATGACGCAGTGGGTTCATAGACGGCCCGCGATTTTACACTACTGCGGGATGAGTTAATACCTTTTCCTTAGATGCCGATAATAGTGCCTCGCTGTTTTACGCTTTGCTCGCGCAAGCCGCGATGCATTCAGCACGCTAATTTATTTTTGCTTCTAGCCCGGCCCTCGAAAAAAATAAAACCCTGAAATTTTCATCACTTATTTTTGCTTTTTTTTGCTTCCTCATTTGAACGCATATTTAATCCATTATCACTGGATAACTATTCAGGTTTCGGTGAATGAAATAATTTACTTATGGCATTCGGCCAGATTTTACTTCCTTAAGCTTTTCTTAATAAAGAGATAGCAACTACCAAAAGACAAAAAAGCAGACTAACTCACTACCGAATTAGCTTAACGAAAGAACAAAAAACCAACAGGTTGCATTAAGTGGCGGGTTTTGCGGGTATTTAGACTTCGTGCGTTTATATAAATTGTTCTGATGGAATTAGCGTGTAAAATTTAACCTGTAGAGCAAAGCCAACATTTAATAATGGCTTTCTCCTTAAATTCACATTTGCTTAACTTATAAAGAAATCCATCAAGTCGCTTTATGTCGCCTTGAAAATAAAAAAGCGACGCGCGCAGGACCTGCAGCGTCAATACGGTATGGAATGCGTTAATTAGCATGTCACGAAGTCTTCACCAGGGATTTTAACGACATGCCACATTGAAGAACATAATCATGAGAACTTCCCTGCTTTGGCCTGCCCTTACGGCGCTGGCATTAAGCGGTTGTTCCGTGGGACACACCGAATACAGCCGGACGGCGCTTGAACACGTTGATATGAGCGTGACGGGCATTCCGACCGTGCTGGGATTGGGCGTCCTTGGAACCACCATTCCTCTTACGCCAGAGTACAGCTTAACCGCTGCGCACGTGGCTAAAACCTCTGTACAGCGCGTTAAGGCTTATCACCCTTATTGCGATGTCGCGATTATTTACCACAAAAACAGCCCAGAGACATTGGCAAAATTCCGTACCGGAAAAGTGGGTGATCCAATAAAAATGTATGGCTACAGTTTTATTTCCGCCATGCCTGTTGAATCAAGCGGCGTTAATTTAGCCCGCACCGCTATCACCAATCGATGGAATAAAAAACCGTGTATGGCAATGGCGTCTAATGCCGGGGTCGTACAGGGCATGTCGGGAGGTGCGGTTTATAATAGCGACCAAACGCTGGCGGGCGTTATCGTGGGTTACAGTCATGAAATCGCAAACGTACGGAGCAAAAAGGTCATCTTAAAAGATGTGTCGCTTTATATTCCCTACGGCGATTTCAAAAACTGGCTGCAGCAGAATCTGGGTCAGACGCCAGCGAGCACGTCTAACCCATCCTGATTATAAAAAGGGACGCGTATCGCCTACGCCTTCACGGATAACCTGAGGCGCATCGCTGGTGAGATCGATTACTGTTGTCGGCTGCTGTCCCAGCGTGCCGCCATCGATGATCAGATCCACCAGCTTACCAATGCTGTGCTGAATCTCTTCGGGATCGGACTCGGTGAAGTCATTGCCCGGCAGCATCAACGACGTGGACATCATTGGCTCATTCAAACGCTCCAGGAGTGCCAGCGCAACCGGGTTTGAAGGAACGCGTAGGCCGATGGTTTTACGCTTTTCATTCATTAAACGGCGCGGGACTTCTTTGGTCGCTTTAAGAATAAACGTGTAGTTACCTGGCGTATTATTTTTCAGCAGGCGGAAGGCGCTGTTATCAACCTGCGAATAGGTCGAGAGTTCCGATAAATCACGGCACATCAGCGTAAAGTTGTGGTTTCCGTCCAGCTGGCGAATGCGGCAGATGCGCTCCATGGCGTTTTTTTCTTCCAGTCGGCACCCGAGTGCGTAGCCTGAATCGGTGGGATAGACAATGACGCCACCTTTATTCAAATACTCGACCGCTTGGTTCACCAGACGCGGCTGGGGATTTTCTGGATGGATGTGAAAAAGTTGACTCATAAAAACCTCTTGTAACCTGTCAAGCGGAAGCCAGCGGCGCAAGCTGGGGAAAGCGTTCCCATACGGGCTCAACGCCACCCGGCAGCCACAGTTTGCGGCCTAACTCTATCCACGGACAGGGTTGGTGAAAATCCGATCCCTGCGAACCGGCAAGGCCATTGTCGCGCGCATAGCCGGCCAGTTGCGTTCGCTCGTTTGGCGGCTGCTGGCACTGCGCAACTTCAATCGCATCACCGCCCGCTTCGGCAAAGTGGGCGATCAATCGCTTGAGCCATTTTGCCGACAGGCCATAGCGGCCCGGATGCGCGAGGACAGCAACGCCACCAGAATGATGAATAGCATCAATGGCTTGTTTAATTGTACACCATTGCGGCGGCACATAGCCTGTTTTGCCACGCGCCAGATAATGCTTAAACACGTTCGCCATATTGTCTGCTTTACCGATCTCAACCAGATAGCGGGCAAAATGGCCGCGGGTAATCACCCCGCCTTGTGCCAGCCGCTCTGCTCCCGCCAGCGCGTTGGGAATGCGCGCACGGTCAAGCCGCTCAGCAATCGCCTGCGCGCGCGTCATGCGACACTGATGCTGCTGCGCCAGAAAGTGGTTCAGCGCGGGATGTTGGCAGTCGAGATCGAGCCCCACGATGTGTATTTCATGGTTTTCCCACAACGTCGAGGCTTCCACTCCCGCCAGTACGCGAAGCGGCAAGCCGTGGGCGGCGCGCTGTGCTTCCTCCACCCCACCCACGGTGTCGTGATCGGTAATGGCCAGGACACCCACTTGCATTGATGCCGCACGCTGTACGAGCGCAGTGGGACTTAATACGCCGTCTGACGCCTGCGTATGACTGTGTAAATCGTAGAGTGGAAAACGCGCTATTTCAGACAAGATTGCTCCAGCAACTGCACAAACCGGCAGGCATGATAGCGATTTTGCCCCTGACTGAAAAAGGGTATTGACTTTTTTTCCGCGAACCAGTTAACTAGTACACAAGTTCACACGTAACAGGTTGTCAATCATGGCCCTCAACAATACGCATTCAACTCTTTGGTGGCGCGACGTTTCCCTCAACGGGCAATATCGTCTTGCACATCTTGCGTAAATGCTGTGCAGATACCTGAGCCCGCCACTAAGCGGGCTTTTTTATGAGCAAAATTCAGAGACTCCGACATGGCTAATGCGAAACCCACATTGAAGTTGATTACCGGTGAAGCGCCTTACCGCGAAGATCCGGCCGCAGTGTTTCATCAAATTTGCGGCGCGCGCCCAGCAACCCTGCTGCTTGAATCGGCAGATATCGACAGTAAAGAGAATCTCAAAAGCCTTCTGATCGTCGACAGCGCACTGCGGATCAGCGCGCTGGGCCAGACGGTGACGCTGCAGGCGCTGTCTGAAAATGGTCGCGCCCTGCTACCGCTGCTGGATGAGGCTTTGCCATCCGAGGTGCGTATCGAAGCGCGACCAGATGGCCGTGAGCTCCATTTTCCTCAGCCGCAAGGCCTGCACGACGAAGACGTCAGGCTCAAGGCGTTGTCCGTCTTTGACGCACTGCGCCTGATCCCGCAGCTGGTCAATAGTCCGGCAGAAGAGCGTGAGGCGATGTTTATTGGCGGCTTGTTCGCGTATGACCTGGTGGCTGGCTTTGAAGATCTGCCTGCGCTTCGCCATGACCAGCGCTGCCCGGACTACTGCTTCTACTTAGCAGAAACCTTACTGGTGATCGATCACCAGTCACGCAGCGCGCGTCTGCAGGCCAGCTTGTTTACTCCATCAACCCACGAGTTTCAGCGTCTGCAGAGCCGGATTGAACAACTTCGCGGTCAGCTGGCTCAGGCAGCTCCCACGCTGCCGGTCCAACCCGTTGAACAGATGACCCTGAGCGTCAGCCAGAGTGATGAAGATTACTGCAAGGTGGTACGCGATCTGCAGGAGGCGATTCGCATCGGTGAAATCTTCCAGGTGGTGCCTTCACGCCGCTTTTCACTTCCCTGCCCTTCACCGCTGGCGGCTTACGACACCCTGAAGCGCAGCAACCCAAGCCCTTACATGTTTTACATGCAGGACCAGGATTTCGCGCTGTTCGGCGCCTCTCCAGAAAGCTCGCTGAAATATGACGCGCTTACACGCCAAATTGAGATCTACCCGATTGCGGGTACCCGCCCGCGCGGTCGCCATGCCGATGGCTCGTTAGACCGCGATCTGGATAGCCGTATCGAACTGGAAATGCGCACTGACCATAAAGAGCTGGCCGAGCACTTGATGCTGGTGGACCTGGCGCGTAATGACTTGGCGCGTATCTGCGTGCCCGGCAGCCGTTATGTCGCCGACCTCACTAAGGTCGATCGCTATTCGTTTGTGATGCACTTGGTGTCGCGCGTGGTGGGAACGCTGCGTAACGATCTCGACGTGCTGCACGCCTACCGTGCCTGTATGAACATGGGGACCTTGAGCGGCGCGCCAAAAGTCCGCGCGATGCAGCTGATTGCCGAAAAAGAGGGCACGCGGCGCGGCAGCTACGGCGGTGCGGTAGGTTACTTCACAGCACAAGGTGATTTGGATACCTGTATCGTGATCCGCTCGGCTTGGGTACAAGACGGCGTAGCCACCGTCCAGGCTGGCGCAGGCGTTGTACTGGATTCGCAGCCACAGGCTGAAGCGGATGAAAGCCGCAACAAAGCGCGCGCGGTGCTGCGTGCCATTGCGACCGCGCACCATTGCAAGGAGATTTTCTAATGGCCGATATTTTGTTGCTGGATAACATCGATTCCTTCACTTACAACCTGGTGGATCAGCTGCGTACCTTTGGTCATAACGTGGTGATTTACCGCAATAACGTGCCCGCTGAGCTGCTGATTGAACGCATCCAGCAGCTCGCCAATCCGGTGCTGATGCTCTCACCTGGCCCCGGTGCGCCGAAAGACGCGGGCTGTATGCCGGCTTTGCTTCAGGCGCTGCGTGGTCGCTTACCGATTATCGGTATCTGTCTTGGCCATCAGGCAATTATCGAAGCCTATGGCGGTCATGTGGGTCAGGCGGGCGAAATTCTGCACGGTAAGGCATCCGCTATCCACCACGACGGTGAGGCTATGTTTAACGGACTCAGTAATCCGCTGCCTGTGGCGCGCTATCACTCCCTGGTTGGCAGCAACACGCCCGAGGAATTAATTGTCAACGCCAGCTACAACGGCATGGTGATGGCAGTGCGTCATGACGCAGATCGGGTCTGCGGCTTCCAATTCCACCCCGAATCGATTCTGACCACCCAAGGTGCTCATTTACTTGAACAAACTTTGGCCTGGGCGCTGGCGAAGTCATAGGGAGATCATTATGCAATCCATTTTGGAAAAAGTGTTTCAGGCGGAAACGCTGAGCCAGACTGAAAGCCACCAGCTGTTTAGCGCCATTATTAAAGGCCAGCTTGAGCCGACGCAGCTCGCGGGTGCGCTTATTGCCATGAAAGTGCGCGGCGAGCGGCCCGAAGAGATCGCGGGGGCAGCCAGCGCCCTGCTGGCCGATGCGCGTGCTTTTCCGCGTCCTGATTACGCCTTTGCCGATATCGTCGGCACCGGCGGCGACGGCAGCAACAGTATTAATATCTCCACCGCCAGCGCTTTTGTGGCGGCAACGTGCGGGGTAAAAGTGGCCAAGCACGGCAACCGCAGCGTCTCCAGTAAGTCGGGTTCGTCCGATCTGCTGGCCGCCTTTGGCATTAATTTAGACATGTCAGCGGATAACGCTCGACGCGCGCTGGACGATCTCAACGTATGCTTTCTGTTTGCACCCCAGTATCACCAAGGATTTCGCCATGCCATGCCGGTGCGTCAGCAGTTAAAAACCCGCACGATTTTCAACGTGCTTGGGCCGCTGATTAACCCGGCTCGCCCGCCGCTGGCGGTGATTGGCGTGTACAGTCCAGAGCTGGTTATGCCGATTGCACAAACCCTGAAAGTGCTGGGCTACCAGCGGGCGGCCGTTGTACACGGCGGTGGCATGGATGAGGTTGCGCTGCACAGCCCTACCCATGTGGCCGAACTGCGTGATGGAGAAATCACCGGTTACTCGTTGACGCCAGAAGACTTCGGCTTTGGTTATCATGATAAAGAGGCGCTCGCCGGCGGCACGCCGGAAGAAAATCGTGACATTCTCACGCGTTTACTCCAGGGTAAGGGCCAGCCCGCGCACGAGCAGGCCGTTGCGGTCAACGTCGCAATGTTGCTGAAAGTATTCGGAAATGAAGATTTACGTGACAACGCCCAGCGCGCAATGGAAGCCATTCGCAGTGGCCAGGCGTATGAGCGCGTTGTGGCTCTGGCAACGAGAGGATGAGATGAGTATCAAGGGCACCGTTTTAGAGAAAATTGTACAAGATAAAGCGATCTGGGTTGAGGCGCGACAAGCGCAGCAGCCTTTAGCAAGCTTCCAAAACGCGCTGCAGCCTGCGGCACGTCACTTTTACGATGCGCTGCGTGGTGCGCGGACCGTATTCATCCTTGAGTGTAAAAAGGCCTCGCCTTCTAAAGGATTAATTCGCGAAGATTTCGATCCCGCCACCATCGCGGGTATTTACCGGGAATACGCTGCGGCAGTGTCCGTGCTCACGGATGAAAAGTACTTTCAGGGTGATTTCGCGTTTCTCCCGGTTGTCAGCGCAGCGATTACGCAGCCGGTGCTGTGCAAAGACTTCATCATCGACCCTTATCAAATTTACCTTGCCCGCCATTACCAGGCCGATGCCATTCTGTTGATGCTGTCGGTGCTGGATGACGATCAGTATCGCCAGCTTGCCGCCGTCGCGCACAGCTTAAAAATGGGCGTGCTGACTGAAGTGAGCAACGAAGAAGAACTGGCGCGCGCGATTGCCCTTGAGGCGAAAGTGGTTGGCATCAATAACCGCGACCTGCGTGATTTGTCAATCGACCTTAACCGCACTCGCCAGTTAGCGCCTCAGTTGGGTTCTGGGGTGACGGTCATCAGTGAATCCGGTATTAATAATTACGCTCAAGTGCGTGAGCTCAGCCACTTCGCCAATGGTTTCCTCATCGGCTCTGCGCTTATGGAAGAGGCGGATCTGGACGCCGGCGTACGCCGGGTGCTATTAGGCGATAATAAAGTGTGTGGCCTTACGCGCCCGGAAGATGCCCGTGCCGCCTATGACGCAGGTGCATGCTACGGCGGACTGATTTTTGCCGACGGCTCGCCGCGCAAGATTTCGCACGCACAGGCGCAAGCGGTTGCCGCTGGCGCGCCGTTGAAATACGTCGGCGTCTTTCGCGATCAGCCTATAGGTGACATTGTCACGTTAGCCGCCTCACTCTCGCTTGCTGCAGTGCAGCTCCACGGTGACGAAGATCGGGCGTTTGTGGCCCAGTTGCGCGCTGCCTTACCCGCTCAGGTGCGCATCTGGAAGGCCATGAGTATCACGGATCGGCTGCCCGCCCGCGATTGGCCCCACGTTGATCGCTATGTGTTTGACCACGGTAAAGGTGGCAGCGGCCAGCATTTTGATTGGTCACTGCTCCAGGGCGAAGCGCTGAATGATGTGCTACTGGCAGGTGGCTTGAGCGCGGACAACTGCGTTCAGGCGGCACAGCTGGGCTGCGCAGGTCTGGACTTCAATTCAGGGGTGGAATCTGCCCCGGGCATCAAAGATGCCAGTAAAGTCGCGGCGGTATTCCGCACGCTGCGCGCCTACTAATTTTACCAGCCCGCATGCTGTGGCGGGCAGGATAAGGAAGACAGAAATGACGACGTTATTGAATCCCTATTTTGGTGAATTTGGCGGCCAGTATGTGCCACAAATCCTGATGCCTGCGCTGCGCCAGCTGGAGAGCGCCTTTGTGGAGGCCCAGCGCGATCCCACTTTCCAGGCCGAATTTACCGACCTGTTGAAGAATTATGCGGGCCGCCCCACGGCGCTGACGCTGTGCAGTAATCTGACCAAAGGCACAAAAACGCGGCTTTACCTTAAACGCGAAGATCTGCTGCACGGTGGTGCGCATAAGACCAATCAGGTTCTGGGTCAGGCGCTGCTCGCCCGCCGCATGGGTAAAAATGAAATCATTGCCGAAACGGGCGCGGGGCAGCATGGTGTTGCGTCAGCGCTGGCGTGCGCGCTGCTGGGCATGAAGTGCCGCATCTACATGGGCGCGAAAGACGTTGAGCGTCAGTCGCCTAACGTTTTCCGCATGCGATTGATGGGCGCAGAAGTCATTCCCGTGCACAGCGGCTCCGCCACGCTCAAAGATGCGTGTAATGAAGCGCTGCGCGACTGGTCGGGCAGCTACGAAACCGCGCACTATATGCTCGGCACCGCGGCCGGCCCGCACCCGTTCCCCACCATTGTGCGTGAATTCCAGCGCATGATCGGAGAAGAGACCAAAGCGCAGATTTTGGAAAAAGAGGGGCGACTGCCGGATGCCATCCTCGCCTGCGTAGGCGGCGGCTCGAATGCGATTGGCATGTTCGCCGATTTTATTGACGACACCGGCGTGAAATTAATCGGCGTAGAACCTGCCGGACACGGCATTGAAACCGGTGAGCACGGCGCGCCGCTCAAGCACGGTCGCGTGGGTATCTACTTTGGCATGAAAGCCCCGATGATGCAGACCGAGGAGGGGCAAATCGAGGAGTCTTATTCTATCTCCGCCGGCCTTGATTTCCCGTCTGTTGGCCCGCAGCACGCGCATCTTAATAGCATCGGACGCGCGGACTATGTCTCCGTGACCGACGATGAAGCCCTCAGCGCCTTCAAAGCGCTGTGCCGTGCAGAGGGAATTATTCCTGCGCTGGAGTCATCACATGCGTTAGCGCATGCGTTAAAAATGATTGCTGACAACCCAGATAAAGAACAGCTGCTGGTAGTCAACCTGTCAGGGCGCGGTGATAAAGACATCTTTACGGTACACGATATTTTGACAGCGAAAGGAGAGATCTGATGGAACGTTACGACCGGATGTTTGCACGCCTGGCGGAGAAAAACGAGGGGGCATTTGTGCCGTTCGTCACGCTAGGCGATCCTTCTCCTGAGTTGTCGCTGCGCATTATTGATGCCCTGGTTGAAGGCGGCGCCGATGCGCTGGAACTGGGCATTCCGTTCTCCGATCCGCTGGCCGACGGCCCCACCATTCAGGGGGCCACGCTGCGTGCGTTCGCGGCGGGTACTACCGTGGCGCAATGCTTTGAGATGCTGGCGGCGGTGCGCCAGAAATATCCGGCGCTGCCCATTGGCTTATTGATGTATGCCAATTTAGTGTTCAGCCGAGGTGTGGATACGTTCTATGCGCAGTGCGCAGCCGTGGGCGTGGATTCGGTGCTGGTGGCTGATGTTCCGGTTGAGGAGTCCGCACCGTTCCGCCAGGCCGCTATGCGTCATAATGTGGCCCCGATCTTTATTTGTCCGCCAAACGCCGACGACGATTTGCTGCGCGAGGTCGCTTCTCACGGGCGTGGGTACACTTACCTGCTGTCACGCGCGGGCGTAACCGGGGCGGAAAATCGCGCCAGTCAGCCGCTGCATCATCTGATCGCGAAACTGCATGAATACCATGCGGCGCCTCCGCTGCAAGGATTTGGTATTTCGGAACCCAGCCAAGTCAAAGAGGCCATTGAGGCTGGTGCAGCGGGCGCGATTTCGGGCTCGGCGATCGTGCGCATCATTGAGCGCCATCAAAATGATACCCCGGCCCTGCTGAGTGAATTAAAACAGTTTGTCAGCAACCTCAAAGCCGCCACGCGCTAACGTTCACCCGGCCTCCTCTTAATCAATGGTTGAGGCCGTTATTCCCACGCTCTTCATGATTTTTTCCTCTGCGCATTTGCTGATTTCCTCGACACCGCCCACACTTAATTGCACCGTCTCGTTGCGGTGAAACATCATCTATGACAGGGAGATAACCAATGAAGTTTTTCAAAGTCGTTGCAAGTTTTTTAATGGCTGCAATGGTGGCGCTAACCTTAAGCGCATGTGCACCAACGGCCACCAAAGAAGGCACTGGCGGTTATATCGATGACACCGTCGTGACCACAAAAGTTAAAGCACAGCTATTAAAAGATGAGTCGTTGAAATCGACTGAAATCAATGTCGAAACCTTCAAAGGCAAGGTCCAGCTCAGCGGCTTCGTGAGTTCACCGCAGATGGCTAACCGCGCCGTGGCCGTGACGCGCAGCGTGCCGGGCGTACGTGCCGTTGTTAACAATATGCAAATCAAATAACTCCGTTACGCCTCGTATCGGGCGGCCCAGCGCCCCCGATACGAGCGTGGCCATCAGAAACGATAGCCCACGCCAAAGAAGAACACCCATGGGTCAATGCGCGTATGAATCGTCTGCGCCTCACCGCCCGCCTTGAATTTCACGTCAGTATCGATATCCATGTACCAGAGCGAGGCATTCAGCATCCAGTCGCGGTTGATTTGATAATCTAATCCAACCTGCCCCGCCGCTCCCCAGGAATCCTTTACGCTCAAATCGCTCAAACCCGCGTCTTTGCCGGTTTGATTAAACGTTGCATCATAAAATGTGGTGTAGTTAAGGCCGACCCCCACATAAGGACGCACCGCGCTGTTGCTGTCAAAAAAGTAGTATTGCGCCATCAGCGTTGGCGGTAGCTGACGTACCGTGGCCAAATTCCCGGTAGGACCAAGGCCCACTTTGTGACGAAACGGCGTGGCCGCCAGCAACTCGATCCCCACATTGTCCGTGGCCATCCAGGTCAACGTCAGGCCGAGTTGCGTGTCGTTGCTCACGGAAAAACCGCCCATCCCCAGCACATTGTCAGACCCTTCGGTCGGGCGCACCGTGGCGCTGCCGGCACGCATAAAAACATCCCCCGCTTGGTGGGCCAGTACCCCTTGCGGAATGGTCAGGGCCAACAACAGCGCCGCTTTTCCCAGTTTCATTCTTACTCCTTTGGCAACATTCAGGTGGCAGGGTGTTTGCGGCAAAGGTTTTACGCCATTCACTGGCAAAGATCACGCGGCAAATATAAAATTAACTCCTTAAAAAACAATGCATTGATACAGATCAATTTTGCTTATCTCCGCGCCGTTAAAAATTCCCTTGCGCAAATCACACGGCGTGATTATTTTTCTTTTCCCGATGGTGATTTTGGTTCGATGCCCCAGGAGTGGCAGGCAATCAGATGAGCGAATTAACCAACCCTTGTATGACCTGTGGCGCCTGCTGCGCCCATTTTCGCGTTTCTTTTTACTGGGCCGAAGCCGAGGATGCGGGCGGCAGCGTGCCGGTGGATCTCACCGAGCCGCTTAGCCTGCTGATGCGCAACATGCGCGGGACCAATGACCGTCAGCCACGCTGTGTCGCGCTACAGGGCGAAATCGGCGGCTGCGTCTCGTGCGGAATCTATGACCAGCGCCCATCACCGTGCCGAGAGTTTGCCATGTCCGGTGAGCAAGGCGTGCCGAACGACGCCTGTGACCGCGCCCGCGCCCGTCACGGTCTGCCGCCGCTTTTTACGCCTTCTTTACCTGAGATGACAGAAAGTTATGGCTTTTCAGGTGCCAGCTCGCCCGTAGACCATGTACAATCGCCGGGTTAATTCACCCGGTTTCTTCAAGGAGAGTACATGTCTATCACGGCAAGTTCGTTATACCGTGACACAGGAAATTTTTTCCGCCACCAGCTCGTTACCCTTGTGCTGATGGCGCTTCTGACATCATTCATCACGGTGATTGTCGGTCATGCCTTAACGCCGGGTCAGGAGCAGCTCTCGCTGCTTGGCCAGACAGACGATAGCGCGACGTCTCTGTTTGATTTGGTGCAGAGCATGACGCCGGAACAACAGCGCGTCCTGTTACGCGCCTCGGCGGCGGGCACGCTGGCGGCGCTCATCGGCAACACACTATTGCTGGGTGGAATGCTCAGCCTGATCCCCTTGGTCTCCAGCGGTCAACGCGTCAGCGCGCTGCGCGCTATCGGTGCTTCTGCCCCGCTGCTGCCGAAACTGCTGCTGCAAACGTTCCTCATTACGCTGTTGGTCCAGCTGGGCTTTATGGTGCTGATGGTGCCTGGCGTGATCCTCGCGATTCTGCTGTCGCTGGCGCCGGTGATGCTGGTAAGTGAGAAAAAAGGCGTGATTGGCGCAATGCGCGCCAGCATGGGGCTGGCGTGGAAGAACGTGAAGCTGATTGCGCCAGCAATCGTGCTATGGCTGCTGGCGAAAATCGCGTTGTTGTTCCTGATTTCAAGCATCACGGTGCTGCCAGCCAACATCGCCTCGGTCGTGATGAACGCGGTAGGGAATTTGATCTCCGCGCTGCTCATTATCTATTTGTACCGGCTCTATATGCTGGTACGTTAATCGCTAAGGCGCTCAACCGGGCGCCTTTACTGAATGCTCCTGTCTCGACTGGAAATGCTATGAAGCAGTTACTTGATTTTCTTCCCTTGGTGGTTTTCTTCATTTTTTACAAGCTTTACGACATCTATGTTGCTTCCGGTGCACTGGTAGTAGCGACAGGTCTGGCGCTGATCGCGAGCTGGCTGCTGTATCGTAAGTTAGAAAAAATGACCATTTTCACTTTTGTGCTGGTTGCCGTGTTTGGCACGCTCACTTGGGCGTTACGCAATGCAGAGTTCATTAAGTGGAAAGTCACGGTGATCTACTCGCTGTTTGCAGTGGCGCTGCTCTACAGCCAATGGTTTATGAAACAGCCGCTGATCCAGACCATGCTCGGTAAAGAGTTACAGTTGCCGTCTCACGTGTGGCGTCGCCTTAACGTGGCGTGGGCAGCCTTCTTTTTCGTCTGTGGCCTGGCGAACATCTACGTGGCGTTTTGGATGCCGCAGGATGTCTGGGTTAACTTCAAAGTGTTTGGTCTCACCGGTCTGACGCTGCTGTTTACGCTGGTCAGCGGCGTTTACATCTGGCGGAACATGCCGCCGCAAGAACAAAAATAAGACTTCGGCCCGACGCGTTCGGGTTTCTTCTCACCTGCAAAAGAATTGAGCGATGGACGAAAAACACAAGCTGCCGCAAGGCGAAATGGTTTTACGCACGCTGGCGATGCCAGCCGATACCAATGCCAACGGTGATATTTTTGGCGGCTGGTTGATGTCACAAATGGACATGGGCGGCGCGATTATGGCGAAGGAGATCGCCGAGGGACGCGTTGTAACCGTGCGCGTGGATGGCATGACGTTCCTGAAACCGGTGGCAGTGGGAGATGTAGTGAGCTGCCATGCGCACTGCCTGAAAACCGGTAACAGCTCAATGACCATTAATGTGCAAGTGTGGATCAAGAAAGTGTCATCTGAGCCTATCGGACAAACCTATTGCGCCACCGAGGCGGTATTTGTGTATGTCGCGGTGGACCATACCGGCAAATCACGTCCCTTACCGGCCGGTAAAGCCAACCTTTCCCATTAAAATCTCGCAAAAAAGCGGCCATCGGCCGCTTTTTAACGTCAACTTATTCGATATTCGCCCCGCCATTCAGGCGGAAAACAATATTCATGGTCAATCCGCTGCCCGGATGCCCCGACTGATAGCGCCACTTTTTCATGGCACTTTTAACCTCACGCTCAAACATATTCGGCGGCGTAGCAGAGAGCACCTCGATGTTGTCTACGCGCCCTTCGCTGTCAACGTCAAACTTAACCCGCACCTTGCCTTCAATGCGCAGCGCCATCGCCCGCGCTGGATAAGCCGGTTTACTTACCGCGATGGCTTTTGGCCCTTCTGATACCGCTGGGGTCGGCGTTGGCGACGGGGTTGCTTTCGGTGCCGTCGCAGGACGCGACTGCGGTGCAGGCGTATCCTGTTTAAACGGATTAGCCTGCGGCTGCGGCTTTACCGTTTTATGTGGCTTTGGCTCCGCTTTCTTTTCGGGCTTGGGCTTGGGTTTAGGTTTCGGCTTGGGTTCCGGTTTAGGTATAGGAACCGGCTCCGCTTTAGGCGGTTCAGGCGTGACCTGCGGTTCAGGTTCGGGCTGCGGTTGCGGCTCTGGCTGCGGCGCGGGCGCAACGGGCGCAGGCGCTGGCTGAACCTCCGGTGCAACCATCGTTACCGTAATAGGCTGCGACACGTTAGGCACCTCAATGGTCTGATGAAACGAAGCGTACAGTATGCCTGCAATCACCGCGCCGTGAAGCGCGACGGAAAGCAGCATTGAAACAGGCGTTCGAGCAGGAAATGGCGTGGTCAACGTCGTCATATCAGTCATTTTCATTGAGTGAAGCCGCGATTTTAAATGCAAATAGCAATCAGTTTCAACTGGCGATGCAATGGCCGCTAACGCGGCGCTTTAACCGCAGTTGCGCTTTCTTCATACGCGCTTATCTTTCGTTTGCACTCTGATTGGCGATCCCTTAACGTGTTCCGCAATTTCGGCAAGTCAAACGGGAGTGCCCCCATCGTGCTGTATGTTATCTACGCGGAAGATACCGCAGATTCTCTGGAAAAACGCAATTCTGTGCGCCCGGCGCATCTTGCCCGTCTGCAACTGCTGCAGGACGAAGGTCGTTTGATTGCTGCAGGCCCACTGCCGGCTGTTGACAGCAACGATCCTGGCCCGGCGGGATTTACCGGTTCGGTGATTATCGCGGAATTTACGTCACTGGAGACCGCCCAGTCGTGGGCCAATGACGACCCTTACATTGCCGCTGGCGTGTACGAGAAAGTCTCGGTAAAACCGTTCAAGCGCGTATTTTGATATGTGGCTGTCGCTCTGCTTGCTCATCGCCGCGCTGGCGCTGATTGGCCGAGCAGTTTGGCTATGGCGGCAGCAAGGTTGGCGCGCTCGCCGCCAGCACGTGGTTATGCTCATCGTGCTGGCCGCCGCGCTGCAGACCATCAACATCGTGCTGATGCTCCGCAGCCCCCATTGATTGCCCGGCGCTACAGGTTCTGCGTAATAAAGAGAATTGAGCGACGATGATGCTGCGCGACTTGGTGACGAATGGCATGGATACGCTTATATCGTCGAGATTGCCCCTCTAACCAGCGCGATCGTCGGCGGTGCACCTGACGTAACATTCTCCAGCGCGCCACTTCATTTCGGCTTCGTCTCATCACTCTCTCCTGAACAGGCTAAACTCGGCTGGCATTATAAAGATCTGTTAGCAAATCCCCAATCGAAAAGCGTCATCGAAGCGCGATGCGGGATAAAAGGTTTCCCTACCCTGCGCCAGCACGTAAACTTCGCACATCTAAGCGCGAACAGGATGTCCACTGAATGACCACATTTTATACGCTTATCAGCTGGTTGCTGCTCTTCGGCTACTGGTTGCTGATTGCGGGCGTGACGCTGCGTATCCTGATGAAACGGCGCGCGGTGACCTCTGCCATGGCTTGGCTGCTGATCATCTATATTCTGCCGCTGGTGGGCATCATCGCGTATCTCTCTTTCGGGGAGCTGCACCTCGGCAAACGGCGCGCTGAGCGCGCCCGCACCATGTGGCCTTCCACCGCGAAATGGCTGAGCGAACTCCGCCAGTGTCGCCACATTTTTGCCACAGAACACAGCGACGTGGCCCGCTCGCTGTTCGACCTCTGTCGGCACCGTCAGGGCATCGCGGGGGTCAAAGGCAATCAGCTTCAGCTCCTGACCAGCACCGACGATGTCATGCACGCGCTGATCCGCGACATTCAGCTGGCTCGCCACAATATCGAGATGGTGTTTTACATCTGGCAGCCAGGCGGCCTGGCAGACGACGTTGCCGAGTCACTCATGGCCGCTTCGCGACGCGGTGTACACTGTCGCCTAATGCTTGACTCGGCAGGCAGCGTCACCTTCTTTCGCAGCCAATGGCCCACGATGATGCGCAATGCCGGTATCGATGTGGTAGAAGCGCTGCAGGTGAGTCTGCTGCGCGTTTTCCTGCGGCGCATGGATTTGCGTCAGCACCGCAAAGTGGTGCTGATTGACAATTACATCGCCTATACCGGCAGCATGAACCTGGTGGATCCCCGTTTCTTCAAACAAGATGCGGGCGTGGGGCAATGGGTCGATTTAATGGCGCGCATGGAGGGACCGGTCGCCACTACCATGGGGATCGTTTACGCCTGCGACTGGGAGATTGAAACCGGAAAACGGATACTACCGCCCGCGCCAGACGCCAATATCATGCCGTTTGAGCAAGAGAGCGGCCATACCATTCAAGTGATCGCCTCGGGTCCCGGTTTCCCGGAAGATATGATCCATCAGGCGTTGCTCACCGCCGTTTACTCCGCGCGGCATCAGCTCATCATGACCACGCCCTACTTCGTACCCAGTGATGATCTTCTGCATGCTATCTGCACCGCCGCGCTGCGTGGCGTTGAAGTCAGTATTATCGTGCCGCGCCACAATGACTCGCTCCTGGTGCGCTGGGCCAGTCGGGCATTTTTCACCGAACTGCTTGAGGCCGGCGTGAAAATTTATCAGTTCGAGGATGGCCTGCTTCACACGAAAAGCGTGCTGGTGGACGGTCAGCTCAGTTTAGTGGGCACGGTAAACCTTGATATGCGCAGTCTGTGGCTCAACTTTGAAATCACGCTGGTGGTTGACGATGATGGATTTGGCAGTGACCTGGCCACGGTACAGGATGACTATATCGCCCGTTCGCGCCTGCTGGATGGAACGCGCTGGTCTAAACGTGCCTGGTGGCAGCGCATCGTCGAACGACTGTTTTACTTCTTTAGCCCTTTACTGTAAAACGAGCGGAAATATTAGCGCCTCAAGGCACACGGGAAACGTCATGGATTTAAATAATCGCCTAACAGAAGATGAAACGCTGGAGCAGGCTTACGATATTTTTCTTGAGCTGGCAGGGGATAATCTCGATCCGGCAGACATCATTCTGTTCAATTTACAGTTTGAAGAGCGCGGCGGTGCAGAGCTGTTCGATCCTTCAGAAGACTGGAATGAGCACGTCGACTTTGATATCAACCCAGACTTTTTTGCAGAAGTGGTAATTGGCTTAGGTGAAGCTGATGGCGAACCGATTACCGATGTGTTTGCGCGCGTGCTGCTGTGTCGTGAGAAAGACCACAAGCTGTGTCATATTCTGTGGCGTGAATAAACCGCTACGCGAAAAAAAACGCCGGGCCTCTGCCCGGCGTTGTCATTTTGCGCTCAGAGCGGATCCACCTTCAGGCAGGAAACCGCGTGGCGGAAGCTGCCCTCCAGTAGAGGGCGCGTTTTGGCACACTCTGGCCCCGCAATCGGACAGCGCGTGCGGAATACACAGCCCGACGGCGGGTTGATCGGCGACGGTAACTCCCCTTCCAACAGTTGAATCTGTTTGTTCTTTTCCAGATCCGGATCGGGAATCGGCACGGCCGACATCAGCGCGCGAGTATAAGGATGCTGCGGGTTGTTATACACCGCATCGTAGGTGCCCAGCTCCACGGCGTGCCCAAGGTACATCACCAGCACGCGATCGGAGATATGCTTCACCACCGCCAAGTCGTGCGCGATAAAGATCAGTGACAGCCCCATTTCACGCTGCAGTTTTTGTAGCAGGTTTACCACCTGCGCCTGGATTGAGACATCCAGCGCGGAGACCGGCTCATCACAGATAATCAGCTTAGGTTCAAGGATCAGCGCACGCGCGATGCCAATACGCTGGCACTGGCCACCCGAGAATTCGTGCGGGTAGCGGTTGATGAGGTTGGGCAGTAAGCCGACCTTCATCATCATGGCTTTCACCTTCTCTTTGACGTCCCCCTGCGGCATTTTGGGATAGTAGGTGCGCAGCGGCTCGGCGATGATGTCGCCAATGGTCATGCGCGGGTTCAGCGAGGCCAGCGGATCTTGAAAGATCATCTGAATGTCGCTGCGCGCTTTGCGCCACTCTTCCGCGCTTTGCCCTAACAGGTCGCGTCCCAGCCAGGCGACACGGCCTTCGGTGGCTTTTACTAAGCCAATGATGGCGCGCGCCAGCGTCGATTTACCGCACCCGGATTCGCCTACCACCCCCAGCGTTTCGCCCTCATAGAGACGCAGGCTTACACCGTCCACGGCTTTCAAGGTTTTGGGTGGCTGCCAAAACCACTGTTTGCCGTCTTTGATATCAAAATGCACTTTGAGATCGGCAATCTCTAACAGCACTTTTTTCTCTTCAATTACGGTGCTCATACGAGTTCCTCCACCGGCTTAAAGCAGGCGCGCAGGCGGCCTTCCGCAAACGGCTCCAGCGGCGGTGATTTTGCACAAATATCCATGGCATAGGCGCAGCGCGGCTGGAACGGACAGCCCTGTGGCAGCCGCAGCAGGTTGGGCGGATTGCCAGGAATGGTGGTCAGCGATTCGCCTTCCGCATCCAGGCGCGGCACGGCATTCAGCAAGCCGATGGAGTACGGATGCGCAGGCTGGTAAAACACATCGCGCGCGCCGCCATACTCCATGGTGCGCCCGGCGTACATCACCAGGACTTTGTCACAGATACCGGCAACCACGCCCAGATCGTGTGTAATCATGATGATGGCGGTGTTGAACTCGCGCTTGAGCTCGTTCAGCAGCGTCATGATCTGCGCCTGTACCGTCACATCCAGCGCGGTAGTCGGTTCGTCCGCAATCAACAGCTTGGGCCGACACAGCAGCGCCATCGCGATCATTACGCGCTGGCGCATGCCGCCAGAAAATTCATGGGGAAACATCTTCATGCGCTTCCGCGCCTCTGGCATTTTCACCGCATCCAGCATGCGCACCGACTCTTCAAATGCCTGCGCGCTGTTCATGCCCTTGTGCAGCTTAAGCACTTCCATCAGCTGTTCGCCCACCCGCATATAGGGATTAAGCGACGTCATCGGGTCCTGGAAAATCATGGCTATCTGCTCGGCACGCAGTTTGTTGAGCTTATTCTCGGGCAGATTAAGGATCTCCTGTCCGTTGAATTTTGCCGAGCCGCCAATACGCCCGTTTTTGGCCAGCAGCCCCATCAGCGCAAACGCGGTCTGCGATTTACCTGAACCGGATTCGCCCACAATCCCCAAGGTTTGACCGGTATGCAGCGAGAAGTTGAGATCGTTAACCGCCGTGACATCGCCGTCGTGGGTGCTAAACGTGACGCGCAAATCTTTGACATCTAAAAGCAGGTTGCTGTTTCCCGCAGGTGCAGCCGCGTGAGGCTGAAATTCGTGAATCGTCATCGGGAAACTCCTTAACGGTCTTTCGGGTCGAGGGCGTCACGCAGGCCATCGCCGATAAAGTTGAAACAGAACAGCGTCACCACCAGGAAACCTGCCGGGAACATCAGCAGCCATGGTGACACTTCCATCGAGTTTGCCCCATCGCTCAACAGCGCGCCCCAGCTACTCAGCGGCTCTTGGGTGCCTAATCCGAGGAAGCTCAGGAAAGATTCAAACAGGATCATGCTGGGCACGAGCAGTGAGGCGTACACCACCACCACCCCTAACACGTTAGGGACGATGTGGCGCAGCACGATGTTGCGCGTCGACACGCCGCCAACCTGCGCCGCTTCAATGAACTCTTTGCGTTTGAGTCCCAGCGTCTGCCCACGCACAATACGCGCCATATCCAGCCATGACACCATGCCGATGGCCACGAAAATCAGCAGAATATTGCGCCCAAAAAACGTCACCAGCAAAATCACGAAGAACATGAACGGGAACGAGTTGAGGATCTCCAGGATGCGCATCATCACCGAGTCCACTTTTCCGCCCAGATAGCCGGCCAGCGAACCGTAAAGCGTGCCCAAGAGCACCGCAATGAGTGCGGACGCAACGCCAACCATGAGTGAGATACGCCCCCCAATCGCCACGCGTACCAGCAGATCGCGTCCCGAGGAGTCGGTGCCGAACCAGTGGCCTGAGGTGGTATCCGGCGGTGCGGACATCATTGCCCAATCGGTATCGTCATACTTGAACTGCGCCAGCATCGGCGCAAATAACACAAACAGGGTGATCAGCAGCAGCACCAGCAGGCTGATAAGCGCAGCACGGTTGTGAATGAAGCGACGGCGCGCATCCTGCCACAGGCTGCGCCCTTCGACTTCCAGTTTTTCGCTGAAGGCTTCCAGAGCGTCGCTGTTTTTCTTACTTAACATCATGGGCGAGCTCCACAATCAGTAACGGATTTTCGGATCGATAACGGCATACAGCACATCAACAATCGCATTGAATAAAATGGTGAGTACTCCCACCAGAATGGTGAGGCTCATGACCAGTGAATAGTCACGGTTCAGGGCACCGTTCACAAACAGTTGGCCGATGCCGGGCAGCCCATAAATGGATTCAATCACCATAGAGCCGGTGATGATGCCCACGAAAGCCGGGCCCATGTAGGACAGTACCGGCAGCATGGCGGGCTTGAGCGCATGACGAAGCACAATGCGGCGCAGCGGTAATCCTTTGGCGCGCGCAGTGCGAATAAAGTTCGAGTGCATCACTTCAATCATTGAGCCGCGCGTGATACGCGCGATGCTGGCGATGTAGGCCAGCGACAGCGCCACCATCGGCAGCAGCATGTAGTTCCACTGCCCGCCGTTCCAGCCGCCACCGGGTAGCCAACGCAGCGTGATGGCGAAGAGCAACACCAGCAGCGGAGCCACCACAAAGCTGGGAATAACCACCCCGGTCATGGCCACCCCCATCACTGCATAATCCCATAAGCTGTTCTGTTTAAGGGCAGCGATGACGCCCGCAGTGACGCCCAGCACCACTGCCAGGAAGAATGCCGCCAGTCCCAGCTTGGCCGAAACCGGGAAGGCATGGCCGACCAGATAATTAACCGAATAATCTTTGTACTTAAACGAGGGGCCAAAATCGCCATGCGCCAGCTGCACCAAATAGCTCAGGTACTGCTTACCAATCGGATCGTTTAAATGGTATTTGGCTTCAATGTTCGCCATGACTTCCGGGGCCAGCGTACGTTCGCCGGTAAACGGGCTACCGGGCGCGAGACGCATCATGAAGAAGGAAATGGTGATCAAAATGAAGAGCGTTGGGATGGCTTCCAGGAGCCGCCGCAGAATGAATTTTAACATTGCCGTACCTATCAGGCTGTTGCTTCACAAAGTCAAAAAAGGCGGCGCCGCAGCGCCGCCACTGTCGATAGCCTGAGTGCTATTAGTGTTTAATGATATACAGGTTTTTATCGAGGCTTTTATCCAGTGGATCATTACCGGTGTAACCGCCAACGTAAGGTTTCACTAGGCGCGCGTTCACGTAGTAATAAACCGGCACGATGGCGCTGTCTTTATCCAGGATCTGCTCAGCTTTGTTATAGTCCGCCGCACGGGCTTTATCATCCGCCGCTTTGATTGCGTCTTTGATCACCTGATCAAAATCGGCGCTCTTATAGTGCGCGGTGTTACTGCTGCTGTTGGTCAGCATCGTATTCAGGAACGACGTCGGTTCGTTATAGTCTGCACACCATGCCGCGCGCGACACGTCAAAATTGCCCTGATGACGCGTATCGAGGAAGGTTTTCCACTCCTGGTTTTCCAGCTTGATGTTCACGCCGATGTTTTTCTTCCAGATCGACGCGGCAGCGATCGCCAGCTTCTTGTGCAGATCGGAGGTGTTGTACAGCAAGTTGAACGTCAGCGGCTTGTCGGCGGTGTAACCGGCTTCAGCCAGCAGTTTTTTCGCTTCCGCGTTGCGCTTGTTCTGATCCCATTTGAACCAGTCTGGCGGCAGCAGCTCCATGCCGTCGGTGGCAGGTGGGGTATAGCTATACGCCGGTAGCTGACCTTGCGCCAGTACTTTGTTCACCATGATGTCGCGATCCAGGCCCAGCTTCAGCGCCGTACGCACGCGCACATCGGTAAACGGTGCTTTCTGGTTGTTGATTTCGTAGTAGTAAGTGCAGAGATACGGCTTCACCATCAGCTCTTTGCCGTTGTCACGCTGCAGCTTCTTAAACAGCTCGATTGGCATGTTGTTGTAGGTGATATCGCTGCCGTTCTGCGAGAAATAACGGTTTACGTCGCTCACTTCAGAGCTTATGGGCAGAAACGTCACTTTATTCAACACGGTGTGTTCGTTATCCCAATATTCCGGGTTACGCACCAGCGTGACGCGCTCGTTAATCACGTGCGATTCCAGCTTGAAGGCGCCGTTTCCAACCCAGTTCTGCGGCTGAGTCCACTGCTCGCCAAATTTCTCAATGGCGGGTTTGTAGACCGGCGACATCACGGCGTTGATCAACAGCTTATCAAAGTAAGGCACAGGTTCACTCAGGGTGACCTGGAAGGTGTGATCGTCCAGCGCTTTCACGCCCAGCTCGGACGTGGGCTTTTTGCCGGCAATAATGTCATCAACGTTTTCAATGTGGCCGTACTGCGGATAGCTGGCGTAAGGCGAGGCGGTTTTTGGATCGACCAGACGCTCCCAGCTATAGACGAAGTCTTGGGCGGTCACCGGCTCACCGTTCGACCATTTGGCATTTTTACGCAGGTGGAACGTCCAGACTTTAAAGTCTTTGTTTTCCCAGCTTTCCGCCACGCCCGGTACCGGCTTGCCGCTGGCATCGCTGACGATCAACCCTTCATACAGGTCGCGGGCAATATTATCTTCCGGTACGCCTTCAATTTTGTGGGGATCAAGGGACTGTACTTCATCGCCGTTACCGCGCACCAGCTCTTGTTTCGCGTCGAGTTGTACGCCAGCCGGTACCGTTGCTGCAAACGCGGCGTTCCCTGCCAGCGCGCCGATTGCTGCCAATACGCCTGCGGCAATCAGGCTTTTTTTCGTGATGTTGTTCATTATTACGCTCCAGTTTTATTATCGTCACCGGGTCAGTAGACTGCCCGGCGTACCCTGTTTGGGCGATCTCCGCCTGTCTGTTCGAAGATCCCATCACCCTTCAGGGTTTACCATGGTCGTGGCCCGCCCGACTGTAGCGCCGGTACGCACCATGACTCAATGTTTCTTTATGTAATAATATTTCAATCCGATAAGATCCTGCGGATCCTTACCCGTAAAGCCCCCTACCCACGGTTTTACTAAGCGTACGCTGACGCGGTAATAGACCGGAATAATCGCAGAGTCGCGATCCAACTGCGCTTCTGCTTGCTGATATAAGCGGGCACGTTCCTGCTCATCGGAGGTAGTCAGCGTGGCACGCATAAGCTTGTCAAACGCCTCGCTCTTGTAAAACGCGGTGTTGCTTGACGAGTTACTCAGCAGCATATTCAGGAACGTCGAGGGTTCGTTATAGTCCGAGCACCATGTGGCGCGCACGACGTCATACTGTGCTTGACGTCGCGTTTCCAGCAGCGTTTTCCACTCCTGGTTTTCCAGCGACACTTGAGCGCCCAGATTTTTCTGCCACATTGAGGCGGCCGCAATCGCCTGACGCTTATTCTGTTCAGAGGTGTTATAGAGCAGCGTGAAACGCAGCGGATGCTCGCTATCAAATCCCGCCTCCGCCAGCAGTTTACGGGCCGCGGTGTTGCGTTGCGCCTGCGTTTGTTCCGCCCAGTCGGGCGCTGACGGCACAATGCCGTGGGTAAACGGTGGCGTCAGGCTGTAGGCGGGAATCTGCCCTTGCGCCATGATTTTGTTCGCGATGACGTCGCGATCGAGGCTCATTTTTAGCGCCGCACGCACGCGCGCATCGTTGAAGGGCGCTTTTTTGTTGTTGATTTCGTAGTAGAAGGTGCAAAGCAGCGGGCTGACTTTGACTTGGTCACCCAGATCCTGCTGAAGCTTTTTAAACAAATCTGGCGGCACAACGCTGTTCGTCATATCGGTGCCGCCGCTGCGGTAGCGATTTACGTCACTGTTTTCAGAGGTCAGCGCCAGTATGACGGCCTCATCGATCACCGTGTGCCCATTGTCCCAATAGTGCGGATTGCGCTTGAGAACGATTTTTTCGTTCACCACCCAGTCGCTCAGCGTGTAGGCCCCGTTGCCAACAAAATGCTGCGGCTGGGTCCATTGTTCGCCCCATTTTTCCACGGCGCGACGATACACCGGCTTTAACGAGGTGTGGGCCAACATATCAATAAAATAGGGCACCGGTTCAGAGAGTGTGATCTGCAGATGGCGGTCGTCCAGCGCTTTTACGCCTAGCGCATCAGGGGCCGCTTTGCCCGCCAAAACGGCATCAATATTGCTGAGGTGCGCAGCCTGCAAATAACTCGCATACGGCGAGGCGGTTTTGGGATCGGCCAGGCGCTGCCAGCTGTAAACGAAATCCTGGGCGGTTACCGGATCGCCATTACTCCAACGGGCATCGTCACGTAAAGTAAATGTCCACACCCGCCCGTCGGTGTTTTGCCACGAACTCGCCACGCCGGGTACGCGCTGACCGTTGTTGTCAGTCTCAACCAAGCCTTCAAGAAGATTACGAATGACATTCGACTCCGGCACGCCTTCCACTTTCTGAGGATCAAGCGAAGACACTTCACTGCCGTTATTGATGACGATACGCTGTGATGCTGCCAGAACCGTTCCCGCTGGCACCTCTGCCGCAGAGCCAGCAGAGAAACTGCCGAGCACGCAAAGCGCCAGTGCAGTGCACGTAAAACCCTTGGCTACCGTGTGTTTCATCGAGAGTTATTTACCTTATCCATTTACCTGGTAGCCAATAAGCAAAATGCATACACATTTGTCGCTAACAGATGAAAAATTTACGGTGTGGCGAAAATTATCAGAAGCCGTGAGCCTGCGCCAAAATAAAACAGCAAAATGTTACCTATTTCTCTTTTATCATGTAAAAGCGGCGGGTAAAAGCGTTAATTTTTTGCCAAAAATAAAGATAAAGCGTTTGATATGTAAGCAAAAAACATAAATTTTGCGCACGAAAGCATCATTTAGAATAAACACGCGTTACTTTATGCAAAAAATGCCATGAAAAATCCTATAGTAAGACATAAATAATGGATTAGGCGCAAACAAGCACAGAATAGCGCTAAAGATGGCTGTATAAGCAGAGATTAATACTGTGACAATTATCACATTTTAGCGGGGTGCGTTACGGATTATCGTGAATTAAGTAGTGAATGTGATAAAGATGCGCGGCTATTAAGCTGCACGAATAATTTCACCAAAACAGTGCGCTTGCACCACGGCAATGCACCATTTTGGTTCAATCAACATTTAGCGCCGTGAAATAAGACAGGTTAATTTAATAAACCCGGGAAAATGGCCTTGATACCGGTCACCACAAATTCAATGCCCAGCGCCATCAGCAGCAGCCCCATAATACGCGTGACTACGTTGATACCGGTTTGTCCCAATATTCTTACCATCAGCGGTGCCGCGCGGAATAGCAGCCAACAGCAAAAGGCAAACAGCGCTATCGCCAGTGAGAAACCGAGCAGATTGGGCCAGCTGTGATAGCGGGTGCTCCAGACAATCGTTGAGCTTATGGCACCGGGCCCCGCCATCAGTGGCAGCGCAAGCGGCACCACACCAATGCTTTCGCGGATTGCCGTTTCCGACTTCTCCTGCTTGTTTTGTTTATCCTCACCTAACTTTCCGCTGATCATCGACATCGCGATAGTCACTACCAGAATGCCCCCTGCAATACGAAATGAATCAATGGAAATGCCAAACAAATGCAGGATGGCATCGCCTAAAAACAGCGAGGTCCAGAGGATAATCGCTACGGCAAGGTTCGCCGTCAGGTTGGTTTTATTGCGCTCCGCCGGGGGCTGATAGCTGGTCATGCTAATAAAGACCGGGATAATCCCCACGGGGTTTACCAGCGCAAACAGGCCAACAAAAAATTTTATGTAGCCGGAAAGATCGAGTAGCACAGGGTTCACAGCAGGCTCCAGAGAGGATAGAAAAATCGCGCATAATGTAGTGTAAATGGCGCGCTAAAGACAGACGCCATGACAGAAAGTTTCACTGCTTTAAGGTTTAAAATGCAGTGTTTTAGACCAATCCTTTATCTCAACCCCTTTTTCATGTCTTCGCATCCCACTTTTCATGGTGCAGGGTACGGGTGACGTAAATAACAAAAAAACCTCGCTGAACCTGCTCAGTCCCGCGCGGCGTTGATCTGTATCAACTCTCACCGCCCTGCTCAGGTTTACGCTTAATACATCCACCTGACACCCTGAGCAGCAGCAATAGTCTAGCAAACCCTTTTATTAAGCATCGGCTCGGCACGCAGCGCTCGCCTCGCCTGCGGGAAACGAACAGCAGGCGGCTTAGAAAAAGTGTTTAAATTTCTCAGGAGAAGAGTATGGCCGTCACTAATATTGCGGAACTTAACGCCTTGGTCGAGCGGGTAAAAAAAGCGCAGCGCGCTTACGCCCAATTTAGCCAGGAACAAGTCGATGCCATTTTTCGCGCCGCCGCGCTTGCCGCCGCCGATGCGCGAATCCCGCTTGCAAAAATGGCCGTTGCCGAATCAGGTATGGGCGTGGTGGAAGACAAGGTGATTAAAAACCATTTTGCGTCCGAATATATCTACAACGCGTACAGAGACGAAAAAACCTGCGGTGTGTTAAGCCGCGATGAGACATTTGGTACCATCACTATCGCCGAGCCGATTGGCTTAATTTGCGGCATTGTTCCCACCACCAACCCCACTTCCACGGCGATTTTCAAAGCGCTCATTAGTCTGAAAACACGCAATGGGATTATCTTCTCGCCGCATCCTCGCGCCAAAGACGCCACCAATAAAGCCGCTGATATCGTGCTGCAAGCCGCCATCGCTGCGGGCGCACCTAAAGATATCATCGGCTGGATCGATGCACCGTCGGTGGAGCTCTCTAATCAGTTAATGCATCATCCGGATATCAACCTGATTCTCGCCACCGGTGGGCCCGGTATGGTGAAAGCAGCTTATAGTTCCGGTAAACCGGCCATTGGCGTAGGTGCCGGTAACACCCCGGTGGTGATTGATGAAACAGCAGACATTAAACGCGCGGTGGCGTCTATTTTAATGTCAAAAACCTTCGACAATGGCGTAATCTGCGCCTCTGAACAGTCGGTTGTGGTGGTGGATGCCGTATACGATGCCGTACGCGCCCGCTTTGCCAGCCACGGGGGGTATATTTTGCAGGGCACGGAACGCAAAGCCGTGCAGGATCTCATTTTGAAGAACGGGGCGCTGAACGCGGCAATTGTGGGGCAGTCCGCCGTAGACATTGCGAACATGGCGGGCCTGCAGGTGCCTGGAGCCACCAAAATTCTGATCGGTGAGGTCGAACGGGTCGATGCGTCGGAACCGTTTGCCCATGAGAAGCTGTCACCTACCCTCGCGATGTACCGCGCAAAAGATTTTCACGATGCCCTCGATAAAGCGGAGAAACTGGTGGCCATGGGGGGAATTGGCCATACCTCCTGCTTGTATACCGACCAAGATAATCAGCAAACACGCATCAACGACTTCGGCGACAAAATGAAAACTGCACGCATCCTCATTAACACCCCAGCCTCTCAGGGCGGCATTGGCGATCTCTATAACTTTAAGCTTGCCCCCTCACTGACGCTGGGCTGCGGTTCGTGGGGAGGCAACTCCATTTCAGAAAACGTCGGACCCAAGCACCTCATCAATAAAAAAACCGTCGCGATGCGAGCAGAAAACATGCTGTGGCACAAACTTCCCCGCGCTATTTATTTCCGCCGTGGCGCGCTGCCTATCGCGCTGGAAGAAGTGGCGGCGGAGGGCGCCAAACGCGCGTTTGTGGTCACCGATCGCTTCCTGTTTAACAACGGCTACGCCGATCGGGTGACGCAGGTGTTGAAAGCACACGGCATCGAAACCGAGGTGTTTTACGACGTCGAAGCGGATCCCACGCTCAGCGTCGTGCGCAAGGGCGCCGAGCAGATGCACAGCTTCAAACCGGATGTCATCATTGCGCTGGGCGGCGGCTCCCCCATGGATGCCGCGAAGATCATGTGGGTGATGTATGAACATCCGGAAACCCATTTTGAAGAGCTGGCGCTGCGCTTTATGGATATCCGTAAACGTATCTACAAATTCCCTAAAATGGGCGTTAAAGCGCGACTGGTGGCGATTACAACCACCTCAGGCACAGGATCGGAGGTGACGCCTTTCGCGGTGGTCACCGACGATGCCACAGGACAAAAATATCCGCTCGCCGATTATGCCCTCACACCGGATATGGCGATTGTGGATGCCAATCTGGTCATGGAAATGCCACGGTCGCTTTGCGCCTTTGGCGGCCTCGATGCCGTAACGCACGCGCTGGAAGCCTACGTGTCGGTGTTGGCCAATGAGTATTCGGATGGTCAGGCCCTGCAGGCCTTGAAATTACTGCAGGAAAACCTGCCGGCTAGCTACCGCGATGGGGCAAAAAACCCGGTCGCGCGCGAACGCGTCCATAACGCGGCGACCATTGCGGGCATTGCGTTTGCCAACGCCTTCCTGGGCGTATGTCACTCGATGGCCCATAAGCTGGGTTCAGAATTTCATATTCCACACGGCTTGGCCAACGCCCTGCTGATTTGCAACGTCATCCGCTATAACGCCACTGACAACCCCACTAAGCAAACGGCATTCAGCCAGTATGACCGTCCACAGGCGCGGCGTCGCTACGGTGAGATCGCGGATCACCTTGGACTCACCGTACAAGGCGATCGTACCGCGCAAAAAATTACTAAGCTGTTAGCGTGGCTGGATGAAATGAAAACGCAGCTGGGTATTCCCAGCTCGCTGCGTGAGGCAGGCGTGCAAGAAGCCGATTTCCTGGCGAAAGTCGACAAGCTGGCAGAGGATGCCTTTGACGATCAGTGCACGGGGGCTAATCCGCGCTATCCGCTTATCGCCGAGCTGAAACGGATTATGCTGGATACTTTTTACGGACGTGAATACAGCGAAAATGCAGAGACGGCGGTTGAACCTGTTCCGATTAAAGCCGAGAGAAAGCTGCGTAAAGCGTAAGTTTTACTTATTAAAAAAACCCGCCTTGGCGGGTTTTTTGTCTACTGTCACTCCGCGCTCGGCATTTGAGAACCGTAAATAGCGCGCAAGGATCCCGCTTCAATCGCCTGTTTGTAATGCTTACGGCACACGGAGATATAGCGCTCATTGCCACCAATAACAACCTGCTCACCTTCACTGTAAGGCTTTCCTTGCGCATCAAGACGCAAGACCATGCTGGCTTTGCGCCCGCAGTGGCAAATGGTTTTTAACTCCACCAGCTTATCTGCCCAAGCGAGTAAATATTCGCTACCGACAAACAGCTCACCGCGAAAATCGGTGCGTAAACCGTAACACAGCACCGGAATGTCAAGATTGTCGACCACGTCAGACAGGGCTTTAACCTGTTCACGGGTGAGAAACTGACTTTCATCCACCAGCACGCAGTGTACCGCCTGTTTTTGATGTTCGACGGCAATCTCTGCATCCAGTTGCGTACGGGCGTTATACAAAAACGCGGGTGAAGAGAGACCAATACGCGAGCTTACCCGCCCCGCGCCAAAACGATTATCAATTTCCGCGGTATAGACCAGCGTACGCATGCCGCGCTCTTGATAGTTATAGGACGATTGCAGCAGCGCGGTTGATTTTCCCGCATTCATTGCTGAGTAATAAAAATAGAGTTGAGCCATACACCGATCCCATTAGGGCAAAATCTGATGGCGCGAAGTCTAGCATAATCCTTAGGGGAAGGCGTAAAGCATTGCTTTGACCATTTGCTCAACTTTAATGGCAATGGTTACTTATTAATTTCATCGTTGAACCATCGCTGAATTGGCATTTCCTCACTCCGTTAACCACGCGCCATTAATTAACGTCTGGCATGTTTTAAAATCACGTGAAGAGAAATTATGATGCAGACGTTAATACGCGCATAAAAGATATATTTTTTTACTGTCTTCGCACCCAGGCTTTATTTACGTTTGGCTTTGGTAGAAGTATTGCAGTAATTTTTTAACGCCACTATTATGATTCGGCAATGCAGTTCCCTATTATTATATTTTGAGATTAGACAATGAGCGAAGCACTTAAATTTCTTAATAATATCCGCACATTGCGCGCCCAGGCTCGTGAATGTTCTCTGGAAGTTTTAGAAGAGATGCTTGAGAAGCTGGATGTCGTCGTAACTGAGCGCCGTGAAGAAGAGACACACGCACAAGCAGAAAACGCCGAACGTATCCGTAAACTCGAACAATACCGTGAAATGTTAATCGCTGACGGCATCGATCCGACCGAATTGTTGCAGTCGCTCTCTGTCCCTAAATCAGCGGGTAAAGCCAAACGCGCTTCGCGTCCGGCAAAATATGCTTACGTTGATGAGAATGGCGAAAACCGCACCTGGACCGGTCAGGGACGCACCCCCGCCGTTATTAAAAAAGCGATTGAAGAAAACGGCAAACAGCTGGACGATTTTCTTCTCTAATAATGCGTAGCACGCGCCGTGACCGGGGCTGAGTGTTATGACCAACAGCATAAAAAAAGGGAGCCCAAGGCTCCCTTTTTTATCCCGGCATCACTGTGGGTAAAACGCCCGATACCACTCCACGAATTTCCGCACCCCCTCCGCGACGTGCGTCTGAGGACGAAAATCAATCGCGTCATAAAGCGGTTGCGTATCGGCGCTGGTTCCCAGCACGTCTCCCGGCTGCATCGGCAGCATGTTTTTCTTTGCTTCAAAGCCTAATGCACTTTCAAGCGCCTCAATGTAGGTCATCAAGCTGGTCGGCTGACTATTACCGATATTATAGATTCGGTATGGCGCGGAGCTCGTTGCTGGCGATCCCGACTCTACCGTCCACTTTGTATCGGCTTGCGGAATAACCTCTTGCAGGCGAACAATGGCTTCGGCGATATCATCGATATAGGTGAAATCCCGGGTCATCTGGCCGTTGTTATAGACGTCAATTTGTTCGCCTGCGAGCATTGCGCGCGTGAACTTAAATAACGCCATGTCCGGACGTCCCCACGGGCCATATACGGTAAAGAAACGCAGACCGGTAGTGGGCAGCTGGTAAAGATGGGAATAGGTATGCGACATCAATTCGTTGGCTTTTTTTGTCGCCGCATATAATGAAACGGGATGATCAACCGAGTCTTCGGTTGAGAAAGGCATCTTGCGGTTTAAACCATAAACGGAGCTGGATGACGCATATAATAAATGGCCAATTTTATGGTGTCGGCAGCCTTCCAAAATATTAAGGTGGCCGATTAAATTGGCGTCCGCATAAGCATGGGGATTTTCAATCGAATACCGTACGCCCGCTTGCGCACCGAGATGGATAACGCGGTCAAAAGCGTGGCGGCTAAATAGGTCAGAAATGGCCTGGCGATCCGCCAGGTCCATTTTTTCAAACGTAAATTCGGGATGTTGAACGATCTGGTCTAAGCGCGCCTGTTTCAGGCTCACGGCATAATAGTCGTTTAGGTTATCTATTCCTGTCACCTGGTGACCGGCAGCCAACAAACGTTGACTCACATGAAAACCAATAAAACCTGCAGCGCCAGTAACCAGAAACTTCATACATCCCTCATTTAATTATACGATTTGAATAGACGCTCCGCGGCCGATGGCGTAGTAGACAAAGCCGCGTTTGTTTAAGCGCTCTGGATCATACAGGTTACGACCATCAAAAATCACGGGTTCTTTTAAGGCAGCCTTAATGACATCAAAATCCGGCGCACGGAAATTTTGCCATTCGGTGCAGATCACCAGGCCATCAGCGCCCTGCAGCGCCGCCTCTTTGGTCCCGGTGAGCTTCAAATCGTCACGATGACCATAGATGCGCTGAGCTTCTTCCATCGCTTCTGGGTCAAACGCCTGTACGCTGGCGCCTGCTTCCCAAAGCGCTTCCATCAGCACGCGGCTTGAGGCTTCACGCATATCGTCGGTATTCGGCTTGAACGCCAATCCCCATAGCGCAAAGGTTTTGCCGCGTAGATCGTCACCGAAATGGCGCTTGATGAAGCTTGGCAGCTTGTTCTTCTGGGTATCGTTAACATCTTCCACGGCTTTCAGCAGGCGTGGCGTGTAGCCGATGGATTCTGCCGTACGGATCAGGGCCTGCACGTCTTTCGGGAAGCAGGAACCGCCGTAACCGCAGCCAGGATAGATAAAGTGATAGCCGATGCGGGAATCAGAACCAATACCCTGACGCACTTTTTCGATATCCGCACCCAAACGCTCAGCCAGATTCGAAATTTCGTTCATAAAGCTGATTTTGGTGGCCAGCATGCAGTTGGCCGCATACTTGGTCAGCTCTGCGCTGCGGATGTCCATCAAGATCATGCGGTCGTGGTTGCGGTTGAACGGCTCATACAGCTCGCGCAGCAGTTCGACCACTTCATCGTTGTCGGTACCCACCACGATGCGCTCAGGACGCATGCAATCGCTCACGGCCGCGCCTTCCTTGAGGAACTCAGGGTTTGACACCACATCAAAACTGACGTTGGCATCGCGCTCCTGCAGCGTTTGAGTCATGACCGCACGCACACGGTCAGCAGTACCCACCGGCACGGTAGACTTGTCGATCACCACTTTATGTTCTTTCATGTGCGTCGCGATGGTTTTCGCTACCGCCGTGACATATTTCAGATCGGCAGAGCCATCTTCATCCGGCGGTGTACCCACGGCGATGAACTGCATCACACCATGGTTCACGCCTTCCGCTGCATCAGTGCTGAACTTCAGGCGACCGGCTTCATAGTTCGACATCACCAGCGGCGTTAAGCCCGGCTCGAAAATCGGAATTTGTCCTTTTTTGAGGTTTTCGACTTTCTTTTCATCAACATCAATACAGAGAACGTCATGTCCGACTTCGGCCAACACCGCAGCCTGAACCAGACCGACATAGCCGATACCAAATACAGTGACTTTCATTGAATTATCCTGTGTTAAAAAATTACTTTTTGTTGCCTACTGCGCCGTCAAGCCATTCTGCGAAGTCTTTACCCAGCACTGGGTGACGCACACCGTACTCAACGAAAGCCTGCATATAGCCCAGTTTGTTACCACAGTCGTGGCTCACGCCCTTCAGGTGATAAGCTTCGACCGTCTCTTTTTCCATCAGCATCGCGATGGAGTCCGTCAGCTGCACTTCGCCGCCTGCGCCCGGAGGGGTTTTCGCCAGCAGAGGCCAGATATCAGCAGAAAGTACGTAGCGGCCGACCACGGCCAGGTTTGACGGTGCTTCAGCCGCTTTTGGTTTCTCAACCACACCCACCATTGGCGCGCTGTCGCCAGGATTCAGTTCTGCACCCTGGCAGTCAACCACACCGTATGCGGTCACGTCGGCAACGGGCTCAACCATGATCTGGCTGCGGCCACTCTCATCAAAGCGGGCCATCATCTCAGCAAGGTTATCTTTGGTTGGGTTGGATTCGTATTCGTCGATGATGACGTCCGGCAGGATCACCGCGACAGGCTCATTGCCTACCAGCGGATGTGCACACATCACAGCGTGGCCCAGACCCTTAGCAATCCCCTGACGCACCTGCATGATGGTGACATGCGGTGGGCAGATTGACTGAATTTCATCCAGCAGCTGGCGTTTTACGCGTTTTTCCAGCATCGATTCCAGCTCAAAACTGGTATCAAAATGGTTTTCAATCGCATTTTTAGAGGAGTGGGTAACCAGCACAATTTCATTGATGCCCGCAGCAATACACTCGTTTACGACATACTGAATGAGCGGCTTATCAACCAGCGGTAACATCTCTTTTGGAATAGCTTTGGTCGCAGGCAGCATACGCGTCCCCAAACCTGCAACCGGGATTACCGCTTTTTTTACTTTAGACTTATAGGCAGACATCTAAATACCTCTCTTAATAGGCCGTTCAAGTTAATACTTGATATGTCGGTTTAAAAAACGAAATGAGTATATCAGTTAGTGTTGGGCGGAATTATCCTGGATGAAGTTAATCCTCGGAAATTAAGACTTTTACCCAAGTGTAAAGCTTACTTATGGACCTGTCTTCAGCCTCTGCGAATTATAGGCTGTCTGGCGATTCTTCCGCCGACAGCATCAACCTCAAGCGCCCACCTGCGCCCCAAACGTGACACTGCCACGCCTCAGTCTGCTGGTTAATCTGGTTCAAATGCGTGCTGCCCATCGTGCCCAAGGGCACGCCGTTGTGAAGCGCGATCTGTTGTGACTCACTGTGCAGCGTGGCATTAAGACCGGCCGAAACCAGAATCAAGTTATGCCGTTCACGGTGATAATACCCGACCAATAGAGGGAACTGTCCATGGAGATTTGCCTGACGTAACAGCAAGTTTACCTGGCGTAATAGCCCGTTTAGTTCAGGCAGTCGTTGATGTTGTCCAGACAGTTGTTCCTGCAGCAAACCATTGAATAGCGCGCGCAACAGCAGCGCAGCGAGTACGCCATTGTCCCCGGCACGCGTCACGTCAAGACAGTAAAACGCCAAGTCTTTCTCCGATAGCGCAGCGATATCCAGCACCAAACCCGGTTGTTCAGCCATTGTAAGCTGACGGTAATTCACCCGGCAGTGCGCCACGGTTTGCTGCACGGGCGGCTGTAATTCCTTAAGCAATTTGGCCGCTGCAGAAGGATCGCGCACCAGCGCATCCCAGTCCTGAAAGAGCTGCTCGTCTTCTTCAACTTTGGAGGTAAACATTGAGGGATAAAGACACTCAAACACGGCCTCGCGAAAGCGCTCAGGATTTTTAAGCGGTTTGAGCAGGACATCCTGCACGCCAAGTCGTAATACATGGGCGATATCGGACATGTTTTGCGTGGCAGAAACAATCAGTATCGGCACGTCACTTCCACTGCTGCGGATACGTTCCACAAAGGCAATACCGCCCATGCGCGGCATTTCAAGATCGCACACCACCAGGTCCATCGCCTGCGATGAAAATACGCTTAATCCCTCAACACCGTCAGTCGCTTCAAAGGTAGTGGCGCCTAAGCCAGTCAACATCGTATTCAGTAACGAACGGAAAATGACCTCATCTTCGACAATGAGTATCTTTTTGCCGATCAGTGGATTTTCCATTCTTTCCCCCTGTGTGCCAAATATTTCAATAGTGGTTCATAAAACGCAGTTGCGCCTGTGAGAATTAACGTAAGTCGCAACACTGATGTACGAACGACCAGATTATCTGCCACGGACCAGCGGTAATAGTTCATCCATTTTTTTCTCAACGGCGGCCTTGCCTGCCGCAATGGCTTCTTCTGCACGATGAAAATCCAACGTAGATATTTGTGGGCAAAACGGTTGAATCAGCACGTCCGGCGGATCCCCCGCCATGCGGTTGCGTTTCAGTCTATTTTCCAGCACCTGAATTGATGTCGACATAATCTCCATCGCACCCGGCGTGGGATGCGCGCGCCGCGATGTCGTCCCCAGCAAACGCTGGCGCAATTTCTGGCTCCAGCTAATGTCTGCTGCCGCCTCTTCGGTGCTTTGGGGCGTGACGGAGAGTAACTCCTGCTGCATTAAATGTGCATCGTGCTGGAGATCAACGGCAATCACGATATCCGCACCCAAAGCGCGGGTAAGCGAGATAGGCACCGGATTCACCACCGCGCCGTCCACCAGCCAGTACCCATTGTAGTCAACGGGCGGCAACAAACCTGGCATACTGCACGAGGCACGTACCGCCTGGTGCAAGTCGCCCTCAGTGTGCCACAGCTCACGTCCGGTACTCAGATTGGTGGACACTGCGCCAAAAGGTTTATCGCAGGTTTCAATAAGCTCGGCGGGAATCAGTTGTCGAATATGACTAAAGACGCGATCGCCGCGCAGCAGACCACCCCGCTGCCATGACAGATCCATCAGGCGAATGACATCCCAATAGCGAAACGCCGTCACCCACTTCTCCATAACATCCAGCCGCCCGTTAACATAGGCGGCACCGACCAGCGCGCCAACCGAACACCCGGCAACCACGTCGATATCAATGCCCGCGCGCTCTAGCGCGCGAATAACGCCAATGTGCGCCCATCCTTTCGCTGCGCCCGAGCCCAGTGCCAGACCTATTTTCACTTTTCTCATCGCACCTCGTGTTGACTCTGGCACATGACATTCCGCCAAACAGTCAGATACCATAGCGCACACTTTAAATAACGTTAATCACTCTCAGGAGATGAAGTGTCTGAAAAGTGCCCCTGCTGCAGCGGGAAGCAGTATAGCGTATGTTGCCAGCCGTTTTTGCTTGGTCGCGAAATTCCACCTACGGCTGAACAATTGATGCGCTCACGCTATACCGCCTATGTTGAAAAAAACGCGTCATATTTGACCTCCACGTGGCACATCAGCAAACGTGTGGCCGATCTTGAGACGCTATTGTCTGAAAGTTTCACCGCCACCGACTGGCTTGGTTTGACTGTAACCTGTTGTAATGAAGGCAGCCATGAGAATGAAGCCTTTGTGACTTTTTTTGCTCGCTATCGTGAAAAGGGGCGTAATGAGGCGCTGTATGAGCGTTCTCGCTTTCTTCGCGAGGATCATCACTGGTACTATGTCGACGGAACCGCGCCCGCGCTCGGGCGCAACGATCGCTGTCCTTGTGGCTCCGACAAAAAACACAAAAAATGTTGTGGTTAACCGGGACCGTTCCACAACAGCTTTACCATTCATCGCTTTGACAGGACTCTGATCGAGATGCAAGCGCAAACCATGCAACGAAAAGTTTTACGGACCATTTGCCCCGATGCTAAAGGTCTGATCGCCAAAATCACGAATATTTGCTACAAGCACGAGCTGAATATTGTGCAGAACAACGAGTTTGTCGATCACCGTACCGGCCGCTTTTTTATGCGTACGGAGCTGGAGGGGATTTTCAATGACAACACTTTGTTAGCCGATCTCGACAGTGCGCTGCCCAGCGGTTCAGTACGTGAACTGCACAGTGCCGGCCGCCGCCGCGTCGTGATCCTCGTGACCAAAGAAGCACATTGTCTGGGCGACCTTCTGATGAAAAGCGCCTTTGGTGGCCTGGACATGGAAATCGCCGCGGTTATCGGTAATCACGACACGCTGCGCTCACTGGTTGAACGTTTTGACATTCCGTTTGTTCTGGTCAGTCATGAAGGTTTGACGCGAGAAGAACACGACAACCGCATGGCGGATGAGATCGACCGCTATCAGCCGGACTACGTGGTACTGGCGAAATATATGCGCGTTCTCACGCCGGCATTTGTACAGCGCTACCCAAACCAGATTATCAATATTCATCACTCCTTCCTGCCCGCCTTCATTGGCGCACGTCCTTACCATCAGGCCTATGAGCGTGGGGTGAAAATCATCGGTGCAACTGCGCATTACGTGAATGATAATTTGGACGAAGGTCCGATTATTATGCAGGATGTGATCAACGTCGATCACAGCTATACCGCAGAAGAGATGATGCGTGCCGGCCGCGACGTCGAGAAAAATGTATTGAGCCGTGCGCTGTATAAAGTGCTGGGTCAACGGGTTTTTGTTTACGGTAATCGCACGATCATTCTTTGACCAGATGCGACGCTGAAGTGGACAACTCTTCAGCGTCGCGGGCAAAAAGTGGGCAAACAGACCTTTTTCCTGTTTTCAGTGCTTTACAGCCAGAGCCCATTTGGTATGATGCGCCCCGCTTTCAGGCATATTCATTCAGGCCAGAGGCGGGATTCCCGAGCGGCCAAAGGGAGCAGACTGTAAATCTGCCGTCATCGACTTCGAAGGTTCGAATCCTTCTCCCGCCACCATCTGAATGAGCCCCACACCTGAATCGTCAAGAGCTTTATATCCCAGGCGGGATTCCCGAGCGGCCAAAGGGAGCAGACTGTAAATCTGCCGTCATCGACTTCGAAGGTTCGAATCCTTCTCCCGCCACCATCGCATTTTCTCCAGACGTATTGCCACGCACATTACTGCATGTTTCTCCGTGAGAAGGATGAGAAGCTTCGATCCGAAGGTTCGAGTCGAACGCAGTGAGACAACGCGCGTCAACGCGGCCCGCAGGGTGAGACGCTCCGCGTCGAATCATCCTTCTCCCGCCACCATCGCATTTTCTCCAGACGTATTGCCACGCACATTACTCCATGTTTCTCCGTGAGAAGGATGAGAAGCTTCGATCCGAAGGTTCGAGTCGAACGCAGTGAGACAACGCGCGTCAGCGCGGCCCGCAGGGTGAGACGCTCCGCGTCGAATTATCCTTCTCCCGCCACCATCGCATTTTCTCCAGACGTATTGCCACGCACATTACTGCATGCTTCTCCGTGAGAAGGATGAGAAGCGTCGATCCGAAGGTTCGAGTCGAACGCAGTGAGACAACGCGCGTCAGCGCGGCCCGCAGGGTGAGACGCCCCGCGTCGAATCATCCTTCTCCCGCCACCATCATATTTTCCCAGGCTTATTCAGACGCACACTGCCACATGCTTCTTCGTGAGAAGGATGAGAAGCGTCGATCCGAAGGTTCGAGTCGAACGCAGCGAGACAACGCGCGTCAGCGCGGCCCGCAGGGTGAGACGCCCCGCGTCGAATTATCCTTCTCCCGCCACCATCGCCTTTTCTCCGGGTTTATTCCGACGCACACTGCCACATGCTTCTGCGTGAGAATCTCGATAGCCCAAGCCATGACATTTCGCGAAAAAGCCGTTACCATCGCGCCATCTTTTACGCACTGAACGGCAATGAAATGAAATTTGTCTCATTTAACATCAACGGCTTGCGTGCGCGGCCTCATCAGCTCGAAGCGTTAATTGAACAACATCAGCCCGACGTTATCGGTTTGCAGGAAACCAAAGTTCACGATGACATGTTCCCGCTCGAGGATGTGAGCAAACTCGGCTACAACGTGTTTTATCACGGCCAGAAAGGCCATTACGGCGTAGCGCTACTGACCAAAGCAACGCCCGTTGCGGTGCGCCGCGGCTTTCCGGGTGACAGTGAAGATGCCCAGCGTCGCTTGATCATTGCAGAGGTCCCGAGCCCTATCGGCGATATCACCGTTATCAATGGCTATTTTCCACAGGGTGAAAGCCGCGATCATCCGATCAAGTTTCCTGCTAAAGAGAAATTTTACCGCGATCTGCAAGACTTCCTTGAACAGACGCTGAGCGCGGATAAGCCGGTGTTGATCATGGGCGATATGAACATCAGTAGCAGCGATCTCGACATCGGTATCGGCGAAGATAATCGTAAGCGCTGGCTACGCACCGGAAAATGTTCGTTCCTTCCCGAGGAGCGGGAATGGATGGACCGTTTACTGCGCTGGGGGCTGGTGGATACCTGGCGTCAAAAGCATCCCGAGACGGCGGACCAGTTCTCTTGGTTTGATTACCGTTCCAAAGGCTTTGATGACAATCGTGGACTGCGTATCGATTTGCTGCTGGCCAGTCAGCCTTTAGCGTCACGCTGCATCGCCAGCGGTATCGACTATGCTATTCGCGGAATGGAAAAGCCGTCTGACCATGCGCCAGTGTGGTCCAGCTTCCAGTTAGAGGCTTAAAAGCGTGCGTGGCGCTGCAACGCGCCACGCGTAGTTACTTAATGATTTTCCAGATTAGCGGATTAGTGCCCAGTACGCGATCGTCGCGCGCGCACTGTAGCAACACGCCCTCTGCTTTAACCACCGCTCCTTCTGAGTAACTGCGGTTTTCGTAGGTACAGCATTGCAGACAGTTATTCTGCTGCGTATTTTGGCCCTGCGTCCAGACTTCTGGTGGCATATCGACCACCACATCGGTATTGCCCATTCGGCTGTTTTCAGCAGGGCGGTTGGCCAGTGCGGAAGCGCTTACCAGCAGCGCTCCACTTAGCAGTAAAATCGAAAAACGCATTATTCTGTCTCCTTGCTTTTGCGGCGCTGCGGTTTGCCTTTACGCTTCGGCCGGGGCGATGCTAACCCCCGGAATGACTGCAGTGACGTTTGCTGACGGGCTTCACCGATCAGACTGCTTAAGGTATGCACCAGCGGCTGCATAAATTCCTCATAACGGCAGGCTTTTTCGCTGATTCGGGTTAGCGTTGACTCCCAGTGCGCCGTCATATCCGGCCGTGCTGCCATTTCCGGCAGGGCATGAATCAGCGCCCTGCCCGCGTCTGTCGCATGGATATAGCGGCCTTTCTTTACCAGGAACGTGCGGCGGAACAGCAGTTCGATAATGCCCGCACGCGTAGCCTCCGTGCCTAAACCATCGGTCGCACGCAGTACTTTCTTTAATTCTTTATCCTGCACAAAGCGCGCAATGCCCGTCATGGCAGAAAGTAGCGTGGCATCGGTGAATGGACGCGGCGGCTGCGTCTGCTTGGCCAGCACTTCGCCCCGCTCGCACAGCAGCGTGTCCCCTTTGCTAACAACCGGCAGCGGCATACCGTCGTTTTCTTCATTGCGCTCTTTGCTGCCTAACAGCGCCCGCCAGCCTGCCTCCGCCAGGAAACGCGCTTTGGCGACAAATGTGCCGCCAGCGATTTCAAGATCGATGACGCATTTGCGAAAGACCGCATCCGGGCAGAACTGCATCAAATATTGACGGGCGATCAGGCCGTAGATATTGGCCTCGTTTTCCGTGAGTGACACCTTGCTTGCCCGCGCCGTGGGAATGATCGCGTGGTGAGCATCGACTTTTTTGTCGTCCCAGCAGCGATTTTTCCGGTTGGGATCGAAATCCGCAGGCGGCGTCATCTCAGGTTGATGTGCCTGAATGGCCTTGAGTACCGCGTGCCTGCCGCCAAAATGTTCATCAGGCAGGTAACGGCTATCCGAACGGGGATAGGTAATCAACTTGTGGGTTTCGTACAGCCGCTGACAGCAATCCAGCACCGTTTGCGCGCTCAAGCCAAAGCGTTTAGCTGCCTCGATTTGCAGGCTGGACAGTGAAAACGGCAGCGGCGCGGTATCGGATTCACGCTTGTCGTTGTAACCCGTAACGTGCGCCGGTTTGCCCTCAATACGCGTCAAGACATGCTCGGCCAAGTGGCGATGCAGTAATCGCCCCTCGTCATCTTGCCAAGGCTCGCAGGCGTCGCTGGGTACCCAGCTGGCAACAAATCGCTCACCCGCTGGCGTGACAATATGGGCCTTTACCTCGAAGTAATCTTTCGGGATAAAGTTTTCGATCTCTTCGTCACGGCGCACCACCAGCCCCAGCACCGGCGTCTGCACGCGTCCTACGGAGAGCACGCCGTCGTAGCCTGCGTTGCGTCCCAGCAGCGTCCAGGCGCGCGTCATGTTGATGCCGTAAAGCCAATCGGCGCGCGCGCGCGCCAGGGCGGACACGCACAGCGGAATAAATTCGCGATTGTCACGCAGACGGCTAACCGCGCGCTCTACGGCGGAAGGATTTAGGTCATTGATCAAACAGCGCTGCGCACGCTGGCGCTTTTCAGGGGCAAGCTGAAGGTAATCCAGCACTTCATCCACTAACAGCTGCCCTTCGCGATCGGGGTCTCCCGCATGCACCACCGTGTTGGCCTGTTTGAGGAGGCCGTCAATGACTTTCAGCTGTTTTGCCACTGAGGGACGCGGCTGTAAGCGCCACTTTTCAGGAATAATCGGCAGGTCGGCAAGATTCCAGCGCGCATAGCGACTGTCGTAGCTGTCCGGCTGCGCCTGCTCAAGAAGGTGCCCTACACACCAGGTCACGATGTCCTCATTGCCACAGGCAATATAGCCTTCGCCTCGGCGGTGCGGTTTGGGCAGGACATCAGCGATGGCGCGCGCCAGGCTGGGCTTTTCGGCAATAAACAAACGCATGTTGGCGGGCGTTCCTCAACGTCAAGTCACAAGGATAAGCGTGGAGCAAACGCTCCCGGATGCTATGGTAGCCTGGCATCAGGCTGGAGGTAAGCGTTACCACCTTCAGGCGGGATCGTTCGCACAAGCGCTGTGCAATTGTCGCAACAGCGCTGTGAAAGATGGCGTTCAGAAATAACGAACAAACGGTGCGGTGTCCGGCGCTACCACGGTGGTGCTGGCTTTTAGCTGCGGCGTGCCAAGGTATAGAAAGCCTACAATGGCATCCTGCTCGCGGCAGCCGAAGGCGTTACGCACCCGCGCGTTGTCAGTCCAGGGGCCGCTGCGCCAGATGCCATTGAAGCCCTGCGCAGCCGCCGCCATCTGCATGGCCATCACCGCACAGCCTGCTGAAAGCAGCTGCTCCCAGCGCGGTACCTTGTGGTGCTCTTCACAATGCGCCACCACGGTAATGATCATTGGCGCACGGAATGGCGCTGCCGCCGCTTTCTCAATGGCTTTGCTGTCCAGCTGACTCTCCCGCGCCGCCTCTTCCAACAGGCGCGAAAAGCGCTCGCGTCCTTCCTTTTCAACGATAATAAATCGCCACGGCTGCAATGTACCGTGGTCGGGCGCGCGCATGCCGCTGCGCAAGATATTTTCTAGCGCTTCCCCCGCCGGGGCAGGTTCAGCCAGACGTGAAGCCGAGCGACGATTAACCAATAAATCCAGGGCGTCCATTGTAATTCTCCCTTGATGAGCAATGTGTGGGCTAATCCTGGCACAGGGCGATCTTTTGTAACAGTCTGGCGCGATTTCCTGCTGACATTTCGCACGCCGCTCATTAGGATGAAGCCGACATCAGGACATGCCGCACGGCGACGGTCTTGCTATACGAAAATGGAGAGTTTATGCGCACATTGTGGCGAATTATTGCCGGCCTGTTCCGCTGGAGCTGGCGGGTGCTGAATTTCATTCGGGAATTTATCCTGAATGCTTTTCTCATTGTTTTGATCCTGGCGGGCGTAGGGATCTGGCTGCAGCTTTCAGCCAGCAACAGCAATGAACCGGTCCAGCAGGGTGCCTTAAAAATTGATTTAAGCGGTATGCTGGTTGATAAGCCTTCAGTCAGCAACCGCTGGAGCCGTCTCAGTCGCCAACTGTTGGGTACCAACAGCGATCGCCTGCAAGAGAACGCGCTGTTTGATGTGGTGGATGCGATTCGTCAGGCCAAGGGTGATAAAAACATCACCGGTATTGTCCTCGATTTGCGTGACTTCGCGGGGGGCGATCAGCCCTCGTTGCAATACGTCGGCAAAGCCCTGCGGGAATTCCGCGACGCAGGTAAACCGATCTTCGCCATGGGCGACAGCTACAGCCAACCGCAGTATTACCTGGCGAGCTTTGCCAATAAGATTTACCTCTCCCCGCAGGGCACCGTTGACCTGCACGGTTTTGCCACTAACGGCCTTTACTACAAAAGCCTGCTGGATAAGCTGAAGGTCAGTTCACACGTGTTTCGCGTAGGCACCTACAAATCGGCGGTGGAGCCTTTCCTGCGCGATGATATGTCACCTGCCGCACGCGACGCCGACGGTCGCTGGGTGGGCCAGCTGTGGCAAAACTACCTCAACACCGTTTCAGCCAACCGGCAGATTACGCCTGAGCAGCTGTTCCCGGGCGCCGCGGCCATCATCGAGGGCTTGCAGGCTGTCGGCGGTGATACCGCCAAATATGCGCTGGAGAATAAGCTGGTTGATGCCTTGCATACGCGCGCCGCAGCCGATCAGCAGTTGGTCAAAGTGTTTGGCTGGGATAAAGCCAACAGCGACTATCGCAGCGTCAGTATTTATGATTACACGGTCAAACAGCCCAGCGCGCAGCACGGCAACATCGCGGTGATCCTTGCCAGCGGTGCGATCGTGGACGGTGAAGAGTCGGCGGGCAATGTCGGTGGCGACACCACGGCGGCGCAAATACGCGAGGCACGCCTCGATCGCAATATCAAAGCCATTGTGCTGCGCGTCAATAGCCCGGGCGGCAGCGTGACCGCCTCTGAAGCGATTCGTGAGGAGCTGGCGGCCGCACATGATGCGGGTAAACCGGTGGTGGTTTCCATGGGCGGTATGGCCGCCTCCGGTGGCTACTGGATTTCCACGCCTGCGGATTACATTGTGGCCGCCCCCAGCACGCTAACGGGATCGATTGGTATCTTTGGCGTGATTAACACGGTGGAAAATAGCCTGGACGCGGTGGGCGTTCACACCGATGGCGTGGCGACCTCGCCACTGGCAGACGTCGCCACGACCAAAGCGCTGCCGACCGAGGTACAGCAATTGATGCAGTTAACCATTGAGAACGGGTATCGCAATTTTGTCGGCTTAGTGGCGGCCTCACGCCATAAAACGCCCGCGCAAATTGATGCCATTGCGCAGGGGCACGTCTGGACAGGCAGTGACGCCAAGGCTAACGGTTTGGTTGATGCGCTCGGCGATTTCGATGATGCCGTGGCGAAAGCCGCCGCGCTGGCGAAGATTTCGCAGCCGGAACTGAGCTGGTATCAAGAAGAACCCGGCATGCTCGACCTGCTGCTGAACCAGATGAACGCCTCTGCCCAAGCCGTGTTGCCCGCCGCGCTCAAAGTGTGGCTGCCCGCACCGGTTGTGGACGTCATGAGTGACCTGAAAGCCCAGCCGGGCTTGATGAATAACCTGAACGATCCGCAAAATCGCTACGCATTCTGCCTGACCTGCGGCACCGTGCGTTAATCTTTACGGCCCGGCCGCTGGTCGGGCTGCTTTTCCCCCTTATTCCCCTTATACTGCGTCGTTTTACGGCAAGTCTGAGTACACCCATGCAAAAGAAAAATATCTATGTAGCCTACACAGGCGGGACTATCGGTATGCAGCGCTCCGCGCAGGGCTATATTCCGGTGTCTGGCCACCTGCAACAACAGCTGGCGAACATGCCAGAATTCCACCGTCCTGAAATGCCCGATTTCACCATCCATGAATATCATCCGCTGATGGATTCGTCAGATATGACCCCGCTGGATTGGCAATCGATTGCTGACGATATCCGACTCAACTATGACAGCTACGATGGTTTTGTGATTCTTCACGGGACGGACACCATGGCGTTCACGGCGTCGGCGCTCTCTTTCATGCTGGAAAATTTGGCGAAGCCGGTGATCGTCACCGGATCGCAGATTCCTCTTGCTGAGTTGCGCTCAGACGGACAGCAAAATCTGCTTAATTCGCTTTATGTGGCGGCGAACTATCCCATCAATGAAGTGACGCTGTTTTTCAATAACACGCTCTTTCGCGGTAATCGCACCACGAAAGCCCATGCCGATGGGTTTAACGCGTTTGCGTCACCGAATTTGTCACCGCTGCTTGAAGCAGGCATTCATATACGCCGTCTGAACACACCGCCTGCGCCCTCCTCCCACGGCGCGCTGGTGGTGCACCCTATTACGCCGCAGCCAATTGGTGTGGTGACAATTTATCCCGGCATTTCAGCCGATGTAGTGCGTAACTTCCTGCGCCAGCCGGTCAAAGCCCTGATCCTGCGCTCCTACGGTGTGGGCAATGCGCCCCAAAATGCCGAGTTTCTGGCGGAATTACAGCAGGCGCACGAGCGCGGCATCGTGGTCGTTAACCTGACGCAGTGCATGTCTGGAAAAGTGAACATGGGCGGCTATGCCACGGGTAATGCGCTGGAACATGCGGGCGTGGTCAGCGGCTTCGATCTCACTGTGGAAGCCGCATTAACAAAACTGCACTTTTTATTAAGTCAGAACCTCTCTGTTGAAGTAATTCGTGCCAAAATGCAGCAGAATTTACGTGGCGAACTGACCGAAGACTGATACGGAGCACAACAAATGAAGCGGGCATTAGTAATCATCGATATTCAAAACGATTTTTGCCCCGGCGGCCCCATGGCGGTGCAGGAAGGCGACCAGACGGTAGCGGTGGCGAATCGCTATGCGCGTGAATTCCGCGCGCGCGGCGAGTGTGTCGTGGCGCTGCAGGATTGGCATCCCGCTAACCATGGCAGCTTCGCTTCCGTGTCGGGTGAACCGGTTTATACGTTAGGTGAGTTAAACGGTTTGCCGCAAATCTGGTGGCCCGACCACGGCGTGCAGCACTCGCACGGTGCCGATTTTCATCCTGAACTCGATCGCAGTTTGATTGATGCGGTGTTTCACAAAGGCGGTGACGTCGATGTGGATAGCTATAGCGCGTTTTTTGACAACGGCCACCGTCGCAAAACCGAACTTGACCGTTGGTTGCGTGAGCGCGGCATAACCGATTTAGTCATGCTGGGCATTGCTACCGACTACTGCGTGAAGTACAGCGTATTGGACGCGCTTGAACTGGGCTATCGCGTGCAAGTGGTCAAAGAGGGGTGCCGTGGGGTCAATCTGAATCCGGATGACAGCGACATCGCCATCGCGCAGATGAAGGCGCAAGGCGCGGTCATTGTGTAACACGCTGCAGGGCAGGCGCTTCCTGCCTGCCCTGCAGATCATCAGTGAAGATGGATGCGCGTGACGTCTGTCTCGATGCCAAACTCTTCTTTGAGCTGCTTTTTCGATTTCGTCACCATTTCGCCCGCTTTGCTGATGGTCATGTGCTGCGGATCATCGTTATGACGCGCCTGCCAGAGCATCACCAGTTGTAAACAGTGTTCTTTTTGCTCCGGGGTAAGCGCCACGCCATCGGGCCATTTACCGGTTTCCACCGCGCTGGCAAGCCGCTCGTAGACATCAGGCGTCATCGCCGCAAGCATGGCTTCCAATTCCTGTTTCATCCTCACCCCTCCTGCTGTTTGCCCTGATCGTCGGTAAAGCTCAACGAGGCTGAGTTGACGCAGTAGCGTTCTCCGGTTGGCTGCGGGCCGTCCGGGAACACGTGCCCCAAGTGCGAATCACAGCTGCCGCAGCGAATCTCTACGCGGTGCATGCCATGCGAATCATCTTCCAAATAGCGAATCGCATCATCTTTAACAGGCTGGTAGAAGCTCGGCCAGCCACAGCCGGAGTCGTATTTGGTTTCTGAAAGGAACAGCGGCGCGTTGCACACCAGGCAGTGATAAATTCCCTCCTGCTTGTTATGCAGCAGTGCGCCGGTAAACGGCGGCTCGGTGCCGCGCTGCTGCGTTACGTAACGCTGCATTTCGGAGAGCTGAGCAAGTTTTTCCGCAGGTGCGTTGTCTTTGGCCATTTTGGGTTCCAGAGTGTCATTCTGTAAAAATCGGCTAGTATTCTAACAAACCAACAACAACTTAATGGTTCTTTTTCGTGCGAACCTGTTCTCCTGCACATACACAGCACAAAATTGTGACGCCGATCACCCTTTGCAAAAGTCATCCCTTTTCCCGCGGTAATCGGCGTAACATAGGCGCGCAATAAGGGTGCTGCGTAAGCGATTGCGCACTGAATTATTCCTGGTGTTGGAATTGACCTGTCGCAACAATTGACACGATTCCGCTTGACGCCTGGTAAGGTTTTTGTAATTTTACAGCCAACCTTTTATTCACTAACAAATAGCTGGTGGAATATATGACTATCAAAGTAGGTATCAACGGTTTTGGCCGCATTGGTCGCATCGTTTTCCGTGCTGCTCAGCAGCGTTCTGACATCGAAATCGTCGCGATCAACGACCTGCTCGACGCCGATTACATGGCTTACATGCTCAAGTACGATTCTACTCATGGCCGCTTCGACGGCACCGTAGAAGTGAAAGACGGCGCACTGATTGTTAACGGTAAAAAAATCCGCGTTACCGCTGAGAAAGACCCGGCTAACCTGAAGTGGGACGAAGTAGGCGTTGACGTTGTTGCAGAAGCAACCGGTATCTTCCTGACCGACGAAACCGCACGCAAACACATCACTGCAGGTGCGAAGAAAGTGGTTCTGACGGGCCCATCAAAAGATGACACCCCAATGTTCGTGCGCGGCGCTAACTTTGACAAATATGCCGGTCAGGATATCGTGTCAAACGCCTCTTGCACCACCAACTGTCTGGCGCCACTGGCGAAAGTCATCAACGACAAATTCGGCATCGTTGAAGGCCTGATGACCACCGTCCATGCAACCACTGCCACCCAGAAAACCGTTGATGGCCCGTCTCACAAAGACTGGCGCGGCGGCCGCGGTGCAGCGCAGAACATCATCCCATCTTCTACCGGCGCAGCGAAAGCTGTAGGTAAAGTTCTGCCAGAACTGAACGGCAAACTGACGGGTATGGCGTTCCGCGTACCGACCCCTAACGTATCTGTGGTCGACCTGACCGTACGTCTGGAGAAGCCTGCTTCCTACGCTGATATCTGCAACGCGATCAAAGCCGCTTCTGAAGGCGAAATGAAAGACGTGCTGGGCTACATTGAAGATGACGTGGTTTCCACTGACTTCAATGGCGAAATCCTGACTTCCGTCTTTGACGCTAAAGCGGGCATCGCGCTGAACGATAACTTTGTGAAACTGGTTTCTTGGTATGACAACGAAACGGGCTATTCAAACAAAGTGCTGGATCTGATTGCGCTGGTTGCTGCGAAATAAGCAACGTCTGTGACAAACAAGGGGTGACTTCGGTCGCCCCTTTTTTTTCCACTGAATGATTAAAGGCCTGACGATGCACGACTCCCTTTACACGCTACCGGTGGTCAAACAGATCACCCCTTATTTGTCGCAGCGGCAGATGGGTGAACTGCCAATTTTGGTAATAAGCCATCCGAAATTTCGCGCCGCGGTTGCGCTTCAGGGCGCGCATTTACTGTCATGGCAGCCTGGTGGTCATCAGCCAGTGATCTGGCTAAGCAGCAAAACACCTTTTGTTGCGGGAAAAGCGATTCGTGGCGGCATGCCTATCTGCTGGCCTTGGTTTGGGCCAGCGGGTGAACCTGCGCACGGCTTTGCCCGCAACCTTCCCTGGACGTTAACGGCGCATGATGAGCACGATGACGCGGTGATGCTAACCTTCACGCTGGAAAACAGTGCGCACACCAAAAAGCTATGGCCGCACGATTTTACCCTGCTGGCCCGCTTCCGTCTGGGCGAGCACTGTGAAATTGAGCTCGAGGCGTGGGGTGATTTTGAGGCGACAGCAGCCCTGCACACCTATTTCGTGGTTGAGGATATTCAGCAGGTGGAAGTCAGTGGCCTGGGAAACAGTTTTATTGATAAGGTGAATGACAATGCGCACGGCAGCACGCCGGAGGGTAAGCAATCCTATCCCGATCGCGTCGACCGTATCTTCACTGCACCGGATGATTGCAGCGTGATCCATGACAAAGCGGGTAAACGCCAGATAGAAGTCCACCACCACTATCAAAGTGACGTTGTCACATGGAACCCCGGTTCTGCCCTCTCTTGCAGCATGACAGATATGCCAAATGAGGGGTATAAAACCATGGTTTGCGTAGAGACGGCGCGTATCCTCAAGCCGATGAAAAGCGCGGGTGAAAACCCTTCCCGTCTGGGTACGACCCTGTATGTGAAAAACAAACAGCAGTAAGCAGAGTTACCCTGTTGCATCATGCTCAACCATCATTGAGCGTACAATACGGCGCGCACCACCAGCGCACCCTGCGATGGTGCAATGTAAAAAAAACGCCTCATAGTGAGGCGTTTTGTTTTTTCATTAGAAACTATAACTGATCCCTGTCCACACCGTGAATTGGCCGCTCTTATCCACCATTGGGCTATCTTTGATTTCACTGTCGAACCGCGTGTAACGCCCAGACAAACTGGCATTCCAGCTGTCGCTAAGTTGGTAACTGGCGTTCATTTCCACATACGGTGACCAACTGTCATCCGGGCGATATTGCGCAATACCGCTACGGGCGCTCTCACGAGACGAGACTCCGTAGTAATAACGGTTTTGGTTAGCACTGTTCCAGGTTGCGCCAATACCCGGCGTCAGGCTGAATGCGCCAAAATCGAAGCGATACAGATAGGTAAGATCCCAGATGATGCCGTTGCTGTTATTGAGCACGTCTCCCAGTAACGCCGTACGCACGATGCCCCACTCCGCTACATGGCGATAGGTGGCCCCGCCCATCAGGGTCATTCGACGTTTATTCAACGCTTTCATGTCGCCCAAGTCGTTATCCTTAGGATCATACTGCTGCGGGGAGCCCAGCAGCGTCAGCGACAGCTGGTCCTGCGGATCTTTCCACAAGTAGTAACCGCCCTGCAGGCTGCGGAACCAGAAGTTTTCGCCTTCATAATTAATCACCGGTAAGGGGATATAACGGTCTTGCCCACCGCGATAAGGTGATTGCGCATAAATAAGCGAAGCCCCCAGAGATAAAGGCTCAGCGTGGGCGCCGAATCCCATAAAATAACCAGGAATAAGCAGAGCAACCGCATTAAGTTTGAAATGGTTCACAATTTATTCAATCCATAAATATAACAATCAGCCAATGAGTTTACCCCAAATTCATGGCGGGTTAACGCTAAATACGCTGTTTTACTCGCCATGTTGTGCCCGTTACCAAGCCCTGCACGCGGCGGTGCAGGAGACAAAAGGCAGGGGCGCTTATGAGACTTTGTTATTGATATATCGCTAAATATAGAGAAAAAGTGGCTGCATGTTTTCTGAATGCCTTCTACAGTAAAAGCAAGATGAGAATTTTCAGTCGAGCAGAGTAACCAAAAAAAGTGTGTTTCCCGATAAAAAACGTCAGGTTGGCATAAGGGTTGCTGTACTCAATTAGGAATATCTTCCGGGAGCTGCAAAGGCTTTACATTTCGCTCCTTTACCTGTGCTAAAAATGAAAGGACGGGCATCGTTATGAATATATTCGATCACTATCGTCAGCGTTATGAAGCTGCCAAGGACGAAGAGTTCACACTGCAGGAATTCCTCACCATCTGTAAACAGGATCGCAGTGCATACGCCAACGCAGCAGAACGGCTATTGATGGCCATTGGTGAGCCAGTGATGGTTGATACTGCCCAAGAGCCTCGCCTTTCCCGTATCTTTTCCAACCGCGTCATGGGGCGCTACCCTGCTTTTGAAGAGTTCTACGGCATGGAAGAAGCGATTGAACAGATCGTTTCCTACTTAAAACATGCGGCGCAGGGCCTGGAAGAGAAGAAACAAATTCTCTATTTATTGGGCCCGGTGGGCGGCGGTAAATCCTCGCTGGCCGAGCGGCTCAAAGCCCTGATGCAACGCGTACCCATTTACGTGCTGAGCGCCGATGGGGAGCGCAGCCCGGTCAATGACCATCCGCTGTGCCTGTTTAACCCGCAAGAGGACGCCAACATTCTGGAAAAAGAGTATGGTGTTCCACGCCGCTACCTCGGCACCATCATGTCGCCGTGGGCAGCCAAGCGTCTGCACGAGTTCGGCGGCGATATCACCCGCTTTAAAGTGGTGAAAGTCCGGCCCTCTATTCTGGAGCAAGTCGCGATTGCGAAAACCGAACCGGGTGATGAGAACAATCAGGACATCTCTGCACTGGTGGGTAAAGTGGATATCCGTAAATTGGAAAACCACGCGCAGAACGATCCAGATGCCTACGGCTACTCAGGCGCGCTGTGCCGCGCCAACCAAGGCATCATGGAGTTCGTGGAGATGTTTAAGGCGCCGATTAAAGTGCTCCATCCACTGCTGACGGCCACGCAAGAAGGTAACTACAACGGCACCGAAGGCATCTCGGCGCTTCCCTTTAACGGTATTATCCTTGCGCACTCAAACGAATCTGAGTGGGTAACATTCCGCAATAACAAAAACAACGAAGCCTTCCTCGACCGCGTTTACATCGTCAAGGTGCCCTACTGCCTGCGCGTGTCTGAAGAGATTAAAATCTACGAGAAACTGCTTAACCACAGTGAACTGGCCACTGCCCCATGTGCGCCTGGTACGCTGGAAACGCTGGCGCGCTTTACCATCCTTTCCCGCTTGAAAGAGCCGGAAAACTCCAGCATTTATTCAAAAATGCGCGTCTATGACGGCGAAAGTTTGAAAGATACCGATCCCAAATCCAAATCCTGGCAGGAATACCACGATTACGCCGGCGTGGATGAGGGCATGAACGGATTATCCACCCGCTTTGCCTTTAAAATTTTGTCGCGCGTGTTCAACTTTGACCACGCTGAAGTGGCGGCCAACCCGGTTCATCTGTTCTATGTGCTTGAGCAGCAAATTGAACGAGAGCAGTTCCCGCAAGATCAGGCTGAAAAGTATCTTGAGCATCTTAAAGGATATTTGATTCCTAAATATGCGGAATTCATTGGCAAAGAGATTCAGACAGCTTATTTAGAGTCGTACTCAGAATACGGACAGAATATCTTTGACCGCTATGTCACCTACGCCGATTTCTGGATTCAGGATCAGGAGTATCGCGATCCGGATACCGGACAGCTGTTTGATCGCGAATCACTGAATGCTGAGCTGGAGAAAATAGAGAAACCGGCAGGGATTAGTAACCCCAAAGATTTCCGCAATGAGATCGTCAACTTTGTGCTGCGCGCACGCGCGCAAAACAGTGGTCGCAACCCTAACTGGACCAGTTACGAGAAATTACGTACGGTCATTGAGAAGAAAATGTTCTCAAACACCGAAGAACTGTTGCCTGTGATTTCGTTTAATACCAAGACGTCAACGGATGAGCAAAAAAAACATGATGATTTTGTCGACCGCATGATGGAAAAAGGCTATACGCGCAAACAGGTGCGCCTGCTGTGTGAATGGTATTTGCGCGTGCGTAAGTCGTCATAGTTGTTACCTGTAAGCGAAGCGGCGCTGCGGCGTCGTCACCGGAGGCCAGGAGTCGCTGGCCTCGCTTACATCGCAGTTTGGGGGAATTATGGCCTATTTTATCGATCGGCGTCTGAACGGTAAGAACAAAAGCGCGGTGAACCGCCAGCGCTTTTTGCGCCGTTACAAGTCACAAATCAAGCAGTCGATCTCCGAGGCCATTAACAAACGCTCCGTCACCGACGTGGAGAGTGGCGAGTCGGTCTCGATTCCTATCGACGATATCAACGAACCGGTATTTCACCAGGGCCGTGGTGGCAGCCGTCATCGCGTGCACCCTGGTAATGACCACTTTGTGCAAAACGATCGTATTGAGCGCCCGCAAGGGGGCGGTGGCGGCAATGGCAGCGGTCAAGGTAACGCCAGCCAGGATGGCGAAGGCCAGGACGAATTTGTCTTTCAGATATCCAAAGATGAGTATCTCGATCTGCTGTTTGAAGACCTTGCCCTACCTAATCTGCGCAAAAATCAGCAGCGCCAGTTGAATGAGTACAAAACCCATCGCGCCGGTTTTACCTCTAACGGCGTGCCCGCCAACATCAGCGTAGTGCGTTCATTGCAAAACTCGCTGGCGCGTCGTACGGCAATGACTGCGGGTAAACGTCGCCAACTGCATGCGTTGGAAGATGCGCTCGCGGAGGTAAGCAACAGTGAGCCGGTCCAGCTGTTGGAAGAGGAGCGCCTGCGTCAGGAGATTGCTGAACTGCGCGCGCGTATCGATCGCGTGCCCTTTATTGACACCTTCGATTTGCGCTACAAAAACTTTGAAAAACGCCCTGAGCCGTCGAGCCAAGCCGTGATGTTTTGCCTGATGGACGTATCAGGATCAATGGATCAAGCCACTAAAGATATGGCGAAGCGCTTTTATATTCTGCTTTATCTGTTCCTGAGCCGAACCTATAAAAACGTGGAGGTGGTCTATATCCGGCATCATACTCAAGCGAAGGAAGTGGATGAGCAAGAGTTCTTCTACTCGCAGGAGACGGGCGGCACCATTGTCTCCAGTGCGCTCAAGCTGATGGATGAAGTGGTTAAAGAGCGTTACGATCCCGCGCAGTGGAACATTTATGCCGCCCAGGCTTCTGATGGCGACAACTGGGCAGATGACTCCCCGCTGTGTCACGAGATCCTGGCGAAGCATATTCTGCCGGTTGTGCGTTATTACAGCTATATCGAGATCACCCGCCGCGCTCATCAAACGCTGTGGCGTGAGTATGAACATTTGCAGGCGATGTTCGATAACTTTGCAATTCAGCACATCCGCGAACCTGAAGACATTTACCCCGTATTTCGCGAGCTTTTTCATAAACAGGTTGCGGAAGCCTGACCCTGTAAGCCGGCCACGCGCCGGCTTTTTTTTTATCTACTTAAGAATGGCGGAGAATGCTCTCATTAATACATGAAAATTTGCTTTCTGGTGCGCATAACGTGTAAAGAACGAAAAAAACCGCAATTAACCGCTGACAAGCCTTTGATAAAACATTATCTTTTCACCTTGCCTGTGTGGATCCCCCGCAGTTTGTTCATGTCGCCCGTTGCAGCAGGAGAGCACCGTTGAATACCAGCGTGATTTACAGTTTGTTCATTATTGGTTCCGTGCTGGTTGCAGCAAGTATCCTACTCAGCTCTTTCTCATCACGGCTTGGCATTCCAATTCTGGTGATCTTCCTTGCGCTCGGCATGCTCACCGGCGTGGACGGCATCGGCGGCATTGCGTTTGACAACTATCCGATGGCGTATCTGGTCTCTAACCTTGCGCTGGCCATTATCTTGCTCGACGGCGGCATGCGCACCAAAGCCAGCTCCTTCAAGGTGGCGCTCGGGCCAGCGCTTTCACTCGCCACCGTGGGGGTGATGATCACTGCGGGATTGACGGGTTTAGCGGCAGCGTGGCTGTTTAAATTGGATATCATGCAGGGCTTTTTAATCGGTGCCATTATCGGTTCCACCGATGCCGCAGCGGTCTTTTCCCTGCTGGGAGACAAAGGCCTTAACGAACGCGTCAGCGCTACGCTGGAAATTGAGTCCGGTAGCAACGATCCCATGGCGGTGTTTCTAACCATCACGCTGATTGAGATGATTCAGCAGGGGCAAACCGGACTCAGCTGGATGTTCGTGGTTCACCTTGTGCAGCAGTTCGGTTTGGGTATTGTGCTGGGCCTCGGCGGAGGCTGGGCGCTACAGCAACTGATCAACCGGATTAGCCTCGCGCAGGGACTCTATCCTCTGCTGGCGCTAAGCGGCGGAATTATCGTGTTTGCGCTGACGACCGTGATGGAGGGCAGCGGAATTTTAGCGGTCTATCTCTGCGGTTTTCTGCTGGGTAATAGCCCCATTCGCAACCGTCACGGCATCCTGCAAACCTTCGATGGTATGGCGTGGCTCAGCCAGATCGGCATGTTCATCGTGCTGGGCCTACTGGTAACGCCGTCTGATTTGTGGCACATCGCGCTGCCCGCCATGATTCTTTCCCTGTGGCTGATTTTAGTGGCGCGCCCGCTCTCGGTGTTGGTAGGCCTGCTGCCGTTTAAAGGTTTTACCGGGCGTGAACGCATCTTCATTAGCTGGGTAGGACTGCGCGGCGCAGTGCCGATTATCCTGGCAGTGTTCCCGATGATGGCCGGACTGGAAAACGCCAGACTCTACTTTAATATCGCTTTCTTTGTGGTGCTGGTGTCGCTGATGCTGCAAGGCACTTCACTTGGCTATGCCGCGAAGCGCGCACGCGTAGTGGTCCCGCCCACCGCCTCGCCGATTAGCCGCGTGGGTCTTGATATTCACCCCGAGAATCCGTGGGAGCAATTCGTTTACCAGCTGAGCGCCGATAAATGGTGCGTGGGCGCCGCGCTGCGCGATTTAAAAATGCCGCGTGAAACGCGTATTGCCGCCCTGTTTCGCAATAATGAATTGATGCATCCCAATAGCAGTACCCGTCTTAAAGAGGGCGATGTGCTCTGCGTCATTGGCCGTGAGCGTGATCTACCCGCCTTAGGCAAAATGTTCAGTCAAACGCCACCCGTGGCGCTCGACCAGCGCTTCTTCGGTGATTTCATCCTGGACGCTGACGCACGCCTGCGTGATGTGGCTCAGATCTACGGCCTTGAGCTGGATGACGCCACGAACGATCAGCAGTCGCTGGGGCAGCTGGTGATGGGATTGCTCGGTAGCACACCGGTGGTGGGCGATCAGGTGGAGTGGAATCAGCTCACATGGACCGTAGCCGAAAAAGAGGACAATCAAATTGTCAAAATCGGCGTGCGCGTCATGGAAGACAAGGAGTAATCCTGGCTATTGTGGCTCGTAAAGTGCGCGTAACCGACTATGATCGTTATTCCACCCAGAAGAAACGGGAGACATCATGGGACACGTGGTCAAGATTGGACGTTACGAGATAGTGGATGCAGAAATGAATGTGGAGAATCTGGACACGGTCAGCATTCCCTGCCAAACCAATCCGGGTTTGAGTTACCAATTAGATGGTTGGGATCACGACACCAGCGTGCCAGCATGGATTGATGGCGAACCGGTGAATCTGCTTATCGCCCACTATGACAAACAGCAAGATCGCTGGGTGTTGAAAAAAAGCGCCTGATACTTCTACCGCCATCAATATATTGTATGGCGGTTATTCTGAAAAATTCCTCATTCCCGCTACGCTAAATATCATCCTTTCAAGATTAAATGCTTTATTTCAACAAGCTAGCATTATTGTTAAATATTGATGATCGATGTTTTCAGACTATTTCCATATTAACTCTCTCTGGTAACTGCTGCATACTCATTCAGGTAGCTGCAAAATTGCGTGACGTTTTTCACGTCGAAACGGGTTTTCCGTGCAGCGTCTATGGCACCATTGGTTGTTATCAGGCTGAAAAACTTCTGTTTATTTCAGCGGACCACACCTGAGCGCGTACTTGATTCTGGTCAGGCCATCTTTTACACATCAAAAGAGAGCAGGTTTTATGGCAAGTACATTAATAATGAATGACGCTACCCGTTCGTGGAGCGGATTGCGTAAAAATCTCATTGCTAAAATCGCATTGAGTTTCTCTGATTTAATCGCATTGAATTTGGCATTATTTTTATCTGCGGCGACGGTCCAGGGTATTTGGGGAGAGCTGGACGCTTTTATTCCGCCACAGCAAATTGAATATCGTTTTATTGCACAGCTCGGCCTCTCGGTACTGTGTACCGCCTGGTTTTGGGTGCGGATGCGTCATTACACCTATCGCAAACCGTTTTGGTTTGAATTAAAAGAAATTGTCAAAACTCTGTTTGTGTTCTCGTTGCTCGATCTGGCGCTGATTGCCTTTTCAAAATGGGACTTTTCCCGCATGGTTTGGGTGTTCAGCTGGACTTACGCGCTGCTGTTGCTGCCGCTCATGCGCGCCGGGGTCAAGCGGGCCATCAATCGGGCCGGACAGTGGCAAAAAGAGACCATCATTATCGGCTCCGGCAAAAACGCCATGGAAGCTTACGCGGCGCTGCAAAGTGAAGAGATCCTCGGCTATAACGTTCAGGCGTTCATCGCCCTTGACGATACCCCTCCTGCTGATTCCGTTAACGGCGTACCGGTGATCACGTTCAAAGATATTAACTGGCAAACCATAGACCGTGAAAACACGCAGTTTATCGTGGCCACGGAGTACGAGCAGCAATCCGTTCGCGATAAGTGGCTCAAGTTTCTGTCAAAAATGAAGTGCCGCTCCATCTCTGTCATCCCAACGCTACGCGGCGTGCCGCTTTACGGCACGGATATGTCCTTCATCTTTAGTCATGAAGTGATGATCTTGCGGGTGAGCAACAATCTGGCTAAGCGCTCTTCGCGTTTCTTGAAACGCACGTTTGATATTGTGGTCGCTTCGCTGCTGCTGCTGTTCCTGGCGCCGGTGTTTGGCCTGCTCTGCGCGATGGTAAAACGTGACGGGGGTAATGCCATTTATGGCCATGAACGCGTGGGTCAGGACGGTGTGAAGTTCAAATGCCTGAAGTTCCGCTCAATGGTCACCAATTCCCAGGAAGTGTTGCAGAACTTGCTGGCCACCAGCGAAGAGGCACGCGCTGAGTGGGACCGTGATTTTAAGTTGAAAAACGATCCGCGCATTACTCGTATCGGCGGTTTCCTGCGTAAAACCAGTCTTGATGAGCTGCCGCAGTTGTGGAATGTGATTCGCGGCGAGATGAGTCTGGTCGGGCCGCGCCCGGTGATTGAAGCCGAACTGGAGCGTTATGCGGGCGACGTCGATTACTACCTGATGGCGAAACCGGGTATGACGGGTTTGTGGCAGGTAAGCGGTCGCAATGACATTGATTACGATACGCGCGTCTACTTTGACTCCTGGTATGTTAAAAACTGGGCGCTGTGGACGGATATCGCCATTTTGTTCAAAACCGCAGGCGTGGTGTTGCGCCGCGACGGTGCCTACTAAACCCTCACGCGATGCCTGTGCATGCACGGCGGGCATCGCCTTTTTAGTGCTTTCCTTTTCACGCGCAAGTCATTACCCTTCCCGCTTGTTTAACTGGTTGTCCCGGTCCGCAATGCAAAAATTTACCCTACTGCTGTTAAGCTTGGTGCTCCTCGCGCCGCTTGGTATCGATCTCTACCTGCCCACACTGCCACAAATCGCCGAAGGGCTAAATAGCCCGGTCAGCCTGATTCAACTCACCATTCCCTTATTCCTGCTCGTGATGGGTGTAGGACAGTTGGTCACCGGGCCGCTGGTGGATAACTTCGGACGTAAGCCGATCGCGCTTATTGGACTGGCGCTTTACCTCCTCGGCAGCGCCGTCGCCGCAACCGCCACGGTGTGGCCGGTGTTCTTTCTCGCGCGGCTGATCCAAGGCTGTGCCGTGTGCTGCAGCGCTGTCGTGGCGTTTAGCGGCGTACGCGATCGCTTGAGCGGCGATGCCGCCGCCCGCGCCTATGGCTTCCTTAACGGTGCGCTTAATATTGTTCCCGCGCTGGCGCCGCTGCTGGGCGGTCTTCTTGCCGATCATTGGGGATGGCGTGCGCCATTCTGGTTCCTGTGTGGCTATGCCGCGATCCTTGCCGTGGTGGTGTGTTTCTTCCTGCCAGAAACCCGACCGGCTGACACGCTTCGCGTAAAAGGCTTACCGCTGGCGCAGTACGCCGCCATTGCCCGTGAAACCCGCTTTTTAGCCTTTGCTTTTGCCAACGCCGGTGCGCTCGGGATGGTGCTGACGTATGTTTCTCTGGCCCCAAGCGTGTTGATGACCGAAGGCGGGCTGTCTCCGCTACAATTCTCGTTTGCGTTTGGCGCCAATGGCTTTTGGATCATGCTGGTGAGTGCGTTTGTGAATAAAACCATTCGCAAGGCGGGCCGCCCTTTCTGCCTGGCAATGGGGTTTGTCACCATGCTGGCCGGCGCCACGCTGCTGGTGGCGGGCGTGATGCTTCTGCCTGCCGCCTGGCAGACCCATTGGGCCATGTACATGATCCCGGTGGCGATCTCCGTGGCCGGGTTAGCTTTTACCGTCGGCCCTGCCACCAGCTATGCGTTAGAGCCCTATCAGCAACAGGCCGGCGTCGCCGCGGCGTTACAAGGATTTATTCAGATGGCGGGCGGTGCAGGTGCAAGCCTGATTCTTGTGGCGCTGCCAATAGCAGAAAAATCTGCGCTGGCGCTAATGATGGTATTGGGTGCAGCGCTGGCGCTGATCGCCTGGCGCTGCAGCAGGAAAATACGCGGTACCGTGACCGCGCTTAAATAACCGTGACCGGAACGCGTGGGGCGAGCGCGCACATCAGCTCGTACCCTACCGTTCCAGCCGCCTGCGCCACTTCGTCAATCTTGATCTGATCGCCCCACAACTCCACGCGCGAGCCAATGCCCGCCTGCGGGCAGGGCTCAAGATCAATCATCATCATGTCCATGGAAATCGCCCCGAGCGTGCGGGTGCGTACGCCCTCCACGCAAACCGGCGTGCCCGTCGGCGCATGACGTGGATAGCCGTCAGCGTAGCCACAGGCAACAATGCCAATGCGCTGGGCGGACGCCGCGCGATAGCGATAGCCATAACCCACGCCATCACCGGGGCTCAACTGCTGCACGCCGATGATTTCGCTGCTCAGCGTCATAACTGGCTGCAGTCCGGTACTGGCGATGTCCTGCCAATTTCCGCTGGGTGATGCGCCATATAAAATAATGCCCGGACGCACCCAGTCGCCGTGCGTCTGCGGATGCCATAGCGTGGCCGCCGAGTTTGCCAGCGAGCGCGGACATGACAGGCCTTCAGCGGCTTGCGCAATGCGTTGCATCGGCTCAGTGACGCCGTCGGCATTATCCGCATCGGCAAAGTGCGCCATCAGCGTGATTTCACCCACGTTGGGCAGCGCACGCAATTTTTCCCATGCCGCATGCGCTTGTTCAGGACGAAAGCCCAGCCGATTCATCCCGCTGTTGATTTTGAGATAGATATCCACCGGCGCGGATAACGTGGCCGAGGCAAGCGCCTTGATTTGCCAGTTGCTGTGCACGCTGCTGGTCAAGCGATAGCGGTCAATCAGCGCCAGTTCGTCGGCGTGGAAGAACCCCTCCAGCAGCAAGATGGGCTTCTTCCATCCTTGTTCACGCAGCAGAAGCGCCTCTTCCATATTGAGCAGCGCAAAACCGTCGGTTTCCGCCAGACTCTGCCAGACGCGTGCAATTCCATGGCCGTACGCGTTGGCCTTCACAACCGACCAAACGTGCGCGTGCGGGGCCGCCCGGCGAACAACGCCTAAGTTGTGGCGAAGCGCCGATAGCGTAAGAGTAGCGCCCGTAGGACGTGACATGCTTTTGCTCTCCCTGAATACTTAACGAGCTGCGTTAGCATTACGCAGCGGCGACAATGGGGATTCAAAACCCGGCAGATAGCGCAGCACCGACAAATCATCCGCGGCAATCGCCGGTTTCTGGCCTGAAATCAGGTCGGCCAATAGCTGCCCGGAACCACACGCCATGGTCCAGCCCAGCGTGCCGTGGCCGGTGTTGAGATAAAGATTGGAGAGCGGTGTGCGCCCAACAATCGGCGTGCCGTCCGGCGTCATCGGACGTAACCCCGTCCAGAAACTGGCCTGCTCGACATAACCGCCCTCAGGATAAAGATCGCTGACCACCATCTCCAGCGTTTCACGCCGCGCAGGCAACAGTTTGGTGTTAAAACCAACAATTTCCGCCATGCCGCCAACGCGAATGCGGTTGTCGAAGCGCGTTACCGCCACTTTATAAGTCTCATCGAGGATGGTGGAGACAGGCGCCGCCTGAGGATTCTTGATCGGCACAGTCAGGGAATAGCCTTTCAGGGGATAGACCGGTATCGACACACACTCTTTCAACAAGGCGGTTGACCACGAACCCAATGCCACCACATACGCATCCGCTTTGATCACTTCGTCGCCGCATTTCACCCCGTAAATGCGATTGCCTTCGCGCAACAGTTGATCAATCGGCGTGTCATAGCGAAACACTACGCCAGCCTCAGCCGCCATTGCCGCCAAACGCTGAGTAAACAGCTGACAATCGCCGGTTTCGTCGTTCGGCAGCCGTAAGCCGCCGGTGAGTTTATGCGCCGTGGCCGCCAGGGCTGGCTCCACGCTATGTAACTGTGCAGCCTCCAGCAGTTCGTAAGGCACGCCCGCCTCTTTCAGTACGGCAATATCTTTGCTGGCGCTCTCAAACTGCTGCTGGGTGCGGAACAGCTGCAGCGTGCCACCCTGCCGCTCTTCATAGGTTATGCCGGTGCTGGCGCGCAGCGCCCGCAGGCAATCGCGGCTGTATTCCGCAATGCGGACCATGCGGGCCTTGTTCTGCTGATAATGATGCATGTCGCAATTACGCAGCATATTCCACATCCACTCTAGCTGGAATTTACTGCCGTCAAGGCGCACCGCCAGCGGTGCATGACGCTGAAACATCCACTTGATGGCTTTTAGCGGGACGCCAGGCGCAGCCCAGGGCGCGGCATAGCCGGGAGAGATCTGCCCGGCATTGCCCGCGCTGGTTTCCATCGCCGCGGCCGGTTGGCGGTCAATCACCGTGACCTCGTGTCCCGCCTGCGACAAATACCAGGCACTCGCCACCCCCACGACACCGCTGCCAAGAATCACTACGCGCATAAGACCCTCACCGCTGAAAAGCATAATTAACTATAAACGACGCCTGAGCTAGCATATCCCGACGCCCTACAGACCTTACAACCCATCCACATATTTCACATGCTTTTTACCTTTCTGCACACTGAAATCATGCTGCAGCGCTAAAATCAGAACTTTTTATGCCTTTACTCCGTTTGCCAGCCATTTATTATGCGTTTCGCGGACTTAACGCACTTTCACAGGAGAAAGCGCCGCCCTGCACTCAACACCATTAAAATAGAACTTTTAACCACATAAAAGCACGCTTGCAATACTTAACGCTTATCGCCGCTTAAACCACGAATTTTGAATGATTTTATGCCAAGAATTCGATTGTGTTCCCAACCGTGATAAGAGACATTGGACTATCATTGAAATGTTCGCTCAGTTCTCTTGGGCTGTCTTTCTCAGGATGAAGCCTTCACGATCGTGGTCGGTGACTCGCTTTCCGGCCGCTTGCAAATAGAGGTGCGCTATGACGACAATCTTTGACGAGCCAACCCGGAGCAGTAAACGACTCAGTGACGGACCCGACTGGACCTTCGAACTGCTGGACACTTATCTTGCGGAAATTGACCGCGTAGCCAAGAGCTACGGACTGGATACCTACCCGCACCAAATCGAAGTCATTACTTCAGAGCAGATGATGGACGCCTACTCGAGCGTCGGTATGCCGATCAATTACGCTCACTGGTCATTCGGCAAAAAATTCATTGAAACCGAGCAGCGTTATAAGCACGGTCAGCAGGGATTGGCCTATGAAATTGTTATCAACTCTAATCCCTGTATCGCCTATTTGATGGAAGAGAACACCATGACCATGCAAGCGCTGGTGATGGCGCATGCCTGCTATGGTCATAACTCTTTCTTCAAAAATAACTATCTCTTCCGCAGCTGGACCGATGCCAGCTCTATCGTGGATTACCTGTTATTCGCGCGTAACTATATCTCTGATTGTGAAGAGCGCTACGGCGTGGAAGAAGTAGAGCGCCTGCTTGACTCGTGCCACGCCTTAATGAATTACGGGGTCGATCGCTACAAACGCCCGCAAAAAATTTCGCTGCAGGAAGAAAAAGCCCGGCAGAAAAGCCGGGAAGAGTATCTGCAAAGCCAGGTCAATACGCTATGGCGTACGCTGCCGCGCAAAGAGAAAGAGTCTGTTCAGGTTGAAGCCCTGCGTTACCCCTCTGAACCGCAGGAAAATTTGCTCTATTTTATGGAGAAAAACGCGCCGCTGCTGGAGCCGTGGCAACGTGAGGTGCTGCGTATTGTGCGTAAAGTGAGTCAGTACTTTTATCCGCAAAAGCAGACGCAGGTGATGAATGAGGGATGGGCGACCTTCTGGCACTACACCATCCTTAATCATCTTTATGATGAAGGCAAAGTGTCAGAGCGCTTCATGATGGAGTTTTTGCACAGTCACACCAATGTGATTTATCAGCCGCCCTATAACAGCCAGTGGTATAACGGCATCAACCCCTATGCGCTGGGCTTTGCCATGTTCCAGGATATCAAGCGCATCTGCCAATCCCCTACCGAGGAAGATCGCTACTGGTTCCCGGACATCGCCGGCTCTGACTGGCTCAAAACGCTGCATTTCGCCATGCGTGAGTTTAAAGACGAAAGTTTTATCAGCCAGTTCCTGTCGCCCAAAGTGATGCGCGATTTTCGCTTGTTCACGGTAATGGACGATGACCGGAATAACTTCCTTGAAATTGCCGCCATTCATGATGAAGCAGGCTACCGCGCCATCCGCCAGCAGCTTTCGGCACAGTATAACCTGAGTAATCTGGAACCCAATATTCAGGTGTATAACGTCGATTTACGCGGCGACCGCTCTCTGACCTTACGTTACGTGCCCCAGCAGCGCGCACCGTTAGATAAGAGTCGTCGCGATGTGCTCAAGCACGTGCACCGTCTGTGGGGATTTGACGTACATCTGGAACAGCAGAATGAAGATGGCAGCGTGGAACTGCTGGATCGGTGTCCGCCACGCAATCCGATAATCTGAATCAGCTATAAAAAAAACCGGACGACCCCGTCCGGTTTTTTTATCGTTTGCTGCCTAAATCATCCGGCATGCTTTTTTGCATACTGTGCCAGATTTCACCGCTGCGTCGGCCATAAGCACGTACGCTGTCCACGATTTGCTCCTGCGTGGGCTGCTTGCCACAGAGATCCGCCAGTTCACGGTAGAAATTTCTCGCCACTTCTCGCGCTTCCGGGTTGGAAAAATAGTGGCGTCCCACGCGCGTGTATAAGCCTTTCATGCCGTTAAGGATCAAACCGTAAATCGGGTTACCAGAGGCAAAAGCCAGACCGCGAAACACGCGATAATCGAGCTCGGTATACGCTTCCGCCTGATCCTCTTCGCTTAATGCCGTTTCCAGGACCTCACGCGCTTTCTCAGGATGATGGCGCAGCGCACGGCTGATAAAAATAGACGAAATATTGGTGCGGACGGAGAGTAAATTATCAATTAATTGGGGAACGCTATCGTGATCGAGACGGGCCAGCGTTTCAAGAATATTTAAGCCTGAGGTTTCCCAAAAATCATTGACGCGCGTAGGCTTGCCGTGTTGGATAGTGAGCCAACCGTCACGGGCCAGGCGTTGAAGAACCTCACGCAGCGTGGTACGCGTAACGCCAATCAGTTCAGAAAGCTCACGTTCAGCAGGCAGGATCGATCCCGGCGGAAAACGGCTATTCCAGATGCTTTCAATAATATACTCTTCAGCAAATCCTGCGGGACTCTGCGCCTTAATAACCATAGCGTTTATTTCTCGTTGCTTTCTTTAATCTGATAGGACTCATCATACCAGACGCCCTATAGGGGAAATAGCCTGCTGCCCGATTAAAAGCGCGATAAGGTTACTTTTCAGTCACGTCTTATTTCTTATCAGCAATCGCCCGCACTGAGCGTCAGCTCAGCGGCATCGTGTTGATGGCGCGGCGTTACGCCATACCGGGATTAAGGTCATTTTCGTTGCAGATTTTTCCGCAATCCGGGCTGGCACCGTATGGCTTTTCGTTTACACTGCCAACACTCACGATTAGGGGATAGGCACTATGTTGCGATATTTGAATCAAAGCTCGCGAGGACGTGGAGCGTGGTTATTGTTGGCACTAACGGCGCTGGCATTGGAAGCGGTGGCCCTGTTTTTTCAACACGTTTTAGGACAAAAACCCTGCGTCATGTGCATTTATGAACGTTGCGCACTGTTTGGCGTTATGGGCGCGGGCCTGGTCGGCGCTATTGCGCCAAAAACGCCGCTACGCTGGGTGGCGCTGATGATCTGGCTTTATAGCGCCGTTGAAGGGCTACGTTTGGCTTATGAACACACCATGATTCAATTGCACCCCAATCCTTTTGTCACCTGTGATTTTGCCGCGCGCTTCCCTGCATGGCTGCCGCTCAATACGTGGCTGCCGTCGGTGTTCGTGGCGACGGGTGACTGCGCGGAGCGGAGCTGGACCTTCCTGGGCTTTAGCATGCCGCAATGGCTGATTGTGGTGTTTGCCGCTTATTTAGCGGTCGCGGTGCTGGTGGCAGTGGCTCAGCCTTTCAAGCCTAAACGTCGCGACCTCTTCGGGCGTTAATCTCGGCGCAGAACAGGTGGCGTTCGCTACCTGTGCTGCGCGCTAGCCGCGATCCGGACGATCGATAATGTGATCTTCCCAATCGCGCACTTCACTCTCTCGCACGGCGATATAACGCACCGAAATGCGCTGTGCGTGCATGGCCTGCTTCGAGCCGGCGATCAGCGGATGCCAGGCAGGTAACGTTTTTCCTTCCCCCATCAGGCGATAGGCACAGGTGCGCGGCAGCCAGTCAAAGGTGGTGAGATTGTCGCGCGTCAGCTTGATGCAATCTTCCTCATATTCGAAGCGGCGTTCGTAGTTGCGGCACTGACAGGTCTTGATGTTGAGCTGATTGCAGGCGACGTTAGTGAAATAAATTTCATCGGTGTCCGCGTCCTGCAACTTATTAAGGCAGCATTGTCCGCAGCCGTCGCACAGCGATTCCCACTCTGCGTCGCTCATCTGATCGAGGCGCTTAGTCTGCCAGAAAGGCTGTTCAGTCATAAATATGTTCCGGATTGCGCGTAAAGACCGCACCTTATAAAGGTTAAGGTGCGGTGATGCAAGTCTTACAACACCCGCGTGCTGATGTCCTGTCCGGCCAGCGAGATGTCAAGCTGATCGCCTGAACGCAGCGGACCTACGCCTTCTGGCGTGCCGGTGAGTATCACGTCGCCGGCTCGCAGCGTGAAGAAGTGGCTCATGTAGGCGATCAGCGGCAGAATTTTATGGATCATGTCCGCCGTGGTACCGTGCTGGCGCACCTCGCCGTTCACGGTCAGCTTTAGCTCGGTATTCTGCGGGTCACCGCTGAATTCTGACGCGGGAATAAATCCTGACAGCGGGCAGGCATTATCGAACCCTTTGGATTTCTCCCACGGCTGACCGGCTTGCTTCAGTTTTGACTGCACATCGCGGAGCGTTAAATCCAGCGCGACGCCGTATCCAGCAATGGCTTGCGCGACGTGCGCTTCAGAGGCCTGCTTTAGCGTGGCGCCAATCAGCACCGCCAACTCCACTTCGTGATGCACTTCACCTTTGTCGGCTGGAAGCGAGAGCGGCTGGCGCAGCTCACAGATGGCGCTTTCAGGTTTGATAAACACCACTGGCTCGGAAGGCGTGGCGCTGCCCATTTCTTTAATGTGTTTTGCATAGTTGCTGCCTACGCAGACCACTTTGCTGACTGGGTAATCGAGTAACGCGCCCTGCCAGTTGCGATGTTGATACATATTCTTCCCCTGCTATGAGTGTGTTTGCTGCCAGAAACTGGCAAAGCGATCCGTTTCAGCGGCTGAACGTGGCACGCTGAAACGGAAGATATTAACGACTTATTGAGGCTGGGGTTAGCCAAATTGTCAACAGCCGTTAATCATTCACGGCCTTTTTTAGAAAAGGAAAGGTTAATGTCCGTAATTACAATTGCACCCTGAAAATTAAATACCGGAAATAATACTGATTATTTCCACAGGCCATAATTCACAGAGGATTCCGAATTAATCTTTTTTACCGTCTTCCAGGTGAATATTGAGCAGATTTTCAACCGGTGGGGGGATCTGCAAATAATATCCCTGCTCACGTAACCCTTCCTTCACTTTATTGATATCCGCGTTAGCCAGCTTCTCCCGCTTGTCCAGCGACAGTACCATCGCCAGCTGCGGCTTGCCGAAGCCGCGCAGCAGCGCTTCTGGCACGCGGGAGAAATCGTCTTTTTTTTCAACGTACAGATAAGTCTGATCGCGTTGCGGGCTTCTATAGATCACACAAAACATATTTTTTACTCGAATTAACGGTTAGCGTCACTTGCCTGAATATAGCAGGAACTATAACATGCTTGCAGAACTTCGAATATTGACCGTTTGATGCCATGGCGATTAAATCGGCGTCCATCTTAAGGTCGTAAAACAGGACAGAGTCACGACAGATGTCGCAAACGCCAATCGAATTCAAGGGAAGCAGTTTTACCCTGTCAGTCGTTCATTTGCATCATTCGCAACCTGAAGTGATTCGCCAGGCGCTGCAGGACAAAATCGACCAAGCCCCGGCATTTTTACAAAATGCGCCCGTGGTGCTGAATGTCTCCGCGTTGTCGGGTGACATCAACTGGAAACAGATACAGCAAGCGGTCAGCGCAACGGGTTTGCGTATCGTCGGCGTGAGCGGCTGCAAAGATGATGCCCTGAAAAAAATGATTGTCCGGGCTGGGTTGCCGGTGCTTTCGGAAGGCAAGGAGCAGCGCAACCACGCCGAACCGGTCGCAGTGGAGGCACCGACCCCTGTTGCGGAATCGGCCAGCAAGACGCGCATTATCAATACGCCCGTACGCTCAGGACAGCAAATTTATACCCGTAATGCCGATCTTATCGTTACCAGCAGCGTCAGCGCGGGTGCCGAACTGGTTGCAGACGGCAACATTCATATTTACGGCATGATGCGGGGACGCGCCCTTGCGGGTGCCAGTGGCGATCGCGACTGCCAAATTTTCTGCACCAACCTCGTCGCAGAGTTGGTGTCGATTGCTGGCGAATATTGGATCATGGATCAGATCCCAACAGAATTCTTTGGTAAAGCGGCGCGCCTGTGCCTGACAGATGGCGCGCTCACCATTCAGACACTTAATTAGGCCCCTTTTCTTTCGTTAAGGAAATCAACATTTATGGCACGCATTATTGTAGTTACATCAGGTAAAGGGGGCGTTGGCAAGACCACGTCAAGCGCGGCCATCGCTACAGGTTTAGCGCAGAAAGGCAAAAAAACCGTCGTGATCGATTTCGATATCGGTTTGCGTAACCTTGACCTGATCATGGGCTGTGAACGCCGCGTGGTCTATGACTTTGTCAACGTCATCCAGGGCGATGCCTCGCTGAATCAGGCGCTCATTCGTGATAAGCGTACTGAGCAACTCTATATTCTTCCCGCTTCGCAAACGCGTGATAAAGACGCACTGACCCGTGAAGGCGTCGAGAAAGTCTTAAACGATTTGGCCGCCATGGAGTTCGACTTCATTGTTTGCGACTCACCTGCGGGTATCGAAACCGGCGCGCTAATGGCGCTCTATTTTGCTGATGAAGCCATTATCACCACCAATCCGGAAGTCTCATCCGTCCGAGACTCTGATCGCATTTTGGGCATTATCTCCTCAAAATCGCGCCGTGCGGAAAATGGCCAGGATCCGGTTAAAGAGCACCTTTTGTTGACCCGTTACAACCCCGGTCGCGTGACGCGCGGCGATATGCTGAGCATGGAAGACGTTCTGGAAATCCTGCGTATTCCACTGGTCGGCGTGATCCCAGAAGACCAATCGGTATTGCGCGCCTCTAACCAAGGTGAACCGGTTATTCTTGACGCTAATTCTGACGCCGGTAAAGCCTACGCTGATACCGTGGATCGCCTGCTTGGCGAAGAACGCCCCTTCCGCTTTATCGAAGAAGAGAAGAAGGGTTTCCTGAAACGCCTGTTCGGGGGATAACACATGGCATTACTTGATTTCTTTTTATCCCGCAAGAAGAACACCGCCAATATCGCAAAGGAACGGCTACAGATTATCGTAGCCGAGCGCAGAAGGGGCGACAGTGAGCCCCATTATTTGCCGCAGCTTAAGCGGGATATTTTGGAAGTGATCTGCAAATACGTGAAGATTGATCCGGATATGGTGACGGTACAGCTCGATCAGAAGGGGGATGATATCTCTATTCTGGAGCTGAACGTGACGCTACCCGAGACGGAAGACGCGCCTAAATGACAGAAGCGGTTTCCTGATTTCCCCTGCGTTGCAGCGCAGGGGAAAACGTCCGCTTAAAGCGTTTCCATCAGGGCTTCGATACGTGCTTTAAAGAGTTCCCCGCGCCAGCCACTGAATAATTCCGGCAAGCGTCCGGCCTTTTTCAGGCCCCACACGGTGCTGAGCACCTGATTGATCTGACGACGTGACGCCAACAGCTCTTGACTGTAGCCTGTCTCTTCACTGACCTGCTGAACCAGCGCTTTGATCGCTTTGAACGCCTGTTTGTAGTGCGGGTGATCGATGAGGTTAGGTAGCGGCTGCGGTAACGTGCTTTCGTCCTGCGCCTGCGCTTCTGCCACCAGCGCCACTAACGTTTTGCCATGAAAGCGAATTTCATGACCATTCAAGCCGAGATGATCAAGCTCACCCAAGCTGCCGGGCATAAAGCGCGCCACCTTCCATAGATTTTCCTCGCGCACCACAAAGTTGACCGCCATATCTTTCTGGCGCGCGAGCGTCAGGCGCCATGCGGCCAGCCGCTGGAGAGCCGCCAGCTGACGCGGACGCAGCTGCCAGGCGTTGGTAATGTCGCGCCACGCTTCTTCAGGTTGCAGCGTATCCAAACGGCGCTGGCACAGCATCTCGCACTCGCTCAATGCCGCAGCCATGTTGCCTGCGGCTTCGGTCTGCTTCACTAATTCACGCGCAATGGGCAGCAGATAAGCGACGTCGGCCGCCGCGTATTCACACTGCCGCTGCGTGAGTGGACGCGCCAGCCAATCAGTGCGGGACTCGCTCTTATCCAATTCGACCTGCGTAAAATGGTTCACCATCGATGCAAAACCCCAGGAGAGGGGCTGGCCGGAAAACGCCGCGAGGATCTGCGTGTCGACCATGGGATCGGGTAAACACTGGAAGCGATGCAGGAACACCTCAAGATCTTCGCCGCCTGCGTGCAGGAACTTGATCACGTTTTTGTCCTGCAGTAACGCGACAAAGGGCGCCCATTCAGTGATTTTAAGCGGATCGATTAGAACCAGTTGCTCACCATCGAACAGCTGGATGAGACCCAGCTGCGGATAGTAAGTACGGGTGCGCACAAATTCGGTATCCAGCGCCACAGCGTCGTGCAGGCGCGCCTGTTCGCACACGGCAGCCAACTGGCTGTTTTGGTCGATCATGGTGTAATTCACGTTGTATTCTTCGCTGCGACAGACCGCGCGCAGCGCTCCATGTTAAAAGCAATAAAAACGCCGGACTACGCCGGCGTAAACCTCAGAGAAAAACTGCCTACTGCCCTTCCCGCTTCGCCTCGTCGCGTAATTCACGGCGCAAGATTTTTCCCACGTTGGTTTTTGGCAACTCTTCCCGAAATTCAACGATTTTCGGCACTTTATAGCCGGTCAGCTGGCGTCGGCAGTGATCCAACACCTCTTCACGAGTGAGTGAAGGATCTTTTTTCACGATACAAACCTTCACCGCTTCGCCGGACAGGTCGCTGGGCACGCCAATGGCGGCCGCTTCGCGAATTTTTGCATGCTGCATCAAGACATCTTCAATTTCATTAGGATACACGTTAAAGCCTGACACCAAAATCATGTCTTTTTTGCGATCCACGATGCGGATAAAGCCTTCGCTGTCCACGGTAACAATATCGCCGGTGTGCAGCCAGCCATTTTTCAGCACTTCATCGGTAGCATCTGGGCGCTGCCAGTAGCCCGTCATCACCTGGGGGCCACGAATGCACAGCTCGCCAGGCTCGCCAGGCGCGACCTCGACGTCATTATCGTCAACGATACGCACATCGGTTGAGGGTACCGGCAATCCAATGCTGCCCGTGTGGCAGGCAATGTCGTAAGGATTCACGGAGACCAGCGGCGAACATTCGGTCAGGCCATAGCCCTCAAGCAAATAGTGGCCGGTGAGTTTTTCCCAGCGCTCGGCAACGGCTTTTTGCACCGCCATACCGCCTCCAGCAGAGAGGCGCAGCGTCGAAAAATCGAGCTTGTTAAAGTGGCTATCGTTAAGCAACGCATTAAACAGCGTGTTGACACCCGTAATGGCCGTGAACGGAAATTTACTCAGTTCTTTAACAAAACCGGGAATATCACGCGGGTTGGTGATCAGCAAGTTGGTGCCGCCGAGGTCAAGAAACAGCAGGCAGTTCACTGTTAACGCAAAGATGTGATAAAGCGGCAAGGCGGTTACCACCTGCTCTTTTCCGGCACGCAGCAGCTTACCGTATGTGGCTTTGGTCTGCTCCAGATTGGCCTGCATGTTGCCGTGCGTCAGCATCGCCCCTTTGGCCACGCCTGTGGTGCCGCCCGTATACTGCAGGAAAGCCAGATCGCTGTTACTCAGAACGGGACGCTGATAAGACATTTGCGCCCCTTGCTGCAAGGCAGTGCGGAATGGCACGGCGCCAGGCAAATGGTATTTGGGCACCAGCTTTTTAACGTACTTCACGACAAAGTTAACCAGCGTGGCTTTAACCGGCGCCAGCTGATCGCCCATGCGCGTCAGCATAACGTGTTTGACCGGCGTATCTGCCACCACTTTTTCCAGCGTATGCGCGAAATTCGACACAATAACAATGGCGCTGGCGCCGCTATCATTGAGCTGATGCTTAAGCTCGCGCGGCGTATAGAGCGGATTGACGTTCACCACCACCATACCCGCACGTAATACACCAAAGAGCGCGACCGGATATTGCAGTAAATTCGGCATCATCAGCGCCACGCGATCGCCCCGTTTCAGGCCAAGGCCCTGCTGCAGCCAGGCCGCAAACGCACGACTTTGCTCCTCAAGCTGACGGTAGCTCATGCGCTGACCCATATTGATAAATGCCGTTTGGTCGGCATAGCGCTGCGCGGCGTGCTCGAAAAGATCGACCAGTGACGGGTAGCGATCCGCGTTAATCTCAGCAGGAACATCTGCTGGATAGCGTTTGAGCCAAACTTTATTCAATGAATTACCCCGATAATCTTGTTGCGTAGCCATCGCAGCCTCTGCCATCAGTGTTATTAACAATATTTTAACTGATTGTACCAGTTTGCTGATTGCCGCTTTTACAGGTTGCGAAGCGCATCACTAATTTAACTGCGTGAGAAACGCAGCCAATAAAAAAGCCCGCTCGCGCGCACCGCAAGCGGGCCGATAAAACCTTGCAGAGCTATTCCGTCAGGATCGTTTCAACCTGTGCCGGGCCGGTGTTCATCCCCCAGTAAGGATTAGGGCCCCAGTAACCGGGATGACGCCGCGTTGGCCCATACCAAATCCAGGGATCAATGGGCTGCGGGGACGTCATGACCTGCTGCGTGAGGTGCCAACGCTGATATCCGCGCACGTCCACCACCACAAAGTTATAGCTGGCGCTACCGATAGTGCCTTTTTCGGTGCCTTTGAGGGTGCCTAATACGGTGATGTATTGATTGTTGAGATCAACAGGATCAACGAAACCGTGGATATCCGCATAGATACGTCCTATCGACGCGGCCCCGAGGCGGGGACGCGCGCTCTCATCCAGCGGCTGCGTGGCAATCTCAATGCGCGTAAGCCCATTGCGGTTATCCACCTTAATGACTTTGCCGCCGAAGCGCGACTCTTGGCCGATATACAGCTGCGGCGCATTCATTACCCGCACTAAATCTTGCTGTGGCTGAGGGGAGCTCCCCTTAATGGCATCTGGCACTGAAACGCAACCGCTGAGCAACAGCGTGCAGGTCAACAGCGCGCCAGACCACCCTTTGTGACGTCTTGGCATAGCACTTCTCCTGTTATTTCCCGGTTAGACTCAGCGGTGCGGGTTTAGTTGCGCGTCGCTCAGCGTCCCGGCAACTTTTTCCATGCCACTTCATTGCGCAAATATACGGGCTCAGCCTCGGCAACGGCCACCGCCTCGCCGCGCTGCCATGCGCGTTCAGCCAAGGGCAGCATATCTTCCGCTGCCGGTAAGGTAACGCCGCCCGCAATCAATTCCAGACCGGCTGTGGCTTGCAATTGCGGATACGCCGCCCAGCCGGTTCCCACGGTTGTCCAGGTGCCGCTCAATGCAGCCAGGTGAGTCTGCACATCCTCCGGCTTCAACACGGCTTCGGTTTCTGCGCCGTGCCATTCGCCCTGCTCATCGCGCTGATAGGCCGCCCAGTACACTTCTCCCATGCGCGCGTCAATGGCCGCCAGCACCCGCGTCGCCCCGCTGAGACGCCATGCACCCTGCGCCATGGTCGCCAGTGATGACACCCCAATCATCGGCAGATCGGCACCCAGCGCTAAGCCTTGAGCAATACCAATGCCAATGCGTACGCCGGTAAAACTGCCGGGCCCACGTCCAAACGCCAGCGCATCCAGCGTTGTAAGCTCCAGCTGCCCCGCGTGTAACAGTTCTTGCACCAGCGGCAAGATACGCTGCGTATGATCGCGTGGCGCAATTTCAAAACGGGCATCAATCTGCTGCTGATTGAGCAGTGCGGCTGAACAGGCTTCTGTCGCCGTGTCCAGAGCTAAAATTCGGGCGGACATAACAACCTCGAGGAGATAAAAAAGGCGCGTATCTTATCACAAGGTGACGCGCATTACTGAGTCGCCGGTTGCTTAACAAATGCAATCGCGCGTTCCAGGTCGCGGGTGCGCGGCGTGGGAGGCAGACTGTTCAGAAAGAGACCGCCATAGGGCCGCGATACCAGGCGCTGATCGCAAATCACCAGCACGCCGCGGTCGGCGGTATCGCGAATCAATCGTCCTACGCCCTGCTTCAGGGTAATCACCGCGTCCGGCAGTTGCACATCGTTAAACGGATCGCCGCCGCGCAGGCGGCAATCTTCCATGCGCGCTTTCAGCAACGGATCTTCGGGCGAGGTAAACGGCAATTTATCAATAATCACCAGCGATAGCGCGTCACCGCGCACGTCTACCCCTTCCCAGAAGCTGCTGGTGGCCACCAAAAGCGCATTGCCGGCTTCAAGGAACTGTTTCAGCAGCTGGCCTTTGCTGGTCTCGCCCTGCAGCAGCACGGGCAGCGTCATTGAGGCGCGAAACTCTGCCGCCAGCTCACGCATCATCTTGTGCGACGTGCAAAGGAAAAAGCAGCGACCTTTATTCGCATCAATCAGCGGCTTCATCATGCGCGCCAGCTGACGGGCGCCGCCGGGATAATTGGGCTCCGGCATATTGCGCGGCACGCACAGTAACGCCTGCTGGGCGTAGTCAAACGGGCTATCAAGAATGAGCGTTTTGGCGCGATCCACCCCTAAGCGACTGGCGAAATGGCTCATTTGTTCATTCACTGCCAGCGTCGCCGAGGTGAAAACCCATGCGGCCTTACGGTTATCCATGACTTCGCGAAAACGTTCAGCCACGGACAACGGCGTGAGCGCCAGCGTGAAGTGACGGCTGGTGCACTCATACCAGTAACTAAAACCGGGCTCGTCGACAGCCCGTAAGCGTTTCAGGCGGGTGCGATAGAGCGCCGCGCGCTCAAACGCGGCATCCAGCAGCGCAGATCGCCCCAGCGAAAGCTTGATCACGTCGTAGCAAAGCTCAAGCGCATCATCGAGCAGCGTCAACATACGCATAATGTTGTTATCGCTGAGTAGATCACGCAGATTACCGCGAAAACCCGGTTCGCCGAGGGTGAGTCGAAAATCCTGTGCGCACTGGGCAAGGCGATCGGCCGACTTCTGCAGCTGCTGGACATCACGCACCTCGGTGCGGTAGGCAAGGATAATGTCTTTGGCGAGATCCTGAAGCTGGCGGCTCGACAGCTGCTGACCAAAATACTGGCTGGCGATATCAGGCAGCTGATGGGCTTCATCAAAAATCATCACGTCCGCTTCCGGGATCAGCTCGCCGAATCCCCCCTCTTTCACCACCAGATCGGCGAGGAAAAGATGATGATTCACGACTACCACGTCAGCATCCATGGCCTTTTTACGCGCCTTGACCACAAAGCACTCTTTATAGAGCGGACAATCGCTGCCGAGACAGTTGTCGTTGGTGCTGGTCACAGAAGGCCAGATCGGGCTGTCCTCGGCGACATCTACGCAGCTGCTGATATCGCCGTCCACGGTATGGGATGACCAGTTGCGCACGTGGATCAAGTCGCCCAGCGCCTGAACGGTAAGATCGCCACCGCTTTGATTTTGCTGCTCAAGACGTTCAAGACAGAGGTAGTTGGAGCGACCTTTCAGCAGCGCGGTTTTACCGCTGAATTGGAGGGCGCGGGCGATGGTCGGCAGATCGCGGTTATAGAGCTGATCCTGAAGCGCCTTTGACCCGGTTGACACAATAACCTTTTTTTTCGCGCGCAATGCGGGAGCCAGATAAGCGTAAGTCTTGCCGGTGCCGGTGCCGGCTTCGACCACCAGCTCACCGCCCTGCTTCACCGCGTCGGTCACCGCCTGCGCCATTTCTCGCTGCGCCTCGCGCGGCTTAAACCCCGGAATAGCCTGCGCCAACGCGCCATCAGCTGCAAAATCGTCTGCCACACATCCTCACACTTTGCTTAAAACCACTGTAATTATGTCAGGATTCGAGTTTGCCGACCACAACAGATGACAGCGCCCGGTCTGATATGGCAGGCTACGCAGCAAAATGACAGGAGACCAACATGACCATTACGCGAATCGATCCGGCCCCGCGCATGTCCGAAGCCGTGGTGCATAACGACACCATTTATTACACCAGCGTGCCGGAAAATCTTGAGGAGGACGCCGAAGCGCAAACCGCGAATGCGCTGGCGGTAATCGACGCGCTGCTCACGCGCGTAGGATCGGACAAAAGTAAAATTTTGGATGCCACCATATTCCTGGTGGATAAAGCCGACTTTCCGGCCATGAACCGCGCTTGGGATGCTTGGGTATCACCTGACCATGCGCCGGTTCGCTGCACCGTGCAAGCCGGACTGATGCATCCTCAATATAAAGTTGAAATCAAAATCGTCGCCGCCCGCTAACCCGTTCGGGTGCTACTCGTCATCGTGCTCGTCGTCCTCATCGAATAGCGCCCGAATGCCTTCACCTTGATAAGTCTGACGGATCTCTTGCGCGACCTGCGCAATCGCCTGACCGCTGGACATGCCGTCCGCCATCAGTTCCTGAATACGTTCAACCGCCTGCTGCTGCTGCTCGTGAGATAACGCGGGAAGACCTGTAAACATAGCGAACTCCTGAGAATAAAGAACGGGCATTATTCCACGCGGAACAAACAGGTGCCAGTGAGATAAAAATATGCCAGGCTACGCGCCTGCTTGCTGAACTGAATCGCACCATGACCGTGAACACACTCACCCTGAAGTATACGCCGGATGCGCTATTGCATCGTTTTTCTGCCCTTGCCCATCGACCCTGGGCGATGCTTCTGACCTCCGGCGGAGCCGATCACACGGACAATCGCTTTGATATGCTCACTGCCGACCCGCGCGTTACGCTCACCACGCGTGGCGAGCTAACGGAAATTGACGACGGCAGCGATCTTCTCCTCTCCAATGCCGACCCGCTGGCGCTGGTTCAGCAACAGATTGCCCGCCTGGGCGCGGCACCCGCTTTTCACCCGGATCTCCCTTTTCAAGGTGGCGCACTCGGACTCTTTGGCTATGATCTGGGCCGCCGCTTTGAAACGCTGCCCCAGCGCGCTGCGCGCGATCTGCAAACGCCAGACATGGCCGTGGGCATTTACGATTGGGCACTGATTGCCGATCACCATCTTTGCACTCTCACGCTGGTGTCGCTTCAGGACGCAAATCGGCGCTGGCAGTGGCTACAGGCCCAAGCGATTCCCGCGCCCAAGCCCTTTTTCCTGACCAGCGACTGGCAGTCATCGCTCAGCGCGGCGGAGTACGCCGCACGCTTTGACGCCATTCAGCAGTACATTCAAGCGGGCGACTGTTATCAGGTGAATTTGGCTCAGCGCTTTCAGGCGAGCTATCGCGGTGATGAATGGCAGGCTTTTTTACGGCTCAATCAGGCCAACCGCGCGCCCTTTAGTGCCTTTGTCCGCTTAGCGCGCAGCGCGGTCTTGAGCCTGTCGCCAGAACGTTTTCTGGCGCTGAAACAGCAGGAGATTGAAACCCGGCCTATCAAGGGCACATTGCCTCGCCTGAGCGATCCCACAGCCGATCAATTGCAGGCGAAAAAACTGGCCAGCGCGGAGAAAGATCGCGCGGAAAATCTGATGATTGTCGATCTGTTGCGCAATGATATTGGCCGCGTGGCCGAACCCGGTAGCGTCAGCGTACCGGAGCTATTTAAAGTGGAAGCGTTTCCCGCTGTACACCATTTGGTCAGTACGGTACGCGCGCGTCTGCCTGACCACTTAACCGCCAGCGATCTGCTGCGGGCCTGTTTTCCCGGTGGCTCAATCACCGGCGCCCCCAAAATCCGCGCAATGGAAATTATTGAAGAGCTGGAGCCCCAGCGGCGCAACGCCTGGTGCGGCAGCATCGGTTATCTCAGCCTGTGCGGTCGCATGGACACCAGTATCACTATCCGCACGCTGATTGCAGAAAATCAACACCTGTACTGCGCCGCAGGTGGCGGCATTGTGGCGGACAGTGAGCGGGAGGCGGAGTATCAAGAGACGTTCCATAAGGTCAATCATATTTTGCCCTGCCTGCGCAATGAGGAATAATATGCGCTTGACGCTTGATCAGTTTCTGAGTCGATTTGTGCTGTACCTGCCAATCGCGCCTTCTGCTGCCGTGCAGGGTAATCGCCATGCCGCCGTGCTGGTGCCGGTCATCAATGCAGCCCAACCCGAACTGCTGCTGACGCGACGCGCTGCACAGCTGCGCAAACATGCTGGTCAGGTCGCCTTTCCCGGCGGTATGCAGGACGCCAGCGACGCCTCGCTGATTGACACCGCGCTACGTGAGGCGCAAGAAGAAGTGGGCATCACGCCCGATCAGGTGCGCGTGGTGGGGACGCTGCCCCCCGTTACCAGCAGCACCGGCTTTGCCGTTACGCCAGTGGTGGGCATCGTTTCGCCTGGCGCTCTGCTGACGCTGAACCCCGATGAAGTTGAGAGCGCCTTTACAATGCCGCTGGTCGAAGCGCTGCGGCTGAGCCGCTACAGCGGGTTTACGCTGCAGCGGGGCAATCGTCAGCATCAACTCTGGCTCTCCTGGTACGGCGACTATTTTATCTGGGGCATGACCGCGGGCATTATTCGCGCGTTAGGTCAACAAATCGCGCTTCCGGACGTCGCAGCCCCCTCATCCCATGCCGCTGAGCGCCACGTTTTGTGCCCATAGAAACGGATAACTATTTCTGGGGTTTATAATTAGTTTATTTCATGCGAAAAGCTGTTCTTCCCCCCGCGCAGACGATTACTATTAGCCGCATAAACGGCCCTGGCCGTATAAATACGTTTTGTGAGGAGCGTCACCTGTGATTAGTGTTTTTGACATGTTCAAAGTGGGCATTGGCCCATCCAGTTCGCATACTGTTGGCCCCATGAAGGCGGGCAAGCAGTTTGTCGATCTGCTCACCGAACAGGGAAAGCTCCAGACCATTACGCGCGTTGCGGTGGACGTTTACGGCTCACTCTCCCTCACCGGCAAGGGGCACCATACTGATATCGCCATCATTATGGGTCTGGCAGGATTTGAGCCCGCCACGGTCGATATCGACAGTATTCCTGCTTTTATTAAAGACGTTGAACAGCGCGAGCGCTTATTACTGGCGCAGGGCGCGCACGAAGTCGATTTTCCCCGTGAAGGCGGCATGGTCTTTCGCAGCGAAAACCTCTCCCTGCATGAAAATGGTATGACGCTCTATGCGTTTGAGGGTGATTTGCTGATTCTGAGCAAAACCTATTACTCCATTGGCGGCGGCTTCATTGTGGATGAAGCCCACTTTGGTGAATCGGTGCTGGATGAAGTGTCCGTGCCTTACCCTTTCCATTCTGCAAAAGCGCTACTGGCGCACTGTCACGAAACCGGCCTGTCGCTTTCCGGTCTGGTGATGAAAAATGAACTGGCCTTGCATGACCGCGACGAAATTTACGCCTATTTCGGTCACGTTTGGCAAACCATGCAGGCGTGTATCGATCGCGGCCTAAACACCGAAGGCGTACTGCCCGGTCCATTACGCGTGCCGCGCCGCGCGGCCTCGCTTCGCCGCCTGCTGGTTTCGTCGGAAAAGCACTCTAACGATCCCATGAATGTGATTGACTGGGTCAACATGTTTGCGCTCGCGGTCAATGAAGAGAACGCCGCGGGTGGGCGCGTTGTCACCGCCCCTACCAACGGGGCCTGCGGCATCGTGCCGGCGGTTCTGGCGTATTACGATCATTTTATTGAAACCGTCACGCCGGATACGTTTCTCCGCTACTTCCTGGCGTCGGGTGCAATTGGCGTGCTCTATAAGATGAACGCCTCGATTTCCGGCGCCGAGGTGGGCTGCCAGGGGGAAGTGGGGGTGGCCTGCTCAATGGCGGCGGCAGGTCTGGCTGAGCTGCTCGGCGCCAGTCCGGAGCAGGTATGCGTGGCGGCAGAAATTGGTATGGAGCACAATCTTGGATTGACCTGCGATCCGGTTGCCGGCCAGGTTCAGGTGCCGTGTATTGAACGCAATGCTATCGCTTCAGTCAAAGCGATCAACGCCGCCCGTATGGCCCTGCGGCGCACCAGTGAACCTCGCGTTTCGCTGGATAAAGTGATTGAGACCATGTATGAAACCGGCAAAGACATGAACGCGAAATACCGCGAAACGTCACGCGGTGGGCTGGCGATTAAGGTTCAGTGCGATTAAGCGCGGCGGTGCGTGATTATGCATTCACAGGCTCTTTTTATGCCAATGCCGCTACCCCAGCACAGATAAACCAGATACAGTAAAACCGCGCGGTCCTCAGTGACCGCGCGGTTTTTTTTGGCGCCGCTTTTTTTGCCCACCGCGCTAAACCTGGCCGCCATAATGCCGATAACACACACGTTAATTTGGCTTCATTTTCTTGGTTTACAAGGTGGTTACTGATGATGGCTCCCCAGCAATTTGTGGGTCAATTTCGCCGTAAGCGTCTGCTTATTGCGATAGCGATCGCGACGCTGGTTCTGATTCTTACGCTCACATTTCGCTACATTGAAGAGAAATCACGCATTGAACAGCAGTCGTCAAATTTTGCCACCCGCGCCATAGAACGCTTCGATCGCATTTTCTCTCCGCTGGACGTGTCGGCAAACAATACCCTTGGCTTGGTTGGCGTGCCGTGCGCGCTGGTACGTTATCCCCTGATCGAAAAAATTGCCGCCTTACAAACCGTTCGCACGATGATGCTGGTGGAAGACGATCGCATTTACTGCTCCAGCGTGTATGGGCCGCGCAACCTGTCATTTAGCGAAACTTATCCGGAATTCGCGCTGAATAACCAGCATTTTTTGCTGACGCAGGACAACGACCTGTTGAAAGGCTCGCCGGTGTTACTGCTCTGGACGCCGAAATCGTTGAATAACCGCGATGGACTGCTGCAGGTCATCAATATCGAACAGATGACCAATTATCTGTTAGAGCCGCAGCTGCCGTGGGTGGAGCGCGCTGTTTTCAACGTGGGCGGCAAAAGTCTCGAATACGGTAATCCCATGGTTGAGCCTACCGAACCTGCCGATGATGAAGTCGCCTACGAGCAAGCTTCTTTGCGCTATCCGTTTACCATCACGCTTTATGGACCTTCACCCGCCCGACTCGCGCTGCATACGTTACCTTCCCAGTTGCCACTGGCGCTGCTGTTGAGCCTGCTGATGGGCTACATCGTTTGGCTGGCGACGGCAAATCGCATGAGCCTAAGCTGGCAGATCAGCTACGGTATCACGGCCAATGAATTCATGGTGTATTGCCAGCCGTTAATTAACGCCAAAAGCGGTGAGTGTGACGGCATTGAACTGCTGCTGCGCTGGCACAACCCCCGTCAAGGTTGGATTGCCCCCGATGTCTTTATCCCGCTCGCGGAACGGCAAAACCTGATCGCGCCCCTCACCCGCTTTGTGATAGCCCGCGTGGTGGAAGCCTTACCCAGTTTGCCTCAGTGTCCCAATTTCCACATTGCCATTAACGTTGCGGCCAGCCATTTTCATAATCGGGCAATCGTCGATGACTTACAGGCGATGTGGTGGCCCGCCAATCCTCTGCCAAAGTTAGTGGTGGAACTGACCGAACGCGATGCCCTGCCGGTTATCGATCAAACCGTGGTGGCGCGGCTGCATGACATCGGCGTCCGACTGGCGATAGATGACTTTGGCACCGGACACAGTTCACTGGCCTACCTGAAAGATCTCAAGCCGGACGTGCTGAAAATTGACAAGATTTTCACCGCTGCTATCGGCACCGATGCCATCAACGCCACCGTTACCGATATGGTGATTTCACTGGCCCAGCGTCTGAATATCGCGCTGGTAGCAGAAGGCGTGGAAACCGCCGAGCAGGCACGCTACCTGTGCGCGCGCGGGGTGGATCATCTGCAGGGCTATTATTACGCGCGTCCCATGCCCATCGAAGATTTCCCTGCCTGGCTGTCACAATATCAGGTTGTGCTGCCAGGTTGAGTCACGCGCATGAAAAAGGCCGTCAACGCGACGGCCTTTTTTATTAACCAACCACGCCACGTTTAGGCGTCTGGCGCTTCATCGTCATGCGGCTTATCTTTGGTAATTCGGACCAGATCAATTCGGTAATCCGTCGCCTCGACAATAGCGAAATGGAGCGGCGGTATGTCAATCACCTCACCAGGCAGCGGCAGCTGGCCTTTCTGCGCAATCAACAAACCGGCTAGCGAGGCGTGATCCTCCTGGCGATCAACCAGCTCATGGTAATCGAGCAGCTGTTGTAACGAATGGAGATCGGTTCCCCCTTTCACCAGCCAACCCTCGCCGTCGGCGACGATATCTGGCGTCTCATCCTCATCCGGGAATTCACCGGCAATCGCTTCCAGCACGTCCAGCGGGGTAATCAAGCCCTGCACCACACCAAATTCGTTGGTCACAATCACGAAACTGCCTTTTGCCCGGCGCAGCACGCCCAACAAGTTGATGGGATCCAGCGTTTCCGGCACCACGATTGGCGGCGTGTTGGCGGCAAACTCTGCCACATCCATGCCGTGCTCCAGCGCCACCAGCAGCTCTTTGGCGCGCACCACGCCAATAATTTCATCCAGTTCGCCGCGACAAACCGGGAACAAACTGTGCGGCGTATCCAATAGCTGAATACGAATCTCATCCAACGGACGGGTCACATCAACCCACGAGATATTGCCGCGCGGCGTCATGATGCTGCGAATCGAGCGCTGCGAGAGCGTCAACACGCCGTTAATCATATAGCGCTCCTCCTCCTGAAACGCTTCTTGCGGCAGTACCTCAGCCCCCACTGACTCTTCACTGGAGGCAGTCTGGTTGCGCTGACGTCCGCCCATCAGGCGCAAAATCGCTTCTGCCGTGCGCTCACGCATCGGGCGACGAGCCTGATGGCGAAGGAAGTTGCGTCGGGCAATCTGGTTAAACAACTCAATGAGGATTGAGAAGCCAATCGCGGCGTAGAGATAGCCTTTCGGAATGTGGAAGCCGAAGCCTTCTGCCACCAGCGACAGACCAATCATCAGCAAGAAGCTCAGGCAGAGCACCACCACGGTAGGATGCGCGTTGACGAAATTGGTCAGCGGTTTGGACGCCAGCAGCATCACACCCATTGCAATCACCACGGCGGTCATCATGATGGGCAAGTTATTGACCATACCTACCGCGGTAATGACCGCATCCAGTGAAAACACTGCGTCCAGCACCACAATTTGCGTCACCACGGCCCAGAAGCTGGCATAGCCTTTATTGCCCTGCTGCTCCATGCCGCGATTTTCCAGCCGTTCATGCAGCTCCATGGTCGCTTTAAACAGCAGGAACAAGCCCCCCACCAGCAAGATCAAGTCACGACCGGAAAAACTGAAGTCCGCAATGCTAAACAGCGGCCGCGTGAGCGTTACCATCCAGGATATCAGCGACAGCAGCCCCAGCCGCATTACCAGCGCCAGGGAAAGGCCAATCAGGCGCGCTTTGTCACGCTGCTTGGGCGGCAGCTTGTCCGCAAGAATGGCAATAAACACCAGGTTATCAATGCCAAGCACGATTTCCAGCACGATCAGCGTCAGCAAACCCGCCCAAATTGAGGGGTCGAAGAGAAACTCCATCAATGGCTCCTTAATGAAAACAGGGACAGATACCTTTTCGCCTGCACCGCAAGGCGAGACGTCAGGGGGTCAGCAAAAGTGATAACGCGAGTGGGCGTTGGGATTAGCGCCAGGCAGCGCAAAGCGTGGGTGAAGCAACGTCGGTGACGATCCATAGGGGTGAGCTTGAGCTCCTTACTCCTGATAATAAACAGAAGGCTAATGTATCAGTTACCTCAACAAGGTCAAAAAATTTATCTAGTTTTACAAACCTCTATGCCAACCAAGATAACGTGACAAAAAGCCACATTGCCCTGCCTGTCAGTTCGATTACTGACAAACATCACAATAATTATTTTTTCGGTCACTAAAATAAATCCCGACCTTAGCGCTGTTTGGCACAGAGTTTGGGCATCTCTCATCTTTTCTGCGACAAGCACGACCCAAACGGCTGGACCAGCACCCACGATAATGTTTCAGGATTCAGGGCGCTACGCGAGAATCTTTCATGTAAACGGAGGTAGCACGTGACCATTGCAATTGTAATTGGTACACACGGCTGGGCGGCAGAACAACTGCTAAAAACAGCAGAAATGCTGTTGGGAGAGCAGGAAAATGTCGGATGGATAGAGTTTGTCCCGGGAGAAAACGCAGAGACGCTGATTGAAAAGTATCAGGCTCGACTGACTCAACTTAATACTACCGACGGTGTCCTGTTTTTAGTCGATACCTGGGGAGGAAGTCCTTTCAACGCCGCCAGTCGTCTGGTGGCCGATAAGCCTGATCACGAGGTGATTGCCGGCGTCAACATTCCTATGTTAGTCGAGACGCTGATGGGCCGCGACGATAATCCAACCGTCGACCAGCTGATACAGATCGCGCTTGAAGCAGGCCGTGAAGGGGTAAAAGCCCTCAAGCGTGATGCCCGTGTTGACATCCCCGCCCCCGCCCAACAGCGCCCCGTCGCCCAGCCCCCGCTGACGCCGGGGGAACACATGAAAATTGGCCTTGCTCGCATCGACGATCGCCTGATTCATGGACAGGTCGCCACCCGATGGACCAAAGAAACCAATGTCTCACGCATCATCGTGGTCAGCGATGAAGTGGCTAACGATCACGTGCGTAAAACCCTGTTAACCCAAGTGGCACCACCGGGCGTCACCGCACACGTGGTCGACGTCGCCAAAATGATTCGCGTGTGGAACAACCCTAAATACGGGTCCGATCGCGTCATGCTGCTGTTCACTAATCCTACCGACGTGCTGCGCGTAGTGGAACAAGGCGTTGAGATAACGTCGGTGAACATTGGCGGTATGGCGTTTCGTCAGGGGAAAACCCAGGTCAACAATGCCGTGTCGGTGGATGAGAAAGATATTGAGGCGTTCCGCCAACTCCATGCGCGCGGTATCGAACTGGAGGTGCGTAAAGTCTCCAACGATCCGCGGCTCAAAATGATGGACTTGATTGCCAAGATGAATCACTAACGGGCCTGTTGTCTGCCCGCGGGTGCCTGACTATGACCTCGCTGAGGAGAAAGAGATGGACATAACCTCGCTACAAATTGTGTTGATTTTCGTGGTGGCATGTATCGCTGGGATGGGTTCGATTCTGGATGAGTTTCAGTTTCACCGGCCGCTGGTGGCATGTACCTTAATTGGTGCCGTTTTGGGCGACATGAAAACCGGCATCATCATCGGCGGTACGCTGGAGATGATTGCGCTGGGCTGGATGAATATTGGTGCGGCAGTGGCGCCAGATGCGGCACTGGCCTCGATCATCTCAACCATCCTGGTAATTGCAGGTGGCCAAAGCGTCGGAGCGGGTATCGCGCTGGCCATTCCGCTGGCCGCGGCTGGACAGGTCCTGACCATTATCGTGCGTACCCTCACGGTGGCCTTTCAGCATGCGGCCGATAAAGCCGCAGAAAAAGGCAATCTTACCGCCATCAGCTGGATCCACGTTTCCGCGCTGCTGCTGCAAGCGATGCGTATTGCCATTCCCGCCTTGATCGTTGCCATTTCGGTCGGCACCAGCGCCGTTCATACGCTGCTCAGCGCTATTCCAGAAGTGGTCACCAACGGCTTGAATATTGCGGGCGGCATGATCGTGGTGGTGGGCTACGCGATGGTCATCAACATGATGCGTGCAGGCTACCTGATGCCGTTCTTTTACCTCGGTTTTGTCACCGCAGCCTTCACCAACTTCAACCTCGTTGCGCTGGGCGTCATCGGCGTGGTGATGGCGGTGCTCTACATTCAGCTGGCACCAAAATATAACCGGGTAGCGGGCGCAACCGCCGCAGCGACACCTAACGATCTTGATAATGAACTCGACTAAGAACAGGTGACATCATGGTTGATACAACGCAGTCTCCGAAAAAACTCACGCCCGGTGACGTCCGCGGCGTCTTTCTGCGCTCGAATCTATTCCAGGGATCGTGGAACTTTGAACGCATGCAGGCGCTGGGCTTTTGCTTTTCGATGGTGCCGGTGATTCGCCGCCTCTATCCGGAAAACAACGATGCACGTAAACAAGCGATCAAGCGCCACCTCGAATTTTTCAACACGCACCCTTACGTGGCTGCGCCCGTGCTCGGTGTGACCATGGCGATGGAAGAGCAACGTGCTAACGGCGCAGCCATTGACGACGGCGCGATCAACGGCATCAAAGTGGGGCTGATGGGCCCGCTGGCGGGCGTGGGCGACCCGATCTTTTGGGGCACCGTGCGCCCCGTGTTTGCCGCTCTGGGTGCCGGCATCGCCATGAGCGGCAGCCTGCTCGGTCCCCTGCTGTTCTTTGTGTTGTTCAATGTTGCCCGCCTGCTTACGCGTTACTATGGCGTGGCCTACGGTTACCGCAAAGGTATCGATATTGTTGGAGACATGGGCGGCGGCTTTTTACAAAAGCTCACCGAAGGCGCATCGATACTCGGGCTGTTTGTCATGGGCGCACTGGTGAACAAATGGACGCATGTGAACGTGCCGCTGGTGGTGTCGCGCATTACGGATCAAACCGGCAAAACCACCGTGACCACGGTACAGTCCATACTCGATCAGCTGATGCCCGGCCTGATTCCGCTGCTGTTGACCTTCGGCTGTATGTGGCTGCTGCGCCGCAAAGTGAATGCGCTATGGATTATCGTGGGCTTTTTTGCCATCGGCATTTTTGGCTACTGGATTGGCCTGCTGGGCCTGTAAGGAACTGCCGGGCGCTGCGGTGCCCGGCATACGCACAACGCGCACTGCCGGAGGGCGTCTTTTCATGACACTGACCGATGTTGTCTTGATGGTTCTCATCGCCGCTATGGTGCTGTTTGCAGTGTATGAGGACGCGATTGTACCGCGCCGAAACGGCGCCACTCTGCTGCGTGTGGCACTGTGCCGCCGCCATAAAATCGATAGCGCCATTTTTATTGGATTGCTGCTGATTCTGCTGTGGCAGAACGTGGCGCATCAGGGCCCACCGCGCACCACAACCCTACTGATGATGCTGTGCTTTTTGGCACTGTGGCTAGGTTGGATCCGCAGCCCAGCGCTGCTGATGAAAGCGGAAGGTCTGTTCTATGCGGGCGCGTGGATTGATTACCGCCGTATTCAGGGCATGCAATTGTCGGAAGACGGTATTTTAGCGATTCAACTGGAGCAACGCCGCTTATACGTTGCCGCAAAGGATCTTGATGATTTGGCGCGTATTTACCATACGCTCATTGAGGCGCGCTAGCGGCGTTGCCACAAGGTCAGCGTAAAATCAGCATCGCAGGCAAACGTCTCGGAGGCGGCAAGCTGCTGCCATACCGCCTCTCGGGCCCGCCAAGCAAAAGGCGTCATCTGCAACAGCTGCACCGCCTCGGCGCCGCTGAGCGAGAGGGGGTACGCCAGGGTTTGCCGATCGATCTGCACAAAATCGCGGTACGGTTTCTCTTCCAGTAGGTGCAATTGCACCTCACGGTAAATCAGCGCCTTGAATTGCTGTAAATGATGCGCGCCTGGCGTCACCGTTAACAAATAGCCGCCGGGTTTAATCACCCGCGCCAACTCCTGTTCAAGACAGGGCGCATAAATGCGCACGATGGCGTCCATGGCGCCGTCAGCAAACGGCAAGCGCTGGCTCGACGCCACGCAAAACTGCACCGCGCGATAGCGTTTCGCGGCCATCCGCACGGCCGCCTTTGCCACATCCAGACCATAGACCTTCGCCTGCGAGAGCCGTGCCGCCATGGCGCCGGTGTAATACCCTTCACCGCAGCCAATATCCAGGATTGTGCCTGAAGGTGCGCCCAGATGCTGCGCCAGGGTGTCAGCCACCTTTTCCCGCAGCGGTTGATAATGACCGGCGTCAAGAAAGGCGCGGCGCGCCTGAAGCATCTCAGGGCTGTCGCCTGGCTCGCGTGAGCCTTTATGCTGAACGGGCAGCAAATTGACATACCCCTCTTTAGCCTTATCAAACTGGTGAGACGCCGCGCAGTGAAAACTGTGGTTCTGCAGCATCAGTGGCTGATGGCATAGGGGGCAAATCAAAGACATACACAACTCCGGATTAGCAATTCGCGGCGAAGTTTACCCTGGTCAACGGGCAACAGAAAGCGCAAAACAAAAGCCCCGCTCAATGAGCAGGGCTTTGTCATTCGTGTCAGCGGTGCGAAGCACCGGTGCTGAATGCTAAATCAGATGGCAGTAACGTTTACTGCGGCTGGACCTTTCTGGCCGTCCTGGATTTCAAATTCAACCTGCTGGCCTTCAGCCAAGGTTTTAAAACCGTTGCCCTGGATAGCAGAGAAGTGAACGAACACGTCTTTGCTGCCGTCAGCAGGAGTGATAAAACCAAAACCTTTAGACTCGTTGAACCACTTAACCTGACCTTTAATCTTTGCCATTTTTTGCAAATTCCTTTGAATGTTTATATTGCCCGAGGGCAGTCTTACAGATAAACCAGAGACATTACTGAATGAGGCACTAATTTAAGGTTCGGCAAGGAAGCGGTATTCAACGTCAACGTCTTTACTCGTAACTTCTTTACTGAAGATGCCATACATAAACAGAACTGTACCTCGTTTGACCCAAGAATTGTTATCACATATTCGAAAATTAATGGCAAGCCATTTTTAATAGTTGAACGATCTGCCGCACATAATTGTCAGGAGGGCTAAGTTTGGTACGCAAATAATTTTCGCCCAGGCATGATCATCCGGCACCTCGGCTTACAGAGCACCTGTCGCTAGTATGCGGTACTGAAATCGTCAAGCCAAACGCCTTAAATAAATGCGCACATTACCATTGTGTTGTCATAAGACAAAAACATTGCATTAATATGGCATTATCGAAATAAAACAGGCAAAAAACACCTGCGCATGCATTTATTGTGCAACAACAAACTTATGCATTCTTAATATTACTGTATAACTTTTATTATATCGCACCAAAAAAAAGCATTGCCGTTATTGCTTGCCCCAAATATAGGCATGACGCCCATGGCCCTTTTCTCATTTTCATCTTAACTACAGACTAATTATTGCGTGACGTCGGCTCGGTCTGGTTAGGTGCGATTTATTGTGCTTAAGATAATTCTGATGCAAGAGCTTTTAAGCTACGACTTTCGCCTATTTTCCACGGAGAGAACGTTGCTGGCTGCTCCCCAGCGGCGCGTAACGCCTGCGCAAGGGCGACCGGCGGTTCATCAAGCGCCTCATCCGCTAATTCAAACACCCCCCAGTGAATCGGCAACGCCACGGGACGGCCTATGTGTTGCCACAGTTCAACGGCCTGGTCGGGATCCATATGCTGTCCGCGCATAAACCATTGAGGTGCGTAGGCGCCTATCGGTAAGGCGGCAAAAGTAAAGGGTCCAAGTCGCTGACCAATCTCCTTGAGGTTTTCACTGTAGCCACTGTCGCCAGAAAACCAGAAATTAAGACCGGTGGCGCGTACCACCCAGCCGCACCACAGCGAACGGTTGCGATCCCAAAACGTGCGCATGCTCCAGTGCCGCGCAGGTACCGCGGTAAGATGAAGATCGCCAAACGTGATTGACTGCCACCAGTCCAGCTCTGTTACCTCGCGAACGCCACGTTTGCGGCACCATGCTCCCATACCAAGCGGCACCATGAAGCGCGCCTGCGGAAAGCGGCGCGCCAGGCGTTTCACCGTGGGCCGATCGAGGTGATCGTAATGGTTATGCGATATCAGTACGTAATCCAGATGGGGAAGATCGGCCACGCGCAACGGTGCGGGTGTCCTACGCCGCGGTCCTGCAAACGGCAGCGGTGAGGCCCGCGACGATAAGGCGGGGTCGATAAGCATATAGCGTTGGTTAATGCGCAACAGCATCGCCGCATGTCCCAGCCACCAAACGCGATCGTCCGTTCCGCCTAAATCCACGGGCTGATACCACTGCTCAGTGAATGCCTGATAACCCATTGCGGGCGGCTCAGGCAAATTTTGCTGTTTACGCTCTCGCCGCCAGCGTTGCAAATCCCCGGGCTGACGCAGTTCCTCTTCAGGGTTACGGAAGCCTTCAGGCGTATGGTGCGTCAGCATTGGGTCGAACCAGGGATTTTGCCAAGCCATGATAACTCCGTATCAACTAGCGCTCAGGGATCATGCGGATGAAACCTTGCGAATCAGCCGCTTCAGCGTCTTCGGGTGGGTTCGCCGCCGCTGGCTGCGCATCGACCAGACGACGCAGCAGCGCGTTCTGTTTTTTCTGCTCTTCCAGCAGTGCTTCCAGGAGATGGATTTGTTCACTGGCGCGAACGCTGGCCCGGTTGACATAAAACCAGACGTAAAGGGCCACAAAAATGATGATAGCCATCACGCCGGAAAGTAATAGCGGACTGCTATTTGCGGCTAATTCGTTCATACCTGCCTCTGTGAGTAACTTGACCTGGCGTTTCCGCGGCTGATTCTACTCGTTATGACGCGAAAAGAAACGGGCGACGCGCAAAACCTCAACGCCCCCAAGCCAAACGCTTTCAGTTATCTCTGATCGATTTCACTGTCGGAGAAAGGCATGCTGCATGCAGTGGAATCGCAGCGCCTGCAGGATGGCTGCGTTGTGCATCATAAGGAGAGTATTATGAAGATGTTGATTAGGGCGATAGCCGGAGTAGCGATTATCTGGTTAGCCATGCTGTTGACCGGCTACGGTGTATTAACCGGCAGCACTAAAAACGCGGCGGGCCTCGGTTTGCAATGTAGCTACCTGACGGCGCGCGGCGTGATCAATGCCCAATATCTGCATACCGACAGCGGCATTATCGGCGTAACAGAGTGCCCATTGCTGAAAAAAAGCGGCGACGTGATTGATAATTAAATCGTAAGCGGGCTGGCTTCAGCCCGCTTACGCCCATTAAAACGGGTAGTCGTGGTAGCCCATCTTTTCAGACAGGTTGCGGGCGGCACGGTGCAGCATGGCCACGTATGCATTTTTCGCCTCTTCAGTGAAGCGAAGGGTGGGAAAAGAGATGCTTAATCCCGCGATGACCACACCAAAACGGTCAAACACCGGTACCGCAATACAGCGCAACCCCTCCTCCTGCTCTTCATTGTCCTCGCCAAACCCCTGAGTTTTTATCTGATCTAATACGGTAAGCAGCGCTTCAGCACTGACAAGGGTATTGGCGGTACTGCGACGAAATTCGACGTCAGCCAAGATTTGATTCACCTCGGCGCGATCGCGCCACGCCAGCAGCACTTTTCCTATCGCCGTGCTATGCAGAGGATTGCGACGGCCGATGCGTGAGTACATGCGCAGATTATAAAGTGAGTCAATTTTATGGACGTAAACGATGCTGTTTTCTTCCAGGGCGCCGAGATGAATCGTCTCTTTAGTCAAGCGTGAAAGCTCACGCATCTCGATGTCGGCGCTGCGAATCAAATCGACGTTTTGTAGCGCTTTTGCGCCCAGTTCAAACAGCTTAAGCGTGAGAGAGTATTTTTCACTCTCCCCTTCCTGCGCCACATATCCCAGCGATTTCATCGTCTGTAGAAAGCGATAAACCGTGCTTTTGGACATCATTAGCCGCTGTGAAAGCGCCGTTATTCCGTGATCGCGGTCTTCACCCAGCGCCTGTAAAATGCCGAAAACCTTCATCACGGATGAAACGGCGTCTGGCTGTTTATCGGTTTCGTTGCTCGCCAAGGTGTACGTCCTTTACCGTGTTTCAAAAAAATCAGAACAGAAACGCCAGTATAGGCTTATCTGATTCCGCTCAGCAACGCATGCTGCCCGCGACATATTCGCTCTTACTTTTTTATCGGCGCGCGCCATGCATTTCGACGCAAAATTGATTAGCATGATGATATTCACTGACTTCACTTCTCACGATTATGTCTCCTACCGGTTCTCAAGATGGGCTACCCACGCCCCGGCGCTATGGCGCGATTATTACGATTGCTTTAGGCATCATGATGGCAGTGCTGGATGGCGCGATTGCCAATGTTGCGTTGCCCACGATTGCCAGAGATTTACACGCGAGCCCAGCGCAATCCATTTGGATTGTGAATGCCTATCAGATAGCCATCGTGATCGCGCTGCTTCCGCTGGCGTTTCTGGGCGATATGCTTGGCTACCGCCGGGTTTATCAGGTGGGTTTAATGCTGTTTATGGCGACATCGCTGTTCTGTGCAGTTTCCAACAGCCTGTCGGTGCTCACCGTCGCGCGCGTGATGCAAGGGTTTGGCGGCGCGGCGCTGATGAGCGTCAATACCGCACTGATCCGCATTATCTATCCGCAGCGCTTTTTGGGCCGCGGCATGGCAATCAATTCGTTGATTGTCGCCGTTTCAAGTGCGGCTGGGCCCACCGTCGCCGCCGCCATCCTCTCCGTGGCCAGCTGGCAATGGCTGTTTTTGATTAATGTGCCTTTGGGCGTGATTGCGCTGTGGTTGGCATTGCGCTTTCTGCCCGATAATCCGCAGAAGGCAAAACAGCAGAAGTTTGATATTCCAAGCGCGATCATGAACGCTCTGTTTTTCGGGTTACTGATCGCGGCGCTGAGTGGCTTTGCCCAAGGACAAAGCGGTACGCTGGGTCTGATGGAACTCATCGCGCTGGCGATTGTGGGCGTGGTATTTATTCGTCGGCAGCTCACGATGTCAGTACCGTTGCTTCCCGTGGATTTGCTGCGAATCCCCGTGTTTTCACTGTCGATCTGCACCTCGGTGTGTGCTTTCTGCGCGCAGATGCTCGCGATGGTTGCACTGCCGTTCTTTTTGCAGAACACGCTCGGCCGGAGCGAAGTCGCCACGGGCTTGCTGTTAACGCCTTGGCCGCTAGCCACAATGGTGGTGGCGCCAATAGCGGGCCGCTTGATTGAACGCTTTCATGCAGGATTGCTGGGCGGGCTCGGGCTTACGATGTTCTCATTGGGGTTGTTCTTACTTGCCGTTCTCCCCACGCAACCCAGCGATGTGGATATCATCTGGCGCATGCTGCTGTGCGGCGCAGGCTTTGGCCTTTTCCAGTCGCCCAATAATCACACCATTATCTCTTCGGCTCCCCGTCATCGCAGCGGGGGAGCCAGCGGCATGCTTGGCACCGCACGCTTAGTGGGACAGAGCAGCGGCGCGGCGCTGGTGGCGTGGATGTTCAATCTGTTCAACCAGCAAGGTACGCATGCGTCTCTGTTATTGGCGGGCGGATTTGCCGGCGTGGCGGCCTTGGTCAGCCTGACGCGGATGCGTTCAGGGCGCACTGTTGCGGCATCATAAAACAGCAGGGGCGCCTGTCGGCGCCCCTGATTAAACACACAAATCGGTTACTTAAGATAATCGCCGTTACGCAGGGCTTCAATGCGTTTATCCAACGGCGGGTGCGACATAAACATTTCGCTCAGCGATTTATTTTTGCCGTTGATACAAAACGCCGCCATGTTACCCGGCTCTTGAGGTTCATAGCTGGTTTTCAGGCGCTGCAGCGCTGCAATCATCTTCTCACGCCCCACCAGCTTCGCAGAGCCGGCGTCGGCGTGGAATTCACGATGACGTGAGAACCACATGGTGATGATGCTGGCAAGAATGCCAAACACCAGCTCCAGCACCATGGACACCGCAAAGAACACGAACGGATTACCGTTACTGCTCTCTTCACCCTCCCGGTCGCCGGACATAAAGCCCGCAGCGATTTGGGCGATAATGCGCGAAATGAAGATAACAAAGGTGTTCACCACGCCTTGTAGCAGCGTCATCGTCACCATGTCCCCGTTCGCGATGTGGGCCATTTCATGCGCTAGTACCGCCTCTGCCTCATCGCGGCTCATGTTTTGCAAGAGTCCCGTGGACACGGCGATCAGCGAGGCGTCACGACGTGCGCCTGTGGCGAAGGCGTTGATATCCGGTGCGTGATAAATCGCAACCTGCGGCATCGCTACACCAGCCTGCTGCGCCTGACGACTAACGGTTTCCATCAGCCAGCGTTGCTGCTCGGTGCGCGGCTGTTCAATCACTTCACCGCCTACAGACCGCAGCGCCATCCATTTGGACATTAGCAGTGAAACAAACGCACCGCCAAAGCCAAACAGACCTGCCATAATCATCAGACCCGTAACACTGCTTGACTGAATTCCCGTCAGACTGAGAATCAGTCCGAATACCAACATCACCGCCAGGTTGGTGATCAGGAAAAGCGCAATACGCATCATAAACGTTAATCTTCCTCAGTTGTGCTCGCGCTCATGCGCGGTTATACATCGTATGTGCATTGCAGCGCTTTTCAAGCGACCTTAATCTTTAAGTGCCTAAAAAGACATAACTTTACATTTGGAAATGTCTTTCGCTGTGGAATATCTCACACCATTCATTAGCACGCATAATGCAAAAAAAAAGCACCGCTTTAGCAGTGCTTTTTCCGTTACCTGAACGTCTATTTGCTGGTTTCAGCAGGCGCCTGGTTTTTCTCCAACTGCGCCAGATCGTTGGCAATGTTGACCGTTTCGTCGAGATAAGGATCGGGCTCTTTATAGTCTTTGGGCAAATCTTCCAGGCGCTTAAGCGGCGCTTTCCCCTCAGCCTGATAGCGCGCGTTAATGCGCTCAAGCCGCATCGCGTCATCTTCGCGATTCTCTTTCTCACGCTGGGCCAAATTCAGAGAGACAATATTACGCTTGTCTTTCATGGCATCGTAACGCGCGATATCTTTGAGAATGTACTGGAATTCACGATCTTTAGCGATGCGGTCAGCATGCTCCTTGGTCAACTGCGGAACCAGCGGAGAGATATCACCGGTTTTGGTGTAGGTTGCCGCGTTAACGCTGTCCCAGGGAAGCGCGTTGTCTTCAAACTTCTCGCCCGTTTCCGCCGCTTCAACGCCGGTCGGCATCAGCAGATCGGGCGTCACGCCCTTACGCTGCGTGCTGCCGCCGTTGATACGGTAAAACTTCTGGATCGTGTACTGCACTGAGCCGAGCGCTGGCCACTCTGGACGTAGCATCTGATCGTAGATGCGGTTCAGAGAGCGGTACTGCTGCACGGTCCCTTTACCAAAGGTCGGTTCACCGACGATCAGCGCGCGCCCGTAATCCTGCATCGCAGCGGCAAAAATTTCCGAAGCCGAGGCGCTAAAGCGATCGACCAGCACCACCAGCGGCCCTTTGTAATACACCACACCGTCGTTGTCGCTGTCCTGACGCACGCGGCCATTGTTGTCACGAACTTGTACGACTGGACCACTCGGAATAAACAGGCCGGAGAGCGACACCGCCTCTGTCAGCGCACCGCCACCGTTGGTACGTAAATCGATAACAATGCTGTCGACGTTTTGTTTTTGCAGCTTCTGCAGCTGTACTTTCACGTCATCCGTAAGGCCGACATAGAAGCCCGGGATATCCAGTACGCCAACTTTCTCTTTACCTACGTTGTGTACGGTACCCTTGACGGCCCGATCTTCAAGGCGAATCTTCTCGCGCGTCAGGGTAACCGTGCGCGTTTTAGTGCCCTTACCCGCCGGTAAAATTTCAAGGCGTACTTTGCTCCCTTTAGGGCCCTTGATTTTTGACACGACGTCATCAAGACGCCAGCCAATGACATCCTCCATCGGCTTGCCTGGCTGTGCCACACCAACAATGCGATCGCCCACGCTGATGGCTTTACTTTTGGCAGCAGGTCCACCGGCCACCATGGAGTTGATGACGGTGTAATCATCGTCCATTTGCAACACCGCACCAATGCCCTCAAGCGACAGGCTCATTTCGGTGTTGAACTGCTCCGTGTTGCGAGGAGAGAGATAGTTGGTGTGGGGATCGATCTCGTGCGCGAAAGCCGTCATAGCCAATTGGAAGACATCTTCGCTGTTGCTCTGGGCCAAACGACGGATAGCGAAATTGTAGCGTTTGGTCAGTGTCTCACGGATATCTTTGTCATCTTTGCCCGCCAGCTTGAGGCTCAGCTCGTCATATTTGACTTTGGCATCCCACAGCGCATTGAGCTCGTCGGTGCTTTTCGGCCATGGGGCTTTGGCTCGGTCAATGTCAATGGTGTCATTGCCGGTAAAATTCATTGGGCGATTCAATACGCTGAGTGCGTACTGGTAGCGCTCAAAGCGGCGCTTTTGCGCGAGGTTATAAAGATTGTAAAACACGTCCAGCTTGCCGGTGCGCAGCTCGTCGCCCAGCGTGGTCTTTTGGCTGGCGAACTGTGCAACATCGGATGCCAGCAGCACGTTGTGGTTGTAGTCGAGCAGATTGAGATAACGGTCAAAAATCTTGGCCGAAAAATCCTGATTGAGATCGAACTGACGGTAGTGGGAGCGCGTAAAACGCGAGGTCACACGTTCGCTGACGGTTGGATGCTGAGGTTCTTCATGCAACTGTGGAATCTGATCGGCGCGGGTAATATTGTCTGCGCCAAAGGAAGGGCCCGCCAGCAGCAGGCCCGTAATCATACCGATCTTTAAAAAGTTGTTCATGCCAGGATCAGCCTCCGTTTCAGAACTGCAAGTGTTCTGCGCGCACAATCATTGCCATGCCGGAAGCGAGTTGCACCCGAACGCCATCCTTAGTAATTTCAAGAATGGTAGCATCCATTGCATTTTTGCCTGCTTTCACTTTGATGTTCTGGCCGGGTTGCAAGGTTGAGGTATCAGTGACCGGTTGAGTACGCGGTGCGCGTGGCGCGGCACTGCGTTCAGCCGATGCCGGGCGAGCAGTCTGCGCACGCGGCTTGCGTGGCGCATCGCCTTCAGCAGATTTACGCGGAGCGGGCTTGCGAGGACGACGTTCCGTGGTCTCTTCACCGGCTTCACGTTTCTTGGCTTTCTGCTGATCGCGCTGGGCCTGAACGCGGGCTTTCGCTTCTTCAAGCTGCTTGCGCGCGTGCTCAACGTGCTGTTCATCCAGCACACCGCAGGGGTTACCGTCCAGATCGACGCGTGTGGCACCGGCTTTAATGCCGTAAAGATAGCGCCAGCTTGAGGTATAAAGGCGTAATGCTGAACGCAACTGCGTTTTGCTCAGGTTGTTTTCACCCTGAACGCGCTCAACCAGATCCTGAAAGATGCCGATTTTGAGCGGGCGCGCTTCACCTTCAGCGCTAAAGCAGTGCGGAAAACGCTCCGCCAAAAAAGCGATCACTTCTTTACTGCTATTCAACTTAGGTTGATTTTCCATGAAATTTCCTGATTACTACGGGTTTGCCGACCAGAGCAGGCATGAACAGGCGACATTATAATGACAACATCGCTAAATGCCATGTGATCCAGTCGATTAGCTACGCGCTAGCTGAATAAATTTTTCGATATCACTCTTTGCCAACACGTCACAAAGCCCGTCCGCAAGGCCGACCAGCCCTGCTTTATCCTCATTATCGAAGCGAGAATAAAGCGTACTATCAATATCTAACACACCAACAAGCGTGCCATTCACTTTCAGAGGAATCACGATTTCAGCATTACTGGCCGCATCGCAGGCAATGTGCCCGGGAAAGGCATGGACATCCTCAACCAGTTGTACCTGCTCCTCGGCGATGGCGGTGCCGCATACGCCCTTACCTACCGGAATCCTGACGCAGGCAATTTTGCCCTGGAAGGGACCCAGTACCAGCGTATTGGCTTCCGTCAGCAGATAAAACCCCGCCCAGTTAACGCCTTCCAGACGTTCAAACAGCAGCGCACTGCAATTGCTGAGCGCAGCCAGAAAAGATGTCTCTCCCGCCAGCAAAGCGCTGGCGTCGCGTTGCAGATCCTCGTAAAAGGCTTTTTTGTTCATTTTTCAACCATAACTCATCACTGTTGTGAGCGCGTTGTCACCCAGTCATTAAAATAAGCACTAATAATCCACCCCCACAAGGTGAATCATTCTGTTAGTTACTATACCCTTAGCAGTCGGTGACACGGCTTTTCCCGTGCCACTTTATTTCAGGCACAGCGATGCCAGACCTCAGCCGGTAACCGTAACAAACGATGGGCCTTTGCGTCACTTATGAAAATTCACGCTATCAGCCAGACGTTGCCCCACGCACGTTATCAGCGTTGTCCGCAATGCGATACCCTTTTTTCCTTACCGGATGTTAAATCGCACCAAGCGGCCTATTGTCCCCGCTGTCATGCGCAAATTCAGAATGGACGCGACTGGTCTATGACGCGTCTAACCGCCATGGCCGTAACCATGATGGTACTGATGCCCTTTGCGTTCAGCCTGCCGCTGATTGATATCCGGCTCCTGGGGATGCGCATTAATGCCAGTTTGCTGGAAGGGGTCCTGCAGATGGCACTGCAAGGCAATATTCTGACCGCCTCTATGGTCGCTTTTTGCACCATTGGCGCGCCTGTCACCTTGGTAGCCGGCATTGGCTATTTGTGGGTCGGCAATGCCTTGGGGATGAATTTGCGCCCCGTGCTGCTCATGCTGGAGCGCCTAAAAGAGTGGGTCATGCTCGACATCTACCTGATTGGCATCGCGGTCGCGTCCATTAAAGTCCAGGATTATGCGGATCTGGAGGTGGGATATGGTCTGGTAGCCTATATTGCTCTGACGGTCATGAGCGTGTTGACGCTTATTCACCTCAACGTAGAGCAGCTCTGGGAGCAGTATTATCCGCAAGCGGTGCCTACCGAATCGCCGGAAAATTGGCAGGTATGTTTGAATTGTCATCACACCGGCATGCCCGATGCGCGCGGCCGCTGTACGCGCTGCCATACGCCGCTGGATTATCGTCGCCGTCATAGCCTGCAGAAATCATGGGCGGCGTTGATCTCTTCGATTGTGCTGTTGATTCCGGCGAATCTGTTGCCCATCTCGGTGGTGTACGTCAACGGTTCGCGTCGTGAAGACACCATTTTCTCGGGCATTCTTGGCTTGGCCTCCGGTAACGTGCCGATCGCCGCCGTTGTCTTTATTGCCAGTATTCTGGTGCCTTTCACCAAAGTGCTGGTGATGTTGACGCTATTGTTAAGCATCCACTTTAAGTGCGAACAGGGACTGAAAACCCGAATTCGTTTATTACGCGCCGTCACCTGGGTTGGCCGCTGGTCAATGCTGGATTTGTTCGTTATTGCTTTAACCATGTCGCTGGTCAATCGCGATCAGCTTCTGGCTTTTACCATGGGACCTGCCGCGCTCTATTTTGGCGCCGCCGTTGTCCTGACCATTATGGCTGTGGAGTGGCTTGATAGCCGCCTGATCTGGGATGCACATGCAACAGGAAACGCCGACTACACCGACTAGCGCCAATCTGCGCAACAAGCGCAAGATTTCGCCTTTCTGGCTATTGCCCATCATTGCTCTGCTGATTGCTGGCTGGCTGCTGTGGACCAATTATCAGGATCGCGGCACCACCATTACGATTAACTTCCAGTCGGCAGATGGCATCGTGCCGGGCCGTACCCCTATCCGCTATCAAGGGGTTGAAGTCGGCACCGTTCAGGGCATTGAACTGAGCGACGACTATAAAAAGATCCAGATCAAAGCCAGTATTAAAAGCGATATGCAAGATGCGCTACGCGAAAATACCCAGTTCTGGCTGGTAACGCCCAAAGCCTCGCTGGCGGGGGTTTCCGGCCTGGACGCGCTGGTAGGCGGTAACTATATCGGCATGATGCCCGGAGATGGCAAAGCGCGCGACCACTTTACCGCACTGGACACGCAGCCCAAATATCGCGTGAACACCGGTGAACTCATGATCCACTTACACGCCCCGGATCTCGGATCGTTGAACACCGGTTCGCTGGTCTATTTCCGTAAGCTTCCGGTGGGCCGCGTGTACGATTACAGCATCAACGGCACTCACGATGGCGTTACCGTAGACGTGCTGATTGAGCGCCGCTTTGTTAACCTGGTTAAAAAGCAGAGCCGTTTCTGGAACGTGTCGGGTGTTGATGCCGATGTCAGCCTCAGCGGGGCCAAAGTCAAACTTGAAAGCCTTGCGGCGCTGGTGAATGGCGCTATCGCGTTTGACTCCCCCGCCGAAGGCGAGCAGGCGAACACCGACCAAAATTATCGCCTGTATCCCGATCTGGCGCACAGCCAGCGTGGCGTACAAATTAACCTGGATTTGCCCAGCGGCGATAACCTTAAAGCCAACAGCACGCCGCTGATGTATCAGGGACTTGAAGTGGGCACCTTGACGAAACTGACACTGCTGCCGGGTGGCAAAGTCACCGGTGAGTTGACCATCGATCCTTCGGTAACCAGCCTGATGCGCAGCGGCACGCGGATTGAAATGCGCGCGCCGAAACTGAGCCTGACCGACACCAATCTGAGCAGCCTGTTAACCGGTAATACCCTGGAACTGGTGCCCGGAGAAGGCGAACCGCAGGATCACTTTAGCGTCCTGCCCGCCAGTGAAACCCTGCTGCAAAAACCGGATGTGTTAACCGTCCAGCTAAGCGCGCCAGAGACCTATGGCATTGACGCGGGGCAGCCGGTGATCCTCTATGGCATGAAAATCGGCCAAGTGATTTCGCGCGAGCTGAATGAGAATGCCGTGAGTTTTACCGTTGCCATCGATCCGCAGCACCGCGCGCTGGTGCACGCTGACAGTAAATTCATCGTGAACAGCCGGCTGGATGTTAAATTTGGCCTCGATGGCATTCAGGTGCTGGGTGCCAGCGCGCGTGAATGGGTTGACGGCGGCATTCGTTTAGTACCGGGTGCGAAAGGCAAACCTTCATCTCGCTATCCACTTTATGCGGATTCAGAACGCGCCGAAGAAGGAATTGTCGGCGATCAACCGCCTACTACGCTGAAACTTACCGCCAGCAGTCTGCCGGATGTGCAGGCAGGATCGGTGGTGCTTTACCGCAAGTTTCAGGTGGGTGAAGTGGTGGAGGTGATTCCGCGCGCCGACGCGTTTGAAATCGCCATTCACATCGAACCGCAGTACCGCAAATTGCTCACTGGCGAGAGCGTGTTCTGGGCCGAAGGCGGCGCTAAAGTGCAGCTCAATGGCAGCGGCTTAACGGTACAGGCCTCGCCGCTCAACCGTGCGTTAAAAGGGGCGATCAGCTTCGATAATCTTACTGGCGCGCAGGCGGCTAAGGGCGTGAAACGCACGCTTTATCCTTCAGAGACCGCGGCGCGTGCGGTGGGCAGTCAAATCACGCTGCACACCTTTGATGCCAGCAAACTCTCCGCCGGCATGCCGATTCGCTACCTGGGCATCAATATTGGTCAGGTTGAGTCGTTAGCGCTGAGTAATGACAACAATCAGGTTGTGGCCAAAGCGGTGCTCTATCCAGAGTACGTAAAGGATTTCGCCCGCATAGGAAGCCGCTTCTCTGTGGTATCACCTGAAATCTCACCCGCTGGCGTGAATCATTTGGAAACGCTGCTGCAGCCTTATGTCAACGTCGATCCCGGCAAAGGTCAGCCGGCACGCACCTTTGAACTGCAGGAGAGCACCATCACTGACTCGCGCTACCTCAATGGTCTTAACATCTTTGTTGATGCCGCTGAGGCAGGCTCGCTCTCGATTGGCACCCCGGTGCTGTTCCGCGGCGTGGAAGTCGGTACGGTAACCGGAACGTCGCTGGGCAACATGGCCGATCGCGTACAGATCGCCCTGCGTATCAGTAAAAAATACCAGCATCTGGTGCGTAACAACTCGGTGTTCTGGCTGGCCTCCGGTTATAACCTCGACTTCGGCCTGATTGGCGGAGTGGTGAAGACCGGGACCTTCCAACAGTTTATTCGCGGTGGGATCCAGTTCGCGACCCCGCCTACCGTGCCGCTGGCACCGCAGGCGGGAACCGACAAGCATTTCCTGCTGCAGGATGAAGCGCCGAAAGAGTGGCGCAGTTGGGGCACGGCGATTCCAGAGCCGCACTAAGTCAACGGGCAGCCTTCGGGCTGCCCGTTTCTCTTTGACGTGCTACACTTCGCCCTTCATTTTTTAGCCGGTATATCTCCGTGTCCGAACGCTTTCCCGAAGAATTTCTGGCGCTGATGCACGCCAGCCTCCCTGATGAGGCCGAGTTTCAGCGCTTTCTTGCCATTAGCCAGCAACCCCTGCGTCGCAGCTTGCGCGTCAATACGCTTAAAATCAGCGTGGCCGATTTTCTGGCGCGTGTGGCCGACTATCACTGGCAACTCACGCCCATTCCGTGGTGCGCTGAAGGCTTCTGGATTGCACGAGACAACGAAGAGCTGCCGCTCGGCAGCGTGGCAGAACACCTTAGCGGCCTGTTTTACATTCAGGAAGCCAGCTCAATGCTACCGGTCAGCGCGCTCTTTGACGCCGCACCTGAGGCGCAACAGGTCATGGATATGGCCGCTGCGCCAGGCTCTAAAACCACGCAAATGGCGGCCTTGATGGCTAATCGCGGAGCCATCCTGGCGAATGAATACGCCGCCAGCCGGGTAAAAGTCCTGCATGCAAATGTCACGCGCTGTGGCGTCAGTAATGTGGCACTCACCCATTTTGATGGCCGGGTATTCGGTGCCGCGCTGCCGGAGCAGTTCGACGCTATCCTGCTTGATGCGCCCTGCTCCGGCGAAGGCGTGATCCGCAAAGATGCCGATGCGCTGCGCAATTGGACGCTGGAGAGCACAGAAGCGATTGCCGCGACGCAGCGCGATCTTATCGACAGCGCTTTTCACGCGCTGAAGCCCGGCGGTACGCTGATCTACTCGACTTGTACCCTGAATCAGATTGAGAATCAGCAGGTGATTCACGATTTATGTCAGCGCTACCCGGACGCCGTTGATATTTTACCGCTCAACGATCTTTTTGCGGGTGCCGAGCAGGCCGCGACGCCAGAAGGATTTTTGCACGTTTTCCCGCAGATCTTTGACAGCGAAGGTTTTTTTGTGGCACGGCTGCGCAAAACCGCCAGCGTAAGCGCACTCCCCGCCCCCACCTATAAACTCGGAACGTTTCCCTTCACGCCGGCCAGCCGTAAACTGCGTGCGGAAGTCGTGCAGGCGGCAGCGAAAGTGGCTCTGAAGTGGGATGATCATCATACGTTGTGGCAGCGTGACAAAGAGCTGTGGCTGTTCCCCGCGGCGTCAGAAGCGTGGCTGAGCAAGGTGCGTTTTTCACGCATTGGCGTAAAGCTGGCAGAAACCTTTGCCAAAGGCTATCGCTGGCAGCATGAAGCCGTGGTGGCCTTTGCTAAGCCAGAGGGCGACATCGCATTTGCGCTCAATGAGGGCGAAGCTGAGCAGTGGTATCGGGGACAAGATATTTATCCCGAAAATCTGCCCGCCCGCGATGAGGTCATTGTCACCTACCAAGATCAGCCGTTAGGACTCGCTAAAAAAGTGGGCAGTCGGATAAAAAATAGCTATCCGCGTGAACGGGTCCGCGAGGGGCGACTCTTTCGCTAGTGCTGCATTAACGGAAGCAGCGTCAGACGGTGGCCATAGACCGCCCCCGTATCAATGTAGTGCTGGTTGGCCGCATGCAGCGGTTGTTCAACAGGCGTGTGACCGAAGTAAAAATCGCCGGCACCGGTAATGATTTCACTTTGGCCGCGATGATGGCGCAAAAGCCTGTCGCGGCTCCACACCACCTGATGAGCGTTAATCGGCTGCCCCATTTGATAATGACTGGCGGGATAGTCCGCGTGGGCCACCACCGCCGTGCGTCCCTGCCTCTCCAGCTGCAGAATCAAAGGAAGTTCACCACAGTGCTTAAGGGCATGCCGGGCAGCAATCAGGTGCACGCCCCTAAGCCGCCAGAACCATTCTCCACCGTTCATGCGCCATACGCTGGGATCACCGCCAGCCAACGCCGCCAGCGCCATTTGCTCATGGTTTCCCTGTACCGCCCGAAACCACGGTTCCTGTAAAAGTGCCAGGCACCCGAGGCTGTCAGGCCCGCGATCGATGAGATCGCCTACGGACACCAGCAGATCGCATGAGGGATCGAATTGCTTCAGCTTCAACTCTGCATCCAGTTGCGAGCGACAGCCGTGGAGATCGCCAACTACCCAAATATGTCGCCACTGGGCAGCATCAATACTCTGATAAAGCATCTTGAGCACCCGCTGGTTGACAGGAAGTTTATTTCTTTCGCAGTAGAGTATAGTCTGCCGACAAGGCCTGGAGAGGGGAGCGCATGGCCAGCACGAAACGTTTTACCGGCGTATTAATCATTATTTTTATTGGCAGCCTGCTACTGCTTGAATCGCTGGCGCGTCTGGTGCACTTCTTGGTGGTGGGTTAACTGTCGCGTTCGGGGAGGTTAAGCGTGGTGATCTTTGCCCTGTTAGCCATTTGCACCAGAGATTCTGAGCAGATTGATGATGCAAACGCCTCTCTATGCCTGGCGTGGCCGTTACAACCCAGGCGCAGAGCCCTCCACGCCACGGCCTGCCGCACTGCGCACATCGCCGCGCAGTGCGGGAAAATTAGCGAGTCCCGCACCTCAATGGGCGTGGGTAATGAGCACAATTGCGGCAATAATCAGCAGCCAAAGCGCCGCGAATGTGATGAATCCAGCACGAGGCGTTTTCGTGCGCCCAACCACAACACCAATAAAAATACTCAGCACGGTAAGCGTGCCGACCATGACCCAGAAAAGATACTGCGCGTTCGCCATGAAACGACTCCTTTAGCGGCAGATAACGTGCGCACGTTATACCATTTTTAGCCCCCCAATCCCGTAAAAAACTTCATTGAATAAAGGCGCTTAACTCGGGTAAATTAAAAAACCTCCCGAAGGAGGTTTATGATTTATAACGGCTTCGACGGGTCGTCTGCGGGATAATCCGTTTCCGTTTCATCCTCGTCATCAAGCGGTGGTTCACTGCCCGGCGGCTGCGCGTCATCCGGCAGCGGAATCACATCATCATCTGGACGTTCTGACATAACTACCTCCAAACCCTGATTGGGGTACGTTGAGTTTAGTCAGTCCGTATCTTCTCCCGCGCCATTTATTCTCCAACTGTGAGACAAGCGTAAGATGTTAATTAGTCTGCGGTTAACGCTTTGCTTATTACCCATTGACGGCTAAGGCGTAGCGCTTTTACTAAAGGTAATCTCGCAAAGCACGCCCAGGCATGTGACGCGATGAAAACGTTAAGAATTATCATGACTGCTCACGGTGACATGACAAAACGCGCTCGGTGACGGCAGCGTATCGCTGCCTCTTAACGCGCGGCGAAGCGGCCTCTAAGTTTCGCTGGGCAGAGTACCCTGCCCTTCAGCGCTCACGCCGGTGATATCATTAAGCCCTTGGTGATTAATCTCTTCGTCTGCGCCATCCACCGCCCGCGAGATGGTGAGCAAATCTTGCAGCTCGCGCAGCAACATGGCCGCATCCGATTTCAGTAACTCGTCCGACTCCGCCGAGTCAATCACCGTATTGATCGCTTTATTGGCACTTTCAATCATTTCTGTCACGCCACCCTGCTTGCTCACCGCCAGCACCAGCGCGCTGATCAGCAACGACTGCGCTTCAACGCGCGCCGTGAGTTGTTTGGTATTGGCATCAATCTGAGAAATTTTTGCCAACATGCTGAGCACCACATTTTTCATTGCGCATTCCCCGGAAAAAGAGAAATCTTAATCGCCAAACCAAACGGGGAAAACTAAAAAATTCTGAATATTCTGGGGGCGTGTTCTTATTGAATCTGAAGCGCGTGATGCGACGTTAAACCGTGCAGCGCGTCCAAAAAGACGCCAGGCGCGGCGCAGGCACCCTGGCAGTCAAACCTTTACGCCTCAGTGGCAACCACAATACGATTTCTTCCCGACAGTTTGGCGCGATAGAGCGCTTCATCGGCATTCGTTATCACGTGCGTGAAGGGGTCATTTTTGCGCTTGTACGCAACGCCCGCGCTAATGGTGACGTTAATGTCATCATTGTAGGCAAGGGTCATTGCCGCCTTGATGGCGTGAATCACGCGCTCGGTCTCTACCCGGTCTGATAACAGAATGCAAAACTCTTCGCCGCCAGAGCGCGCAATAAACACTGATTCAGTGATAAAGGTCGTTAATATCAGCCCTAAGTTGGTTAACACTTTATCGCCGGTTTCATGACCAAAGGTGTCATTGATGCGTTTAAAATGATCGATGTCCGCCACACACACCGTAGCGGGCTGTTTTTCCCACTCGCGTAGTTTCATATTGAGGAAACGTCTATTGGGCAAGCCGGTGAGTTCGTCAGTAAGAGAGAGATCAACAACAGACTTATAATTTACGTTGATATATTTTATGAAATGATTAAACGAGAGAATAATAAGCATCATCGCTGGCACCAGCAATAATGATGAAAGTAAAAGCGCACTCTCGAGAGAAAGTAAATTTAACGCGCCCGCCATGATAATGATTAACGCGTTGAACAGTACAAATAATCCACCTCTAAACGCCGTTACGTGTTTTTCCAGCGGCTGGGTCCGAAAGGATTTCTCTATAAACCAGACGAGCATGGCGGCGGTGCAAAAATCGACATAGAAATAGATTTTTTCACCCGCGTGATGCTTACCACTTATGGCGAGAAACAGTGCGCCGCCAAGTAATAACATCGCATAAGATAAAAAAGCGCAGTAAAAGCGACGATCCGGTTTGCCTTGAAATTTAATCAGCGTGTCATGGTGTATGAACTTCATGCTTTCCCTCTTGCGTTGAGCGAGGCATTTTAGCATGACGTTGATTTTAAAGGGCAGCCACTTGGCTGAGGAACAGAACGTGAGGGGGTTGAGCCACTTAACGGGTCAGCTTTCGGCGTTGCGGTGATCGTGGCTGCGTGTCCTTTCTGGTCGGGCAGCGGCACCGTGGAAGCGAGATTTACCCTTCTCTCTACACGGCTGGACACGCCGTTATGTCACCGAAACCCCGCGCCTGGCTATTTACCGCTCGTACAGGCAGGTACTTTGTAATAGCGGTATACGGGAGGTTCAATCGACGTTTAACCATTATGAAACAGGCGTTTTTGCGTGATGAGCCGCTTGTTGTGATGCCATAAAGTCGCGGGAGAAACGTTAGCTTTTACTTAATGTGTAGTTAAAGACCGTGCCATTGCGGGTTTGCACCGTCAGCGTTTTGCCTTCTGTGGTGTCCAGCGTCCTGGCTTTGCTGTATTTCCACATCATGACCCGCTGTCCATCAGGATACGACGAATCAGAGTCGGGTGGACCAAACATCGCGATCAATTGCTCACGTGTGGTTTTGCCGTTTTGAATCTTTTGAATACGCGCTGTATCAAAATTCTGCCCGGTTGCACTGGAACATGCCGCTAAGCACAGCATCATGATGGTGAGTCCTACGCCCTTCATACTTTTCCTGACTTGCATCCTGACTCTCCCATCAATACCGCGCGTGAACGGCTAGCATGCCAGAAATTAGGGCCGAGGGGAGCAAGATTTAGCGACCTAGCCATATGGCACATAACGGGTGGTAATAGCCTGTTCATACCGGACGAGGGTGTCCGCCAGCCTCCGCATGCTTCAGATTAGCACCAGTTGATGTGATTGCTTTCACCCACCGCTGCGCGGGATAAGTGTGTTTATGTTTTACCCTCACTCCGCCGGCCAGGTTACTGCGTTGTGTTGCTTTGTCGCCACTGCGCGATCATCGCTTTCGTCACTTCTTTTTTATAGCAAATAGGCGCATAGCCCCCCGCCTTGCTCCAGGCACTTCTTCGGCCGCAACTGCTGCCGTTGCGCGCTGAGTTAAATGGACAGGCGCAGTTTCCTGGATACGACGCAATAGACTCATCAATAATCTGTTGTTTCACCTGCTCGTCTGAGAGCTTGATACTCCTTGCGCTGGCGTTATCTGAGATGAACATGAGAAGAATAAAAAATGGCATCATCAGACGTTTATCAACTTTCATCGACATGACCTCTTTCTCCCAAAGAAGCCTGATACTAGCTTGGCGACTCGGGCGTCAATCGATGAATAAACGCGCAAAAATTACGCATATTATGACCTCTCCAGCGATTAGCCTCATTGAGGTCGATCCTAATGAATTCTCAACAGAAGTCCACGACGCATTGGTGAATGAAAATTGCGAAATTACGATCGTAAACATGGGGCACTTAACACGTCACCCTTCACAACACGAGCACACCCTGCGCTAAAGATTGAAGGGCTGTCAGACATCTCCGTTCAGGTAAACAGGCTCTAGCCTAGCTTGATATCGCGGAAAGTACGCGTGTGCTTCCTATTCCACTCGTTGGTCGTTTTAAAGAAAAATGTCATTCCCCCTTAAATAATCTCACAAAGTCAACGGTGTTAAGTGTATACACTCTAGTAGTGTTATTCGAACTTAAAGGCGATTGTGAATGTATTCAAAATGGCGGACTCTCATGGCCTGATTCCCTTGCAGAGGGAGGTTGTGTACCTCCGCCCCGCTGCCGGACCTTTTTTATGCCCAATGCAAGGTTAGTTACTTTTACATAATTCTCATTAATGGTAATCTATGAGCTAATGACTTTTTCGCTTTAATTAAAAGAGGGGCGTTTGTTTTGAGTGCTAATTTGATAACCAAGAATGAAAGATTCCTTGCCGCAGACGGAATAAGAGGCTTCGCAGTACTGATTGTCCTTATAGTTCATAACATGGTTATGTTTTTTCCTGATACATACGAAGGGCTTGCAGGCTCTGGTAAAATTGGCGTATGGCTTTTTTTTGTGCTTAGTGCGTTTTTGCTTACAAACACTTTTATTGTAAATGGATTTACTTTCAATTATATCAAATCCTACTTCATCGGTCGTTTCATCAGGATTATTCCATTATATATCATCACACTAATAATATATTATTTCTTCCACTACTTCTCCTTTGAGGACGCATACAAAATATTCAAACTTAATTACCCTTGGGGGCACCTTTGGACCATCGCCGTTGAGTTTAAGTTTTATTTTATACTTCCTTTAATAGCTTATCTTTTGGTTGTAACTAATAACAGGTTTGGAGTTATCGGAACTCTTCTGTCAGCCGTTGCTATTATCGCAGTTCAGCAATTTATTTATCCCTACTACATGGTAAAACCGAGCTCTACTGATATGATAGGTTATATATCAGCGTTTGTGCCCGGCATGGTTACAGCCATTATCCTCGCCACTGGGAATAATAATAAAAACCTGGTTTCTGACATAATCGGCACAGTTGTCCTTGCTGGCGTGTTGCTTTCTGTACCTGGTTTAAGAAAAATATTTTTTGGCATTCCTAATGATGGTTACCTTCTTGATAAACATGTCCATTTCGCGATGGTGTGGGGCTTATTTGTTTATTTTACTCTTTCCTCCACTGGGATTATTAACAAACTATTCTCTTTCACCCCGTTAAGGTTGTTAGGGAAGTGGAGTTTTTCAATATACCTTTTCCATTGGCTTGTTTATACTCAAATCACACAATTTCACGCAGGAAGTCACCTTTGGTCTTTAATTGCATTCTTCTCTGCTATTTTTGTTGGGGCAATTATCTTCGTGATTATTGAAAAGCCTATGGAGCGATTGAGACACCGTGTCATGAAGACTCTATGAAACCTTCCAACTAAAAAAGAAGCGCGCATTTAAAGAAAAACACTGAACATACTACTAAAGCACTCATTGAAATTCACACCAATTGAGGAGCATCAAATGGCGAGAGTAAATATTAAGGCGATGACTTCAAAGACGATTAACTTTTAACGTCTTATGCCGCGTCCTCAACCTTGGGCACGTTATCAGGCGCGAGGTATAACCAAGCGCCTTATTCCTTTGTTACATCAACAAGGCTGTTAAATACACCAAGCTTGAGCCATTAAAAAATTCTTCGTGCATTTTTCCCGATTTAGTGGTTAATGTAATGCGTTAGGCGGAAAGCATACTGTTTTAATCAAACGCCCTGATGCAGTCATGTCTAATTAATCTTTTAATGATGCGCTAAAAAAGTCACTAAAAGCTTGCTGATTAATTTATAAAAGTTGAGTTCTAACTTACGCTTATCAACCGCACGCTGTAATCCTCACAAGATGACTCGTTAATGATTGACGAGCTGCTGTTCTGCTCGCCAACTAATTTAACTAACTCGGCAGCGATGTTATTCCCTACAGAATTATCGATAACAACAATCTTAACGTTCTTCCCAATTGGAATAATTGTGAACTTCACGCTTATTATCACGCCGAGATCCTACATTTTCGACTTCGCTTTCGCACTGATTGTAGTTTCGTATTCAATTGCAATTCATTTCAATATAAATTCAATAAATTCAATAACTTAATCAACACCTACTGGTTTTATCCATTATTAGAGAGAATAACAAGGCGAACTCGCAGATATGCACTGTGATGATTAAAGTCACTTCACCGCCTTATTCTCCATGTCACACTACCTTGAAGCACACAGCAAAGTGGAGATTCAGCAACCTTGGGAGTTGAAGGAGTATTTCCGCGAGCGGTCACAGCATAACAAGAATGTCGCACTGCAATTCTTGCGTGACGATAACCCGGTTTATCAGAGGGATGCCGATAAGTGAGCTTAGTCTTTGTTATTCCCCTCATCGCTACTTAGCAAGGAGTGAGAGAAACGCCGTCCGCTCACTAAAGATGAAGTTAACACTATCAGAGACAATGCCACCGCTATCAATGTAGATAGCCTTGTTGCCCAGTCGATGACCAAGAGTCAGGGTTATCGAGGTATCAATCCAAATAATTGCTGGTCAGAATGGTTAGCCTTTCGAAGAAAGCGCTAAAATTTCATTCTGGAGCGGTGAAAATTTTCGCCATGGCGTTGGAGCCGTTTATCAGAAGTAGGAGTAATAAATTGTGAAATGAATTTTCCTTTCAGGCATGTTGGTTTCGAGTTCAGCGATCGCGGACGGTCAACGCTTTTACACTCCAGAGGTTCGATGCTTGAATGACCACACGATTCCCTTTATAGAGACCAGTACCTCGGCGAAGAGTGTCGTTGATGACGCTTATGCACAATGCAAGCCTGAACTCAATGAATGGATGAAACTGCAAGAGCCATTACCTGATGAAATGAAGCAGCGTATGCGTAAAGAGTTGTATGACTTTTACATCAGGATGATTGAGAAACGACGACATTATGAAGCCAAGAAAGCCGCAGAAGCCGCTCGCTGAGGCGGTTTATCAGGAGGAGACTGAATGATGAAAATTACTGTAATTTTCGAAGATACCGGCGTTGAAGAGGAGCATGATTTCGACGCCAAACCTCGCGCCGGGGATTTGGTGACATTAACGCGTGATGGGAAAGGTGAAGATTATCTCGTCATCATCGAGCCTAACCCTGACCATACGCATGATGACGGGCCGGATGGGCATCCAACAAAGGCCACCGTAAGACCAGCGTAGTACCCTTTGAGAGTTACCCAACCGCCCAATGTGGCGGTTTTTTAACGCCTATACAGCAGAGGAGCACTCGGTGTGCAGATCCTGTTGAGGGTACAGCTGAACTGACAAAAAAAGACCCAATACGATTCCTGTTTACGCTTCACTGGAGTTTTTCTGTTATATATCATATAGATAAATAACAAAAGCACCCCTTTTTATGGTTGCAACACTTACCAATATGTACCTTACAGATCAATTAGTTACCAACTTTTTCGGATCAGGTTCGGACAAATTTCGTTACTGTACCGAGGCTTAAAAATTGATCGAGCCGTCATCTATATATTCGAATGAACTGATGAATGCCTGAGGATCGATAGTTTTCAGGACCGGAAAGTTCATGAGGCGGATGCCATTGACTAAATAAACGTCACACCTTCCTGCGGATGTGTCGAGCGTGATCTTTTCAAATCTGCGTCCAACTAAATCTCTGCATTTTTCTCGGTCCGTTGTTGTGCTCAAGTCCATTTTGCTGATATCCAAACTCAATCCAGATTTAGTGCGCGCGCGCAATGTCCTCAGCCGCATCTCACCTCCTCTTAACTGTTTGTTCAACTCCCTTACTTTCTCTGCAAGTTGCTCAACATTAGGGGCAATTTGTAAAGCCTCAATCAATCGATTTATTTTCATCTGCAATTCAATGAGATGATTTTCAAGCTGCTTAATCACTCCTCTTTCTGAATATGTGTTTAGTAAAATATTCAGGTTTGGAACAACACTGGAGAGCAAAGCAGCATCAACACGATCACGTCGTATAGCTGGCGCCGAGCAGCGATGAATCCTCCTCATTGGACATACATAATAGCCGGTCCCCCGCCCATCAATACCACTTAAAATTATTGAGTGGCCACAGGATTTACAGCGCATAACCGTTCGAAATATGTTTATCAGATAGGGATTATCATAGGTTTTGTCGCGCCCGTATGGCGCGAGACGCACTGTTTGCACATCATTGAAAAGTTTAGGTGGGATTACCTGAGGAAAATAGCCAACGATATCTTTAACTCCTTTTGACATGGTCTGATAAGAGGGCGTATAAGTGCCGATCAACGCTTTATTTCCTAATAGCTTTTCTATTGTTGATGGATTCCAGCGGCCTTTCTCACCAGTCAGGGTAGTGATGCCTTTGTCATTCAAAATCTTGGTAATACCGTTGAGTGAGTGACCTTTTAGCCTAAGCCTGAAGATTTTCACTATCGTTTTTGCATATTCTTCAATAATTTGAAACGACATACCATCTTCGGAAACTTTTAGCCAGCGAGGACAGGACTTAGTGATCAATGTTCCTGATTTTTCAGCATCTTCTCTTTTCTTTTGCCATGCGGAGCGCATCCGACGCGACTTTATTTCGCTTTCTTCATTTGCTCTTTGTGCAATCAAAATAGCTTTGATTAATGCATAAGGATCATCAAGTGAGTCGCTGGTATACCTTGTGTGGTCTGAAAGGGTTATTACATCAACCCCGGCTTTGAGTATGGATTTAAGGCGATCTGTCGCATCCCCAATTTTTTCTCTTGAAAGTCTATCGAGACTCTCAACTAAAAGAGCGGTTCCGGGCTGGATGTAGCCATGCTCTACAGCATCCAGGAAATCAGAAAGCGCACCTTTCAATGCATTAGCACCACTGAATGCGCTAAGTCCTAAATCCTGATAAGTAATATCATCCAACTCATAGCCGGGGTTCTGAGACATCCACTCGCTAATCAATCTATCCTGACGTCTACGTGAATCTCCATATTGCTGGATAGACGTTGAGAAGCGAATATAAGCAATCGCTTTTTTCCCCATTGCTGTCACCTCGCTGAATTAAGAATCGAGGGTGGCATAAAAAAAACCATTAATTTGTGAGCACCCACAAAGTAATATATTCGCTTTCAATCTGACACAATCTTTCAGGTTTATATAGTTGGTCTATCTGAATCATAAACGTTGATTATTTCGCAGGTCACTTTTCCAAGCATGATCACATCCTGCAGTGCCTCCCCCTCCAGAGCGTCCCCATCCTCAGTGATGAGGCTCTTGCCGTAAAATTTCCCCAGCATCGGATAGCCGTTCCACTGCACCGCCACGATATCTCCTGGCTCGACGGGTACTGCGGAGTCAACCAGCACGAAGCCGGTGGCCGTATCAACGCGGAACGTATTAGCAGGGTGCGGCATGAAAATCTTATTCAAGTTGAGGCGAGGCTCAATGTAGTCCTGCGCTGGTGACTGGAAGCCCATCAGATTCCTCCATTTGGATTGAACTGGCGGTAGAGGCGGGACTGGCTGTTGTCTGGCGTGCTGTCGCGGAACGTGGTGGTGTGCGCCTTTATCCACTCGTTAGCCTGCTTCATCGAAAAGTGCCAGTTGTAACTTTCCAGCAGCCTGACGAAATCAGCAGTGCTAACTGTGCGCACTCCGGTGTTGGTATCGAGCCTAATGGCGTCTGTGAATGCAGTCAAAATGTCGGACTCGCGTGGCATGATAATTTTCCCCCTTTTTTATTATTACTGTATATAAACACAGTAATATTGATCTATGAAAATGATCAAGCTGTCTCGCTTGGGGGATTTGTAAAGTGTTTGGTGGGTAAGGAGATTTATTTGGTGGTTCGGTTATCGCTGACTACGCTTTAATCACTCACCCCGCAACTAGCTTGCATATGATCACGGTATACCTCTGCCCCGTTGCCTGGGCTTTTAAGCGTCGAGGCCATCAAGTGCTTTTAGGCGCTTCTGGAGTTCTTCTATGGCAGAATCACGTGACAAAATTTGTTGCTGCTGTGCCTGAATAGCATGTGTCATCTTGGCGACCATCGCTATAACGTTAAGCGAGTATGCATTTGGGTTATTTGGGTCGGCCACAATGTCATAGTCATCAGGCAGACCTTTCCCGTTAACGCATTCCGGTGATGCCACAAACAGATCGTTGGCAATAAAGCCCAGGGTGTCAGCGCTTTCGGGTACTATCCCGCGTTCTTTCATCTTGAATGTTGCTGGGCGCCATTGCAGCACTTCCTCCAGGTCAGCCTCAGGGTCAGTTTCATACCTGATGTCCTTTTTAAGCTGCTTGTCTGAGGTAGCGTTACCGACCAAAGAACCTACCTGCGTAACCCCTACCCAGGCCTCAAGGTTGCTACCGTTCCAGTACCAGTTATAAGGCTGTCCGAATGCTGCGCCGTTTTGACCTTGCAGACCATGAATACCACGGTGCCCCGTCAATACTGACAGACCAAAATGCACGTTACCGCCTGCGGCGGAACCCCTTGCAAAATTAAAGTTGCCGTCACCGCAACTTAACCCCCACAACGCGCCCTCGTTACCGTTACCTCTGAAGATATTAATACCGCCGCCTATGTTTGGGTTACCTACCCGCATACCTCCATTTACACGGAAAGATATAGCGCCCGAACCTGCGTTAATCTCCAGCGCATTTTTCTCTGTATGGATTATCCTTGCTGTGTAGTCATCAGCTGCACTTTGAAAGTGAAAATCAATAAACGGAGTTGGCGATGTTATTTCCAGCGCAGGCAAGAACAGGGACCCCGTCATAGCACCGCCTGCCTTATCCAGTTTATTGCCAAACTGGTTAGCCATGTAGTTCCAGCTTGGGCCTGTGAACGAGCTTCCATCAGGCAAATTTACCGTTATGTTGCCAGCGGCGCTAAATACCTGCTGCCAGTTCACCTTGTCTTGATTCAGGCCGCGAATAGCTTTGGCCACGTCCGCTGCGACCTGCGCCGTGATACCGATCAGGGTTGCATTAGGAACTGCAGTCCATGCTGCGCCAGATATTGCCGGCCCCCCATAAGTTGACACCAGGGTTAAGCTTGTAGCCGAATTGACTGACTGTACTCCCAGCGTATAAGTGACACCGCCGACTACCACGACAATGAAATCATTCGCTTTAAGTTCGGTATTGAATGCTGTGCCTGATCCGGTAACGGTGGTGGAGTTGTTGGTTAAAGCAATTGTGCCTGCAGGCATAGTTTTCTCCGGGCAATAAAAAACCCGGCGTAATGCCGGGTCTGTTTGATGGGGTTATTCAGAAGTAATCAGCTGCGTCCAGACAGGGGAGCTGAAGTCCCGCCTGATTCCTGCATGGGTATGTCTGGTAGTACACGTTAACGTCTGCGGGCTTTGCCCGATAAGTGCTTATTGCTCCGCCGCTCATCAGCAAACCGGAGTAAAGAGCAGGTTTTGATGGGTATGTTCCGCCCTGCGTGTATTCTCCAACCTGGAACCCATAACAGCCGAGCGGAACCATGGGCAGGGATACATTTCCCTGAGCTGCGTACCATTCAATTTTTGGAGAGCCGCTGGTACTCACCTCCAGATAATAAGGGAGGTTAAATACCCCTCCACGCCATATCACCGGGGGCAAAGCGCTACTGAAGGTAATCTGGTTTTGCGCATTTCGGATGACAATTCCATACCCACTGGATGGAGGCGGTGGCGTAAATCCTCCGCTTACAATGACAATCTGGACATTGTTTACAACGCCCACCATTTGTGAGCCATTGCTGGCACCAAAATTTGTGAAGGCTTTGATTGAGAGTGAATCACGGTCAAAATAAAGCGGAACGGACTGGTTATCCCATCGCGCAAAAACGACGCAGTTATCACGGTTAGCAACCTGTGGTAAGGCCCACTCCCCATTTATATTTACGACTCCAGCCCAGGTTACGTAACCCAGGCGTGAAGTGTCGGAGATAGTGGTGTAATTAACCGAGTCTCTTAGTGATATTCCATACGTTTGCGCCTGAGCCGGAGGGATCTCAAAAACGCTGATATCAAAGAGCGTTCCCCGCCCATTTACGCCGCCCCGGGCAGCTACATTCAGTGTATTCCCACTAACTGAAAGCCCGCGGATGGTGCCTATCTGATTTGAGCCAGAGGCCGTATCGTAATATATCGCTGCCGCCTTGCTGGGTATGGCGAGCATAGTACCGCCGCCGTAACTGGCAGGCATGGCTACAGGCACTGTGTAGTCACCTGAGTTAGTTGTAATCGGGACAGCTACCCTCCCCAGGGGAGTTAACAGCCGGCAGCTGGTACTTATATCAAAATACTTACTCCAGCCATCGGGAAGTATCGCGAAGCCGTAGGCCATCAGATGCGCCCCACTTTAACGCGAACCACACCATTACCATCAAACACAGAAAGCCCCTCGTTGTTCATGATAACCCTCCCGGCGCCGTCACTTACGCCATTCAGCTCAAACGAGCCGTCTGCCCGCATAATTGTTCCCGATCTGCCCGCAACATAATTTGCCGAGTACCACGACCCGATTTTTGCCAGTGTGATACTCGCGTAGTTAATCAGCGCATCATTGATGAACACCTGCCCGTTTATGGCCGTGAACGCCAGCTGATAGCTCTGGTTTTGGGTGTTGTAGATGGCGAAAGTGTCTGCACTGAACAGGGCAAATGACTGGGTTGACCCGCCATTACCTTCGACTCCCAGCTGCATACCGGCGACATACTTCGTGCCGTTCCTGTCTATCTGGACTTTAACGCCCCACTGAGCCGAAAGCTTGCCGCTGAGGTCTGCGTAAGCGCTGGACACCTGCTGGACTGACGCGGTATTTGAATCAGAGTGCGCCTGCAGTTGCTCAAACTTCTGAGCATATGCACTGTCATTGTTGGCGATGGTCTGCCGGACAGTGATGATGTCTGCCCTGTTTCTTCCATAGGCCTCAAACTGGTGATCTACAGACGCGTCGAGATTGAGGGCGTTCTGCAGGATGGCGTCCACATTGGTATCGATAGCCGAACTAAGGCGGTCAAATGCCTCTGATTTGCGAATCTGAGTGTCGATGTAGTCAATCAGTTCGCCGGTGTCCGTGTTGCAAACCACCGGAACCTCAACAAACGCAGAGGTGCCAAAGGCATTTATGGTCCGCACATACCAGTAGTAGGTCGGGCCGATCTTGAGCTCATGCGCTGTCCAGTTACTGCCAATCCCTGCGCGTGTTGCATTTCCCTCGACAGTCGCCTGGCTTGTGTTTGGCAGTCTGATTAACTCAGAGGTCCAGAAGTCAAACTGAGTCGAAACGTTGGTAATTTCGTTGATATGAGGAATCAGGGTTACGGCAAAATAGCCCTGCTTTTGCTCGACGCGCGACGGCGGCGGCGGTGCTTCGATGCTGAACTCAAGGTATGCCTCTGGAGACTGAGCGCCCATCTGGTTGACTGCAATAACGTGCGCGGTGTAGGTGTCACGCAGCAGGCCGGTGAGACGGGTAAAAGCGCCCGGAACCTGAACTGACAACACCAACTGGCCATCTTTGCGGATCAGCACCTGGTTATAGACGTACTGCCCCACGTTTTGCCATGACAGCACACCCTGAACGACCTGACCTATTTCCTCTACGGTGTATTTGAGGTTCTGAGGCTGTGCGACGCCACCGGTAGGTAGCTGAGTGAACGGCGGTCTTTCGATGGGCTTGCCAATTGCGTCTCCCCATACCTCTGCCGTTTCCTGCTTCAGCGTGAGCTGAACGCCGTTCTGAACGCCAAACTTCCAGTCCGTGACGCGCATTTCCACATTGATAATGCCCAGCGACGGGAAGTTAACTTTCACATACATGCCCGGGCGATAACGGTAGCCGCTCAGATTGAGGGTGACATTGAGTGTGCGGGAGATTCGCGTGCGCTTGAGCTTGATGTCAGCCAGCCGCTGGCCCTGATATTCAGAGGTGACAAAGCGAAGCTTGAGGTCCTGTGATATCTCAACGCCATCCTCGGCCACCCATTCAGGTACGGACACGGCGGGAAAATCGACTTCAGCAAAGCGCTGCTTCGGATCGACAAACGTGCCTTTGATAGTGTTAACGCGCTCTGCCTGAGAGACCTCGGGCATGATTTCGATATCACCTGCGAGCTGGCTTTCCGTTATCACCTCTGTTGCCGGCCCATAATAGGCGCCAACCAGAATGCCATGCTTACCGGCAATATAGGTTGCCTCCCCTGAGCAGGCTGAAAGCATTTCCTCAAGGATGCTGGCCTTGTTTTCACTCAGATCGAACTCGCCGTTCAGCGTATAGCGCGCTTCAGGAAGGTTCTCTGCATTAGTCACTCTCTCATCAGAGATGTTTGCCGCTTCCTTAAACTGGTCCCAGTTAATGTCTGAATCGGGCACCTTCAGGTAGTTGCGGTAATAGTCCAGAATGCAGAGCGCGGCATTATTGCTGTAAACCGTTTGGCCTGTGCGCGGGTCGTATACCTTGCGCCCGAACTTTTCAACGGTGATATTGGGAATGCCTGAAGGAAATTTTTCGGCATTGAATTTCAGCGTAACCCGGAGCCAGCTGATGCCCTTGCCGATCATGTCTGGTTTCCATGACGGCGCATTTGCCAGCATGTATGGGTCAGCAGTCTGGCGGTCAATGTGCACTTCGTACGATGCGTTATCGCTGTACGTTGAAATGTCATCATCGCCGAGATATACGGTGCCGATGTTGCTGATTGGATGGCCGGCCAGAGTGATTGCCAGGTGAAGAAGTTCGCCGTCATCCTGCTCGCCTGCCTGCTCTTCAGAGAAGAATAGAGTTCCTGCAGAAAGCGTCTGCCCATAAACAACAGTCTTGGGGCTTGCAGCAGCGCGCAGGACCTGCTTACGCTCCTGAGCATCCCTGTAGCCGCCAAGGCTGGGTTTCTTCGTCAGGGCAGTTGAGGCGAGCTGAGCTGCAACGGTAATAACCAGAGCGATAGCATAGGCTCCATTGGCAACTGCGACAGCACCGGCAACAGCAGCAACGACCGGAATAGCAGCAGGCATTATTTAACCCTCCATGCACTCATTATTTTCCCGCGCAGCCCGACAAGACCATCGACACCCGGCACCCATACGCAACCGCCATAAAAAACACCGGCACACCTGCGGCCCGCATTCACCACGACAGCGATATCGCCACGCTGAATCAGCTGCGGACTGACCTCATCAAGAAATCGTGCAAGCACGCGCTCAAGTGAGCCGCCGCCCCGTAATATGGCTTTCTTGGCGCCGGTTTCACTGTCGTATTTGCCACGGAACTCAGCGCCAAAATCTTCGCCACACATCGCCTTTACGCAGTCGGCCGCAAACAGGCAGCAATCATTTTTACCCCATGAAAAAGGCCGCTTCTCAGCGGCCTTAATTGTGGTTACCAGTCTTTTCTGCCAGTCAGGGTGTTTCATAAAACCTCACGAATAGGTAAAGCCCGGCGCGTCCTTTTTGCTGCCCCAAAAGATAGAGCGGTCTGCCATCTGTGCGACGTAACGGAAAATGCGATCGTCTGGCTGGGCGGCGCGGTGTGACTCATCGGTGTAGCGGTCAGGGAAAGGACGCTGCCAGTCGTCGAAAATATTGCTGACGGTGTACTGCAGTGCGTTTGTTTCCCCCGCGGTGGCGCCGGTACTCGAAACCTTCCCCTGGAAAATCAGGTCAGCAACCTGGACTTTCCCGTTGTCGTCTATGGCAACCAGAAAGATTTCCGCCGCCCTGCCCACACACTTCTCATTCAGCGTCTTGGCAAAAAGCGACATATCCAGACCGGATAGCGTCATTTTTAGTTGTGTAGGGCTGGTCGTGTTGGTTTCGTTGACGTCATCGATTGAGCCCATCCGGCCCATACCGTAGTAGATAAACCCGTCAATAACGATGGTGCCGGTGCCGGAGTGCACATAAGCGGTGCCTGACTCAAACTGGATGTTTGCAGCAACCACGACCGTCACCCGATCGCGAGACAGCCAGTCAACCATCGAGTCTGAAAAAGGTGAGTACATCATTAAAAAGCCTCCTCAAACTCGATTGTGGTAGCGCAGACTAACCCCGGTGAACGGCGTATCTCGCCCTGCGAGTTATCCTTGAGCTTGAAAATTCCCCACGGGTTTTGCACCTCTAGAGGAGCATTGGCAGCAGGAGACGACCGTAACATCGGGGCGAACTGAATGACTGCCGCGCCGGATGCGTTGCTCGTCACGTCTGCCGTCACTTTCTTGAGCTCCGAGTTAACGGTGAAGTAGTCGCCCGCGCGAAGCACCAGCGTGTTTGCGGCCCATCCCTTTGTGGTAAGGGCCACGCCAGTTTGCTCAGGGTCAGTCACGATGGGGGTTCCGGCAGGCGTTCTGCCTGCCCGACCCCAGTCTCTGATCCTCACCCTGCCGTATTCACCATCAAGCGCGGCAATCACCGCCTCAATCTTTCTCGCCTGAGCTTCTTCAAGCACGGCATACTCAACGGTGCATTTCCAGCGAGAGCCGGGAAAGCGAACCGTCTGTGATGCGCCGTTAAAGGGGGAGCGGAAAGTTTTGGTATTTGACTCAAGCTGCCAGCTAAGCGAGGAAGGATTGGGGCCGGGCCATTCCAGTACATCTGCCATATTTTACTCCTGTGTTATACACCCAGCAGGCGGCGCCCCTGCCCTCTGTTCTGGAAATCCTGCAGCATGTCCTGACGGGCCTGTTTAGCGCCGTCTGTTGCCCCTTTGCGTGCAGCTTCCTCCATAGCCCGCTGAAGCGCTGCATCGCCATTACCACTCACCTGTATAGTCTGATGGATTATGACGTCACCTGACCTGACTGATCCCGCCTGCTCCCCGCCAACCATCCTGACGCCCAGTGAGCCATCGGAAGAGCGCGTTAGCGGCATAATGGCCTCAGGCCCGGCCTCCCCAAATACGCCTGCGCCCTTTGCAAAGGCGAAGAGCTGAGGTGAGTCATAAACTCCGCCGCTGTATGCACTAAGAGAGGGCGAATCGTACACTCCGCCTTTGGCGTTCATGGTCGGTGGCCGGTATGAAGGAACAGCAAAGGACTGCCCTGCAGTCGATGCCGCTGCAGTCGTGCCCCCGAACAATCCGCCAAAGCTGCCAGATAAGCTGCTGCCAATTCCTATCAGTGACTGACGGATAGCAATGCGGGCAATGTCAGAGAGCACTGAGTTGGCGAAGTCAGAAAAGGATGCCTTACCCGTGGTGGCGAACTTAACGAGCGCGTCTTCCATGTTGCCGAAAGCATTCGTGAATAAGCGTTCAGACATAGCAGAAACGCTGGCGGCGCTGTCACTGTACTCCTGCCATGCGCGTGAGGCTCCGGCGGTGAATGAGCCGCGAAGCTCGTTCATTCTGGCAATGTGGCTGTCGTAGTTACTGAGCTCTGTTTGCAGCGCCTGCTGCTGGAGCTGAATCTCCTGGTCAATCTCTTCGCGCGCAATATCACTGGTAGCCTGCGCCCTGCTCTGGCGAAGCTGTGTGATCTTGTCGTTATAGGATTGTTCAAGTGACAGGCGCTGAGTGTACTGCTGCTGCTCGTATTGGCTCAGGCCGCCACCGGCAAAGAGTTCGTCAGTGGCATACTGACTTTCTCGGTTAGCGATGGTTCGCATAATGTCCGCGCGCGCCTTATCCAGCGCAAGGAGCTTTTCACGGGTTTCAATCTGCCGTTCGAGTGCGGCGTTCTGCTGCAACTGAGAGGTAATGAGGTCAGCGCTGGCTAGTAGCGATTTCTGGTCCGCGGTAAGCGTCTGCTTGCTCTTGATGTCTGCAAGCTGTCGCTCCCACTTAATCAGCGCCTGCTGCTGCGTGCCAATCTTCTCGCCAGTGTCAGCCTGGCTCATCAGCACCTGCTGCTGCTGGCGTAGCTGGTCAAGCATGCGTGATCCAGCGTCTTCCGTGTAAGCTTTCTCGCGCGGCTTTCTGTTGGCCGCATCCTCGGCATCTTTAAGGCTTTTCTCCAGCTGTGATTTTCGCGCGGCGTAATCAGCTTGGCCGGCAGCTCTTACATCAGCAGGTTGCATACTGTATTCAGTATTAAGCGCCTTCAAGGCGTTTCTAGCGCGCGTTACAGCGTCAGCATTATCAGATACCTGATCGCTGAGAGTCTTCAGATACTGATTCCCAGCTGCTTTCTGCGTGACTTGATCTAGTTCTTGTTGGGCCTGAAGATAATTTCTGACTGCTGGAGATGCTTTATTCAACATCTGATAATAATTCTCATCAGCTGTTTTCCAAGTCCCCGCATCCGTTTTTTGCGACCTCAGCCGCGTACGATCTTGGTATTTTCGAACGTCCGCATTATCAAAGTAATCACCTCCAGCAATCTCCTTGATGGTGTCCCAGCCACCAGATGCTCCCTTACCTACAGAGCGCCAAAATTTATCCCACCCTGTGGCGCCTTGGTTTAGCTTGTTCGTTAAATCTTGAAGTTTTGTTGCCAGCCCACCAAAAGCGATGCGTTGAGCGTCAGCTATATTTCCGCTGCGCAATGCTTCGTCAGCCTGTTTACGTTGGGCTAGCGTAAGGAAATTGAATTTATCATCGAGATCGTCAATAGATTTACCGCCATTAGCAGACAGCTGGTTAAACATGCCTATAACGTCAGAAAGATCTTGCCCGCTTGCCTTTGCGTAATCACTTGAAGCCTTTATCACTTGAGGATAAATGCTCGTGTTGGTGTTCAGGCTCTTCGTAAGTTCACTTACAGCATCAATAGCAGCACCGTAAGATACACCAAGGCCAGCAGCGCCTTGAGCCAAGGCTTTAAACTGATTTAGGTTCAGACCGCTAGCATTTGAAAGGCTATTGGCAGATTTATTGAGGGCTGATGATTGCTCGTCAATAGAGTACAGTGCCAATGCGAATGCGCCTGCCGCTCCACCCGCCAGAGTGAAAGGATTTATCAGTCCGGATATGTAACCGCCTAAGGCTCTTGCGGCTGGCCCTATGCCTCCAAACATATCCTTTAGCTGTCCGCCCTGTTGCAACAGAACTGTAAGTGGAGCCTGCCCTGATGCAAGGCTTACAACTATGTCAGTCATCTGCGCAGGGATCATACGCATTTGATAAGCAGCTTGCTTAGAAGACACTCCAGCTTTTCCTATAGCCTCAGAAAACCCTGACACCCTATTTCTTGCTTGCTCGATAATGGATAGGTAGCTTTCATACTCTTCAGTTGGCAGGGAACCTTTTTTATAGAAAGTCTCTAGCTTTGCCTGTTGCTTATCTAGCCGGTTTAAAGCCCCTGTAACGGGATTAATTTGCCCGAGGAGGTCTGATAGCGCCTCTTTCTCATCATTTACGCTTAAAGCAACTTTTCTGGCCCCTGTCGCGGCCTTATCCCCAGCTTGCGTCATCTTAGCAAGTGCGCCCGCCAAGCCTTCTGCATTGCGCTGTGCGCCCGTACTGTCGATGATGATCGCAAGACGTGATTGTTGTTCAGCCATGTTTTCTCCGGCATAAAAAAACCCGCCGAGGCGGGTTATTGTTTATTTTGAAGTCCGTTTATGCAAATTCCTATCGGTTCAAAGTCAGCGCAATTCGTCTTTTTTCCTTCGCTCAAGGCAACGCCGGATTTGGTATTTTTTCAAGACATTCAAGCTGATCCAGAGTTATGGACCTTATTATAAAATTTAACTGCTCTGCCTTGAGAAAACTAACTATCGCATTGGCAGCAAGTAATAGGAAAATCAATTTTTACAAAGATACCCTTCAAGCTACTTTGAGCATCCAGCCTGCCCGTTATTTACTAGGCCATCAACATTTGCAACGCGCCCATTTATGTAAAAGGCAACGTGATTTTCGTATCCGGTATAGCCACCATATGAGTTTTTAGCGTTAACCTTGTATGGGATCAGCCATCCATACATTGGCTTTCCACCTGAAGATGTCAGCAAACCCTCTCTCAACCAAGCCTTGCACGGTTCAGCCATCATATATTTCGCCGAATATGGGTCTTTCAGTAATCCATCTGAATAGCTCTTGACTATTTCCTGATAGTTTACCGGTAGCTCACCGTAGCTGGCAGAGCGCATTTCTTGGCTGCTTGGTGGCGAAAGGCAGCCAGAAAGAACAAAAGACAAGACACCTACAGTAAACAACTTCTTCATATCCCGATCCCCATGAGGTTTTATGGGATAAATCCTAAAGCCTATCTTATGCAATTGGAAGCAAAAAACCCGCCAGAGCGGGTTAAGAGTTCTTGCGCGATTCTGTGATAAAGCTGAAGATCTGTGAGGACAAACTCTCGCGAACCTTTGAGGTAGTCTGGTCCCTAATTTTTGCAATAGCTTCTTGTTGTTGTGCACTTAAACCAGACCATTGCGCTTTATCAGGCCCAATAGAGTCATGGTACTCAGAAAGCTCAGCGCTGCATTTGTCAAAAGCTTCATCAGAGATGGTGCCAGCTGATTTCGTGGTTTTGATTTGGCTGTCTGCATATTGGGTTACGCAGTCGCTCAGGTTTTTTGCAGCACTTTCCGTATCAGCATGTGCCACGCAGCACACCAGCAATCCCATCACAGCTAAAGCTAATTTCATGTCCATATCTCCATTGGTATAACTGGGCAAATCGTAGCATGGAGTGGGTGAAAGGTGGTGAAAGGTAAGAATTCAAAATGTCAGAAATTTTCTGATTGATAGGTACCAATCATTGATAGTTGGGTCCAACTGCATAATCCAGAATCCAAGAGCTATCATCGCCAAACCCGCGCAAGTGTGGAGAAGCATGTATAGCCAGTACACTTCGTACCTGTCACTTCTGTGAACATATTCTCGCCGGGTTGTACCCTTGAATCGTAATGTGTAGACGCCTCGATGCAGAAAGAATGCGGCTTCAGTGAGAGTAATGATGCCACAGGCAAAAATGATAATGACAAGTATCCAGTCTTTAACGTCCATGATTTTTCCAGCAGGTCTCGCTAACAAACATTTTACGCCAATTGTATGCAAAACCATAAGCACTGATCATATGTCAGGATTGATGATAAGGCTCTGAAATTTCAGACTTACTTTTTATTTTTTGGATTAAGTAAAGACTCCGCCGCTCTCTTTGAGGCTTCCTGTCTTGAGGTAAATCGCTTCAAAATATCCGGACCAGTTAGACTCAACACAACCGTTAAAAGTTGCCATAAAGTCAAAAAAACCAATAAACCATAAGAAACTCCCCTGAATATTGTTCGATTGGCCATAACCCAGTCGAATTGTTTTAGCAAAGGAGCGCCTATACCAACTAATAAAACTGCCGCAAGAATTGCTGTGGAATGAACTATAGGAGTGAAGAGATTATGTATACCTGCACTGCCACCGCTTGAATCCCCGCCGCGGAATGATTTTTTTAATCTTTCTGGATAGATAATTGCAAACCATGCTCCAACAACAGCAAAGATGATTGATGCAGTAGTCCGCAGCGCTTCGAATAATGGCCATTGAAGTGCAAAAGCTATGTGACGCCCGAAGTATCCTGCCCCAAAGACGAGGATCAGAGCAAGCATAGTTAACGTCACTTTTACCTTCATTACAATCCTGACCCTCTAAGGATAATGTCTTTTTTTGCAACCAAATCAGTTAGTAACGATTGCAGGCTTACAATCTCATCGTTTTCTCGCTCGATGCGTAACTCGTAAGTTGTGCGAGAAAGTGAATTGCTTAGCCAATAAACCTTACCAGGCTCCCCCCTAAAGACAAACCCGTAATCATTGATTTCTGATGGATCTTGCTCCCATTGATTAATCATTTCATTAACCTCTTCAAGGCCAACATCAGGTGAGATGATGTATTTAACCTTAGTGGTGTCAGCCGCAGCTTGCGGTGCGCCTGCATATAACTTCTCAAGGAGCTTTTGCCAAAATGCTAAATCCGGCGCAGTACTTAAATTGAGTTCCAAAACTCGTTCGATTTTCGAGATAAAATTGGCTTTTTGCCTGATTTCTTCATGCTTGCCTGGATTCTTTAGCATCCCCGTATTAAAGCGTGGTTGGTAGTTCTTACGCTCTTCATGGTCATCATGTATATCACGCATGTAACCTGTGATTCGAAGCTCATGAGTTCCATCCTCTAACTCAAAAACCTCAGACTTGGCATGCCTGGAAGATTGCTTCAAGAAGCATTGTATATACTTTTGCAATGTTCCTTGCGCAGTAACTTTGTTATGCAATCTAATAGTTGCCATCAGGTTCCTATCGGCAATGAACCAAAAATACGTAGCAAATCCAGGTATGTTTCCCTCAGGAATTGGACTCATGACAACCTCTGGATCCGCACCATATCTGGCATTTTCGCTTAAAGATGGCATGCGCTGTCCATTGCTTGGTACTTCATTCCATAAAAGCAGGACCCAGTCATCACCAAAATTTTTTGCATCAACTAAATAAGCTGGATAGCGCTCTTCATCCGCTTCGAATGTTTTTGTTTCTTTCAGCGTTTTCTGCCCAGCCCAACCATTAAGATCAGCTAATATTTCACTTAAAGTGGCAAAAGCATGCTCCTTCGAACCTGCTCGATAAAAGCCTGCATTACGAACTTGATAAAAAGTAAAAGTAGCTTGTTCGTTAATCATAAACCTCAACCCTGAGTAATAGGAAAAGGTCTAATTTATTATTAAAAAAGCTTTACTGTTAGCTGTGGATTTGATCAGTACCGAAAGCTGTATAAAAACACAGTAATGACATTATTTCAAGCCTCAAGCAATTCTCGTCAACCTTCTCGCCTTCCTCGCTAAGTAGTCATCAGCCACCGCATCGTACTCTTCTCGGGTGAAGCCATTCTGCTCAGGAAACTTCGCCGCCATCATCATATGGAATTCGGTCACTGTGTGTTGTGCTGCTTCTTATCCCACTCCACCCGATCCGCATCATCCAGAGCAAAGATCGCCGCCTCAAATTCTTCCCGGTCAATCTGAAGTGGTTTGCAGGCAAGGTAGGTGTTGATGTCTTCCAGGCTGATTGGAAGCGGCGTAGCAGCCATACCTGCGTATCGTCTGCTTCTGGTGATTACTGCGTAAGCGGCGAGAATTTCGCTGCATACGCCGTCCGTTTCAGGCTCAGGGATAGGTGGTAACTTTAGGCGCTCTCGCTTCCAGCGGTTCTTTTCGCCGTGCTCTCCGCCGAACTCCCGGAGCCAGCTTTGACAATCGAGGACTTTCCCACGGTTTCCCTAGTCTGCGCCTCTTTACCGTCAGCGATATCGGATGCCGTGCTTAGCACAGCCCAGTACAGCTCTGGATGCTGAAGCATCAGCGCTTTGCCTTTCTCCGCAGAATATTCGATGGCAGTCTCGTTCCCTGCTTCGTCAGCCTCACCCACCCCTTCCCAGTCCAGCAGCAGATGCTTTGCCACTGAGTCAATCAGCAGGTCGTCCGAGATGTCGCTTACGTCGATATCTGCGGGGTTGAAATCCGATGTCCCGACCTTAAAGCGATCATCAAGCTTGCTGATATGCCGGCGCACCATTGCATTATGAGAGCGGAAGGCCGGATTGCTGATGGAGCCAATCTTCAGCTTCAGGCCTTCCATAGGCTCAATCCAGCGCTCGGCATTGGCATCGAATTTAGGTGTTTTCAGAATGAGCATGTTCTTCTCTGTTAGCAGCCCGCCGCTATGGACGGGCGATTAGATTAAGACGCAGTGACGGTGATCGCCGTGGTGGCCGTGTACGAGCGCGCCTTGGCAGTGATGGTTGCTGAACCTTCTTTCACTCGCGTGACCTGCGCAGTTTTCTGGCCGGTTGATGCGACGGTAGCTACTGACGGGTCTGAGGATTCCCAAACTACCGTATCCGTAGAACCCGCAGGTGTCATCGTTGCCGTCAGGGTCACATTGGAGCCTACGGCGCCAGTCGAGGTTGCAGGCGCGACACTCAGCGCTGTTGCAGCAACTACCGCAGAGCGGGTAATGGTCGGCGGCGTGTCGGCCGCCGTGATATTGAGCTGCACCTGCACGATGTCAGTATTGCCACCATCCGGCCAGTCACCGTCAACCTGCACAGCTGGGAAGTTGAAGACGTATTTGCCTTCGTCGTTCTCAAGCGTGAAACCGAACTGCATGGTTTCGCCAGACAGCGTTTTCTTCCAGGCGTTGTAGGCGTCTTTCGACCACGACAGCGTGATGCTGCCAGACGGGGTGAACGTGGTCGGGATGTTGGCGCCGGCGAACGGGTTGCCACTGCCGATGCAGCGTTGCGTCTGCAGGTTGTTGTCAAACTGGATGTTGAAGGTATCGACGCAGAAGCCATCGCCGCCCGCAACGCCATTGAGCGAAATTGCTGTAACCTGCTTGAAGGTGTAGCGAAGGTCGCCAGCACCATCAACAGGGTTGGAGAAGTAACTGGTATCGTCTGCTTTAGTATCGAAGCCGAGGCCAGCAAAGGTCACGGTGGCGGTGATATCACCGTCATTAGGGATCGACAGCTGGAATGTGCCTACCTGACAGCCGCGGGCAATCGACGCTACGCCGATATCCTCTGCGTAAGAGGCGACAGAAAACGCGATTCGGTCGTTGCCCATGGTCAGCACGTTGTTAACCCAATCCGTGCCAAAGCACGAAGCAAGGAAGTCATCGTGCTGTCCCCAGCGGAACTTTGCACCGACATCACCGCCCACATCTACCGTGCCTGTAGAGCGCCCCTGGGCCATGCGTGAGCCGCCGATTTCATCGTTGTCGATCATGTTCTGCGACGGGCCCACACCGAAGCTGCTGCGTTTCAGCAGATTCCATGTGCCGGCCGCGGGAGTGGTGCCGGGCGTGGTTTCGCGGATGTACGCGGTAACGACCTTAGCGCCTGAGCTCATAATAATTTCTCCGGGGTTATGCGCCTCATACGGCGCGATAAGGTATTTGAATGTTCATCTGCGCCCAGCCATCCGTTTCACCGGCATCGATCGCTGAGACCGCAAAGTAGCCCAGTCTGCCGTCCGTCTCGAACTCGAACAGCTCGCGCAGCTTGTCGGCCGTCTGCGTGATGAGCAGCGATCCAGAACCGGCTGGCACAAAAATTTGAATGACGGCGATGCCTGTCCGCTGAACAACGGGGCCAGCACCGATTTCGTTTGCCGCTGCCATGCCGGGGATATTGGTCAGCCTCGCCCAAATGGATTTTCCGGAAGGGTCGTAAGTTGGCCCGTTCGGATAGCTGACATCTTCTGAGGCAATAGCTGTCTGCGCCGTCATCCTAGAGATGATGGCGTTCCTGATTTCAGTGAGCGTCATTTGTAGGCCTGAGTTACACCGTGGAATGCGTTAGCGTAAACACCCGTAGGCGCCTGTTTAGAGTGTCCGTTTTCCAGCCTTTCGCTGTAAGGGAGGTTCGACTGGATATAAATCACTGAGTAAGGCTTAACCTGGGCAATTACAGCTGAGCCCTGCTGGATGGTCTTCGTGCCAACTTTGTCCGGCGCGGCCGGCTTAGAGTAGTCCGGTGAACCAATGCTGACGATGTGAGAGGCTCGAAATGAGCCGCCTGTATACCCTTTAGGGGCCGGACTCATCCAGAGATCGGGGTTACCTACTGGCGATCGCTGAATAATCTCAGTCAGCAACGCCATTGAGATGATGCGAAGCTTCTTTCCCACATCTTCCTCAATCAGACCAGCAAAAATTGTCGGGTCGTTATCCCACCCCTTAGCCATTACTTTCTCCTTAACTGGATGCGGTACGTCGCGCCAGCCGGATCGGGCGATAGCGTCACTATGCGGTAGATTTGGGGTAAGCCTGTCGCAAGGTCTGGCGCTGTGATGCCGTGGCTCTCGCTGGGAATATCCGTTACTTCGTTGGCCAGCGCGGTAAGGCGAAGGTCGCCATGCAGGATATTCACACCATCAATGCGGCTCAGCTCATAACGGGACAGCACTCCGCGACCAGAATAGCTTCGCGTGGTTTCGCTGCCTGTCTCCGTAACCGGATCCCATCCAGCCTGCACCGTGTAACTTCCTGTGAAGTCGTGCACCGCATCAGAAAGGTCAGTATCGAATGCCTCAGCAATCTCAGCCTGTAGCTCGTCTCGAATGCCCATTATCGATACACCCTGAAAGCAAGAGGATTGCTGCGCCACGGCTTGAGCAGAGCGAGAGCTAACTGAACATCCTCCGGCAGCAATGAGCTGCTAACAGACTGGGATGATGCATAGCTCTTCGTCACCCTCACCCCATCAGCATCAACCGTTTTACTGGTCAGCGCGCCACATTCAACCTGCTGCTTATAGAGCACGCCAGCGGCAGCTGCAGATGCCAGAAATGCGCCTGCCTGTTTCACATCATCAGGAGTGACATCAGGGATGCTCTGCAGGTTGAGCGCGGTCAGGTAGGCGTTAGCCTGTAACACAGCTCTGGCCTTCTTCTCTGGCGTCGTCCAGTCAGCGCCAAGCACCTCATCCACGTCAGCGACGGTAATGTACGTTGTCATGTTCACTCCGTGCTAGATGGGGCCGAAGCCCCAAGGATTACTGTTATGATTCCTGAGCGGCTTTGAGCTGCTCAAGAAGTGCAGCCTGAGACGCGTTGCCTTTGTACTCAATGCCCAGCTCATCGAGCTTAGCTTTAAGCTCTGTTGCACTCAGGCTGTCCAAAGGATCGCTTTGACCACCGCTTGCGCCTTCAGCCAGCTTTGCATTGGCCGCATCCAGTTGCGCCTGCAGGTCTGAATTTTTTTTCTCCAGCTCAGCCACATCTGCGGCTGTTGGCTGAACGCCAGAACCATTGCCATGGGTGCCATCATCTTTTGGAGTAACGCGGGCATGATCCACGCCACCGGTTTCACCAACGGTCTGTGGGCCTACCACAATTTCACCGTTCTTTTCGGCGAACCCCCAACGTGCCTTCTTCTCAGGATCGACGTAGTTATCTTTTTCAACGGTCATTTCTGACTCCTTAGAAGCCCCACAAAAGGGGGCGGTTTAGATTAAGCGGCAACGTTAGAGGTCACGAAGGCCAGTGGGATTTGCTTGCGAGAGAACTTGCGATCCCAGTTGGTAGACAGAGCAAGATCGCTCCAGTTAGCGGAAATCGGGCGGCTGGTTCCCGGCGTGCCTGTGATGGTGGTGCTGTTGAAGGAGTAGCCCAGCGGGTGAATCACGAAGTTACGACGCGTCCACAGTGTTTCTGCACCACCACCGTTGCCGCGTGCAGGTTCGCGATCATATTCCATATCATCTTCATCCTGCTCTTCGGCATAACCAAGAGCGCCCGGACCAAAGATGATAGAGAGGTACTTCGCATCGGCACCAGTTCCCACAACTGGTAGACCATCGTCCAGCACAACAACCATGTTCTGGTAGCGACCGAACTCTGGCACCTGATCCGCAATCGGGGTGAAATCAATCTGGTTAAGGATTGAGAGTTCGGTATACACAGCAGAGTGCATCGCGATGACGCTCAGCGCCGTGGTACCGGATGGCGTGATGATTTGAGGGCTATAGTCACCCATCGTCGCGCGGGCACGGATAATTGCAGCTGCGGTGATAGGGCCACCAGCGTCAACAACCATGTCGCCAGCATTACCAGCAACGTTGCCGTTGTAAATGCCGACCACAGTGGCAATAGCCCGGCGCTGAGCAACGCGCTGCCAGTAGCTGGTCAGACGGCTTGCCACGAACTCTAGCGGATCCTGATTGGTGATATTTTTCACCAGGCTCATCGCGTTCCAGCCTTCATTCAGGTACGCAGCGCGCGCCTGCATGCTGGCAGAGGTTACTGACAACGGAACCGCGATGTCGGTGTAAACGTCATTCGAGTAGTTGGACTCAACAGACGCATCCAGATCAACCCACCACGGAATGGTGAAGGTGTTTGATGGCGACGCCAGCAGCGTGCTCATGTCGCGGTTGTTTGTCAGGATGCCTGACTGGAAAAACGCGGTTTTCTCAGCAGTGTTTACCTGCATGTAGTCGCGCAGCTCGTCGCGGAACACTACGTCAGAAAGAATGGTTGGCATTGCTTAAATCCTTATTTGGATGCCTCATGCACTGCTTTAAGTCGCGCATGTTCGGCGGGGTTAGTTCGGCGAAGCTCAACGCGCTCCATGCCGGATAATTGCTCCCATGTTTTGGTAACCCGGTCACCACTCTTAGGCGCGGCCCCGCCGCCACCTGCCTGACTGCCGCGTACGAGGGATGCGTAACGCGGAGAGGTTTCGAACTCTTTCTGCAGATCAGCGAGAGTGCTGACCGTGAGATTGCCTGACTCATCAGTGATGCGTACCAGCCCTTCTGCCACCTTCAGGCGGCGCGCAATGAACTCGGTAAGGATTTCGGCGTTAGAGCCATCTGCAATGGCCGTTGCGACGCGAGTAGCCGCAAGGTTGATGTCTCGCTGTTCAATGGATCGGCGAAGCTCTGTAAGGCTGTTACGCTCACGCTCAAGCTCAGCCTGTGAGCTTTCAAACAGTTGCTGATAGTTTCCTTCAGCACGAGCACGCTCATCGGCCTCTCGCTGTGCCTGCTCTTCAGCTGCACGGCGACGTTCCTGCTCGGCCTTCTTCTCTGCCAGAAGCTCGTCACGCTGGCGCTTGAGGCCGCTGACGTCTTCCTGCGGGATGCCATCAACCTGAAGCTGATACACCTCTCCCTGCTGCACATACAGCGCCTGTTTGGCTTCTTCGAGCTGAGCGAATTCCTCAGCGGTAAGCTGATACTTCAGAGTCATACATTCTCCTGAATGGATGTGTGCTGGCCCAGCCAGCTATGGGTTAGATATAAAAAAGATGTTAAATTCAGGTGCTTAATGGAGGGTTTATGTCTACTAATTCGAAATCGGTATTTATTACTTCTATATTTCCTGTCCTATGTGCTTTAGCTGGCGCAGCGGTGACGGCTATATTTGGATGGCTAGGTAATTATCAGCAGGCAAATATTTCATATAAAAACGCATGCATAATTCGAATAGATCATCAAGAGGAAAACTTGAGGGAAAAATATTCTACGTTTTTGAAAGCTTGGATTCACTTTTCATATTCTCCGGACATGAGGCATCTCAATAACGAGATTTTAAGGAATTTAGCGCAACCTTTGGCATCGTCCGCTATAGATATGGCCGCATACGCGCCGGATAAGCTCTCCAATTTATCTTACGACATCGGCGGTGCGTTGAATTCTTCCATCAGCAGTAATGACGATATAGAAAAACAAAAAAATTCCATTAGAGAAGCCATTTCACTCACCGGCAAAGCAAACGACGCCTTCAGAGATGCAATAAAAGAATTAGACACGAAAAGAGGAAGTTGTGGTTAAAACTCTCCAGCAAGCTCAAAAGCATGCGGCTCTAATTCTTTGAGTTGGTCGAGAGTGTACTGCTTGCCATTGTCGTCGACGAAGCGATCAATGCTAAGGTCGCCCTTGCTAAACAGTTTGTAGCGCGCAGGCCCGAGCACCTCTTTCTGGAATGCTGCAGGCTGCCTTGCAAGCCAGTCACCGTAACTGGTGTTGCTACTGACCTGCTCAACGCCGTCCGGCCCTTTTGACGGGCGCGTGCTACCGGGAATCTCGCGCTGGTACCCAGGCTTGAGAACCGGCACGATTGAAGATCGGCATCCCCAGTGAGCAGGAGGCTTTGGCCCATCCAGTGTATATACCTTCCTGTCACGAGCGCGGCATACCGGCGTTGTTCTGCTGTCGAGCGTTGCTATCCAGCGATGTCCCTCAAGGATGTCGTCATTCTGCTTCAGCGTTTCCGCTCGTGCAGACGAGGCAACGTGATTTGTCATCGTCCTGACCAGCGAGCCGACCTGCTCCTCATGCGACACGCCCAGTGAGGTAAGGCGCCTGACGATTTGCTTCTGCGTCTCACCGAGAGATGAGCCGATAGCGATTTCGCTGAGGATATCAGCCGTTTTCTTGCTGCCGAACTGCGCCAGCGCGCCGGTGATGTCAATAACCTGCCTGCCCTTGCCTACTGCAAGCTCCAGCGGGTCAGCCAGTACAGCAGCGGCAATCATTTCTACCGATGGCTCAGCGAGGCGAACAGAGGCTTTAACGATCTGGCCCAGCAGTTTGCTATTGAAGGTGAACTCGTATTGCGCGAACTCACCCATATCGAGCTTTTGCTGCTGCGACAGCTCACCGTAAATGGCGTTCAGGTCATTACTGAGTGTTTCCATCTGCCGATTATAGCGAGCAGTGGCGTACTGGCTCAGCCCTTCGTTAACCGCCTCTTTAGCGCGCCTGATAGCCTTGCGGACAAACTTAGCCGCCTTACCAGCAAGACCCGAACCGAATCGCTGTACGTAAACCTGATGGCGCGTGGCGGCGTCTGTCGTGTAACCGTCTGCGCTCATGGTTATTCCTCAGTGACCTGGTCAGGGGCATTAGTAAGGGTATCGCCATCAACAGGCGGCTCCTCAGCGCGCTCCGCATCAATGTCATCGTCGTTACGGTCAGCCTCAAGCCAACCGGTCTGACGGAACCTGGTGCGAACATCACTCTTAGCGATGATGCCCTGCTGCCAGCTCTGGATGAGTGCCAGAACATCCTGCGAGGTGAGTGAAGCGTCAAAGAACTCCTGATTCAGCCAGAACACGGTATTGGTCATGTCAGTTTTGCCGCTCATATACAACTGAGCATCCAGAATAGCGCGCTTGAGCGCCTCACTGACGTTACCGGCAATCGTACCCAGTACGCTGTTGTCGCTGCTGTAACGTATGCGGGCGGCTTCTGCTGTCTCGTTCTGCCCTGACTGCTGCACGATGCGCGCACCAATCATCAGCATCTGGTTCTCTTTTTCCTGCATCAGCTTGAGCGCGAGCTGGCTTTCACTGGCCTGCAGCATGATTGCATTGCCATCAGAGCCAAGGGAATAACCCCTTGTTGAACCAATCTGGATTCCGCCAGGGTTCCAGGCCTCGAAAGATTGCTGGTCGATATTGGTCGTGAAGAACAGCGTTGGCTGGCTGCTGATGAAGCCTGATTCCTCGACAGTGGCGCTGTTACCGTAGTGGAGCACATTCACCTCAGCCAGGTCTTCGAGCGGCGCCTTATCAATGCGAGCATCGTTGCTCTCAGCACCGAAGAAGTAGAACGGGATGTGATCGAACGTTTTGCCGAGGTGGTCTGTCGGGTAAACGTCGAGCTGCGGCGCTTCGTACGGATCACCCTCATGCCACATACGGTGTCGATACACGCCATCTTCCAGCGTCAGGGCGCGAAACTGCTTGCGTACGTCGAAGCTGAACTCGTCGGCCTCCACTTTGTTGTAGCACTCAGCGAACACAACCAGCGTAAGCTTGCGCACGCCGTTAATCACATCCTCGCGCCAGTTGATGATGCTCAAGGCTTCGTAAAGATGAATGTGAGCAAGGCGCCCTGCTGTCTGCGCTTTTGTCGGGCGTGTGCCTTCTGGTGAGTCACTTGTCGGATAGTCCACGAAGAAACCACCGCGGCCTGTATCGAGGTCTTCACCTACAGCCTCTTTAGAAAGCTGCTCAAGGCTTGTGCCGTCGCCGCTGGCGTTTTCGATGAGGTATTTCACCGAGTCCGGCAAATCCACCTCGGCGGTCTTGCGGAACACTGCGCCAATTAGTCCCTGACGGGTGCGCCCAGTGATGTTTAGGAACATAGCGCGCTTCAGTAATGCCGCGTAACGCTCCTGATTTTCTTTGCTCTCATTGGTCGGGTCAGGCATTGGCAGGTAGCGAATGCCCTGGTCTTTAATCGCACGGCTGCCGGCCACGCAGTCTTTGACAAGCTGCCATGACTCTGCGGCATCGCTGTATTCTTCTCTTGCGTATGAATAGTTAGCCATAGTCGCTTATCGTCTGAAGGAAACTGGCGCATGTACCATTTTCCGAATGATGGGGAAATCTTTCAGAATGAAGTAGCCAGCAGCATCATTGGTATGGTCATTCCCTGCTGATTTATCAGGTTCGCCATTGTCTGCCCATATCTGCTGCTCAAGATTTTCAGTGTATGTTGGACATCTTTGAACGTTCACCTTGTACCTGCGCTCGCCCAAAGCGTTGCAGAACATGGCGTTCATAGTGTTTATGCGATCTTTTACCGGAGGGTTAGCGGCTTCAGCTCTGACAGTAAATCCTGAATCACGCAGCTGAGAAAGGTCGGTCTGGCTTGCGTTGACAGACTTTCGCGAATCACCAGATGCGTCAGGATAGATATAAATTTCACGCGTCTTCTCGAAAACATTCTCATCCGTCTCTTTCCAGAACTGACGCTTGATGCGCTTGATCATATCAGGTGTATCGTAGCCACTGGTTATCTCTGCGACTGCGCGCGGCAGTCCGTCACGCTTGACGTGAACAATCCCTGCCATTTTCCCCACGTTAAAGTCCATGCCTATGAATAGTGGCTCTCCGGGCTGTTCCTCATCGGTGCAATTATTAAGCGTGCGGTCGAATTCATGATAAACAGTGCCGCTATTCAGGTTAACGAATAGCCCACGCAGATATGCCTTTATCAGCTCTGGCGGATAAGACCCCATGAGTGACGATATATAGTCTGGCGGGAGGTTCTTCTCATTATCGAACGTGCTGGCCTGCACAAGCCCATAGAGTGTCGACAGCTCTGGTTTATCCCTTATGGCTTTGACGAATTGCTGATAAACAAACTTGAACCCCTCAGGGGTAGTTGTAACGTCGATGCCATTTCTTAACCCATCGCGCTTATATCGCATACGGGCAATGATTTTTCGCCATGCTTGCTGGGCCTTGACGGCTTTCATCACATCCAGCTCATCGACGAGCGCATTTCCAATCTTAAAACCTACAATTGTCTCAGGCTTTTCCATTGAGCGGCATATCGTGGTTCCACGGTAGATGCGGCCTTCATAAAAATGGACTTCTTTATTGCTCTCGTTAATTTTTACATTAAGGCCCCAGTCGTAAGCCACTTCTTCCACTGTAGGGTAGAAAATGTCACGTATCTGCGGATATGTCGGAGCAAAGTATCCCTGATTTACCTTCGGGAATTCCCAAAACCCCTTACAGATACCGCCACAACCAATCCACGTTTTACCGCTACCAAAGCCAGCGACATACGCCTTAAATTTGTGGGGCATGGAAAGAAAGCGAGCCTGAGGAATATTAAGCGTCGGGCTGATTCCCATCGTAATTCCTCGCATCAACTACATTCACATTAATTTGCACGGGCGTAGGTTCTACTTCTCCACCTTCCTGCTCAGGGCCGAAAAGCTGCAGGTGCTTCATCAGGTCAGTTAATGCTGCACGCTTATCGTGTAGTTTGAACGTAGTCTCTTCTATATCGTCATCACCGCGAGAGGTTACTTTGACCTTTATCTCTTTTATGGCGGCAGCGGCTTGTCTCGGCAAATCTTTAACGTTTGTTAAATCGCCACGACTATCGAGGATGTCTTGAAAGTTGGAGAACCCAATGGCGGCCATCTCAGCTATGACACGATCAGCCGTTATGAGCTGCCTTTCAGCTGCTGCCTGAAGTTGCCTGTTTACCGCAGTTCTAACCTTAGCCTTACTTAGCAATCTTGAGGCAGTAACAGAAGCAGAGTCTTCACTGTAGCCTGCCCTGATTGCCGCCTGTGTTCCATTTCTGTCTTTGACATATTCGAGAACAAATGCGGCCTGCATAGGCGCTAGGTCTTCATCCTCGACAACTTCTTCTGCGCTGGTTCGCAGGTTCGCATTTTGGTTCGCGGTGCGAACTTCACCCTGCCCCCCAGTGCGAACCTTTACTGGCTTCTCCCATCCTTCCGCTTTTGCCTTTTTACGAATGGCTGTGTCACTTACGCCATGCTTTTCTGCCAGAGCGCGGATTGAGGAATCGCCTGCACGATATTCGCGCTCAATGGCCTCCCAATCCGGTTTTGCCATATTTACTCCAATAAAAAACCGCCCGTAGGCGGTTAGTTTGTCAGGGTGGGATTCGAACCCACGCTCTTGCAGTATCGGTCACGTGCACCACTGCTCGATGTAGCTCATGTCACGCTTTGTCCCGTCAGAACTTTCGCTCGGCCATCTCGCGCACCTGACTTACAAATCATAACCCAGCTTACTGAGTGATTAAAGCCGTGTAAGCCGCTTCAATGGCCTCCCAATCTGGTGTAGCCATTACCCCCCCTACTTAACACAAATACTCAAAATAAAATCACCACTTAACAGTAAGTTAAAAAATATTTTCGTTTTTTATTAAAAAGCCGATTCCTTATCGTAATTGCACTCTCCTTCAAGCAATCCCGCTTAAGGAAAGCCCTTGAGGAGAGGCTATGAAAACGATATTCACATTTCTTTCATTAATGATAATTTGTGTAACAGCCTTGTCGATGAAAGAAAGCCAGCTACATGCATGGGAAGCGGTTTTACGAGTAGTGCTCGACATTATTCTGACATTAAAAGTTAGCTAAACCTTGCAGGAGCGGTTCACATTAAGCCGCTCCTGTTATCGATTCCTATTCGCATTCGGAGTTATGATCATATTTACTCCAATAAAAAACCGCCCGGAGGCGGCTGTTTTCAAATTTCAGTTCTAAGATAAATCGTGGCTGACTTCTTACGACCCATCTTGCCTCCATAATGGTCAATGGAGCCTTCGTGCTCTAAGATAGCCGCAACAGCTGGCATATGGTTATTGTGCAACCCAGGCACCTTCCCTATATATCTTTTTAAATCTTTCTTCAGAGGGGTTAACCCGTGCACTGTTTTGGTATTCGCTGACAGTTGCACTAACATTGCTAGCCAGTTGTCGTGCGGAATCATGACTTTTTTTAAAGGGAGCTTACCCATTTGGTCGATTGGTATAATTTCTATCCCTGCCTGAACTCTCCTATATTGAAAAATACCAACTTGACTGTCCTTATTGTAAGGGCCCAATGTTTGCAATACCTTCATGCCACCTCCCGATTAGTTTCAGAGAGAATAATCGGCATTCATCAGAAAATCTTTATCATCATCGGGTGCACTCGCAAATGCGCCCTGTGATGATCATTGCGAAGCTCTATACCAAGCCTGCCATCGGTAGGTGTTGAGGCGGAGCGTTCTAACACAATCCGCATTCTCAACGTCCGATTGCAGGTCTGTGTCACTGTCCTTTCCAGCTGAGCTGAGTTTGCACGGCGGGTTCATCAAATCCTGAGATATTGTTGGCCGCGTCGATTGCTCGCTGCCGCATGCTGACAGCATCGTCATCAAACCGGCACAAAGTGCGATTCGGGTCTTGCACATATTTCACCACGTCGCGGGTAATGGTTCGGTAAATGACTTTGCCGTCCGCATTGGCTGTTGCCGCCTTCTTCTCAATGGGGACCAGTTTGGCTTCGGCCTTCTGTTTCTTCAGTGCGTAATCAGCGTTAACTTTGGCACTGTGCGCATACCAGCCGTTGCGGTAACGAATCTCTCCGTAACCTATGGCAATAGCTATCATCGCAACGATGGGGATCAGGTATGCGCGCAAGCTAAATGTCATTTGGACCATCCGCCAGGCAAAGAGACCGCTCCATATCACGGCGATTCATAAGACCTTTCCACTTCATGCCACCGGCATAGACCCAGCGGCGCAGTTCCTCACAAGCTCCAGCTTGGTCGCCGCTGTTCAGCTTCTTCAGCAGGGTGGATTTAGAGAATGCAGAAGTGCCGACGTTATAGGTGAAACTGTAAAGAGCGGCACGGGGATATTCGCCCAATGGCACTTGAACCATGGAATCGACAGCCCTCTTTACAGGCTTTAGGTCATTCCACAGCAGCCGATCGCATTCGCGGTCAGTGTAGGTTTTACCCTTGATGATGTCGGTGCCGGTATGACCGTCACAGACCGTCCAGACTCCGGCCACATCTTTGTACGGTTCATAAGCGCGACCCTCAACGCCGTCTTTACCGCCGAGAAATACGGTCGCAATAAACATTGCCCCGCCACCCGCAGCAGCTATCAGCTTTTTGCGCAGGCTCCATGACATAGCCATATCAGTCATCTCCAACCTTTACGGCCGGGCCATATTTCTCAAGCGCTTTTACCTGAGCGTTGGCGACCTTGCGTTTGAAGTACCAGTTGATGAGCCCTGTAATGACGATACCGAAGATACCCGCCAGCACGCCGATGGCCGACCACTCATCAGGGCTCAGTTTGGTGAGCACACCGTTCAGGATGGTGCCCCCGGACGTGCCGAGGGCAACGCCAGTAACAAGTTTGCTCATAGTTTGAATGCTCATAGACACCTCCCAATGCGGACAGGTGCTGTTTGTAGTCAGGAGAAAAGACGCCCACCGCCACTACGGATAGATTTGAGGTCGCTTTGACTGGCGGGGGCGAAAACGAAAAAGGCACCGCCGAAGCAGTGCCTGTGAATATTTTTGATTAAACTGCCAGTGCTTTTTGCCGATAACCTCACGATATAAACCCAGTGAGGATTAATTGTGGCTACTAAAAATGAAGGAATATGCGGACATTGCCGTGAGAAAGTTTCGCCAATCGTAATCGAAGAAAACATTCTGCGCCGCGATAAATGCCAGTGCCCTAAATGTAAGCAGGATTTGTATGCCTGTCGTTCACCAGGCTGTGATGATTATGCTAAAGGAAGCAAAGGCTACGACGAAGAGTTGTGCCCTTCATGTACAAAATCTTTAGCTGAAAAAGCCGGAACAGCTGCAAAGTTTGTTGCCGGAATAGCCGTAACAATAGGCACAGCAGTTGCCACGGAACGCTTCACCGGTAAGAAAGAGTAAGCCAATAAAACACAAAAGCCCTCGCAGATGGTGAGTCCGGAGGGCTTTCTGATTATCACAGAGTGATGGAACCTGATTTATCGCGTACCGAACAACAGCACGCAACTTCAACTGTTAGAAATCATATCCCCAACTTCGGGAAAAGTAAATAGCTCACTATAAATTTATGAGCTATTTCCGATTGCGCTATCCAGTAACCCTATTAAGGGCGGTGTTTGCCCATGATTCCTCTATATCAAGCTTGGTGATCAGCCCGTCATAGAATGCCTTTGCGCTCTTTTTCCAGGAGTCCAGGCTAATGGCATCAGTTATCCCACAGATAGCATTGTGCGCCTCGGTTGAAGGTATGCGCTCATAGCCTCTACCACTGCATCGCTTACAGTCGCCCATTACCGGCACGCCCTGCTTTTCGGTCTCAGCTTTCATTACCGCACGCCCGCGTCCGTTACAGTCTCGGCACGATGCTGTTATCAACCCCTTGCCTTTGCATTGCTTGCATAATACGCGAACTACCTCTCTCACGTTTCTGCTGTGGCCTCCGGAGAGAGGCGATTTCATCGAGAACACGTCTGCCTCAATGAAACCTCTGGCTTCGCAGCAACTGCATGGCTTTACGCTTGCAGCACTGCGGCAATAATCGTGGTAGGCATAAGTTGCGAGCGTTTGCATGACCGCTGATTTAATATTGACATCAAGCTTGCGAAAGGCGGCAACCTTATCGCAGGACTGCAGTGCAAATTCAGTTAACAGGGATACGGCGCGTGCGGCGTCGTTCTCGCTTACCCCAACCTTCCCCATGAAAGCGCTGTAACCGAGCGGGGCGCGAGACATAGCCATACCCATGCTGGCAATGTAATCCGTGCCAGTTAATGTGTCTGGTGACGTCTGAGGCGCTGTTCCGCTGAAGTTCTGCCCCTTTGGAAAATGGTACTTCACTGTAGCTTCTAAGCTCATGCTGCCTCTCTTTGCTTAATCAGTTCACGCAGCAAAGCCCTGTAACGCGCACGTATGTCGTCCAGTTCTTCTCTGGTGTATCGGTGAGGTTCGTTGTTTGATTCGAGCGCCACAACGCGCTGAAGGCCGATCTTGGTGATGAGGTTGATGCGGTAAGGACCAATCGCGCCGGAGTGATGCACGTTGCACGACGCACACTGGCTGTGCACATTGTCCTCGTTAAATCGAAGTTGTGATGCTGCCGCTGTCGTCCGGAAATGCCCCGCGTGGTAACTAACCGCCGTTGTGCTGCCGCAGCTTATGCAAATATCCCCGTCCCGCGTCCTGATGTAGTCGTTAAACGCCCGCTGGGTCATGTTGATCCAGTGGCTTAACGGCTTCACATCTGCTTTGCGTTTGTTCCATGCCGCGCGCTGCTCTTTCTCCAGGCGCATTTGCTTGCGCTCGGATAGGTGGTTAGCGAGTTGGATGGCACATTTAGGAGAGCAGACGGTTTGCAGGGTATTGCGGGGAGTGAATTTATCAGGGCAGATTTTGCATTTCTTGGGCTTCGGCGGCTTCGGCTTGATGCCTTTAGCCATCATTTTCTCCTGTCATGTCGTAAGCCGGATCGGCAAGCAGCCAGAAGTTGAGACACCCGGTGCAGGCACACACTTCCGACGGCTTGAGGCCAGTTCCACAGCCAGCGCACAGCAAAGCAGACTGCCCGCCACCGCCAGTATGCGGATTTGATTGGTTGATGTTGCTCATGTTCTTCCCACTCCATGTCGCATTCGCAGGATTCGCAACTTATGCCGTAGTGATGTTTATCCTCGCTGGTGAGGATGGCGTGACAGCGAATGCAACGCTCATGCATGCGGGATCAACTTGCGGCCATGCGACATCAGGCTTTCACGTTCAACGTAAGTTGTGACTGGCGCAACAGATGCCACCGGCTTCCAGATGAGGAGCATTGAGCCTTTGTTATTACCGTTCACTGGCTGCTTTGTGTCTGATCTCACAAAGGACAGGCGCCCGCCCGTTATGATGCGGATTTCACTGATGCTCTCCATTGCATCGCGAAACCAGCCAACCGACATATCAGCCGGCACCAGCATTACTGTGCCAATGCAACCGTATTTATTCTGGTCGGCAGCCTTCTTAACCCAGGGGGAAATGTCGCTGTAAGGCGGATTGCACCAGCAATATCCGTCCAGTCCGGGGATCGCCCATGATTGTGTAAGCCCGTTATCGCTCTCGGTGAAAAAATTCGGTAGCAGGTGATTGGTTTCACTGGCGGCCACGTCGAGGCAGAAACCGAATTCTGCATGAAGCGCAGCGAATATTTCCGGTGGCGTTTGCCAGAGGTTTCGTATGTCAATCGGGGTATTACTTCCTGTGTAGTCGCTCATGATGTCCTCAGAAATATGAGTAAAGCTGATTGATGATGTTCTGGTCTTTTTTTCCCGCCAAAAACATGCTTCAGGGCAGCGTTGATGAGCGACGAATAGCAGCGCTCAAACTCCTCCTGTTCCATGTTCGCGTAGGACAAGCTCTTTGCCTCTGCCCTTACCTCGCCGCGAATATTCGTCACCATGTCGTAATGGCCCGCCAGAATGGTCAGATCTTTACGGAAACGGTTGAACTGGGTTGTTTCATCGGCATGTTCAAGCCCTGCCCGTTCAGCAGCCCAGTGCTGAAAGCAGAAGTTGAAGAACGCGAAAGCTTTACGATGAAAGGCGGGGTTGCGGGTCAGTTTGATTTCGGCAGTGTACTGCTCGCCGTTCTTGAATCGGGTAAGGCGGGGAATGTCCGACTCAAGCGCCGGGGTGAAAATCCCCCCGGCCGATTTGATCAGCTCGATTTGCATGGCTGGCCTCAATCAATCTCTGCACCAATGCCAAAGCCTCATCTGCGATGCGCTTCTGCTCTGGTGTTGGCTGGGTGTCGTGGATGCTGTCGATTAGTTCGTAGAGAGTGCGGAGTGGATCGGGTCGGATTGGGATTACGTTGCTCATAGGCCAGCCCCGGCGTCGATGATTGTGTCGTGAGCTTCACGCGCCAGCATGTCGATCGCATGAAGACGCGCCCGATATTGATCTGGCGTCAGGTCGCGGTTTTTAGCCAGGTCGATGATTGCCAGCATCATGTTGCGCGCCTGGCGCAGGCTGGGTTGCTCAATTACGAGTTGAACTACCTGTGTCATGATCCGCTCCGTTTTGCCTTGAGTGTGGCACGCAGCATCGCAACGCCTTCGAGCGCTTTTTCGCTGGTGGAAGGGATTGATAACTTGAGCAGCTGCTTGCGCGGCTCCGGAATCTGCTCGCCCGCTTCGATACGCTGGGCCATCTTGCGCAGCTCAGTGCGACATTTAACCCGCAGTTCAGACTCACTGAGGTTATTGGCGCGCATCATGCTGTACAGGCCGGTGACCATCCAGTATTCGGGATTGCTCTTCCAGGGGTAATCCTCGGCAGAAACGTACCCGCCACGTCTGGCGCAGTAGGTCATCACCAGAGAATAGAGTTCGTCCTCACCCGGTAAGCCAGCGGCGGAGAACCCGGCATCTTTGCACCAGGTAATGAACTGGCCCGGCGACGGAAGAAACGGAGAACCGCTGGCACGGGCCAGCTTCATGCCTGCTGAAAGCTGCTGCTTGTTATGAATTCCGTTCTCAGCGAAAGCGGCGATCCACTGGCGTTTCGCTGCTGCTTCGTCGTTGGGGTTACGCCAGGCTGTACTGACCGATGCAGGGAATACCTGCTTCAGGTTGCTGAACAGCGCGTCCACAAGCTTCTCAACATCCTCGTGTACGCCACGATCAACCGGGCGCGGCCCATCTCCTGCTATGCGAGCCAGCGCGCCGGCATCGCGGTTCTGAATTGCTGATACGAGATTTCTCATAGGAATTCATTCTCCCAGGCTTCGCGGCTGTTCCAGTGCTGAGCGGATTTCTGCGGCACTGACTGCCGGTTACGCCCAGGCTGGCTCATCTGCGCCCGAAGCGTGTCCCATTTGGCGCGGAGCTTTGCAGGGCTGAGGATGTTGGTCTGCCAGAAGTGATCGGCGTTGGCCCATTTGAAGGTTTCGCAGATTTCATGATGCGTTGCTTCAAGGGCTGCTCTCATCAGGCGAATGTCATTGGCCCAGGCGGGCCAGTTGGGTTGCTTTGCTGTCGGGGTGATCACCTTAACCCGACTGAAAATCCACTGGGCCGCCAGAAGATCATCACCAGTCCCCCACTTGTCACCTTTGGGTGAGTGGGTCGCCACATCAGGGTTAATCACAGGATTATTTTTCAGTCGGGTATCGGAGGATTCGTCAGAATTCTCAGACGATGTTTTAGTGTCTTTTATGTCTTTTGTAATAGTGTCTTTTGTGTGTCCCTGTTTTGGTGACAACCCTGTCACCGTTTTGGTGACACTTTTTGTCACTGATTTGGTGACAGTGACACCATCTTGGTGACACTCTGGAATTTGCCACTCTGCGAGGTTCTTATTTGGGCCGATAAGCATGCCTTCCCGGACCAAAACACCCATCTGAATAAGCTCGTTTTTCGCCTTGTTCACCTTCTGCCTCGGCAGTCTGGTGAGCTGGCTTATCTGGCTGTCAGCAATGCGATCCATCTTTTTGTTGAAGCCGTATGTTTTCCGGCAAACAGCATGCGCAACCTTCGCCTGATTCCTAGTCAGGTTGGCCCCTATCAGCTCTTCGTACAGCTCGTTTGCCAGACGCGTATATCCGTCGTCTGTGTCTGCCACACGTTGCTCCACGGCCCGGAGTTCGGGCCTGATTGGTGTTACATTTGCAAGAGCGAGACTCATGTTGCCTCCTCCTGCTCTGCTGCATCACCCAGCACCCAACGGAGCGCTGCGGCGTAGTCGCCGTTCGCCTCCGTCAGTGCCTGGGTAATTTCTTTGCGGGATTTCATTCGGGGTTTGCTCTCGCCCATGACAGCGCGTTGGCGGCGGGCGCGTTCGTGGCCCTTAACGTCCGCGCCGACCTGCGCCAGCTCTTTCACCTTTGCGCGCTGTTCTTCAGGCGGCATTGTCGAAAGCTGGCGGGCGTGAGTCACTGTAACCTGTCCTCCCTCCACCGCGTCCTGTACTGCCTGCGTGCAGTCGAGCAGCGCCAGGGTGGCTTTGACAGTCTGCAGTCCACAGCCAAACAGCAGCCCTAAATCCTGCTCATCGTGGCCACGCTCAATCATCGCAGCCATTTTCTTAGCCCGCCCCAGTGGCGTATCGGCGCGCCGGATTTCGTTCGCGCTGACCATGTACTGGGACATTCGTACTGCTGATCCCCGCTTGGCGATCGCCGGCACCAGCACCGGCTCTTTACCCTCAGCACTGAGACGGGAGTTTGCCTGCATGCTATGGCGAACGCGCTGACGGCCATCCACTACGCAGACCTTGCCGGTTTCAGGATCTTTCCAGACCAGTACCGGCTCCAGAACACCCTGATCCATGATGTTGAGGACCATAGCTTCGTCAATTGGGAGATGAATGCGCTCATCGTAAAGTGGATGAGCCGGGTCAGTAACCAGGTGGAGTGCTGTCGGTTCGAAAAACAGCACGTTGCTTTTTCCGCTGGCGCCATAAGCGTCGATTGAGTTCTTAGCCATTGGCACCTCCGAGATTGAAAACCGTAATAATTTGATTCATAATTACTCCTGTGAATTGATCCAGTCTTTTCGCGTTACGCCTCGATGCTGTTACCGCAGCTCGGGGCGTTTTCTTTGGTTAGAATACTTGCCACCTGCCGGGCCAAATGCGCCATTTCGTCATCAACGACACCCCACTCCAGCACTGCTAGCAGCATCGAAAACTTCGGCAGCCAGTCGCGTTTCCAGCGGCTTATCTGCGCCTTATCAACGCCAATTGCTGCGGCGGTCTTTTCTGTGCCAATCAATGCGATCTTGTTCAATAAGGCGCTCTCTATCCTCAGCGCCTCGTTGCGTTTGTTTGCGTAATCCATTTCGTAGAATTCCTTTGTTGAATAAGTAATTGCGCGACGGCCATATGGCTGTCACATGCGAATCATTTGTTTGGTTTACTGCCCTTTTTCAGGGCGGGGATGTTTAAGAGCGGAACTGCTTAAGCTGCGGTCTTTCTTGGCGGGAACAAAACATCAAGGTTAGTTTTGCTGCCCAATTTGTTCAGCGCCTTCACCAGGCGGCGGCATGACTCTAAATCTGGTGCTCGAATTCCGGTTTCGTAGTTGGCCAGGCGGGATTGATTCCATCCGCATGCAGTCGCCAGCACAGACTGAGTGATGCCAAGCTTTTTCCGTTCGTTGGCAATGTTGTTCATACATAGTCCTTAAAAGTGGTCACTCAACGCACATTAAACACGATTTGTGATTTAATCTCAACACAAATCGTGCAAAGCCTATTAACACGGACTGTGATATAAAATGCGCATGAACAGAATCGAAACGATCGCTACCAGAATTAAGCGCTTGCGCGAAGAAAAGGGACTTTCACAGAAGGCTCTGGCGGAGCTTTGTGGATGGGCCTCGCAATCCCGCATCGGAAATTATGAATCAGGCACCAGAAGCGTTAGTGTGGAAGACGCGGAGGTTATTGCAAAAGCCCTCGGTGTTGCCACACCTGAGCTTTTGTTTGGTGACGCCTATAAGGGGCCGTACAAGCCTGGTAAGAAATATCCGCTGATTAGCTGGGTTAGCGCGGGCGCATGGAGCGAAGCGATGGAACCATATTCCCTCGAAGAGATAGAAGAGTGGTATGAGACCGATGAGCAGGTATTTGGCAGCGGCTTCTGGCTGCGCGTGCAGGGCGACTCAATGACTGCCCCTGCCGGGCTGAGTATCCCGGAAGGCATGCTGGTTCTATTTGATACCGGAAAAGAGCCGATCAATGGCAGCTTGGTTATCGCCAAGATCACTGACGCTAATGAAGCAACTTTTAAACGGCTGGTAATTGATGGCGGACAGAAATACCTAAAGGGTTTGAATCCAGCCTACCCCGCCATTCCTATCAACGGAAACTGTCGAATCATAGGCGTTGCCGTTCAGTCTCTTATGAAGCTGTGAGGTTAAAATGGAAGCTGCCATAGTCAAGAGGCCGGTAGGAGCTTATATCATTGCAATCCTTATGGCATTGAAATGGTTTAGCGGCATATCTGTGTTGTGGAACCCTAACACACCACTGATTGCCGTTGCTGTGGTAGAGATGCTTTTGATGATATCCGTTGTAGTTATGGTCATGTCTCCTGCAGGAGGAAGACCTTCAATCATGAAGATTAACGGATGCCTAGGAGCGATTGTCCTTCTTGAGGCAGGATTAGGAATTATTATCCTGAATTATGTTGGCGCCTCATCCCTAATCAGCGCAAAGATTATAGGCTCTACCCTACCGTTCCTGATTGTTATGGTATACATCAACATTTCGAAAAAATTCAAAGCGTTCAAGCAACAATAACGTTGAATCACCTCAATCAAACCCGCTTCGGCGGGTTTTTTTATAGTCCTCAAAAAATAAATTTTCTATCAAATCAATAACATCACATGGCGTGCTTAAATTAATCACAATTTGTGTTGACTGCTAAAACACAATTTGTGATTATCCATCCCGCAACAGGAAGCTGAAGCAACACCAGGACACGAAACTTAGTCCCCGCTCATTAACAAATGGCGCTGAAAAAGCGCAAACATTCAAAGCAGCAGGCTTTGGTGAGAGACAGCGCTCAGCCAAAGCTAACTGACAGGAGAATGACCATGAATGCACAAGAGAAACGCCGTGCAGCTCGCGCTGAGAAACAATCAGCGTGGAAGCAAGCCAACCCTCTGTTGGTTGGCGTGAAAGCCAAACCTGATTGCCGCCCAGTTCTGACACTAAACCGCAAGCCAGTAGATCGCGTGGTTAAAGCAGTCGATACCGAAACCGAATATCACAAGCAGATTCTGGCAGGTGCAGCGAAGTACATCGGGGGAGATATCCAGGGCTCAATTTGCCTGCCCGATGTAGCCATTTACCACGCAGGGCATCGCAAATCAGATTCAGTGACAGCACGATAGTTTTTCGTACAACTGCCGATTAATAGATAAACAGCACAGGGAGGACAGAGATTGAAAAGTACGATGCAATATACCGCTATGCGGGTTAAGCAATTTGGCTTTACTCCGGCAGTTGAAGTTCAGTGCTTAGACACTCGCAGCAAGCAGAACACTGATTGCCTGCTCCTGTTCAAAGCGCTTGATGATGTAGTTTTCCTGGGCGCTGATAACTTTCATCCGCTCATAAAGGCTGAGATGAAGCAGGTAGCCATTGATGCTCTGGCCGCTGGAAAGGGAAAGCTGCAGATAGAAGCAAAGCAGCGCGTCAGTGAGCTGGAGAGCAGCAGAATCCGTCAGGCCAGCATAGCCAGACAGTTCCGGGATGCAGTTGCCGCATGGTCTCAAGACCTATCCGGTTTGAGCCGGGACGTGCAGAACGGCTTGGATGTGCCGACAGTTAAATCCAGATTGATGGCGTTGGTCAGCAGTATGGAAAGGCTAAAGCCAAACAAATGACAACAACCCGCTTCGGCGGGTTTTTTATTGCCTGCAACCAGAGAGTCGAGAAGGCAGTCTCCTACCCTTCTCTGCGTGACAGGCATGAGAGCACATCACAGTGCTTACCAGAAATCGCGATATTCAATGCTGGATATCGCAGATCTAAAGACATCGAAACGGCGAGAGGTTGAGTATGAATGTTGAATGGCAAAATCCAAATGTACCACCGATTGTTAATCGTGGTGAGACGGTAAAAGTGTGGGCGCTGATTGAATCATGCGTGTACGACACAAAATGGGGCGGCCTTGACGATGATGGAAAAGCTACCCGCACCTCTACCCTGAAATCCAGAACGGCACGGGTAGTTGAGTTGCACTACGGAAATGTATCTGCCACTCCTGATGAAATAGCCTATATGGAAGAGCATGGTGAATTTCCCGATTCAGCGCCGGCACGCCTTGATGAATGGCTTGATGAAAATGGTGAATTTCATGCTTTGCATGGATTTTATCGTGAATACCCGGATGAAGGCGGAATGTGCATTGATGCCGTTACAGAGATTTCAAGCGGCCAATTCTGTATCAACAGCGGATGGTATGGTGAAGGTAATCCCGAAATTATCCTACTGGCTTGGGCTGAATTTGAAAAACCTCCAGTGCCGGAAAGATTTCCAGACTTCACAATCAAGGCTGCCTAACACCCAGCCTTTTTCATATCCAGAGCATGACTAGCGCTGAAAGACGGCCTAATCCCTAACACCACCATCACCTACTAACCAACTTATACCAAGGAATCACCCATGCAGGCATTCGCTATCGCTGGGGCCACCCACATGGGTGGCTTCAGTTTTAACACGTCTCAACTTGACCGGATCGTCAGTCGCATTCGTTCCGGCTGGCGCGCATTTATCGACACTTTGAAACAGCGGGGGCAGCCATGAAATTACGCTACTTCCTGAAAGCTCAGGAGCTTTCCAGAGAAGCCCACCTTTTCGGCGATAGCTCGAAGTGGGCAATGGCAATGCTGTTACTGCGGAGGGCTTGCCAGTGAGTCGAGTCACGTTAACTGCAAAAGACAAGGCCGAAGTGCTTCGCATCATTGAGGCGCTGCCGGTTGAAGAGCGCGAAGACGTTGCTGCGGAAGTCGATGGATGGATGAATCGGCACCACGTTAACCCGCTGATGATGGCGGCGCAGATGATGCTGAGTCAGCACTGCTCGCAGGCGGCGATTTCAGTTCTCGACAGCAGCGATGACTGGCACATGAAATTCGACGACATGCTTCGCGAACTGCTGATTTTCGCTGGCGAGTGCGATCGTTGCGTGAACGTACTGATAAACAGGGTGGCGTGATGGAACCGGGAATTTATTACGACATCTCAAACGAGGCCTATCACCAAGGCGCCGGTATCAGCAAATCTCAGCTGGATGACATTGCACTCAACCCGGCTATTTTCCAGTGGCGCAAAGATGCGCCAGAGGACGAAGAGAAGAAAGCCGCTCTCGACATGGGGACTGCCCTGCACTGTCTGCTCCTTGAGCCGGACGAATTCGATAAGCGCTTCATCGTGGCGCCGGAGTTTAACCGCCGAACCAATGAGGGTAAAGCGAACGAGAAGGCCTTTCTGCAGGACTGCGAAGGCATGGGCATGACTGTTATGGATGCCGAACAGGGACGCAAACTTAAGCTGATGCGCGCCAGCGCCCTCGCCCATCCTGCCGCGCGCTGGCTGCTGGAAGCGGAGGGGCATCAGGAGGCGTCAATTTACTGGAACGATGAGCAAACCGGCGAGCTTTGTCGCATCCGGCCAGACAAATTCCTTTCTCAGCAACCGGTAATAGTGGACGTGAAGAAAGTGGCCGATATGAGCCGCTTTGCGCGCCACGTTGAAGAGTTCCGCTACCACGTTCAGGACGCCTACTACCGCGAAGGGTTCAGCAAACAGTTTGGTGAATACCCGCTATTCGTTTTTGTCGCCGTCAGCGAATCGATCGACTGCGGCCGGTATCCGGTACGCGTCTTCCAGCTAGGCGAAGATGACGTCGCCGTGGGCTACGACCTGTTTCGCCGCGACCTAACCGCCTATCACGAATGCATGCAGTCCGGTAACTGGGGCGGCATTGAAGAAATCACGCGCCCTGACTGGGCCAAGAGAAAGGATTACGCATGAGCAAAGAAATTATGCAGTCGCCGGTCAACGAGGCCGACACCAAAGCAGCAATTTTCAGCCCGACCGGTCTGCAAAAACTGCAGGCATTTGCCGAGGTCATGGCACAGGGCAAAGCCACCGTTCCGCAGCATCTGGCAGGCAAGCCCGCTGACTGTCTGGCGATTGCGCTGCAGGCGGCACAGTGGGGAATGAACCCGTATGCAGTGGCGCAGAAAACGCACCTCGTAAACGGCACGCTGGGCTATGAGGCGCAACTGGTAAATGCGGTGATTACCAGCTCAACAGCCGTACTGGGGCGCTTCAAATACGAATACGGCGGTGACTGGGATAAGTTCAAACCGGGCGCGGCCAATGCATCTAATGAGCGAGGGCTTTGTGTCAGGGTCGGCGCCGTGCTGCGCGGTGAAACGGAAATCACCTGGGGCGAGCCGCTATATATGGAATACGTCACCACGCGCAATTCCCCTCTCTGGAAGACGGCACCAAAACAGCAGCTGGCGTATCTGGCCGTTAAGTACTGGGCGCGCCTTTACTGCCCGGACGTGATCCTCGGTGTTTATACGCCTGATGAGTTTGAGCAGACACAGCGTACGGAACGTGATGTAACCCCGGCGCGCAGCCGTGCTGACCTCAACACTTTGATTAACAGCAAGCCATCGGATCAGCAGAAAATGGCAGAGAGAGAAATTAACCCAACACCCACCAGCGACGCCCCACGCACACCGGACCAGCTGCTGGCAGATTTCACAGAGGCATCGGCTAGCGCCGAATCAGTGCCAAACCTCGATCGCTATTACAAATACGCCGCGAAAGTGCTGGCTGAAAATGCAGAGCATCTCGAAAAGGCAACTGACGTTTACCTGATGCGGAAAGCAGAGCTTGATGAAGCAGGAGGCTGAAATGCTTAAATTCACCACTACCGCCGAAAATTTCCCAAAATTCTAGTTTTAAGGAAAAGGTGTTTTTCCAGCTAAATAAGAGACCAATAACAGGGCGCGAATTAAGTACCCTTTTCGTATGTCGCTCAGTGTGTTTAACGGTCTGATGCGTGGTTGGCAGCGTGGTGAGACGGCGGTGATTGAGACAACCGACCTTGTTGAGGTCGACTCATGCATTAATACAACACCTATACGCTGATCAGTACCATCCGCGTAACTCCACCCCGACTACAAACCATGCTCAGCAGCCGCCGCTCACTGGCAGAGCGCGGCGAAGATAAGCGCCAGCAAAATATCATCGCAACCAAAAAACGTGCGCGCCTCATTAAGCGCGGATGGTATCAGGGCTGTCTGGACTAACTATTTTCGCCGCGGCATTGATCCTGACAGCAGCATATGGAGCAACGTAAATCTACTACGCAAAATCAATTAGTTAAGCGTGATATACTTATCACGCACAAAATGAGGAGTAATTATGGACAGTGTAAATTGTACTTTTCCGGGTAGTCATAACCGTTCGGCGACAGCAACATATCACCCTGATAACAGGAATGTGCTCACGTTCAATCGCGCTGCTTTTGTTTATGGCTGCAATCTTAACAGCCTAAATGAGGCATTTATTACGGTCGAAAACGACAAGCCAGACTGTTATCAACTTATCAACGACCCTGAAAAATGTGGCGGAGATTGGGTATTTAGAAAGTGTCATGACTTTGTTTAAATAGCCGTCTTCGGGCGGTTTGTTAATAAATAACATGCATTAGTTTATCGCGATATACTCCCCCGCAGGAGGACATCGCCATGTCACACAACTTAGCATCACGCAGCAGAGAAGAGCGCGATCGAATTAACGTGGATTTAGCCGCGTCAGGAGTCGCATACAAGGAGCGTATGAATATGCCGGTTATTCCCATGCAAATGGAGTTGCAGCAGCCAGAGATGTTGAAGGAGTATTTCCGTGAGCGGTTGCAGTATTACAGGAATGTTGCGTTGCAGTTCCCACGCGGCACTGACCCGATTTATCAGAAGGAGGAGAAGTGACTATCCTTTTCATTCCTTCCCTTATCAGCCTGCTTGTTTCTAAAGCCGAAGAGAAAGGCTCTCCTTTAACTAAAGAGGAAGTCATAGATATTCGTGACAACGCCACAGCTATTATCACGGATGCTGAAGGGGCCTTAGCGGTGGCTGAACGTCGTGGGTATCAGGATATAGATCCGGAAAATTGCTGGGATGAATGGTTGGAATTTAATAAGCAGGATTAAAGTTTCCACGCATAGGGACGATGAAGTTTAGACGGGGATCTGACCCGCCTTATCAGAAGGAGGAAGGAAAATGCGAGTTAAAGTATCAGAAAGAAATAACACCCATGCCTTAATGGATGGGGAATACGATAAGCATACAGCACAAAGTAACGGCGAGCCGATAGTGGAGCATCACTTAAAAGTTGATCGCTGCCCCACCAGCACTGCTCTGTTTGATAATTTATCATATCGCCAGTATCAAAGCCTGAGCATTAATAGTGGCGCTTATAAGGATTTTTATTACACAGGAAAGGACGCTGTCGGATACATTTTCTCGACTCGGCCCTGAGAAATAATCCAAATCATTGAACATACCTCGCCCAGGCGGGGTTTTTTTACGCCAAAATTTCGGAGAATCATCATGTGTGCAGATGACATCGATAACGCATCAGAACTTGAATTACTCAACACGCAGATAGCTCTGGCTAACCGGCCAGTGCCGGAGCCGCGGTCACTGACTTGCCGCAACGGTGATTGCGGTGAGCCATCGCGCGAAGGATGCAATTACTGTTCGCCGGAGTGCAGACAAGACCATGAGCGGGAGTTGTGGGCAGCAAAAAACAGAAAGGTGGCATGACGCCTCAGATTGAAAACGCGTTAAGGGCCGTAGCGCGCAAGTGCAGAAAGGACATCAGAACCGCCATTGAAGGCAGGCCCAAATCAGACCATGACCGCATTATCACCGCCATCCTTGACCACCATGCCAAAACTATTGACTGCCTGCCCCCTGATACATTCCGGCCTAAATCATGGCTGGTGTATTACGTGCGCCAGATCGAAAAGGAGTTACGACAGTGAGATACGGATCTGTTTGCAGCGGCATAGAGGCCGCAAGCATAGCTTGGGAATCATTGGGAATGGAGCCTGCATGGTTCTCTCAATTCGATCCTGAGCACAACTATAAGAATGGCCCAGACTTTCCTTCTGCCGTTCTGGCACACCACTGGCCGGATGTTCCAAACCACGGCGATATGACTCAGCTCGCGGCAAAGGTTCGAAGCGGTGAGATACTCGCCCCCGATCTGCTGGTGGGAGGCACCCCCTGCCAAGCGTTTTCTGTGGCTGGCGCTCGCGCGGGGCTTTCGGATTCGCGCGGTCAACTGACTATTTCATACGGAGAGCTGGCCGATGCAATCGACCAACGAAGAGCAGCAATTGGACTCCCACCAGCAATTATCGTCTGGGAAAACGTCCCAGGCGTCCTCAGCTCCAAAGATAACGCTTTCGGAGCCTTCCTTGGACTGCTTGCAGGGGAAAGCTGTGAGTTACAACCACCAAGGAAGCGCTGGGAGAACGCTGGTTATGTGCGCGGCCCCAAAAGAACAATCGCGTGGCGGATCCTTGATGCACAATATTTCGGAGTGGCCCAACGACGCCGCCGTGTGTTTGTTGTCGCAAGTGCTGGAGCCGATATCGATCCCGCCAAAATACTTTTTGAGTGCGACGGCGTGCGCCGGGATATTGCGCCGAGCCGAAGCGCGGGGGAAAAAGCTGCCGGAGCTGCTGGAAATGGCGTTAAGGTCGGTAGCCACTGCGATAACCCAGCAAACCCACACCCAACCCTTAACCAGTCACATAACATCGGGGGAATAGGGCAAAGCAATCAGGAGCTTTTTTCCCAGCGCGGATGTGGGATTGTCGGCGCTTATGGGATGACCGCGTTTGGCGAATACGCAGATGATGATACGGCATCTACCTGTAAAGCTAGCAACTACAAGGACGCTACCGACCTAGCGGTCATGGCGCGCGCCGTGTCACTGAGAGGTCGAGATGGCGGGGCAACTGCGGAATTGGGAGATGAAGTTTCGGCATGCCTACGTGCAAGCACTGGTGGTGGTGATAAACCGCATGTGCTGCATAGAATGGTCGTGCGTCGCCTGACGCCGGTGGAGTGCGAGCGCCTTCAGGGATTCCCTGACAACCACACCCTGATCCCGGTGACGAAGCGCAAGCAGATCACAGCGGATGAGTACGCGTATCTGCGCAGCCACTTCCAGAATATGACCGCAGAAGAGGCTTACCGCAGGGCCGCTGACGGGCCGCGATATAAAGCGATTGGAAACTCGATGGCGGTGCCGGTGATGCGCTGGATTGGCAGAAGAATCATTTCTCATCTGAATAAGTAACCACACCCACTCTATTCACTATCGCGCTCTGCGTGAGGAGTTGTTATGTCTGAATTAAGCATATTGGATATGTGCTGTGGCTCTCGCATGTTCTGGATGGACAAACATGATGAGCGAGCATTGTTTATCGACCGCCGGGAAGAACGTCATGTTTTATGCGATGGACGCGCACTGCAAATAACCCCTGACGTCATTGCCGACTTCCGTGCTCTTCCTTTCGCGGATAACACCTTTGCCCAAGTAGTGTTTGATCCACCTCATCTGGAGCGCGTGGGTGACAATGCATGGATGAAGAAGAAATATGGCTCGTTGGATAGGAATACGTGGCCAGACGATCTCCGCGCCGGCTTTGCTGAGGCATTCAGGGTATTACGGCCACACGGCACACTGGTTTTCAAATGGAATGAAACTCAAATTCCTGTAGGCAAGGTGGTAGCCCTCACCGAACACAAGCCAACAATCTGGCAACGCACGGGCAAGGCTGACAAGACTCACTGGATTCTCTTTTTGAAACCAGCAGCATGAACATAATCGCCGGTTTAATGCCAGACGAGCTAACCCTCTGGCTCGTCCTGTATGGCGTCCTCATCGTCGCTCGGAACTGGCCCGCCCGATAGCTGTTGCCAAATAGCAACATCCAGCCCCACCAAATCAATTTTTTGTCATATATCAACAACCGAAAATGTTGCGTTAGTTTGCGCTCAAATCCCGGTAAAACGTATTGGAGGAAAAATGGCAAAACTACTTAACCTGCTGGAGTGGGCGAACGAGACATACTCGAAACCGCCTTCTCTCTCTACTCTGCGTCGCTGGGTACGCGAGGGCCGTATTTACCCTTGCCCTGAACTCCACGGACGAGAGTACATGCTTGAGCCGGATTCAGTGTATGTCGATCCTCGTAAAAGCAAAATGGTGCGTAAGAACGAAATAATCAGGCCACCTCGCGAAGGGTCATTGTTGGAGAAACTCAAACATGTCGAAAAGGCCAGAACGTTACGACGCTAACTTGCCAAGGAATCTGACATTCAGAAAGTCGAAACAAATCTATTCATGGAGAAATCCTATAACCGGGCAGGAGCTATCGCTCGGACGCATTTCCCGCAGGGAAGCGGTAGCCCAAGCAATTGAGGCTAACAATTACCTTGATCAAAACTATATTCCATCCGCCCTTCTTGAGCGTCTTAAAGCTGCTCCCGAACTCACCTTTGATAAGTGGGTAGACCGATACACAGTAATACTCGCGCGCAGGGATCTAAGGTCTTCCACTCTGAAAATAAGATCCAATCAACTGGTAACACTTAGGACCGAATTTGGCCAGCGACCACTTGTGTCATTAACAACGCGCGATATTGCAGTATTCCTTGATACATACATAGAGGATGGAAAGCGAAGCATGGCGGTAGCTCTGCGTTCTTTGCTGCTGGATATATTTCGCGAAGCAATAGTTGAAGGAGTAATTGAAAAGAATATTGTAGAGCCTACAAAAACCCCCGCACCAGAAGTAAAGCGAGAACGCCTATCCGTAGAGCAATTTAATGCGATCCGATTATCTGCGCGAGCTATTGGCGGATGGATTGAAAATGCCTTAATCCTGGCGCTACTGACCGGCCAGCGCAGGGAAGATATTTCGAGGATGAAATTCAGCGATGTTAAAGATGATCGCTTATTCATTATGCAGGGAAAAACTGGTCACAAGCTCGCATTGCCACTTTCACTGCAGTTGAGAGAGGTAGGTTTAAGTTTGAGGGAAGCAATCGAGAGCTGTAGAAAAGGGAATCCCTCCGATCATCTCATTTATTCATCTGTAAGACGTGGAGGGAGAAAAGCCGGGCCTGTTGCTCCTGATGCCATCACCGGAGCATTTGGAGCTGCGCGCGAGTCGTGTGGGTTAACATTCGGCGCGAACCCACCTTCTTTTCACGAGATAAGAAGCCTTGCCAGTAGGCTTTATGAACTGGAGAATGGTGAAGAATTCGCGCAACGATTACTCGGTCATAAAAGCATTGCTATGACCAAAAAGTATCTGGATTCCCGCGGTCAGGAATATGTGATGGTTTAGACTGAGTATGAAAATTTCGGAAAAATTTCGGGAATTTTCGGGATGGCCATCAATTTTTCATTTAAAAACAACGACATAAAAAAAGACCCAATACGATTCCTGTATCGGGTCCAGGGAAATGGCTCGTTAAGAGCCGTGCGCTAAAAGTTGGCATTTTTGCAGGCGAGGTACGCCTTGCCATTTAAAGGTAGACCAGCATCGCTTAATTTCCAGCCAGCGATGGCGCTATACCCTTTTGGCTGCCAACTCTGTGATCCTGACGGCACTCCTGTCGATCCACGCAGCTTAAAAAGCGTGCGCTGGCGCAGATTTTGCTCAGGACGCGCGGTCACACAGCTGTTGCGCACGGTCGACAATCGGCTGCAGGCTCATTTTTTTGCCGGGATGCGCTTTGTCGTCAGCCACAATGGTGTCGATGGATTGCAGCGTGCCTTTACCGGCATCGGCGCGCGCGCGGGCCTTCTCGTTTAGCGGGTATTGCAATAAAGTACTGGGATTGATCGCAAACAGGCTGCCATCCTTCTCACACGTCAGCATCACCTCTTCACGGGTAAAAGGCCACTTGTCCTTACCTATCTCGAAACGGCTTACGGTAATAATTTGTGCCGCCATCGCCTGGCCGCAGAGCGCCAGCAGGATGCAGGCGGGAATGACTTTTTTCAACAAAATCTTGCCCTCTTTTCCAGTAAATCCTCAGGCTGGGGACAACGTGGCAAGCACGCTTACCAGCCCGACAACAATCATGGCCACGAGCAGTTCACACTGCGTGAGGCGAATAAACAGCTGGGCCGACTGACTGCCGGCCACGCTAAAGCGCGGCACTAGCAGATAGCGGTTAACCAGCGCAATGGTCACCATGAGGCCCACCAGCAGCACCTTTATCCACAGCAGCGTGCTCCACAGCGAGCGCTGCCAATGGAGGGGATTTCCCGCTATCAGCACGCCATTGATAATGCCGGTCAGCAAAACCAGCGCCACGGCCAGATGCCCATAGCGAGAAAAGCGCATCATGGCGCGAATCGCATCGCCGCGAAAAGCAATCTGTCGGGCTTCGCGCATCAGCAGGAGTACCGGGAGCAAACCGCCGCTCCAAAAGGCAGCACCGATCAAGTGCAGCGCATGATTACTTTGTTGCAGCCACCCCAGCCACCCCTCGCGCATCGCCGCATGTCCCACGCCCGCCAGCAGGATCAGCTGAAGGAGGCTGGTCAAGAGCAAAAGCGCTTGCCGCCGTGCGCCCTGCCATTGCCACGTCAGTAAACTCAACAACGCGGCGATGATGACGGCACACCACACATGGCCCCAGTGCGTCGACAGCACGATCTGAATCGTGGTGCCATCGACGATATTGCGCCAGTCACCGCTCATCAAACCGCTCTGCACGTTAAGCATCAGAACCGCACCGATCGCGCTGAGCACCGCAGCGCCCGCCATCATGGCGTTAAGACGTTGGGCCAACCGCGACCGGTAGCCGCGCGGCGCAAGCAGTGCGGTATAAAACGCGCTACCGGCAAGCAGCAGCACAGCAAAAAAATGCACTGCCCGCAGAACAATCCACAGCGTCGCTAACATCACTTCACGCGGAAGCGATAGCTGCCCTGCGTTTTATGCCCATCAACTGAAAGTACGTGCCACTTCACTTGATATTCACCCGCCGACAGAGACTGGCTTAGCGGCACAATCAACTGCGCACGCTGCTGAGGGTTAACGGCCGCTTTTTTCAGCGCGAGCGGCTGATGCTGTTCATTGAGTAATTCGACCCCGCTGAACGCCGGTTCGATCTCTTCGCTGAAGGTCAGCGTCAGTGCCGTCGGCGACGACGTTAACTGGGCATTGTCCTCAGGGCGCTGCGTTTTAAGATGGGCATGCGCCGACGCAAGCCCACTAAAAAGCAGAGAGAACACCGTCAGCAGAAGCGCACCTGCGCGGAATAACGCCTTTTTATTCATCGCTTTTCCCTCATCTCATCGGCGCTGGGCCGTAATGTGGCAGCAGGATACGCCGCTGGTCAGGCCCTGTCGAGCCTTGCGGTGCGATCCAATCTCCTTGATCCGCAACGACGAAACCATTACTTTTGCGCCTGATTGTCAGGAGAAAAATATGTCTCATAACCTTGCCCTGCTGCCGCAGGAAGAGAAAGATAAAATCAACGTTGATCTGGCGGCCGCCGGCGTGGCTTTCAAAGAACGCTACAATATGCCCGTGGTGGCTGAGATGGTCGAACGCGAGCAGCCTGAAGCGTTACGCGACTGGTTCCGCCAACGCCTGATGACCTATCGCCAGGCGTCGCTCAGCCTCTCTCGTCTGCCCTATGAACCCAAACAGAAGTAATTTATGTTACGCGTAATCGATACGGAAACCTGCGGCCTTCAGGGTGGCGTGGTTGAAGTGGCGTCGGTGGATGTGATTGACGGCCACATTGTTAACCCTATGAGCGACTTGATCTGCCCCGATCGGCCTATCAGCCGCCAGGCGATGGCCGTGCATCGCATCACCGAAGCCATGGTCGCCGATAAGCCCAGCATTGAAGAAGCCATTGGTCGCTACCACGGTAGTCCTCACTACGTGGCCCACAACGCCAGTTTTGATCGCCGCATGCTGCCCACCCTCCCCGGAGAGTGGATCTGTACCATGACGCTGGCGCGCCAGCTGTGGCCCGGTATTCGATACGGCAACCAGGCGCTGCGTCAGAGTCTCAAGCTTGAGGTGTCCCCGCCCGCCGATCTTCATGCGCACCGCGCGCTCTACGATTGCTACGTCACCGCCGCGCTGCTGATTCGCATTATGGAAACGTCAGGCTGGAGCGTCAGTGAAATGGTGGCCCGCTGCCAGCCTGCTGAAATCAGCGGCGATGTCTTTCCCTTCGGCAAATATCGCGGACAAAGTATTGGCAGCATTGCGCGTAAAGATCCGGGCTATCTACGCTGGGTACTGGAAAATGTGCGCGATTTGCGCCCACCGCTGCGGCAGGCGCTGCGTAAATACGTGAAAAGCGATCAGTGATCGCTTTCGCGGGATAAGCAACCTTGGGCAAGCCCAATCAGAAACGCAAACTCCATGGCGACGCCCTCATACGATTTAAAGCGTCCCGACTTGCCGCCGTGGCCGGAGTCCATGTCGGTACACAGCAACAGCAGCGCGTCATTGGTTTTTTGCTCGCGTAACTTGGCCACCCATTTTGCAGGCTCCCAGTACTGCACCTGCGAATCGTGCAAGCCGGTGGTCACCAACAGGTGCGGATACGCTTTGGCTTCGACGTTGTCATAGGGGCTGTATTGACGAATATAGCGGTAAAATTCAGCTTCCTCTGGGTTCCCCCACTCGTCGTATTCACCGGTGGTGAGCGGAATGCTGGGGTCCAGCATGGTGGTCACGACATCCACAAAAGGCACCTGCGCAACCACGCCGTTGAACAGCGACGGGGCCAAATTGATAACGCTGCCCATCAGCAATCCGCCAGCGCTACCGCCCATCGCGTATAGCTGCTGAGGATGGCCATACCCTTTTGCCACTAGCCCCTCGGTCACGTCGATAAAATCGGTGAAGCTGTTCATCTTTGAAAGCAGGCGACCGTCGTCATACCACTGCTGGCCCAGTTCTCCGCCGCCTCGTACGTGGATAATGGCATAGATAAAGCCGCGCTCCAGTAAGCTCAGGCGGCTGGTGCCAAAGCTGGCATCCAAACTGCTGCCGTAAGCGCCATAGCCGTACACCAGCAGCGGATTGTTGCCGCGCTGAAAATGTTTGCGGTGATAGACCAGCGAAACCGGCACCTCGGTGCCGTCGCGCACGGTGATCCACAGGTGCTCGCTTTTATACTCCTCCGAAGCAAAGCCCGGCACCGGCGTCTGCTTGAGTACGCGGCGCTCACCGCTTTCCATGTTTAGCTCAAACAGCGTCGTGGGCGTGGTCATGGAAGAGTAGCCATAGCGCACGGTGTCGCTTTCCGGAGAAGGGTTATAGGCAAGCCAGGTCACGTAGGCAGGATCGTCAAAGGCGATACCAAAGCTCTCACCGGTTTGCCAGTTAATCTGACGCAACGTACTTACGCCGCGCTGGCGCTCCTCCACCACCAGCCAGTGACGAAACAGCTGGAAGTCCTCCATCACCACGTGATCGCGCGGTGCGATCAGGGTTTCCCAACGGGCTTCCGCCAGCCACTGGCTGCGGTAGAGGCCAAAATTTTTGCCGTCGCGATTCGAGCGAATATAAAACTGATGGTCGTAGTGATCGATGCTGTATTCATGGTCGCGGCGGCGTGGGCAAAACACCTGGGGCTGTGCGTCTGGGTAAGCCGCATCGACAAGCATGATCTCGCTGGTGGTGGTGCTGTAGAGCGCAATCAGGATAAAGTGCTCCGAGGTGGTTTTGTGCACGCTCAGGTGAAAACTCTCATCTTTTTCTTCGTACACCAGCTGGTCGTCAGACTGCGGATGGCCCAACTCGTGCCGCCAAACCTGGTACGCCAGCAGCGTCTTCGGGTGTTTACGCACATAGTAAAGCGTCCGCGAATCGTTGGCCCACGCCACGCTGGATGAGGCATCAATCAGTACTTCAGGGTACCAACTGCCACTGCTCAAATTACGAAAACGAATGCCGTACTGGCGACGCGAGAGAAAATCCTCTGCGAGCGCCATCACCTGATTATCGGGCGATACGGCCAGCGCGCCCATGGTGTAAAAATCGCTGTGCGCCGCACGCTGATTGCCATCCAGCAGCAGTTGCCACGGCTCATCTTCAGGCGCATCAATGCGCTGGCGGAAATAGCCCGGATACTCATTACCTTGCTCATAGCGGCTTTGATATCGGTAGCCATTTTTCACATACGGCACCGAGTGGTCCTGCTGCGGGATGCGCTCGACGATCTCTTGCATCACCCGCTCTTGCAGGTGTTCCAACGGTGCCATGACCGCCTTACCGTAGGCATTCTCTGCGTTCAGGTAAGCCAACACCTCCGGGTCTTGTCGATCGTCATCGCGCAGCCAGTAGTAGTTGTCAATGCGCGTCTCGCCATGCAGCGTCAACGCATGGGGGATTTTTTTTGCCTGCGGCTGTTTCATAAAAAAGTCCTTGGCTATCAAACAATCTCTTGCAAGCGTGGCACTGGTCGCGCGCATTGACAAGCCGTAAACGCGATGCGCCAACGGCTTTAGCTTGGTCCTGATGGCGATGCCCGCGCCGGTGCTGCGAGGTGCACCGCCGCGTCGTTGTGTGGAATGGTGAAAGGCTCTTTAACCAAGGCGGTTAAGCGGCTTGCTCTGCGGCAATGTCACGTTGAATGTCAGCCTGAACGTCCGGCGGGATTTTCAGGGCTTCACCCAGCGCCGCGAGGTAACTGCGCTCCATAAAATGGTCGATGTCGATCGCCGCACAGCTGAGTAAATAGAGTTCAAGCGCCTCTTGCTCGTTTTTGACGTCCGCCGCCAGACCCTGAGGATCGAGCGGACGCGCCAGCGCCTGCTGGATCAGTGCTTCCGCCTGTGCGCCGTAACCTGCTTGATGAATGGCGTCGTCGAGATGTTGACGTTCTCTGGCATCAATGTGTCCGTCGCTTTTCGCGGCGAACACCAGCGCGGTGATTAAGCGCGCGGCGCGTTGGTCCGGCGGCGAGACTTGCTGACCGAAGCCCGGTTCATCCTGATGCGACTCGCGTATCCGCTGTTGATATTTGCGCCACAGCACGGTCCCCGCTGCGGCGCCGCCGCCGATAATCAGGGCTTTACCGCCGTATTTCGTCAGCAGCTTACGTGCCGATTGGCTGGACACCAGCAAACCGGCAAGGCCACCCAATGCACCCGGTGCCAGCATGTCACTGAGGCCGCTCGCGCTTGTGCTGCTTTTCTTTGTCAGCAGAGATTGAATCTGTTGCAGCCAATGGCTCATCGTTTAACTCCCGTTTACTTTTCCGCCCTTTATGCTGCCGCAGTCTTTGTCAGATAACGTCAGAGGCAGCAAAGTACAGCAAAGCCACCGTCAGGATAAACGTGAGCACGCAAACGTTTTCGTTTATACTGCGCGCGCATTTTGACTGCTAAGGTGAAATTATGACAACACTGGGAACCGCGCTGCGTCCTGCGGCCACGCGCGTGATGCTGTTAGGGTCAGGCGAACTGGGAAAAGAGGTCGCTCTGGAGTGCCAACGCCTGGGCGTCGAGGTGATTGCGGTAGATCGCTACGCCGATGCGCCCGCGATGCACGTCGCGCACCGTCGCTATGTGATTAACATGCTCGACGGTGATGCGCTGGCCGCCCTCATCACGCAGGAAAAACCTGATTTCGTGGTGCCGGAGATCGAGGCCATTGCCACCGAAACGCTGCTGGCGCTGGAAGCAGAAGGCCAGAAAGTGGTGCCAACCGCACGCGCCGCACGCCTGACCATGAACCGTGAAGGCATTCGCCGCTTGGCCGCCGAGACGCTGTCATTGCCCACCTCCACTTATCAGTTTGCCGACAGCAAAGCGGCCTTTGTTGAAGCCGCAGCGCACATTGGTTTTCCCTGCATCGTAAAACCCGTGATGAGCTCTTCAGGCAAAGGGCAAAGCTTTATCCGCGATGCCAGCCAGCTGGACCACGCGTGGGATTATGCCCAGCAAGGTGGACGTGCGGGCGCAGGCCGGGTGATTGTGGAAGGGGTGGTGAAATTCGATTTTGAAATCACCTTGCTGACCATCAGTGCCGTCGATGGCGTGCATTTTTGTGCGCCAATTGGCCATCGGCAAGAAGATGGCGACTATCGCGAATCGTGGCAACCGCAGCAGATGAGCGCGACGGCCCTGCAGCGCGCGCAGGCCATTGCCGCTGAAGTGGTGAAGGCGCTCGGCGGCTACGGCCTGTTTGGCGTGGAGCTGTTTGTCTGCGGCGACGAGGTCATTTTTAGCGAAGTCTCGCCGCGCCCGCATGACACCGGCATGGTGACGCTGATTTCACAGGATCTGTCTGAATTTGCCCTGCACGTGCGGGCGTTTTTGGGCCTGCCGATCGGTGCCATTCGTCAATACGGTCCGGCGGCGTCGGCCGTTATTCTGCCGCAGCTGGAGAGCCAAAACGTGCGCTTTATGAATGTCGAGGCAGCATTGGGCGCGGGATTGCAGCTGCGGCTGTTTGGCAAACCGGAGATTGCGGGTCAGCGCCGTCTTGGTGTTGCGCTGGCCACCGGCGACAGCACCGATGACGCCGTCGCCCGGGCGATTGCCAGCGCTGCGGCGGTGAAGGTTCAAGGGTAAGACATCTTACGGGCGCACGTTGGTGCGCCCTGTCTTGCTTATCGCGCTGCTGCGCCGCTCACCGCTTCGCGCGCTAGCCGCGTAATATGCGCCCAGTCGCCGCTTTCCAGCGCCTCGGGCGGTACCAGCCACGAGCCGCCAATACACAGCACACTTTTCAACGCCAGGTAGTCACGATAGTTAGCAGGCGTGATCCCGCCAGTGGGACAAAATCGAACGTGCGGGAAGGGGCCACCGATTGCCGACAGCGCTTTTACGCCGCCATTGGCCTCTGCGGGAAAAAATTTAAATTCGCGCAAACCGTAATCCATTCCGGTCATTAATTCCGACACCGTGCTGATGCCAGGAATCAATGGCACCGGTCCCTCCACCGCCGCCTTGAGCAAGGGCTCGGTCAGTCCGGGGCTTATCACAAACTGCGCACCCGCATCAGTGACCTCTTTGAGCTGCTGCATGTTGGTGACCGTACCGGCGCCCACGATAGCCTCCGGCACCTCGCGGATCATCGCGCGCAGTGCATCCATCGCCACCGGAGTGCGCAACGTCACCTCAAGCACGCGCACTCCCCCTGCCACCAGCGCGCGCGCCATGGGTACCGCGTGCTCCAGTTTATTGACCACAATCACTGGCACTACCGGTCCCGTGGTGAGGATCTGTTCAGCACTCGTTTTCCAGTTTTTCATTGCGTTTCCTTTAGCACATTCGGCGCCGCTGTCGGCCGGGGGTAAGAGAGGGGTCTACCATACAAGATCGGTAAGTGTGTCGTCTATCCGCTGTTTACGATTTTTAAAACCCCGGTTCATTTTTGCGTGGCTGTCGACAGCCACAAAAAAGCCCGCTCACTGGCGGGCTTTTAAGACGGGTTATTCGAATTCGTTCCAGGAACGTCCGTCGCGAGTGATCATCGCCACTGAGGCCACCGGGCCCCACGTGCCCGCCTGGTACGGTTTTGAGGCGTCGCCGTCTGCTCCCCACGCTTCAATAATGGAATCCACGTAGGCCCACGCCGCTTCTACTTCATCGCGACGCACAAACAGCGCCTGGATCCCGCGCATGCTTTCCAGCAGCAGGCGCTCGTAAGCATCCGCCAGGTGCGACTGGTTAAAGGTTTCGGAATAGCTCAGATCAAGCTTGGTGGTTTGCAGCTTGTGCTTGTGATCCAGCCCCGGCACCTTGTTCAGGATCTCAATATCCACGCCTTCGTCCGGCTGCAGACGAATGGTCAGCTTGTTCTGCGGCAGTTCTGAGTAAGAATCTTTAAACAGGTTCATTTCCGGGTTTTTGAAGTACACCACCACTTCTGAACATTTGGTCGGCAGACGCTTGCCGGTGCGCAGATAGAAAGGCACGCCCGCCCAGCGCCAGTTGTCGATATCCACGCGAATAGCGACGAACGTCTCTGTGGCGCTCTGCTTGTTGGCCCCCTCTTCTTCCAGATAGCCCGGCACTTTTTTGCCCTGCACAAAACCGGCGGTGTACTGACCGCGTACCGTTTTTTCGCGCACGTTGGTTTGATCGATGCGACGCAGCGAGCGCAAGACTTTGACTTTCTCATCGCGGATCGCATCGGCGGAAAGATCAGACGGCGGGGACATGGCGATCATGGTCAGAATTTGCAGCAGGTGATTCTGGATCATATCGCGCATCTGGCCCGCTTTGTCGAAGTAGCCCCAACGCCCCTCGATGCCCACCTCTTCCGCCACGGTGATCTGCACGTGGTCGATGGTGCGGTTGTCCCAGTTGTTGACGAAGATCGAGTTGGCAAAACGCAGCGCCAGCAGGTTCAGCACCGTCTCTTTACCTAAGTAGTGGTCAATACGGAACACCTGGCTTTCATCAAAGAATTTGCCCACGCTGTCGTTGATCTCACGCGAGGTTTCCAGCGACGTGCCGAGCGGCTTCTCCATCACCACACGAGCGGGCTTGGCGTTCAGTTTTGCCGCACCCAAGCCTTCGCAGATGGCACCAAAGGTGCTGGGTGGCATGGCGAAATAGTTAATGGTCACACGCTCTTTTTGGTCGAGCATTTTGCCCAATTTGGTGAAGTGCGACGTGTCGTTCACATCGAGGTTGCAGAAGTCGAGACGGCCGCTGAGCGTATCCCACAGCGCTTCGTCAATCTTCTCTTTCATGAAGGTTTCCAGCGCTTCACGCACCACCTTGGTGTACGCCGCTTTATCCCAATCCGCGCGCCCTACGCCAATAATGCGCGTGTTAGCATGGATCTGGCCGGCTTTTTCCAGCTGATACAGCGAAGGCAGCAGTTTCCGGCGAGCAAGATCGCCTTTGGCACCGAAAATCACCAGATCGCATGCCTGGGCTGTTTGTGTTACCGCCATATTCTTCTCCTCGTTGCAGGATGGTCCCGGTTTGAGTGTCCTCATCATTCCGGGTCCTGATTGTATTTTTTGTTACGGCACAATGTACTTTTTTCCCCGCACCGGAACAACCCGGATACGGTGTGGCTTTCTCTATAACTATGAATAAGATGGCGCAAAAAGCGGCATCAACGCACGTATCGCGCCGCTTTTTCTGTATCGATGTTTGTCTGGATGAGCGCTGCACGTCTGTAAAGTATGCCAAAAACCGCAGGCAAGCATTTATCTGGCGCTGCGCTTTACCGCTTCGCATAGGGCGCTGGCTGGGTCAGCGACAGGGTTTAGGGTGTCCGCCCCCTTGTTTTAGGGGGATTTTGTTCGGCTTAATCATAGTGTGATCTAGCGCATGAGATGCATAAATAGTGCACCAAATGACGTGTTTGTTCTCATCTCGCATATTGGTCGCAAGAAAAATATGATAGAACTGGCTCGCCCGGTGAATGTAACCGCTTTCACGAAGCCGTCCATGCGCGGCACATTACTTGGCCGCAGTGTTGCCAGCTAACGAGATCGGCCCGCATGACACGACGAACCCCGGCGCTATGCATGACTGCACAGTAGAAGGTATTATCACATTCACCCTGTGAGTCGAACCACAGCCTATCACGCATACAGAATAGGCAACCCTACCGTGTCCCCGTGAGCGCGACACGATACTTAGTAAACGGAGTCCTTCATGTCCAGACGTCTCAGAAGAACCAAGATCGTGACAACCCTCGGCCCAGCTACCGATCGTGATAATAATCTTGAAAAAATCATCGCGGCAGGTGCCAACGTTGTTCGACTTAACTTCTCGCACGGCACACCGGAAGATCATCAGCAGCGCGCGGACAAAGTGCGCGAAATCGCGGCTAAATTAGGCCGCCACGTGGCTATCCTGGGCGATCTCCAGGGCCCCAAAATTCGCGTTTCAACCTTTAAGGAAGGCAAGGTCTTCCTGAATGTGGGCGACCGTTTCCTGTTGGACGCTAATCTGAGCAAAGGCGAAGGCGACAAAGAGAAAGTCGGCATCGATTACAAAGGGCTGCCTGAAGATGTGGTGCCCGGCGATATCCTGCTGCTGGACGATGGTCGCGTGCAGCTCAAAGTGCTGAGCGTGGAAGGCGTGAAAGTGTTCACCGAAGTCACGGTGGGCGGCCCGCTCTCCAATAATAAAGGCATCAATAAACTGGGCGGCGGCTTGTCTGCAGAAGCGCTGACCGAAAAAGACAAGCTGGATATCGTCACCGCCGCGAAGATCGGCGTGGATTATCTGGCCGTCTCTTTCCCGCGCAACGGCGAAGACATGAATTATGCTCGTCGCCTGGCGCGTGATGCTGGCTGCGATGCAAAACTGGTGGCGAAAGTGGAACGTGCCGAAGCGGTAGCCACCCAGGAAGCCATGGATGATATTATCCTCGCTTCTGACGTGGTGATGGTTGCCCGTGGCGATCTGGGCGTCGAGATTGGCGATCCCGAGCTGGTGGGTATCCAGAAAGCGCTGATTCGCCGCGCGCGTCAGTTGAACCGTACGATCATCACCGCCACGCAAATGATGGAGTCGATGATCACCAACCCGATGCCTACGCGCGCCGAAGTCATGGACGTGGCTAACGCCGTGCTGGATGGCACCGATGCGGTCATGCTTTCTGCCGAAACCGCTGCGGGTCAGTATCCTGCGGAAACCGTTTCCGCGATGGCAAAAGTCTGTCTGGGCGCGGAAAAGATCCCCAGCGTCAATGTTTCTAAGCACCGCCTTGACGTGCAGTTTGATAATATCGAAGAAGCCATTGCGATGTCAGCGATGTACGCGGCCAACCATCTACAAGGGGTTTCCGCGATTATCACCATGACAGAGTCAGGCCGCACGGCGTTGATGACCTCGCGCATTACCTCGGGCTTGCCAATTTTTGCGATGTCGCGTCATGAACGCACCCTGAACCTGACCGCACTGTACCGTGGTGTGACGCCGGTGTTTTTCGACAGCAACAATGACGGTGTTGCCGCCGCGCACGATGCCGTTAATTTGCTGCGTGATAAAGGCTTCCTCGTCTCAGGCGATCTGGTGATTGTGACCCAAGGCGATGTCATGGCTACCACGGGCACCACCAACACCAGCCGTGTTTTACGCGTCGATTAATCGTCACGCTTTTTCCCAGCGGCTGTACACCATGGACAAACGCGACTGCCTGGCAGTCGCGTTTTCATTTACTGACAAGGAGGCCAGATGGCCCGCTATCGTCCTCTCTCACAGCTCACCGGGCGCGCTCTGCTGTTTCCTCTCGCGCTGGTGCTGTTTGAATTTGCGACCTATATTGCCCATGACATGATCCAGCCGGGCATGCTGCAGGTGACCACGGAATTTAACGTTGGTCCCGAGTGGGTTTCCACTTCGCTCACCGCCTATCTAATGGGGGGCGTGGTACTGCAGTGGCTACTGGGGCCGCTTTCGGACAAGTATGGCCGCCGCCCTGTACTGCTGTTTGGCATCGTGTTTTTTGCCGCCGCCTGTTTGCTAACCAACTGGGTTCAGACCATAGAGCAGTTTGTCGCGCTGCGCTTTATGCAGGGCATCAGCCTGTGCTTTATCGGTGCGGTGGGGTATGCCGCAATACAAGAAGCCTTTGAAGAGGCGCTGGCGGTGCGCATGATGGCGCTGATGGCTAACGTGGCGCTATTGGCACCGCTGGCTGGCCCGCTGGCAGGCGCCGCATGGCTCACGGTTGGTGACTGGCGCAGCATGTTCTGGCTGTTTGCGGCGTGTAGCCTGGTCGCATTCCTGGTGCTGTGGCGCATCATGCCCGAGACGGCAGGCGATCGTCATCATTCGGTTGCGCTGCCCAATTTAGCGCGAGCCTATCTGCGGCTGGCGCGCGATCGGCAGATTATGTACGGCTCATTCGCCATTGGCTTGGTATTTATTCCCATTTTGACGTGGGTGGCGCTCTCGCCGGTGATCCTGATGCACGATGAAGGATTATCACGCATGCAGTACGCGCTGCTGCAGCTGCCGGTGTTTCTTGCCATGATTGGCGGCAATATTACCCTGAGTAAACTCGCGGGCCGGGTACCCATTGAACAGCCGGTTAAATTTGCCGCCTGGCCCATTCTTATTGGTTTAAGCATTGCGCTCATAGCAAACCTGCTGGATAACCATACCTATCTGTTGCTGACCGCGGGTCTCAGCCTTTACGCCTTTGGCGCAGGCATGGTGAACGCCGGACTCTACCGACTAACGCTTTACGCCAGCAGCGAAGGCAAAGGCAGCATCGCCGCCATGCTGGGCATGATCAGCATCCTGACGCTGGCGCTGGGCATTGAATTGGCCAAGAGCGGCTATTTCAGCGGCGGAACGCCGTGGTTCAGCGCCATAAACTTTACGGCGGGCCTCCTGTGGTTCGGGCTGGTCACGCTGTTCTTGCGCGAGCGCAAACGACGTAGCCACGTGGCGAGCGTCGAATAAAAAAGGGGCCCTCGGCCCCTTTTTGGTTATTTGCGCGGAAATAACTCTTTGCGTTTGTAGGGCTCAATGTCCCCGGCTTTACGCGTTTTCAGCAGTTTCAAAATCCAGGTGTACTGCTCGGGATGCGGGCGCACAAAGATCTCCACTTCCTCGTTCATACGGCGCGCCAGCGTCACATCATCCGCATCCAGCAGATCGTCCATAGGCGGACGCACATAAATATCCAGGCGATGCGTGGCGCTGTTATAGACCGGGAACAGAGGAACCACGCGGGCGCGGCACACTTTCATCAGGCGCCCTACCGCAGGCAGCGTGGCTTTATAGGTGGCAAAGAAATCCACAAACTCACTGTGTTCCGCGCCGTGATCCTGATCCGGGAGATAATAGCCGTAATAGCCCTGCCGCACAGAGGCGATAAACGGCTTAATGCCGTCGTTGCGCGCATGCATCCGCCCGCCAAAACGACGACGTACGGTATTCCAGACGAAGTCCATCAGCGGATCGCTCTGGTTGTGGAACATGGCTGCCATCTTCTGCCCTTCCGAGGCCAGCAGCATCGCCGGAATGTCGACTCCCCAACCGTGCGGCACCAGGAAAATCACGTTTTCTTGATTCGCCTGCAAGGCGTCGATGATCTCACGGCCATGCCAGTCCACGCGCTGACGGACGCGCGCCGGATCGCGCATGCCCAATTCCGCCATCATCGCCATTGCCTGCGGCGCGGTAGCAAACATACGATCAGCAATCTCTTCTCGCTGCGCATCACTGAGTTCCGGCAGACAGTAGTAGAGATTGATCAGCGCACGACGGCGCGCACTTTTCGCCAGCCTGCCGGCCAATTTACCCAATCCGCCCAGCACGGGATCGCGCACCCTGGCGGGTAACATCGCCATACCCGCCAGCGCCCCAATCGCCAGCCAGCTTCCCCAGTATTTCGGCTTGAGAAATGAACGTTGAAAAACGGGAATAAACTCACTGTTATTTTTTTTTCGGGTTTCCATGCACTCGCCTCTGAAAATGACGGCTCAATGATAGTGGCGACGGGTAAATTTGCAATCATCCTGCAGCAGATAGCAAAAAACCGACGTGTTTAGCGTCGGTTTTTGTGCGTGTGGCTGCGTCAGGCCGTTATTTAAACGCGAGCTGAGGCAGATAACTTTTCACCTGCGTCAGATAGGTGCTGCGATCTTTGCCGGTCAGGCCTTCCATCCGCGGCAGCTTGGCCGTGAGCGGATTAACCGCCTGGTTGTTGATCCACACTTCATAATGCAGATGCGGGCCGGTCGAGCGTCCTGTGTTGCCCGAGAGGGCAATGCGATCGCCGCGTTTGACTTTTTGACCCGGTTTAACCAACGCCTTGCTGAGGTGCATATAGCGCGTCATGTACTGGCGACCATGGCGAATGGCCACATAGTTGCCGGCTGCTCCGCCGTTTTTCGCCATCACCACTTCGCCATCGCCAACCGCCAACACGGGCGTGCCAATTGGCAGCGCAAAATCAACGCCGCGGTGCGGTGCAATGCGGCCGGTAACAGGATTGAGGCGACGCGGATTAAAGTTCGACGATACGCGGTACTGCTTCACCGTCGGGAAGCGCATAAACCCGCGCGCCAGGCCAGAGCCGTTGCGATCGTAGAATTTGCCATCTTCCGCCCGGAACGCGTAATAGTCTTTACCGCCGGTACGCAGACGCACGCCCAGTAGCTGACTCTGCGCGCTTTTGCCGTCCAGCATTTCACGTGACATTAACACGCTAAATTCATCGCCGGCACGCAGCTTACGGAAATCCATCTGCCACTGCATCGCCTTGATGACGCTACTGGCTTCGGCGCTGGTCAACCCTGCGCGCTGCGCGCTGGCGGCGAAACTGCCACGCACTTCGCCTTTCAGCACGCTGTTTTGCCACTCGCCCTTCTGCATCTGCTGCTGCATGGTGAAGGTGCCATTCGGCTGACGCGTATAGACGCGCGTTTCGCGGCGGTCAATTTCCCAAGTGAAATCCTGCAGCTGCCCCTGCTCGCTGAGCGTCCAGCTTAGCTGCTGACCAATACGCAGCGTCCGAAGATCTTTGTCACTGCTGACCAGCGCATTGATATCACTAAGGTCAATGCCATACTGATTAAGCGCACTGCTCAAGGTATCGCCGGCGGAAACGGTGTAATCATGTGCGTCAGGCGCGTCGGAAACATCGTTATCAATGTCATCCGCAGGAATATCGTCTTCGGGTGCCGCCGTGGTTTGGTCCAAAGGCTCACTGGCTTCCGGCAGCAGATTACGCAGGGCGTTTTTGTCCAGCGTGATGTCTTTGACAATCGGCGCAACGTCGTGTGGATGGTAAACGTAAGGCCGCCAAACAGCGACGGCCAACGTGACAACGGTTAATGATCCCAGCATAACGCGGTGGGGGCGCGGCAAATTATTAAATGCGAGGGCGACAGAGCGGGCTATCTGCTGCACTTTTACCTATTCCTCTATGCTCCATTCAGACAGCTCGCATACTGGCTCGACAACTGTGAGAGGAAGGTCACATAGCTGTCTTTGGTTAAGCTGATCCCCATGCCCAGCGGATCAAGCGTACCTTTACGTACGGTTGTTCCGCGTGACACAGCATCGATAACGGCTGGTCTGAATTGTGGTTCAGCGAAAACGCAAACGGCTTTCTGCTCAACCAACTGTGTTCGTATTTGATGTAAACGCTGGGCGCCCGGTTGGATCTCAGGGTTGACGGTGAAATGACCTAATGGTGACAAACCGTAATGTTTCTCAAAGTAGCTGTAAGCATCGTGAAAAACGAAATAGCCCTTACTTCTTACCGGCGCAAGCTGCGCGCCAATGTGCTTGTCTGCGTCCGCTAAGGCTGCTTCAAAGTGCTGTAGATTGGCGTCCAGTTTGGCTTTGCTTTGCGGCATAAGTTCCAATAATTTTCCGTGGATTGCAACCGCAGATTGTTTCGCAATCTCAGGAGACATCCACAAATGCATATTAAATTCGCCGTGATGGTGATGTTCATGAGACGTGTCTTGTTGTTCGGAAATTTCCGATTCCTTTGCATTAGCGTGATCGTGATCGTGGCCGTCGTCATCTTCAGCACCGCTAATCAATTGCGATTTCACCTCTGGCAAGGTCGCAATTTCCAGGTTTTTCGCAGCAGGCAGCGCCGCGGCAGGCCGGGTCAGAAAGGCTTCCATTTCCGGACCAACCCACACCACTAAGTCAGCGTTTTTAATACGTTTTACATCCGAGGGGCGCAGCGCATAATCATGTTCTGACGCGCCATCTGGCAGCAATACGTCTACGGGCGTGACGCCATCGGCGATAGCGGCAGCAATGAATCCCACCGGTTTAATTGAAGCGACCACATCCGCGCGGGCAGAGAGAGAAAAAACGGTCGCCAACGTGACCGCAGAGACGGTAACAGCGAGGCGGGGGTTAATATGTAACATAATGCGTCATTCCATCGTGACCAGTTGATGGAATGTGATATTATAACATTCGAAATTCAATGCAACCGTAAATCTTATGTCGCCACTTGTTACACTTGAAAACATTTTCGTGCAGTTTGCTCAGCGTCCGGTATTGAGTCAGGTCAGCTTGTCGCTGATGCCCGGCAAAATTCTGACGCTGCTTGGCCCCAATGGAGCAGGTAAATCTACGCTGGTGCGCACGGTGCTGGGACTGCTGCCCCCTACGAGCGGCAGCGTCAAGCGTCTGCCGGGCTTACGTATTGGCTATGTGCCGCAAAAGCTGCATATCGATCCCACGTTGCCGGTCAGCGTTGAGCGCTTTATGCGCCTGTCGCGCGGCACCGCGCGCAGCGCCATCCTGCCTGCGCTAAAGCGCGTTCAGGCCGGACATTTGCTGCGCGCGCCGCTGCAAAAGCTCTCCGGCGGTGAAACGCAGCGTGTGCTGTTGGCGCGCGCCCTGCTCAACCAACCGCAATTGCTGGTACTCGACGAGCCCACCCAAGGTGTCGATGTCAACGGTCAGGTGGCGCTCTATGATTTGATCGATCAGTTGCGGCAAGAGCTTAACTGCGGTGTGCTGATGGTATCGCATGACCTGCATCTGGTGATGGCCAAAACCGATGAGGTGCTGTGCCTCAATCACCACATTTGTTGTTCAGGCACGCCAGAGGCGGTCTCTCAGCATCCTGAATTCATTGCCATGTTTGGCACGCGCGGCGCGCAACAGCTGGCCATTTACCGCCATCACCATAATCACCGTCACGATTTACAGGGACGCATCGTTCTGCGCAAAGGAAAGACTTCGTCATGATTGAACTGTTACTTCCCGGCTGGCTTGGCGGCGTTTTGCTCGCGCTGGCCGCCGGCCCACTGGGCTCATTTGTGGTATGGCGGCGCATGTCCTATTTCGGTGACACTCTCGCCCACGCCTCGCTGCTCGGCGTCGCCTTCGGGCTTCTGCTCAACATGAATCCAGGGTACGCGGTCATTGCGGTGACCGTTTGCCTGGCGCTGGGCTTGGTGTGGCTGGAGCGACGCCCGCATCTGGCTATAGATACGTTACTGGGCATTATGGCGCATAGCGCACTGTCGCTGGGGTTGGTCGTGGTGAGTCTGATGCAGGGCGTACGTGTCGATCTTATGGCTTACCTGTTTGGTGACTTGCTGGCCATCACGCCGCAGGATTTGGCCATCATGAGCGGCGGCGTGGCGGTGGTGTTAGCGGTGATGGCGTGGCAGTGGCGCGCCTTGCTTTCGATGACCATTAGCCCTGAATTAGCGCAGGTTGACGGCGTAAACTTATCTCGCACCCGCATGCTGCTAATGCTGGTCACGGCGGTCACCATTGGTGTGGCCATGAAGTTTGTGGGCGCGCTGATCATAACGTCACTGCTGATTATCCCGGCCGCGACCGCGCGCCGCTTCGCACGATCGCCAGAACAGATGGCCGGTTTTGCGGTTGTGGTGGGAATCATTGCCGTGACGGGCGGTCTGGCCTTCTCCGCCAATTACGATACGCCTGCAGGCCCGTCGGTGGTGCTGTGCGCCGCGCTGCTTTTTGCTGCGAGCATGGTAAAGAAACCGGCGGTCTGACGCCGGTTAGCTTTCGCGGGCGATGCCAAAATGCTGGTAGGCATGCTGCGTGGCCATACGGCCGCGCGGCGTGCGCTGAATGAATCCTTGCTGGATCAGGAAGGGTTCAATCACATCCTCAATGGTTTCTCGCTCCTCACCAATGGCCGCGGCCAGATTGTCCAGCCCAACCGGTCCGCCCATAAACTTGTCAATGATGGCAAGCAACAGTTTGCGATCCATATAGTCAAAGCCTTGACTGTCCACGTTGAGCATATCCAGCGCGCTGGCAGCCACTTCACCGCTCATATTGCCATCGGCACGCACTTCAGCGAAGTCGCGCACGCGCCGCAGCAGGCGGTTCGCGATGCGCGGCGTACCGCGCGCGCGGCATGCCACTTCGCGCGCGCCCTCTTCGCTTAGCACCAATCCCAGGCACGCAGCGCTGCGGCTCACGATATGCTGGAGATCCGCCACATTATAAAATTCCAAACGCTGTACGATGCCAAAGCGATCGCGCAGCGGCGAGGTGAGCGATCCCGCGCGCGTGGTGGCGCCGATCAACGTGAACGGCGGCAGATCAAGTTTGATAGAGCGCGCCGCCGGCCCTTCCCCGATCATAATGTCCAGCTGATAATCCTCCATCGCCGGATAGAGCACTTCTTCCACCACGGGCGACAGGCGGTGAATTTCATCAATGAACAGGACGTCATGAGGTTCAAGATTGGTGAGCATGGCAGCCAAATCGCCTGCCTTCTCCAGCACCGGGCCTGATGTGGTGCGCAGGTTAACGCCCATTTCGTTGGCGACAATGTTCGCCAGCGTGGTTTTTCCCAGACCGGGCGGACCAAAGATCAGCAGATGATCCAGCGCATCTCCGCGCAGCTTGGCCGCCTTGATGAAAATCTCCATCTGCTCGCGCACTTGGGGCTGCCCCACATATTCCGTCAACAGTTTAGGACGGATGGCGCGATCCAGGCTCTCTTCTTCCGTGTAAGCGCTGCCCGACACCAGACGATCGGCTTCAATCATGATAACCTCAAATAGCTGCGCGCAGCGCTTCGCGAATCAGCGTTTCGCAATCTGCATCCGGTTTACCTACTTTACTGACCATGCGGCTGGCTTCTTGCGGTTTGTAGCCCAACGCCACCAGCGCCGCCACGGCTTCTGACTCAGCGTCATTGCTGTCCGGCGCGGCAGAAGGAGTACTCAGCGTAAAGGTCGAATCGCCGCCAAACAGATCGCCGTGCATGCCTTTGAAGCGGTCTTTCATTTCAACCACCAGACGCTCTGCGGTCTTTTTGCCCACGCCAGGCAGTTTCACCAGCGAGGCAATCTCTTCGCGCTCAACGGCCGTAACGAACTGCTGCGCTGACATGCCAGAAAGAATGGCCAGGGCCAGTTTGGGCCCGACGCCGTTGACTTTGATCAGCTCGCGGAACAGCGCTCGCTCCTGTTTGCTGTTGAAGCCAAACAGCAGTTGCGCATCTTCACGCACCACGAACTGTGTGAAAATGATGGCTTCCTGCTGAATGTCGGGCAGCTCATAAAAGCAGGTCATGGGCATGTGCACTTCATAACCAACGCCATTTGCCTCAATCAGCACCAGCGGTGGCTGTTTTTCCAGAATATAGCCTCGTAAGCGACCAATCACCGAGCAGCTCCTTAATCGTTGAATCAGCGACGTTATATACCATAAAAAAGGCTGGATGAATATCCAGCCTCAAAAACGTGCGTGATTTATCAGCCTGAGCGCAATCGCCCGCGCGTCATGACCAGCTTGGTATCGCTCATGCGCGCCGTGTTCTGGCTGAGATGACAATGCGTAATGGCAATCGCCAGCGCATCAGCCGCATCGGCCTGCGGGTTTGCTGGCAGTTTTAATAGCGTGCGCACCATGTGCTGCACCTGACTTTTCTCTGCACCGCCGGTGCCGGTGACGGTTTGTTTGACCTGACGTGCCGCATACTCAAACACGGGCAGATCGAGGTTCACCGCCGCGACAATCGCCGCCCCGCGCGCCTGCCCCAGCTTCAGCGCGGAGTCGGCATTTTTGGCCATGAACACCTGCTCGATAGCGAAATAATCGGGCGAGAACTGCGTGATAATCTCGCTCACGCCCGCATAGATAAGCTTGAGACGGGAAGGGAGATCGGTGACGCTCGTACGGATACAGCCGCTGCCGAGGTAGGTCAGCTGGCGGCCCACCTGACGAATCACGCCATAGCCGGTGACGCGCGAGCCGGGATCGATCCCGAGAATAACGGTCATAGCGCGTCTCCGGCTTGGGGGTTATCAGGGCACGCCATTACAGCGTTTCCGCGACCTCGTCAGAAATTTCACCGTTGTGGTAAACCTCCTGTACGTCATCGCAATCTTCCAGCATATCGATCAGACGCAGCAGTTTCGGTGCGGTTTCCGCATCAAGTTCAGCTTTGGTTGACGGGATCATAGAGACTTCAGCGGTGTCGGCTTTGAGCCCTGCCGCTTCCAGCGCATCACGGACGCTACCCAGCTCTTCCCAAGCGGTAAAGACATCGATCGCACCGTCGTCGTAGCTCATCACGTCTTCTGCGCCAGCTTCCAGCGCCGCTTCCATGACCGCATCTTCATCCTGACCTGGTGCGAAGGAGATAACGCCTTTTTTGCTGAAAAGGTAGGCTACAGAGCCGTCGGTACCAAGGTTGCCGCCGGTTTTCGTGAAGGCGTGGCGCACTTCGCCTACGGTGCGGTTGCGGTTATCACTCAGGCATTCCACCATTACTGCGGAGCCGCCCGGACCGTAACCTTCGTAAATGATGGTTTCCATGTTGGAGTCATCTTCACCGCCCACGCCGCGTGCAATCGCGCGGTTCATGGTGTCACGCGTCATGTTGTTGGACAGCGCTTTGTCCATTGCTGCGCGCAGACGCGGATTCGAACCCGGATCGCCACCGCCCAGCTTCGCCGCCGTCACCAGTTCACGAATGATCTTGGTGAAGATTTTGCCACGCTTGGCGTCCTGCGCCGCTTTACGGTGTTTGGTATTTGCCCATTTACTGTGTCCAGCCATGTTACTTTCTCTCCGATCTTTAACTGGGTTCAGGCTACCTTGCCTGCCGCACCGTTTTCGACGGCCCGCGCCGAGGGCGCCTGGACCAGGAAAACGCTGCAGCGCACAATCGGCGCCTGACTGTTCAACAAGGATGGGGCACGCGCTGGCCCGGCATCCTAAATCTCTTGGCTTATCGACTCGCTGCGGCAAAACAGGCCTGCGAGCCGTCGCTAAATGAACTCTTCTATCGCCTGCCGGTTACTCCAGGACTTGGTTAGCGCGGCAGCGGCGGCAGGCGCCACCCACTGCGCGGCCAAATGCTCGCTCAGCAGCGGTTCACGCTCACAGGGTAGCGCCAGGCGGAACCAGTGCTCGTGATTATGCGTGACGTCAGGTGCATAGCGATGACGATATTGCGGGAAGATTTCGAACGCAATCTGCTTGTGACAATCTTCAAGCCGTAAGCCTTCGCCAGCGATATCGATAGCCAACTCCTCTGCGACTTCACGCAGCGCCGCCTGAACCGGGGTTTCGCCCGGCTCAAGGCTGCCGGTAACCGACTGCCAGAAGGTGGCATCATCCCGCCGCTGTAGCATTAACACCCGGCCAGTGTCGCGGGCAAAAATCACCACCAGCACCGAAACCGGATGTTTGTAGCGCATTACTTCGTCTCTGGCTTTTCTTTTTTCGGGGCAAGTTGAATGCCCAGATCCGCCAGCGCCGCCGGATTTGCCTCGCTCGGTGCTTCCGTCATCATACAAGCTGCCGCCGTGGTTTTCGGGAAGGCAATGACATCACGAATGTTTTCGGTACCGGTCAGCAGCATGGTCAGGCGATCCAAACCAAACGCGAGGCCAGCGTGCGGCGGCGTACCGTATTTCAAGGCATCAAGCAGGAAGCCAAACTTCTCGCGCTGCTCCTCTTCGGTGATCCCGAGAATGCTGAACACGGTTTGCTGCATCGTGCCATTGTGGATACGCACTGAGCCGCCGCCAACTTCATAGCCGTTGATGACCATGTCATACGCGTTTGCCACCGCCTGCGTAGGATCGGCTGCCAGTTGTTCAGCACTCAGCGCTTTCGGCGCGGTGAACGGGTGGTGCATGGCTGCCAGACCGCCCTCTTCGTCCTCTTCGAACATCGGGAAGTCGATCACCCACAGCGGTGCCCACGCTTTTTCGTCGGTAATGGCTAAATCACGGCCGACTTTCAGGCGCAGCGCACCCAGCGCATCCGCCACAATTTTTGACCGATCGGCACCAAAGAAGATCAGATCGCCATCCTGCGCGCCCGTGCGCGTCAACATAGCCTCAACAATCTCCGGCGTCAGGAATTTAGCGACCGGACTTTGTACGCCCTCAAATCCGTTCGCGCGCTGATTGATTTTCATCCACGCCAGGCCTTTGGCGCCGTAGATTTCAACAAATTTGCCGTACTCGTCAATTTGCTTACGCGTCAGGGCCGCGCCGCCAGGCACACGCAGGGCCGCCACGCGACCTTTGGCGTCGTTTGCCGGGCCGGCAAAGACCTGGAACTCGACCTGCTTCAACAGATCGCCAACGTCGACCAGTTCCATTGGGTTACGCAGATCCGGTTTATCGGAGCCGTAACGGTGCATCGCTTCCGCAAAGGTCATCTGCGGGAATTCGCCCAAATCCACGCCTTTCACCTCAAGCCACAGCTCGCGAATCAGGCGCTCCATTTTTTCGCGCACCTGCTCGGCCGTCATGAAAGAGGTTTCGACGTCGATCTGGGTAAATTCTGGCTGGCGATCGGCACGTAAATCTTCATCGCGGAAGCATTTGACGATCTGATAATAGCGGTCGAAGCCTGACATCATCAGCAGCTGCTTAAACAGCTGCGGCGACTGTGGCAGCGCGTAAAATTTACCTTTGTGCACGCGGCTCGGTACCAGATAGTCGCGCGCGCCTTCTGGGGTAGCTTTGGTCAGCATCGGCGTTTCGATATCGAGGAACCCTTCGCTGTCCATAAAGCGACGAACAAAGCTGGTGATTTTTGCGCGCGTTTTCAGACGCTGTGCCATCTCCGGGCGACGTAAGTCCAAATAGCGGTAAGTCAGACGCGCTTCTTCGCTGTTGGTCTGGTTCGAGTCCAGCGGCAGCGGTTCAGAGCGGTTGATGATGGTCAGCGCGTGGGCGAACACTTCCACGTCGCCGGTCGCCATGTCGCTGTTGCGGTTTTTCTCGTCGCGCGCACGCACGGTACCGGTGATCTGGATACAGAATTCGTTGCGCAGCTCAGAGGCCAGCTGGAAAGCATCCTGATGGTCGGCGTCAAAAAACACCTGTGCGATCCCTTCGCGGTCGCGCATATCAATAAATATCAGGCTACCCAGATCGCGACGGCGATTGACCCAGCCGCAGAGAGTGACTTGCTGACCTACGTGGGACAGATTGAGCTGTCCGCAATATTCTGTACGCATAACGTATCCTTTTAACTTCGCCGCTGCTGCCAGACAACATCAGGCCGCGTAACCTTCTAAGATGCTGTCGCAAAAAGGCGACTATTATAATGTAAAATCCCAGGCAGGATAAGTGGAGCCCGCGCAAAGCGGACATTTCATCGGCAATTATTCGCCGCTATCGACGTCAGGAGCTTGGGTTTGACGCTTCGTATTGGATTACCCCAGTGGCATCACGCTCGCTGGAAACAGTTTGGCCTGGAGAACCTGGCTGATTACGCCCGGCTGTTTGACTGCGTTGAGGGCAATACCACACTTTATGCGCTGCCGTCCCCCGAGGTGGTGATGCGCTGGCGTGACATGACGCACGACGATTTTCGTTTCTGTTTCAAATTTCCCGGCAGCATCTCGCACCAGGCGGCCTTACGCCACTGTGAGGAGCAGGTCAGCGCCTTTCTGCGTTTACTCGATCCGTTAAGTCATCGCATCGGACAATACTGGCTCCAGCTGCCCGCCGCGTTTTCGCCCGCGCAGCTTGACGACTTGTGGCGCTTTCTTGATAACCTGCCGCGCAGTTTTCATTACGGCGTAGAGGTGCGCCACGCACAGTTTTTTGCCAAAGGCGAGGCTGAACGCGCCTTGAATCGTGGCCTGGCGGCGCGCGGCGTGAATCGCGTCATCCTCGACAGTCGCCCTGTTCATGCCTCCCGCTCCCAGCATGCCGCGGCCATCGAGGCACGGCGCAAAAAACCGCGTGTACCGCCGCATGCGGTAAAAACGGGCGTGCAGCCGATGGTCCGCTTTATCGGCAGCGACAGCGTTGAAGAGAGCGTTCCATTGTTTCAGCCGTGGCAGAAAAAACTGGCAGAATGGCAAACCGAAAGCGAGCCGCTGCTGTTTATTCATACGCCTGATATGGGCGAAGTGTTTCCGCTGGTGCAGGCGCTGTGGCCGCAGCTGCAACAGCTGCGCCCTTCGCTGCCCAATCTGCCTGACTGGCCCCAACAAACGGCGCTGTTCTGAATGCAAAGCGGATGCAGCAGGCGGCAGTTTCTGCCAGAATAGCGCCCTTTCCGTTTTCTCTCCGGATTTTCATTATGTCTGACCGCGATACGCTATTTTCCGCGCCCATCGACAAACTGGGTGACTGGACCTTTGACGAGCGCGTGGCTGAAGTCTTTCCCGATATGATTCAGCGCTCGGTGCCAGGGTATTCCAATATTATTTCTATGATTGGTATGCTGGCAGAACGCTTTGTGCAGCCCAACAGCAAGGTGTATGACCTGGGCTGTTCGCTGGGTGCTGCCACGCTTTCGGTGCGTCGTAATATCCGCGTACCGGGATGTGAAATTATCGCCGTCGATAATTCCCCTGCGATGGTTGAACGCTGCCGTCGTCACATTGATGCCTTCCGCGCCGACACGCCGGTCGAGGTACGACAGGCGGATATCCGCGATATTCCTATCGAAAACGCCTCGCTGGTGATCCTTAATTTTACGCTGCAGTTTCTTGAGCCGCCTGCGCGCCTGGCGCTGCTGACCAAGGTCGCTAATGGCCTCAAGCCCGGCGGTGCGCTGGTGTTGTCAGAAAAATTTAGTTTTGAAGACGCCGAGGTCGGCGAGCTGCTGTTTGATATGCACCACGATTTTAAGCGCGCGAACGGCTACAGCGAACTGGAGATCAGCCAGAAGCGCAGCATGCTGGAGAACGTGATGCTCACCGACAGCGTCGACACGCATAAAGCGCGCCTGCAACAAGCGGGCTTTGCCCACGCCGAACTGTGGTTCCAATGCTTTAACTTCGGCTCGCTGGTGGCATTAAAATGATGGATTTTGGTCGTTTCTATCAGCAAATCGCCACCGGCCCGCTGGCGAGCTGGCTGGAAGTTCTTCCGGCACAAATTGCCGCCTGGCAGCGCGAAAACCTGCACGGTCATTTCCGTAACTGGGAAAAAGCGGTGCAGTATCTGCCTCTGTTGACGCCGCAATCCTGCGATCTGCAGCACAGCGTCAGCGCCCAATCAGATGACCTCAGCGATCGTCAACGCGCGGGCATTGAAAAGCTGTTGCGCACTCTGATGCCGTGGCGCAAAGGCCCCTATTCGCTGTATGGCACCGAAATTGACACCGAATGGCGTTCCGACTGGAAATGGGATCGCGTTTTACCGCACATCTCCCCGCTGGCTGGCCGCACGGTGCTGGACGTCGGCTGCGGCAGCGGCTATCACATGTGGCGCATGATTGGCGCCGGGGCGCGCCTGGTCGTGGGCATCGATCCGATGCAGCTCTTCCTGTGCCAGTTTGAAGCGGTGCGCAAGCTGCTGGGTGACGATCGCCGTGCCCATCTGCTGCCGCTGGGCATTGAGCAGCTTCCCGCGCTGCAGGCGTTTGATACGGTGTTCTCAATGGGCGTGCTCTATCATCGCCGCTCGCCGCTGGATCATCTCTATCAACTCAAAAATCAGTTGGTGAGTGACGGCGAACTGGTGCTGGAAACGCTGGTGATCGAGGGCGATGAAAATGCGGTGCTGGTGCCGGGTGAACGCTACGCGCAAATGCGTAATGTCTACTTTATTCCTTCGGCCGCCGCACTGAAAAGCTGGCTCGAAAAATGCGGATTTGTGGATGTGCGTATCGCCGATCATGCGGTGACCTCTGTAGAAGAGCAGCGCCGCACCAGCTGGATGACCAGTGAATCACTGGCGGAGTTTCTCGACCCCAACGACAATAGCAAAACCGTTGAAGGGTATCCGGCGCCGCTGCGCGCCGTACTGGTGGCGCGCAAGCCCTGAGTGCTATCGCCGCGACAGCGCCAGCTTCGCGGCAAAACCAATAAATACGCAGCCCGTGAGCCGATCCATGATTTTCAGCACGCCAGGCTGACGCAGCTGCGCGGCAAAATAGTGGCTGCCGCCGATCAATATCGCATTCCATAACAGACCGATCGCCATATGCGTCAACGCCATCAGCGTGCACCACAGCGGCACAGATGCGCCGGCGGGGATAAACTGCGGCAGAAAAGTCACGTAAAAGACGCCCACTTTGGGATTCAGCATGTTACCCATCAGTCCGCGACTAAAGCAGGCAAGATAGCGCTGTTCAGCGCGGACAGCCTCAGGCGCGTCCGCGGCAGCCGTGCGCGGCTTGAACAGTAATTTGGCCCCAAGCCAGAGTAGATATGCGGCACCCAGCCATTTCAGCGTGTTGTAGGCCACTTCAGAGGCGAGCAGCAACGCACCGAGTCCGAATCCCACCGCAATACCCCATACCAGGCAGCCCAGCGTGACGCCGAGCGCCGTGGCGGACGCACGCTTCCAGCCCTGTGCAGCAGCGGAACGCAACACCAGCGCAGTATCAAACCCTGGCGTTAGCGTTAACACGGTAATGGCGAAAAGAAAGGATAAAATGAGTGTCATGGCCTGCTCCATTCATGCCATTTAATAAGGGTCGTCCTGTTCAGGGGCCCCCCGTGCCGGTTAATTCTCGGCGTCAGCGGGTCGATCCCAATATTGATATTTATAAGCCGTGGTAAGATGCCGTTCCAGCGTGCCTTTGGCAAATGTTTCCGTTTCGTGCAGATAGCTGAGGGTACAGTTTCCCACCTCATCCCAGAGCTGGCACTCATCCACTGAGCGCAGCGTACTGACCGGCGTGGTAGACGTCCCATCAAGACGCCGTTCACGCCACTGCGCGTCATAGGTATACGTATCTTTCCCGCGCACGGTGCTGGCTGTGGTGACCTGTCCCTGCTGATTCCAGCGCCAGCTGCTTACACCATTGCTGGTTTCATCACTGCCGCGCGCTACGCTCTTTTCAACCTGAAAGTGCCTGTCGTAGTGAAACGTGGTTTCCGTGGCGCCCGCTTTGCCCATACTGGTAAAGGTGTCAGATGCGCTGAGGATGTTACCCTGCGGGCCGATATGCCAACTGATGGTACCCTGCCGATTATCGATAACCTGCGCCTGGCCATCTTTGAGCACTTTGACCAACCATGCGTACTCCGCAACCCACCCGCGCTGCACGCGCGCAATGTGCTGCTCCATGCTCAAGATGACGCTGCCTTCGTTCTTGTCGTAGGTGATATCCGCCACCAGCAATCTCCCGCAGCGGTCAAACTGCCCCAACACGCGCTTCTGGGAATCAACGTCTTTGCCAAACTCGCCGGCCACCACCTGGCGCACTGCGCCTTTGGCATCGCCGCCCAGAATAATCCAGTTGTTACTGCTGGCGATGGCGGCACTTTGCGGGGGACAGGCGGTGCCGGCGGCCAACGCGCCGCTCGCAGCGGGAAGCAGAAGCGCGCAAATCAAAGAAAGGCTTTTCATATCGGGATTTCCGCACTCAATCATGCATTAATCAAAGCACCGTTTAAGATCTTCTGCCATGTCCCGCTGAATAACAGGCAAAAAGAACCCCAGCAAGAGACTGGGGTTTGGTACTTGCAAGCATCGCGTCGCTAGGCTCGACGCGCTGCGCGGCAAAATCAGTAGTATCAGGCGACGCGAACGGCGCTCATTTCCATCATGGTTTTCATGGCTTCAACCACATCACCATCCACACAGTAGCGGCTAAATTCGTCGGTCTCGGGTTCACCACACATTGAGACGCCCGCTTTGCGATAACGCATTGGAGAAGCAATCAGGCGGCTAGCGGAGCTGTGAACTTCCTGCAGACCGCATTCGATAAACTTTTGCAGGTTACTTAATCTCACACCCGCACCGGCCATAATGATTGGACCCGTGCTCTGTTCATTTAGTTCCCGCAATAATGCAATTCCTGCTTCAGCGTTCTGCTGCTGACCCGAGGTGAGGATACGACGGATGCCAAGATCGGTCAGAATGTGCAGCGCTCTGTTGGGGCTGTGGCAGAGATCAAAGGCGCGGTGAAACGTTACCGCCATGTCGCCGCACAGCGCCATGATTTGCTGCATGCGTGCGACATCGACGTGTGCGTCCTCATCCAGCATGCCAATCACAACGCCCGGAAACCCCATGTCGCGGATAAAGGCGACGTCAGATTTCATCACTTCGAATTCATGGGCGGTATAACAAAAATCACCGCCGCGAGGACGCACGATGGGGTGTACCGGAATCGTTAGCTGGCGCTGTGCGGCCTCCAGCACGCCCGGCGAAGGCGTTAAGCCTCCCTCACGCGGTGCGCTACAGAGTTCCACGCGATCCGCTCCGGCCTGCTCTGCCGCCAGCGCACAGTCAATGCCATAACAACAAATTTCCAGTTTCGTCATCCTCGACTCCTTTTCACGACTTCTGGCTCGGAGAGGTTACATAAGTTAGTCTGCTTAATGGATCAGTTTACGTGGAAACCGCACAATGACATTCGATTTTGATCAAGGGATAGACCGTCGTCACAGCGATAGTTTGAAATGGCACAAATATCGCGATAGCGATGTCCTGCCGCTGTGGGTGGCAGACACCGATTTTCGCTCACCGCCCTGCGTCATTGAGGCCATTCAAAAGCGTGTTGCACACGGCGTTTTTGGTTATGGCGCCCCGCCCGCTGGGCTTATCAATGTTATTGTTTCGCGTTTAGCTGAACGTTATCAGTGGCACATCCAACCTGACTGGATCGTGCTGCTGCCTGGCGTCGTCAGTGGCCTGAATCTGGCCGTGCGCGCCTTTACCGAGCAGGGGCAAGGCACGGTGGCGCCCAGCCCTATTTATCCCCCTTTCCGCTCCGCAGCACGACTGGCGAACCGAACACAGGTTAATTTGCCGATGCAGCTTGTAGAGAACCGCTGGGTGCCGAGCCTTGACGCCGCTTACCTCACGGGGAATGAACGCTTGTTGATGCTGTGCAACCCGCATAACCCCGGTGGCACCGTTTACACGCGCGCCGAACTCGAGGCACAGCTGGCCTTTGCGCAGCAACATGGCTTGCTGGTGTGCTCGGATGAGATCCACTGTGATTTATTGCTCACGCCCGGCACCCGCCACATTCCGTTTGCCAGCCTTAACGAGGATGCGGCCCAGCGCAGCCTCACGCTGCTCTCGCCCTCTAAAACGTTCAATATTGCCGGATTGGGCGCATCGGTTGCGATTATTCCAAATCCCGCGCTGCGCAAGCGATTCAGTCAGGTGCGTGAAGGCATTGTGCCGAGCGCCGATATTCTGGCGCTGGTGGCCGCGGAAGCCGCCTGGCGCGATGGCGATCCCTGGTTGGACGCGCAGTTGGCGTATCTGCGCGCGAACCGTGATGCGCTGTGCGCCACCATTGAGAGCCTGCCCGGCGTAAAGATGATGTGTCCGGAAGCGACCTACCTCGGCTGGATCGATGCCAGCGGACTCGACGTCGCCAACCCGACGCACTATTTCGAAACGCACGGACTCGGTTTTTCGCCGGGGCGTGACTTTGGCAACGACCAGTTTGTGCGTTTCAATTTTGGCTGTACCCGCTCCACGCTGGACACGGCGCTGGCACGCCTGCGTCAGGCGGTGGAGGCGCGCCGTTAAGCGCGTTCGCTGGCGACAATCTCTTCTAATGACCACGGATGAAATTTGACGGTGGTCTGGCCGTCCGTCACCGCCAGCGTAGGATTGGGCAAACGCTCTTGTTCACCTTTAGGCGTGCTGGTTTTGAAGGAGATGCCCGGTTGCGTAAGGGCTTCATCTGACAGCAGGGCCATCGCGCGCACGCCAAGCGTCTCAGGCTCACCGCGCAGAACGATTTCAATATGCTCCCACCCTTCGTGGCGGTATCTTTTCTCGCCAGGCCACGGCAGCTCAATCACATCAACCTGCCAGCCGGCAAACTGTAGCGGTTCATGCAGCTTAAACAAATAAATGGGTCGTCCGTTGATGATCGCTTCGGAAAAGGCGGTTCCTATCTGCAGCAAGCCGCTTTTCCAGCGCTCCGCAGTGGTAAATTGATGACAGCGTACCGCAATGTGATCAATTTCATGCTGGGTAATTTCAATCCCTAACCGCGCAGCGAATGCGCTTAATGCGCTATCAAAACGAGACAGATCTTGTTCTAAGTCACTCAGTTCAGTGGGAAAATTTTTTTTCATTGTGGGCCTACCTCTGGAACAATCCATTCATTTTGAGATGTAAAGCAGCGGAAGAAGCTGCGCATTCTCTCATCAAAGCGTCAGATTCATCCTATTTAGCCTAAAAAAACGCTGAAAACCGCATAAATCGCTTAATCATTTCGGATTAATCGCCTTACCAGTACCACCTTTTACTTTATGAAAGTAGCATAACTAAATGATTTATTTGGTTAAAATTAATACAATAAGATAAATCTCATTTACCTTCCAAACAATTGCAGCCTGAAACCCTTTCTTATAAATTTGTGATTCACAACTACAAGGAACGGCCTTATGTCTATGCTCATTGTTGTCGCGGTCCTGATTGCCTTAATGGGATTTGCTATTTCCCGCCATTGGAAGGTGCGTGAAGACAAAAGCGTTAAAAATCCACGCCGTCACCTGCGTCGCCGTTAGTCGGCGACCTGAGGTGGTGCACCTATTGCCTCTGCGCGAAGTGCTGACGCACCTTATCATTTCACGTATACTTCCCGTCTTATTTTTTTCGTCCCGCCCGGCAGTGGCGGGACAGTGACATCGGCTCGACGCTTTTGACGGGCCTTTTCAGCATATGAAGGTAAAGCGGTGAATATTCAGGCTCTTCTTACCGATAAAATCGGTCAGGCGATGGTAGCAGCGGGCGCGCCTGCTGAATGCGAACCTCAGGTTCGCCAATCTGCCAAAGTCCAGTTTGGTGACTATCAGGCGAACGGCATCATGGCCGCAGCGAAAAAGCTGGGTCTGGCGCCCCGTCAGTTGGCTGAGCAGGTGATTCAACACCTGGATCTCACCGGTATCGCCAGCCAAGTGGAAATTGCCGGACCCGGCTTTATCAATATATTCCTCGATAGCGCCTGGCTTGCCGCGCAAGCTGCCGAAGCGCTGCGCCTGCCGCGCCTCGGCGTCGGCACGCTCACGCCGCAAACGATTGTGGTGGATTACTCGGCACCTAACGTCGCGAAAGAGATGCACGTGGGTCACGTGCGCTCTACCATCATCGGTGATGCGGCAGTCCGCACCCTTGAGTTTCTCGGTCACAACGTGATTCGCGCTAACCACGTGGGAGATTGGGGCACACAGTTCGGTATGCTGATTGCGTTTCTGGAAAAACAGCAAAATGAACACCACGAAGAGATCGCGCTGGCCGATCTTGAAGCGTTCTATCGTGAGGCCAAGCGGACTTACGATGAGGACGAAGCCTTTGCCGAGCGCGCGCGCAGCTACGTCGTCAAACTGCAGGGCGGCGATGCCTATTGCCGTGACATGTGGAAAAAGCTGGTCGACATCACCATGAGTCAGAACCAGCTGGTTTACGATCGCCTGAACGTTACGCTAACGCGTCACGATGTCATGGGCGAAAGCCTGTATAACGACATGCTGCCGGGCATCGTGGCCGATCTGCGTGAAAAGGGCTTGGCCGTCACCAGCGAAGGCGCCACTGTGGTCTTCCTTGATGAGTTTAAAAACAAGGAAGGCGAACCGATGGGCGTTATCATCCAGAAAAAGGATGGCGGCTATCTTTACACCACCACAGACATTGCTTGCGCCAAGTACCGTTATGAGACGCTGGGTGCCGATCGCGTGCTCTATTATATTGACTCGCGCCAGCATCAGCACTTGCAGCAAGCCTGGACCATCGTGCGTAAAGCGGGTTACGTGCCAGAATCGGTGCCGTTAGAGCATCACGCCTTTGGCATGATGCTGGGCAAAGATGGCCGCCCGTTCAAAACGCGGAGCGGCGGCACCATCAAGCTGGCCGATCTGCTCGATGAAGCGGTTGAGCGCGCGCATACGCTGGTCAGTGAAAAGAACCCGGAGATGTCCGCCCAAGAGCTGAAAGACCTGGCGGAAGTGGTCGGCATCGGTGCAGTGAAGTACGCCGATCTCTCGAAGAGCCGCACCACCGACTATGTGTTCGACTGGGATAATATGCTGGCCTTTGAAGGCAACACCGCGCCGTACATGCAGTACGCCTACACGCGTGTGCTCTCAGTATTCCGTAAAGCCGGTATCGAACCTGAAAGTCTTCAGGGTGATATTGTGTTGACGGAGGCGCGTGAGGCGCAGCTGGCCGCACGCCTGCTGCAGTTTGAAGAGACCATCACTCTGGTGGCGCGTGACGGCACGCCGCACGTGATGTGCGCCTACCTTTACGACCTGGCGGGACTGTTCTCAGGCTTCTATGAACACTGCCCTATTCTGTCTGCCGACGATGAGCAGATCCGCAACAGCCGACTGCAGTTAGCCGCGCTGACGGCGAAGACCCTGAAACAAGGGCTGGATACGTTGGGCATCAAAACCGTGCAGCGTATGTAAGCTGAGCGAAAGACGCCCTTAGCAAAAAACCCGCCGCGGCGGGTTTTTTTATGGCTACTGATAATTCACCGTGACGGTGCTGCTGATCACCCGCAGGCCAGGCGGTAAAGCCCCCCGGCCCTGAAAACCAAACGCCAGATGCAGCGTATCTTCCGCCGTGATATTCGCCAATCCGCGCGTACTGCCGCTTTCGCCCTCAATCTCTACGCAGCGCGTGGTCGCGCAGAGACGCACGACCAGCCCTGAAGGGGCGGGACGGCTAAGCTCATAGCGCCAGTAAATCTCACTGATGGCACCCGCAGCGGCTGATGGCGCTTTTAGCGCAGGCGTGATCAACCAGTTGCCGCGCACGCCAAGCGTTGGGCCGCTGGCCTGCGCTGTCCAGGCGCCGCCCCCGGCGTTCGCCAGCAGCGGTAACGCCAGCAGCACGCCCAAGAGACGTCTCTGCCATGCGCGGCGCATTATTTACCTCCGATGGTGGCGGTCATGCGGATCTGCCGGTTATCTGACAGCTCCATGTTCGACAGTACCACCAGCTGCGGCAGGTTACGGCGCAGGAAGCGCGCCAGCAGCGCCCGCAGCGGATGATTCACCAGCAGCACCGGCGGCGCACCGCTCATCTCTTGCTGTTGCAGAGCAGATTGCGTTTGTACCAGCAGGCGATCGGCCAAGCCAGGCTCCAACCCGCCGCCGCCCTGCAGTGCCTGCAGCAGCAGGCGTTCGAGGGTGGCATCCAGGCCAATCACCTGCACTTCGCCATTGCCCGGGAACCACTGTTGAGTGATCGCGCGGCCCAGCGCCACGCGCACGACGCTGGTCAGCTCCTGCGGATCGCTTTGCACCGGCGCATGTTCCGCCAGCGTTTCGATGATGGTACGCATATCGCGAATCGACACGCGCTCCACCAGCAGGTTTTGCAGCACTTTGTGCAGGGTGGTCAGCGTGATAACCCCCGGCACCAAATCTTCGGTGAGCTTCGGCATCTCTTGGGTCACGCGATCCAGCAGCTGCTGCGCCTCCTGGCGCCCAAACAGTTCGCTGGCGTATTGACCAATCAGGTGATTGAGATGCGTGGCGACCACGGTACTGGCTTCCACTACCGTAAAGCCCTGAATCTGCGCCTGCTCTTTCAACGCGCTGTCAATCCAGATCGCCGCGAGGCCAAAGGCGGGATCGACCGTTGGCTCACCTGGCAACGATCCCGCTGCCGTGCCCGGGTTAATGGCCATCCAGCGTCCCGGATAAGCATCACCGCTGCCAATCTCCACCCCTTTCATGAGAATGCGGTAGCGCGCAGGCGGCAGCTCCATATTGTCGCGAATGTGTACCACCGGTGGCAGGAAACCGACCTCCTGGGCCACTTTCTTACGAATACTACGAATACGGCCCAGCAGTTCGCCGTTTTGCATATGGTCAACCATGGGGATGAGCCGATAGCCCACCTCCATACCCAGCGAGTCTTCCAGCTGAACATCGGTCCACGATGCTTCCGTGTTGGCAGGCGTTTCCTGGGTTTTGACCATGCTTGCGCTCGGCACCGCCGCTTTCGGCTTCATTTCGCGCCCGCGCAGCCACCAGGCCAGTCCCAATAAGGCGGCAGTAAACAGCAGGAATACCAAGTTTGGCATGCCCGGCACCAGACCCAGCAAGCCGATAACCCCGCCGCTTAACATCAGGACGCGCGGATTGTTGAACAGCTGACCCACCATTTGCTCACCGACATCCTGGTCGGTGGCTACACGCGTTACAATCACACCGGCCGCGGTGGAGATCACCAGCGCGGGGATCTGCGCCACCAGCCCGTCACCAATGGTCAACAGCGTGTAGGTTTCACCGGCGTGGCCGAGATCCATGCCATGCTGTACCACGCCGACCAACAGGCCACCGATGACGTTAATTACCATGATCAGGATGCCGGCAACCGCATCACCGCGCACAAACTTACTGGCACCGTCCATGGAACCATAGAAATCAGCCTCTTGCGTCACTTCGCTGCGGCGTTTCTTGGCTTCCTCTTCGCCAATGAGGCCGGCGTTTAAGTCAGCATCGATAGCCATCTGCTTGCCGGGCATGCCGTCCAGCACAAAGCGCGCACCCACCTCAGCGATACGTCCAGCACCCTTGGTGATAACCATAAAGTTGATGATTACAAGGATGATAAACACCACGATACCGATGGCGAAGTTACCGCCGACCAGGAAGTGACCAAAGGCTTCAACCACGCGCCCTGCGGCATCGGCCCCGGTATGACCTTCCAGTAAGATGATACGCGTCGAGGCAACGTTAAGCGCCAGACGCAGCAAGGTTGAGAACAGCAGAATCGTCGGGAAAGCGGCAAACTCCAGCGTGCGCTGGGTAAACATCGCGACGAGCAGCACCATGATGGACAGTGCAATATTAAAGGTAAACAGCAGGTCGAGGATGAAAGCGGGTAACGGCAACACCATCATCGACAGAATGAGCATGATCAGGACAGGCCCGGCCAGCACCTGCCACTGCGTATCTTTAAAATTGCCCGGTAAACGCAGCTTTTCGGCCAAATTAGCCATCGTTTCTGTTCTCTCCTGCAAAGTCCATGTCTGCCGGGACCGGCAGCTGTTTTGGTTTGGTTGGGATCAGACCGCCTTCGCGTTTCCAGCGACGCAGCTGCCAAACCCACGCCAGCACTTCCGCAACCGCCGAATAGAGCGCGCCCGGAATGAACTGGCCAATTTCTGTATGACGATAAAGCGCACGCGCCAGCGGTGGGGCTTCAAGAATCGGAATGCGGTGCTCTTTCGCTAATTCACGTATCTTCAGGGCAATATCCCCAGCACCTTTGGCAATCACTTTTGGCGCGCTCATTTTGCCTTCCTGATACTGCAGCGCGACCGAGTAGTGCGTTGGGTTGGTGACAATCACATCGGCTTTCGGGACATCCGCCATCATGCGGCGGCGGGCAGCTGCACGCATCGCCTGACGAATACGCCCTTTTACGTGGGGATCGCCTTCGTTCTGTTTATGCTCGTCCCGCACTTCCTGACGCGTCATGCGCAACTTTTTAAAATGGCTATAAAGCTGCCAAAACACGTCAAAGCCGACCATGGGTATCAAGCTCATCATGATCAATGCGCAGCTTACCGCGATGAGCGTTAATCCGTGGTGCAGCGCCGTCACCGGCGATTCGCTGATCAGGCGCAGCATCTCCTGCCAGTGTGACCAGATGTACCAGCCACCCACCAGCCCGACCATCGCCGCTTTAATCACCGCTTTCAGCAGCTCAACCCAGGTTTGTGCTGAGACCATGCGCTTAATACCGGGCAGCGGATTGAGTTTGTTAAAATCGACTTTCAGTGACTTGCTGCTAAAGTTGATGCCTCCCAGCAGCATTGGCGCGGCAATCGCGACGATGACCAGCCCTGCCATTAATGGCAGCAGCGCCAGGACCGCTTGACCAATCAGGTTACCGATATGCCCAACAATCAGTTTGTCGTCTGAAACCATGCTGTGATCAAAGCGAAAGCCGGTGGCGAGCATGCCCGCAAGCCGATCGGCCATGTTGCTGCCTCCGAGCCACAAAATCAGCAAGCCCGCCAGTAACATTAATACCGATGTCAGCTCGCGCGATCGCGGAATCTGCCCGTCCTCCCGTGCTTTTTGCAATCGGTGGGGCGAGGGCGATTCTGTTTTGTCCTCATCACTCTCTTCTGACACGACATACCTCAGCCGGCAGGAATCTTGTGCATAGCATGCCAAAAGCGTGGGGCGATAAAGCGTGGATTAAGCGCATTAAAAGCGAGTTTATTTAGCCATAAGTGAAATTAATTTCCTTACGGGCCACCTTAATCGCGCGGTTACCGCGCCATTTGAGGCAAAGCGTCACGCTGACCATCGCGTCGGCTGAGAAGGTGGCGCGTTTAGCAAAAGGCGTGCCGACATCGCGTTTACGGGCGGAAAAGCCGCTGGGAAAGTCTTAAATTAATAAATTTGTTTCATTGCAGATACTTTTTTTACGCTGCTAAATAGATTAACATTGCTAACGATTAATTCACGCTCTGCGCGGCGGATGATGGACCTTTTAGGCCTTGCTCATAAGACCTGTTTTTTATAAATCAATTTGCCTTATGTTTTGTAATTAAGCCTTTATTTACAGGCCCGTCATCTACGCTTTTTTCGCCCTCTAGCATGGCTTTTCCTTTGATGCAATGGATTGAATTCTCAAAAGTCTTAGGTAGACTGAGTACAGCACTATCTTTCTGTAATCTGTCTGTTTTTTTGATGGCTTTCTCGCTGCCCTGCCCGCCCGCAATACCGCGTGTCGGGTAAATTACCCTGCAGCTAATCTGATGAAATTTGAGGAACATGGTGAATAAGAGTCTCGTGCTAACGCTGTTCGCAGTGTTAACGTTGGCGGGTTGTAAAACGCCTCCGCCGTCGGTTACTGATGACACGCTGGTAACCAGTGAAGTGAATGGCGTCAAGCTGGTTCACCGTCATGCGGTGGCAGCACCGGGCGAGTTCACGCCGATCAATGCCAGCTATCGCGCACTGTATGCTGCCTCCGTCATGACTACACCGGATTACGGCGGTAAAGTTGTGCGCTATCTGGATAATGCCCAATCGTTTCAGGTCTTGGGCCGCGTCGAGCACAGCTGGCTGGCCATTGCGGACGAGCCAGATGGCCAGCTTATTGGCTATATTCCTCCTAAAGCCGGCGTTGAGAGCACGCGCTACGATGCCACCCTTCGCAGCGACCGCCCGCGCCCGCGCCGCTCTAAACAGATTTGTGTCGCCGTTGGAGGCGCCAGCAAAGCCTGCCGTGCCAACGACACGGCGACCTGGATTCTGGATTAAAGATGCAATTCGGCATCGCTTGTCTGCAGCTGCGTGACGCTGCAGACCACGCACAATGCCGTTGCAAGGAATAGTTAGATTCAATGACACCGGATACGGTTGTTCGCGAAGGCATTGTCGCGAGCAACGATAATCTCTTGCTTAATGCCGCCGCGCCTATTCTGAATGCCGTTGTTCGCATCCGGCAGGCAGGCACGCACGACGATCCCGCCGGGCTGCGCCACTCCCTTATTGAAGAGATTCGTCAATTTGAGCAACGCTGCAAGCAGGCGGGTTTGCCGTTTGAAATGATCATCGGCGCCCGCTATTGCCTGTGCAGCGTGCTGGATGAGGCCGCCGCACAAACCCCGTGGGGCACGCGCGGCGTTTGGTCTGGCAACGGGATGCTGGTCACTTTCCATAATGAAAGCTGGGGCGGCGAAAAAGTGTTTCAGCTGCTTTCTCGCGTCTCGCAGAGCCCACAGCAGCATCTTTGGCTGCTGGAAATCATCCATTACTGCTTGCTGCTGGGCTACGAAGGCCGCTATCGCGGCAGTGAGAGCGGTCGCGCGCAGTGTGAGGGCATTCGCAAACGCCTGGCCCAGCTGATTGCCGAAACGCGCCCCGCGCAGCCAGCCGGCACACCGTTAGTGGAGGTGCATCCGCTGGTGAGCAGCCTGACGCGCCCGATGGTGCCGCTGTGGGCGTGTATGACCCTCGCGACCCTGCTTGCCTGTCTGGTGTACAGCGGGCTCAACTGGCGGCTCGGCAATGCTGCCGAACCGCTGCTGCGCGATATCTATGAAATGCCGCTGCCACAAATCATGCCTGGTCGCCGTCCCACCTCGCCGCAGGCGCTGCTGGATATGCACCAGCGCCTGAACGATGTGATTGCCGCGGGTCAGTTGGAAGTCAGCGATGGCGCGTTTGGCAGCAAAGTGATTATTCCCGCCGATAAGCTCTTCGCCGCCGATGGTACCGTGGTCAATCAGGTGGGCCGCGCGCTGCTGGCACACGTCGCCAGCGCGATGAAAACCGTCAAAGGCACGGTGCTGGTGTCCGTCTACACCGACAACAGCCCGGTAGACGGTCGCTTCGCCTCCAGCTATGAGTTCTCACTGGCGCGGGCGCGGGCGGTGACCCAGCTGCTGAATCCGCAACTCTCTGACGGCCATAGCGTAAAAGCTGAAGGCCGCGGCGACAGCAATCCTTTACTGCCGAACGACAGCAATGAGAACCGCGCCCGCAATCGCCGGGTCGAAATCACCTTATTTGCGGCCCCCGAAACCCTCAGCAATCATCCGGGAGGTCAGTGATGCGCGCATCGCTGCAACATGCCTTAACTCATCGTCTTCTCTGGAGCTTTATTGGCGTCAGCGCGCTGAGCTGCGTGCTATGGATGCTGGGTCCACTCTGGACGTGGGGCGATACCCGTCCGCTTGAACCGACGCTGCCGCGCCAATTGCTGGTGGGACTGCTGTTCTTTTGCTGGGTGCTTTTCCAGTTTCTCCCTGCCCTGTGGCGCGGCTGGTTTAACAGCAAAATGTTGACCCAGCTGCAAGCGTCCGGCAGCGATGAGTTCTCCGATCGTCAAGCCACAGAAACCCTGTTAGCCCAGCGTTTTAGCGAAGCCGCGCTGCGGCTCAAGCGTACCCAATTTGGGCGGCGGCACCAAAAAAGCTGGCTGGCCCGCTTTCAAAGCCACTACCTGTATCAACTTCCGTGGTATGTGATCATTGGCGCACCGGGCGCGGGAAAAACCACGGCGCTGCTTAATGCGGGCCTCTCTTTCCCGGTGACCGACAGCGCGGGTAACGCGGCGATTCGCGGCGTCGGCGGTACGCGCCACTGTGACTGGTGGTTTACCGACAATGCCGTGCTGATTGATACCGCCGGGCGCTATGCATTGCAGGAGAGCCAGCGCGCACGAGACGGTGCGGAGTGGCAAGGCTTTATCAACTTGCTCAAGCGCTACCGTACCCGCCAGCCAATCAATGGCGTGATCATGACCATCAGCGTGGCCGATCTGCTCACCGATTCCGCTGAAGCGCGCCACGCACAAGCGAGCGCACTGCGCCAGCGGATGCTGGAGTTACACCAGCAGACCGGCATTCATTTCCCGGTGTATGTGATGGTGACAAAAACCGATCTGCTAAAAGGCTTTATGAGTTTTCATGCCGGTTTAAACAAAACGCAGCGCGATGCGATTTGGGGCTTCACGTTTCCCTGGGAGCCCGGTAAACCCCATAAAGAGGACTGGCACCAGAGCTTTCGTCAGCGCTATCACCGTCTGGAGCAACAGTTGTATCAGCAGCTCACCGGCATCATGGCTGCGGATCGCGATCTGACTCGCCGCGCCGACAGCTTTCTGTTTCCGCAAGAGTTTGGTTCGCTGCGTCCGTTGTTAAGTGAATATCTGGATGTCGTGTTCTCACGCCGCGACGACGATATCGCCTGGGCGGCGCGCGGTCTGTTCTTTACCAGTGGCACCCAAGAAGGTTTGCCGTTTGACCGCATCATGGGTGAGCTAAACCGAAAATTACAATTGCCTCATACCGGCGAAAACAGTCTTGCGGCGTGGGACAGCGTCAATCGCAATAATCCGATCCCCGGCAGCAAAGGCCAGAGCTATTTCATTCGTGATTTTCTCAGCGATCTGGTGTTCCGCGAAAGCGGGTTGGCCGGAAGCAATCGCCTTTGGGAATACCGCAACCGACTGTTCCACTGGATTGGTTACGGCATGTTGACCGGCGCCCTGCTGCTGCTAACGGGCTTGTGGATCACCAGCTATTACCAGAATCAGCGCTATCTCAACCACGTTGAGGCGCGGATTGCGCCACTGACGCAACAAAGTCAGCAGGTCATTCATCAGCCAGCCGATAATATCTTTGATCTGCTACCCTTCTTAAACAACCTGGTGAAATTGCCGTTGTCAGAGCGTTTTTCCCTCGACAATCCGCCGTTTACCATGCGAGCAGGGTTATACCGCGGCAGCCAGGTGAGTGATGCAGCTTGGGTGCTTTATCAAAATGCGCTTAAGTCTCTGTTGCTTCCGCGCGTTGCGCAGCAGATCACCAATTTTTTGCGTGACGACCCTGGCACAGACAATGAATATAGCCGTAACGCGTTGCGCGCTTATCAAATGCTCTATCAGCCGCGCAACTATGACGGTGAGTTTTTGCGCAGCTGGCTGATGCAAAATTTGCAGCGCAAACTGCCCGATAACGTCAGCGTGCGGGATTTACAACAGCTTGACTGGCATCTCAGCCAGCTGCTGGACCAGCAAATTCAGTCTTCGCCCTATGCGCGTGACAATGCATTAATGATGCGCAAGCTTGCAGAAAACCTGAAAAATGCCGGCAACGACAGCGATGTATTCGGCGTGGCGCCGCAAACTGTTTCGCAGCGTTTGATCGGACAAAGTAAGTAAAGTGAGGTAACCATGGCGACACAGACCACGCCGGGTTGGTACGGCAAGTTACCGGCAACCGGTGATTTTCTGCGCCAGCGCCTGAGTGAGCAAATCGTGACGCCCTGGAGCCACTGGTTTCAACTGGGACTGCTACAGTGGCAGCAGCAGCCCGATGCGACAACGCCGCTGTTTCTGCGCGCGCCGGTATGGAACTTTGTTCTACCGCTTTCGCCACTGCGGCAGCAGATACAAATGGGCTGTTTACTGCCCTCCTGCGATCGCGTGGGCCGCTGTTGGCCACTACTGGCGCTGCGCAGTTTCCACCTGAGCCAATGGCATCGTGCGCAGCTGGCGATTTCAGGTGATTGGTTTCAGGATCTGGGTGCAGTGATGCTGCACGCAGTGCGAGGTCGTGTTTCACCGGATCAACTGGAGCAGCAGATACAGGCGCTTTCACCGCTGATGGTGCCTGAACCGCGCGGCAGCGACATCATGGAGATCATTGGATTCGATGATTTGCCCTGTACCTTGAGCTGGCGCGAGGTCGCGGAAGGTTTCGATCCCCAGCAGCACATTAGCTACTGGTGGAGCAATCGCAGCGACGGGTTTACACACGCAACCCACAAACACAGTGGGCCGCTTACCGCGCAACTTTTTTCGTTATTGTTTAACCCGGCGGCAGGTGCACAGCCGGGACGCAACGGCCTCTATCCACCGATGTTTGAGTAGGCCGCCGCGTTTTCCTTGTTAACGGGATGACTCATGCAATTTACCATTGTCCAAAGCAATACGGATGTGCCTGCCACAACCGTCACGTTTAAACCGCCGGGAGGACGTATCGGCCGCAGCCCAGACAATGATCTGGTGTTACCCGACACGTCACGCGCGATTTCGCGTTTGCAGGCACTGGTGCATCTTTCCCAGGAGGGCGAGTGCCGACTGACCAACCAAGGCAGCGTTACCGCAGTGGTGGTGAACGGCGAGGCGCTGCCGCGTGGCGCGCAGGTCAGGCTCCAGCATGGAGACACGATTGCCATTGGTGAGTATGGTTTGGAAGTGCGAGATCCAACGCATCATGACAGTCGGCACGACGATCCGCTGGCCTTTTTCGCCGACAGCAGTAGCGATCCATTAGGCCTTGCGCTCCCCCTTGAGCAGGGACCAGAGGTGATAGCCCCCCGTGCAGATAAACGCAGCGATCCGCGTCTGGACATCGATCCTGCCGAGGAGGTCACTGCTGCGCTCGCACCGCTCGCAGACGCCGATCGTGACAAGTTAATTGCCGCCCTGTTTGAAGGCATGGGGTTAAACAATCGCCAGTCCGCCGCCATTACCGAAGAGCAGATGCGGGTCACGGGCCGCATGCTTAGCCTCTTTTCTCAGGGTACGGTCGCTCTGCTTTCGTCACGCTCGATTCTCAAGCGCGGTGTGAAAGCCGACATGACCATGATCCTGAATGAAGCCAACAATCCCTTTAAAATTTTGCCTTCGGGCAAAACCGTGCTGATGCAAATTTATCAAAGCCAAATGCCGGGCTTTATGCCGCCCGAGGCCGCCGTGCGCGATGCGCTGGTGGATCTTCAGGCGCATCAGCTGGGAATGATTGCCGGGATCCGCGCCATCATCGCCGCGATGTTGCAATCCTTTAATCCACAGCGCCTGGAAGAGTCGGCTCGGGAAGAAGGCGTGCTGCCCAAGCTGCAGTTCAGCAGCGGACGTAAAGCGGCGCTGTGGGACTATTTTTCACGGCATTACCAGCGCACCGCTGGCGAAATTGAAGATGATTTCCATACGCTGTTTGGCGAAGCTTTCCTGCATGCCTATGACATGGAAGTTAATCAGTACAAAGATTCACAAACGCGGACCGAAGACGCATGAAAATGATGTTTTCTAGCCGGTGTCAGCAGGGCATGCGCGACGAAAATCAGGATCGTACCGGCATTGAGTTAAATGACCATACCGCCTGCTTTCTGGTCTGTGATGGCGTCGCGGGCTTACCCGGTGGAGAGTTAGCCGCGCAAATCGTCCGCGACTCGCTGCTTGAGCAGCTACGCGGCTGCGAAGGGCTCACGCCAGAGACGACCCGGGCGGCGATTGAACAGTGTCAGCAGACGCTACTGGCGGCACAGGGAACAAATCCGAAATATGCCCGTATGAGCACGACGCTAGCGGCCCTCTTTATTGACCGAAATCAGCAGCGGGCATGGTGGGCGCATGCAGGCGACAGCAGGGTTTATCACTTCCGGCACGGGGTACTTTACCAGGTGACTCGCGACCACAGTCTGGCACAGCAGTTACAGGAAGCAGGCTATGAAAATGCCGGAATTAACAGTAATTTACTTTATAATGCTCTCGGTGTAGAACCGACGCAGCCGGTCACTTTTAGCGATGTCATTGCCCTGACTGACGGCGATGCTTTTTTGGTCTGTACCGACGGATTCTGGCTTAATCTGACCACGCAAGAAATGGAACACGCTCTGCGCATGGTCAACGCTTGCGAAGAGTGGCTTACCCTTATGGAGCAGGCCATTAATCGCAGCGTGAAAAGTGACAATCTCAGCGCGTTGGCGGTGTGGATTGGCGAACCGCAGGAAGCAACGCTGTTTTATTCTCAGGCGGATGTGGCGCGTTTCCTGCCGACCCGTTATTGATTCCAAGGATCCCTATGAAAGTGTGGTTGTCGGGCTTAGCAATCTTACTGCTGGCTCTGAATGCGCAGGCTGATGATTATCGCGTTGTCTACTCACCCAGCCTCTCACTGGAGGTGTATATCGACGACGTCGCGAGCAACGCGCCGGATGCATGGTGTAAAGAGACGCTGCCGCTGCGCATTGTTTCGGGTAAAAGTACCGACTCATCCATACTCACCAGTTTTTTGCCGCGCGTGGGCACCCTGCTGGCCAATCAGTGCGGCCTGCTGGATGAAATTCCCTGGCAGATGACAAACAAAGACGGTGCTGTCTTGGCCAATGGTAGCGCGGCAAAGCTGCAAAATTGGCGCCCGATCATCCTGAACGATGACAAGAATCTCGTGCGCGCCGACAACACTGCTGGAGCCCAGTCCGCGCCTGCGGACAGCACGCCCCTCCCCCATTTTGCGCTGCCTGCGGGCTGTCACTTCCGCACCTGGTGGGATGATAAGGGCGAGTCGCTGTTCATTCCCGATGCGCCTCAGCAGCACTGTTCTACCGAAGGCTGGCTCGAAGGGGCAAGCAGCATGACGCTGACCGGCGCCAAGGGTTCGCACGCGCTTAATGTCATTTTCTACCAGGGCTATCCGCTGACGGGATTAGCCCTCGGTAGTACTGCGCTGGAGGTCGTCTCGGTCAACAACCAGCGCATGATCCTTGCACGCGCAGAGGCCGCAGGCAGCTGGCTAGTGCTGCCTTTTGATACTCAGCAGCACGTATGGCGCTTTGACGGCACGTTACTGATCAGTATGGATAAAGGTGCGGCTCAAGACCCGCAATCCGTACAAAAACGTATTGATACCTTACGCGGTGCATGGTCGCCGCTGTTTATGCCACAGCAAAAAGTGACAGTGTTACTGGTTGACACGCTGCATGCGGATCGCGCCGATCCCACAGCGGGTGCGTTGCGTAACATTAATTAATTAGCGGTCGTTGCCTGCCGTCACCCCGTGACGCGGCGTTACAGGACGTGTTCAGAGAGTTCACTATGTCGGCAAACGAAAACCATATACCTCACGCCCTTCCAGCGGGCTACCGGTTTAATGAATTTGAAATCGAGGAAGTGATCGGCGGCGGCGGCTTTGGCATCGTCTACCGCGCGTGGGATCACCAGCTCGAACGCACCATTGCTATCAAAGAGTACATGCCCGTTTCACTGGCGGTGCGCGGCGAGGATTTATCCCTGGAACTGCGCGGTGACCGTTTTCAAAAGCTATTTAACGCCGGGCGTAACAGCTTTATTCAGGAAGCGCGCCTGCTGGCCCGCTTCAACCATCCCGGTCTGTTACATGTGCTGCGCTTCTGGGAAGAGAACGGTACCGCCTACATGGGAACGCTTTACTACAGCGGCATGACGCTGAAAGAGTGGCAAGCCACCCAACCTGGCAGTATTGAGGAAGCGTGGATTCGCCGCCTGCTCCCCCCGCTGTTTGGTGCCATCAATACGATTCACGCGGCAGGCTATCTCCACCGCGATATCTCGCTCGACAACATTCAGATCCAAGATAATCAGCTGCCGGTTTTACTCGACTTTGGCTCCGCCCGCAAGGAGATCGGTAACCTGTCGGATGAAACCGAGATCATGCTGAAGCCGGGCTTTGCGCCCATTGAGCAATACAGCGAAGAAGGCGAGATTGAACAAGGTCCGTGGACAGACATTTACGCCTTAGGCGCAGTGCTGCACAGCCTGATTGTCGGACACGCACCGCCGGTAAGCGTAGTGCGCTGTATTGAAGATAATTACCAGCCGCTGGTTGAACGTAAGCCGGAAGGTTATTCGCTGCCGCTGCTGCACGCCATTGATTCGGCATTAGCCATGTCGCCAGGCGATCGTCCGCAGAGCATTGATGCGTTTGCTCAGCTGATTGATTTGCCGGTGAGCGATGTCGAAGCGCTGGTGACGCAAATCCCTTCCGTTGAGTCGCCTTTAGCCGTGGCGGAACCGGCAATGCCGGCACCAGAGCCTCAAGTCATTGCGATTAACCACGCTGCGGCCGTGCCAGAGCCGGTCACGGCGCGCCCGGTGCGACGTATGTCCCCGCCGCTGCTCGCCGCCGCCGCCATTGCCCTGCTGGCCGTCGTGGTGGTGGTATGGAAGAGCCATCGTCCTGCCAACGCGCCGCCCGTAGCCATCGCTCCCACCTCGAGTGTGCCCGCAGAAGCGCCCGCCAGTGCAGCGGCTGCGCCCACTGTGGCGACAGTTTATCTGCGCCTGCAGGGGGGCGATAATGTGGTCCTGAACGGTGTAGCGAAAGACGTGAAGCCCGCCAGCAGCGGCTTTGCATCGCTCAATCTGGCGGCAGGCAGCTACCGCATTGAAGTTCATCAGGGTAACCAAGTACGCAGTCAGTCCTTAATCATTGACCGCCCTGGCACCTGGCTGATTAACCCCGGCAATTAAACGTTCAGCGCGCTGCAGACTGAGATTGTTGCTGCAGCGCCCTGACTTCTGCCGCCAGGCGCGTGAGGGCCTCTTCCTGCATCCCCCGCTTGCCCAGCTCCTGCTCCAGCGAGAAAAGATATTGCGCATTAGTGCCAAGCGGGCCGCTGGCCTGCGCAATCAGCGGTGCAATGGTCTGCCGGCACGAGTCGGTTTCATACAGCGGATGGCGCGGATCCATAATAAACACCAAGGCCGTCACGTTGCGCCCATCTTCCAGCGCCAGCTCACACCAGGTGGGCAGATAACAACCGGTGATCATTTCACGTTTCCACAGCAGCGCCAGTTCGTCGTGCAGACGCGCTTCGGGCAGACGGAACGCCAGACCGCTGGTCGATCCGCCCTCTTTCAGCGCCAGCATGCGGCCGGGCGTAGCCGCGGTGCCGCGCCCGGCGGTCAGTCGCAGGCAAAATGCACGGTGCCATCCCTCTAGTCGACCGGATGCCACTTCTTCTGCTTCAAACACCGGATTCCACATCAGTGACCCATAGCCAAAAATCCATACCGGACTTTGATCGGGACGACAAGCCAGCGTGGCGGCTAACGACGCAGCACGCTGCTCACAGCTCCAAAGCAGGGCATCGTCGATATCGCCAAATGAGGTTTTACAATCTGCTTTGAGCAGAAATTCACGGGTTAACAATGCGACCTCCTCAACTGCGCCAGCATCCTCTCGGTCAGATTTCAGTGTGTAGGGTGAAATAAGCGCGACTTTCGCCGCCCAATGCAGACATTAATGCATTTTTAACAAAAATTTCAACATTGAGCCTGCTCACAGAAAGCAAATATTCTGTAAGCAGCATCGGCGGTTGGGCGGGGATCTTGAATACTGCGCTGAGAATTTGCGAAGCGGGCCACATCGGCCCGCCGTGAGGTTAGCGTTTAGGGTGCCATTTATCGTCTTCACCCTTTTCATACTCGTGTTTTACCGCGGCCCAAGCGACTTTATGCGCCACCTGCTCGCGCGATTCATTACCGCGGCGATCTTCAGCGTCTTTATACTCATTCCAGGCGCTGTTGAACGCACTTTGATAAATGGTCTGCGCATGGGCAGGCAGAACGTGACGTACGCTATCTGGCAGGTCGTGCGTTGAAGAATAAGGCATATTTCCTCCGTTTGCGATAACACAGTTTAAGTGTGGTAAAGCTGAGCAAGAATGCAAATAGCGTCTTTTATGTCACTTAACCCGTAATAAGGTGAAAAGCATGGCCATACACAATTATCTCAGCGTTAAAGCGGTTAAAAAATGCAATTCAATAAAATTAAAAAATAGCAATTTACTGAAAAATATAAATTAGTTTCTAATATCTTGTGAATTCGGCAATCTCACACGCAAAACGCGACCGAGTAAAAAATCGTAAAAAGTCAGCGGGAAATATGTTGAAAAGTTACACTGATTAACGTGATTCCTTTGGACAGCCACAGGTGCCTGAATTTGACATTTTTCCCGAGAGGAGGGTGAATGCCTACACATGAGAAAACCCGACACACCGAGTACTCGCTGATTTTTCCCGTTATTGCCCTGGCCATTCTCTATCTTTTTGGTGACCAAACCTCGCTGCTGCCCGTTATTGGCATTAATGCGTTGGCCTTAGTGGCTATTCTGAGCAGCGCGTTTAGCGTGGTGCGCCACGCGGACGTGCTGGCGCATCGGCTGGGTGAACCCTACGGTTCGCTGATCCTGAGCCTGTCCGTGGTGATTTTGGAAGTGAGTCTCATCTCCGCGCTCATGGCAACCGGCGACGCCGCGCCTGCCCTGATGCGCGATACGCTCTACTCCATCATTATGATTGTTACCGGCGGTTTGGTCGGTTTTGCGCTGCTGCTGGGCGGCCGTAAATTTGCTACCCAGTACGTGAATCTGGCAGGCGTAAAGCAGTATATGATCGCCATTTTTCCGCTCGCCATTCTGGTATTGGTGTTCCCAAATGCGTTACCCGGCGGGAATTTTTCCACGACTCAGGCGTTAATGATTGCCGCGCTCTCCGCTGCAATGTACGGGGTATTCCTGCTGATCCAAACCAAGACCCATCAAAGTTTGTTCGTGTATGAACATGAAGATGATGGCGACGATCCTCACCACGGCAAACCCTCAGCGCATAGCTCACTGTGGCATACCGCCTGGCTGATTGTGCATTTGGTTGCGGTGATCAGTGTGACCAAAATGAACGCGAATCCGTTGGAGTTTTTGCTGACGCAGCTCAACGCGCCACAGCAGTTTACCGGTTTCCTGGTGGCGCTGCTGATCCTGTCACCCGAGGGGCTGGGGGCGATTAAAGCGGTACTGATGAACCAAGTACAACGCGCCATGAACCTGTTTTTTGGTTCCGTGCTGGCCACGATTTCGCTGACGGTGCCCGCGGTTTCGATCATCGCCACGCTGACGCATCAAGAGCTGATATTTGGCCTGGAGCCGCCGCAAATGGTGATCATGGCGGCGGCGCTGATTTTATGCCACATCTCATTTTCCACCGGCAGAACCAATGTGCTCAACGGTGCCGCGCATCTGGCGCTGTTTGTCGGCTACCTGATGACCATTATGCTTTAGCCGCGTACCGCACATAAAAAAGGCGCCGTGCAGGCGCCTTTTTATTAGGGCGTTACGCCCTTAGTTGCTGGTGTCCAGCTCGGGGAAGCTTTTGACCAGATCGTCAATCGCTTTCATCTGGACCAGGAACGGCTCAAGCTTATCCAGCGGCAGCGCGGAAGGCCCATCGCACTTGGCACTGTTAGGTTCTGGATGCGCTTCGATGAACAGGCCGGCGATGCCCACGGCCATACCGGCGCGCGCCAGTTCAGCGACCTGGGCACGGCGACCGCCCGATGCTGCACCAAACGGATCGCGGGTTTGCAGCGCGTGCGTCACGTCGAAAATCACCGGGCTGTTGTTGGTGACTTTCTTCATCACGTTAAAGCCCAACATATCCACCACAAGATTATCGTAGCCGAAGTTACTGCCGCGATCGCACAGGATCACATTGTGGTTGCCGCCCTCGGCAAATTTATCCACGATGTTGCCCATCTGACTCGGGCTGACAAACTGCGGCTTCTTGACGTTGATAACCGCGCCGGTTTTCGCCATGGCTTCAACCAGATCGGTTTGACGCGCCAGGAAGGCGGGCAGCTGGATCACATCAACCACGTCGGCCACAGGCTGTGCCTGCGCGGCTTCGTGAACATCCGTGATGATTTTCACGCCAAACGCCTGTTTGAGCGCCTGGAAAATTTTCATGCCTTCTTCAAGGCCTGGACCCCGATAGGATTTGATTGATGAGCGGTTCGCTTTATCAAAAGAGGCCTTGAACACGTACGGAATACCGAGTTTGTCGGTGACTTTTACATAGTGTTCGCAAATGCGCATTGCCAGATCGTACGACTCCAGCACGTTCATGCCGCCAAAGAGAACAAATGGCAAATCGTTTGCGACCTTGATATCGCCAATGTTGACTACTTTCTGTGTCATGCCCTTTCCTTTTGCGGTGGACGCTTAGTGCAGCGTCACCTGTTTTTGTTCAATTGCGTGAATTTGCACTTTAATCATTTCGCTGACCGGGTCTTCGGGACACTGCTCAACGAAGTAAGTGAGATCGGTTAGCGCGATATGCTCGCACTCAAGCTGGGCATAAATCAGCCCGCGATCGCGGATTTCATAGGGATCGTCCGGGTCAATCTGCAACAGCACCTGGCTAACATTGAGCGCCAGCTCCATTTGCTTCTCTTCCATCAGAGCCGCTTTCAACGTGTCCAGCAGCTTACGCATTACGTGGACCGTTTGCGCTTCATCCAGGTCGTCATTGTAAAGCTTGGCCGTGGGGCTGATGTTGCCTTTTAGCCACACTTCCAGGGTGTGGGTATCCAGCGTTTCACCGTTAAACGGATTGATCAGCCACATTTCGCCATCCATCCAGTCTGCACGCAGAATCAGCTGCGTGGGAAAAATCACCGGCATCAGCGGCAGGGCCAGCTCTTCGGCAATGTGGAGCAGGATGACGCCCAGCGACACCGCAGTGCCCTGACGCGTGCTTAAAACCTTATCAATCCATAACGCATCGGACAAATTGTAGACGCCGCTGGCGCCGCCAAATCCCCATTCGCGATAAAACAGCTCAAGCAGTTTTTCCAACTGCCGATCGGCATCCTGCTCGCTGCTTACATATTCACGCGCTTGTTCAACCATATCGGCCAACTGTTGCTGTACAGAAGGCGCAGAAAAATCATGGCGTATGGCGCAGGTTGCACCAATTACCGCTTCACTGAGCGGCGTCGTACTGTAGTCAATTTGCTCTGGCGAGGTCATACAATCCCCAATATCGGCATTTTGGTTATCGCCAGCTTAATCACTATCAACGCGATAATCAGCGCGGTGAGCGTGGCGATCCAACGGGTCCCCATCTTACGCGGGCGACGGCTTAATGCCATGGAACCTAAGGCGATGTAGATGATAACGCCTAACAGCTTCTCAGTCAGCCAGCTTCCTTGCACGGAGAAAGGATAAAAGTGCGTAATCACCACCAACAGCACGCCACTTAACAAAAGCACGCTGTCATTGATGTGCGGTACGCTACGCACCCAGCGACGGTGCAGCATGGCTGAACCCGCGATTACCCAATAAAAACGCAGCAGAAAAAAACTCAGAGTGAAGGCCACCGTTATCAGATGAACGTCCTTAATCAGCGGATACCAGCTTGCCATTGCTCTTTCCTAAATGTGTTGTCCCAGCGTCACTCGCGGGTTACCGCCGTAATCCTTGACGCTGTTTATCTGTTGCAAGCCCTGCACTGCCATGAGCTCGCGTACGGCGTCCTCTTGCTGCCAGCCGTGTTCAAGCAACAGCCATCCGCCCGGCGCCAGCCACTGAGAAGCGTGCTGGATAATAAAACGCAAGTCAGCCAGGCCCGCATCATCAGCGACCAGTGCGCTCAGCGGCTCAAAGCGCACGTCGCCCTGCTGCAGATGGCTATCTGCGGCATCAATATAGGGAGGGTTACTGACGATCATATCGAAACGCTGCGCGGGCAGCGCCGCAAACCAGTGGCTAAGATGAAAGGCAACGTTTGAGATATGCAGGCGTTCGGCGTTGTCCTGTGCCAGCTGCACGGCGGCGGCGATGCGATCGCATCCCGTCACCCAACAGTCGGGACGCTCGCTGGCGATGGCCAGCGCAATGGCACCGGTACCGGTGCCCAAATCCAGTATGCGCGCGGATGACGCGGGCAAATGCTGAAGCGCCAGCTCCACCAGCACTTCGGTGTCGGGACGGGGAATCAGGGTTGCATCACTAACCCGCAGCGGCAGCGACCAAAATTCACGCTCACCCACCAGATGGGCGATAGGCTCGCCGCATGCGCGCCGCTCCACCAGCTGGGTAAGCTGTTCGGCTTGGTCAGCACGCAGTTCGGCGTCATCGAATGCCACCAGCCAACTGCGCGATTTGCCCGTGACAAAACTCAGTAAAATTTCGGCATCCCGCTTAGGGCTTTCCCCGCCCGCCAGCCGCGTAATGGCCTGTTGTAACCCCTGCCGAATTTGCATTATTCCTGACCAGCCAACGCGGCAAGCTGATCGGCTTGATACTCCTGCACGATCGGCTCAATCAGCGTATCCAGCTTGCCTTCCATGGTTTCGTCTAAGCGATAAAGCGTGAGGTTAATACGGTGATCCGTCACGCGACCCTGCGGAAAATTATACGTGCGAATGCGGTCAGAGCGATCGCCACTGCCGAGCAGATTCCGGCGCGTTGATGCTTCGGCAGCCTGTCGCTTGGCCATTTCAGCGGCGCGAATGCGCGCGCCCAGCACCGCCAAGGCTTTGGCTTTGTTTTTGTGTTGCGAACGCTCATCCTGACACTCCACCACAATGCCGGTGGGTAAGTGTGTAATGCGGATCGCCGAGTCGGTGGTGTTGACGTGCTGCCCGCCGGCGCCTGATGAGCGGAAGGTGTCAATTTTTAAATCGCCCGCGTTGATATCCGGGAGTTCGGCTTCCGGCAACTCGGGCATCACGGCCACCGTGCAGGCGGACGTATGAATACGCCCCTGCGACTCCGTTTCCGGCACGCGCTGCACGCGATGCCCGCCCGACTCGAACTTCATGCGCCCATATGCGCCTTCACCGGTGATGCGCGCAATCACTTCTTTGTAACCGCCATGCTCGCCCTCGTTGGCGCTCATGATCTCCACCTGCCAGCGGCGGCCTTCGGCATACCGGCTATACATGCGGAACAGATCGCCAGCAAAGATTGCCGCTTCATCGCCGCCGGTACCGGCGCGCACTTCCACAAAACAGGGCCGCTCATCGTCGGGATCTTTGGGTAACAGCAGCACTTGCAGCTGCTGCTCCAGCCCCTCACGCTTTTCGCGTGACAGCTTCAGCTCTTCCTGCGCCATATCGCGCATTTCAGGATCGTCGAGCAGCATCTCAGCGGTCTCCACATCCTCCTGCACCTGCTGCCATTCGCGGAAGCAACGGGTAACGTCGCTGAGCTGAGCATATTCGCGTGACAACGCGCGGAAACGGTCCTGATCGCCAATCACGCCGGCATCGCCCAATAACGCTTCGACTTCTTCATGGCGTTCCTGGAGCGCTTCCAGCTTGGCAATAATAGAGCTCTTCATGTAATAGCGGGTATCCCAGTGATAGATCGTGACAGACGAGATTACTCTAAACCGAGACTGTCACGTAAGATCTGCAGGCGTTCGCTGTCGCCATCGCGCGCGGCCTGCTGAAGTGATTTGGTGGGTGCGTGAATTAAACGATTCGTCAGCTTATGCGCGAACTCTTGCAGTACTTTTTCGGCGTCCGCGCCCTGACGCAAGGCGGCGAGCGCCCGCGCCTGTAATTCTGCGCGCACATCGTCTGCCTGTGCACGGTATTCTCGTATTGACTCGCCCGCGCTTTGGGCGCGCAGCCAAGCCATAAATTCGCCGCTCTCCTGCACAACAATGCTTTCTGCCTGCACCGCGGCCGCTTTGCGCTGCGCCATATTCTGCTCAATGATGGCTTGCAGATCGTCCACGCTGTAGAGGTAGGCGTTTGCCAGCTTGCCCACTTCCGGCTCGACATCGCGCGGCACGGCGATGTCAACCAGCAGCATGGGCTTATTACGACGCGCTTTTAAGGCGCGTTCCACCATCCCTTTGCCAATGATCGGCAGCGGGCTGGCGGTAGAAGAGATAATAATGTCGGCATCCGCGAGGCGGGTTTCAATTTCCGCGAGGCCAATCACCTCAGCGCCCACTTCATCGCCGAGCAGCTGCGCACGCTCGCGCGTGCGGTTGGCAATCATCAGCTTTTGCACCTGATGCTCGCGTAAATGGCGCGCCACCAGCTCAATGGTTTCGCCAGCGCCCACCAGCAGCACGTTCACGCTACTGAGGGATTCAAATATCTGGCGCGCCAGCGAGCAGGCTGCAAAGGCCACAGAGACGGCGCTGCTGCCGATTTCTGTTTCGGTGCGCACGCGTTTCGCCACGGAGAAAGTCTTCTGGAACATCCGCTCCAGCTCGCTGCTCAGCGCCTGATCGCGCGACGAGTCGGCAAACGCTTTCTTAACTTGCCCTAAAATCTGGGGTTCGCCCAGCACCAGCGAGTCAAGCCCGCTGGCCACACGCATCAAATGACTCACCGCCGCATTGTCCTGATGCCAATACAGGCTATTACGCACATCGTCTTCGCGTAAACCGTGGTAATCGCACAACCAGCGCACCAGCTTTTCTTGCAAATCAGCCTGCTGCTCGACGCTCAGATAAAGTTCCGTGCGATTACAGGTGGAAAGCACCACGCCGCTCTGCACCATTGGCTGGGCAAGCAGACTCTCCAGCGCCTGGGTAAGCGTATCTGGCGCAAACGACACACGTTCACGCAGCGCAACAGGGGCAGTTTTGTGGTTGATTCCAAGTGCAAGCAAGGTCATGGCGATTCGGGTGGGGATGTCCCAGTGTTTGTCAGGTTTTGTGATGCGCATTCTACAAGATGCCACAGATCATGAAAAGCCATACAAAGGCTATGACTGTAATAAGATTAAACTGATCGTGCGCAATTTTACTGATATGCACATTGACGATAACGCCCGCTGTGGTTAGCGTTATCGGTTAAGAATTAAAAACGTGTCTGAGGAGACGACCACGTGATGCATCTGCCCCCGCGCAACCTATTGCGCCTTTTACCGCTTGCCAGCGTTCTGCTGGTTGCCTGTAGCATCAACAAACCGCAAGGTCCGGGTCCCAGCACCAACGCACCGCAGTGGCAGCAGCATCAGCAGGCCGTTGCGAAAATTACCCACTACCAGACGCGCGGCGCCTTTGCCTACCTCTCCGATAAGCAAAAAGTCTATGCCCGCTTCAACTGGCAGCAGACCGCAAACGATCGCTATCGCCTGTTGCTGACCAATCCGCTGGGCAGCACCGAGCTCCAACTCGATGCCCAAGGCTCTGTGGTTCAGATCGTCGACAACAAAGGAAAACGTTACGTCAGCAATGACGCAGAGAAAATGATTTCTCAGCTGACGGGCATGGATATTCCGCTGGCAAACTTGCGTCAGTGGATGATGGGGCTGCCCGGCGACGCGACAGATTATCAGCTCAATAGCCAATATCAGCTGCAAAGCTTGAATTACAGCCGCGATGGCCAGCAGTGGAAAGTGAAGATCGCTGATTACGATAACAAGACCACCCCACCGCTGCCTGCCAACCTTGAGCTTACTGAAGGCGATCAGCGTATCAAGCTGCGCATGGATAGCTGGACCACCCAATGATCACCACGTGGCCTGCTCCTGCGAAACTGAACCTGTTTCTTTACATCACTGGCCGTCGTCCCGACGGCTACCACAATCTGCAGACGCTGTTTCAGTTTCTGGATTACGGCGACACGCTCACGATTGTGCCAGACAGGCGCGGTAGCGTGACGCTCACGACGGCGCTACCGGGCGTGAAGCCCGACGATAATTTGATCGTGCGCGCCGCCGAGGCACTCAAGCGTGCGGCGGCCCTGCAAGGCACGCTGCCGGCGCAGGCCGGGGCGCAGATCGCCCTAACCAAACGCTTGCCAATGGGCGGCGGGCTGGGCGGCGGTTCGTCTGATGCCGCAACCGTGCTGGTGGCGCTCAATCACCTTTGGGCGTGTCAGCTTAGCGTGGATCAACTCGCCGAGATTGGCGTGACGCTGGGTGCCGACGTGCCCGTGTTTGTTCGTGGCCATGCGGCTTTTGCCGAAGGCGTTGGCGAGCAGCTGCAGCCGGCCGCTCCCGCAGAGAAGTGGTATTTGGTGGCGCATCCCGGCGTCAGTATCGCCACACCGGATCTGTTCCGCGACGCCGATTTGACGCGTAATTCACCAATACGCACACTTGATGAACTGCTGCAGCGCCCTTTTCACAATGATTGCGAAGCGGTAGCAAGAAAACGTTTTCGCGAGGTTGATGCGCTGCTTTCCTGGCTGCTAGAATACGCGCCGTCGCGCCTGACAGGTACCGGAGCTTGTGTGTTTGCTGAATTTAACACCGAATCCGAAGCCCGTGAGGTGCTGGAGCTTGCCCCGAAATGGTGTAGTGGATTTGTAGCGCGCGGGCTAAATGTCTCGCCGCTGCAGCATACCCTTTCCGGGCTCTAAGCGTTTTGTGACAACGTCACCCTGTTCCAGACGCTGCACGAACGCATTAACACACCCGTATGAACAGCCCTAAAGTCTGCGCCGGTGACTTTTGAACTGTTCATTCTCTGGACGCCAAGCCTGAGGTTCTTCTCGTGCCTGATATGAAGCTATTTGCTGGTAACGCCACCCCGGAACTAGCACAACGTATTGCCAACCGCCTTTACACCAGTCTCGGAGACGCCGCCGTAGGCCGTTTCAGTGACGGTGAAGTCAGCGTACAAATTAATGAAAATGTACGTGGTGGTGATATTTTCATCATCCAGTCCACCTGTGCCCCCACCAACGATAACTTGATGGAGCTGGTTGTGATGGTCGACGCGCTGCGTCGGGCTTCTGCTGGTCGTATTACCGCGGTTATTCCTTACTTTGGCTACGCTCGCCAGGACCGTCGCGTTCGTTCTGCGCGCGTGCCGATCACCGCCAAAGTGGTTGCCGATTTTCTGTCCAGCGTGGGCGTTGACCGTGTTTTGACGGTTGATTTACATGCCGAGCAGATCCAGGGCTTCTTTGATGTCCCGGTTGATAACGTATTTGGTAGCCCAATTTTGCTGGAAGACATGCTGCAAATTGGTCTCGAAAATCCGATTGTGGTCTCCCCCGACATCGGTGGCGTGGTGCGCGCCCGCGCTATCGCCAAACTGTTAAACGATACGGATATGGCCATCATCGACAAGCGTCGTCCGCGCGCCAACGTATCACAGGTGATGCACATCATCGGTGACGTGGCCGGCCGTGACTGCGTTCTGGTTGACGATATGATCGACACGGGCGGAACGCTCTGCAAAGCAGCAGAAGCCCTTAAGGAGCGCGGTGCCAAGCGCGTATTCGCCTATGCCACGCACCCGATCTTCTCAGGCAACGCCGTGGAAAATCTGCGTAAATCAGTGATTGATCAGGTGATTGTTTGCGATACCATCCCGCTATCTGAAGAGATGAAGTCGCTGCCGAACGTGCGCACGCTGACGCTGTCTGGCATGCTGGCGGAAGCCATTCGCCGCATCAGCAACGAAGAATCCATTTCTGCGATGTTCGAGCATTAATTCTTCACTAACCGGGCTAAACGCCCGGTTTTTTTCCGCCTGCAACGCCATACTGCCTTCTATTCCACGCATTTCTCCACTTTTCTCACGATAAACGCCTGTGTATCTACTGCGACGCGCTGACCTTATCTTGTTTTCGTTTCTGTGCGGCGTGGCACTTTAGCCCTTAAGCAATTAGTGGTATTTTTCAGCACCTTTTTCCAGAGCGCCATCACGATGACTCTCGACATTTACACGCTGTTTGTTTGTGAGCTTTTTGTGCTGGGATTTTTGAGCATCATTATGGTGTTCGCCTGGATAGGGGCGCAGTACCATCCGGTATTGGGCTTCACGACTCTGACCCTGATATTGGCCTTTCTCTCTGTGCTGCTGAGCAGCTTACGCAGCAGCGGGCTTCAATTTATGCCGATTGCCGTGGGCAACGTCACGATGCTGCTTGCCTACGGCTGTTTACTGAATGCATTTCGCATGTTTTTTGCCAAACCGCTCGGATATGGTTGGTGCATGGGTGCCCTGCTTTGGGCGCTGCTCTGCGTGATCCCCGCGTTCTATTATCAACCGCCGGTGCGCGTATTGGTGATGTGCCTGCTCTGCATCTTGTATACAGGCGCCATTATTCAGCTGCTACACCGTGGCCGCGTCGCGCTGCGGGCGACGTTTTGGCCTGCGCAAGTGCTGCTGTGTATTCATCTGTTGTTCCATGTCGCGCGCGTCTGGCTGGATAACGCGGTGCCTATCACAACGCCCGGTGCCATTGGCGGATCAAATTTTTCGGGTTATGTGATTCTGGAATCCATTTTCTTTGTTATTGGTTTGTCCTTTACGCTGCTGGCTATTGTCAACGAACGCGCGCAAATTGCCCATAAGAACGCCTCGCTGCACGATCCACTCACTTTAGTGTGGAACCGCCGCGCGCTGTTTGAGCAGGCTGACCAACTGATACTACGCCATGCGCGTCGTACGCCACCCTTCATCTACACCGCTGTTCTTTTCGATCTCGACCATTTCAAGAGCATCAATGACCGCTACGGGCACCAGCAGGGTGACCGCGTGCTGATTGATTTCTGCGCGGTCGTGAACCGATTGATTCCTAGCGGTGGACATTTTGCGCGGCTGGGCGGCGAGGAGTTTGCCGCGCTATTGCCAGGAGGCGGTGAAGACGCACAGCGCGTATGTGAGCGCATTCGCGAGGAGACACAGCGCTCTGAGCCAGACAACATTCTTTATACGGTGAGCATTGGATTCGCCACCGCACACGCCACTGAGCAGCGTTTTACGGTGCTGCTGGCTTGGGCAGATGAGGCGCTTTACCGTGCCAAAGCTAGCGGTCGCAATCGCACTGAACGCCATGCTGCGCCTACTCGCCCGGGCGAAACCGCAACGTGAATTTAATGGCTACCGTGATGGTGGCGACGGCAGCGTTTATCACCATAGTGCCGTAGCCAATAATAACGGTCTTCTACTCGCTCGCGCCCGCTGACGCGCGCGCCCACCAGCCACATTAGCGCGCCAATGAAAATCGCGAACATGGCGCCTTGCGCCAAAAATTGCGGCCAGTTCACCGCAGGAAGCTGATTGATTATGGAATATCCCACGCCAGATACCATGACCATTAATCCGATACACATCAGTCCATTGCCCAGTAGGCGACACTGTTGATGTTTCATCCTGCACCCCCGTCTTTAACCCATCTCTTAAACAGCACGTAATGTTAACTTGTCATAAGTTTAGGCAATGGCTGCCGGTTAAGATGCGTAATGGATCACACATCGTGGACAATCTTTGCCGAAATTTACGCTTACGAGCTTGATTTCAATAGAAAATGAGTAATCACGCTCCGCCATCAGTTATTTCACCGCCCTTTGTCATCCCTGCACGCAGGCAGTAAACTAACGCCCTTTCACAGCAACGCAGGATAGAGATGGTGAGCAGCATTAAACTGATTGTCGGGTTGGCCAATCCAGGCGCTGAGTACGCCGCCACGCGCCACAACGCGGGCGCATGGTACGTTGACATGCTGGCCGGTCGTTATAATCAGCCATTAAAAGAGGAGCCAAAATTCTTTGGCTACACTGCCCGCCTCTCGCTGGCTGGCAATGATGTCCGCCTGCTGGTCCCGACCACCTTTATGAATCTCAGCGGCAAAGCCGTGGCGGCAATGGCGACTTTTTATCGCATTACCCCAGAAGAGATTTTGGTGGCGCATGATGAAATGGATTTGCCGCCTGGCGTAGCAAAACTTAAACAGGGCGGCGGACACGGCGGCCATAACGGCTTAAAAGACATCATCAATAAGCTGGCCAATAACAATAATTTCCATCGCTTGCGCGTGGGGATTGGCCATCCGGGCGATCGCAATAAAGTCACGGGTTTTGTGCTGGGTAAACCGCCAGCCAGCGAACAAAAGTTGATTGATGAGGCCGTGGATGAAGCCGTGCGCTGCACCGAGCTGTGGCTGAAAGAGGACAAACTCAAGGCCATGAATCGCCTGCACGCGTTCAAAGCGGGCTAAGGCAATTCCCGCGCCGCAGAAAGCAATTCTGTGTATAATGCGCGAAATTTTTGAATCAGTGCGCGCTCATTTAACGCGTCACACACTCAGTGAGAAAGGTAATCAGACATGGGATTTAAATGCGGTATTGTGGGCCTGCCGAACGTCGGTAAATCCACCCTGTTCAACGCGCTGACCAAAGCGGGTATCGAAGCAGCCAACTTTCCGTTCTGCACCATCGAACCTAACACCGGCGTGGTGCCCATGCCCGATTTGCGTCTCGATCAGCTGAGCGAAATCGTTAAGCCGCAGCGCGTGGTGCCTACCACCATGGAGTTTGTGGATATCGCGGGTCTGGTGAAGGGCGCGTCGAAAGGCGAAGGCCTGGGCAACCAGTTTTTGACCAACATCCGTGAAACCGAAGCCATCGGTCACGTAGTGCGCTGCTTTGAAAATGACAACATCATTCATGTCTCAGGCAAGGTTAATCCTGCGGAAGATATTGACATTATCAATACTGAATTGGCCCTTTCTGATCTCGACACCTGCGAGCGCGCCATCCAGCGCTGCCAGAAGAAAGCCAAAGGCGGCGACAAAGATGCCAAAGCCGAGCTGGCGGCATTGGAGAAGTGCCTGCCGCACCTTGAAAACGCGGGCATGCTCCGTGCGCTGAAGCTGGACGCTGACGAGAAGGCCGCTATCCGCTACCTGAGCTTCTTGACGCTCAAGCCCACCATGTACATTGCGAACGTCAATGAAGATGGCTTCGAAAACAATCCGTATCTGGATCAGGTCCGCGCGATTGCCGAAGCAGAAGGTTCTGTTGTGGTACCGGTGTGTGCGGCGGTTGAGTCTGATATCGCTGAGCTGGATGATGAAGAGCGTGGTGAGTTCATGGCGGAACTGGGGCTGGAAGAGCCCGGTCTTAACCGCGTGATCCGCGCGGGTTACGCGCTGCTTAATCTGCAGACCTATTTCACCGCCGGCGTGAAAGAAGTTCGCGCGTGGACCATTCCTGTAGGCGCTACCGCCCCGCAGGCCGCCGGTAAAATCCATACCGATTTTGAAAAAGGCTTTATCCGCGCGCAAACCATCGCCTTTGATGATTTCATCGCTTATAAAGGCGAGCAAGGCGCGAAAGAAGCCGGCAAAATGCGCTCAGAAGGCAAAGACTACATCGTTAAAGATGGCGATGTGATGAACTTCTTGTTCAACGTCTAGTGCTTGTTTAGTGCGCATGCTCGCGCATTCACTGTGATGTCGATAAATCCACGCTGAGGCGTGGATTTTTTTATGTACTCATCATACCGCCACTGCGTCACCGTTCGAATCGTCGCGAATGAACGAGGGTCAACGTCGCCCCTCTCTTACCCGTATGTTACCGCGCGGCGATTTTTGTGTTCCTGCACCGTTATCTGTTGAGTCTGCGACGTTTATTTTCATGCAGCTACGCGATCGTGAAAGTCATCTTGTTGTGCAACAATAGTGGCACTTTTTGACTACAGGCACAGTTTACGCCATGCGATCGTTTTTACTGATTGTTCCTGAAGGCGGCATGCTGTTTGAAGCCGCAGGCATCGCCGACATTATCATGCGTGCCAACCAGTATCTTTGCGCCCAAGACAGGGTGCCGCGCTATCAAGTCAAACTCGCCACGACGCAGTCTCATGCCGTGATCCATGGGCAATCAGGCTTGAATCTTCTCGCTGACCTCAAACTGGCCGAACTTGACCCGCGTACCGTTTGGGACACCGTTGTGATCGTAGGGCGCAGTCGTGATGCCGATGAAACGGCGCTCGTGGTGGATTTCCTTCGGCTCGCGGCGCCGCGTGCGCGTCGAGTGGTCTCGATCTGTGCCGGCGCCATGCTGCTCGCTGAAGCGGGCCTCTTAAACGGCCGACGCGCAACCTCACACTGGCAATTGCTGGATACGATGCAAACGCGCTTTCCAGGCGTTCACGTTGAGCGCGGCCCGCTGTTTGTTCAGGATGGTTCCGTCTGGACGTCTGGCGGGGTAAGTTCAGGTTTTGACTTAACGCTGGCGCTGATTGAGGCAGATTGCGGCTACAGCATCGCCCGCGACGTGGCTCAGGACATGGTGATGTATTTGCATCGCCCTGGCGGGCAAATGCAGTTCAGTCGTTATACCCCTCAGGCGCCCCTGTCCGAAGGCCCGCTGGGCGATCTGCAGCGCTGGATTTACGCCCAGCTCGCAGAAGACCTTAGCGTGGAAGCCCTGGCCGCGCGGGTGGCGATGAGCCCGCGTAATTTCACCCGCGTTTTCACCCGCGAAGTGGGCACCTCGCCGGCTCGGTATGTGGCAGAGATCAGGCTTAATGCCGCACGTGAACGTTTGGAACAGACGCGTGATTCCGTGGCGCGTATTGCACGCGAAACCGGCTTTGCCACCAGCATTAATCTGCGACGCTGTTTTGAACGTCAGTTGCATCTTACTCCGGGCGAATATCGCCAACGCTTCACGCGCCGAAAATTGGCCTAAAGTGATCGTTTTATGTCATTTACGCCAAATGACGGTGGGCTTAGTGTAGTGATCATCGCTTAGTGACTGGAGAGTATGATGATCAAACTTAGCATTAACGGCTTTGGCCGCATTGGACGTAACGTTTTACGCGCTGCTTTAGACAACGACGCGGTACAAATCGTCGCCATTAACGACCTCACTGACAGCAGCACCCTCGCCCACCTGTTGAAGCACGATTCGTTGTTGGGGCGTTTTCCCGGTGAAGTCACGTCCCATAACGGTGAGCTGCGCATCAATGGCAATGCAGTTCGCGTGTTTAGCGAACGCGATCCCGCAGATATCCCTTGGCGAGAGGTGGATGTGGATATCGTGATTGAAGCCACAGGCCTGTTTACGGATCGTGATAAGGCTGCGTTACACATTTCTCACGGGGGCGCGAAACGGGTCATCATCTCTGCGCCAGGTAAAAACGATGACCTCACTATTGTGATGGGCGTCAACGACCACCGTTACGATCCCACGCTGCATACCGTTGTGAGCAACGGCAGCTGCACCACCAACGCATTGGCACCGGCTGCGCACGTCCTGCATCAGGCATTTGGTATTGATCATGGCTTAATGAACACCACGCACGCTTATACCAACAGCCAGGCGCTGCACGACCAGCCCGAAAAAGATTTGCGCGGGGCGCGCGCCGCTGCTCTCTCCATTGTCCCCTATTCCAGCGGGGCAGCGAAAGCGCTGGGACGCGTCATTCCCGCGTTAGAAGGCAGATTAACCGGTTATTCGCTGCGCGTGCCGGTGCCCCTGGTCTCGATCGTCGACTTAACCGTGACGCTTAACTGCGACGTTACGGCGGAACAGGTTAACGACGCCTTCAGAGCCGCTGCAGCGACCGGTGCGCTGAAAGGTATCTTGGGATACAGCGATGAACCGCTGGTGTCAGCTGATTATCAGGGTGATTCGCGTTCATCGATTATTGATGGACTCTCCACATTGGTGATTGGCGGTAATTTAGTGAAAATTCTTGCCTGGTATGACAACGAATGGGGATTTTCCCATCGCTTGGTGGATCTGGCGTGCCTGATGGATCAAAAGGGCGTTTAACGTATGCTCCCTCGCGCCAGCACACGCTGCGCTGGCGCAGGGCAGACGTTCGCAAAACGCCTCATCGCCTTGGGGAAAGCTATTTGATGCCCATCGCTTCTTTCAACGTGAAAAACAGATCGGTTTGATCGGTTAGACCAACCACGTTTGCCGCATAAGGGCCATAGGCAGCAATGCGCAACTGCGAACCGGTATGCTCTTGCGACTCCGCTTCGGAATTCCCATAGCTCAGGGTCATCACAGCGCCATCCTTCGTATTAAGCGCCTGAGTAAGACCCGGTGCTTTCGTGCCATTTTCAACAATCTGGCTGCTGTGGGCGTGATCGGCGGTAACGACCACCAGCGTGTCACCATGCTCACGGGCAAAGGCAAGCGCCTGCTGTACGGCTTCATCAAGATCCACGGTTTCGCCAATTTGGCCACAGGGATTTGCCGCGTGATCTTGCTTATCTATCGACGCGCCTTCCACCTGCAGGAAGAAGCCCTGCTCATTGGTGCTCAGCAGATCGAGTGCTTTTTTGGTCATTTGCGCCAGTGTCGGCACCGAAGCAGGACGATCGTTATTCACTTCACACGTCACAACGGGCTTATCGATGTTGCCATGATAGCTCGCTTTCGGCCCCCGCCAGCGTACCGGCATATTGCCATCAGCAAACAGGCCAAGTACCGGTTTGCGTTGGTCAGCCTGCTGTAGCGCATTCATTTCTTCAAGGTTAGTCACCAGTTGATAACCCAACGCCTGAGCCTGTTCACGTAATGTTTTGCCCTGATATTCCCCTGCTTTCGCCTTTTCACTGAAAGACGTTGCGCCGCCGCCAAGCGTGACATCGGGGCGGGTTTTTAAAATTTGCTCGCTGATTGAGCCTTTACCGCCCTGCTCCAGCGCGTTGCTGGGACAAAGTTCAGTGGTTTTTTCAGGTCCATAGCATTTGCGCGAGGTAACGTGTGCCATTAGCGCGGCGGGCGTCGCATCCTGCAATTCGGCGGTAGAAACGTTACCCGTGGCTTTGCCTGCCGCTTTTGCCAGCTCCAGGATTGTGCGCTGATCTCGGCCATTCACATCCACACCGATGGCACCATTATACGATTTGGTCCCCGTGGCCCACGCAGTAGCCGATGCCGCAGAATCCGTGACGTAGGTGGGTTTATGCGTTTTCTTATCCAGTGAATAGTGGGTGTATTGGCCTGTCAACGGCAGCGCATCGATACCCGAAAAAAAGCCGCCTGCACCCATGGCCACATTGCGCGCTGCGGTAATTTCCGAATCTCCCATCCCGTCACCAATCAGCAAAATCACGTTTTTCGCTGGCGTATTTATTAATGAGGCTTTTAGCGCCTCGGTTTGATCGTGGCTTAAACGACGGGCGCCACCGTGTTCAGTGATATCGCCGCTTGCCGCGCGAGAATAAAGCGTCTCTTCGGCAACCGCCGACGCCGCCAGGAGTGAAGCCAGAAGTGAAACCGTACAAAGAGGTAAGCGTTTCATTTATAACCATCCTTATTAATAAATTTGACTAAATGTTTCCGCGGGCAAGTCTGCGACAATGGGGTTTCACTTTTGTGACAAACAGAAGGTGGTTTGATGACATTACGTTCAGTTTGATGAGACTTGCATCAAGCTGGACAGAGGTTAAGCGAATAGAAAAAAAGGAGAAAATAGCGCTTGACCCTTTTGAGGTTACTCCCTATAGTAGCGCCCCGTTGACCCAGTGAGGTCGGCAAGAAAAATGTGGTGAGGTGTCCGAGTGGCTGAAGGAGCACGCCTGGAAAGTGTGTATACGGCAACGTATCGGGGGTTCGAATCCCCCTCTCACCGCCATATTTTGAAGAAGAGTCTGAACTTACGTTCAGACTTTTTTTTTGCCTGCGGCACCGCTGCGGGGGGGATGAGAAGCCCCGACCGGGTTCGACAACCGGCGACAGCCGGTTGGACAGCGGCGCCTGCGACGCTGCCCGCAGGGCGAGCACCGCGAGTCAATCCCCCTCTCACCGCCATATTTTGAAGAAGAGTCTGAACTTACGTTCAGACTTTTTTTTGCCTGCGTCACCGCTGCGGGGGGGATGAGAAGCCCCGACCGGGTTCGACAACCGGCGAAAGCCGGTTGGACAGCGGCGCCTGCGACGCTGCCCGCAGGGCGAGCACCGCGAGTCAATCCCCCTCTCACCGCCATATTTTGAAGAAGAGTCTGAACTTACGTTCAGACTTTTTTTTGCCTGCGTCACCGCTGCGGGGGGGATGAGAAGCCCCGACCGGGTTCGACAACCGGCGAAAGCCGGTTGGACAGCGGCGCCTGCGACGCTGCCCGCAGGGCGAGCACCGCGAGTCAATCCCCCTCTCACCGCCATATTTTAAATAAAAGAATAAAAAGAGGCACTTCTGTGCCTCATTTATTTACGGTATATCGGGAAGGGATATTCATTCACTGCATCGATAATATGATTTAAATGAAAAAATAAATCACTTAAAGATAAGCAAGGAAAACTATTGCGTTCGCGCTGTAATTTCCCGCATCAGGAGGAGAGGATGAATTAAGCGTTGCCTTGAGAGTAAAGCTTTGCCGTTGGCTGTTTCCCGGAAGCGTAAATCTCACACCTGAGAAAGCATTTTGTTCATTTATTGTTAACGTCGCAAAAAAGGTTTCTTTGCTATCAAAGTAAATTCTTTCTCTCTGAAGTGTTGATTGTCCAAAAACCTTGATTGAACCGCGAAGTGTACACCAAACCTGACCAGTCACTTGTTTAAACACGCCGTTAACCGCATTCGCTGGTAAAGTGCCAAATGGAATCTGGGCAGGTAATTCCACATGACAAGATTGGTTAACGGGGGGTAACACACCACAGACGGAACCGGGCACCTGACGGGCTTGTAGCCTATTCGGTGTGGGTTTATCAATGTAAAAAAGGCCTACGCAACTTGCGTCTAAACTATCAACTGCGAAGGTTGCGGTATAAGGCACTCCTTTTTGCGCTTTCCATGCATCACTAACTTGTTTGAGTGTTCGGTATTGCTCAATGCGAATGCAATGACCTGCGCCACATGACCCGCTGAGTGAGGGTGCGTTTCGTGGATACAGGACATCCGGCCCTAAAGAACACGTTGGCCAGCCGTAACACGGATTTGGCGTGTTATTACTTTCCTCCCATTGTTGTATTTTTTGCGTCACCTTACCGTAACCTCCCCCAATAGAAACATAGGAGATTGGTTCAACAAAGGCGCCGGCGTAAGCCGTTTTTAGCGGGGCTAAAAATATCGCCAACATCATAGCCAGTGATAACAAAAAAAAGTTTTTCATTATTGTCCCTGTTATTCGTATTCAAGGGTGAAAGTCGCGTTAGCCTGAAAAGCGCCTAAGCCGATAGTTCTATTTTGCAGCGCCAGCGGCTCTCCCTGGATAAAAGTTTTAAAAGTGAGGATATTGTCACCCGATACGACGTTCACAATACTTTTATCATTAATGGGCAGAAGCACGCCTTGGGCACTCTCAATCCCCAGCGCGACGCCCTTTGCCTGACTACCCGCGCTCAGCGCCAGATAGCCTGGCAAGGCGGTATTGGCTTGCCCGCTGAACGTGATTTTAGTGTCTCTGCCCACTATCGGTTCGCATTGTGTCAAACGAAGTAAAAATTCCCGCGCGGGCGTCCGTTGATACTGATACAAGAAACTATCGATAATTGAACCAAAATTAAGGTTAACCACTTCATCGCCAGGCGCAATGGTGCAAGGTTGTTTCACAAGCGCACCTCTAAATTGAAGGTTATCTTGAGCAGGGGTGGCGAGCGAAAACACCATTAATATGAATGCAGCAATAGAGTTCTTCATTTCGACCCTTTATAAATACTGTGCCAGAAGGGTAGCTGATGCAGTAAATTTCCCCTCAGTTAACGTTGATGCCGGACGTGAAACCGGAACAGCTTCGAGAACAGGCGGAGCGCTAACGCTTAGCGGAACAAATTTATTCAGTTCAAAACGCTTTCCATTACTAATAAGTCTTATGCCTAAATCGGTCTGACTGGTTTGCAGTGCGGTATTTTCAAAGCTTGTCGCATTGCCTTTTATGATTAATTTCAACACCAATGGCGCCGGTGCAACGGGACAATTCAGTTGCCACGCGATAGTTTGTCGGTAATTCTCCCCGTCAATACGGTGGGTGGCTAGCTGCTCCCCAAAATTAACGTCAATAACACCGCCGTCATTAATCGTGCAAGCGGGAGGTTCGATTAAGGTTCCTGTGAAGCTCACTGGCACAGATACGGCAAAACTACTCGGTGTCCAAATAGCGATTAAGAAAAATAGATTCCTTTTCATACAAACTCAACTATTAGCGTAGCGTTTCCATTAAAGCTGCCTGGTTGCAAAGTGCTGCCCGGCTTTTTTACGGGTACTGCATATAAATTGGGCAAATGAGGATAAGTAAAATTAACCCACGTATTAATTGAAACGGAAGTATCCGTATCTTTAATAAGACGAATACCCAAATTACTGTTATTAGTGCTTAAAAGCGTGCTATCAAAGCTGCTGCCTGATCCCGAGAGTTTAAGACGCAACGCTGTCGTTGTGTAGTTGGCACAACTCAACGTAAACGGGATAGTCTTTTTATATTGTATGCCATCGATCTGTGTTGTATAGAGTTGATTGCCGAAATTCACACTTATTGACCGACCACCATTAAGATCGCAGGTTGGGGTGATAATGGTTACCGTTAGCCGAACCGTTTTAGAGGGTTCTGCATAACCTTTTATCGCGCTTAATAGGAGTAATGCGACGATCCAGCGCATCATTTTATTTTCTCGCTATTATATTTTGCATCTTCTACTGGAGTGCAATTGTTTTCTTTGCATTGAAATTGCAACACCGGGCGGCCACCGTAATCATCGATATAGGTAAGTGCAGGCGCATTACCTAGCTTTGTCGCTGTGACATTAAGCACGGACCGGCTTTTTGGCGCGATCATGACAGGTTCAAAATCGCTGATCCCCTTTTCGCCTTTACGGCGCGACGCATCAACCAGCGTGATGAAATAACCTGTCGGATTATAGGCCGTATAACGCTCACCGTTTCGTTCTAAAACCAATTTATTTTGCCATGCTGTAGAGAGGTGCGGTCGCTCTACGACAAGTGACTTTGGACGATAAAATACTTTGATGCGCGTTTGCAGCGCAATTTGTAGCGTATTGGGCTGATCGCTGCGCGGAGGTATTTCACGCAAGTTAAAGTAAAAGAGGCTTTCTCTATCTTTTGCTAAACCATTGACCGCAGGCAATGCCTGAACGCGTATTTGGCTGCTTTCACCGGGTTCAATACGCTGTATAGGCGGCAGCACCGTAAACGGCGTGGCAATCTTTTTCCCCTGCTCGTTCTCGATCCATCCTTGAGCTAAATAGGGTAATTCCTTGTTCTGATTACTCACATTGAGGCTAACGGCTTTCTCGCCTTCGTTATATATAATACGCGTGCGGTCCAACGCCACAGCTGCCAATGTATTCGCTAACGGCGCCAAAATAGTGACCAGCGCAAGCGATGCATGGGTAATCTTTTTCACGATTATCTCCTTTATGATGTAATAGCATTCTGCTTATTTTTATTCGTGGGCGTGCAAATTAAATCCAGCATGGCTTCATGGGTAAAAGGTAATGTTTCAGGCAGAGTAATTTTGCAGGCGTCATTTTCACCCCATTCAACGAGCAGTTCCCCTTTAGGCATTAATCCGCTTAAATACACTTCCCCACTGTCCCCAACGAGCCCCGTTTGTTGTTGCCTGTGGTTACGGACTTCTGCGCCAAAAGGCGGTGAAGCGCCGTCAGGTAGCGTTATTTTCGCCATACTTTGATCGCCCGCTAATACGCCAAACTTACGGAAACCAATGGCGCCTTCGGTGAGCGTGGCGTGCACAACGGAGCGGATGGCCTCGGTTTTGTCATCAAGCTTGTCCACGTCAATACTCGCTCGCGACGGCAAGAAACTGCTGACCTCGGTAATGACCGCTTTGCCCCACGCATTGCTGCGAACAGAAGTACCTGCACCACGGACCGGCACATTTGCCACACCATCTGTGTCGACCAACAGTCGGGTTGCGCCAGGGGTAGAGATGCGGTGCAGCGCGCCACCTTCCGCAGTCGCAGTTATGCCACCTTGGGCAGCAAAGCCTATTGAGGTATCGCCTCCACGCTGGGTACTGATATTGGCCGATAAATCCGCGCTGTCTGCAGCATGGGTAAAGTAGCTACTGAGGCTGGGTTTTTTATCTGAATATGCTGTACTTAATTGCCAGTTATCACGCTCATTGAGCCGTTGGAAATATCCCACACGATTTTCAACCTTATCATTCACAACTGACGTATTGTAATTAAGGGTGGAATTGGTACCCCATGGCATTGAAAGAGAGAAAAAGACGCTGCTATCACGCACTTTATCAGAGGCATTATGATTGGCACCCAGCTGCATGCTGAGGTTTTTAAAACGGCCAATGTCCATGTAACGAGAGAGACTGGCTTCATAACGATCTTCGGAAGGCTTGTCCCACCAAGTTTGATGTGACCACCTAACCAACGCCGTGGTTTGCCACTCTGATAAGACTTTGCTCAAGCTCAAGGTATAAAGTTGCTTGCTGTTGTTAATAATGCGCCCTGACTCCGCCGCGCTAAGGAAATCGTTCATCGAGAGATAACCTTGATCGGAAAAACGGTAGCCTGCGAACGTGATCTGACTGTTACTTTCCTCAAATCGCTTGGCGTAACTTAGTCTCACCGAAGCACCCTTCTGGTCTTCTATATTGCTAAACTGAGCGCGCGTCACCGTGGTATCGAGCGCCAATGCTCCCAGCGCCAATAAATCTCGCCCTATACCCGCCGTAAGAGATTGGTAAGGTTCACTCAATAGCGCCCCTCCCAATAATGACCAACCATTAGTGATGCCCCATGAAAACTCACCGGCGGAAAATGCGGGACCGTTAGTATGATGTTCAAGCGAAGAAGGCCTGCCCGCAGAGAGCATGTAGCGCACTTGCCCTGGGCGCGTTAAATAGGGAATTGAGGCTGTATCAACTTGATATTGCTGAATTGACCCGCCCTGCTCTTCGATGCGAACATCCAATTTTCCCGCCACGGCATCGCTCAGGTTTTGAATCCGGAACGGCCCTGGGGGGACTTGGGTTTCATATAACACGCGCCCCTGTTGGCTGATCGTGACTTTCGCATTGCTGCGCGCTACTCCCGTAATTTCTGGCGCGTAACCTCGCAGGCCCGGCGGAAGCATAGCTGTGTCGCTGGCCAAACTGGCCCCGGTAAAACGGAAATTATCAATTAGAGAAGAGTTGGAAACCGTTTCCCCCACTGTGAGTTTTGCACGCTGCTCAGGCAGCGCGCGCGTGGCATAAAAACTCGTCCAGTCAAATTGTTGCGACTTCGCTTGGTTTTTGGATGCTTGCTGATACCTGCCCTGCCAATTAGCCCGTAAACGCCACGGCCCCACGTTGCCGCCAACCAAGCCGTTAGCGCTTGCCGCGTACTGTTTGCCAACTCTCTGCGTACGCTGCGCCTGGAGGTTGAGATTATAATCAGCAATAACGCCCGGAATACCGTTGTCCCAGCGAGAGGGCGGCTCCCAGTTGTCTGATTGATACTCAAGCCACTCTGTGGGGATGCCAATGACTAACATTTGATTGCGCATCTGCGCAGCAACACTCATGCCCGGTATCGAGCGCGTATCCAAACACTGCCCCTGACGATGCCATTGTAATTCCTCGCGCCGGCCCGATTTAATGGCAAACTGCGCAACGATCTGCGGCGTGAGACAGGCTTCACTTGTCTCACCGTTTGAGTGTTGGGAATAAAAAGTAATGTTCTGCTCAGGCAGATCTCGCCGATTGAGTTTGATAATCAGAGGATAGCTGCCCGGCACGACATAACCCGGCTTGGAAAAATTGCTCAGATTAATATTTTCGCGATCGTTGACGTCCAAAATATCGGTATTAAATTGGACATCATTAGCCAGGGCAGTTGAGAAAAATAACAAAAAAAACTCGGCCACAATTATCCTGCTTGCGAACCGGCTTTTAACCAAAAGTAAGTTGCATATTTTCATCACTGCTTCCTGAAAAATTATTCTCTAACGCATCCGTCACTGCTGAATAAATTCCATTTTTAAAAGAGCATGCCGCTCTGCGCGGCATGCTCTGGAGATTACAAGTAATTCAACTCAAACTGTGCTGCACTCTGAAACGAACCCGGGACGATAGCACTCGCATCGCCGCCGCTTGCTTGTACATAAGCGTAGAAGCGCAGCGTGTTGTTACCGGTCGTGAGTTTCTGAACGTCGGTTGGTTTTTCCAACACCACCTTGTTGTTTGAGGCATCTGTCAGAACAATGCTGGCGCTACTGGTGTTACCCAGTAAAGCCAGGCTGTCGGTATCAAATTGAGACTGTGGTCCTTTAAACGTGACTTCAACCGTCTTGTCTCCGGTAAAGGCGCAGTTTTCAAGTTTGATGTCAAACGCACGCGGCACGGACGCCCCGGTATTGGAGCCCGCGCTCAGAGCAGCGTTAGCAATTTGTCCCAGTTCAACAGTCTGATCCAGCGACTCAGGTTTAATGGAACACGGTGCATCAATAATGGCACCGGTGAAATTTACCGTGCCACTTCCTTGATTCGCCTGAGCGGCAGAAATAAAGCCCATCGCCAACAGGGCGCCACACATGATTTTATTCAGCTTCACTGATTTGATTCCTTTTCGTGACAAATGACAAGATTCAGAAAATGGCTAAAACCATCTCTCAATGACAAATCTATAATTGCATCAAATATTGAGAACAGAGATAAACGCGAGCAGTTACTAATAATCACACTGCACCACGCTTCCTGCCACCCAATACTGCATGCGGATTTTTGCAAAAAAAATAAGTTAATGAAAAGGGTTTCTTTTAAAGAATAACAATACAGTACTTATTTCTTATATTAATTTAAAAACCCCTTAATTTCCGAGAGAAAACCCAAGCAAGGATAAAAACTAAAAACAAAAAACACATAAGGGCAATCCCATTAGTTTTTTATAAATTTTTATCGAGAATCGTCCTGAAATAAATAACCCCTGCATCGGCGTTGTCTCAAATAGCGACCTCACTGACAGTGAAAATAACCCATAAATATTAGCTGAGCAAAAAAATAGCCTTAATGAAGACGCCGACTATCCGGTTAGAGTAGTAAGTCGGGAAGGGAAAGTTGATGATAAAAATAAAAAACCATGGCGTACTCATCATACCCAGCTTTCAAGGGGTGTTAAAAAGGCCCGTTTAACGGGCCTTTTTGAAGTAAAGGTCACTTCCACTTTTCTTCTGATACGTCCAGATTGGCGAGATGGATACGGTATAGATCCAGCTTAATCATAAGCCTGGAGCGTACGCTGACATAATGCCGAACGCACACAGTCCTCTTTACCAAAACGCACTACACCAATCATTTCGTCTTCTTCGAAACGGGCTAACGCGTCTGCAAGGCCGGATTTCACATTGCCGGGCAGATCGCATTGGGTAATATCGCCATTAACGATGACGGTGACATTTTCACCCAAGCGCGTCAGAAACATTTTCATCTGGGCAGCCGTGACGTTTTGCGCCTCATCCAGAATCACGACCGCATTTTCAAAGGTGCGCCCTCGCATATAGGCAAAGGGAGCGATCTCTACCTTGGCAATTTCAGGCCGCAGGCAGTACTGCATAAAGGAAGCACCCAGACGTTTAACCAGAACGTCATAAACCGGACGGAAGTACGGCGCAAATTTTTCTGAAATGTCGCCGGGTAGGAAGCCAAGATCTTCGTCTGCCTGGAGAACCGGACGCGTGACAATGATCCTTTCGATATCCTTGTTGATGAGGGCTTCAGCCGCTTTCGCTGCGCTGATCCATGTCTTCCCACAGCCGGCTTCACCGGTTGCGAAAATGAGCTGTTTAGATTCTATGGCGTTAAGATAGTGCGCCTGAGCTTCATTTCTGGCTTCAATTGGCCGACGGTCGCGTACATCACGCGCCATGCCAATGGCATCCAACCCACCCATCTGCACCAGCGAAGTGACCGATTCTTCTTCACGCTGACGATGACTGCGAGAGTCATTACGAAGCACTCGACGGGCTTCACGACGCGCTTTGATCACTGCTTTCTGTCTTCCCATAGTGGCACCTTACAGTTGGTTTCGTTTATCGCGGCAACGAGCACGGCGATGACTTGAACGCTTTAGAGGTTTGTTTGGCTTCCTTGTAAGCCTTTTCAGCCATTGAAATGGTGCGCTATTACGCCGAGACGCAAAGGCGCACCGGTAAAGAGAATTGAGATGAAGAAAACGGGTAAAGCGAAGTGGTTTGGAGAGCGGGAAAAAAGGTCCCGCAGTAGACTGCGTAAGAGAGGAAAATGACCCTGTTCGTTACAGGAACTCTTCATGCGCTAACTCCAGTGGCCTGTGCCACACAACTGAAAACGCTCATGTCTTAAGTGAATCATATTGGCGAAACTTTGCAACATCGTTTTTACTTTCACCGTAAAAAAAGGGATAGCACCGTTGCGTATACCAGGATACTTAAATTAAATTTTTATTTAAAGTTAATGAGTTACGATATTTATTCGCCGCACCACTTTTTCAGTTTATTCGCCACTCTTTTGTCGCAAGCGTTGAAATCGCGCTGCGGTAAATGGCGTGCTTATGCAAAAAGAGATCGCACAAGCACTGCTCAAATATTAATCAAGCCTGCAACAAGGATTGCCCAAGATAATGGCTTTCATCCTGTATGCCCGGTAAAGCGAAAAAGTATCCGCCGCCAATTGGACGAATATATTCTTCGAGCGCTTCGCCATTTAACCGCTTCTGTACCGTAATAAACCCTTTGCTTAAATCATGCTGATAACACACGAACAGCAAGCCCATATCTAGCTGCCCTGCACCGGTGATGCCAGCGGAATAACTGTAACCGCGACGCAGCATTAGGCTGTCAGCGGTTTCAGGCGTGCGCGGGTTTGCCAGACGAATGTGCGCATCAAGTGCAATACGCTGACCGGATGGGTCGCTCGCGTAATCGGGATCGTCATGCTCATGAAGCTTGCCCAAGGGCGCACCGGATAGTTTATCCCGCCCAAAAATGGTTTGCTGCTCGCGCAATGGCGTGCGGTCCCACATTTCCACATGAAAACGGATGATGCGTACCGCCTGGTAGCTACCGCCGCGCGTCCACGCGGGTTCCGCCTGGTCGTCGGTGACCCAGACGATATGATCCATGAGCGCGGCATTATGTGCGTCAGGGTTGGCCGTTCCGTCTTTGAAACCCAGCAGGTTAATGGGGGTCTCTTTTCCGTTGCTGCGCGCAGCATGATCCGGAATAAATCCCTCGCGTCGCCAGCGCACCGCAAGCAGATCGGGAGTGTGCTTGATGACGTCGCGCAGCGCGTGAATCACCGTGTCTTGCGAATTCGCACAGATCTGCAGCAGCAGATCGCCGTGGCACTGTGCAGCATCCAACGAATCATTGGGAAAACGCGTCATGGCTTGCAGCTGCGCAGGTTTTAGGCTGCTCAGTCCAAAGCGCTCATCAAACAGCGAATGCCCCACCGACAGCGTCATGGTCAGATTATCGGGCGAAATGCGAGCGCCCAAGATACCGGAGTCCATCGGCGGCAGCTGGGGATTGGTCACTGCGGGTGCCGGGCCGCCGCGTGTCAGCAACGCAAAACGCTGAGTGAGCAATCGAAACAGGCGCTCAAGCTCTTGTTTGTCACTGGCCAGCACGTCAAAAGCCACCAGCATCATGGACGCCTGCTGCGGCGTAAGAATCCCCGACTGGTGCGCACCATAGAATGGCTGCGCCTGCTGGCGTGCGTCGGGCGCAACGTTACCCGGTGAAAAGCTGTCAGCCGCTGTGGCGGCGTGAAACGGGCAGCCCCCACCGAGCGCGGCGGCTCCGCCAACCAGCCCCAATCCTTTTAATAAACGGCGGCGCGTAGGCTGTGCCGTATCCGATTTTTTACTCATGATCAATCCACGCCCAGTGTGCCACGCAGCAAAGCGAGATCTTCCGCCAGCGCCGTAATCGGGCCTTTCAGCGCATTGCGATCCGGGGTCGTGAGCTTCTCATAAGAGGCAAAGCCGGTTGGGGTACGGTATTTGCCCAGCACGTCGTCCACCTTGCGGAAGTTGGTATCCACTTTTGCCAGCAGCTGTGGATTCGCTTTTTGCAGCGCCGGACGCAGCAGATCAACGATTTTTTTCGCGCCGTCCACGTTGGCCTGGAAATCAGACAGATCGGTACGACTGTAACGATCTTCTTCACCCGAGATTTTGCTCGCCGCCACTTCTTCAATCAGGCCTGCCGCGCCACCCACCACTTTTGCCGGGGCAAAAGCCAATGCGCTGACGCGCTTCTGGAGTGCCTGCACATCCTGATTCAATTGCGTCGCAACCGGCTCCGCACCTTGCGTGGTATTGTCAGCAAACAGGATTTTCTCAAGCCGATGAAAGCCGGTGAATTTCGGATCTTCGGCCTTTTTCTCAAAGTCATCTTCGCGTGCATCGATACTGCCATCCAGATCGGAAAACAGTTCCGCAATCGGTTCGATGCGCTCATAGTGCACGCGCGTAGGGGCGTACAGCGCTTTTGCCTTGTCGACATCCCCCGCTTTGACCGCATCGGTAAAACGTTGGGTACTGGCGACCAATGCGCTCACCTCCTCCATAACGTAGCGCTTATAGTCAGCGATCGGCCCGGCTAACGAGGTGATATCGGTCTTGCCCGCTTCTGGTGCCGCTGTTTTCCCCGTCACCACCAGCGTACCTTTCGCGTTGGTGAGCAGGCCGCAGGTCATTTCATACTTACCGGCTTCTAAATTTGCCGTAAGCTTTTGACTAAAGCCGGGCGCGATGTTCTCGCGTTCTTCAACCACCATCACGCCTTTGAGGATTTCCCACTCCAGCGCCTTCTGGCTGTTGTTTTTGATAATAAACTGCGTTTTACCGGCAGGCACATTGAGCGTCATCGGCTCGCACTGTTTGTCGTTGACCGTCACGGTAACCTGAGGAACATCGGCGGCAGCAGCCACCCCGGAAAGCGCCAGCATCGAAACCAGCAGTGCCTGGCGGCGCGAACGAATCGTCATAGTCATTTCCCTGAAAAAGTCGGTATTAACGTGCGGTGGAGGCAGCCTTGGGCATAAGGCGTGCCGGGATAAAGAACAGCAGTAGCGCGGGCACCAGATAAATCAGCCATGCCGCGACTTCACTGATGCTCGGTGCTTCTTGATAGCCTAATAAGCCTTCTAACAAGGTGCCCATGAGCGAATGCGTGGAGAGAATCGCGCTGAGATCGAACGCCGTCTGCTGAAAGTGATTCCACAGCCCAGCCTCATGGAAGGCCCGCACTGCGCCGGCGGCCAGACCCGCAGCAACGAACAAAATAAACAGGCTGGTCCAGCGGAAAAAACGCGCTAAATCCAACCGGATGCCGCCGTAATAGAGCAGCATGCCCAGCAGTACGGCGCTAAGTAGCCCAAGGATCGCGCCGACGGGAGGCGCGTAACCGACGTCCTGCGTAAAAGCGGCAAGCAGGAAAAATACCGACTCCAGGCCTTCGCGCGCGACGGCGAGGAAAACCATGACAACCAGCGCCAGACCGCTGCCGCCGCGTTTCTCTAACGCCTGATCCACGGAGCGTTCCAGGGTGGCTTTAATACTGCGCGACACCTTTCTCATCCAAAACACCATGGATGTCAGAATCACCACGGCAACGGTAGCCACTATGCCTTCAAACAGCTCCTGCTGTTTTTGCGGAAACTCACCGGTAGTGGCGTTAATGACCACACCCAATGCCAGACAGAGCACGACGGCGCTAAACACCCCGCCCCACATCGCGGGGAACCACTGGCTGCGGTGAGTACGCTTGAGATAGCTGGCAATCAGGCTGACGATCAGCGCGGCTTCGAGTCCTTCGCGCAGCATGATGAGAAAGGGAACGAACATCACCCACCTCGTGAATGTTAGGGTCTGTAAGGTCAATGTAAAAACACGTAAAGTGAAACGATATCGATTATCATTATCGGATGAAAAAATACAAGTCACCCTGCGAAATTAATTCACCTGAGAGAGGGAGATGCTGATAAAACGGCCGAAAGCGAGGCGATGAAATGACGCTAATTAGGCAGCGGAGGGCATAAAAAAGGCGCACATGCGTGCGCCTGAAAGGAGGATTATTTACCGAGGTATTCCGCTTCAGCCGCCGCAAAGCGTTGCTGCGCTTCGGCAGAAGGGGCTTTGCCCGTCAGGCTGAACACCACAATGGCAATGCTCGCAAAGATAAAGCCAGGGATGATCTCATACAGCGCGACGTAGCCGTAGTGCTTCCACAGCAGTACCGTCATGGCACCGACAATCATGCCCGCCAGCGCGCCGTTACGCGTCATGCGTTTCCAGCACACACCAAACAGCACGACCGGACCGAACGCCGCGCCAAAGCCTGCCCACGCGTAACTCACCAGACCCAGAACGCGGTTCTCCGGATTAGCGGCCAGCGCAATGGCAATCAGCGCAATCAGCAGTACCATCAGGCGTCCTACCCATACCAGCTCTTTCTGGCTGGCATTTTTGCGCAGGAAGCCCTTATAGAGGTCTTCGGTTAATGCGCTGGAGCATACCAGCAGCTGACAGCTCAGGGTCGACATCACCGCGGCTAAAATCGCCGAAAGCAGAATACCGGCTACCCACGGGTTAAACAGGATACGCGCCAGTTCAATAAAGATGCGCTCTCCGTTTTGGCTCACGCCCGCGGCCTCAGCCGGATGATTTTCAAAATAGGCGATGCCAAAGAAGCCCACCGCCACTGCGCCACCGAGGCACAGGATCATCCAGGTCATACCGATGCGACGCGCGGTGCGAATGGAATGGTGCGATTCCGCCGCCATAAAGCGCGCCAGAATGTGAGGCTGACCGAAGTAGCCTAGCCCCCAGCCCAGCAACGACAGTACCGCTACAAGGTTGAGGCCTTTAAGCATGTCGAGGTTTTCGAGGCTTTTCGCCCGAATCACCGCCAGCGAATCGTCCAATCCACCCACGGCGACAATCACGATAATTGGCGTCAGGATCAGGGCAAAAATCATCAGCGTTGCCTGAACGGTATCGGTCCAGCTGACCGCCAGGAAGCCACCGACCAACGTATAAAGAATGGTTGCCGCCGCACCGGCCCACAGGGCGGTTTGATAATCCATCCCAAAGGTGCTCTCAAAGAGGCGCGCACCGGCTACCACGCCAGACGCGCAATAGATGGTGAAAAAGATCAGGATAACCACGGCAGAGATGACGCGGAGCAGTTTACTTTTATCTTCAAAGCGACTGGAGAAGAAATCAGGTAAGGTCAATGCGTTGTCGTGATGTTCGGTTTGCACGCGCAGGCGACCCGCCACAATCTTCCAGTTAAGCCACGCGCCAATGGTCAGGCCAATGGCAATCCAGCTTTCTGAAATCCCTGACAAGAAAATCGCGCCCGGCAAGCCCATCAGCAGCCAGCCGCTCATATCAGAGGCGCCCGCTGAAAGCGCGGTCACTACGCTGCCTAAACTGCGTCCACCAAGGATATAGTCGTCGAAGTTTTTGGTTGAACGGTAGGCGATAAAGCCGATGAGTACCATCCCAAGGATATAGATACAAAAGGTCACCACCATCGGTGTACTTACACTCATAGTCTCTCCACTTATTCTGTGATTCCCCAGAGAAATCTTTGGCTGGCCATTGGAACGTTATGACACAGCGTTTTATTACCGCATCCAGACAAAGCGATGTCTTTAAGGCGCGGTATCCTGCCCCAAAGGTGCGAAGCGCACAATGCATTTAACACATCTGTTACATGGGTTTCACCTGCGTTCGCAATTTACGTGTCAACAGGTTGCGCCCGATCACAGCTTGAGTTGCACTCCATCAATCCAAGACAAGTCTTGTTTAGCGCGGGTTGCAACATTGGCGAGTTTCTTGCAGCAATTTTCGTGCCGTCTTGTCCCTCACGGGTCATCAAAGGTGCCAAAGGCGTCACATTTAACAAGGTTGCACAAAGTTGCAACATACGTAATAGTGCAGCCACATTGAACATGGAAACACGCTGAGAACGAGGAAAACATGGGAACGACTACCATGGGGGTGAAGCTGGATGAGGCCACCCGCGAACGCATCAAACTGGCTGCGCAGCACATTGACCGCACGCCGCACTGGCTGATCAAGCAGGCGATTTTTAACTATCTTTCCCAGCTGGAAGCGGGAGAATCCGTGCCGGAAGTGCCGTTGTCAGCGGCGGATGCGGGTCAACCCGACACCCTGCCTGAAGAGACGCTTCAGCCCTTCCTTGAGTTCGCCGAACACATTCTGCCGCAGTCGGTAACCCGCGCCGCCATCACCGCCGCATGGCGTCGGCCCGAACCGGACGCCGTGGCGATGATGCTGGAGCAGGCGCGTTTGCCCGCACCGCTGGCGGAGAAAACCCACCAGCTGGCTTATACCCTGGCGGAGAAGCTGCGGCACCAAAAAGGTGCAACCGGACGCGCTGGCATGGTGCAAAGCCTGCTGCAGGAGTTCTCACTCTCTTCTCAGGAAGGGGTCGCACTGATGTGTTTGGCAGAGGCGCTGCTGCGTATTCCCGACAAGCCCACGCGTGATGCACTGATCCGCGATAAAATCAGCAACGGCAACTGGCAATCTCACCTGGGGCGCAGCCCATCCTTATTCGTGAATGCCGCCACGTGGGGCTTGCTGTTCACTGGACGTTTGGTGTCCACCCATAACGAAGCCAACCTGTCGCGCTCGCTGAATCGCATCATTGGCAAAAGCGGTGAGCCGCTGATCCGCAAAGGCGTGGACATGGCCATGCGCCTGATGGGCGAGCAGTTCGTGACGGGCGAAACCATTGCCGAGGCGCTGGCAAATGCGCGCAAGCTGGAAGAGAAAGGCTTCCGTTATTCGTATGACATGCTGGGAGAAGCCGCACTGACTGCCAGCGATGCCAAGGCTTATCTTGTCTCGTATCAGCAAGCGATTCACGCCATCGGTAAAGCCTCCAATGGGCGCGGTATCTATGAAGGGCCGGGGATCTCTATCAAGCTGTCGGCGCTGCACCCGCGCTACAGCCGTGCTCAGTATGAGCGCGTCATGGAAGAACTTTATCCTATTCTGAAATCACTGACTCTGCTGGCGCGCAGCTACGACATCGGCATTAATATTGATGCCGAGGAGGCCGACCGCCTTGAGCTCTCGCTCGATCTGCTGGAAAAACTCTGCTTCGAGCCTGAATTAGAGGGCTGGAACGGTATCGGTTTTGTGATTCAGGCCTATCAAAAACGCTGCCCGTTGGTGATCGATTCGCTGGTTGAACTCGCGCAGCGTAGCCGTCGCCGCCTGATGATTCGCCTGGTGAAAGGCGCCTATTGGGACAGCGAAATCAAACGTGCTCAAATGGAAGGTCTGGAGGGGTATCCGGTCTACACCCGCAAAGTCTATACCGATATCTCATACCTCGCCTGCGCGCGTAAACTGCTGGCGGTGCCTAATCTGATTTATCCGCAGTTTGCCACCCACAATGCCCACACGCTGGCGGCGATTTATCAGATGGCGGGCAACAATTATTATCCAGGACAGTATGAGTTCCAGTGCCTGCACGGCATGGGAGAGCCGCTGTATGAGCAGGTGGTAGGGAAAGTGGCAGACGGCAAACTCAATCGCCCTTGCCGTATCTATGCGCCGGTCGGCACCCATGAAACCCTGCTGGCCTACCTGGTGCGCCGCCTGCTGGAGAACGGTGCCAATACGTCATTTGTCAATCGCATCGCCGATACCAGTTTGCCGATCGATGAGCTGGTTGCCGATCCGGTGGTCGCCGTTGAGCGTATGGGCGTGAGCGAAGGCGCGGTTGGCCTGCCGCATCCGAAAATTCCTCTGCCGCGCGATCTTTACGGTGACAAGCGCGTCAACTCAGCCGGGCTCGATCTGGCGAACGAACATCGCCTGGCTTCCCTCTCCAGTGCGCTGCTCAATAGCGCCAGCCAGCCATGGGTTGCTGAGCCGATTATTGAAGGCGAGCGTGAACAAGGCAGCAGCCAACCCGTAGTGAACCCCGCTGCACCCGCTGACGTGGTGGGACACGTGCGTGAAGCCACCGCAGGCGAGGTCTCTGCCGCCCTGGACGCGGCGGTGAATGCCGGTGCCATCTGGTTTGCGACCCCACCTGAAGAGCGTGCGGCGATCCTTGAGCGCGCCGCCGACGCCATGGAAGGTCAGATGCAGCAGCTGATAGGCCTGCTGGTGCGCGAAGCCGGTAAAACCTACAACAACGCCATCGCCGAAGTGCGTGAAGCCGTGGACTTCCTCTACTACTACGCGGGCATGGTGCGTGACGATTTCGATAACGAAACCCACCGTCCGCTTGGCCCTGTGGTGTGCATTAGCCCATGGAACTTCCCGCTGGCCATCTTCACCGGCCAGATCGCGGCCGCCCTGGCTGCGGGTAACAGCGTGTTGGCAAAACCCGCAGAGCAGACGCCGCTGATCGCCGCTCAAGCGGTACGCATTTTGCTGGATGCGGGCGTCCCTGCTGGCGTGCTTCAGCTGCTGCCAGGCCAAGGGGAAACGGTTGGCGCGCAGCTCACGGGTGATGAGCGCGTGCGCGGCGTGATGTTCACCGGTTCAACCGCCGTGGCGACACTTTTGCAGCGCAATCTGGCAGGACGTCTCGATCCCCAAGGACGCCCCACCCCACTGATTGCGGAAACCGGCGGCATGAACGCGATGATCGTTGACTCGTCGGCGCTGACTGAACAGGTGGTGATCGATATCGTTGCCTCCGCGTTCGACAGCGCGGGGCAACGCTGCTCAGCGCTGCGCTTGCTGTGCATTCAGGAAGATGTGGCTGACCATACGCTCAAAATGCTGCGCGGCGCCATGGCTGAATGTCGAATGGGTAATCCTGAGCGCCTGTCGACAGACATCGGTCCGGTCATTGATGCAGAAGCAAAGAGCAATATCGAACGCCACATTCAGGCCATGCGCAACAAAGGCTTTACCGTGTATCAGGCGGTACAGGAACACCCACAAGACAGTAAAGAGTGGAGCAGCGGCACCTTCATCAAACCGACGCTGATTGAATTGGATCAGGTGAGCGATCTCGATAAAGAGATCTTTGGTCCGGTGCTGCACGTGGTGCGCTTTACGCGCAACAGTTTGCCACAGATCATTGAGCAGATTAACGCCTCGGGCTATGGCCTGACGCTGGGTGTCCATACGCGCATTGATGAAACCATCCATCAAGTTACCGCCGGGGCCAAGGTTGGTAATCTCTACGTTAACCGTAATATGGTCGGCGCCGTGGTTGGGGTGCAGCCGTTCGGCGGGGAAGGCCTGTCTGGCACCGGCCCCAAAGCGGGCGGACCGCTTTACCTTTACCGTCTGCTGGCGCATCGGCCGGAGGGGGCGCTACGCCTTACCTTTGACCGCCAGGATGCCGAGCGTCCGGTGGATGCGGCGGCACGCGCCGCTCTGCTGGTGCCTCATCAGGCGTTGCAACAGTGGGCGCAGGCAACACCGGCGCTGCAGTCGGTCTGCCAGCGCTTTGGGGAGATGTCACAAGCGGGCACCGTTCGCTTGCTGCCTGGCCCAACGGGTGAGCGCAACACCTTCACCCTGCTGCCGCGCGAACACGTGCTGTGTATCAGCGATAATGAGCAAGATGCACTTGTGCAGCTTGCCGCTGTAACCAGCGTTGGCAGTCAGGCAGTGTGGGCAGATGATGAGTTGCACCGTCGCCTGCACACCACCTTGCCCGCTGACGTTCAGGCGCGGATCCTGCTGGTGAAGGATCCGCTGGCGGCGAGCTTCGACGCCGTGATTTACCACGGTGATGCCGATCAGCTACGCAGCCTGTGTGAGCATATTGCCGCCCGCGACGGTGCGATTGTTTCCGTGCAGGGCTTCGCCCGCGGCGAAACCAATTTGCTGCTGGAGCGATTGCTGATTGAGCGTTCACTGAGTGTGAATACGGCCGCCGCTGGCGGGAATGCAAGTCTAATGACCATCGGATAAACGTTAAGTGGGGGGCTGAAAAGCCCCCCCTTTTTTTTGCGGGTTCCGGCCCGCAAAGCCGGTGAATCTTGAGCGGGTTCCGGCCCGCTCAACTGCCGGTGAATTGTGAGCGGGGTCCGGCCGCTCAGCCGGTTTTTACTGAACCCTGAGCGGGTTCCGACCGCTCAGCCGGTATGGCTATGAGCGGGTTCCGGCCGCTCAGCCGGTATGGCTATGAGCGGGTTCCGCCCGCTATGCCGGTCTTTACTGAACCCTGAGCGGGTTCCGCCCGCTAACCCTGCGGGAGTTGCAGCCGCCCCGCTGCGGCGTACGGGCAAAGGGCCGGTTCTGAGCGGGTTCCGGCCCGCTATGCCGGTATGACTATGAGCGGGTTCCGCCCGCTAACCCTGCGGGAGTTGCAGCCGCCCCGCTGCGGCGTACGGGCAAAGGGCCGAGGGCGCGGCCCTTTGCAATCCGCGCCCTGCGCCAGCCTGCGCTGTTCCCTCACTCCGCCGCAACGGCCTCACGGACCGCGCGGATTCGCCA